>Ga0160421_1000004_pt1 | contig 520521 bp, 503 predicted proteins | sample TAMARWmetagpilot_FD_108195 | JGI IMG/M metagenome (GOLD analysis project Ga0160421, IMG submission 108195) | Phycosphere-associated microbial communities from TAMU algal ponds, Corpus Christi, Texas, USA - TAMU ARW-7 10/27 metagenome pilot | ecosystem: Engineered > Artificial ecosystem >...
TTGGTTGCTTCAGATTTATAAAACTCCACCTTTCCAACAATTTCTTTTTGAGAGTAAGTATTTTGTTGGAAAATCGAAATGGTCAATATGAAAACGATTTTTCTCAAATGTGTGGTAACGGTTTCGGCTATGAGTAGTTGCGTGGGTTAGCACTTGACTTTACAAGTACACACCAAACTGAAAATCCGCGAGGATTTTCAGAAGTAGACGAGAACAAGCAATTACTTATAGCCATTGTTGGGCACAGTGTTTTATTTCGGTGTTACTTTCCAAGTTGTCGTGTCAAAAGTAAAATCGGAAAATAATTCACTACTGCTTATAATTTTAACGTTTCCGTGTCGAGATTCTTTATCAAAATTATAAACTCGGTAAATAAAAGCAGAGTCTCCATATTCTTCAAAAAATCTTCTTTCATTTTCGCTCATAAAAAATGGTTGATTAAAATCACCGCTTGTTGTTTTAACTTCGATATAACGAGGTGAGCCATCATCATTTATTGAGTAAATATCATAACCTAATCCATCTCCTTGTAATCTACTCAAATGCTGAACATTTTGCATTGCTTTTGCTCTATCTATTGCAAGAGTTTCTATTAATCGGTCAATTTCAAATTCCAAAACAAATTCCTCACCTTGGTCTCCTATTTCATTATTTCGGTCTCTTACTTTTTCCCAGTCCACTTTACGTCCAATAAAACGTCTTGTTTTTTCCTTAATTGTCGTTACTTCATCAGGCTCAATAACTTTGTTAGAAATTGGGTTTAAAAGAGAAAATTTTGCAGGTCTATAATTTTTATCGACAATAAAGCCTTCATCATAAACTTTTACTTTTTCTCCTTGGTGTGCGACAATATTACCTATACGTTGAATAATTAGAGTTTCATTACGAGTTTTCGATTTTATATTGTCTTCAGCATCAAAAGTTAAAACTGTATGTAATAAACTTTTAACTTCTGATGTGTTTAATTCGCCATAAACAGTTAATAGTGGTTTTATTGCTCTTCTTATCTGTGCTTCTGTGTGTGCCATTGTTCTTATTAATAATTTGTAATCAAAAGATGTTCAACATTTTTATCATTTCTATTCATAAAACTTACTAAATAAGTTTTGTCAAACGTTGAAATCTTAATGTTAGGATGATTGTATAAATCAAAAATGAAGTCGGTATTTTTTATAATCATCATCCATTTTGCTTTACAATTATCAATTAAAAAGTCAGCAAGTCTTTTTTGGTCGGTTTTTACAAAATCGTTTTGAGCATAAGTACTGAATTCTGTATCATATGGTGGGTCTAAAAAAATAAAATCATTTTCAGTTGGCTCGTAGATATTAAAAAAGTCTTGAAAATCTGCATTTACAATATTAGTTTTAGATAACAATTCTTGTAAAGGTTCTGATTTTAGATATTCTATCTTCTTTCTAAAGTTCTTTTTGTTGTAAGCAATTCCGCCATAAGGAACATTAAATTCGCCTTTTGAATTGTAGCGAAACATTCCAGAATAAGCGTAATTTCTGATGAATAAGAATATTGCTGTATAAAAGGCTTGGTTTAGTTCGTACTTTTTATGAAAGTTGTAAATATGTCGAAAGTGCATATAAAATGCACTTTTCAATGCAGTTTCGATATTGTCTAAAATATCTTTGTCAGGTAATTTTCCTTTTTCTTGTTCAAGAACTTTCATTCTTGAAGTTTTACGAACTAAATTTTTCTTTATTTCTTTTAGGAAATTCTCAATGTTAAAATTAAAATATGAGGAAAAAAGTCCGTTAAATTCTTTAGAGTTTTTTAAAATAAACTCATAGATTTTATTGAACAAAATATCTTTAGATATTTTGCCGCAGGCAAAATCTTTATAGATTTTTATAAAAAAACTTTGGTTTTTTACCGAAATGTTTCCTAAAACTTCCCAATTGTGAATTATTTCATCAATCGCATTGAAAAACATCTCTCTTTCGTCCGAAACTATGATTTTATACAAATCAATTAATTCGTGAGCTTTGTCATTTATAAAATATTCTTTGGCTTGAATTGCAGTATATACTGAACCACCACCAACAAAAGGCTCGTAATAATTTTCAAAATAGTCAGGAAGATTCGGAATGATATATTTTAGTTCCTGTTCTTTTCCACCAGCCCATTTTACAAGAGGTTCAAGTTTTCGCTCTTTTGTGTAATTAGCAAAACTTAAATTTATTTGATTATACGTTACTACTGGTTCTTCTACTATTGTATTCATAACGTAAATTTAAAAATTTTAGATTTCGGTTTTATCAATTTTCAATGAGTTTTACAGTTTTTGTTCACATTGTGCCCAACGGTCTCGGCTATGATTTCGTTGCGGAAAAATCCGCAGGATTCTTTCCGCCGTAGCCGAAAGATAGCAAAATTGGGTTGAATTCCGATTAGGAATTCAACCGCAATGAATTATAGCCATTGTTGTATGCTGGCGTTTTAATTCGGCCAGTCATATTCATTTTCGTTTTTAAATGGAACTCCCATTTCAATTTCACTTATTTCTCCAAATTCCGAATGAAGAGTTAACCAATTCGGTTCGTGAAAGTGAGTTTGAAATAATTCATAATCCTCAATTTCCCATTCAGATGCTAATTCCGCAAAGATTTTGTTTTTTGCGATTTCTGTGTCAATTCCGATTAGTTTTTGTCCGGCGTAATTCAAGTTCGGGTTTTTTGATACGAAATACGTCAATCGGTCATTTTCGTCCAGCTGAAAAGTCAGACGTAATTTCAATTTATTCCATTCCAGTTTTTGTTCATTCTCGTCATATTCGTCCGTCATTATTCGGTCAGGGTTACCCAAAATTTCAAGAATATCTTTTCGGAACATTCCGAATTTCAAATTGTCAATTCCAATTTTAGGTTTTATTTCCATAGTTTGTTTTCGCTTGCATACAACGGTCTCGGCTATGAGTAGTTGCGTGGTTTAGCACTTAACTTTGCAAGTACACACCCAACTGAAAATCCTCGCGGATTTTCAGAAGTAGGCGAGAACAAGCAATTACTTATAGCCAATGTTGGCATTAGTTTTTCTTTTTTTTCTTAATCTGTTTTTCAACCATAGCTTGGAAAAAATCATCTCTCCGTTTAAAAGACTTCTTTGTTCCGATTACTTTTCCATCCTTTGTCAGAATGTAATTTATCTCCCAAGTGTTATTATTTTCTTGGTTTAAATGAAATTGGATTTTTTCTGCTTTAAAGCTTTTGATTGAAGTTTGTATATCTGGTTTTAGTTCTTTTAGAATTTCTGTCTGAAATGCGCTAATTGCTAAATCGGGATTTCTTGTAGTGACAATAAATTCCACAAGGGTCTTATCAATCGGAATTTCGACTACAAAATGAATTGGTCGATTTTTTGGAATTAAGTTCTTTACGGACTTTTTGATAGTCTTTGAAAGAAGTTTATAAAATTTAGCTAAATCCTCTCCGATTGCTTCTCCTAATTTTTCTGGAATTTTTCTTAATCCAAGTCCGATTGCAATTGTCAAAATTTCAGTTAATCTAATAACTATTTCTGGGTCTGGAATTTCCGCTTTTCGCCTAAATTCCGCTCCCTCAAATTCCAAATCATTTTCTTTCGTGAGGTCATTAATGAATTCTTTGCCTTTGTCATAAGACTCAAAATTTACTGGGTCGTATGAAATTTCCACTTTTTCTTTTAGCTGAAATTCACACTCTGCAAAAGGGAAGTTTTCACCTGCAAAAGATTCTCTTATCAATTCTAATCCACTATTTAGAGTAATGGTTTCTATCGTGTCAAAATACTCTTGATATCCGATTAAATAATATGCTCCGTCTTCTCCTTTTATAACTTCTCCATTATTAATTCTACCCATTGGTGGAAAGTTTTTATTATGGTCTAAACCAAGTCTTGGTTTTCTTTGTCCATTAATAAACTTTAAAGCACTTTCCAACGCTTCTTTTGTCATAACACATCCGTGTTTGTCAACGTGAGAAGAACTTAATACAATTCTTTGTGAATATTTTGGTTTTTCGCTCATTTCAAATTAATGCCAACGGTTTTGGCTATGATTTGTTGCGGACAAATCCGCGAGGATTTTCCGCCATAAACCAAAGATAGCAAACTTGTGTTGAATTCCGATTAGGAATTCAGCAGCAATGAATTATAGCCGTTGTTAGGTGCAGTTTTTATTTTAGAGTTCGATTATTTTATTTAACAGTTCATTCATTCTCACTTTTCCTAATTCACTTAATCCTCCAAATTTCATATTCGGTGAAAATGGTCGAGAGTTAGTCATTCCACAACTTTCCATACAAAGCCAAACCTTTCCGATTTCTACATTTTGTTCATCGTAAAAACGGAAAATATATTCCGATTCATTTATTGACCAAGTCGTTTCTCCCCAATCAAAATTCTTTGGATTGTTAAAGAGTTCTGTGATAAATTCAATTTTGCTTTTTTCGGTTATTGTCTTTGAAGTCAATCTGCTTAAAAGAGGAATGTTATTTTGAATTTTTATCATATTCACATTACTTCGAGGAAATTCATATTTTGGGTTTCCGAAATTCCTACTGTAAAGTTCTTTTGGATATTGATTATCATCATTCTCATCTCCAAGACTATATTCATTGTCTATAAAAGTCATATGAGAAAATCCAATTCCATTGTTATTCATTCTGTCATTTAAGTCAAGAAAATATATTGCTGTAACTCCAATTAGTAAAAATGATATTATTAAAAGTTTCTTTTTCATATTGGAATTTCCAAATTGCACCTAACGTTTTAGCTATGAAGTCGTTGCATGGCTATTACTAACGGATTTGGTCAGCGACAGACAAAGGTTAATATAAGACATTGCAAACGGTAATGTACCAGCAATGCTTTATAGCCCTTGTTGCAACACGTTTTTTTTATGTCAGAGTTTATAGTTTCTGAAGATATTAAAAAATATGTAGATAAAGAACAAATTGACATTTCATTAAATATATTAAAAACCCTAAAGGGTAAATCACATTTTCAGGTTAAAGAAATATTGAGAACGGTCAACACTTTATCTGAGTATAACTCACATATTTAGTTCATCTATTTTGTTTGAAACGTTATACAACTTAGTGCTAAGTTCACTGTTTGATTCTTTCAAATCTTTTATATCAGATTGCAAACTTTCTATAATGGTCATTAAATCCAAAATGGTTTGTTCTAGTCTTTGTAAGTCATTCATACATTTTTATTTAGTTCTTTACATATTAAGCAAGTGGGTTTCAAATATCATTAGTTTCATCAAGGGCGCAATAGCACTGCTCATTACACCGAACGAAACTTCCTTGGTAGGCAATCGTTCATCCACTAATAATATTATCCGCTCACTTGCTATTTTTTATAAAGCAATAGAGGTGAAACAATACTAGGTTCATCAAGGAACTATCAGCACTGCTCGATAGTCCGACCAAATACTTCCTCTGCGAACAGGGCAATTGGTCATTCCCTAGCATCATTTCGGCTTACTCTATTGCTTTTTTATTTCCACGCTTAGTGATGAGGTAGCCACTGTTATGTACGCTAGCCATAGTGCGTTCATTTCCCTTTAAATGGGTTGCAACGGTTATATATACAAACCTAGCCAAAAAAGTACGTATATACAACCCTAATAGTGTGTTATTCAGTACCTTTTTGTAAATTGTAACATAACCATATAAAAATGAGTTATGTCGCACCTTAGTACATTCAAAACCATTTTAGAGCTCAAAAGATATAGCCCTAATACAGTAGCAGTCTACTTAAGTTTTGTAGAATCTGTTACCGAGTTCTTAAAAATTCAACCTAATACATTGAGCAATCTCAGTGATAAGGATATTCTACTCACAGTAGTTAATATTACCAAACAAAAAAAATATGGCATATCATCACAAAAACAACTCATAGGTGCATTATCGTTGTTTTACAAAGAAGTCTTAAAAAGAGAAGTAGATTTTTCAGTCATTTATCCATCCCGAAATGAACAGTACGTCCCAGTAATCCTTTCAAAATCAGAAGTAAAACAAATCTTGCAAGCCACAGAAAACATTAAGCACAAAGCTATCTTGGCAACCATTTACGGTTTGGGCCTAAGAATAAGCGAAGCTATAGCTCTAAAAGTAGTGGATGTAGATAGCAACAGAATGATGGTACACATCAAAAACAGTAAGGGCAAAAAAGACAGAATGGTAATGCTGCCCAATAACCTTTTAGTTTTGTTAAGACGTTATTTTAAAGAGTACAAACCAAAAGAATACCTCTTCGAAGGACAAAAAAAATCTAAATATAGCGACAGTAGCATAAGAAAAATCCTTAACAAAGCCTTGTCGGCAACAAAAATAACAAAGCCAATAACCGTACACTCGCTCAGGCATAGTTTCGCCACACACCTTTTAGAAAACGGAACCGATATACGCATTATTCAAAAGCTGTTAGGGCACAAAAGCATCAACACAACCCTTACATATACGCGTGTAGCAGAGACAACCCTACAAAACGTAAAGAGTCCGTTAGATATGCTCTAATCGATAAAAACCACCTAACTTTCACAAAACACACGATCACAAGGTTTGATAAGATAAAAATAACTAACCAAACCCTATTTATATTAAATATATGCTGACTATATGTCGACTATGTGCCGACTTTATGCCGTATTAAATGTTGGTTTCCTTGCTCTATCATTAAGGGCAAATACACAAAAACCACAAGCCAAAAGCCTAAGATTATTTTCCATTGCTTATGGGTAATTAATCATTAATTAAGCCCATATGTAAAAAAAAGCACAAAAAAGTTTTGCATATTAAAAAATAACATACATTTGTTACGAAATTTAGAATCAATAACACAGCAGATTCTAGATTTAGCTGAACACATTGAAAACTGTTTTTACGTTCGGGCTTTTGAAAATTAGGAAGTCATATTCAAAAGCAGCTTATAAGATAAGCGTCCGAAATTTAAAGCTAACTTCCGTTTCTCCGATAGCTGCTAGCCAGCATATATACGCTTTTGTACCAACTACACAAAGCCAGTTTCAGATTTGATATAGAGTTAACACTATTTGTGCATATATCTTTATACCTTTATTTTTTCTGAAAGAAAACAACCGAGAATAAAACAAAAATGAATACAAAATACATTGATCTTATCGATCAATCCTTTTACTTTCCTCAAGAAGAATTTTATCTAGAGGAAAACACACTACAATTTCATGGTATAGACCTTATGAAATTAATAGAGCAATACGGAGCGCCTTTAAAGTTTACCTATTTGCCACAAATTTCTAATAACATTCAGCGTGCCAAAACATGGTTTGCAGATGCGTTTGCAAAACACAATTATAGTGGATCATACAACTACTGTTATTGTACCAAAAGTTCGCACTTTAAGCATGTATTAGACGAAGGCCTAAAAAATAATATACATATCGAAACCTCTTCAGCTTTTGATATTGATATTGTAAATAGCCTAAAGAAAGAAGGGAAAATCACAGACAAAACCTTTGTAATTAGTAACGGTTTTAAGCGTGAAAAGTACATTAATAATATTGCCGATTTAATAAACGGAGGTCATCAGAACTGTATACCTATCATAGATAACTATGAAGAGTTAGATTTGCTTACTGAAGAAATCAATGGTAAGTTTAAAGTAGGTATAAGAATTGCGTCTGAAGAAGAGCCAAAGTTTGAGTTTTACACCTCACGCCTTGGAATTGGTTACAGAAACATTGTGCCATTTTACAAGAACCAAATTCAGAATAATGAGCAAGTAGAGCTTAAGATGTTACATTTCTTTATCAATACTGGTATTAGAGATAACGCTTACTATTGGAACGAGCTCACAAAATGCCTTAAGGTGTATACTTCTTTAAAAAAGATTTGTCCATCTTTAGATAGTTTGAATATTGGTGGGGGCTTCCCAATTAAAAACTCTTTGGCTTTCGATTTTGATTATGCCTATATGGTAGATGAAATTGTAAACCAAATAAAAACCGTTTGCGAAGAAGAAGAGGTAGACGTTCCACATATTTTTACAGAATTTGGAAGTTTTACTGTTGGCGAAAGTGGAGGCGCTATTTACAAAGTGCTTTATCAAAAGCAACAAAACGATCGTGAAAAATGGAATATGATCAACTCATCTTTCATTACAACGTTGCCAGATACTTGGGCTATAAACAAACGCTTTATTATGTTGCCAATTAACCGTTGGCAAGAAAGCTACGAGCGTGTATTACTTGGTGGATTAACATGCGATAGTGATGATTATTACAATAGTGAACAACATGTCAATGCTATATATTTACCAAAGTATCACAAAGACAAACCATTATATATAGGCTTCTTTAATACAGGTGCATATCAAGAAACCATTGGTGGTTTTGGCGGATTGCAACACTGTTTAATACCAAGTCCAAAACATATACTAATTCAACGCGATGATAACGGAAACTTAACAACCGAAGTTTTCGCAGAACAACAAAAAAGTGAAGATTTACTAAATATTTTAGGATATTAAAGTATAAAGGCAAACGTGTCACACTGAGCTTGTCGAAGTGCTATCGAAGCCAAAAAATAATAATTAAACAACAAGAATAAATAACAAATTTCCCTTTCAGGAATTAAAAAAATGAACACAAAAACTTACGCTGGCATTCCAGCAGAGCATTCAAAATTAGATCAATCAAAGATTGTTTTAATCCCAGTACCTTACGATGGTACAAGTACATGGCAAAAAGGAGCGGATAAAGGTCCGGAAGCATTTTTACACGCTTCAGAAAACATGGAATTGTACGATATTGAGACTGACTCTGAGGTGTACCTTCAAGGTATTCACTTGGCAGATGCAGTAACAGAAAATGCGTCTCCAGAAGCAATGGTAGAAGCAGTGCACCAAGCAACCAAAAAGTTTATAAAAAAGAACAAATTTGTAACCGTTTTTGGTGGTGAGCATTCAATATCTATTGGTACTATTAGAGCTTTCAACGAAATGTTTGAAGATTTAACAGTATTGCACATCGATGCGCATGCTGATCTTCGTGAAAGTTACGAAGGTTCTAAGTGCAACCATGCTTGTGCTGTGTATGAGGCGAGCCAAACTACAAACCTTATTCAGGTTGGCATTCGCTCTATGGATGCTATTGAAAAAACAGTAATGGACGAAGAAAAAACGTACTTTGCCCATGAGATGGCTGTGGACGATAATTGGATGGATTCTGCAATAGATCAAATGACAGATAACGTATTTATTACGTTCGATTTAGATGCTTTCGATCCTTCAATTATGCCAAGTACTGGTACACCAGAACCAGGAGGTTTGTTGTATTACGAAACACTAGAGTTTTTAAAACAAGTGTTTGAAGAAAAGAATGTTGTTGGTTTTGATATTGTAGAGCTCTGCCCAAATGAAAACGAAAAGTCCTCAGACTTTTTAGCGGCAAAATTGTACTACAAAATGTTAAGTTATAAGTTTCAAGATCAAGACGCAACAGACGATTTTGAAAGTAATTTTAATAACAATTCAAACGGAAATAATAAATTTTCTAAATTTAATGATGAAGATGAGTACTAATAAAGGACATATTACACAATTTATAGAAAAATATTATCTGCACTTTAATGCTGCAGCATTGGTTGATGCGGCTAAAGGTTACGAAGATCAGCTTGATAATGGTGCTAAGATGTTAGTGTCTTTAGCTGGTGCTATGAGTACTGCAGAGTTGGGTAAGATTTTTGCAGAAATGATTCGTCAAGATAAAGTACACATTATTTCTTGTACAGGTGCGAACCTTGAGGAGGACATTATGAATTTAGTAGCACATAGCCATTACAAGCGTGTGCCTAACTATCGCGATTTGACTCCGCAAGATGAATGGGATTTGTTAGAAAAAGGACTAAACCGAGTTACAGATACTTGTATACCAGAAGAGGAAGCATTTAGACGTATACAACAACATATTGTAAAGATTTGGAAAGACGCAGAAGCTAAAGGAGAGCGCTACTTACCACATGAGTACATGTACAAATTGTTATTGTCTGGTGTTTTAGAAGAGTACTACGAAATAGATTTAAAAGACTCTTGGATGTACGCAGCAGCAGAAAAAAACTTACCAATTGTTTGCCCAGGATGGGAAGACAGTACTATGGGTAATATTTTTGCAAGCTATGTGCTAAAAGGAGAACTTAAAGCAAGCACCATGAAATCTGGTATTGAATACATGACGTTTTTAGCAGATTGGTACACAGAGAATTCAGAGAAAGGCATAGGTTTCTTCCAAATTGGTGGAGGTATTGCAGGCGATTTTCCAATCTGTGTAGTGCCAATGCTTTACCAAGACATGGAACGTACAGACACACCATTCTGGAGTTACTTCTGTCAAATTAGCGACAGTACAACAAGTTACGGATCGTATTCTGGAGCAGTGCCAAACGAAAAAATAACTTGGGGAAAATTAGATATAAATACACCTAAATTTATCATAGAAAGTGATGCAACTATTGTTGCGCCATTAATTTTTGCGTACCTTTTGGGTATGTAAATCTAACCTTAAAAGATGAACAGAAAAGACCAACACTTAAAACGCGTTATTGTAGACTTTAAAAAACTAACACCGGAGATTCTTGCCATGTTGGTAGAGAAATATCCTGATGGTTATGACGACGATCACATTATTACATTTAAAAATGCAAAGAATGAGGTTGTAGAAGCCGTAGAGGTAACTACCGAAGATACCAAGTACTTGGTTAAGGTAAGTACCAAGCTTGCTGTAACTATGGAAAATTACGATGAAGATGATTATGAGGACTTTGATAATGATGATCCAGAAGCTGTACAAGACCCGGAAATGGCTGCGGATGAGGACTCAGATGATTTTGATTAGTAATTGTAATAGGTGTTATTTTATTTTGTAACTTACTTAATATAAAAAAGTTATAAAACTTTAAATGCTTAAATTATGGAAACGTCATTTCACATGTCATTACCGTGTTTGAGTGTAAAGGAAACTCAAGACTTTTACATCAATAACATTGGCGCTTCTGCAGGCAGAACCTCAGAAAATTGGGTAGATGTAAATCTATTTGGTCACCAAATTACGTTTATAAAAGCCGAAAAATTTAACTTCAATAATCCTAATTATGTGTTTGAAGGTAAGATTTTACCATCCTTCCATTTTGGTGTTATTGTAGATATTGATAATTGGAAAAAAATCTATACCAAGCTTACAAAGCAAGCGTTAGAAGTTGTAACCAAAACCACTTTCTTAAAAGATAAAACAGGAGAACATCTCTCATTTTTCATTAAAGATCCTAATGATTATATGTTAGAATTCAAAAGTTTTAAAGAACCTAAAGACATGTTTTTAGCATAATGTTACCAGTTGTTGCTTATCAAGTAGCAAACACTATCAATATAAAAGCGAGCAGACAGCAATTGCAGTGGCAGTTGCTGTTTCAAGATAGTGATGAGTTGTTTTATTTACACTCAAAAGACAAGTATATTTATCTGTTTCAGTATGGAATGGTAAGCTGCTTTAACCTTTCAAAAACTGAAATAGATGAAGCTTTAGATACTATTAAACCATTATGCGACACCTACTTTGCAGACAAAATTTCTGAAGAAGTTAATGTAGAGATACAAGAAAATACACTTCAGGTTAATTTTGAAAGTATCGTATTGCCAGAGTTTAATAGCGAAATGATACGATTAGTAATGCTTAATGCATCACAATCTGTAGCGTTAAACCGTTTTTCCGAAATAACTGAAGCGCTTTTAATAGAAACTAACGAGCATACCAAATACTTAGAATCTAAAGGAAAACTCGATATTTCAGGGAATAAATTAAAACGATTTATTGGTAAAACTTTAAATATTAAAAACAAGATTTCTGAAAACCTTTACATCTTTGATTCACCAGAAATAACCTGGGAAGACGAGCAGTTAAACAAGTTAAATTCAGATTTAAAACAGACTTTCGATCTTAAGGATCGTTACCACGTTATCCATGATAGAATAGAAATTATAAAAGAAAATTTAGAACTCTTTAAAGATATTATGGATCATCGAGAAAGTAGCCGATTAGAGTGGATTATCATCATTCTAATTTTGGTAGAAGTCATAGATATGTTTATTCTAAAATTGTTTTAGGCCAAGATAGTATTCTTCGCAACAAACCACAGTTATCATTGTCTTAGATAATGATCTAAAAGTTTTGGGCTTGAGGTGGTAAATACCCAACTACAAAATAAAATTATAAATAGAAATTCTTGAGCAAGACGTTGTAAGATAGAATTTCAAAAAAAGCAAATAAAAATGAAAAGCAGACAATTTATAGTACTAGTATTTTTAGTAATGGCATTTAGCGTTAATGCAATTATAGATACCAATAAGAACAATCAAGAACAAGAAACTGTAACCATTAAAGCAACTTTTGATGGTTACGATGAAGAAGATGGATATGCATTTTTAATAGTTGGTGAAGATGATGAGGAGGATGAAGATATCATGTACTTTTACAATGTTACTGCAGAAGTACTAAAAGCTGTAAACCTTAAATCGGATGATATGATTGGTAAGCGTTTTCAAATAACGTATAAGATTGAAACTTATGAGGAAGAAGACGAATACGGTTATAAAGAAACCTACGAAAAATACACTATTATAAAGATCACAAAGATGTAAGATAAAAGAGACTGCTAATTAAATTGGCAGTCTTTTTTTTAATACCACTTCCCAAACAAACGCAGAAAATACAAAGAAATATTCTAGAGCAATAATCCATAAGTTTTCAGATTTGTCTGCTGTACCAATGCCAAGATACGATAGGTAGCTAAGTATTATAACCAAGCTCCAAACAAGAGGATATCTGTACCTGGTAAAAACACAAAGCATTACCAAAGTAGCTATATACCAAGGATGTATTGTAGTACTTAAAAAAAGATAAATTGTAAAAACTATTAGTATAGATGTGCTAAGTTTAGGTATAGAATTATTGGTTTTAAAAACCGAAAATCCTAAAATTACTAAAATTGAAATTAGAGGCAGAATCTTACCAATTATACCAATTTCATTATAACCAGTAATAGAGTAACCAATAGCTCTAAGAATGTAGTAGATACTGGCATTAAATTCAAAATTATTAAACCACAGTCCAACCGTTTTAGAGTAATTGTTTACAAATTCCATTGAAAAAAATGGAATGAAAAATGCAATTAAGGTTATGCCAACAATGGAATAAAATACAATTAGTTTTTTCATTCCTACTAAGGAAGATAAGCCTTTAGGTTTAGGGTGACTAATCTTTTTTTGTTGACTGTTTTTTTTGTCACTGAGCGAAGTCGAAGTGAACCACCCAAAAAACAACGGTAAAAACATCAAGGGAATCAACTTTACTGAGATTGAGCACGCTAATAGTACAGCTGCCCATTTCCAATAGCCTTTTTGTAGCAAGTATAAACTCCATACTAAAAAGAAAATCATTACACCTTCAAAGTGAAGATTACCTGTTAACTCAATAATGATGAACGGATTTAAGATATACCAGAAGATTCTGCTAATTGGTAATTTTAAAGCCTCTAAAAGTTTTTTTCCAAAATATAATGTTCCGATATCGGCAGCAATAATTATGAGCCTCATGCCTACAACAGAGCTTAACATACTGTTGCCAGGAAATAAATTTCCAAGTGCAAAACATAGCTGATTTAAAGGTGGATAATTAGTAAAGTGTGAGGCGCTCAGTGTACCCATTCCAATGTATAATTCTTGTACTGAGGGAATTGATGTATTCCAATTTATTACATAATTAGGTGTGTATAAGTATGGGTTAAAGCCTTCTAAAAGCATGTGTCCATCCCAAATAAACCGATAGAAATCTTGTGATAAATTAGGTATTGCAAATAGAAATAACAATCTGAATAAGATAGACGCGATAATCAAAATTTTAAAGCTTGTGCTGAGCGAAGTCGAAGTATAGAATCCAGACGTTTTCAAAATTTGGTAACCTAAAACAAATAGTAAGCCATAGAGTAAAATGAGTTGTAAGGCATGAGTTCGCTGTGTGTAGTATGCAAACCATACGTAAAGTATACAACTTATTAAGGTGTAAGCTAATGTTGTCTTTTTGTATTTATAGATGTTAGATAGTTCTAGCATAGGACCCAAAGATAGAATTATTTAAATCTGCTATGTCTTACATGTAAAAAAAGAATAATAACTTTAGAAGGAATATAAATGTAGAGTTATGAGTCATTCAATTTATTTCAACTTTATGATCAATACTGACAAATTCAGTGTATATAGAGCTATATCAGAGCCAGAGCATTTGGTGAATTGGTGGCCATTAAAATGTTCTGGAATTCCTAATGAAGGCGAGGAATACAATTTTAATTTTACAGATAAATACGATTGGTATGCTAAAGTGAAAAGCGTTCAAGAAGGGGAACATATTCATTATAAAATGACCAAATCTGATGATGATTGGAATGCTACAACCTTTGGTTTTGATCTAGAAGAGAAGAGTAACGGAATTTATCTTCACTTTTTTCATAAAGATTGGCCAGAGTGCAATGCACACTTTAAACATTCGTCGTTTTGTTGGGCAATGCTCTTAAAAGGGTTGAAAGATTATTTGGAAAAAGAGACAATCGTGCCTTTTGAAGATAGAGAGTAGTTATTTATACTTTAGAACCTAAAGATTTAAAAAACACATACCCAAAACCAATACAAAGCATTAAGTGAAAAGGAAACAACCCAAAGTCTCCACCTTGATCTCCAACTATAAATGCGCTATAAAGTCCAAATGCAAAATACAGCATTAATAAGCCTTCTAGAACCACATTTTTAGATAAAGATTTCTTAAGGTATTTGTTGTTTTTCCAATTGTCTTTGAATTTCTTAATATTGAATTTTGGTGTTCTTACAAATTCACTCTTTTTACCAATATGGCCTTCTATTACTGCAATTGAGTTATGAAGCGAAAAGCCCATTGCAATTGAGAAAAACGTAAAGAACATACCAATATATCCAAAGAATTTTTTGAAACCACTTCCGTAGATATTTTTGTACATAAACCAGTAGCATACAAAGAAAATGATGGTACTCATTATAAAGAAACTCATCACGTAGAAGTAGTCTCTCAAATGCGCATATTCATTCTTAATGTATAGCATTGGAATACTTAAAATAGCCACAACGAAGATGCTTAAAAACATTGAGCTATTTAACAAATGTAATAAACCGTGTACTTTAGTTTTAGCCGAAATATTTTTAGATTTAATAACACGCCAAAGCATTTTTCTAAAGTTTTCAGCACCACCTTTATTCCAACGGAATTGTTGCGATCTTGCAGCACTAATGACTATTGGTAGTTCAGCAGGCGTTTCAACATCTTCAAGATATTTAAATTTCCAGTTTTTTAGTTGTGCTCTGTAACTTAAATCCAAATCTTCTGTTAGTGTATCTCCTTCCCAGTTACCAGCATCAATAATGCAGTCCTTTCTCCATATACCAGCTGTACCATTAAAATTAATAAAATGGCCTTTACTGTTACGTCCTACTTGCTCTAGAGTAAAGTGCGCATCTAAAGCAAATGCCTGTATTCTGGTTAATAAAGAGTAGTCTCTGTTAATGTGTCCCCAACGTGTTTGTACAACACCTATTTCTTCATCTTTAAAATAAGGCACTGTGCGTTTTAGCCAATTAGGTTTTGGAAGGAAGTCCGCATCAAAAATGGCAATAAATTCACCTTTTGCGATTTCTAAACCTTCTTTAAGGGCACCAGCTTTAAAACCAACACGGTTGGTTCTTGTAATGTGTTTTATATCCAAGCCTGTAGCAGCTAGTTTTTCTACATGTGCTTGGGTAGAATGTACGGTTTCGTCTGTAGAATCGTCTAATACTTGAATCTCTAATTTATCCTTAGGGTAGTCTAGTAAAGCAATATTGTCTAGTAAGCGTTCCATTACATACATCTCATTAAAAACAGGTAGTTGTATAGTAATGTATGGTACTTCTTCAGGATTATTTAAGTCAAATTTTTCACAAGTACTACGTTTCTTTTTAGACGATAAATAATTATAAAGAAGGTTTAATTGTGCTAATGCGTACATAAAAATAAGTACGATAGCGATAGTATAAACAACAATAATAAAGTAGTGTAGGTAAATCACTTAAAACTATATTTAAAAATCCATGTTAAGATTTTTACGCCTGCAAATATAGCACCTTTTACCGTTCCTGAAACTTTTGAAACACCTATTCTGTTTTTATATTTTACAGGAATCTCTCTATAGCTTAGTTTTTGCTTAAGTGCTTTTAGCTGCATTTCAACCGTCCAGCCATAGGTTTTGTCTTCCATTTTTAGGGCTAGAAGCTTTTCGTATTTTATAGCTCTAAAAGGACCAAGATCTGTGAATGTAGATTTAAAAAATAGGCGCATTAAACTAGTGGCTAGCCAGTTGCCAAAAATTTGAGGGCCAGTCATAGAGCCTTCTTCTCGGAGTTCTTTAACACGTGCGCCAACAACAAAATCAACATTTTCTTCTATAATAGGTTGAACAATTTTTGTGAGTTCTTCAGGATAATCGCTGTAATCTCCGTCTAAAAAAACTACAATATCTGGTGTTTTTGATTGGTTGCTGAGCGAAGTCGAAGCGATGTATGCCATGCCTTTTAGACAGGCATGACCATACCCTATTTGATGTTCTACTAAAACTGTAGCACCGGCTTGTCTTGCATTTTCTTCAGTGTTGTCGGTAGAATTGTTGCTTACAACAATAATTTCATCAACAATAGAAGGAATTTCTTTTATGACATAAGGAATGGAGGCTTCTTCATTATAAGCCGGAATAATTACAACTATTTTGGGCATCTAGTTCGTTTGAAAGTGCAAAATAAAAGCCTTATTTCTGATTTACCAAATCCATTAAATCTACATCGTTTCCTAGTAGGATTTCGTTAGGATTTATACGTCCTTTCATGCTGTCGTTTTCTAATTTTAAAACACCTCTTGGACAAACAGCGCTACAAATACCACATCCAACACAGCTAGAGCGTACAATATTTTCGCCTTTTTGTGCATAGGCACGTACATCAATTCCCATCTCGCAATAGGTTGAGCAGTTACCGCAAGAAATACATTGTCCGCCATTAGTTGTAATTCTGAATTTAGAAAATAAGCGTTGCTGAAATCCTAAAATCGCAGCCATAGGACAACCAAACCTGCACCATACACGATTACCAAAAATAGGGTAGAAACCAGTACCAATAACACCAGAAAAGATAGAACCGATTAAAAATCCGTAGCTTTTTCTTAAGCTTTCAGATTTAAATAAAAATAAAGTATTGTCTTTGCTAAAATAGTGCAAAGCAAATAATGACATGATAATTACAAAGTAGCCAATAGCACCATATTTAGCGTCTTTAGCTAATTCTTTACGTTTAAAAATAAATGTCCCAACAAAAATTAAGGTTAAAAATGAAGCAACAAAAATTAAAAACGACGATTTTGTAAGCCAATATTTGCTGGTATCATTACCCAAATAACTATGTATTACAGCTGTAGTCATTAGTACAACAAATACTAAAACCGAGTGAATTACCCAACGCTCTACCTTCCAAGCAAATTGAGATTTGTCGCTTAATTGTCTAAAGCTATCACCAGCTGTTTCGGCTAAACCACCACAACCGCAAACCCAAGAACAATACCAACGTTTACCATATTTGTAAGTTAAAATAGGTGTAATAACAAATATTGAAACAATACCAAAAATCAGCATTGCTAAACCAATATTGCCTGCGCTAATAAATGCTTTTACACGATAACTTTCAAAATTATAATAATTAAGAGGCCAAATGTTTTTTAAATCGTAGTACGGTAAATCGCTATTCATTACGTACATAAATTCTGGAATTAAAAACGCAAAAGCCAACTGAAAAAACATTACTGAAACAGTTCTTATTTGCTCATAGCGATTGTGTCGATATTTTAAAATGAATTTATAACCAAAAACCAAAATCGCAACTGTATATAGCGTACCGTATACAAACCATTGGCTAGCGTCTCTGCCACTTAAAAGTTGACTTAAAGGATCAAAAAGAGCAACTAAACCTGTGTTTTCTTCACCTTTTTGAGCTAATCCTAAATATTGAGGATAAAAATAAAGTACAATGTAGAATAAGGTTAAAACGACACCAATTAGCCAACCGACTAAACCTCTTGAAGATAAAGATTTAAACCAAACACCATCATTTTTAATGCCTTTAGATTTGTTTAAGTATAAACTATTAGAAAACCATATAGTCCCAACAAACATTAAACTTAAAGCAATTGTTAAAGTTGTAGCTTTGTTAGGGAATTGAACATTGAATAATGCTAACACCAAAATAAATAGTCCTAACATGCCAACTGCTGACGCTATTTTTTGTGTTTTTGTTAATCCGTAAGAATTAGCCAAAGACATACTGTAATTTAATTTTAAGCTCATATTAGTTAGTTTGTAAGGTGTTATTGTATTTTTCTTTTATCTCGTTTTCAAACCGTTTGTAAAATTCTGGATCAAAATTGGCTTGCTCTAGATGATTAATGACATAGTCTAAATCGCGTTTTTCGGTTAGCCATTTGTCAAAAACTTCGTGTCGTAGCCTTATGCCAAAGGTGTTAATTCCTAAAAATTGATTGGTGTCTCTGTGATAAGCTATAGTCATACATTTGGTATCATCGTCATGTTTCCAATGAAAATGTGCTTCGTAGTCTGGTTTTCCTTTTGTGCCATGTACCCAACCATAGGTTTGATATTCGATGTCTAAAAATTTTGCACTGTTAAACCAATGTCCTGGCTTATATTCTAGTTTATTGCCGCAAATGGTTTGTGCTAATGTTTCGCCCATCATGCGACCTGTGTACCAAACCGCTTCAATTGGTCTGCGATTACCAATCGCTTCGCGTTGTTCAGCACAGTCACCGATTGCATATACGTCTTTAATATTGGTTTCTAAAAAGCGATTGACTAAAACACCTTTATTGGTTTCAATATTACTTTCTTTTAAAAATGAAATATTAGGTGTTACACCAGCAGTTAAGCCTACAAAATCACAAGGGATTTCTTCGCCAGTTTCTTCAATAATGATGGATTTTACTTTTCCATTATCATCAGAAATGATTTCTTTTAAATTAGTTGAAAGTCTTAAATCGATATGATGATTTTTAATATGTCTGTTTATCATTTGGCTTTCGCCTTCAGGTAAAACGCTATTCCAAAAACTGCTTTCACGCACCAAGAAAGTCACAGGAATATTTCTAGAATTCAACATTTCTGCTAATTCAATACCAATTAATCCACCACCAACAATGACGGCACGTTTACAGACTTTGTTGTTTGGTGCATAGATTTCAAGATGTTCTAAATCTTGTTTGCTGTATAAGCCTTGTACACCTTTTAGATCTTCACCTGGCCAACCAAACTTGTTAGGTTTACTACCTGTTGCGATGACTAATTTATCATAGCTTATTTGATCGCCTTCAGCAAAATGAAGTGTATTATTATCAGTGTCAATAGTTTTGACATACCCTTTTTTAAGATCGATATTGTTTTTCTTCCAAAACCAATTTTCATAAGGTTGTGTGTGTTCAAACTTCATATGTCCCATATATACGTACATGAGTGCAGTGCGAGAAAAGAAGTAATCACTTTCAGCAGATATAATAGTTATTTTCTTATCTGATAACTTTCTAATATGTCTGGCAAGAGTAACGCCAGAAATACCGTTACCTATTATGGCAATGTGTTCCATTGTTTTGGTTTAGTTGATGCTTAAGTCGCATTTAAAGATAAGACCTTAAAAAATGAATTCAATTTAGAAAGTATTTAAATTAACAATTTCTTGTAAGGTGTTGTGTTTTATTAAGACGTGGCTTTTCTTTATTTTTATGATATGAGAATAGTAGTTGTTTTTTTGGTGGTTTTGATTTTTGGGTGTTCTGTAGCACCTTATAAACCAAGTAAAATTAATGGCGTAAGCTTTGTTGCTGCGAGAGATATTGTGGATAGTACACATGTAGCACCAGTAGTTAGGGTCAATGCAAATTATGCAGCAATTATGCCCTTTGGATTTATAAAAAACCTTGAACATCCCGAAATAATTCATAACACAGACAGACAATGGTTTGGTGAAACCAGAGTAGGAGCAGAGCAATACATTTCCGAACTACGAAAAGCCAATATTAAGGTGATGATTAAACCACAATTATGGGTTTGGAAAGGTGAGTTTACAGGTGAAATAATGATGACAACAGAAGAGGACTGGAAAGCTTTAGAAGAGTCTTACACAAGCTTTATTTTAGAATATGCAGATTTGGCAGAAAAGGTTAATGCAGAGATATTTTGTATTGGTACAGAGTTAGAGTTATTTGTAAAATTTAGATCAGCATATTGGTCTCAATTGATAGAAAAGATAAAAACAATCTATAAAGGAAAATTAACGTATGCAGCCAATTGGAATGAGTTTGCCAAAACACCATTTTGGGACCAATTAGATTATATTGGTATTGACGCTTATTTTCCACTTAGCGACAAAAAAACGCCTACTTATGAGGATTGTTTAAACGGTTGGAAATCTCATAAACCAATTATAGAAAAACTTTCTAAGCAACAAGACCGACCAATATTGTTTACGGAATATGGTTACAGAAGTGTAGATTATTCTGGTAGACAACCTTGGGTGTCAGATTATACCATGAGAGATGTGAATCTTGAAGCACAAGTAAATACTACTAAAGCACTACTAGACACCTTTTGGTACGAGGACTGGTTTGCGGGAGGTTTTGTTTGGAAATGGTTTATTATGCATGATGAAGTTGGTGGACACGATAACCCAATGTTTACACCGCAAAATAAGCCTGTGGAGGCTGTACTTTCCGATACATATGCCCAATTTAAATAGAAAAGTATTAATTAAACTTGTAATGTAAATTGTTAGAGTTCGTCTAAATCTTATAAAAAAAGCAATGATGAACCAACCTAATCTACCATTAGGTATTTATATAATCAACAATGAACATTAGATGTTTTAGGTTAGCTGTAGTTCTGTTAATTGGTCAATTAAGTATAGCTCAAGATACCATTTCAGAGATTCAAATAGAAGGCAATAAAAGAACTAAAACCAGTTTTTTAAAACGATTGGCCTATGTAAAAGTTGGAAGTGATCTAGATTCCACAGACATAGCATCAGATGTAAGGCGATTTAGACTCCTGCCTTCTGTTGCCAGTGCATCGTTTACCACTGAGAAATTAGACAACAATACTTATAAGCTAACGTATAAGGTTGTGGAGAATTTTGCAATAATTCCAGGTCTCAATGTTTCTCAAGATGTAAATCAAGATTTGGCATATAGACTATCACTCTTCGATTTTAATCTGTTTGGTCAAAATCAAATTATTGGTGGTTTTTATAGTAAAAATGTATTTGACTCTTACGGTGTGTTTTGGGAAGCACCAAACCTTTTTACACGAAAATGGGGAATTGGGCTCAATTATCAGAACAACGTTTTGCAGCAGCCTATATTTTTTGAAGATGAGCGCGATGTTAATTACAAGTTCAATGCGAGAGCTTTTGAGTTTAGGGTTTTTTATGAGCATAATTTTAACAACAGGATTGAGCTTGGTTTCAATATAGCTAATGAAGACTATGATTATCTGGATGGTAACTTGCCTTCTGATATACTAGAACATCTTAGCTTAAATCGTTTTTCAATTGTAGGCGAGTATGAATATAATGACATAACGAACGAATATCAGTATGTTGAAGGTTTTAGAAGTGTATTCACGTTTAATTTAACAGCTTCCGCAGAAGGCAATACAGAGTTACTTAAAAACTTTTTTATTGGTAGAAATGATTTTGAATATTTTAAACGAATAGGAGATAAGGGTAATTGGGCAAACCGTTTAAGACTAGGTTATGCTACCAATGATACTACACCGTTTGCTCCCTTTGCACTAGATAATCAGCTAAACATTAGAGGTGTTGGTAATGTTATTGATAGAGGGACAGCATCAATAGTGTTAAACACAGAATATAGGCATACAGTTTTTGAAAAAGGCTGGTTTGCTTTGCAAACCAATGCTTTTATAGACGCTGGTACATGGCAAGATCCAGGAGGCGAATTAGAAGATCTAGTACAAGGTAATAACACAAGTTTATTTACGGGTTTAGGTTTGCGGTTCATACATAAACGTATTTTTAATGCTGTTTTTAGGATTGATTATGGTATAAGTCTTGGGAACAAAGCTAATAATGGTGTGGTTTTTGGAATAGGGCAGTATTTTTAACTACAGTACAGGCTTATAATAGCTTTGTCAAAAGATTGATTTGAAGCAAAAATTATTAAATTAGGGATTAAGAATATATAAGAATAAGCTTATATTTGTGTTGTTGTTACACAAAAAAATGACTCTCATACAAAATATTAAAATTGCCGTAGATGCTGTGGTTTTTGGTTATGAATCCAAAAAATCCTTATCCGTTTTATTAATTAAAAGAGGAGTAGAACCCTTTAAAGATGCTTGGGCTTTACCAGGTGGATTAGTTTTGGAAGAGGAATCTTTAGAGTCTGCTGTTAAAAGAGAATTAAAAGAAGAAACAGGTGTTACAATAGATTATTTGGAGCAGTTATACACTTTTGGTGAGCCCAAGCGCGATCCTAGAAACAGGGTAGTATCCGTAAGTTATTTTGCATTGGTTAAACCACATCATTTTAAAATTGAAGCCAGTACAGATGCAGTAGAAGCACAATGGTTTAGCTTAGATAAGCTACCAAAATTGGCATTCGATCACAAGAAAATTTTAAATATGGCTAAAGGGCGTCTAAAAGCCAAGTTGACTTACCAACCTATTGGGTTCGATTTGTTAAATAAAGAATTTCCGTTTTCAGATCTTGAACATTTATACACTTCAATTTTAGAAAAAGACATTGATAGACGCAACTTCAGAAAGAAAATCTTAAGCTTCGATATTCTAGAAGAGACTGATAAAATAAGCCAAAAAGGAAGTGGTAGACCTGCTAAACTCTTCAGGTTTAATCAAAAGAAATACAACGCACTTTTAAAAGAAGGTTTCCATTTCGAAATTAAGTTTGTGTAAAAAAAACACAAATAATTTTGTGGCTGAATAAATTTAATCTAAATTTGTGTAAAAATAACGCAAAATGTATTTGAATTTAGATACTCAATTTCAGCCATTTCAATCGGAAAATAATATTCAGTTTGATGTTTTTACCTTTTCTGGAGGTGAGCCTCATATTAAGATTTTGACAGATGTTTCTAATGTGTTTGAAGTTACTATAACAACAAGAATTCAATCCTTTAATGATTTTGGATTATTGCTGTTGGCAATAGATGCATTAAGGCGGTGTGGTGTTGAAAAACTAAATGTATTTATGCCTTATTTTCCTGCAGCAAGGCAAGATCGAGTTATGGTAAAAGGTGAACCGTTGTCGGTAAAAGTCTATGCGGATTTATTAAACCAGTTAAGGCTAAATAAAGTCACAATTTACGATCCGCATTCTGAAGTTACACCAGCTGTTTTAAATAACTGTGAGGTGATTACTAACAACTCATTTATCCAGAAAATAGTGTCTACTTTAGGCAAGTATGTTTTGTTAATCTCACCAGATGGTGGAGCGTTGAAAAAGATTTATAAAGTATCTGAATTTTTAGGAGGAATACCAGTAGTAGAATGCTCAAAAACTCGAAACGTGAAAAACGGACAATTAGAAGGGTTTAGAGTTTATCAAGATGATCTACAAGGTAAAGATTGTTTAATTGTAGATGATATCTGTGATGGAGGTGGGACTTTTATTGGCTTAGCTAAGGAATTGAGAAAGCATAATGCAGGCAACTTGTATTTGGCAGTAAGTCATGGGATATTTAGTAAAGGTCTTGAGGAACTCAATCAGTATTTTACAAAGGTTTTTACTACAGATAGTTTTAAAACAATAGAAGAAGGTGTTGAACAGATAGAATTAAAAGAATTGATAAAATGAAAATCGCACTTATAAAAGGAGATATCACTAAAATAAAAGTAGATGCTGTAGTTAATGCTGCTAATTCATCCTTGTTAGGTGGTGGTGGAGTGGATGGAGCTATTCATCGTGTTGGTGGACCAATGATATTAGATGAATGTCGAGATATTAGAAATCGTCAAGGCAAATGTAAAACAGGTGAAGCTGTAATGACTACTGCTGGAAATTTACCAGCTAAAAAAGTAATTCATACGGTAGGTCCTGTATACAATGGTGGCAATCGTCTTGAAAAGGAAAAACAACTTTTGGCAGATTGTTATATTAATAGTTTGAAACTCGCAGAAGCTAATGAATTAAAAGCTATTGCTTTTCCAAACATAAGTACAGGGATTTATAGGTTTCCAAAATCACTTGCAGCTGACATTGCGATTAAGTCGGTCTTAAATTATAAAAGCACAACTATAGAAGAAGTGATTTTTGTTTGCTTTGATGATGAAAACTATCAGCTTTATAAAGAAAAATTAAAATGAAAACAAAAATACACTCAGCATTATTTGGTTTGGCGGTAGGAGATGCTTTAGGTGTTCCTGTTGAGTTTAAAAACAGGGATTATTTAAAGCGATTTCCTGTTACTGATATGATGGAGTATGGTTCGCATCACCAACCAAAAGGAACGTGGAGCGATGACAGTTCTTTAGCGTTTTGCTTGGCAGAAAGTTTAGTCAAGGGTTATGATTTAAAAGATATTGCATTAAGGTTTACACAATGGGTATATTCGGGTTTTTGGACGCCTCATGGAAAAGTTTTTGACATTGGAATTCAAACTAGAAGCTCTATATACACATTACAAAAAATACTTAGTCAAAAAGACTATGAAGCCTTAGAGTTGTTGAAGTATGAAGCCGATGAGTATACTAACGGTAATGGTTCATTGATACGAATATTACCACTTCTATTTTATGTTATGGATAAAAACACAAAGGAACAATTTGAAATAATTTGGAAAGTTTCTGCTTTAACCCATGGACACATCAGAAGTGCCATATCATGTCTAATTTTTTTGGTTTTTGCTGAAAAAATTATAGATGGTTACAACAAGCAAGAAGCATATGTTTTAACCCAAAAAGAAATAAAACAATTTTTTAAATCCGAAGAGATATCAGATTATGAAGTAGAAAAATTCTCTAGATTAATTTATAACGATATTTCAAAGTTAAATGAAAGCGAAATAAGTTCAAGTGGTTATGTGCTTGATACTTTAGAAGCTAGTTTTTGGTGCTTACTCACTTCGGATACTTATGAGGAGAGTGTTCTTAAAGCAGTAAATTTAGGTGATGATACAGACACTACGGGAGCAGTAACAGGAGGTCTAGCAGGTCTGTTATATGGTTATGAAGCAATACCAGAAAAATGGATAGATGTTTTAGCAAGGAAAGATGATGTCACAAAACTATGTGATAAGTTATTTAGTAAATATGGGTAGAGATGAACGAAAAAGATAAAAAACAAATAAGTAAATTTTTAAGCCTAGTGTTACGACATCAACCAGACTATATTGGTTTACACTTAAATGATAATGGTTGGGCAGATATTAATGAACTTATCGAAAAATCAAAACTTAAGAACTTAAATTTTTCTTTTAAAGAATTGGGGGATATTGTAGTAACGAATGATAAACAACGTTTTGCTTTTAATGAAGATAAATCTAAAATAAGAGCAAACCAAGGTCATTCCGTTAAGACTGTAGATTTGCAATTACAAGCACTGCAACCACCAACACTTTTATATCATGGTACTGTAGCTAAGTTTTTGCAATCCATTAGAGCTAGTGGGTTGCAAAAACGAAGCCGACAGCATGTACATTTAAGTGCAGATAAAAATAAAGCAACCAAGGTAGGTAGTAGAAGAGGGGTTCCTGTAATTTTAAAGATTAAAGCTTTAGATATGTATCAAAAAGGCTATGAGTTTTACCGTTCAGAAAATAGTGTTTGGTTAACGGATAATGTACCTGTTGAATTTATAGATTTTGAGTAAGATGAAAAAAACATACGCCATAGGCGACATACATGGAGGCTTAAAGGCCTTAAAACAACTGTTAGGACGATTAGATTATTCCGATAAGGATACATTCATTTTTTTAGGAGACTATGTTGATGGTTGGAGCGAATCTGCTCAGGTCATTCAATTTTTAATCGAGTTTTCTAAAGTACATAAGTGTGTTTTTATTAAAGGCAATCACGATGCTTGGTGCGAAGAGTGGTTAGCTTCTGGTCATATAAATGAGGTGTGGTATGCGCACGGAGGAAAAGAAACCATTATGAGTTATTTAGAGTTTTCCAAAGAAGATAAGAAAGCACATCTTAACTTCTTTGAAGCTATGGATATGTATCACATAGATGATGAAAATAGGTTATTTGTTCATGCTGGTTTTACCTCAATGCATGGAGTGGAAAAGGAATATAATATTCAAACGCTATATTATGACCGAACACTATGGGAAATGGCACTGACCATGGATGCACGTATACAAAAGCAGTCAGAGCTTTATCCAAACCGACTTAAGCATTATTCTGAAATCTACATTGGTCATACACCAACAATCAATTATTCTAAAATGCATCCTATGAATGCTGTAAATATTTGGAATGTAGATACAGGTGCTGCGTTTACTGGGAAATTATCAGCTATAAATATAGATACAAAGGAAGTCTTTCAGAGTGATATCCTTAAAGATTTGTACCCAAACGAACGAGGTAGAAACAAGTCCTGAATCTTATTAAAATAATTTTTGTGTATTTTTTACACAAAATAATTGTTTAGCGATATAATATATTTTATATTTGTGTAATAATTACGCAAATTAATATATTATGAACCCATTATTATTCACAGACGGTTATAAAGTAGACCATCGCAGACAATATCCAGAGCAAACAACTTTAGTGTATTCTAATTGGACACCTCGCAAAAGTAGAATAGAAGGTGTGGAAGAAGTTGTGTTTTTTGGGTTGCAATATTTTATCAAAAAATACATGATTGAAGCTTTTGATAAAGATTTTTTCAGTCAGCCAAAAGGTGAAGTTTGTCAAAAATATCAAAGACGTATCAATAATTATTTAGGTGAAAATACAGTTGGTATAAAACATATCGAAGCGTTACATGAATTAGGATATTTACCAATGGTTGTAAAAGCATTACCAGAAGGAGTCTCTGTACCAATTCGTGTGCCAATGCTCACTATGTACAATACAAAGCCTGAGTTTTTTTGGCTAACCAATTATTTTGAAACTTTATTATCTACCACACTTTGGTTGCCATGTAACTCTGCTACTATTGCAAAACAGTATCGCAGAATTTTAGACAAGTATGCAGAAGAAACCTCAACGATACCAGAATTTGTAGATTGGCAAGGTCATGACTTTTCTATGAGAGGTATGGGAGGTTTGGAAGCGGCTATTATGTCTTCAGCAGGACATTTATTGAGTTTTACTGGTACTGATACCATACCTTCAATAGATTTTTTTGAAGAGTATTACAACGCTGATTCAGATACAGAGTTAATAGGAGGATCGGTAGCTGCAACAGAACACTCAGTTATGTGTATGGGAACCAATGAAGGAGAACAAGAAACCTTCAAACGTTTGATCACGGAAATATATCCTAACGGCATTGTGTCTATAGTTTCAGATACTTGGGATTTGTGGAAAGTCTTGACAGAGTATCTTCCAAATCTAAAAAATGAAGTTCTAAGTCGAGAAGGTAAAGTGGTAATCAGACCAGATTCTGGAGATCCTGCAGACATTATTTGTGGTAACCCAAACGGAAAAACCAAAGCTGAAAAGAAAGGAGTTATACAACTACTTTGGGAAATTTTTGGTGGTAGAACCAACGAGAAAGGTTACAAAGAATTTGATAGCCACATTGGTGCTATTTATGGTGATAGTATCACTTTAGAAAGAGCCAAGGATATTTGCGAACGTCTTAAGCAAAATGGTTTTGCATCTACCAACGTAGTATTAGGTATAGGTTCTTTTACTTATCAATATAACACGAGAGATACGTTTGGTTTTGCTATGAAAGCAACTTACGGAGAAGTTAATGGAGTAGGAAGAGAAATCTATAAAGATCCTGTAACAGATGATGGTACCAAAAAATCAGCAAAAGGTTTAATTAAAATTGAAAGAAATGAAGGTTGCTACTTCATGAAAGACCAAGTATCTTGGGAAGAAGAACAGCAAGGAGAACTAAAAGAAGTTTTTAAGGATGGTAAATTACTTGTAAATGAAACCTTAAAGCGTATAAGATATAGATTGAAAAACACTAAGCAATATTCTTCTTGTAGTAAGCTAACATCTCATCAGCAGATGCACCAAGCCAGTTTTTAATATGTATGGTCCAGAAGTGATATTGAAGTTTCCAGATGCCAACTTTTTTGTAAAGCCGAGCTGAAGTTTTAATTTTCTTATTGATGACAGTAAATTGACGACGTTTGTACAATTCACCAATTAAGATGTTGTCTTCGTAAATAATATAGTTTTCATTGTAACCACCAATTGTATCAAATAGTGACTTGGTAATAAACAAACTCTGATCACCACCACGACAGGCTTTGAAGTTAAATTGTGTGAGCCAGCCAGCAAGTCTCAGCCACCAATGACTACTATCAAATTTCATTCTAAAACAACCAGCTTCATGACCATTTTTTACTTTGTCGATAATCAACTTATCGAAGTTTTTAGGCGGAAAAGTATCAGCATGTAAGAAGTAAAGAATTTTTCCGGTTGACTCTTTTGCGCCAATGTTCATTTGCTTTGCACGTCCTTTTGGTGAAGAAATAAGTTTTACGTCAGTTCGAGTGAATTGTTTTACAGTTTCGATTGTTCCATCAGTACTTCCTCCGTCAACTACAATAATTTCTGAAATATTTTCAGGTGAAGAACTCTCAGTAAGATGTAGCAATAGTCTGCCAATGTTATTGGCTTCATTCAATACAGGTATTATAATACTAATCATACTTCTACTAACGCAATATTTAGGATTAAGGTTTTAATCATTCAAATTCCAACTGTAATTTTTAAAACTCTTTTTTGCCTTTTCAGAAATGGTAATATCGCTATAGCGATTTAAAAAATCAATAAGACTACCGTCTTGTTCAAAATCTTTCTTAAACCATCTAAAAATTTTAGACAGCTTAATATTATCTTCTGAGATTTCGTTTTTTGTTGTGTCTGCTAAAAATTCTTTTGTGGCATTTGTAAGCTGTTCGTCAAGGTTTTCTGCAGTAAATGCTGTATTTTGTAGTTTTGGGCAAGACTCAGAAGCACAAACAATAGCAAAGTGAATACGAGGTTCATCCATTTTTCTTAGAATTTTATGCTCAATGTCATTAAGGTTAAACCATTTATCACCAAATTTCCAAAGTCTTTGATCCCAAGGGTCTTTTATGTCTTTTATGCTTTTTAAAGGGTAATTTCTAATAATTAAATCAACGGTTAAGGCATTGTAGGCATTAATCCAATAGGCAATTTTTTGGTTTTTAGAAGCTGTTTCAAGTAAAGCGTAATCCTCTTGCAATGTTTTTATATAACTGTCTAATTCTACCTTATTTTCTTTTAAATTTTGGTAATTTACTTCACCATTATTTGATACATAATTTTCCAATAGTGTTGACCATTTAGAATGATTAATTAATACATTAGTTACAGTATTATCAGATATTTTCACTAAACCTGTAGCGTTAAACAACGATATAGTTATTAAAATAAATAGATACCTCATACTTGGTTAAATCTCATGAGTTATTTCAAATTTGAGGCTTTTAAAAGCAATTCTTTTATGGAAGCCTTCTTCATTGTAAAGCCTAATATTAGTCAAGTATTAATACTAAACCTTACAAAACGCATTTACAGTATTAAATTATTTAGCAACAACCTCCACCATCGTAATGAAAGGTAGATTCGCTAATAAAAATATCATCTCTTTCCAAGGCAGCAAGCGCACCAGCAGTTTTGTCACAAACAGCTAAAGGTTGGTTTTTTAACAGTACGTGTCCTGCTTTATCATCAAAATAATCATTTTCTCCATAATAGATGGCTGCTTTCCCAGTAAAAATACAAGGCCCATCTGCTGGCATAGGATCTTTAATAGCTGCCACTTCAATAGACTCTATGTAGATCAATTCATCAGTCGGATAATGTTTAGGATCTAAAATTCGGTAGGGTTTGCGAGCTCTAATTTCAATAGTACCAAAGCCAGCATCTGTAAGTGCTTTTACATAGTCGGCAATTGGCAAGCTACCACTTAAGCAAAGTGCTCTTAGACGCTCGTCGTTTCGTAAGTCGTCGTTCATTGTTTGCTCGCAAGTAGGATCACTCATTACCAAACGTCCGTGAGGTTTTAGCACACGATACATTTCTGCAATGGCTTTTTTTAGATCTTCAGCTTTGAAAATATTGAACAAACAATTCTGAGCAGCGACATCAATGCTATTATCTTCAACCGGAAGATTCATAGCATCTCCTTTTTTCAGATCAACAAATTCAGATTTAAACCAATCGTTTTGTTCTTCTGCAATTTTGAAGTTTTTACGAGAAGCCTCTAACATTTCATCAACAACATCAACACCAATAACTCCTCCTTTTTGTCTGCTGAAATATGCAAATTGAAGCAACTCCATACCTCCACCAACACCAACATAAAGTGTTTTAGGGTTATTGGTTAAATCGCGCGCATGCACTGTTGAACCACAACCGTAATTCATCTCTTGCATGATTCTTGGAATTTTTAATCCTGGTAGTTCCCAAATAGGATTTGTGGTACAGCATAACCCAACATCTGGTGTTAGTGCAGCTTCTTTATAAACGTCTTTTGTGGTTTCTAGGTAACTCATATATTTTAGTAATTAGTAATTAGTAATTAGTAATTAGTAATTAGTAATCAGTAATTAGTAATCAGTAATCAGTAATCAGTAATCAGTAATCGGTTGTTTTAAATATTGTTAACTGTGACTTATCTACTTAAGGCAGGAAATCAATTCTTTAAATAATGTAATCATATCAGGTTCTGCTTTGTTGGCCATGGCGATAATCTCTGCAATATCAACTGGCTTTAAATCATCTGGATCACATTCATCTGTCAATACAGATACAGCAGCAGCTTTCAAGTTAAGATGATTTGCTACAATAATTTCTGGAACAGTACTCATGCCAACAGCATCAGCTCCAATAATTTTTAGCATTCGGTATTCGGCACGAGTTTCTAGTTGAGGACCAACAACCGAAGCGTACACACCCTTGTGAAGTGTAATGTTGTGTTTTGCAGCTATACTTTCAAATTTTGAAATAATTTCCGCATCATATGGAGCGCTCATGTCGGCAAAACGCTCGCCTAATTCAGAAACTCCTTTAAACGCCAAAGGTGAACCTCCTTGTAAATTGATGTGGTCGTCAATGACCATTAATTCACCTTTCTTAAAATCCAGATTAACTGCACCAGCAGCATTGGAAACTAAGAGTGTTTTAATGCCTAGTTTTTCCATTATTCTTACAGGAAATGTAACATCTTGAAATGTGTAGCCTTCATAAACATGAAAACGTCCTTGCATTACCACAACTTTTTTGCCCTCTAGAGTGCCATAAATTAATTTGCCTTTGTGAAACTCTACAGTTGCCGTTGGGAAATTTGGGATATGATTGTAGCTAGCCTGTGCTATGATGTCTATTTCATTGATTAATTGTCCTAGTCCTGTGCCTAAGATGATACCCACTTCAGGATTGTCAAAACCTTTTGATTGAAGGTATTCTGTGCTTTCTGTTATTTGTTTAATCATTAAGCTGTTGTATTTTTTCTTGTAATTTTTGATTGTTTTTGTAAAAATCTGAAGCAATTAAGTCTTCATAAGTATCAATATCATTTAAGGTCTCTAAAATACTGACAGAAATATTGAGTTTATGTAACTCTTGTAACGTAGTTTGAAGCAGATGAGGTTGACTCCAAGGTTTGTTTTTGAATAGTTCAGGAATCGCATGCTGTAATCCTATAAGGTAATAACCACCATCTTCTGCAGGACCAAAAGTTGCTTCGCTTTCCTGCAATGCGTTTAAACCATTTTCAATATGTTTAGTGCTGATGTCTGGTAAATCTGAACCAATTAACACAATGTTTTTATAGCCGTCATTAAAGCCGTCATTAAAAGCATTGTACATGCGTTCTCCCAAATCAGAGCCTTGTTGTTTGTACTTCGGAAAGTTAGTCCATTCGTTAGTATCTATTTCTTTGGAAAAGTATATGCGAACATCTGATTTTATTTCTGAAATAGCTTTTTTGGTGATTTTCAAAAGTTCTTTATACACCTCAAGTGCGGCAAAATCTCCTATAGTTTTGGCTAATCTTGTTTTAACAGATCCTAATTTGGTGTTTTTAACAAACACTATAACGAGATTTTCAGTCATAAATTTTATTGCCTTTTATGAGCCATTTGCTCCATTCTTTAGAAAATACATGAACATTTTCAGTGGTCTCATTGTTGAGATTGTAAACTTTAAAGTCGTTATTTTTCCATTCAAAAATCCCGCCAAAAAGATTGTAAACATTCGTGTATCCTTCGTTTTTGAGTTGTTCTGCAATATCTTCAGATCTTATTCCCAAAGAGCAGTACACAACAATCATTTGGTCTTTGTTGTTGAGTTGTTCAGTGGTGTTTTTTAGATTGAATTCGTCATAACCAATATGTATTGCATCTTTTAGATGGCTAACCTCATATTCTCTAAGTTCTCTCGCATCTAAAAGAATGGCATCGGTTTTTGGCATTGCCAACTCTTGAACAGAAATGTACGGTACACTTTCGTTATTGTATTTTTTTAATAATTCTGAAAGGGATTCTTGAGCGGATAAAATCCCTGAGAAAAGGAATAATGTGTATATAATTTTCTTTTTCATAGTTATAAGATTCCTACTTACGTAGGAATATGTTACGCCACAGTACCTTGGCAACTGCTGCCAGCACCAGCTGTACAGCCATAGCAATGCTGTGAAATGACGATGTTTCTTCCCTCTAATAGTTCTTCATTATATTCAGAGATATGTTTCACTTTACTATTTACAGGTAATTCTAGCATTTGGTTAAAGTCACAATCGTATAAATAGCCATCCCAACTTACAGAGAGCGTATTGGTGCACATTACATTGGAAACAGCAGCAGGATTGTAAGCTTCAACCAATTGATACATATAGTCTTCATAGTTTTCTGAAGCAATAAGATAATCTAAAAATCTACTAATAGGAAGATTGGTAATGGCAAACAAATTATGAAATTGAATACCAAAATCTTCCATTAATGCCTTTTTGAAATCCTTTTCCATTGAAGCTTGGTTGCCAGGCAAAAAAGCACCTGATGGATTATAAACCAAATCTAACCGTAAGTTACTGTCTGGCATACCATAACCAACAGCGTTAAGCTCTTGTAGTGCTTTTATAGATTTGTCAAAAACGCCATCACCACGTTGCTTGTCGGTTTTTCCACGTGTCCAATGTGGCATTGAACTTACAACGTGTACATTATGCTTTTTGAAAAACTCTGGCAAGTCGTAATATTTTTTATTAGCTCTAATAATGGTAAGATTAGAGCGTACTATAAAATCCTTAATGCCTGCTTTTGAAGCTTCTTCGACAAACCATCTAAAATTTGGATTCATCTCTGGCGCTCCTCCTGTTAAGTCTAGCGTGTGTGCTTCAGTATTTTTAATAACTTCTAAACATTGTTCCATGGTTTCTCTAGTCATAATCTCTTTTCGATCTGGACCAGCATCTACATGGCAGTGCTCACAAACCTGATTGCACATATAGCCAACATTTATTTGAAGAATTTCTAAGGTTTTAGCTTTTAGCGGAAACTGATTGGTTTCAGCGATTTTGTCTTTAAAAGTCGGTAGTTCACCACTTTGAAAAATTCCATTTGAAAGAATTTCAAGCTGTCGATTACTCTTTGCTAAATCACTCTTGCGTTTATGTAAAGATTTGGTAGCCATTAATTAATTTGTCTTTTTTGTATATATCTACGAGAATAAGGGTTACGGAGTTTTGCTTTTAACCGTCTAATTTGTTTACCTTATTCATCATCTGCACACCATGGACTAAAGATGCTCCACCTCTAATAGCACCAGCTACATGTAAAGCTTCCATCATTTCTTCTTTAGTAATACCTCTTTGTAGACCATCTCCTGTGTAAGCATCTATGCAATATGGACATTGAATCGTATGTGCTACAGCGAGTGCAATTAATGATTTTTCCCTTTCTGAAAGTACTCCATCCTTAAAAACAGAATTATAATATTCAAAAAATTTGCTTCCAAGTTCTTCATTCCAGTCAGATATTTTTCCAAATTTTCTTAAATCGGCTGGGTCGTAATAGGTTTTAGACATTCAAAATAGTTTTAAAATTGTACGAAAAATCAATATAATGTTTTTTGTCGAGGTTAATTCTTAAAGATTACAGAAAACGAGTAAAAAAACGAGAAGTATTAAACTTGTAGTTAATCAATATTCTGTTTTATCTTCTTTTTCCTCCCATTCTTTAAAGGGTTTAATGGCAATCTCTGGTGCTAATTGTTCAAACGGAATACTTCTTTTGTTATATGGTAGCGGAATCTCCTTGTAGATGAATTCATCATCAAATCCTATGTTTGCTGCATCTGCTTGGTTACTTCCGTAATACACCTTATCTGGTCTTGCCCAGTAAATAGCACCTAGACACATAGGGCAAGGTTCGCAAGAGGTGTAAACCGTACAGCCCTCGAGTTGAAAAGAGCCTAAGTTTTTGCATGCATCTCTAATGGCTGTTACTTCTGCGTGTGCTGTTGGGTCGTTGGTTGAGGTTACTTTATTATTGCCCCTGCCTATTATTTTTCCATCCTTTACAATTACACAACCAAAAGGGCCACCTTCATTATTGTGCATTCCCTTTAAAGCTGAATTTACAGCTTCTAGCATAAATTTTTCTTTCTCTGTCATAAGTCAGTCTATCGTTAATCTTGTTTATAACGTAAAAATAAGTAATGCATATGTTGAATAACAATTATTTAATGACTAAAAATAGGTATTTGCTTTAGCATTACATCTAAAAATAATATCTTTAATCTTTAATAATTCACCAACGAAATTGTTGTTTAAAATTTAACCAAAATCATATGCACACTGAGCCAAAATTAGCACGTTTTAATCAAAATGTGTTGTCTAAATATCAGATTTACAATAGTATATTTATGACGCTTCCTTTTGATACATTATCAAAAACTGTAGCGCTACTACCGTTATTCTATGAAACTTGTAAGTTAGGTTTTGAGGAAAAAAATGACCCAACGACCATAGTAAATAGCTTTTTTGAAAAATACCAAAGTCAGCTGAATGAAAAAGGACAGATTGACTTATTATTTCGTTTTATTCAATATATAGAGCGTCAGGTTGTGTTATTTGATGCTGTGGAAGATGCTGCATTTTCAATTGTAAATAATATGGAAGGTGTCGGTTCTTTAAGAAGCTTAAAAGAAAATGCGACTGCTCAGCACAAAAAGGAGTTGCTGAAACAGTATTTAGAATCTTTTAATGTAAGAATTGTTTTAACAGCGCACCCTACGCAGTTTTATCCTGGGGCTGTTTTAGGTATTATTACAGATTTAGCCGAAGCAATAAAGACTGATAATTTAACAGAGATTAGTGAGCTATTAGGGCAACTAGGAAAAACCCCTTTCTTTAAAGATCATAAACCAACTCCTTATGATGAGGCTGTTAACCTAATTTGGTACTTGAAAAATGTTTTCTACCATTCATTCGGAAGTATTTATGATTATGTTCAGCAGAACATTTTTGATTATCAAGACATTAATAATTCTATTGTAAATATTGGATTCTGGCCTGGAGGAGATAGAGATGGTAATCCGTTTGTAACGCCTCAAATTACACTTAATGTTGCTAAGAAATTAAAGGAGTCTATTGTAAAAAATTACATTAAGGACATTAAATACTTAAGGAGACGATTAACCTTTAAAGGTATTAGAGAGCACATTATAAATGTGAACCATAGGCTTCATAATACATTGTTAAATAAGGAAAATCAAATAACGCTTGAAGAATTAAAGACAGCTTTGAATCAGATAAGAACACGACTTATCGAAGAACATCAGTCTTTGTATTTAGACAAGGTAACTTCAATGATTAATAAAACCACTTTGTTCGGTTACCATTTTGCGAGTCTAGATATACGACAAGATAGTCGTGTGCATGATAAAATGTTTAGATCGCTCGTAGGTGAATTAATTGATAATGAAAGTGAGTTGTTTCCGAAGCGTTTCTTTGAATTATCCGAGGATGACCAAAAATTACATTTGGCCTCTATAAAAGGTTCAATTGGTGCAATAGAGTTTAAAGAAGAACTTTCTCAAGACATCGTAGAAACCATAAGAGCTATGAAGTCTATTCAAGAGACTAATGGTGAAATAGCATGTAGTCGTTATATTATCAGTAATAATCAAACCACAATGAATGTGTTACAATTGTTTGCTATGCTAAAAATTGTAGCATTTAATGATAATTTAACCGCTGATGTGGTGCCGCTCTTTGAGACTGTGACTGATTTAATTGCTGCACCAAGAGTAATGGAGGAGTTGTATACCAATCCCCATTACCGTGCACATTTAGAAAATAGAAATAACAAACAAACCATAATGCTAGGGTTTAGTGATGGTACCAAAGATGGTGGTTATCTTATGGCTAACTGGGCAATTTTTAAGGCGAAAGAAGCCTTAACAACGTTATCTAGACAGTATGATATCGATGTTATTTTCTTTGATGGTAGAGGTGGGCCACCTGCGCGTGGAGGCGGAAAAACACATCAGTTTTATGCATCTTTAGGTCCAACTATTGAGGATAAAGAAATTCAGTTGACAATCCAAGGGCAGACGATTAGTTCTAACTTCGGAACTTTAGATTCTTCGCAATACAATATGGAGCAACTTATAAGTTCGGGTATTATGAATCGCCTTAATGATAAGAATACTGAAATGGCTCCAGAAGATAAAGCGGTTATGAATCACTTAGCTGAGTTGAGTTATCAGACTTATGTAGATTTTAAAGGTCATCCTAAATTCTTATCTTACTTAGAGCATATGAGTACTTTGAAGTATTATGCTAAGACAAATATTGGTAGTCGACCTTCAAAGCGAGGTAAGTCTGAAGGCTTAGATTTTAATGATCTTAGAGCTATTCCTTTTGTAGGTTCTTGGAGTCAATTAAAACAAAATGTGCCTGGATTCTTTGGTGTTGGTACAGCTTTAAAGCATTATGAAGATAAGGATGAGTTTGAAAAAGTGCAGCATTTGTATAAAGAATCACGATTTTTTAGAACTTTAATTGCTAATAGTATGATGTCTTTGTCTAAGTCATTTTTTGACTTAACGCGTTACATGGCAGATGATCCTGAATACGGAGATTTCTGGAAATTGATTTACAAAGAATATGAAACCACAAAACGTCTTATTTTAAAACTTACTGGTTTTGAAGAATTAATGGAAGATGAGCCTGTGGCTAAGGCGTCCATTGCTGTAAGAGAATCTATAGTATTACCATTATTGACCATTCAGCAATATGCATTAAAGAAGATGCAAGAATTAAAAAATGCAGGTGAGAAGGATGAAGCTAAGATTGCAGTATTTGAAAAAATGGTAACAAGATCCTTGTTCGGAAATATCAATGCAAGTAGAAATTCTGCATAAAAAATACAATTAGAAAAATTTATAAAACAAAACACCCTCTAAAATTAGTTAGAGGGTGTTTTTTTACAATTTAAATTAAAATAGGTTATATAACGATTAATGTTCGTTCAATCTGAAGTCTGGGTAAGCATCCATACCATGTTCATGTGCATCAAGACCTTCTAATTCTTCAAGTTCAGAAACTCTAATACCTACGGTTTTCTTTAACGTAAAAATGATTAAAAATGAAGACGCAAGGCAGATGGCAGCATAAGCCAAGACACCATAAAGTTGAGGCAAAAATGATAGTTCGTTAGCGGCTTCTAATGCAGAAGCTACCACATTACCGTTTGTATTTAAAAAATCACCTGCATCATTAGTTAATGGTTTAAAACCAAAAATCCCAACTGCTAACGTTCCCCAAATACCGCATACAAGATGCACAGCTATAGCTCCAACTGGATCATCCAGTTTAAGTTTGTCAATAAAACTAACAGCTAGTACAATAATAATTCCTGAGACAGCACCAATGATAATTGCATCTGTAGGACTCATAACATCTGCTCCTGCGGTAATACCAACTAATCCACCAAGTATACCGTTCAAAAACATAGTAAGGTCAAGATTTTTGAACATAATTGTTGAGGTTATGGCAGAAAAAACACCTCCAGCAGCTGCGGCAAGACATGTAGTTACAAGTGTTAATGATGTTGCTTCTGGATCTGCAGAAAGCACAGAGCCACCATTAAATCCAAACCAGCCTAACCATAGGATTAGTACTCCTGCAGTGGCGATTGGTATGTTGTGACCAGGTATAGCTTGTAGTTTTCCGTCTTTAAATTTTCCGATTCTTGAACCTAATAAACATACAGCAACTAATGCAGCCCAACCACCTACTGAGTGTACAAGCGTTGAGCCTGCAAAGTCGTAGAATCCAAGCTTGTCTAAAAATCCACCTCCCCATTTCCAAGAGCCAGCTATAGGGTAAATTAATCCTACATATAAAACTGCAAAAACCATAAATGGACCAATCTTAATGCGTTCTGCAACGGCTCCAGAGACGATAGTAGCTGCGGTTGCTGCAAACATACCTTGAAATAAAAAGTCTGTCCAATATGTGTAGCCTTCATTGTAGGTTAAGTCTAAAGTGCCAGAATCTGTCAATGGAGCATCTAGGCCGAAACCAGAGAATCCTATGAAACCATTAAACTCGCCAGGATACATAAGATTAAAACCTATAAGGTAATAAAGTAAAAGACCAGATGTGATGATAAAAATGTTTTTGAATAATATGTTTAATGTATTTTTTTGACGTGTTAATCCTATTTCTAAGAAAGCAAACCCAAGATGCATAAAGAAAACCAAGGCAGTGCAAATCATCATCCAAACATTGTTTGTAGTGAATAAATCCATTGTTTTAGTTTAAAGTTTGACCACCTTTTTCTCCCGTTCGTATTCTGTAGCATTCCTTAATGTCAGATACGAAGATTTTACCATCACCAACTTGTCCTGTAGCTCCAGATTTTAAAATGGCATTAATAGTTACTTCCTCAAAATCGTCATTCACTACAATAGATAGATAACGTCTTTGTATGTCACTGGTGCTATAGGAAACGCCCCTGTAAACATGGCCTTCTTTTTCATTACCAAGACCTGTAACGTCCCAATAAGAGAAGAAATTAACACCTACATCATGCAGTGCGCTTTTAACAGCCGAAAATTTTGATTTTCTAATAATGGCTTCAACTTTTTTCATTGAAATAATTTTTGATTTACATTCAAATTTATAACAAATAAATATATAACCCCTAAATTTTTAGGGGTCATCACATATAATTACGATATAATCAAATTTTAACCCTAAAAATTAAGGGTTGTTTAAAAGAAAATGTTTTAGTTGGTTGTAGCTAGAAATTTTGACACTCTTCTTTTCTTTATGTAGAATAGATTTAATCTGAGAAGGCATTTCTATTTGGTCTGCTATTTGTTTTGGCATTACTGGCAAAAACTTAATAGGATGTGCTGTTTCTAAGAAAATACCATAAGAATCAGGATGTTGAGTTATGTAATTTTTTAATGCTAAATAGCCAATAGCTCCATGAGGATCAGCTGTATAATTGTACTGTGTTTTTAAAAAGTTTATGGCATCAAGTGTTTCAGAATCTGTGTAGCTGTAGCCAGAAAGATTTGCTCTTAATTGCTCAAAATTGTTGTTGTGAAGTGCTTCAATCCTTATAAAATTACTTGGTGCACCAACATCCATAGCATTACTTATTGTAGCAATAGAGGTTTTGGTTAAGTAGTTGCCTGTTTTTAAATATTCAGGTACAATATTGTTTGCATTAGTGCCTGTAACAAAATGATGAATAGGTAAGCCTAATTTTTGTGCCATCATACCTGCACAAATATTTCCGTAATTGCCGCTTGGTACCGAGAAGATCAGTTTTTTGTCCTTTTGTTTTAATGTTTTATAAGCAAAGAAATAATAAAACATCTGCGGTAACCATCTTGCAATATTTATGGAGTTTGCTGAGGTCAATGTCCTGGCTGTTTTTAAATCTTCATCTAAAAATGCAGTTTTAACCATGTCTTGGCAATCATCAAAAACGCCATCAACTTCAAGTGCTGTAATATTTTGGCCAAGCGTTGTAAGTTGTTTTTCTTGTATATCGCTAACCTTTCCACTTGGATATAAGATGACAACATCTACTCCATCTACACCTAAAAATCCGCTAGCAACAGCTCCGCCTGTGTCACCAGAAGTAGCTACTAAAACCGTAATCTTATTTGTGTTTTGGTTTTTACTGTTGAAATAACTAAGGCAACGTGCCATAAACCTAGCGCCAACATCTTTAAATGCCATAGTTGGACCATGGTACAATTCTAATGAAGCTATGTTTTCATCAATTTCAACTATTGGGAAATCAAAATTTAAAACATCTTTTAAAATTGGTTTTAAATCTTCTTCAGGAATTTCATCTCCAACAAATTGTTTTATGGCTTCGTGAGCAATGTCAACATGACTTAGGTTTTCAATATTTTGAAAAAAAGAATCAGGTAATTGTTGAATTGTCTTTGGAAAATATAAACCCTTATCAGGCGCCAATCCTCTAATAACAGCTTCTTCAAATGAAACTTCTGGTGCGTTATGGTTAAGGCTAAAATATGTCATTGAATTCTTGTTCCTGTTTTACTTATATGCGATACGTAAGTGCTATAGTCAATGCCAGAGTTTTTATAAACGGCATCCATTGCTACTTCAATTTTTTGCGCCGTTTCAAGATTTTTACTTAGTGCGAAAATTGATGGCCCTGAACCAGAAATGCCAGCTCCTAAAGCACCTGCAGCAATTGCAGATTGTTTAACATCGTCAAAAAGCGGAATTAATTTTTTTCGGTTTGGTTCTGCTATCAAATCAACTAATGAGCGGCCAATTAAATCAAAGTCATTGCTGTGTAAACCGCTGATTAATCCACCAACATTAGACCATTGTGTAATGGCAGTTTTTAGATCAATTTGTTTTGGTACAACTTTACGAGCATCTTCAGTTTTAATTTCAATTTGAGGATGGATAATCGTGGCTACTAAATTTGTAGGGGTTGGTATACTTACTACATCCAAAGGGTCATAATTTCTTACCAAAATAAAGCCACCATATATAGCTGCAGCCACGTTATCTGCAATAGCAGAACCGCAAGCAGCTACTTCGCCTTGCATAGCAAACTTAGTAAGTTCTAAATTTGAATATTTATTGCCTAATAAATGATTTACTGCAAACGCAGTGCCTGAAGCACTTGCAGCGCTACTCCCTAATCCACTACCAGGCTTAAAGTTTTTGAAAATTTGGATGTCTAATCCGAAGTTGGCCTTACTGTCTTCAAGCATAAGCAGAGCAACAACTCCAGCAACATTTTTATTGGCCTCGTATGGGAGATTTGCGCCTTCGATTTTAGAAATGACAACGTCTTTGCTATCTGTTTTAGTAAAAATCATGTCGTCACCCAAAGTTTCTAATGCAAAACCCATAGCGTCGTAACCGCACGATACATTGGCAACAGTTGCAGGTGAAAATACTCTAATTTGACTCATGATTTTTTAATTTCTTCCTAAAGTAATGATATCTCCAAATAAACCAGAGGCTGTAACTTCTGCGCCAGCACCAGCGCCTTTTATAATTAGTGGTTGTTCTGTGTATCGTTCTGTGAAGAATAATACAATATTGTCTTTTCCTTTTAGGTTGTAAAAAGGATGTTCTTTGTCAATTTCTTTTAATCCTACATTTGCCTTTCCGTTGTTAAATTCGGCAACATATTTTAGCTGGCAATCGTTGTTTTGTGCTGATTTGTATAGCTTGCTAAAGTGTGAAGCTTCGCTTTTTAAAGTATTGTAGAAGTCGTCAACAGTCTTAGCCGCTAAGCTTTCTTTAGGCAAAAATGATTGGTTTTTAATGTCTTTTAAATCGAGTTTATAACCGGCTTCTCTGGTGAGAATTAAAATCTTTCTGGCAACATCTACACCACTGAGGTCTATTCTTGGGTCAGGCTCTGTATAGCCTTCTTCTTGAGCTTGTTTTACGATGTCATGAAAACTTCTTGTATCGTTAAAATTATTGAATATGAAGTTTAAACTTCCAGACAAAACAGCTTGAATCGAAGTGACTTTATCACCTGAGTTAACAAGGTTGTTTAGTGTGTTGATTACAGGTAAACCTGCGCCAACATTGGTTTCGAATAAAAATGAAGCATTGTATTTTCTTGATAAATCCTTCAGCTCTTTATAATCTGAATATTTTGATGAACAGGCAATTTTATTACATGCAATAACCGAAATGCTTTCTCTTAAGTAATCTTTATAGGTCTGTGCTACATCTTTATTGGCTGTGACATCTATAAAAATACTATTGCTGAGGTTGAGTTCTTTTATGGTATCAAAAAATAATTTATGAGATTGCTTTTTGCCTTTTTGTAACTGTTCGCTCCATGTAGTTAGGTCAATACCTTCTTCTTCAAAAATCATTTTTTTAGAGTTGCTTATGCCAACAACTCTAACATTAAGCAGAAGGTTTTCGTTAAGATAATCGTGTTGTTTTCTGATTTGGTTCAATAAAATACCACCAACATTTCCAACACCAACAATAAAAAGATTGAGTGTTTTAATCTGTTTTTCAAAAAAGCGATTGTGTAATGCTGTGAGTGCTTTTTTTATGTCTTTGTACGAAATAACGGCTGAAATGTTTCGCTCAGAAGCGCCTTGAGCAATAGCTCTAACATTGACATTGTTGTTGCCTAGAGCTCTAAACATTCTGCCGCTAATGCCTTGGTGATTTTTCATATTATCTCCAACAACAGCAACAATAGCTAGGTTATCTTCAACGAGTAAAGGCTTTATTTTCTTTTTAGAAATTTCGTAAACAAATTCTTCATCCACAATATGTTTTGCCTTTTTAGATTCAGAGCTAAAAACACCAACACAAATTGAATGTTCTGATGACGCTTGGGTAATTAAAACTACATTAATGTTGTTTCTTGATAGCGTGGAAAATAAACGCTTAGAAAACCCAGGAACACCAACCATACCGTTGCCTTCTAAGGTCAATAGAGCTATGTTTTCAATATGACTTATGCCCTTGACAGGTTGCTTTTTGTCTTTGCCTTTTTTGGTAATTAAAGTGCCTTTTTCATCTGGTAAAAATGTATTCTTTATGAGAATCGGAATCTTCTTTTGCAAGGCTGGTTGAACAGTTGGCGGATACAGTACTTTTGCGCCAAAATGAGACAGTTCCATCGCTTCCTGATATGATATTTCTTCTATCGGAAATGCTTGTTTTACCAATTTGGGATTTGCGGTGTACATGCCACTAACATCAGTCCAAATTTCTAATATATCTGCTTTAACAGCTGAGGCAATTAAAGCTGCTGTGTAGTCAGAGCCACCTCTTCCTAATGTTGTGGTTTCGTTATTTTTGTTTTTGGAAACAAAACCTGGCAGGATAACAATTTTGTCTTTATTCTTTTTGAAAAACGAAGAAATATTAGTTGTAGTTTCTTTTGTTTTTACTGCTGCATTAGTGAATGTTGAATCCGTTAAAATCAGTTCTCTACTGTCTTTTAAAGAAGCGTTTTTTACAGTTTGTTGTAATGCTTCAGAAATGATGAAAGAGGATAAAAGTTCTCCAAAACTTACAATCTTATCAATGGTTTTGTTGGAAAATTCGTTTATAAGATAAAGCCCTTGAAGAATTTGTTTTAATTCTTCAAGTTTGGTGTTGACTTCATTTAATACTGCTATTTTGTTTTTGTCTTCAATTAATTCTTCAACAGTGTTAATGTGACGATTGACAATGTTTTGAAATACTTCTAAGTACTTTTCATCTTTATTTGTGGCAAGATTTCCGGCTTCAATAAGTAGGTCCGTTGTGCCTCCTAAAGCTGAAACAACAACTGCAATCTTATTTTTTTTAGATTCACTTTCTAGAATCTTTATAACCTTTGATATGTTTTCTGAATTGGCAACTGAAGTGCCGCCGAACTTAAGTACTTTCACTTGTAAATCATTCTTTTAACAAGTATATTAAAAATTGTGTAAAGAGATTGGTGTCTAAGTAAATATATTACATAAAAACTAAGGTCGTGATGTTTTTTGAAAAGCGGTAATCTGTAAAAACCAAAAAACCCGATTCATTCGAATCGGGTTTTTGATGGTGGTGCCTCCAGGAATCGAACCAGGGACACAAGGATTTTCAGTCCTTTGCTCTACCAACTGAGCTAAGGCACCAGTTGCTTAATTAAGCGGATGCAAATATAAATTCATTTTTAGTATTACCAAAAAGAAAATTGTAAAATTTGATTTTATAAATTTGTTCCATATAAAAAGCGTATGAATCTTATCATTGACGTAGGTAATACTTTTGTGAAATTGGCTGTTTTTCAGAATGATGAGCTAATTCATAAGGTTAGCTTTAAACTTTTGGAATTTAAAAAGGAATATAAAAAGCTAAAAAAGGATTTTCCGAAATTAAAGCAGGCAATTATTTCTTCTGTTGGTAAATTATCTAAAAAGCAAATAGATTTAGTTGAGCAAGATTTAAAAGTTTTGGAATTAAGCCATAAGATAAAATTACCTTTTAAAAATCTTTACGAAACACCACAAACTCTAGGTGTAGACCGTATAGCATTGGTAAGTGCATCGGTAAGTCAGTTTCCAGATAATAATGTGTTAATTATAGATGCTGGTACTTGTATAACGTATGATTTTGTAACTGACAAAAATGCGTATTTAGGTGGTGCTATTTCTCCTGGAATTAGACTAAGATATCATGCACTTCATAATTTAACTGCAAACCTTCCGTTATTAGAAAAGCACCAACCAGAAAACATAATTGGTAGTTCGACCGAATCCTCTATACACTCTGGTGTAATTATAGGAGTTGTTAAAGAAATTGATGGTGTTGTAGATCAATATAAAGCTGAACACCAAGATTTAACAGTTATTTTAACAGGTGGTGACACCAATTTTTTGTCAAACCAATTAAAAAATAGCATATTTGCGAATTCAAATTTTCTATTGGAGGGTTTGAATTATATTCTAGATTTTAATTCAAAATAATGATAAAGAGACTCATTGTAATTTGTATTGCAATTATAAGTTCTAGTGTTTTTGCACAACAGGGTACAGCATCACCATATTCATTTTACGGAATAGGTAGCCTTAAGTTTAAGGGCACTGTAGAAAATCGTAGTATGGGAGGTATTAGTGTTTATTTAGATAGTATTCACCTTAACCTTAGAAATCCAGCATCATACGTTGGTAAAAATATAGACGCTTATCCATATGATGGCGAGAGTAGACCAGTAAAATTTGCTGTAGCAGGTACTTCATCTAATGTAACCTTAAAAGGCGATTCAGGAGAAGCAGAAGGCAATAGTTCTACCTTCGATTACATCGCATTGTCAGTTCCAATCGGTAAATTTGGTCTTGGTTTTGGACTTATGCCATATACTTCTGTGGGATATAAACTAGATGACATCAACGACAACGATGATATTGTTAATCGTTTTAGAGGTGAGGGTGGCGTAAACAGAGTATTTGCAGGTTTTGGATATCAAATTTCTAATAAATTTAGTGTAGGAGTTGATGTAAACTATAATTTTGGTAATATCCAAAATTCAGCTATTGAGTTTGCTTACACGCAAGATGGTGAGTTGGTAGAGCTTCAAACAAGAGAAGATAGTAGGTCTGATTTAAGCGGTCTGAATCTTAACTTTGGGTTGGCGTATAAAACGAAGATTTCTGATAAACTAGAATTATCAGCAACGGCTACATTTGCTCCTCAGAGTAAACTAAAGTCAGATAATACGCGTTCTATATCAACTGTCGAGGTTTTGGACTTAACAACAGATTCAGAAATTGTACTTAATACTGTTGAAATAGATTTAGAAAGTCAAAATTTAGAAAAAACAGATTTAACATTGCCTTCAAGATGGTCTATTGGAACAGGTCTTGGTAAACCACAATCTTGGTTTGTAGGAGCAGAGTATACATTTCAGAACACAAGTGATTTTTCTAATCCATTTTATACCAATGATGTTTCTTCCTTTGAGAATGCCTCACAATTTTCTTTAGGAGGATTTTTTATCCCTGATTATGATGCTTTTACAGGATATTTTAAACGTGTTGTTTACAGGGCAGGAATTAACTTTGCAAATACAGGCTTGGTAGTAAAAAATGAATCGATAAAAGAGTTTGGCATATCTTTTGGTTTAGGATTACCAGTTGGTCAAAGATCTCGAGATCCATTTTCAAATTTAAACCTAGGTCTTGAAATTGGAAAACGAGGAACAACTAACAATAATTTAATTCAAGAGAATTTTATAAACTTCAATGTAAGTTTATCTTTAAACTCTAGATGGTTTAGACAAAAGAAGTACAACTAACAATAATAAAAAAAGATGAAGACGAGAATTACTATACTACTAGCAGCTCTTTTTGTAAGCTTCAATATTAGTTTAGCTCAGCAAGATGAGGAGTGCATGAATAACTTATCGATTTTTGATAGTTATGTAAAGACAAAAAAATATGATGATGCCTACGAACCATGGAAAATAGTTCGTGAGAAGTGTCCAAAATTTAACAGAGCTATTTATGTTCATGGTGAGAAAATTTTAACGCATAAAATTGAAAATTCAACAGGAACTGAACAAGTTGCTCACATTAATGACCTAATGAAACTTTACGACCAGAGTAGAGAGTTTTTTCCATCAAAATACGATTTAGGTGAAGTTTTAGTAGATAAAGCAAACTTAGCTTATAAGTACAGAGATGAACTTGGAATTTCTGTTGAAGATGAGTATAAAATGTTTCAAGAAGCTTTTGATAAAGATAAAAAGAGCTTTACTAATGCAAAAGGACTTTACACATATTTTTCTTTAGCGGTAGATTTGTTTGACCTAGGTATATTACCAGCGCAAAAAATGTTTGATAAGTATGATGATATAATTGAAATCATAGAAAATATTGTTGATGAGAACACTTCAAAGCTGAATGCATTGGTGCAAAAAGAAGAAGGCGGTAATACCCTGAGTAAAAAAGAAGGAAGACTCAAAAATTATTATGAATCTAGTATAAATGCTTTTGAAGAACAAGTAATACCAAGTATGGACAAGAAGTTGGGAGATAGAGCTACTTGCGATGTGTTAATTCCTTTATACGAAAAGAATTATGAAGATAACAAAACTGATGGTATTTGGTTACAAAGAGCAATGAACCGTATGTATGCTAAAGGCTGTAAAGAAGATCCTTTATTCTTAAAGTTAGTTCAGCAAAAGAACAGTATTGAGCCAAGTGCAGATACATCGTACTACTTATATCTTTTAACTGGTGAGCAGAAGTATTTTGATCAAACCTTAGATTTAGAGTCAGATCCTTTAAAGAAAGCAAAGCTTTACAAAAAATTAGCTAATGAGTTAAAGGCGAAAGGAAGCTATGGCAGAGCTAGACAGTACTACATGGAGTCTATGAAATTAAATCCATCTGACGGTTCACCTTATTTAGCGATCTCAGCAATGTACGCAAAGAGTGCTAACAGTTGTGGTGACACTAACTTTAACAAAAGAGCAGTATTCTGGTTAGCAGCTTTAGAAGCAGAAAAAGCAGGTAGAGTAGACGGTCGTTTAAAATCTGCAGCAGCAAAATCTGCAGCTAGTTATAGAGCAAGTGCACCTTCTAAATCAGATATATTTACAGAAGGTAATGCAGGGCAAACTATTAGAATTGGATGTTGGATAGGACGTTCTGTAACAGTGCCAAATATTTAATGAGAATCAAAAACTCACATATTATATTAGACTTAGTCACAGCATTAGCTGTGACTTTGTTTTTTTCGTGTGAAAATAACTTTAACGATGTACAGAATGTAGGAGTTCTTCAAAATCAACCTATAGGTGAAGCCGAAAGCATCGATTTAAAGTATACTGAATTTATCAAAGATTCGGTAAGACTAAAAGCAAATCTTATTAGCTCTAAGATGCTCGATTATTCTAATCGAGATTTTGCGTTTTCTGAATTCCCAGAAGGAATTTTATTAAAACTCTATGACGATGACGGTAAAATGACAACCATTACCTCACGTTATGCCATTTTTTATACAGATACAGATATTATAGATTTAAGAGGTAATGTTACTATAACAACTCATCAAAACGAAAAACTGGTAACAGATCAGTTGTACTACAACGAAAAGTTAGAGTGGGTATTTACAAACGAACCTTGGGTATTTGACAGAGTTGTAAGTACTTCACATGGAGTTGGATTTGATTCTGATAAAGACTTTAAGAATTTTCAAATGTTAGAAATGGGTGGTGATTTTGAACTCGATAATTAACTATCTTTGTAACTTAGTTTTACATAGATAAATTACACATGAAACTTCTTAAAATATTTCAATTCGCTTACATCATCTTTGCAATTCTATTTCTTTGGGATGCAATCACAAATTGGTCTGTAGATAGAAACAGGTCATACATGTCTTTATTTTTTGTTGCACTGGCAGTGTTCATGTTCTTTTTTAGAAAGCGTTTCGCGAGCAAATTTCAAGATAGAAACAAAGATTAACTTATGACTTTAGACATAGTCATAATTATTATTACACTTATACTTTCAGCATTCTTTTCTGGGATGGAAATAGCTTATGTATCTTCAAATAAAATACATATTGAGCTAGAGAAAAAGCAGGAAGATTTTCTTGGAAAAATATTAACCAAATTAACAGCAAAACCATCTAAATACATTGCTACAATGCTAATTGGTAACAATATAGCATTGGTTATTTATGGTCTAAAAATGGGTGATGTCTTAGTGAAATGGTTTCAGTCCATGTTGCCATCAGACAGTACGGTTTTAAACTATCTTTTTTATGATCTACAGTTGTTAACCCAAACTGTAATATCAACGTTTATTATTTTAATCACTGCTGAATTTTTACCAAAGGTGTTTTTTCAAATTTATGCTAATACCTTAATGAAAATTTTGGCGCTACCAACCTATGTGTTTTATATAATTTTTAGTTGGATTTCTGATTTTGTACTCTGGATATCTGATGCGGTTTTAAAATATGTTTTTAAAGCTAAAGGTGAAGATGTCGTACTGGCAATGACCAAGGTGGAACTAGGAAATTATATTAGTGAGCAAATGGAATCTGTCGAAGACCATGAAGAGGTTGACAGTGAAATACAGATTTTTCAAAATGCGTTGGAGTTTTCCGAAGTAAAAGCCAGAGAAGTTATGGTGCCGCGTACAGAAATCTCTGCTGTAGATATTTCAGAATCTATTGATAATTTAACGCAACTTTTCATTGAAACAGGGCGAACAAAAATCATTGTTTACAAAGATAATATAGATGATATTTTAGGATATGTACATGCCTTTGAGTTGTTTAAAAAACCAAAGGATATTAAGTCTATTATTATTCCTGTTAGTTTTGTTCCTGAAACTATTTTGATAAAAGATGTACTTAATATTTTAACCAAGAAGCGTCAAAGTATTGCGGTAGTTATTGATGAATATGGTGGTACGTCTGGCCTTATGTCAGTAGAAGACATCGTTGAAGAATTATTTGGTGAGATTGAAGATGAACATGATACTCTAGAAATGACAGAAGAACAAATAGATGAAAACACCTATAGATTCTCAGCAAGGTTAGAAGTAGATTATATAAATGAAGCTTATAAATTAAACCTTCCAGAAGGTGAAACCTATGAAACTTTAGGTGGCTTAATCGTTGATGAAACCGAAGGAATCCCTGAAAAAAACGAAGATATTTTAATTCATAATTTTAAGTTTACCATTGAAGAAGTGTCTTCAACCAAAATAGATATTGTAAGACTTAAAATCCTCGATGTAGACTAATAATAACAATAGCTTACAAAAACTATACTTCTCCTTTTATTATTTCTTAGAAAATACTATTTTCGCAGACTTATTTATACGAAAAATTTAAGAAATGGCAATTTTAAATAAAATTAGACAACGTTCACTAATCTTAATATTAGTAATAGCATTAGCACTATTTGCGTTTGTTATACAAGGAGTAATTGATAATCCAAATGCATTCTCAGGTTCTCAAGGTGTTGTTGCAACGGTAAATGGAAAGGATATTGATAGAACTGAATTTCAGCAAAAAGTGAAGAATTACCAAGATAGAGCTGGTGGAAGAATTTCTTCAACTCAGGCGATGAATGCTATTTATAATCAAGAATTACGTAACATCATTCTAACAGAAGAGTATGAGGCACTTGGTTTGTCTGTAGAAAAAGATGAAATGCGCGATTTACTTAAAAACAGCTTTCAGTCTTACCCGGAGTTTCAGGATGAAAACGGTAATTTTGATGTGAACCGTTTAAATGCTTTCATTAGTAACTTAAAGGATATTAGCCCAGATTCTGCACCATTAACTTCTGCAGGACAGTCATTCAATATTAATTACGATATCTGGACAAATAACGAGCAATCTATTGCAACAAATGCACTTCAGCAAACGTACTACAATATGATTAAGGCTGGAGTAAGTACTACTATAGCTGAGGCAGAAGACGAGTACTTAGCTGATGCTAAAAATGTAGATATTCGCTTTGTTCAAATCCCATATACAACTATTGCAGATAGTTTAGTGCAAGTGTCTAAGTCTGATATTAAGGCTTACATGAAAGACCATGAAGAGCAATTTAAAGCAGATGCAAATAGAGAGGTAGTTTATGTAGAATTTAAAGAAGAAGCGTCTAAAGAAGACGAGGAAGCTATTAAAACTGCACTCTTAAAATTAAAGAGTGATACTGCAGAATATAACGAGAGTAGTGGAAATACTGATACTATTCCAGGTTTTGATAGTGTTACCGATGTTGCTGAGTTCATTAACTCTAATTCAGACATTAAGTTTAATGATACTTTTTTAAGAGCAGCACAAATTCCTGCTGTTGCTAAAGATAGTTTAATGAAGTTGCAGGTAGGGGAATATTATGGACCTTACAGAGATGGTGAGTATTTTAAACTTTCAAAAATGCTTGCTAAGCAGCAAATGCCAGATACGGTAAAAGTAAGACACATTTTAATACCATTTGCTGGTGGCCAGAGAGCAGACGCATCTATTACTAAAACACCAGAAGAAGCTAAGAAAACAGCAGATAGTATATTAGCAAAAATTAAAAGTGGTACTAAGTTCTTAGATTTATTAGAACTTTCATCAGATAAAGTAAGTAATGAGGATGATGGTGAAATAGAATTTGCTTACAATGCAGGAATGGCACCAGAATTTAAAGCATTTGCCTTTGATAATAAGAAAGGTGATATTGATGTTGTTGGTACATCTTTTGGATATCATATTATTGAAATATTAGAGCAAAAGAGCTTTAACGGTACTTATAAAATTGGAACTTTAGCAAGAAAAATAGAACCATCCCAAAAAACATTGGATGAGGTATTCAACAGTATGTCTAAGTTTGAAATCGCTGCAAAGGATGGCGATTTTACAGAATTAGCTAAAGAACGTGAGTTGGCTGTAAAACCAATAACGTTTAAAGAATTAGATGAAAACATTCCAGGTTTAGGAAGTCAGAGACAGGTTGTACGTTGGGCATTTGAAGAAACTACAGATGTTGGCGATTACAAAAATTTCCCAATTTCTGGTTTTGGATTTATCGTTGCAAAATTAGTTGAGAAGAACGAAGAAGGTTTAATGAGTGTTGAAGATGCTTCAGTTACTGCTTTACCAGAAATTAGAAAAGAGAAGAAGGCTCAAATGATTCGTGAGAAGATTAAGGCATCTTCTGTAGATGAAATTGCTAAGAATCAAGGTCAAAGTCCTAAAACAGCTGCAGCTCTTACTTTAAAGAACACAACGCTTGCAGGTGCTGGTGTGGAGCCAAAAGTAATTGGTGCTGCATTTGGTTTAGAGCAAGGTAAAACGTCTAAACCTATAGATGGAGAAAAAGGTGTTTATGTAATTGAAGTTACCAAAGTAACTGAAGCTACAGAGTTAGATAACTACACATCTATAATGAACAGACTAAATGCAACAAGACGTGGTGCTGTACAAGGAAAAGTTTATCAGGCATTAGAAAAAGCTGCAGATATTGAAGATAACAGAGCGAAAACTGTCTACTAAAAATATAGTACATCATAAAAAAGGCTTCACAGAAATGTGAAGCCTTTTTTGTTTCTAATAACTTGCTATTTGTCTAAAAATCTAATTATCTAAAGATCTAAAAGTCTAAAACCTATTATTTCACCATTTCAGTAAAAGGAATGATAACATTTAGTCCTTTTGATTTAAAGTAGTCGCTAGGGTCGCTTTCTGAAGTTACTAAGATAAAATCTCCTCCCCAAGCTCCCAAGCTCTTCATGCATCCATTATAATCGCTAAAAAATCTTAATTTAATAGGTGTTTGATCAATTAATTGACCTATTAGTTCTTCATGTTTAGTTATCAGATTTTCAAAAACGGCAAGTTCAGAGCAATTGATAATGCTTTCTGTAAGCGAATTGACTTTACTAATGACGTTACTATTTAGTTTATCTAATGCTCTGTAAGCTTTAATTCCATCTCTACTATTTTGCTTTTGGTTGAGATAGGCAAAGTATAGGTTGTTCTTAAAAGATGGATTAAACTCAACTGCGTTAACAATAGGCAAATTAGTTGGCTTTAACTGAAATGTAATTGGTGTGTTGTGCTGAGCACAAGCAATATCGTAACCACTACCGCCAAAAGTTTTTTCTAAAAGTTGATAAGCATTAACATCTGCCCATTGTGCAATATTGTTTATCAATGTGGAGGAAGTTCCCAGTCCCCATTTTCTGTTAAACTCTAAATGCGTTGAAATCTTATACCCTTTTTGAGTTTTTAAAAAGTTAGGATTGAGTTGTTGTGCGGCTTCAAGAATCTGTACTAATCGAGTAGAAATATCATCAGCATTCTCAATAGTTTTCACAATTTTACCATTTTCTAAAGTGAAACTATTTTCAAACCAAACATTATCCTTTTCATCATAGCTCTTCCATGTTAAGCTATTGCTACTGGTTTCTTCAACTTTAAGACTTTGACCATATTTTGTTGGTATGGCTAATGATTTTGCACCATCTAGCACAACGTATTCACCAGTGATTAGTAATTTTCCGTTGCTTTGATATTTTTTTATTGATTGGTTTTCGGTTGCTGAGCGTAGTCGCTTTTCGGAGGCTGAGCGTAGTCGCTTTTCGGAGGCTGAGCGTAGTCGAAGCCACAATTTGTAATGGCTATCATTCTTGCATTCTGCCAAACTTTTTAATTCACTAAGTTGTTTATTTATTAAAGCTTCTTTTTTAGCTCTACTCCAACCTTGAATTTGTTTCTCTCTATAAAAAGCATCATCTATTCTTTGAAACTCTTCAATATATTTTAGCACTACAGGTAGACGCTTTTTTGTGTGATTTGCACCTTTACCATCATTATGCTCTGCAATACGTTTTTCAATGTCAATAGTACTACCAGTATAGTAAGAACCATCAGCGCATTCTAATATATAAACGTATCCTTTTGGCATTTATATGACTAATAACGTGACTTCGACTACGCTCAGTCACCAATTTAAATTAAATTTTCCTTATATTTTCAATAGCTTCAACAACTGCACTATGTGTTACCACGTTTGTTTTAAAGTGCTCTATTATTTTTTCTTTTTCTTCTGAGGTAGCTTCAAACTGATTTAAAATATTCATTAAATGCATCTTCATATGGCCTTCTTGAATACCAGTAGTAGTTAAGGATTTTACAGCAGCAAAATTCTGAGCTAAACCTGCTACAGCAACAATTTGCATTAGGTCTTTTGCAGATGGTTTTTCTAGCATTTCTAAAGCAAATCTAACTAAGGGATGTAAACTTGTTAAACCACCAACAGTTCCCAATGCAAGTGGAATTTCAATCCAAAATTTAAACGTATCATTTTCAATAGAACAGTGCGTTAAGCTTTTATATTTTCCATCTTTTGAAGCGTATGCATGTACGCCAGCTTCAACAGCTCTAAAGTCGTTGCCTGTTGCTAAAACCACAGCGTCGATACCGTTCATTATACCTTTGTTGTGTGTTACAGCTCTGTAAGGTTCAATTTCAGCGATGTTAACCGCTTGTTTAAACTTCTCTGCAAACAGTGATGGGTTTGTTATGTCTTTACTTTTTAAATCAGCGATAGGGCAAGACACTTCAGCTCTAACCAGACAATTAGGTACATAGTTAGAGAGTATGCTCATTACAATGTTTACATCGTCTTCTAATTGTGTTTGTGCTTCGGCTTTAAAGTTTTTAGCAAATTGTTCTAAACAAGAATTTATAAAGTTGGCACCCATTGCATCTAGTGTTTCAAAGGTAGCATGCAATTGGTAGTAATGCTGTAAATCTTCGGTTTTGTTTTTAAGTTCAATGTCTAAAATACCTCCACCACGACGTTCCATGTTTTTAGTGATGGTCTTTGTGTCTTCAATCAGTTTTGGTTTTACAATATCGAAGAAAGACTGTAGTTTTTCGAAATTACCAGAATACGTAAAATGAACCTGACCAATTTTTTCCGTCGAAATCACTTTAGCCCTAAAGCCACCTCTATCTAGCCAAAATTTTGCCGCCTTACTAGCTGCTGCAACCACAGAACTTTCTTCTATAGCCATAGGTATGGTGTAAAGCTTGTTATTAATAGAAAAATTTGGAGCAACACCAAGAGGTAAATAATAATTAGTAATGGTATTTTCTATAAACTCATCATGAAGCTTTTGAAGTTTTGCATCGGAATTCCAATACTGTTGCACTAGGTTTCGAGCACTTTCTTTGTCTGAGAAATAAGTGTCTAAAAGCCATTCAATCTTTTCAGATTTAGATAGTTTAGAGAAGCCAGAAATAGCGGTTGGCATAGTTAAATTGATTTTGAATTGCAAAGATACTTAGGATTAGCATAAAATGTGTCCCTATTCCACCATTATTGCCGATTTACTGTTAATAATGCCTGATTTTTGCATATTTTTTAGTAAACTTGGCATTGCTTTATTGAAAAAAGATTGATATGAAATTGAGATACTTCGTAGCTATTGTTGGATTTCTAACTACCTCCTTGATTTACAGTCAGGATAAACAAATTACCCTCGAAGACATTTGGAGTGGAGCCTTTAGAACAGAAGGTATGCAAGCCTTACATTCTATGAATAATGGCACACAGTATTCCGTATTAAACTACAACAGACAAAACGGTACAGCTACCATAGATATTTATGATTACAAAACTTTAGAAAAGGTAAAAACCTTGGTGTCTTCTGAAGATATACCAGAGATACGAGGTTTTTTTGATTATACTTTTAGTGAAGATGAGTCTAAAGTGGTTTTAACAACCAACGAAATTCCTGTTTATAGAAGATCTGCTTTAGGTGAATATTATGTGTATGATATCAATACGAGGCAGTTGACTAAGGTGTCTGATCAAATGGTGCAAGAACCAACATTATCGCCAGATGGAACTAAAATTGCTTATGGTTTTGAAAATAACCTCTATATAAAAGATTTAAATTCAGGTAAAATAACACAAATTACTGATGATGGTGAGAAGAATAAAATCATCAACGGTATTACGGATTGGGTTTACGAGGAAGAATTTAGTTTTGTGAGGGCGTTTGATTGGAATGCAGATAGCAACTTAATCGCTTTTATACGTTTTGATGAATCTGAAGTGCCAGAGTTTTCTATGGATGTTTATGGTTCTGGTCTTTATCAAACACAGCAGGTTTTTAAGTATCCTAAAGCTGGTGAGAAGAACTCAAAAGTATCACTTCATTTATACGATTTACAGGCAAATAAACTACAAGAACTAGAGGTTGATAAGACTTATGAGGACTTTTATATTCCAAGAATAAAGTGGACAAACGATCCTAAAGTGCTAAGTGCCCAATACATGAACCGTCATCAAAATGAATTAGACCTCTGGTTTATAGATACCTATGCTATAGATTATGATTTAGTTTTGCAAGAAAAGGATGATGCGTATATCGATGTAACCTTCAATCTAACATTCTTGAAAGATAATAGCTTTATCTGGACGAGTGAAAAAGATGGTTTTAATCATATTTATCACTATGACAAATCAGGAAAATTAATCAATCAGGTAACAGATGGTGATTGGGAAGTTACAGATTATTATGGCTTTAATGAAAAGACCAATACTATTTATTATCAATCTACTGAAAACGGTTCTATAAACAGAGATGTGTATTCCATTAAGCTAAATGGTAAGAATAAAACACAATTAACAAAAACCGAAGGAACTAACAGTGCTTCTTTCAGTGCTGATTTTACTTATTTTATCAATACGCATTCTAGTGCAACCACACCTTACGAATATACCTTGCATGATTCTAAGAATGGAAATCTTGTAAAAGGAATTAAGGATAACGATCGCTTAGCTCAAAAAGTAGGAGACTATGTAACGTCTAAAAAAGAGTTTAGTACTATAAATGTTAATGGCAACGATTTAAATATGTGGATGATAAAACCTGCTGATTTTGATGAAAATAAGCAGTATCCATTATTTATGTATCAATATTCGGGTCCAGGTTCTCAGCAGGTTGCCAACCGTTGGAATGGTGCTAATGATTATTGGTATCAGATGCTGGCACAACAAGGCTATATTGTAGTCTGTGTTGATGGTAGAGGAACAGGTTTTAAAGGAGCAGACTTTAAGAAAGTAACGCAGAAAGAATTAGGGAAATATGAAGTTGAAGACCAAATAGAAGCGGCTAAAAAATTAGGTGCATTGCCTTATATAGATGCGTCTCGTATCGGAATTTGGGGTTGGAGCTATGGTGGTTTTATGAGTAGTAATGCTTTATTTAAAGGCAATGATGTTTTTAAAATGGCCATTGCCGTAGCACCTGTGACGAGTTGGAGGTTTTACGATACTATTTACACCGAGCGTTACATGACCACGCCAGATGAAAACCCTAGTGGTTACGATGACAATTCTCCAATAAACCACGTCGATAAATTAAAAGGTGATTTCTTATTAATACATGGTACAGGAGATGATAATGTACATGTGCAGAATACCATGCGTATGGTTGAAGCTTTAATACAAGCAGATAAACAATTTGAATGGATGATTTATCCTGATAAAAACCATGGCATCTATGGAGGTAACACAAGATTACACCTTTACAAAAAGATGACAAATTTTATTCACAAGACTTTGGGCGATAAAATAGAAGACAATAAGAAAGAAGAGAAAGAGTCATCTAAAATTAAAGGCTAGCTAAAAATAACTAACTAAATTAAATTATATGTCAACAGCAATTAAACAACCGCACCAAAAAGAACTATTTGGGCATCCAGTAGGTTTATTCATTTTGTTTTTTACCGAAATGTGGGAGCGTTTTTCTTACTATGGTATGCGTGGTATCTTGGTATTATATATGGCAACTTCTGCAACAGCAATAGATCCAGGATTAGGATGGACAAATAAAGATGCTATTTGGTTATATGGATGGTATACAATGTTGGTGTATGTTGCTTCAATACCAGGAGGTTGGATTGCTGATAAGTTTTTGGGTCAAAAGAAGACCGTAATGCTTGGTGGACTTTTACTCTGTTTTGGACATGGTATTTTAGCAATACCGCAAGATTGGGCGTTTTTTACTGGATTACTTTTAATCATCTTAGGTGTTGGTGGTCTTAAGCCTAACATTTCTACTATGGTTGGTGGATTGTACAAAGAAGGGGACATTAGAAGAGATAGTGGATTTACAATATTTTATATTGGTATTAATATAGGTGCATTTTTAGCTAGTATCACTGTAGGTCTTGTGGCATATTACTATGGTTGGCATTACGGATTTGGTTTAGCAGGTATAGGTATGTTACTTGGACAATTAGTGTTTGTTTGGGGGCAAAAATTCTTAAAAGGTGTTGGTGAGTTTTCTGGAGGAAAGGAAGCTTCGTTGGCAGAACAAGAAGCTTCAAAACGACCTTTAAATAAAATTGAAAAGGATAGAGTAGTAGTATTACTTATTTCCTTTTTAATTGTAGTAGTGTTTTGGGGAGCTTTTGAGCAAGCCGGAGGATTAATGAATCTTTACACAGATGCAAAAGTAGATAGAACAACAGGGTGGAGTTGGTTAGAAGAAATACCAGCTGCCGTATTTCAGTCGTTAAATGCAGGTTACATCATTATTTTTGGAACCTTAATTGGTGGTTTCTGGATCTGGTGGAAAAAGAAAGGAAAAGAGTCTTCTTCATTATTTAAAATGGCAATTGGTACCATTATAATGGGACTTGGTTATGTTTTTATGATGCTTGCCTCAAAAGAAGCAAGTGCAGAAACCTTTGGTAAAGCAGCTATGATATGGATTTTCTTAGCATACCTATTTCATACCATTGGTGAATTGTGCACTTCGCCAGTTGCACTGTCGTTCATTACTAAATTAGCGCCTTTAAAATATGCTTCAATTATGATGGGTGTGTATTTTGCAGCAACAGGTTTTGGAAATAAACTTGCAGGAAGTATTGGTGAGTCTGCTCAATTAGAACCATTTAAGGGGCAGATGACCGTCAGTAAAGAAGCAGTAATACCATTTATGAGTAAAGATACAATTGAGGTGAAGACAGAAAGTGGAATAAAAAAGATTTTTGATTATCCGATAAATGAAGACAAAAACTTTACGGTAAAAGCATCTGTTTACTCTGAGAACGATAAAGTGATTTTTAAAGAATATGAAAAAGGAACAGATCTAAATAGCATATTTGAGCTTTCTAAAAAAGAAGATTCTAACACATCAGAGCTTTTAGCAACTTTAAAAGAAAATAATATTACAGCTTCTAACCCATATCATGCTAAACTAGTTTTTGAAAAGGATAAGGATAAGGCTCAAATAACAGAAAATAAAGGCGATGGTAAAGATTATGGTGTGTCTTTTGTTTTAGAAGAACAACAAAGTGAAGTAGAATATACTACTTTTAAATGGTTGGTAATTTTTACTGTTGCATTTGGCTTGCTTCTTATCTTGTTTTTAAAGAAATTAAAGAAGTTAACGCACGGTGCGGAAGATAATGAACACGAAATGCTAGAAACTGAAAAGTACGAACTGGCCGATCCAGATATTAATAACTAACAATAAATCAATTCCCTTGTAGATTATCTTTTACAAGGGTTTTCTCTACTAACTAAATACTTTAAGATTTATGAATAATTCATCCGAAAATTTTTTCGATACAAAAGTAATGGGACATCCGGCAGGTTTATTTGTTCTATTCTTTACCGAAATGTGGGAGCGTTTTTCGTATTACGGAATGCGCGCTATTCTTGTTATATTTTTAACAGGTGCTCTTGTTGGTGACAATCCTGGTTGGGGTTGGGATAAGCCAGCCGCCTTATCGCTATTAGGAACGTACGCTATGTTTGTTTATTTAACACCAATTGTTGGTGGTTGGTTAGCAGACAACAAAATTGGCTATAGATTAGCTGTTGTTATAGGTGCACTGCTTATGACACTTGGACACGCGTCTATGGCAGTAGAAACACCTACGTTTCTTTACATAGGAATTGCCCTTTTAATATTAGGAAACGGATTTTTTAAACCTAATATGACATCAATTATATCTAAAATGTATGAAGGTCATGATGAAAAGAAAGATGGCGCGTATAATATCTTTTATATGGGAGTAAATGCTGGTGCTTTTCTCGGAATTATGCTTTGCGGTTGGCTTGGCGAAAACGTAGGTTGGAGTTATGGCTTTGGATTAGCTGGAATTTTTATGTTTTTAGGTATGGTTCAGTTTTATTACGCTCAGCCATTATTTGGAGATGTAGGCGCCAGACCTAAAAATGAGAAGAAGGGTATAATAGATACATTGTCTGAAGGTTTAGAAACTTCTAAAGAAAAGATAAGTGGTAAGCTAAATTATTTTGTGACTGTTGATTATGTTTTAATAGGTGTTTTTATCATTTCTGCACTCATTTTTATAGTCAACGATCCATTGAGTAAAATAGGTGGCATCAATACACTTAATTTTACAGTTGCAGGTATGACTGACTCACTGTTTTTTGCATTATTAGCTGCAATTGTATTTGTTGTAATTCTAGTTGTAAGAATTCCTCGTTACGAAAGAGTTGTAAGAGACCGAATGATTGCTTTTACGATCTTCTGTATTTTTACAATTTTCTTTTGGGCAGCCTTTGAGCAAGCAGCGGGTTCATTGCCGATTTACACTAGAGATTTTACTGATAGAGTCCTGGAAGGAAACGCAGCTTCAATGTTCAAAATAATAGATGCAATTGTGACTATTGTGCCTATCGGAATTATAACCTATGTTTTAATAAGCTTATTTAGACAAACATTTAGTAGAATAGGTTTTTCAAATATTGTTTTAGCAATAAGTTTTGTTATTATCTGGGCTTTGGTAATCTATAAGCTTTATATCAATTTTAGTGCAGAAGCTAAAGAAGTTGAAATAACATGGTTTGCAATTCTTAATTCATTATTCATTATTGTTTTCGCACCATTATTCACAAAATGGTGGGATAGTAAATACAATCCGCCAGCATCTGTAAAATACGGTTTGGGCCTCATAATCATGGCTATTGGCTTTGGATTGTTAGCCTTTGCTACTAGAAATGTACCTTTAGGCGCAGAAACAGCAAAGTTAAGTATGATTTGGCTAGTGCTGGCTTATTTATTTCATACACTTGGTGAATTATGTTTGTCACCAATGGGATTATCATACCTAAGTAAATTAGTGCCAGCTAGAATGGTGGCGTTTATGTTCGGTGTATATTACTTAGCAATAGCGATAGGTAATAAAATGGCACATTATGTAGGTGGTGATATTGAGAAAATTACAAAAGAAGATGGTCTGTCATACTTCTTCTTAATATTTACAGTTGTACCAATTGCATTAGGACTGGTCTCATTTGCATTACATCCATTATTAAAGCGTTTAATGCACGGAGTACGTTAATACTTACCGTTAAAAATAATAGAAAATGCTCCACATTAGGAGCATTTTTTGTAAGTTCGGTATAAGATTTGCAACAAATTAGTTACTGAAATAAATTCAGCATAAAATGAAAAAAATAAAACTACTTATAGCCTTTATAGCTTTTGGAACGTTGGTTTCGTTTCAAAACACAGGTGAAACTTCAGAAAAAGAGATTAATTGGATGACTTTGGAAGAAGCTATTAAGCTTCAGGAAAAAGAACCAAAAAAAATCATTATGGATGTATATACCAATTGGTGTGGTCCATGTAAAATGCTCGATAAAAATACATTCCACAATGAAGATGTTGTAAATTACGTAAACGAGCATTATTACGCTGTAAAATTTAATGCAGAAGGTAATGATACAGTAACCTATAAAGATAAGACATACACAAATCCTAATTACGATCCAGCAAAAGCTAATAGACGAAATAGTGCCCACGAGTTTGCACGTTCTCTTAATGTAAGAGCATACCCAACAATGGTGTTTTTTGATGAAGAAGGTGAGTATATTGCACCAATTTCTGGGTATTTAAAACCACGCCAAATAGAATTGTACTTAAAACTATTTAAGACAGATAAGTACAAAGAAATGGATACCCAAGAGAAGTTTAATGAGTATTATAAAAACTTCGAACCTTCTTTTAAAGAGTAACGGTTTTATTTCAATATAAATGCTCCCTTTTCATTTGTATAATGGAAAGGGATTTTTTTGTTTCTACATGTAGTTTTCCAACGTTTTACGTAAGACTTATAATTACTTGCATCTGCAATAATTTGTTGAGGTTTAATACTATCAATAACTCTTTCTAGATTAACTTTTGGAGAATCACGAAGTAAGATGAGATCTGGTCGAAAAGACAAGTTTTTATAAATTCCTAAGCTATCAATAATTAATAATCGCTTGTTTTTAAACTGATAAACATCTTGCAGATTAGATTGAGTTATACTATCAATTAATTCTCCAACTTTATAATTCTTAATAATGTTGTCATTCCGAAGTTTTGAAGAATCCAGATTGTGGTGCACCACAAGTGTTTCATTGCGTTTAAATCCTAAAATAGAAAAGCGACTTTTGTTAAAGACAATTAAAGCTTCATCTTTATTTTGAAACTTATTAAAAACATAAGTGCCTTGCAAAGCAATAATACTAACAAGGCAAATAGCCAGCCATTTAAAAGTTCTTAATTTATAAATCTGAATACCGCTTATTATTATACCATAAGCACACAACACCTGAATCAAGGTAAAGGGAATATCTCTAAATAAAAAGTCTTCAAACATAGCTACCCAAGCTATAAATCCATTTAACGATTCTATAATTAAACTATAAAGTTCAACAATAGATTTAGGAAGAAAACCAACCATAGCCATTGAAATCACTAAAAGACCAAAACCAAGAATTAATCCTAAAAACGGAATCACCACAAGATTAGATATAAAGAATAATCCAGGAAATTGATGAAAATAGAATAGACTAATCGGCAGAACACCAGCTTGTGCTGCTAATGTTACCGTAAATATCTGCCAAGGTTTATCTAAAATCCAGTATTTCGGTTGCAAGAGTTTATATAAAATAGGTTGAATACTTACAATGCCTAAAACCGCTAAATAGCTCATCTGAAAACCGACTTCAAACAAAAATGTAGGCTTTACGAGTAGAATAAAAAAGGCAGAAATGGCTAGTGTGTTATAAATATTTGCAGGCCGTTTAAGATGCATGGCAAAACTTATAACGCTAAACATGGTTACGGCTCTGGTAACTGAAGGTGATAATCCGGCAATCACAGCAAACAACCAAAGTATCGTAATAATAATGATTGGCCTCAGAACGTGTCCATATTTAAGCAGTAGTAGTGGTCTAAAAATAAAATTGAGGATGAGTAATAAAATACCAACATGCAAGCCAGAAACCGCCAGAATATGAATAGTGCCAGAATTCACATAATTATTATAGATGCTTTTATCAATTGTCTGTCTTTGACCTAAAAGTAATGCGTTGATGATACTTAGAACATCATCCTTAAAACCAGCATCAATCAATTTTTTGTTGATAGAAATCCTAAATAAGTCAGCATAACCATAGATCGTTGTAGGTTGGTCTGAAAGTACTAAGAATTGATTTTGTTGAAGATAGATTTGACTATAAACTTGTCTCAGTTCCAAATACTTGCTGTAATCAAATTGATGCGGATTCAGCGGCTTTTGAATGTCCTTAAAATCTGATTTGGTATAGATGGTAGCATCAACAGGTAAGGTGCTAGATATAGAATCTTTTCTAATGTTGATAAGCAATTGTCCAGAAGCTTCATGCTTATTAGCTGAAATCAATGAAACAATATATTTATCGTTATACAGATCTGGTTTTAAACGCTCTTTGATTTTGAACGTTAATTCAATAGAGTCATTGAAATCTAAATTGCTGTAATGCGATTGATGGATCTTGTCATTCTGAAAATTATAGGCATTAATGCCCAAACTGATCATACATAGATAAGACATTAAACCAAAGCGCGGTTGTTTATTGTATGTGCTTCTAAGTATTAAATAGTAAATAAAAAGAATAGCCATTAAACCTAAGGACAGGTAAATGGCTATGCTGAAATTTGGTTTAAAATAATGGGCAATACAAATGCCTAGAATAAGACAAACTGTAAGTTTTATTATGGTGAAATTTAGTAACTTCATGATTATGAGTTACTAATATAATAATTTGTAGTCTGTTTCTTGTTAAGGTCTCAGTTTATTTGTCTTCTAGGCTATTCATAAACGCAATAATATCTTTTATCTCATTTGGTTGTAGGTTTAATGAATCTGAAGGGAGAGTTTGGTATTCAAATTCTAAACCAAGTCCTGTTCCACCTCCGTTATTGTAAAAATCCATTAAGGTCTCTAAATCTGCGTAAGCACCATTGTGCATATATGGTGCAGTTTTAGAAATGTTTCTTACGGTTGGTGTTTTAAAAAAGTGCTTTCTTTCCTCAGTTTTAAAAATATGATAACGTCCTAAATCTGTGTCTGCAATAGCAGGTAAACTGGTTGATTTTGGTACACCTAACAGTTCAAACTCTGTTTCTGTAAAATTTGGTGGTACTGTACCATTAAATACTGGAGCAAAATGACAAGTAGCACATTTTGCTTTGCCCATAAATAGATTAAAACCATTAATCTCAGATTGGGTTATCGTTTGCTCAATGTTATTGGTATTATTGTCAAATTTTGAATTGAATTTATTTAAACTTCTAATGTATACTGCAATAGCATTCCTAATATTAGCGTCCGTAACACCGTTTGGATATAGTTTGTTGAAGGCTTTAAAGTAAGTACTATCCGTTTTTATTACCGTTTGTAAATTTGATAAATCGCTATGAAATTCGTTGACATTATTTACTACATCTACAATTTGTCCTTCTAAATTACCTGTTCTTCCATCGTAGAAAAAGCTTTGCTGCAATGCAGCATAGGTTAACGTTGGTGTGTTGCGTTTTTGCTTTGGAAAAATCTTTAAACCATCTGTAAAAGCTAATTCTTGTTTGTGGCAAGTTGCACAACTCATCGCATTGTTGGCTGATAGCTTCTTATCATTAAACAGTATCTTTCCTAGTAACTGTTTAGTCTGTTTTAAAGAATCAATTTCTACATAGTCTGCAAAAAAATCAATATTAAAAGTGTCATTAGAAAATAGCGATGTCATTGTATTGTTGAAAGCTAATTCAAAAGGAAACTCTACATTCCAATCTTTCGCAGTTTTATTTAGTAGTGCAAGCTGTTTATGTGTATGATTCTTAATAAAATGATACCTGTCAAAATCATTAAAGTCTCCTTGAAGTGCTTTAATTGATGCGTTAATTTCAGTATTCCACTTTTTTAATAACGCTGGGTCAGAAAAGTTTTCAGTATATGTATTAAGAATACTTTCTATGGTTGAATAACCCAGTTGAGCTTCGGTTAAAGACGCTTCTAATACAGGCGAATCAAAACCAGTAATACCAGTTAGAGCAATTCTAGCAATTTGATCTCTAATAAGCCAAATGACATGATAATCTTTTAGCTTTATATGTGTATTTTGTTCTATAAGCTTTAATCTGTTTTTTGTCTTTTCGGTAATATTATAAACAGAGACTAGGTCTAAAGGTTCTTCATGGAGTATTTCTTCTATAACCTGAAAACCAAACGGTTTTTTGATTTTTATATCTGTGGCATCTTCCTCTTCAATTTTTAAAATGTTAGGTGCATTTAAGGACATATAATTGTTCTTATCTACAAATGCCAGGATTGGCTCTATAATTTTAAAATGGTTTCTGGCCTCTCTGTAGTTAGAAAGAGCGGTTTCAAAACTTGTTGCATTTTCAAGTGCCTCAAGAGCGTTAATGCATTGGCTCAACTTTGTCTTATAGTGGTTTTCTAAAAGCGCAAGTGGAGTTGCTTTCTCATTTTGAGATGCAGCAGTATAATCTTTATCGTTTTTACAACTATAATTTAAAGCAAAAAGGCATACCAGTAAAATGTATGCCTTTTTTAATGTGGTTATATTCATCTTATCTATCTAATCCTTGTAATACATATAACATGCTTCCTTCTTTTCTGCTATCTGCTGCTGGGTTGGCATTAGGGTCAGTAAAAGCAGAACCATCTGCAGGTTCCCAACCGTGATTTTGGGTAATTAAAACAAAGGATTCATCTATACCAATGATATCCGAGATATCAATCATACCAGTTAATTCCCAAACACCAGTAGTGGTACCGTAGCCTTGAGCAGAAGCTGTTTCTTGATCGCATTCTAGTACAACTTTTAGTGCACCAGTATTTAGGTTATATTGATATAGACGAGCGTAGTGCATTTTGTCTGCATTATCAAAGTAACCGTTTGGATCTTCTTGAATGTACGCATAGTTTTCTGTTACTAAAATATTGTCTGGGCTATGAAAAGCTTTAGCAATACCATTTTGTAAATCTCCGTCTAATACGCATGTTATTGTACCAGCACCTGTAGGATCATTTTCATTCAAAACTACTTTGTAAACGCGACCGTAAATTGTCCCTTTACCTACTAAATCTGGCTTTTTTCTGCCAGTAACACAGAAGTAAATTTCTCTATTGTTTGATGCAGAGCCTCTTCTCCAATCAATATCTTCTAATCTAGAAAAGCCCATTACACCTTTGGTTTTTGCTTCAGCATCTAGTAAATCAATATTTGTCTCTTCTAGGGCAACAAAATCAATAGGATAAGATTGACCTTCTTGCATATCCATTTCAAAGTTAATGCCAGCTTGTGTTACTCTTAGTCCGTAAAGCTGTCCGCCATTTAAATCAGCAAAGTCACCAACATACATCCCTAATTGTCCAGAAGGAATTGCGTTGTCTGAATGATCGTCACCAATAAAAGCAACCGTTTTATTTGGGTAAGCATCTTTGCCTATTACCACAGCATTTTCTGTAGACCATTGCCCAAAAGCAGGCAGCATTAACGCAGAAGAGGCAGAGTTTGCAGATTTATAAGGGTCTGTTGCAAATACACCTTTAGATGCACCTCCCCATTCACCACCAGAAAGATATAGTGGGCCAAATCCATGCTCTTCCATAGTGATTAATGAGCCAGAGCATTGAGCAGTTGCAGCAGTTGCAGCAGCGTTTAAGATGTATTCTCCAGAAACTGGTTTAAAAGTTTCATCTAACGTAATTCTAGCAATTGAGTAATCTGCTTCAATATTATTTATAAGCGTGTAAGTGTTGTCTGAGTTTTTTAATAAACCAGCACCATCTGCCATAGAACCATAAACAAAGTTTGGCGTGTCTTCTAGCTGGTCTTCAGAGGATAAAAAATTGTAAATGTTTACGTTAGAAAACTCAGGTTCTAGCTTTAGAAAAACAGGTGTCTGAGAGTGAGAGTTTAACTCAACCAAATTTTGAGGTTGGCTGTTGTTGTTGTCGTCGTTTTTGCACGATGCAAAACAAGCAAAAATGACTAATAATGTAATGTGTTTTAATGTTTTCATTGTAGTTATGTTGATTAATTAATCAAAACTACTAGGACTGTATTATCACAGACTAAATACATTATTAAGAAAAGGTATTTCTATTGTAAACTTTGTTATTTAATGATTAATAATTAGAATGATATTAAATAAGGGGTTGATTAAAGCACTCTCCTCGCTTGTACAAAAGCAAAATACCAATACTTTTCTGCTAAAGAAGAAATCATAACTCCTCTGCTTGTTGACGCATGTATGAATTCTACATTGCCAGTGCGTACATTGGTTACAATGCCAACATGGTTAACTTTTCTGCTATTTTTTTTTGTAGCAAAGAAGACCAAGTCACCAACATTAACTTCTTTTAAATCTATCCAATTTCCATAGGAGGATAAGCTGCCAGTTGTTCTTGGTACGGAAATATTATTATCTTTAAATGTAGTGTATACCAATCCAGAGCAATCCATGCCACGCTTCGTAGTGCCGCCATATTTGTAACGTGTGCCATTAAATTTTTTGGCATATCTGGCGATAGCTTCTCCTTCTTGTGTAGGTTTAATATTTGGGTTTACTTTTACTGTATGTGTTTGTCGCTTCTTTGAGGTAGAATATGATTTCTTGGCTTTACAACTTGTTAATGTGGTAATAACACAAATAAGTAATAGAATTTTTTTCATAAGGTTTTAGATACTGCTTACTGATTCAACAATAAGTTTAGCGGCATTTTCACTTGCTCCTTTACCGCCTAGTTTCTTTTCAAGTTCAAAATAGTCTAAAAATAATTGATCTCTTTTATCTGAACTTAAAATAGCGTTAAGTTCCTTTTTTAAGCGCTTTTTGTTGAGGTCGCCTTGTATTAATTCGGTAACTACTTCGCGATCCATAATAAGATTAACAAGCGAAATAAATTTTAAAGTTATAATGCGTTTTGCAATATGATACGATATGGCATTCGCTTTATAACATACAACTTGCGGAACTTTATATAATGCTGTTTCTAAGGTTGCAGTACCAGAAGTCACCAAAGCAGCATAAGAAATGCTCAGAAGGTCATAGGTTTTATTGGAAATGAAACTAACGTTGTTTTTTTTAATAAAGGTTTTGTAAAACTCATAATCCTGACTCGGAGCTCCAGCAATTACAAATTGATAATCTTTAAAATCATCAACCAGACTTAGCATAACACCCAGCATTTTGGTAATTTCTTGTTTTCTACTACCTGGCAATAATGCAATAATAGGTTGATTACTTAGTTGGTGTGTTTTTCTAAATTCAATTTCATCAACTTGTGGTCGGTCTGCGATGGCATCAATTAATGGATGACCAACAAAGTGAACATCGTAATCATACTTCCTGTAAAACGCTTCTTCAAAAGGAAGGATGCAGTACATAGCATCTACATCGCGCTTTATTTTTTCAACACGACTCGCTCTAGAAGCCCAAACCTGTGGAGATATATAATAGTGTGTTCTAAAGTTTTGTTCTTTTGCCCATTTGGCAATTCTTAAGTTAAAACCAGAATTGTCAATGAATATGATAACATCTGGTTGAAACTGAGCAATATCTTTTTTGCAGAATTTTATGTGACCAGAAATTTTTCTAAGATTCATAATCACTTCTGCAAAGCCCATAAATTGACGCTCCTTATAGTGCATTACCAATTCGCCTCCTATAGCTTGCATTAAATCACCTCCCCAAAAACGAATTTGAGCTTTATGGTCTTCTTTTAATAAAGCTTTCATAAGGTTAGATCCATGTAAATCGCCAGAAGCCTCGCCAGCAATAATATAGTACTTCATTAATTGAAAAATTTAATAATCATGGTAATTATAAAAACTAACATTGTAGCTATTAGAACTCCCTGAGCTCTATTGTCTTTTTTCTTCCTTAGAAAGAAAAAGAAAATTGCCAGATTAGGTAAAGCACCAAGACTGATCATTTTGGTTAAAATACCGCGTTGAGCACTTTGCTTCAATACCAACAACCAATTATCTGCATTCCCAAAAATTAGTGTAGCTATCAGAAGTCCTATAAATGTAGCAACAATACCAACTAAAAATCCAATAATTATATCTTTATTCATGTCTGTATTTTTAGTAGATATTAGCGTCATTTGGTGCGGAAATTAATTTAATTTCCAGGTATTTAAGGACTGGATTGTGTGGTGGGCGGTTAAATCAAAATGAACAGGTACAATTGAAACATAACCATGTTCTAAAGCCCATTCATCAGTGTCTTCGCCATTATCCATGTTTACAAATTTTCCGGTTAACCAATAATATTCTCTACCCATTGGGTTAACACGTTTGTCAAATTCTTCAACCCAATTAGCACGTGCTTGTCTACAGACTTTTATGCCCTTTATATCTTTTTTGTTAAGGTTGGGTAAGTTTACATTTAACACTACGCCATCTGGTAAGCCATGTTCTAGTACTTGCTTGGTAATGGTTTCAACAAAAGATTTACAATGCTCAAAATTTGCATTCCAGTTATAATCTAAAAGAGAGAAACCAATCGCTGGAATCCCTTCAATGCCAGCCTCTAAAGCAGCGCTCATTGTACCAGAATAAATAACGTTGATAGAAGAGTTAGAGCCGTGATTAATGCCAGATACACAAATATCTGGTTTACGATTCAGAATTTCTCTAACAGCTAATTTTACACAATCAGCAGGTGTGCCAGAACAGCTGTATTCTGGTTGTTTTCCGTCAATATTTACTTTTTCAATGTAGAGCGTTGAGTTTACAGTAATAGCATGTCCCATAGCACTCTGCGGACTGTCTGGCGCAACAACCACAACATCTCCAATAGTGTTCATTACACTGATTAGTGTCCGTATTCCTGGTGCTGTAATGCCATCATCATTGGTAACTAAAATTAAAGGACGTTTTGCCATGTCGTTATTAAGGTTTAGGATAGCGTAAAAATACTAAAAACCATAAGAAGTAGAAGTATTTGTACCTTTAACAAAAAATTAGTGCCACGATTTTTTATGGCATGGTTTTTTCTTCTATTTTAGTGAAAATAATCATTACCTACTTATTGAAATTAGAAAAATTAGAAAGATGAAAGGGAATTATAAGTTTTTACTGTTGGCATTTTTAATAGCATTTGCCTCATGTAGCTTTACAAGCAAGAAATTTGATGATAATCCAGATAAGGATAAGTTACTTATTCAGTTAATCACATATGTTTTAGACAATGGACATTTTAATCCTCAGGACTTAAATGATAGTTTTTCTGAAAATGTTTTTGAAGATTATCTTAATCAATTAGACCCATTTAAGCGTTATTTTTATGAGTCGGACATAAAAGAATTTGAAGCTTTTAAAACGCAATTAGATGACCAGATTAAAGACTATGACGTTGCGTTTTTCAATTTAACGCACGAGCGTTTGTTAAAAAGAATTGAAGAGTCTAAGGCAATTTATGCAGAGATTTTAGAAAAACCGTTCGACTTTACTAAAGATGAAAGTTATACGGCTGATTATGAAACCTTAGAGTACGTGAAGAATAAGCGTGAAATGAAAGAGCGTTGGAGACAGCAACTTAAGTTTTCTACCATTGCTAATTACGATGATGCTATTACACAGCGAGACACAGATATAGATGCCAATACACTTCCTGAAAGTGTTTTTTCTGCTCAAAATGAAAAGTCTTCTAAAGACAATAAGAAATCTCTTGCAGAGCTTGAAAAACAAGCAAGGGAAGCAACCAAACGTTCTTTAGACGAGCTTTACGATTTCATTGATGACAGACAGCGCAAAGATTGGTTTGCAGTATACATCAATGCTATAGTCGAAGAGTTTGATCCGCATACTTTCTATTTTGCCCCAGAAGATAAAGATCGTTTTGATGTAGCGATGTCTGGTAATTTTGAAGGGATTGGTGCAAGACTACAAAAGAAAATGGATGCCATTATGGTAAACGAGATTATCAGTGGTGGTCCTGCATGGAGAGCTAATGAACTAGAAGTTGGTGATCAAATTTTAAAAGTGCGTCAATCGGATGAGGAAAAGCCAGTGAATATAGTTGGTATGCGTCTCGATGATGCCATCAAGCTTATTAAAGGCCCTAAGGGAACAACTGTGGTTTTAACTTTGAAGAAAGTTGATGGAACAATCGAAGATATTTCAATTACTAGAGACATCGTAGAATTGGAAGAAACCTATGCAAAATCATCTACAGTAATTAAGGATGATAAAAAGTTTGGTGTGATTAACCTTCCAAAGTTCTATATTAATTTTGAAGATTATAACAAACGTAACGCTGCTTCAGATATAAAACAAGAAATTATAAGGTTAAAACAGGAAGGTGTTGAAGGTTTGGTGTTGGATTTAAGAAACAATGGTGGTGGATCATTGCAAACCGTTGTAGATATAGCTGGTTTATTCATAGAGGAAGGACCTGTGGTACAGGTTAAAGAGACTGGCCAGCCAAAAGAGGTTTTAAAAGATAGAGACAAATCTATTGTTTGGGATGGGCCTCTAGTAATATTAGTGAATGAGTTATCGGCATCTGCTTCAGAAATTTTAGCTGCAGCAATGCAAGATTATAAGCGTGCAATAGTGATAGGCAGTAAGCAAACTTATGGAAAAGGTACTGTTCAGAATGTATTAGATTTAAACAGATTGGTTCGAAATAATTCTAATGGAGATTTAGGTGCCTTGAAGTTTACAACTCAGAAGTTTTATAGGGTAAATGGTGGCTCTACGCAATTAGAAGGCGTTAAGAGTGATGTGGTAGTGCCAGACAGGTATAGTTATATTGATATAGGTGAAAAAGATCAAGAAAACCCGCTGCCTTGGGATAAAATAGATGCTGTAGATTATGATGTTTGGGGTAATTATTTTGATTACGATACTACTATCGCTAAAAGCAAGGCACGTATGGCAGCTAACGAACAATTAAAGTTAATTGATGCTAACGCTAAATGGGTAAAGAAAATAAGAGATCGCGAGAGCTATTCTTTAAACTATGAGAACTACAAAAGAGAAATGGAGCTTAACGAGGAAGAAGCAAAACGATTTGAAAAATTGTCTGAATATAAAACCAATTTAACATTTAGTTCGTTACCATATGAAGTTAAGTTAATGGATAAAGATTCGGTACTAAAAGAAAAACGTAATCGTTGGCACCAAAGCTTAGCTAAAGATGTTTATATAGAAGAGGCTCTAAATGTACTGCACGATTTAAAAATGACATATGCTATAAAAAATAAAGTAGCAGAAGTAAAGAATTAAATCTTTATCCATAGGATTGTCCCCTTGAGGGGACTTTAGGGGTGTTTTTAGAAAATGAAAAATCAACGCAACTCACTTACAAGTTTGGCGCTTCAAAAGTTTAAAAAAAACTTTTGGGGCGTTTTCAGTTTAGGGATAATTGTTTGTATTGGTCTGGTTTCGATTTTTGCATACATATTTGCACCAGATGCTTCTAAGAATGCCAATCAGATGCATTTGTCTATTCATTCAAAATCTCCTGGATTTAAAGTGCAGATGCTTACACTTCCCTCAAATATTGAATCTGAGCAAGATTTTTTGTCTAAACTTTTTTTTGGTTCTGAAAATACGGATACGGAAATCCCTATTCAATCTTATGCTGTAAAAGATGACGTATTGACTTACGTTGAATATGCTTCAGATGGTCTCCAGGGCTTGGAAAAGTCAATAAATTTAGATCGTTTTCCAAATTCAGATTCCAAATCTTTTATAGAAAACCGAAGTTTTGTTTTTGGTACAGATAAATATGGAAGAGACTATTTAAGTCGTATTTTAATTGGGTCTCGTATTTCATTTTTTATAGGTTTTATTGCTGTATTTATTTCTTTGGTAGTTGGCCTACTAATGGGAAGTTTGGCAGGTTATTATGGAGGAAAGGTAGATGCTGTGGTCATGTGGATTATTAATGTAACGTGGTCTATTCCAACACTACTCTTAGTCATAGCAATAACTTTGGCATTAGGAAAAGGCTTTTGGCAGGTGTTTATTGCAGTCGGCTTAACCATGTGGGTTGAGGTAGCAAGAGTGGTGAGAGGGCAAATTATAAGTGCAAAAGAAATGCAGTATGTAACTGCGGCAAGAGCTTTAGGCTATACAGACTACAGAATTATATCTAAGCATATATTACCAAATATTTTTGGACCCTTAATAGTAATCTCTGCAGCAAATTTCGCAGCGGCAATACTCATTGAAAGTGGACTGAGTTTTTTAGGGATTGGAGCACAGCCACCAATGGCAAGTTGGGGAGCAATGATTAAAGACCATTACAATTACATCATTCTTGGGAAACCGTATTTGGCATTAATACCTGGGATTTGTATTATGCTTTTGGTAATGGCATTTATGCTGGTGGGTAATGCCTTGCGAGATGCTTTGGATGTAAAAACTTAGTCTTATTCGTTTTTCAAAGCCTCAATCTCTTCATTAGTAGCCTCAATAAAGTTTAAAACATCATCCTGACCTATCTTTTTAGAAGACGATGTAATAAAATAAGGAGGCAACTCTTCCCAAGTTTTTAATAGTTCTTTGCAATAGTCTTCAACATGATTATCTATAGCATTGGGTTTTAGCTTATCTGCTTTGGTGAAAATAATTCCAAACGGAATACCATTTTCACCCAAGTATTGCATAAATTCTAAATCTATAGTTTGAGGCTCATGTCTAATATCAACAAGAACAAAAGCGGAAACCAATTGTTGTCTTTGCTCAAAATAATTGGTTATAAATTTCTGAAATTTCTTTTTTGAAGTTTTTGAAACTCTGGCATAACCATAACCCGGCAAATCAACCAAATACCACTCATCGTTAATAATAAAATGATTGATTAATTGTGTTTTTCCTGGTCGTCCAGAGGTTTTTGCTAAGCTTTTTCTGTCCGTAAGCATATTAATAAGTGAAGACTTGCCTACATTACTTCTACCAATAAAAGCATATTCAGGAATACGATTCTTAGGGCATTTTGCCACATCAGAATTACTCATTACAAACTCAGCTGATTTTATCTTCATCTTCAGTTCCCACTAAAGTAGGAATCTCTTTTAAATTAAACTTATTGAATTACAATCTTTGCCATAGCAACTTTGCGAGAGGTTCAAAATCCACGCTTTTCAAGCCAAGAATTCAAAATTTTATTAAATTCTTCAGGGTGCTCCATCATTGCAGCATGGCCGCATTTATCAATCCAAAATAAATCAGAATCTGGTAAAAGTTCGTGGAATTCTTCCGCGACTTCAGGTGGAGTTACATTGTCATTCTTTCCCCAAATAATACACGTTGGAGTATTCATTTTAGGTAAGTCTTTTGCCATGTTGTGCCTTATCGCACTTTTAGCAATAGCTAAGGTTTTTACAAGTTTATTTCTGTCATTTACAGTTTCGTAAACTTCATCCACAATTTCCTTTGTAGCAACTGCAGGATCGTAAAAAACATCTTGGGCTTTTTTCTTAATAACCTCATAATCACTGCGCTTTGTGTAGCCGCTTCCCATTGCACTTTCATACAAGCCAGAACTTCCGGTAATTACTAGAGCTTTTACTTTTTTGGGATATAATTTAGTATGGTAGAGTCCTATATGTCCACCTAGTGAATTTCCTAAAAGGATAACATTTTCTAAGCCCTTAAACTCTATAAAATCCTTTAAGTAGTTTGCAAAACTTTTAACGTTGGTTTTTAAAAGCGACATTGTGTAGATTGGGAGTTCTGGAATGATAATTTTATAGCCATTCTTACTAAAAAAACCAGTTACAGCATCAAAATTACTTAAACCTCCCATTAAACCGTGAAGCACTATGATTGGTGTGCCTTCTCCTACTTCAATATATCTATAATCCTTTTCTTTTTTTAAAAGGTGTGCCATCTATAATATCAGTGCTTAGTGTTAAAAACAAAAGTACGTGATTTTTTTTTATTTATAAATCAGTTAAATATAAATGAAAAAAAATACATGGACTAACGAAGTGGTTCTTGAGGTAAAACTAAATTTTATTGCTTTTAAAGCAAAATTTAGTTTCTATCGAAAACATATAACTAAATCCTTTTTAAAACAAATACAATTATTCCTATTGAATGCTTTTGAAGTGATTTTTTACGATTGAGTGTTGTTGATAATTACCACTTCAAAATTGAAGCGTTAGAGGTTTGTTTTATTATGTTTTTTGGTTTTTCTCAATTCGAAAATTTAAAACTTATCAACAAAAGTGGGAGTATGTGGTAAAATGTGGTAAAATTTTCAATATATTTGATTCTTATTCGTTAAAGTGGAAAATCAAGGGTATTGAATTCATTTATTGGAACATACGAGTGTAAAGCAGATGCAAAAGGAAGGCTAATGGTTCCTGCTGCTCTAAAAAAGCAAATATCCGCTGCTTTGCAAGATGGTTTCGTGCTCAAGCGCGCTGTGTTTCAACCTTGTTTGGAATTGTATCCTATGTCTGAGTGGAATGCTTTAATGGCAAAGGTTAATAAGCTTAATCGCTTTAAGAAAAAGAACAACGACTTCATTAGACGTTTTACGGCAGGTGTTAAGGTGGTCGAGGTTGATAGTGCAGGTCGCTTATTAATTCCAAAAGACTTAGTTGGTTTCTCCGGAATTACAAAAGAAGTAGTGTTAGCTTCTGCGGTAAACATCATTGAAATATGGGATAAGGACAAATATGAACAGGCTATTGATGATGCTGCGTCTGATTTTGCGGATTTAGCAGAAGAAGTAATGGGACAAGATGATGATGACAATGGAATATCATAATGCAGTTTTACTCAAAGAAACGGTTGATGGCTTAAACATAAAACCAGATGGTGTTTATGTGGATGTCACATTTGGAGGTGGTGGACATAGTCGAGAAATCTTGTCAAGGTTGGGTGATGAAGGAAAGTTATATGCGTTCGATCAGGACAAAGATGCTTTAGCAAATAAAATTGATGATGACCGTTTTGTTCTTATCAATGAAAACTTTAGGTATATCAAGCGTTTTTTGAGGTTTTATGGTGTGAAAGAGGTTGATGGTGTGTTGGCGGATTTCGGTGTGTCTTCGCATCAGTTTGATGTGGCTGAACGAGGGTTTTCAACACGATTTGAAGCAAAGTTGGATATGCGAATGAATCAGGATAATAAGTTGTCTGCCTATGAAGTCATCAACGAATATGAGGAAGAGCAGCTAAGAGATGTTTTGTTGCAGTATGGTGAGTTAAGGCAAGCGCCAGCAATGGCGAGAGTGATAGTATCGGAACGCAAGGATGATCCAATTGAAACAAGTGAGCAATTAAAGTTGGTGTTGAAGAAGTTTCTGAATCATAGGAAGGAGAATAAGATTTTAGCCCAAATCTATCAAGCTATAAGAATAGAGGTCAATCAAGAGATTGAAGTTTTAAAAGAGTTGCTTTTGCAAATGCCAGAGATTTTAAAAAAAGGAGGGAGGTTGAGTTTTATTTCTTATCACTCGCTAGAAGATCGATTGGTAAAACGCTTCATAAGGAACGGCATGTTTGAAGGAGAGCCAGAACGTGATGTGTTTGGCAATTTTGAAGTGCCATTAAAAAAAGTAGGTGGCTTAATTGTGCCAACAGAGTCAGAAATAAAAATGAACAATAGAGCGCGAAGTGCAAAACTTCGAATTGCTGAAAAAATATGAGAGTGGTGGCTGAGGCTCTCGAAGCCACAACTAAATTAGAATAAAGAATAAAAGATTCCTGCTTTCGCAGGAAGTAGCATGAAGAAAAGTATCTACAGCATATTAAGAGGTAAGTTTCTAATCAGTGATGATTCGTTTAAAAATTGGCGCATCATCATTTTTATTTCGTTCCTAGCCATTATAATGATTGCGAGCTCTCATAGTGCTGATAAAAAAGTACATGAAATTGCAAAATTGAATAATGAAGTAAAAGAATTAAGATCTGCATTTGTTGATGGTCGTTCAAAGTTAATGCGGTTAAAAATGGAATCGACCATAATAAGAAAAGTAGCGGATAAAGGAATCCACATTTCTGAGATTCCACCAACAAAAATTAAGGTTAAATCATCAGTTGAAAAATAAGCTTTGGCAACAACAGAAACTAACATATTAAACAGATTGTACTTTGTAGCAGGTAGCATGTTTGTATTTGCGCTTGCTGTGGTTTTTAAGTTGGTTAGCATTCAGTTTATCCAAGGAGAAGAGTACCGTCAATTGGCAGAAAAACGTACAGTAAAGGATTTTGATATTGAGCCTAACAGAGGTAACGTGTATTCTGCTGATGGAAGTTTATTAGCTACATCTATACCTAAGTACGATATAAGACTTGATGCAGTGCAAGCTCAGCAAGCCGTTTTTGATGAGCATATCAGTGCTTTGGCAGATTCGCTTTCAGCTTACAAAGGTAAATCAGCAAGTTATTATAAAGACATTATTAGAAAAGCGAGAAGAAACAAGAATAGATACTTTTTGTTAGCTCGAAATATCAGTTATTCAGATTATATACGATTAAGAAATTTCCCATTGCTTAATAAAGGTGCTATTGGTGGAGGCTTAATTGTGGAGCAGACTACAAGACGCGAGCATCCAATGGGTGAGATAGCAGTAAGATCTATAGGTTATGAGCGATTTGATGATGAGGGACATGTTAGTAGAGCCGGAATTGATGGTGCTTTCGGTGAAAAATATTTACGAGGTGTTAAGGGAAAACGTCTAAAACAGAAAATAGGAAATGGGCAATGGAAACCTATTCGCGATTCGTTCGAAGTTGATCCGCAAGACGGTTATGATGTATATACAACTATAGATGTAAATATTCAAGATATAGCACATCATTCGCTTTTGGGGCAATTGGAGAAGTATGAAGCAGAGCATGGTTGCGTAGTCGTGATGGAAGTAAAAACGGGTGAGATAAAAGCAATAGCAAATCTTGCAAAAACATCTAAAGGAACTTACTACGAAAAGAGAAATTATGCAGTTTATGAGTCTCATGAGCCAGGAAGTACATTTAAGGTGATGGCAATGATGGCAGCTTTAGAGGATAAGGCAATAGATACGTCTACGATAATAGATACAAAAAATGGCACGAAATATTTTTATGGTAGGACAGTAGGTGATTCGCATCATGGTGGTTTTGGTAAAATTTCAGCTGCTAGAGCTTTGGAGGTGTCTTCAAACATTGGTTTGGCAACAATTATAGACGACAACTATTCTAAGAATCCAATGAAATTTATCAATCATATAAAGCGTTGGAAACTTAATGATTCATTAGATATTCCAATTCAAGGTGAAGGGATTCCAAATATACCTGAGCCAGGAAAATCTAATTGGAGTAGAAACGCTCTGCCTTCGGTTGCTTATGGGTATAATTTAGCAATTACTCCGTTACAAACCCTTACGTTTTATAATGCTATTGCGAATAATGGCGAAATGATAAAACCACGCTTTATACGTACGGTAAAGTCCTTTGATAAAGATGTTGAAGTGTTTGAGAAACAAGTTTTAGTAGACAAGATTTGTTCTGATAAAACCTTAGCTGAGATTAAGGATATCCTTAAAAATATAGTCATAAGAGGTACTGGACAGCGCATGTACTCAGAAACGTTTTCTATGGCAGGAAAAACAGGAACAGCACGTACGGATTATGCAAATTACGAAGAATGGCGAAAGGACAGAAAATACGTATCCTCTTTTGCTGGTTATTTTCCTGCGGATAATCCTAAATACTCGTGTATTGTAGTAATACATAAACCTAGTACAAAGGTTGGTTATTACGGAGCTGATGTTACAGGTCCTGTTTTCAAGCGTATAGCACAAAAAATATATACAGACACACCATTAATTGACGAGGTAAAAACATTAGACTTTAAGAGTAAGCTCGTTAATGAAGATTATGAAAATTACTTTGAGAATTCGCGTAAGTACAAAGAGTTGATGCCAAGTGTTATTGGTATGCCAGCGATGGATGCTATGGCATTACTGGAAAATCTTCAGGTTAATGTTAAAGTGAAATTAAAGGGTAGTGGTACCATAAAATCACAATCTGTTGAAAGACATCAAAAATTAAAACCTAATCAAACAATTGTTCTAGAGGCATCATGAAGCTATTAAAAGACATATTGTATAAGGTTACTCTAAATGCTGTTGTAGGTAGTACAAGCGCTGCCGTAAACAAAATTGAATTCGATTCTCGTAAAATTGAAACCAATGATGTTTTTGTGGCCGTAAGAGGAACGCTTACTGATGGTCATAAGTATATAGAAAAGGCAATTGCTGATGGCGCAACATCTGTAGTTTGTGAAGTGTTGCCTGAAACTTTGCAAGATGGAATTACCTATGTGGAAGTCGCCAATTCTAATCAAGCATTGGCTTTTATGGCAGCCAACTATTATGAACATCCTTCTGAGAATTTAAAACTTGTTGGAGTAACAGGTACCAATGGTAAAACAACGGTAACCAGTTTGTTGTATCAGTTATTTAAAAAAGCAGGTTATAAAGTTGGGTTGTTATCTACCGTAAAAATTATGGTAGATAATACCGAATATAAGGCAACCCATACAACACCAGATTCTTTAACCATCAATAAGTATTTAAAACTTATGAATGAGGAAGGTGTGGAGTTCTGTTTTATGGAAGCAAGTTCGCACGGCATTCACCAAAGCAGAACTGAAGGTTTAAAATTTACAGGAGGCATTTTTACAAACCTATCTCATGATCATTTAGATTATCATGAGTCTTTCGCAAAATACAGAGATGTAAAAAAATCATTTTTCGATCACTTACCAAAAGATGCGTTTGCACTGTCTAATATGGATGACAAAAATGGATTGGTAATGCTTCAAAATACTGAAGCTAAGAAATATACTTACGCTTTAAAGAATTATTCAGATTACAGAGCACAGATTTTAGAAAACGAATTCAGTGGTTTGTTGTTAAAGGTGAATGATAGCGAGCTGTGGACAAAGCTTATCGGAAGTTTTAACGCATACAACATTTTGGCGATCTATGGTGCAGCAGAATTATTGGGCTTAGAAAAAGATGAAATTTTAAGGTTAATAAGCGAATTAGATAATGTCTCTGGTCGTTTTCAATATTTTATTTCAGACGAAAAAATAACTGCTATTGTTGATTATGCGCACACACCAGATGCTCTAAAGAATGTTCTTGAAACCATAAATAGTATTCGTACTAAAAATGAAGAGCTAATTACAGTTGTGGGTTGTGGAGGAGATAGAGACAAAACCAAGCGACCAAAGATGGCACATATTGCTTCGGTATTAAGCACAAAAGTGATTTTTACGAGCGATAATCCACGCACAGAAGTTCCTGAAGCGATCATTGAGGATATGGAAAAAGGGGTAGAGCCTCAAAATTTCAAAAAGACATTATCGATTACAGATAGAAAACAAGCCATAAAAACAGCATGTCAGATGGCTGAAGCTAAAGATATCATCCTAATTGCTGGTAAAGGGCACGAGACGTATCAAGAAATAAAGGGCGAACGCTTTGATTTTGATGATTATAAAATAGTGCAAGAATTTTTAAAACAATTACAAAAGTAGATGCTATATTATTTATTCGAATATTTAGAAAAACAATTCCAATTTCCTGGAGCATCACTGTTTGGGTTCTTAACCTTTAGAGCGGCAATGGCAGTTATTTTGTCATTGTTAATTTCTACTATTTATGGTAAACGTATTATAGAGTTTTTACGTAAAAAACAAGTTGGTGAAACTATACGCGATTTAGGCTTAGAAGGTCAGGTAGAAAAAGCAGGTACACCAACTATGGGTGGACTTATAATTATCCTAGCGACATTACTCCCTGTATTATTAATAGCTAAACTTGAAAACATCTATATTATTCTACTCATCATTACGACACTATGGATGGGAACTATTGGGTTTATCGATGATTACATTAAAAAATTCAAAAATGATAAAGAAGGCCTAAAAGGAAAGTTTAAAGTTCTAGGTCAAGTTGGCTTAGGGCTTATCGTTGGTTTGACTTTGTATTTTCATGACGATGTAACCATAAAAGAAGAATTACCGCTGCAGCAACAACAAGAATTGTTGGCTGAAAATCCTAATATACCAGAAGCGCAATTGTTTGATGTGGCTGAGAAGTCAACAAAAACAACAATTCCCTTTGTAAAAAATAATGAGTTTGATTATTCTGATTTAATCACTTGGATAAGCCCAGATTTAGAAAGCTACGCTTGGATCATTTTCGTATTGGTGAGCATCATCATTGTAACGGCTGTATCCAATGGTGCAAATTTAACCGATGGTATTGATGGTTTGGCAGCAGGAACATCTGCCATTGTTGTATTGACTTTGGGCATTTTTGCTTGGGTGTCTGGTAATATCATTTTTTCTAAATATCTCAACATCATGTATATCCCTCAAGTGGAGGAGATAACGATATACATTGCAGCATTTGTGGGAGCACTCGTCGGATTCCTATGGTACAATGCCTATCCAGCACAAGTTTTTATGGGAGATACAGGAAGTTTAACTATTGGAGGAATCATAGCTGTAATAGCCATTGCGGTAAGAAAAGAATGGTTAATACCTGTGCTATGTGGCATCTTTCTAGCTGAGAACTTATCGGTAATGATGCAGGTGAGTTATTTCAAGTACACAAAGAAAAAATATGGAGAAGGTAGGCGGATTTTTAAGATGTCTCCATTGCACCATCATTATCAAAAATCTGGATATCACGAAAGTAAAATAGTCACTCGCTTTTGGATTGTAGGAATCCTATTAGCCATAATATCTATAGTGACATTGAAGATCAGGTAATGAAAAGGCTCGTGATTCTTGGCGGTGGAGAAAGTGGTGTAGGTACAGCACTTTTAGGAAAAGCAAAAGGGTATGATGTGTTCGTGTCCGACAAAGGAAAAATTAAAGAAAAGTATAGAGACGTTCTTTTAAATAATGAGATTGAATTTGAAGATGAACAGCATACAGAAACTAAAATTCTAAATGCAGACATCGTAATGAAAAGTCCTGGTATTCCAGATAAGGTGGCTTTGGTGAAACAGATTCGAGAAGCATGTATTAAAGTAGTGTCCGAAATTGAATTTGCTTCAAGCTATACGGATGCTACGTTGGTTGCAATAACAGGTAGTAATGGCAAGACAACAACGGCAACACTAACTCATCATTTGTTAAAGCAAGAATTAAATGTTGGGTTAGCAGGAAATATCGGAGACAGTTTTGCAAAGCAAATTTTGGAAAAAGACCATGATAACTATGTATTGGAGGTGAGTAGCTTTCAGTTAGATGACATCCATGATTTCAAACCAAAAATAGCAGTCTTAACCAATATAACACCAGATCATTTAGATCGCTACGATTATAAGTTTGAAAACTATATCGCTTCAAAATTTAGAATTGTAGAAAACCAAACCGAAGATGATTATTTCATTTACGATGCAGATGATAAGGTTATAACAGATTGGTTACAAAACCATGAGATTCAATCTAAAAAGTTGCCTTTTTCACTAACAAGAGAAATCGAAGAAGGTGCATTCTATAAAGACAATAAAATAATAATAACAATAGATAACAACAAAATAATTATGCCAACAGAAAATATAGCCTTAGAAGGAAAACATAACGTTAAAAACGCTATGGCTGCTTCTACAGTAGCACATTTGCTTAAAATAAGAAAGCAAACTATACGAGAGAGTTTAGAGAACTTTCAAGGTGTGGAACATCGTCTAGAGCAAGTGCTTAAAATTAATAAAGTGCAGTACATCAACGACTCTAAAGCTACAAATGTTAATGCAACATATTTTGCATTAGAAAGTATGGATGCACCTACAGTTTGGATTGTTGGAGGTGTAGATAAGGGCAATGATTATAAAGAATTGTTTCAGTTTGTAAATGAAAAAGTAAAAGCAATTATCTGTCTTGGTGTCGATAACAAAAAGCTAATCGAGGCTTTTGGTAATATGGTAGATGTTATTGTAGAAACACAATTTATGAACGAAGCTGTTAAAATAGCTTATAAGGTGGCAGAAGCAGGTGATAATGTGTTGTTATCTCCAGCGTGTGCTAGCTTCGATTTATTTGAAAATTATGAGGATCGTGGACGTCAATTTAAAGATGCTGTGAGAAACTTATAAAATTGTAAAACGTTGAATTAGGGAGGCAACGATAAAAGGTTAAGCGTGCAAAATATTTTTTCACAAATAAAAGGAGATAGAGCAATATGGGCAATAGCAACACTATTGGCGATATTCTCATTTTTACCAGTTTATAGTGCTGCTAGTAATTTGGCATATGTTGGTGGTACAGGGAATACTTTTTCCTTTTTTGTGAAACACTTTATGCATCTTTCTTTAGGTTTTGCGATTATGTATGCGGTTCATAAAATTCCATATAGGTATTTCAAAGGACTTTCTATGGTGTTGATTCCTGTGGTTTTAGTACTTCTTTTAATCACAATTTTACAAGGCTCAACTAACAGTCAAGGCACAAACACAAGCCGTTGGATACAAATTCCAATTGTAAATATGTCGTTTCAGACGTCAACATTTGCGGCAGTTGTTTTAATGGTTTATGTGGCGCGATATCTTTCAAAGATTAGAGAGAAAAGTGTAAGCTTTAAAGAAACTATTTTACCACTTTGGGGACCCGTTTTTTTCGTTCTAATACTTATTCTTCCTGCCAATTTTTCTACAACAGCTATCATTTTTACAATGGTGATGATGCTGGCTTTCATAGGTGGTTATCCAATAAAGTATCTCGCAGTAATTATTGGTTCGGGATTGTTGGCGCTGGTAATGTTTATTTTGGTGGCAAAAGCATTTCCAGATGCCATGCCAAATCGTGTAGATACATGGATGAGCAGAATTGAAAATTTTGCAAATGGTGAAGATACAGAAGAAGACTATCAAATTGAAAAAGCAAAAATTGCAATTGCAACAGGTATAAAGCCATTAGGTCCAGGGAAGAGTGTTCAGAAAAACTTTTTACCACAATCGTCATCAGATTTCATATTCGCAATTATCATTGAAGAATACGGTTTGTTTGGAGGAATATTTTTATTGACAATGTACTCTTGGCTGTTGTTTAGAATTGTTGTGGTGTCGCAAAAAGCTGATACCACTTTCGGAATGTTGTTGGTGCTAGGTGTTGGTCTGCCAATTGTGTTTCAGGCATTAATTAATATGGCTGTTGCAGTTGAATTATTTCCAGTTACAGGGCAAACCTTACCATTAATAAGTAGTGGGGGTACATCCATTTGGATGACCTGTATGGCCATAGGAATAATATTAAGTGTGAGCGCAAAGCGTCAAGAAATAAAAGAAAATGAAGTTTTGGAAGGTGATAATCCTTTAGATATTTTAAGTGAAACAATTTAATGAGCAACTATAAATTCATATTGTCAGGTGGTGGAACAGGAGGTCATATTTATCCTGCTATCGCTATTGCCAATGAATTAAAATCGCGTTATCCAAATGCTGAATTTTTATTTGTTGGTGCATCAGACCGTATGGAAATGGATAAAGTACCTCAGGCTGGTTATAAAATTGAAGGACTATGGATTTCTGGTATTCAAAGAAAGCTAACATTAAAAAATTTAATGTTCCCTTTTAAGTTGATGACAAGCTTATTGAGATCTAGAAAAATTATTAAAACCTTCAAGCCTAATGTTGTAATAGGTACAGGTGGTTTTGCAAGCGGACCGCTATTACAAATGGCAACTTCCAAAGGTGTGCCGTGTTTAATACAGGAGCAGAATTCATATCCGGGAATTACAAATAAACTATTAGGGAAAAAAGTGGACACGATTTGTGTCGCTTATGATGGTTTGGAAAAGTTCTTTCCAAAAGAAAAATTAAAGCTTACTGGTAACCCAATAAGAAAAGACTTGTTAGCTGTAAAAGGAAAACATATTGAAGGTAAAGATGCTTTTAATCTTATTCATAGTAAACATACATTGTTGGTGTTAGGCGGTAGTCTTGGAGCAAGACGTATCAATGAGTTGATTGAGGCGAATCTCGAATTTTTTGAAGAGCACAACGTACAGCTCATTTGGCAATGTGGTAAGTTGTATTACGATAGGTATAAGCGGCATAATGATTTAAAACATGTTCAGGTGCATGCCTTTTTGAATAATATGGATATGGCATATGCGGCTGCAGATGTTATTATTTCAAGAGCTGGTGCAATTTCGGTATCGGAATTATGTATTGTTGGTAAGCCAACCATTTTTATCCCGTCTCCAAATGTTGCTGAAGATCATCAAACAAAGAATGCGCAGGCTGTAGCGGAAAAAAATGCAGCGATTTTAATAAAGGAAAGTGATTTAGATAATGACTTTCAGAAGCATTTTTCTGAATTAATTACTAATGAAGAAAAACAGACAGAATTAAGTGAAAATATTGAAGCCTTAGCATTGGTGAATGCAACCAATGATATTGTTGATGAGGTTGAGAAATTATTAAACGCTCATCTTCCGTCTTCCCAAAGGGAAGAAACTCAAAACAAATGAATAAAAAAGACAAAAAAAATATAAGCAACAGTGAAAAAGCCTTTCCTTCTGGGAAGGGGTTGGAATGGGCTTCTAACATCTTTTTTATCGGTATTGGTGGTATCGGTATGAGTGCATTAGCGCGTTATTTTGTGGCTAACGGAAAACACGTTGCTGGCTATGATAAAACACCTTCAGATATTACTGCGAGTTTACAAGAGTTGGGTGTTGAGGTTCATTTTAATGATAGTATCGCTGAGGTTAAACAAGAGTTTTTAGATAAAGAAACGACTTTGGTTGTGTTTACACCAGCAATTCCAAAAAATCATTCTGAGTTAAACTACTTTAAGGATAATGGTTTCAAGGTGTATAAGCGTTCTCAAGTACTTGGTGAAATTACAAAGCAAACAATATGTCTTGCTGTCGCAGGAACACATGGTAAAACCACAACGACAAGCATTTTAGGACATTTGTTGAATGAGTGTAATGCTTCAGTTACAGCCTTTTTAGGCGGAATTAGTGAAAACTACAACTCTAACTTAATCCTAAATGGTACTGAGGTTACAGTAGTGGAGGCAGATGAATTCGATCGTTCCTTTTTAACCTTATCGCCAGATTTGGCTTGCATCACTTCAATGGATGCAGATCACCTTGATATTTATGGTGATGCTAATGAGCTTACAAAGACATTTAAAGCATTTTCAGAATGTATAAAACCAAATGGTAAGCTTTTTGTAAAAAATGGATTGCCTTTAAAGGGTATTACATATGGAGTGGACGATAACGCTGATTATAGCGCAAAAAATATTAGAATAATAAACGGTAGTTATGTGTTTGATGTGAAAACACCTAACGGAACATATAAAGATTTTCAATTTAACCTACCTGGTAGACATAATTTGTCGAATGCAATGATCGCCTTGGCGATGGCTGCTGACTACGGTTGCCCTTACAATCAGCTCGCCAAGGGTTTAGCATCTTACAAGGGTGTTAAAAGACGATTTACATACCAGATTAAAACGGATGATTTTGTGTTTATTGATGATTATGCACATCATCCTGAAGAGATAAATGCGGTGCATCAAGCGGTGCGCGAAATGTATCCTGATAAAAAGGTGTTGGCAATTTTTCAGCCGCATTTGTATAGTCGTACAAGAGATTTTGTTGATGGTTTTGCACAAAGTCTTTCAAAATTTGATGAAATACTACTGTTAGATATATATCCAGCAAGAGAATTACCGATTGAAGGAGTAACGTCGGAATGGCTATTAAGTAAAATTGAAAATCCTAATAAAAAGCTGATTTCTAAGTCAGCTATTATAGATGAAATTAAAGTTTCTGATGCACATGTTGTTTTAACAATAGGTGCAGGAGATATTGGAGTAGAAGTAAAACATATAAAAGAAGCCTTTAGTATTGCGAGTTAATCTTAACTACATAAAAATCATGGTATTGCTGATTTTGGTTAGCTTCCTTTTTGCGTTTTCTAATTACAGAAATGACAACCGAAAAGTGTCTGAGCCAAACATAGAATTTACAAGTGAAAATAAGTTATTTATTACCGAGTCAACTGTTAGTAAATTGTTAATACAAAATCAAGCCGCAGTTACGGGACAACCTAAAGAAATTATAGATTTGAACGATTTAGAAGCTGCCCTAAATTCTAATCCGATGATAAAGAAAGCAGAGGTGTTTATGTCAGTAAACGGTGAGCTTTCAGCAGAAATTGAACAAAAACGACCTATCGCTAGAGTGCATACTAATGCATCGTATTACATAGATGATGAAGGCTCGTATATGCCCTTGTCTTCAAATTTTGCAGCTAGAGTGCCATTAGTTACTGGTAATATTAAGAAAAATAACCTCAATACAGTATTTCAATTTGCAAAGGCCGTAGATGAGGATAAATTTTTAAAAAAGCATGTCATTGAGATTCATCAAAACGACGATGGAACCATTGATTTTAGAATTAGAAAAAGCAATTTTAAAGTTCATTTAGGAACCTTAAATCAGCTTCAAAAAAAGATAAATAATTTCAAAGCCTTTTATCAGAAGGCTTTTAAAGATAAGATTTTAGATAACTATAAGCTTGTAAATCTCAAATTTGACGAACAAGTGATTTGCACCAAAATTTAGACTATGGACAAGCATCAAATTTCGGTAGGTTTAGATATAGGAACCACAAAAATTGTGGCCATGATTGGTCGTAAAAATGAGTACGGTAAAGTTGAGATACTTGGTGTAGGTAAATCCAAAAGTTTAGGTGTGCATCGTGGTGTGGTAAACAATATTACACAGACGATACAATCTATTCAGCAAGCAGTGCAAGAAGCAGAAGCTGCTGCATCAGAAAAGATAGAAGATGTTACTGTTGGTATTGCTGGTCAGCACATTCGTAGTTTACAACACAGTGATTACATCACCAGACCAAATTCTGAATTGGTCATTGATGAAACAGATATTGATCGTTTAATAAACCAAGTTCATAAACTGGTAATGCTTCCTGGCGAAGAGATTATCCACGTGTTACCACAAGAGTTTAAGGTTGATGGTCAGGCAGAAATCAAAGAACCAATCGGTATGTATGGCGGAAGGTTAGAGGCTAACTTTCATGTTGTAGTTGGTCAGGTATCATCCATTAGAAATATTGGTCGCTGTGTTAAGAGTGCAGGATTAGAGTTAGAGGGCATTACCTTAGAACCTCTGGCATCAGCAAATGCAGTGTTAAGCCAAGAAGAGAAAGAAGCAGGTGTGGCATTGATTGATATAGGTGGTGGTACAACCGATTTAGCCGTATTCAAAGATGGTATCATTCGCCACACAGCAGTAATTCCGTTTGGTGGAAATGTGATCACAGAAGATATTAAAGAAGGTTGCTCAATCATTGAAAAGCAAGCAGAACTTTTAAAGATAAAATTTGGCTCAGCGTGGCCAGGCGAAAATAAGGATAACGAAATTGTGTCTATCCCGGGACTACGAGGAAGAGAACCAAAAGAAATTACCTTGAAAAACTTGTCGAAGATTATACATGCCAGAGTGGTAGAAATCATAGAGCAGGTTTATGTAGAAATTAAAAACTACGGACACGAAGAGCAAAAGAAAAAACTGATTGCTGGTATTGTTTTAACAGGAGGTGGAAGTCAGTTAAAACATTTAAAGCAATTAGTAGAGTATATTACAGGAATGGATACTAGGATAGGATATCCTAATGAGCATTTAGCAGGTGATAGTGATGAAGATATCGCTAGTCCGTTATTTGCAACGGCAGTTGGTTTAGTAATGGATGGTCTTAAGCGACAAGACCGTAAAAAAGCTGAACAAGTTGCAGAGGAGGTTGTTGAGGCTGAAGAGGAAGGAATAATTTCTGAAGCGCAACAAGACATTGTAACAGAAGAACCTAAGAAAGAGCGTCGTTCATTCTTAGATAAGTTAACAGAGCGTGTTAAAGAATTTTTAGACAACGCAGAGTAGAGCATTAATTAATCAAGAAATATAAAATCCCATAATCTCAAAAAATATGAGTAACAGCAACGAATTTGGAAACATCGCATTCGATTTACCAAAACACCAATCTAACGTTATTAAGGTTATTGGTGTTGGTGGAGGTGGTAGCAATGCCATTAATCACATGTTTCAACAAGGCATTAAAGGTGTAGATTTTGTAATCTGTAATACAGATGCACAAGCGCTTCAAAGTAGTGGTGTTCCAAATAAAATACAATTAGGAGTTAACTTAACCGAAGGATTAGGTGCTGGTGCTAACCCAGATGTTGGTGAACAAGCAGCAGTAGAAAGTTTAGAAGATATCCGAAGAATGCTAGATACCAACACTAAAATGGTATTTATCACTGCCGGAATGGGAGGTGGTACAGGTACTGGTGCTGCGCCAATCATTGCAAAAATGGCTAAGGAATTAGATATACTTACTGTTGGTATCGTTACTATGCCATTTCAGTTTGAAGGGAAAATGCGTAATGAGCAAGCACAACGTGGTATCGAAAACCTAAGAGAGCATGTGGATTCCCTGATTGTAATTAATAATAATAAGCTTCGTGAAGTTTATGGTAATCTTGGATTTAAAGCAGGTTTCTCTAAAGCAGATGAAGTCTTATCAACAGCATCAAGAGGTATCGCGGAAGTTATAACACATCACTACACACAAAACATCGATTTACGTGATGCTAAAACAGTATTGAGTAATAGCGGAACAGCCATTATGGGATCGGCTACAGCTTCTGGTCAGGCCAGAGCGCAAGAAGCTATTATGAAAGCTTTGGATTCGCCATTACTTAATGATAACAAAATTACTGGAGCCAAAAACGTATTGTTGCTTATCGTTTCAGGTTCTCAGGAAATTACTATTGACGAAATCGGTGAGATTAACGACCATATTCAAAATGAAGCAGGTCATGGTGCTAACATTATTATGGGTGTTGGCGAAGATGATTCATTAGAAGAATCTATTGCGGTAACTATTATTGCTACTGGTTTTGATATCGATCAGCAAAACGAAATTTCAAATACCGAAACCAAAAAAGTAATTCATGCTTTAGAAGAAGAGGTAATTGAAGAAGTAAGTACGCAAGAAAAAGAGCCAGCGATTATTACACCAGATATAGTTCTTGAAGAAAAGAAAGAAGATCCGATAGTGCGTCATACACTTTTAGATGAGGATGACACAGAAACTTCAGCAACGCATAATATGGATATAATCGCTACTACAGATTTATTGAGAAATATGGATGTAGTATATGATGAAGTGTTAGATGCTAAGGCAGAACTAAATGTAGAGCCAGAGGAATTCATTATTACACCAATTGAAAATAAAGCTGAGCCTATTATTGAAGAACAAGAAGAGCAGATTACATTAACTTTTGATTTGCCTTTATCTAATAATGAACCAGAAACAATTGAAGAGCCAGAGTCTGGTGAGGAGATGATGTTTTTTAGTTTAGATGAAGATGTAAAAGACATCAATGTTAATGAGCCTGTAGAAATTATATCGGTAACAGAAGTTAATGAAGAAGGAGAAAAGCGTTATGCGCTAGATGATGTAGAAACCTATGAATCCTCAATTAATACAAAGTTAGAGAGAGAGGTTAAAGAGGAAATTGTTTTTGAAAAGAAAGTACTTCCTGTTGAAGAAACAGAAGCCATTTCAGAGGATGAAATTGACCCAATGAACAGTCCAATTTCAGATTTAATAAAAGCACGTGCAGACGAACGCAGAAAGCACATGAAAGAATTTAACTATAAGTTCAATACAGCTAAGATTGACGAAATAGAAAAAGAGCCTGCTTACAAAAGACAAGGTGTAAATTTAGAAGATGCGCAGCATTCTTCTGAGACCAATGCTTCTAGACTGTCTGTTGGTACAGATGATAATGATGACATTCAGTTAAGAAGCAATAATTCATTTTTACACGATAACGTAGATTAATAGCAAATTCAGTTTAGTGTTATCACACCAATGTCAAGCCCAAAAAGTACCCTCAAACTTTTTGGGCTTTTTGTTTTCAAAGGTTCCTAATCAAGAAGAAACCTAACTTTTTTAGTATCTTCGTACTTCTAAAAGATTAAGGTAATTATGAGTTTACAAGATAACGTTATGACTGCTATGAAGGCAGCTATGAAAGAAAAAAATCAAACAGCATTGGCAGCATTAAGAGCTGTAAAATCTGAGATTTTATTAGCCAAAACTGCTTCTGATGGTAGTGATGAGTTAACAGAAGAACAAGAGATAAAGATTCTTTCTAAAATGGTAAAGCAACGTAAAGACAGTGCAGCCATTTTTCAAGAGCAGGGACGAGACGATTTAGCACAACCAGAACTAGACCAAGCTGAAGTAATAAGCCAATTTTTACCAGAAGCTTTAAGCGAAGAAGAAATTGAGAAAGTCGTTGTAATGACCATAGACAGTATTGGTGCAGAAGGCATGAAAGATATGGGTAAGGTTATGGGTATTGTGAGTAAAGAGTTGGCAGGCCAAGCAGACGGGAAGACCATTTCTACAATCGTAAAAGCAAAATTGTCTAACTAAAGTAATTGGCCACGTAGCTCAGCTGAATACCTGTCTGCCGGCAGGCAGGGAGCACAGAAAAAAGATGAAAAAATATTATGCTTACGTTTTGAAGAGTAAAGTCGATGGAAGGCTATACAAAGGCCAATCAGAGGATATAGAAAAACGATTGAAAGAGCATAATTTAGGAAAGACAAAATCCACGAGAGGTTACCGACCATGGGAATTGGTTTATTTCGAGGAGTATGATAGTCGAGAAGAGGCAATAACAAGAGAAGCCTATTTCAAAACAGGTATAGGAAGAGAGTTTTTAAAAAGAAAATTGGCCACGTAGCTCAGCTGAATAGAGCACTGGATTTCGGCTCCAGCGGTCGTAGGTTTGAATCCTACCGTGGTCACGAATACATACTTCAATAAGAAAAAATGCCAAGCTTGCTTGAGCATTTTTTTGTTTGAAGTATGTTCAAAGCGGAGCTCAAGGGATGCGTCAGCAATCCATTGAACTCTGATTTGTTATGAAGTTGTTTAGTTGCCAAGCTTGCTTGAGCATTTTTTTGTTTTCTGTACGTGTTAGGAGCCAGTTTAAGTGTTTTCTTTCTATATTTAGACAATGATCTTAATCTACCTACAAGAAGCCCAAAACCCAGAAATTAATCCTACTTTTAGACTGGTAATGCTAATTATCTTTTTTATTGGCTTAGCAGTTGTAATTCTTTCTAAGTTTTATGCCTTTTTTGAGTCTATTTATGCTTCAAAATATAAGAAACCATTCTTTTTAAATGCTATTGTATTTAAAAAAGAGTTAACAAATAGACAGCAATCAGTTTTAAAGAATGAATTTGATTTTTACAATAGGCTCAATAAAAGAGAACAAGACATCTTCAGACATCGTTTAGCAACGTTTATTAATAAAAAAGAATTTATAGGTAGAGAAGGATTGGTAGTGGATGAAGTGATGAAGACGTTATTTTCTGCTACAGCAGTAATGTTAACGTTTGGCTTTAGAAACTATAGTATTGAATTGATAGATAAAGTAATAATCTATCCAACAGCATACTATTCTAATTTAAATGAAACTTACCATAAAGGGGAAACAAACCCGCAATTAAAGTCAATAGTTTTTTCTTGGGAGGATTTTAAAAAAGGATATCACATAGGTGACGACAATTTAAATTTAGGAATCCATGAGTTTGGGCATGCAATTCATTTAAATGCTTTTAGAAAATCGGATATAAGTAGCGAGATTTTTAGAGATGGTTTCAATAAACTGGCTAGTTACCTTCAAGATCATAAAAAGGTTAGAGATAATTTAATAACATCAAAATACTTTAGGGCGTATGCCTATACCAATCAGTTTGAGTTTTTTGCAGTATTGTTAGAAAACTTCATAGAGACTCCAGACGAGTTCAGAGATAAATTTCCAGAACTTTACAACTATATGAAACAAATGTTAAACTTTAATTTTGCAGGATACTGATGACTAAGAAATAAGCATTATTTTTGAAGTATAAGCAACTATAAACTATACATGAAAAGAATATTAGTAACAGGTGGAGCAGGATTTGTGGGTTCACATCTCTGTGAGCATCTCTTAAATAAAGGAAACGAAGTTATATGCTTGGATAATTATTTTACAGGCTCTAAACAAAACATAGAGCATCTCATGGATCATCATTATTTTGAATTGGTGAGGCATGATATTACTAATCCTTTTATGGCCGAAGTAGATGAGATATATAATTTTGCTTGTCCGGCATCTCCTGTGCACTATCAATACAACCCTATAAAAACAACCAAAACCTCTGTAATGGGTGCTATAAATATGTTAGGATTAGCAAAACGTGTTAAAGCAAAAATATTACAGGCATCTACAAGTGAAGTGTATGGAGACCCTACAGTACACCCTCAGCCAGAAAGTTATTGGGGAAACGTCAATCCTATAGGATCACGGTCTTGTTATGATGAAGGTAAGCGATGTGCAGAAACCCTATTTATGGACTATCACAAGGAGAATAAGGTAAAGATTAAGATTATACGTATTTTCAACACTTATGGTCCAAGGATGCATCCGCAAGATGGAAGAGTGGTGTCCAATTTTATAGTACAAGCCTTAAAAGGTGAAGATATTACGATTTTTGGTGAGGGTACACAAACCAGAAGTTTCCAGTATGTTGATGATTTAATTGATGGGACAGTTAGAATGATGAATACTCGAGATGGATTTATAGGTCCTGTAAATATTGGTAACCCAAAGGAATTTACTATGATTCAATTAGCAAATGAAATAATTGACCTTACAGGTTCCAAATCTAAAATTACATACTTGCCACTACCTGAAGATGATCCTATGCAGCGTCAGCCAGATATAAGTTTAGCTAAAAAAGAATTAGGAGGATGGGAGCCAAAAATAAATTTAAGAGAGGGATTAAAAAGTACAATCAACTACTTTGATGATTTATTGACTCGGGAAAGCTAGCCTCTAACGTAGTATTAGTATATAAAAAAAGTCTCTAATTTTTAGAGACTTTTTTTTTTATTTATGTTTTCAATGACTACCATAGCGCGAATATAGCTTGTAAGTGGGTTTGATAATGATTGTTATCTAGTCCACTTTCTGCATGGTCTAATGCAAATTTACCAATAACTTGAGCGCGTATTCCAAAGGTCTGTCTTCTGTTTAACCAAAACAATACACCACCACCAAGGTTAAGCGATATATTTGTTTCGTCGATATTAAAAAATCCTACACCTGCGTTACCGTAAAAATCAATCCAATCTGCAGAAGGGAAGATATGCTTTCCGAAGTAATACTTAGCGTGAGTGTCAAAAGAAAAATAAGTGTAATCTTCTTGCAATACTACACCATCAATTTTATCACCTTCAGCAAATGAGTTTAATGTAAAGGCTTGCTCGATTGATAAACCAGAAGTCCATCCTACTTCTACTCCAAGAGAAATAGGTAGGTTAATGGCCCAGTCTGTCATACCATTTGCAGGTGATTGTGTTCCAGCACTGTTAACAGCATTAAGGCCTACACTTCCAAACCATTCAGCAGAACCAGACTGGCTGTAGGAATTTAACGATAACGTCACTAAAGCTGTTAGTAAAAGTAATTTTCTCATGAAAAAATTTATTTTAAAAATCAAAGTTAAACTTTATGGCTTATAAAACAAATAAGATATTAAGTTATTATAGTTAAATGTAAATATAATTAAGTGTTTTTTAAAACAGACCTCATATGGCTAAAAATACGTCTACGGTCTTTTAATAATGCTGTTCTGTAGGCTTTATTCTTTATAAAATGAGGAATTCTACTGATGATTATCCATAAAAAATCGATAAGCTTTATGAGTTTATTCCAAAATTTATAAAATTTAAGATGCTTTAATTTAAAGTTGTAAAATTTGGTTGCAAAATTTGTACCGCTGTATTTTTCAGGGATGTCTTTAAAAAAGATGCCCAATAAATTAAAGTAATTCCTAATGAGCTTACTGTTACTGTTTATGGTTGAGCAATCTTTTCGTTGCAATATCACAAGGCTATCGTAAGCAGATCTAAAACTTACACTATTGTATAAACTACCATTGTCATTGATCTGATAGTTAAGAATATTGTGAAGTAATAAGTGCTTTGAAGAGGGTATAGCAATGGTATTAATAAGTTGACTAGAAGACAAGATATTAGAACAACTCAATGCTTTGTTTGTATGAGATACAAAGAGTTTTCTATGCAATTCTACAGCACAAATATACTTATCGGTTTTAAGTCTTGGCAGGTGTTTGTGTTCAAAGAAATCGTTGCCAAGTGTTTGTTCAATGGGATAGTAACTATTCTTTTTCAATATTTCAAAAGCCAAATCAAGCTGATCATTAGCGACTAAAATATCAATATCTCCAAGCATACGCTCTGCATTATCATCATAATAACCTCCAGAAATTAATGCGGAACCTTTTAAGAAGACATGTTCTATTTCATGTGTATTCAATAACTCAGATAGCGAATTCACCTGAGATATTATTTCATGATTTCTTTGCGCGTTAAGTGCTGTAATCTCTTTAAGATAGATGTCTAATTCATCAGGCAGCAGATGGGTGAGCTGCTTTGCTTTTAAGCGACAATAAATAGCAGGTAATACAAGGTGTTTGCTTCCTTCAATCACAATGTTGTCCCAGTCAAATTCCTTATCACTAAGCGTTTCTTCTAACATGTCATTAGAAGACTTAAAACTTAGAATATCTGCTATGTATTGGTATGTAATGGCAAGATTACCCATTAAATAGAATTAATTGGTATTAAATATAATGAATATTAATCGCTATTAAATTGTTTAAAGCAAGCGGTAATTTCCTTTGTGACGCTTTCTGTATTACTGTATGTTAACTTATAAACGGGTGTTTGAGATAACCAATCTAAAAACTGACTTGCATGCAAAGGCTTAGGTGACAACCAAGATTCAGGAATTAGAGTCTCTAAGGCTTCCTTAATCGATATCGACTCAAGAGATGTTTTACTACCTTTACTATAGTTAACCATTATAACTGCACTACAAGGATAACAATCTTTGATAGGGCTTTTGCAGGTTAGGTGTTTAATTACACCTTTAGTTTTATTAAATAATGTATTTGGTAAACTATCAAAATCATCAATTAAAGGACGTAATAAATCAAAAGCTCCTTCTTTTATAGATATTGCTGAAGGGTTGTGGTAAATCCTAGAGTCTTTAGCAAGCATGGGAGAGACGTCATCAGCAACTAATTCAAAACCTTGAGCACTAAGTAAAGCGCACAATGTACTTTTCCCTTTACCAGATGCGCCAATAAATAAAATGGAATTCTTGCCATCCGAAATTGTAGACCCATGAAACGTACCTAACCAATCCGATTCATCCTTATGGTGAATAAAGGAAAGAAGCTCCATGGCAAACTTGCCTTGTATAAGGTGGTAGTCGCGTTTTGGTACTGTGCGGACCAATACTTCATTTTTAAATAGACATAAACGATCATCTTCAATATAAACATCGTAGATAATGTCTGGTGTAAAAAAAGCATTTGTCTCTAAATGGGCTATGCTAGGATGGATGGTTTTCTTAACTAAGTCCGAATCAAAGTTTACTCTAAAGATTCTATTATTGAAATTATAATCTATAGAGATTTGACGTTTAGAGGCATTAAAAGAAGTGTCTAATACAGCAATATCATCAGTTATAGAATGACATTGCTCTAAATAAGAGTTTAGGCTGTGAATAACTGTGGTGGCATCTATACTAGAATCAACAGTTATTAGTTTTGATTTAAATCCATCAAGTGATGAACATTCTAGATAATTGTATAAGAGATTTTTAAAATCATCATCTACAATACTGTAAACGTTAGATTTTTTGTACCAAAGCAACCAATAAGAACCAAACAAACGTTGATATGTTGGTGCCAAGTTGTGATTCAAACTTTATTGTAAATTAATCAAATGGATTTCCTCCTGGATCTGGTGGAGAAGACGATTGCGCTTTAAGTGGATTTAAAATCACAAAAGTACCTACAGCTGTTAATGCTGCGTACTTTCCCATTTTTTTAATGGCATCTTTACGAGTGATTTTGTCTGTATTGTTGTCTTTTTTCATGGCCAAGCCTAGATTTGGTTCAAAAATAATAAAATAATTTATTTAACAAGGGAAAAAATAAAAACGTTTATACTAAAATTTAATTCACATTAAATATTAAAGTATAAGGTTTTCTAACCAATGATTTAACGAATATAAAAAATAAAGTTAAAAAACCTTACAATGGTTCAATACTAACGCAAATAGTATTAGGTTGGTTTTACTTATTTCAATATAATTTTTTCAGTCTTAACGGCATTACCATTAAGGAGCTTCACAATATACACACCTGTATGTAAGTTGCTGGCATCGATAGTCTGTAATGTCGAGTCAGATACTAGCGGTCTAGCAGTAACTAAACGTCCTTGTATATCATATACATTAACAGAAGTCCCTTCGGTCAGTTGTCCTGCGATACTGATAGTTCTGTTGGTCTGGTTACCATAGATTGAAATACCATCAAAAATAGCGTCCGCTGTAGACAATGCACTATTAGAGAACCTTAAGTAAAAACGTCCCGTACCATTTAAATCCTCAGAAGGCGTTAATACATAATCAGCAGCGTTTAATAAGGTAGAGGTGCTGGTTAGTGTATCGTCCAGATACACTTCAATAGAGGCTGGCATTGTGTTTTCAGCAATGCTAAAAGTCAACTGCTCACCCATATTAGCATTAACACCCAAGGCAATAGTTGTGTCGTTATAATCTGTTTTTCCAATGGCCTGCGTTGCAAACGGCACGTCCATATTCTCTTCGACTAAGTGCGAAAATAAGGAAAAAGCTGGTGCAACACCACCAAGCAGACTAGCATCATAACCAGGGTCTAAACCTAAGCCGCTAGAGGCTGTAAAATATACCTTAGTGATAAAATTGTCCGTAGCATTACTTAAATTGATATTAACGTTCGATATAGCCGATCTGCCAGCAATAAAGTCATCATCGGTAGATATAATACGCATATCTGGAGTGTTTGTTGTAAACTGAAGGTTGCCACCAACAACATTGGAAGCTACAAAGAACCCTTGACCAGGGGCAATGTTTAGTGTATTGTTTTCTATGGCACTGATAATCGTGTAATCATCAGCAGAAGTACCGTCAGTACTGTCATTGTAACCATAAATCACCACGGCACTTGGATCTAAGACCGCAGCATTTTGAGTTAAAAAAGCTTGGGCATCTAAGTAAGAAGGGAAAGGGTTACCAACCAAGTTAAGAATACTTGCTGTACCCTGAGCAATTGGTACTTGAACCAAACCAGTATTTACAGTACCTTCAAAAGATACTAAATTTGAACCGGCAACAGGATCAATACCGCTACGGTAACCAACACCAGCAGTAAGTGGTGTAGTATCAGTTTCATCCCAAAGCTCATATGGTTCCGAAGCATTATCATTGTCAAAACCACCAAAAAGAACATCTGTGCCTGAAGGATTGGCTAAAATATTGGTGTTGTTCCCTATAAAAGTATTGAATTGTTGACCAGAAAGAGGTGCGCTAATTAAGTCATTACCATTAATAGGTCCATTATCATTAACATGGCGGTTGTAAACTACAGCACCAGTAATTGTACCTTCTGGTATTAGACTTGAGTAGCTCGTCGAAACAGACTCTAAAGTTAGTACATCAGCTACATTGAGGTTTACACCTGAGTTTATGGTTAATGATGCACCTGGATTTATAGTAACCAGTCTAGAATCTGTATTTGTTGAGATTATAGCATTATCTGACGCTATTAAAAACTCATCGTTAGGTGTAGACAATCCGTTTGGGTCACTTGGGGTCCAAGAACCATTATAGGTGTATGTAGTAGACTCACGGTATAATTCTGAAGATGTGAATGTAACATCACTGGTTCCTGGGTTACCTACTGGTAATCCGTTACCATAACCTTCATCCGACCTAAATACGCCACCACCGCCAAAACCATCGAGATAGGTAACAACAAATGTAAACTCAATAGCATCTCCAACGCCAATACCTATATCTGTTTTGGCAAAGCTTATGCTAAAGCTAGCTTGGGTATTACTGGTTGGATTTCCTACTCCAGCAATAAATGGAAATGAAGCGTTATTAACTAATTCCCACAGTCCACCAAAAGAGGTGTTCACTGCAACTGCAAAATCAGGCTCCATTCCTGATGGAAAATTTACTACTGAACGTGTAGCACCACCAAAAGTACCAGCACCATTTATGGCTCTGCGTAACTTGTCACCATTATCTGGGTCAGCAAAATCCACCGTAGAACTAAACCCACCTGTTCTGCTATCAATATAGATAACCATTTCGTTGTCAAAAGTACCTGAACCTCGATTAAACGTAATGGTTATATTTGTTCCGTTGTCTGTAATAGTCATATTGCTACTACCAACTGCTCCTCCAAAACCAGAATTACCATTACCATTATAGGTAACTTGAGCAAAAGAAGTAAGTGCGCAAAACAAAAATGAAATAAAAATGTAAAACTGTCTCATAAGCTTATTATAGATTTGATATTATGATAATTAGATATAATCAAATATAGTTTTTTTTTCAGATTTAAAACATCTTACTAATCTAAAGTTCATATATGGGTATTTCTAAAACAATAAAAAAAACGCACCCAATACTGAGTGCGTTTCATTATTTATGAGAATTTTTTCTCTTTATTTCAATATAATTTTTTGAGTCTTAACGGCATTACCATTAACGAGCTTCACAATATACACACCTGTATGTAAGTTGCTGGCATCGATAGTCTGTAATGTCGAGTCAGATACTAGCGGTCTAGCAGTAACCAAACGTCCTTGTATATCATATACATTAACAATGGTACCTTCGGTCAGTTCTCCTGCGATACTGATAGTTCTGTTGGTCTGGTTGCCATAGATTGAAATACCATCAAAAATAGCATCTGTTGTAGACAATGCACTATTAGAGAACCTTAAGTAAAAACGTCCCGTACCATTTAAATCCTCAGAAGGCGTTAATACATAATCAGCAGCATTTAATAAGGTAGAGGTGCTGGTTAGTGTATCGTCCAAATACACTTCAATAGATGCTGGCATTGTGTTTTCGGCAATGCTAAAAGTCAACTGCTCACCCATGTTAGCATTAACACCCAGGGCAATAGTTGTGTCGTTATAATCTGTTTTTCCAATGGCCTGCGTTGCAAACGGCACGTCCATATTCTCTTCGACTAAGTGTGAAAATAGGGAAAAAGCTGGTGCAACACCACCAAGCAGACTAGCATCGTAACCAGGGTCTAAACCTAAGCCGCTAGAGGCTGTAAAATATACCTTAGTGATAAAGTTGTCTGTAGCACTACTTAAATTGATATTAACGTTCGATATAGCCGATCTACCAGCAATAAAGTCGTCATCGGTAGATATAATACGCATATCTGGAGTGCTTGTTGTAAACTGAAGGTTGCCACCAACAACATTGGAGGCTACAAAGAACCCTTGACCAGGTGCAATGTTTAGTGTATTGTTTTCTATGGCACTGATAATCGTGTAATCGTCAGCAGAAGTGCCGTCAGTACTGTCATTATAACCATAAATCACAACAGCACTAGGATCTAGAACCGCAGCATTTTGAGTTAAAAAAGCTTGGGCATCCAAGTAAGAAGGGAAAGGGTTACCAACCAAGTTAAGAATACTTGCTGAACCTTGGTTTATAGCAACCTCTACTAAACCATTGTTTACAGTACCTTCAAAAGAAACGAGATTAGTTGGAGCACCAACCTCAATACCTGTACGGTAACCCACACCAGCAGTAAGTGGTGTAGTATCAGTATCGTTCCATAGTTCATATGGTGCGCTGGCATTGTCGTTGTCAAAACCTCCAAATAAAACCTCTGGTCCTGTTGAATTTGTTAAAATATTAGTGTTGTTGCCAATAAAGACATCAAATGCTTGTCCGCTTAAAGGAGCACTAATTAAGTCGTTACCATTTACAGCATCGTTAGTATTTACGTAGCGATTATATGTCACAGTACCTGTAAGTGTACCATCTAAAATTAAGTTAGAGAAGCTATTAGAAAATGAAAACAAATTCAATGTTGATGAATTAAGGCTGCCAGCAGAAGAAATCGTTAAACTTGCACCAGGATTTACAGTAGCGTTATTCACACTAACTGCAGAAGCAATAATTGGTGCATTTGCAACATTTAAAATCAAAATATCGTCAAGAACGGTTGGGCTATTTCCACCACTCCAGTTTGAACCATTTGTCCAGTCTGTATCGATTGAGCCCTTCCAAGTTATTGTTGAAAAAGGAAGTCCAGATACATTGTATAATCCCGGAGACGCTGCAACAGGATTTGTTTGAATAGTTGTATGCTGAACGAAGTTACCAAATAGATCTTCACTTCTTCCTATGGATTGATCATCACCTCCTTCTGAGCCATAACTATAAAAGGCAATAATATTACTACTGCCATCTTCAAGAGTAACAGTATCTCCGCCATTGTTTAAACCTAACGCACCTGAAGAAGCAACCTCGGACAATCCACTGATTCCGGTTGGTAAACCACCACCAAAAACAACTACAGATCCACCTGCTGGTATTACCACACTGCCAAAAGTATGTCTTACACTAAATCCGTCAGATAACGTATAACCAGTGATGTCAACAGAAACATTATCATTATTTACCAATTCAACAAATTCATCGTCTTGGGAGTCAACTGTTCCATCACCATTAGCATCTATACCTGTAGGATCAGCTAAAATTTCATTAATAACAATATTAGGTAAAGGCGGTGTGTCATCATCGAGAATTGTTACTGTGTGCGTGGCTTGTGAAATTACTAACCCAGTTACAGAACTCGTTTCAGTTATAGTTAGCTCTACAGTTTCGTCATCAAAATCAGCATCATCATTAATGTCTATAGTAATATTTTGTGTACCATCACTAGTAAACGATAATGCAGTAGGTGATGTAAACGTGTAATCACCTGGTTCAGCAGTCCCTCCAGTAACGTTGACATCGATATCAATTTGATTACCATCGTAATTTGTCACTGAAATAGGAATATTAGAACTTGTAAAAGTGGTATTGGTTTCGTTTTCAGAGCTTGATGCAGAATCAAAACCTACGGTTGGGCTTGGTGCTCCACCACTTTCGGCTTCAACAACAATATTGTCTAAATATATACCTTCATCTCCGGATGTAAGCCCTTCAAAGGATAGAGTGATGTCTAAAGTTGTATTACCGCTCAAGGAAATTACATCTGATGAAAAAGTGGAAAATGTGTCATCGCTAGTACTACAACCACTGGTTCCTGTGGTTAAAGCTGGTAGTGTACCTGCTCCACAATCACCAACACCGTCAAAGTTAGTATCCAAAGAAGGTAATTGATTAAATGTTCCACCGTTGTTCCTAACCCAAAGTAAGTTTTGAGATGCTCCGCCATCTAAAGAATAAGTCACTGAAAAAGTATCTGAGTCATCCCAATCATTAAAATGATGTGCAATCATATCAATTGAAAATGTAAACTCACTATAACCTGTAACATCTATTTGATCTAAAGTAATTGTTGCAGGAGTAACATTTGTGTCCTCAACAGCCCAAACATTAGTAGTATTGCCACCAACGTTAGCTATAGTCCTGTTAAATACATCTGTAAATCCTGAGCCTTCTGTAGCAGAAGCAGTATAGCCATCATCTAAGGTTTCGAAGTCTTGGGTGTAAATCGTAGTCTGCCCAAACCCAATGCTTGTAAATAAAATGGCAATTAAAATTGTGTAAAAATGTTTCATGTGTTTTTAAATAAGTTGTTTAACGATAACAATAAGTAGTAATTATAATTAAATAAAGTAGAAAAGGATGACAAATATAATAAAACTATAGACCCATTAGGGCTTTAGATATTAACAAAGCGTTAATAATGATTTTTCAATCTTAAATATAAACAAAAAAAGCGCAGGTTACTGCGCTTTTTTTGTTCATTCTGCTAATTTCTTCCTATTTCAAAACAATCTTCTGTGTTTTACTGGTATGGGCACTTTCAATGGAAACGATAAATACACCAGAGGGCAAGTCGATCAAATCAACCTCTTGTGAACTTAGATGGGTTTTTAATTGCTGTTGTATTAAAAGACGACCTTGTATATCGTAAAGCTTCAGTTCGGAAACTGTATAAAGTTGTCCTTTTATAGCTAATGAACGCTGCTCTTGATTGACAAATAAACCAAGTTGTTCCAAAGCGGTTTCATTTTGACTTAAAGCTTGATTAACAAAACGTATATAGAAGCGACCTTTATCTACTACAGCAGTATTTAATGTGGCCTCATAGTTATGCGCATTAAGTAATGTAACGCTCCCAGCAACTACATCTTCAAGATACACGTTTATCCCTTCAGGTAAGGTAGACTCTAAGATTGAAAATGTAACAGGTTCATTAGGATTAATGCTAATACCCAACGGTATCATAACATTGTTGAGGTCATAGCTATGAAGTGCTTGTACTGACATGGCAGTATCATTACCCTCTTCCACAAGATACGAATGAATCGAAAAATGAGCCGGTTGGCTATTCCATACCGACGCATCGTAACCTATATCTAAACTCGTACTAGCTTCTGGGTTAAAATAGAAGTCCGTTTTATAACGTGCGGTGCTACTGCTCAACTGAAGTTTAAGATATGTTAAAAAGTTAGTATTCCTTCCGGCTATAAAATCATCATCAGTACCAGTAGTACGCATTCCGGGAGTAAATTCAATAGTTCCCGAGCTTTCAGCATTAATAAAAAAACCTTGTCCTGGGGCAACTACAGTACTTGGAGTGGTAGTTGCGAGGTTATAAATGGTCCAACCATCGGATGCGGCACCATCATAGCCATAGACGCCTACTGCATTCTCATCGATAAGACCAGAGTTAGCCATATTACTCAAAAAGGTTTGTACATTGATATAACTTGGATAGGGATTTCCTATCAAATTCCAATCACTTGAACCATCTGAAACCACAGGTACATTAACTGTTGTGGTTTCTACATTTCCAGTAAATGTAAACGTGGAGTTATTAGTAGAGCCTGTACGGTAACCAATACCAGCTCCCATAGTACTGGTATCATTTGATGGCGTAAAATTGATATAACTACCTGTTGAAGTATCAAAAGGACCAAACAAAAATGCTGTATTGCCACCAATAGTTCCTGACAGTAGGTTTGGGTTTGCTGCTCTAAAATCACCAAAAGTCTGCCCAACCAGTGGAGCACTTACAAGATCATTTGCTGTAGTAGTTGCACCAGCACCTGCAGCACTATTCACATGGCGTTTATATTCTATAGTGCCGTTTATTGTACCATCTAATATAAGGCTAGAGTAGCTTGTGGATGTAGACTCTAGAGTAAAGATGTTAGAAACATTTAAATCAACACCACTATTTACAGTGACGCTGGCGCCAGCTTCAACAGTGATGGATTGGGCATTTGTATTAGAATTAAAGATCGCATTACCAGCTTCAACAAGTATTGGATTTGCCAGAGTTGCTACTCCATTAGGATCCGTAGGTGACCAACCATTATTGTAAGTGTATGTTATACCAGGAAGAACTGTAACAGTGTAATCTTCTATTTCACCATCTGTAGAGCCATCACAAGGGCCATTTGTTGGTACATTCGAAAAAAAGTATTGGCATAAAATACGCATTCTTGTATCCCCAAGTGCGGCATCCAAAGGAACCTCAATAGTTAAAGCACTATTAGATGTAGGTCCATTAGGTGTATTAATCGCTTCACCTAAGTCATAGGCCTCGCCAGCATCATCAAAATCACCATCTCTATTCCAATCGATCCAAGCATAGCTATACACAGCAAAATTACCATCCGTATTAAGGTTTACAGTTAAATCTTCAGATTCACCTCTGGCAATGCTTGTGGATTGTGCCGTAAAATCATCATAACCAGACCCTTGAGCTGTAACGTTATTAATACTTCCAAAATCAACCAGAGTAATTGAGGTGTCAAAACTAGTGTCACCATTTACGGCACAATAATCTATAGCTAGGCTTACAGGAACACCAGAACTCCAAGAAGTACCTTTTCTTGTAAAAATTTCGAAATGATAGGTGTTGCCGAGGCTTACATTGCTAACAGCAACACTGCTGCCAATAGCATTAAAAACAACAAATTCGTCAGTAGAAATTTCTGTGCCATTGCCAAAGATTGTATCAGGACTGTAAATACTACCATCTCCTGTGGGTGTTGAGCTTACAGCACTACCTTCTCGGGCTATAACAAGGATGTCGTCATAACAGCTGCCTAATGCCCAATTTAGGTTAATGGCATTGCCGTCGTAATTGGCAGATACATTGGTCACCGCGTCAGGAATGGTACATGGTGCAAGTTCAACGACCGAAATATCATCCAAAAACCAATTATCACCATCATTCTGTTCCATTACAAAGGCAATATAGATGATGCCACTGTAATGAGATAGGTCGATGGTTTTTTCATTAAAGGTAGCTCCCAACTCGGCTTCGTTGTATGTTTCAATGGTTGTAAAACTTGAAATATCTGTCGGTGATGTTTGTGATACTCTGACGGAATACTCGGTATTCCAGTCTAAAGTAAACTGTTCCCTTGCAAAAAACCGTAACTGTGTCTGTGCGCTACCTAAGTCAATAGCAGGAGTAACCAACCAATCTTCAGCGTTACCTCCTGTAACCACTTCGTACTCCACAAACGCAGATGTTGTGCCAGAATTGGCTAAAAGTGTTGAGGTGGTCCAATCATTAATGGTTCCTAAGTTATTTGAGCCTCTAAAGCTTTGCCAGCATGCGGGCGGAAAGACACCTCCTTCAAACCCTTCGTTAAATGGTAGGGAAAAAGCAGTAGTACAGTCACTTGTTCCAGTAACTTCAATAGCATCGATGCGTTGACGTTCACCACCACCATTATTGGTCATAGTAACCCTAAGCTCTAATGTAGAGCCCAATAAACCCGATGCACTACTCAACGTAAGATCATAATCATCAGAAAGTGTTCCGTTTATTGGTGCTGTGGTCCAGATACCAGAATCTATGCGATATTCAATGAGTACAGTATCAGTGGGTTCTAGATTGTTACCTCCAGTACCATTAGATTCTGTTACCGTTATAGAAAATGCCACGGCAGTGTAATTAGAAATATCAATAATAGGAGATAACCAAGAGGCATTGGAGTCTAAGTCTCTGCCTTCTAAAAATTCATTACCACCCACATCAATCACCGCAAAATAATCATTAGAATTAGTAAGGTTAGCGTTACTGATATCAATAGACCAGTTAACGCCAGATAAGTCAATACTTGGGTCGTCATCGTCAGACCCTATCGCTCCCTTACCAGTTTGGCTGGTAAAGTCTTCAAGGTATATGGTGCTCTGTCCAAAGGATATGAGGCAGCAAAGTGCACAAAATAAGTGCAAAGTGTTCTTTTTCATTGTTTTTAAACATTAGTAGTTCAATCATAATTTTTTAATAAATACACACCTCTGCCTGTTTGATGGGTATTGATATTTCTACCAGATAAAGGCAGCAAACATTAATACCAACAAAAACATCAAAGGTTTTGATGGTACATAACAATGAAAATGGAATTCTAAATATGAGAATATAACACGTGGTTGTAGCAAGAATACCAAGTGCTAGTTAAGAATTTTCAATGTTATTATTTAAGGGTTAAAACATTAAACAATACACATTAGTTAAAAAAGTGGTCACAAGAATTAATTAATGTGTTGTTTTTGTAATCATTAGGAGTCGTTAATCATATCATATTAGTTTTTAAAGTTGTCAATGGATTATAAAAAAATCGTACTTGAGATATAAGACCTTCAAATACGATGACTTTTAGTTGTTTAAAACGAAAACTATAAGGGGCTAGAAAGTTGGTAGTATGAGTGTGAATACTACTACAAAAGGTTGAAAATATTAAAGATTCCCTCATGAAATCAATAAAATCCTTTGTTAGAGTTGGTGTTTGTTAACTTAATTCTCACAAATATAATAAATTTTAATAATTACTTTCTTACAATCTTGTTTGATAAAAACACTTTTTACCATCTTATGTATAGCTTAATAAAAGCATGTAATGAGAGAACACACAACATAGGTAAATGGTATTAATTTGAAGCTACTTTATTATGATGCTAAGAGAATTGTTTTAGATTTGTAACGTAGCCGTAATTTATAACCTGTTTATAGATAAAGTTGGTAGGTGTAATTGGCTAAGTTTATAACAAATAATGGATATACTTAAAGTAAAAAAAGCACAACTACAAGGTCAGGTAAGACTCAGTGGTGCTAAAAATAGTGGGCTTAAACTACTCACAGCATCTGTATTAACAGATGAACCTGTTGAAATTTCTAATGCTCCCAACGGATTGTTAGATATGCAAGTACATATTAAAATGCTCAATAAAATGGGCAAGATCTGTGAAGAGGGTGACCGTTTTTTAAAGATTACAGAGAATACCATTAACCCAGAACTTTTGTGGGACGAGCGATCCATTAGAAACTCATTACTCATTTTAGGAACGCTAACCACAAGATTTGGTTATGGAAAAGTCCCATTACCAGGTGGCTGTAAATTGGGTGAGCGCAAGTACGATTTGCACGTTATGATTTTAGAGCAGATGGGTGCCAAAGTATGGGAAGAAGAGGGCTATCTGTGTACTAAAGCAAACGGAAGACTTAAAGGTGGAGACATTCATTTGTCTATGCGTTCTACTGGTGCAACAGAAAATGCTATTCTGTGTGCAACGTTAGCAGAAGGCACTACAACAGTTTGGAATCCACACATACGGCCAGAAATTATAGACCTTATTACTATGCTCAACAAAATGGGAGCAAAGATTAAAGTCTTTGGCCAAAAATGTATTGTTATAGAAGGTGTAGAAAAATTAAGTGGTGTAAAGCATAGTGTGATACCAGATAATATGGAAGCCTTAACTTGGGCTATTGGAGCTGTGGTAACCAATGGTGATGTTGAAATTTTAGATTTCCCTTTTGAGCATCTCGAAGTCCCTTTGGTACACCTAAGAGAAAGTGGTATGCAATTTTACAGAGGCGAAAACTCGTTGATTGTAAGAGGAGGCGAAGCTTATCCTATAGATATTAGTACTGGGCCATATCCAGGTATCAACTCAGATATGCAGCCCTTGTTTGCGGTGTTTGGTGCGGTATCCAAAGGAGAATCGCGCATTATAGATTTAAGATTTCCTGGACGTTATGGTTATGCCGAAGAATTAGCAAAAATGGGTATGGATTATCAAATAGATGGAGACTTGCTTAAGATACATGGCGGCAATCCACTTACAGGAGCTACGGTTACTGCACTAGACCTAAGAGCTGGTATTGCTTTGGTTTTAGCAGGACTTACAGCAGATGGAGAAACTACCATTGAAAATGCTTGGCAAATTGGTAGAGGGTACGAAAACCTACATGATAAATTGATTGGGCTTGGGGTATCTTTGTAATTACATGCTTTTATTTTGAATTCATTTTTAAAAGATATTTTTAGTGTAGGTGTTTCAAAAGTATTGATTATAGTTTTTGGGCTAACTACATCAATAATTGTTGCAAGAGTTTTAGGACCAGAAAAAAATGGTATTATTGCCGCATTATTGGTTTATCCATCATTATTTATGTCTATAGGCTCTCTAGGAATTAGACAGTCTACTACGTATTTTTTAGGTAAAGGAATTTTTACTGAGAACGAGATAAAAAAAGCCATAACCCAAATTTGGTTTTTTACAACAGTTTTTAGTGTTGTAGTGTGTTTTCTGCTCATGCGTTATTTCAGTAAATCAGGTGAAAATCTATGGTTAGTATTGTTGGCGTTAATGCCAATTCCATTTAAACTCTTTAATACATACAATTCAGGGATTTTTTTAGGTAAGAATGAGATAAGCACTTTTAATAAAATTAACTGGATACCAACAGCGCTAATATTATTGGTTACTGCTGTATTAGTGTTATGGTTGTCATTCGGAATTTCTGGTTATTTAATGGCTATGATTGCTGGTCCTACGTTTATAAGCTTAGTGTTGCTCTTTAAAAATAAGTTTATAAAAGCCTTTGGGTTTGATTTTAATTGGGTAATTATTAAACGAATGTTATCCTTGGGATTAATATATGCCTTAGCACTTTTAGTTATAAATTTAAATTATAGAATAGATGTCATTTTGTTAGATAGATTGAGTACTGCTTTCGAAACGGGTATTTATTCCAAAGGTGTCAGTGTTACAGAGTATTTATGGCAAATACCAATGTTGTTGAGTACTGTTGTTTTTGCACGTAGTGCGGTTTCTAAGGATGACAAAGCATTTTCGCTTAAAGTAACTCAATTGCTTCGTCTTTCAATTTTAATTATCGGTTTTGGTGCGTTGGTTTTATTTTTATTATCAAAGCAGATTATAGTTTTAATGTTTGGCAATGCATTTGTCAACAGTGTGTTAGTGTTAAATATATTATTACCTGGTGTCATTTTGCTGACTATATTTAAAGTGATAAACATGGATCTTTCAGGTAAAGGAAAACCTTGGGTATCTTTAAAGGCAATGTTGCCTGCTTTAGTGGTTAATGTTATTTTAAACGTTATTTTAATACCGCAACAAGGGGCTTCTGGTGCTGCTTTGGCTTCTACAGTAAGCTATACACTTGCGGCAATAGTATTCATACATTTTTACAGTAAAGAAGTAAACATACCAATTAAGACTATTCTCGGATATAAGAAATCAGATTTTAAGCCACTCACTCAGATGCTTAAAAAAGTGAAGAAGTAAGTTATGATAGCGTACAAAGATTTTGATTTAACAAATTATAACGCATACAGGGTAAAAGCGATTTGTAAGAATGCTTTTTTTCCAGAAAATGAAGCAGAACTTAAAGCGTTATATACCAAAAAACAAGACTATGTACTTTTAGGTAGCGGTCATAATATTATTTGTTCCAAACCGTATTATGATGCAGATTTTATCATCTTTAATGGTAATTTTAATACATTAAAAGTGGATGAGACTACAAGTGTAGTTGAGGCAGAAGCTGGCGCAGCCATTTTAGAGGTGAGTAATGTGGCACAAAAGCATAGCTTATCTGGTGCAGAGTTTTTTTACGATATACCAAGTTCGGTTGGTGGTGCTGTAGTAATGAATGCTGGTACCAAAGAAGGGGAGACCAAAAACATTTTAACTAAGGTGCGTTACCTCGATTTGGCAGACATGCTGGTTAAAGAAAAACACAACGAAGATTTAGAGTTAAGTTATCGCAACAGTCTATTTCAAAAACAAAAGGATAAAGTCATTCTAAAAGCTTGGTTTCAACTACAAAGGGGCAATGCAGAGAACATAAAATCCATTATGGAAGCGTCTAAAGCTAGACGTTGGGAAAAACAACCTAGAGAATACCCAAACTGTGGCAGTGTATATAAAAGACCTCCTGGGCGTTTTGTTGGGCCAATGTTAGATGAGCTTGGGCTTAAAGGCTACAGGGTAGGTGGTGCAGAGATATCCAAAAAGCATAGTGGGTTTATTGTAAATGTAGGTAATGCAACAGGTGAGGATATTTTAGCAATTATTAAGCATACCAAAGAACAAGTTAAAGCAGCTTTTGGAGTTGATTTAGAGGTTGAGCAACGTATAATCTAAGAATCTTAACTTTAGTCAGCTTTTTTTAAAGAATAATGATAATTAAATGGGTATAACAAAATCAAAAAAAGGGCTAGTCTTAATACTGTTCTTTACGCTGTTGTCGCTTTTTGATTTACTGTATCCGTCAAAGGGAGATAATGTAGATAGGATTGTCCCACAAATCGGTAGAGCTGCTTTTTTTGGGGTTATGCTTGTATTTGTTGTATCCAATCTTATTAAAGGCTATAGAATACCACAATCTATAGTTGGTAAAGCGGTTAAATATCTGTTATTTCTCTTTGCCATATTAAGTTTGCTAAACCTTAATTTGGTTGTTGAGAACATAACATCTGTTATAAAAATTCTGTATTGGATTACAGGATTTTACTTCTTTTATCAAGCTGTGATTTCAGGTGTATTAAAAAGAAAGCATCTAGAATACTTTGTAATAGCCGCTGTAATAATATACTTTTTAGTGGTAATACGAGATTATACCAACCGCAACCTATGGGAAGGCTCTAAGAACTTTTTTGTATCTAACAATGCGTATCATTTACTAAAGTTTTTTCCTTTGGTATTGTTATTTAACAACAAATTAAAAAATGTTTTAATACTACTTATAGCAATAGGTATTGTTTTAGCATTTAAGAGGGGCGCATTGTTAGCGTTTGGGTTGTCGTTTGTAATCTACTACATGTATATTTTATTCAAGGAGAGAAAAGGGAAACTTAAAAAACTAATCTTAGGTATTGCTATTGTGGCGGTAGGGACTTATTATTTTATTCAAAATATTTCTGTGTTTCTCAGCAGATCAGAAGATTTGGAAGATGTAGATTCTGCGGGTTCTGGTCGTGGTCAAATGTTTAGACTTATAGCAGAAGATATGCTTATAGATAATTTTAAGCCACTCAAACTTATTTTTGGTAATGGTGTATATGCATCCAAAGACTTTTTTCAAAGAACTATTGGTCATAGAATTGTTGCGCATAGTGATGTCTTAGAGTTCTTTTTTGACTTTGGTCTCATAGGTCTTTTTGTATTCGTATTCTTTTTTTACAGAGTGTATAAGCTATACCGTTTTTTTAGAAAAGAGTATTATGGCATGGTACTAAAAATATGGTTAGTCGCTTGTGGATTGAGCTCCTTATATTCTATCAACCTATTTGCAGCAGAAATGATTTATGCTATTTTGCCAATTGTACTTTTAGAATTTGAGAGATTGAAGAGGTTAAGAAGCCAAAACATTAATACATTAAAGAGTTAGATGAAAAATTATGCATACGTTCATATAGAAAAATGTGCAGGAACAAGTTTGCATAAAATATTAGAGTACAACGACTCAAGATATTGGGTACTAAACCCAAAGGTGTTTCATACCAATGGTGAAGAATATCCAATTCAAAAAAAAGAGACCAACAAGATTTTTAAGTCTTATTTTGTAAACGGAATTGGCGGTCATGCTATCAGGCCTTACAGATTAGATGCCCAAAATATAAGTAGTGCTTTTACTTTTTTAAGAAATCCATCCGAAAGGTATGTGAGCCATTATTTGCACCAATTTTCAAAAATGAATATTAAAAGAACTTTTGAGGAGTATTTACAAGAAGACTATTACCATAATTTTATTACAAAAGCGTTGTCTCTTAATGGTGATGTGGTGGAGGCTAAAAACGTATTAGATAAAATGGCTTATGTTGGAGATATGAAAACCTTTAACCAAAGTTTGTTAGAGTTAAATGCTACGGTATTTAATAATCGCTTACGGATGTACAAAAAGCATGATATGAAAGGTGTATCTTCTAAAAAAGCCAATATGATAATGTTACAATTCAAAGAAGATATAGAGAACAACAATCAGAAAGATTGGGAGTTGTATAATTATATTAGTGGTGAAGCTTTCAGGTCAAAATTTAATGTCGGTAATGAAGATGTAAAGTATTTAAAGGCTTCAAAAATATTAGACTTTAAAAGAAAAGTGTTTAGGGTAATTAAAAACAAGACATGGTCTTATTTGTAGTATCAACTTGGGGAGAAGGTAAAGGAGGTCATTTTAATACTTTGGCTACCTATATTAATGGTTACAAAGGAGACTATCACTTGCTTGTTGTTGGCAAAAAAATACCAACTGTATTACAGCACTTTCAAGCAAAAATAACGAGGATCGATTTTACATGGATACCAAAATTAGAGCGAATTAAAGATGTAGAAGTAATTCACTGTTTCGACCAGTGGGCTTACCTATATGGTTATCGATTAGCTTTAAAGTATAAAACGGTAAAGCTAATACTTACAAAAAGTGGAGGTGTTAATACAAAGTGGTTTCCAAAGGCAACCAACATGTGGTTGATTAGTAAGGAAAACTATGATTTTTACAAAAACTTTAAAATGGTAAAGCACATAGATTACTATGATAACAGAATTATAGATTTTCCTCTGACAGAATTAAGTTCAGACTTGCAAGCCATTAAAGACAAGAGTACTGTAGTACTCAGAATAGGAAGGGTGTCAGAGTATTACAAAACATCCTTTATGGCATTGATAAGAACCGCAAAGCAGTTGAAAGCTGCTAAGTTTATCTGTATTGGTTCTGTTGAAAGTGAAGCATTAAGAGAACAAATGGTCAATGCAAACATTCTTGTTTTAGACGATACAAAGTATACCTCTAATGCTAAACAATATTTGTCTCTTGCAGATGTTTTTGTTGGTCAGGGACGCAGTGCCATGGAAGCTATTTCTAAGGGTATTCCAACATTCGTTTACAATAAAAAAAATGATGACCTTTGTATGGTAGATATTAGCAATATCAATGAGGTTAAATGGGCTAATTTTAGTGAAAGGGCAATTTTTGATTTTAATATTGGTCTTTCTTCATATTTAGAAGAGAATAAAAACACAAGAGTCGAAGAATTGAAAGATTTTGTAAAGTATAATCCTAATAGAATTGTAGAGTTTTACAAGGCAATAAAACCTCAAAAAATAAAATGGATACACTTTCCAATACCACTTTTTTTAAGATATATATTAAGGTTAATCAAGCATAGGCGATGAAGATAATAATAGGAGGAGATGTAAGCCCAATAAATACCAATCACGATTATTTTAAGGATAACTGTGCTTTGTTTGGTGACTTTCAAGATGATTTTAATACATCAGATCTAAACATTATAAATTTAGAAGTACCATTAACAGATAGTACAGTTAGAATAACTAAATCTGGTGCAAACCTAAAAGGTCCTGTTTTTGCGGCTAAGTCACTTAGGAATTCAAACATTCATGTGGCAAGCCTTGCTAATAATCACATGGGTGATTTTTCAGATAATGGTGTCGTTGAAACTTTAGAGGTTTGTAAAAGCAATGATTTACTTACTGTAGGAGCAGGAGCAAATAAAGAGAGTGCCAAAAAACCATTAATAATTAATAGTGATTACAAAATCGGAATCCTATCGTTTTCAGATACTGAATTTGGTGTGGCAAAAAAAGATAAGCCAGGTGTTAATCCTTTGGATCTGTGCGATGTTACACGAGACATATTGAAGCAGAAAGAAGAGGTTGATTTTAGCATCGTTTTGTTGCACGAGGGTAAAGAGCATTACGAGTATCCATCTCCAAACCTTCAAAAAATATGCAGATACATTTGCGATATGGGTGCTGACCTAGTAGTATGCCAGCATTCTCATATAGCAGGCGCTTGGGAAACGTATGGACAGTCTAATATTTTCTATGGACAAGGTAATCTCATGTTCGATTATGCTAATCGTAATACCAAACATTGGAAAACAGGATATTTAATACAAGTCGAACTATCAGATGGAAAAGCTGAAGTTCAGCAAATACCATTTAAACAAGGTTTTCCTGGGATTTTAAAATTAGATAAAAGCGAAGAAACTGAGTTTTTTACAAAGTCAGCCGAAATGAAAAAAAATGTAGTTGATGAGGTATTTATTCAACAGGCTTGGAAAACGTTTATTAGTAAGTATAGGTTAGTCTATTTCAGTATTTTCAGAGGGCATGGTAAATGGTTAAGAAAGGTAAATACAAAGCTTGGATTAACCAATTGGTTGTATAACAAAAAGAACAAAGCAATACTTTTAAATGTTGTAAGGAGTAGAGTGCATAGAGAAGTTGTTGTAGATCTTTTAGAAAATGAAATTAAAGATTAATGGCTTTCAAAGAAACTTCAGAACATTTGTTTCAGCCACCAAAATTTCTATCAAATAACTTTGTTTTTGATAGTTTTAATGAGGCACTTTCCAATACATCGTCAAGTGTAAATCTAGATATTGCAGCCATTCAGTCCTATCTGTCTTTTGGTTATATATGTGGTAACAGAACCCTTTTAAAAGAGGTTGAACGCCAACCTTGGCTTTCGGATATTAAGGGTAATAAGATAGAATTAAGTAAAGTGCCAGAGCATGGCTTATACACTGAGCAATTTCAGGTGCTTTCAGATGTATTCTTTAAACTTTTGGTTGGAGAAGCTAGGGAGGTGGCTAAAGAACATAATGACATCTATATTCTGCTTTCAGGTGGATTAGACAGTAGGATTGCAGCAGGTGTTTTTAAATACCTTTATGATAATGGTGAGTTAAAAGAAAAGCCAAAAACTGTGTCTTGGGGATTAGAAGATTCAAGAGATGTAGTTTATGCTAAGAATATTGCTGATATTTTGGATTTTGAATGGATACATGTACCGCTTCAACCACGTAATGTCCTCGAAAATATAAATGTTACAGCAAAAGAATTAGGGTTGTTACATTCTCCAGAGATGTTACATAGTATGCTTTGGTTTAGAGATTTGCCAAAAGATGCTTTGGTAATAGCTGGTAGTTTTGGTGACTCTATTGGTAGAGCTGAGTTTAGTAATCTTCATTTATTACAGCTAAAACAACCTAAACCAGTTGATAAATTTAATTTGCTCAATTCAGAAGCTCAAAAGTATGGGCAAGAGCAAGTAGATAAAGATATAAATGCACTACAAGATAGAAGTCCTAATGCAAAACCCTATGCCTTAAGAGAGCATTTTATGCAAGGGTATAGAATGAGAGGTGGGCTTTGTAATGCGTTGTCGGTAATAAACGGTAATGCTAAAATTTACCAAATGTTTACCTCACCAAAGGTGTATAAATACATTTGGTCGCTCCACCCTTCGGTAAGAGGTAACGAAATGTATGAGCATTTGTTTAAAACGTATTTTCCAAAATTAGCACAGTTACCATGGGCTAGGACAAATAAAGCATTGAGCGGAAAAACCGAAGGTGCTGTAAATGGGTTAAGGTTACACTACCATGAATATACCAAATGGGCAAAGAATGAGTTAAGATCAGATTTAGAAAACCTGATAGATTTAGAGTGGTTCAATCAGTTTCAGATATTCAACATTAATAGTATAAAAGAGCTTAGAGAGATTATAAGATCAAGCGAAGTTAGGGTAGGCAGAGCTAATGATATTTGGCTTTGGTTAGCTGGGTTTAGAGTTTATGTAGAGCATCTAGAAAGGCAAAATCATCAGTTAATTGTAAAACCTTATACGCATAATGAGAGCCAAACAAGCAAACAGAAGATGTCTTTGATGGAAAAATTAAACAACAATGTTTTAAATAAAAATGAATTTATTAATTCGTTTTCAAAAGATGTAAGAACCAAATTTAGAAAACATCATACTAAGAAATTAAAGCAAGAGTATTTAAGTAAATACCCTCCGGTGACATTAAATAAAGATTTGTTTTTATAGCTAATGAAAAAGAAGTTACTCATACTTAGTGTTCCTCCACCATTTGGTGGTGGTGAAATAAGAGCTAAACTTATGGCAGATTATTTTGCTAACTATAATGATTTTGTAATCATAGAAAATTCAAACAAATCCAAGAATAAATCTAATCAAGGAAAGCTATTAATAAGCAATATTGTAATTAATATTGGCTACATCATAAAAAATGTATGGACGATCATTAAGATAAGACCAGCAGTAGTGTATTTATCAATACCCAAAAATTTCATTCCACTCCTCAAAATTGTACCTGTTTTGATATTTGCCAAAGTGTTTGGAGCTAAGGTTATAGGTGAGTTAGCAGGAAGAAATTTTTATTTCTTGGAACAAAAAGGGATGCCTTATAAATTAGGATTGAATATTTTAAAGAAGTTTGATAGTATAAGAATTTTAGGTAATACGGTGAATAAGACATTAGCTGATCATGGATTAACCTCTAGTACAGTAATAGATAACGGAGTTGAAATACCAAATCACAGTGATAACAAGGTTAAAACCTTGACAGGGCAAAAACTTAGAATAGGTTTTGTTGGAGCGCTTCATAAAAACAAAGGCATATTTGTTTTAATTGAAATAGCGAAAATCCTAACAAACGAAGGTGTTGATTTTGAATTATCAATAGCAGGAGAGTGGGAAAACAATGAAGATAAGTTAAAGGTTGAGCAGTATCTCAAAACACACCAACTATTGCAAAAGGTTAAATTCCTTGGGTTAATACACAATGAAGATAAGTGGAATTTTTACAAATCAATTGATGTATTCTTACTGCCATCTTATAACGAAGGGCAACCATTAGTTTTAATAGAAGCAATGGCTTTCGGTATTCCTGTAGTTTGTTCAGGAGTTGGCGCAATACCAGATACTATCGTTTCAGGTTATAACGGATTTATTATTGATAACTTTTCGGCTTCAGAATATGTAATGAAAATCAAAGAACTTACAGATAACAAGGACATATATAAAGCCATATCTTCTAATAATTTAAATACCTTTGAAAAAAGATTTCAAGTAGAAGATTATTTACAGAACATCCATAATTGGATTAACAGTAATTCTAAAAACTAAATGCAACAACTCACACAAAAACTAGGCTCAGGAGATATGATGATACAAGACGTACCCTATCCGCAATTAGGCAAGGGCATGGTCATTGTAAAAAACCATTATTCCATCATCAGCGCAGGTACAGAAGGCTCAACGGTGGTAGCCGCTCGCAAAAGTTTGATTGGTAAAGCCAAAGAGCGTCCACAACAAGTAAAGCAGGTTATAGATACCCTAAAAAAGCAAGGACCTGTACAAACCTACAGAGCAGTGATGAAAAAATTAGATGCCTATTCTCCATTAGGCTACAGTTGTGCAGGTGAAGTGGTAGAAGTGGGTGAGGGAGTTACCGAGTTCGAAATTGGAGACAAAGTAGCATGTGCAGGTGCAGGATATGCTAACCATGCAGAGATTGTAGCGGTTCCGGTAAACCTTTGTGTAAAATTAGAAAACGATGCCAACCTTAAAGATGCAGCCTACAATACACTAGGCGCTATTTCTATGCAAGGAGTGCGTCAGGCAGATTTAAGACTAGGGGAATCTTGTGTGGTCATCGGCTTAGGTCTATTGGGTCAGCTAGCTGCATTAATCCTCAAAGCATCTGGTGTTACGGTGATTGGTGTAGATGTATCAGAAGCAGCGGTTAATCAAGCTGTAGAAAATAAAGTTGTTGATTTAGGCTTAACACGTAATGCAGCCGGAGTTGAAGAGCAAATATTAAATGCTACAAAAGGTCATGGAGCTGATGCGGTAATCATAGCTGCGGCAACTTCAAGTGTAGACCCAATTAATTTTGCTGGTGCTATGGCGCGCAAAAAAGGTAAAGTAGTGGTTCTAGGTGCTGTGCCAACAGGGTTCGATCGCGATCCGTATTGGTATCGCAAAGAGTTAGAATTAAAAATGGCATGTTCTTATGGGCCAGGGCGCTATGATCTTAACTATGAGGAAAAAGGTATAGACTACCCATTGCCTTACGTGCGTTGGACAGAAAAACGAAACATGGAGGCCTTTCAGAGTTTAATAGCAACTGGTCGTATTAATATTGGTTATTTAACCACACATGAGTTTGAATTCGATAATGCCAAGGACGCTTTCGATTTGGTAGTGTCTAAATCAGAACCGTTCACAGGTATTGCTCTAAAATATAATACGTCTAAAGACATTTCTAAAGCTAAAATTAAAACATCTGAAGCTACGAAACTTGGAAAGGTTAATATTTCTTTTATTGGTGCTGGGAGTTATGCCCAGGGCAATTTATTGCCAAATATTCCAGAAACTTCAGAAGTCGGTAGAGTAGGTGTATTAACAAATACAGGGACAACATCAAAGCGTGTGGCAGAAAAGTTTAAGTTTCAATTTTGTGCTACTGAAGAAGCCGATGTTTTAGACGATAAAACTAATACAGTCTTTGTGGCGACGCGTCACGATTCGCATGGGCCTTATGTTTTAAAAAGCCTGCAAGCCCATAAAAATGTGTTTGTAGAAAAACCGTTGTGCTTGCTAGAGTCAGAATTAGAGCAAATTATTAAAGCACAAGCAACAAGTAAAAAAGCAGTAATGGTTGGCTTTAATAGGCGCTTTTCGCCTTTAACCAAGAAACTTAAAAAAGCAGTTGGTAATAATCCAATGACCATGATCTACAGAATTAATGCAGGTGCTATACCAAAAGATACATGGATACAAGATGCCGAAATAGGTGGTGGTAGAATTCTTGGAGAAGCCTGCCATTTCATAGACTACTTAACATATCTCAACGGAAGTTTGCCAACAAAGATAACAGCATCAGCATTACCAGACGCCAATCAGTTAAATGATACGCTAAACATTTTAATTCAATTTGAAAATGGATCTTCGGGAGTCATTGGGTATTACGCTAATGGTTCAAAATCTATGACCAAAGAGTATGTTGAGGTATTCTCAGCGGGTATGTCTGCAACATTGAGCGATTTTAAAGAGTTAAAAATTTACGGAAAAGGGAAACCAAGTAAGACAAAGCTCCTTAATCAGAATAAAGGTCAAAAGGAAATGGTAGAAGCTTTTGTTGATGGTTTACTTAAAGAGGGTCAGGCACCAATTCCTTTTAGAGATATAGTAGCAGTAACAAAAGCGTCATTTAAAGTTTTAGAATCTATTAAGCGCGGAGGAGAACAAGTCGATGTATAATTAACGTCAGTTCGAGTGTCCCGACCGTTTACGTCGGGATGTATCGAGAACCAATGCAAAAACTACAGTTTTTTTAGTTGACCTCCGAGGATTGAGCGTAAAACATGCAGTGAAGCGAAGGGTTAAATAAAAATCGTTGGAGACTAATCCTAATCTAGGAAACAAAAAGAGCATTGGGGAGTTCAAATCTAAAATACTTCCAATGCCCTTTATTTTTATGCCGAAGCGAGCATAATGTTTAGCGAGAACATCGGCAGTCTTGAGTTTTTTGGGAAGCCTGCCCTGAGCGCAGTCGAAGGGTCCTGGTCAAGCAAAAAATGAACATCTATATTAAAGCGCCAAATTGGGTTCCCAAGTTCATTAAGGGACAGGCGAAATTAAATTGTAACGATTGTATAAGAGTTCAAAATAAAGACCCTAAATTTGAGGTCTTAAAAGGATTTATTATCCTACCTATCAAAACAATTACGTATTGAGAACGATAAAATTTAATGATAGCTTCCAAAACCTAAAATCCTACTGCGAAACCGAAAACTTCGCAGGCTGGGACCCTTATGATGGTCTAAACTCTAAAGTGTTTCAAGCATTACCACTAAAACATTGGGATGTGGCGCGTTGGGTTTGGATTCAAATTTTTAAGCGTAATCCTGTTAATCTTAGGAAACTATTGCTGGTGCCTAAACAGCACAACTCAAAAGGGATAGCATTATTCCTTTTGGGCTATTGTAGGTTATACGAAGCATCACGCAATGGTAATACCGAATTCGGAACCTCAGAAATGCTTCTAGAGAAAATTAAGTATTTAACCAAACTACTTTTAGACATGAAAGTAGAAGGCTATGCAGGGGCATGTTGGGGCTATAACTTCGATTGGCAGGCAAGACGACTCTTTCTGTTCAAAAAAAATACACCAACAGCAGTGGCAACTGCCTTCTGTGTAGAAGCACTGATAGAAAGCTATAAAATAACACAAGACGAAAACGTGCTAAATACAGCCCTGTCGTCAGCAGAATTCGTATTGCAAGATTTATCCAGAACCGAGCACGGTAACGGACACATCTTTTCATACAGTGTCAAAGACGGCAATAATACGGTAATCAACGCATCGTTGTTAGGTGCAAAAATTTTAAGCTACGCCTACAAATACAAGCAGAAGGAAGCGTATTTAGATACGGCAAAAAAAGCAGTTATTGCAGCTTGTGATTTGCAAGAAGACGATGGTTCTTGGATTTATGGGTTATTATCCATACAGTCTTGGAAAGATAGTTTTCATACCGGTTTTAATTTAGATGCCTTAGAAACCTATCAGCAAAATACAGGCGATACAACGTTTCAAAAATACATAGATAAAGGTTGGGACTACTATACAGAACACTTTTTTGAAGCAGACGGCAAACCAAAATATTATCACGATAAAACCTATCCTATAGATATCCATTGCCCAGCACAGGTCATAGTAACAGCCTCAAAATTGAGCACCTTTAAAGAACATTTAGAATTATTAGAGCGTACACTAAACTGGACGATAGAAAACATGCAGTCTAAAAAAGGCTACTTTTATTACCAATACAGGCAAGGATTGAGTTCAAAAATTCCATATATGCGATGGAGTAATGCCTTTATGTTCAATGCTATGGCACATTATTATTTAGAAATAAACAAATAACCATGCAGTTTCAAGCCCTAAATAACGTCATTACTTATGCGCCAAAATCTAGAGATCAACTTATAGACTATGCTTTTGAGCATCATAAAATATTGGTGGCAGTAAATGCAGAAAAAATTCTACATGCTACAGATCAAAGTCGCGCTATTATTAACCGAAACTTAGGCTACCCAGATGGTATAGGTGCCGTTTGGGCATTGCGCAAAAAAGGCTACAAAGAAGTCGTTAAAATTCCAGGATGCGAACTTTGGTTGAATATTGTAGAAAAGTACCATAAAACAAAGACGTTTTATTTGGTAGGTGGGAAACAAGAAGTTATAGATCAAACCGTTGCAAAGCTAAAAGAAGACTTTAAAGGCATTAACATATGTAACTACAGAAATGGCTACATAAAGAATGAAGTTGAAGAAAAAGCGCTTATTGAAGATATCGTTAAACACCAGCCAGATGTTGTTTTTGTGGCTATGGGATCACCAAAGCAAGAACTACTCATGGAGCGTATACAGCAAAAACATCAAGCCGTATATCAAGGCTTAGGAGGAAGTTTTGATGTGTACACAGGTAATGTAAAACGCGCTCCAAAATGGTGGGTTAAAAACAATTTGGAATGGGCATATAGGCTCATTAACCAGCCATCAAGAATCAAGCGTCAAATACATCTGGTACGTTTTTTAGTAAATTTAATACTAGGGAAATATTAAGAACCTAAACAATAATAGTTATTTAGCATTTTAAACAAAAGGTATCGTGCTGGCGTCACTTCGAGCATGTCTGTAGCTATATAGGCCTTCCGGTAGCTAACACCAAGATTATCAAGAAACGTATCATAAAAAGAAAACACACGCATTACGTCATTTCGAGTGTTTTATTCGAAGTATGAGAATAAAATGTATCGAGAAGGTTTTTGGTTGCTAAATTGTAATACTAAAGAAATGACAGCTAATAGGCAGGAAAATTTTTATCATGTCAATCAAAAGGCCCAATCCCAATGACGAATTTTATAAAAAAGAACAGGAGTTGATACATTAAGTTGACATTAAATTTTAGAATATTAAATAGCAATGCGTCAATAGGAGCTCCATCGGGTCTCCGTCGGGTCTAATTCGGGTCATAAGCGGGTCATATTCGGGTCAACGGTAGTTTTTTCCTACAAATCCTAAAAGTTTGAATTTAAAGACTGCTGTTCATGGTAAAGGAATTGCTAAAAAACTATAAATTTGTAGCATTAGCACTATAACTATAATAAAACCAATCAACCCAAAGCTCTCATGTACAAGATCACAATAATAGCAGGTGCAAGACCTAACTTTATGAAAATAGCACCAATAATCCATGCCATTGAAAATGCCAAACAAAAAGGTGAAGCTTTAGAGTATAGATTAGTGCATACGGGTCAACATTACGATAAAAACATGTCTGGTAGTTTTTTTGAGCAGCTCAGCATTCCAGAACCACATATTAACTTAGAGTGCAGTGGAGGCACACAAGCTGAGCAAACAGCAGCGATTCTAGTAAGTTTTGAAAAGGAATTAATGGCAAATCCTGCAGATTTGGTTTTGGTGGTTGGTGATGTAACATCAACAATGGCTTGTGCTTTAGTAGCGCAAAAACTGCATACTAAGGTAGCCCACGTAGAGGCAGGTATTCGCTCTGATGATTGGACAATGCCAGAAGAGATTAACAGATTAGTTACCGATAGTATTACCAATTATTACTTTACAACATCAGAATTGGCGAACCAAAACTTGCTTAAAAGTGGTGCAGAAGACAACCAGATATTTTACGTGGGTAATACCATGATAGATACGCTTTTAAAACATAGACCAAACTTTAAAGCACCAGAGGTCTATGGTCAGTTAGGTCTAAAGCCAAAATCGTATATCGTAATGACGCTGCATCGTCCAGCAAATGTGGATGAAGAGGGTCAGTTAAAGGCTATGATAGAAGAGATTGTTGGCAATACTAAAGACTTGCCTTTAATTTTTCCTGTGCATCCAAGAACAGCTAAGATCCTAGAGCGTTTAAAAGTGTCACATCCTAGATTGCATATGGTGGCACCTTTAAGCTATTTAGAATTTAATTACTTAGTAGAAAACGCTAAAGCAGTCATTACAGATTCAGGTGGTATTACAGAAGAAACCTCAGTAATGAATGTGCCTTGTATGACGCTTCGAGATAACACTGAGCGACCAGAAACTATAACCTCAGGGACTAATGAGTTGGTAGGAACTAATCCGCAGGCTATTAAACCTTACTTAGAAAAACTTTTTAATGGAGAATGGAAAGATTACAAAACAATTCCGCTATGGGATGGTAAAACCGCTGAAAGAATAGTAGCGCATATCCTAAATTTTACTAAGAAATAATTTGTAGATATTTGTCTAAACATCTTATACTTCGTTTAGAAAGTTGTATATTTCTAATCCCCTAAGATGTTTTAAAATCAACCATATGATTGAAACATTACTCAAGAATTTTTCTCCTGAAAATAATATAACCATCTGGCTGATAGCAGCTTTTGTGTTAGCTTTCTTAATCGCTTTTCAAACATTCCCTACCATATTATATGTGGCTAAAGAGAAACACTTAATGGATGAGCCAGATAGTAGAAGTGTACATTCTGATAAAACACCAACCCTTGGTGGTATTGGTATTTTTGTAGGGCTCATTGTCGTAATGACAATTGTAGGAGCCTTTTTAAACACCAAGGTTTTGCTATTGGTTATGGGAGGTCTTACGATTCTATTCTTTTTAGGACTAAAGGATGATTTAACCGTACTTTCTGCAAGGAAGAAGTTTATGGGACAATTACTTGCGGCTGGTTTGCTCATTGTGTTTACAGATACTAGGATAATTGGATTTTCAAAAATTTTAGATATCGATGTGTTACCATATTGGATATCAGTAGGATTTACCCTCTTTGTTTATGTTCTTGTTATTAATGCATACAATTTGATTGACGGCGTGGATGGGTTGGCAGGTACTATTGCATTAAGTGTTAGTGGTATTTTTGTGTATTTTTTTGTGAATTCTAATGAGTTGAGTTTAGCAACGATTGCTATTGCCCTATGTGGTTGTTTGCTCGCATTCCTAAGACTAAATTTCTCAAAAAAGAATAAGCTTTTTATGGGTGACACTGGTTCAATGATTGTTGGATTTTTACTGGCCTTCTTTACTATTAGCTTTATTAATATGGCACAATTAGATAGTAGCTCAGCATATTATAAGGCATCACCAGCTTTAGCTTTTGCATTATTATTTTACCCACTTATTGATACTTTAAGAATATTCTTTATAAGAATTGTAATTCACAAAACAAGTCCTTTTAAAGCCGATAAAAATCATATTCATCACAGATTCATAAGAAGTGGTTATAGCCATTTAATGACAACGGTTTTAATTAGCAGTATTAATGTTATTATAATAGGTATAGCTTTTAATTTACTTCATCTCAACCTCAATACTCAAATCATATTTTTATTACTTTATGGTTCTGCCCTTTATACGCTGCCATTTCTGATAAGAAAAATACTGGTTAATTGAGTTAAGTCCGCACTAAGATCTTATTATGTTACTATAGCTTTTGTCAATCCTTGAAATGCGGTTATATTTGCTATACTTGTAATTATTAGTTTTAATGAAAAAAAGAATATTAAGTTTACTTGTTTTGGTTGTTTTGAGCTCTTGTGCTTCAAAAAAAGAAATATTGTATATGCAAGATGCCATACAGCAAGATAATAGTACAGTAAACTATAAGTCTGCGAATATTCAGCCAAATGATATTTTAAAAATAACGGTAGAAAGTACAATACCAGAAGCAGCAGTGCCATACAATAAATCTAGAGTCTTGGGTGCACAGCCTCAAAACTTGCAAGTACTTCAATTAGATGGCTATTTGGTATCAATTGATAATACAATTAAGTTTCCGGTTTTAGGTGAAATTTCGACAGCAAATAAAACAACTAAAGCATTGGAAGAGGACATTAAAGATCGGTTAACCTCAGGTGGCCATCTTACCAACCCAACAGTTAACGTAAGACTCATCAATGCTAAAGTTACTATTTTAGGCGAAGTTAATAAGCCTGGCACGTATAGTTTTACAGAACAAAATATTACAATATTACAGGCCTTAGGTTATGCAGGTGATCTAACTATTAATGGTAAACGTGATGATATTCTTATAACTCGGGAAGTTGACGGTGTGCGTAAAATATCTCATATAGACCTAACTTCAACTTCATTTATGAATAGTGAGTTCTATTTTATAAAGCCAAATGACAATATTGTTGTAAACCCTAATAACCCTAAGGTTAAAAGTGCTGGTTTTGTTGGTAATGTGGGCACTATATTAACCATTGCATCATTAGCGCTTAGTGTTACAATTTTACTTACAAGATAAAGTATGGATAATCAATTTAATAATAGTTTTTTTGGGGAAGAGGATAAAATTGATGTTAAGCAAATTGTAAGGCAATATTTAAGCTATTGGCCGTGGTTCGTAATTGCAGTTGTTGTTTCAATGCTAAGCGCGTATATCTACTTGCGATATGCACCACGTATTTTCGAAACCTATTCTAAAATAAAAGTTTTAGATGAATCTGAAGGTCTAGAGTTACCTACCTCCGCATTTGTTTTTAAGAGATCTAATATAAACCTTGAGAATGAAATCGAAATTATAGGCTCATTTCTTATTATGGAGAAGGTAGTTAGGGAGTTAAACCTAAATACTGTTTTTTATGAAGAGGGTACAATCCAAACCAAGCAAATAGAATCACTGCCACTAGATTATGCTCAAGTCATCCTGCCAGATAGTATATCTGCACCTATGTCCTATAAGGTATCAATAACTGATAAAGGATTTCAAATAACCAATTTAGATACAGAAAAAGTCTTTAATTTTAAAGGACATTCAACATATACACGGAATCATAAATTACCATTTAATTTAAAGTTAAACGATCAGATACCGTTAACTGATATAGTTGAGAATACATATAATATTGTTTACAGAACAGTAAAAGAAGCTACACTGTCCTTAAAAACTAAAATCGTTGTTGAAGCTATTGGAGACCAAAGTGACATATTAAAACTTTCAATTAAAGGTGAGAGTAAAGAGTTGTCAGAAAAAATCCTAAATACTTTAATGAAGGTTTTTGATAATGATGGTATTAAAGATAGGCAGTTAGTATCTGAACGCACTATAGATTTTATAGATGCAAGATTTAAATTTTTGGCAAAGGAGTTAGACTCCATAGAAATTAATAGACAAGGGTTTAAGCAAGATAATAATATAGTAGACATTCAAACCGATGCAGAGCTAGGACTTCAACAACGAACAAAATCCGAAGAAGAAGTGTTTGCGCTAGAAAACCAATTAGAGCTTTCAAATTTATTGGTCAATTCACTGATTGCTGACTCCAAATCAGACCTATTGCCAGCAAATATTGGTATAGAAAACGTTAGTATTAATGCACTTATTTCAGAATACAATACTGCAGTAATAAATAGGGATAAGTTAATTAGTAGTGGTGGTGAAAATAATCCAATGGTGCAATTAGCTATTACTGAAGTTCAAAATTTAAAGTCAAATATAGATCGGTCTTTAAAAGCATATTCAGCTCAAGTAAGTGCCTCTCTAAATCAATTAAAAAATAAGAATAGAAGATTGACTGGAAGAGTGTCTCAAATACCAGAGCAAGAAAGATTGTTTAAGGCTATTGATCGTCAACAGAAAATAAAGGAAAGCTTATATCTATTATTACTACAAAAACGAGAAGAGGCTGCTATAAATTTAGCGATAACTGAACCATCTATAAAAGAGGTCGAGAGAGCACTTTCTAGTATAAAACCAATATCGCCAAAACCAACTATAGTCTATGCAGGTGCCCTTTTAGCTGGCTTATTAATACCTTTTGGAATATTATACCTCATTTTTATGTTAGATACAAAACTACATAGTAAAGACGATATTATTGAGGTAACTTCAAAGATCCCTGTGATAGGTGAGATACCAGATTTAAGAAAAAAGAAAAATATTATTTTTAAGGATCCCAATGACCGTTCACCACTAGCAGAGGCTTTTAGAATATTAAGCTCTAATGTAGATTTTATACTACCTTTAGAGCAAGACAGTGGGAGAGTTATTTATTGTACATCTACAATAAAAGGTGAAGGAAAAACCTATGTTAGCCTTAATTTATCTCTCGCTTTGTCTAGTATCAATAAAAAAGTGTTGCTTATTGGTGCTGACCTTAGAAATCCTCAGATACATTCGCATATTAGTGAGGATAAACAAAAGGCAGGTTTATCTAACTATCTTCATGACGTAGATTACGATTGGAAAGATGCTCTAATAAGTGGTTTTGATAAGCATCCTAATCACCATATTATCCTTTCAGGAAGTATTCCGCCTAATCCAGCACATTTGCTTACAAATGGACGCTTTAAAAAATTAATTGAAGAAGCAAGAGAAGTGTATGACTACGTTGTCGTTGATACAGCGCCAACAATATTGGTAACTGATACCATGCTAATTTCTCAATTTGCAGATGCGACTATTTACCTTACAAGAGCTAACTATACCGAGAAAAACTTATTAAAATTCTCAAAAGAATTATCAGAGAGTGGTAAGTTAAAGAATGTAGCTTATGTTATTAATAGTGTAGGAGCGAGTAAGTCTCAAGGCTATGGCTATAACTATGGCTACAACTATGGTTATGGTAGTGTTAAATAGCACATAGGATGTAACTACTGGTCTGGATTCAGTTTCGTACATGATATTTGTCATGATTTCTCTCGGTTTTATGAATTACTTTTAATAGTGAATTATAAAACTAATAGTCATGAGATATATACCACCAATTTCCGAAATAATGAGTAAAAACATCATTGCTCTAAATAGAGATGATGATTTAGAAACTGCCGAACTACTTTTTAAAAGACATAAAATAAGACATATACCTGTTGTTAATGGAGAAGTTATTATAGGGATGCTTAGCTATTCAGATTTGTTACGTATAAGTTTTGCTGATGCTGTCTACGACAATGAAGAAGAAGTTGATACCCTTGTGTATAATATGTTTACAATAGACCAAGTGATGGTAAAAGACGTGGTTACCGTGCCTTCAACTGCAACTATAAAAGATGTAGCTAAGATATTGTCAGAAAAAGAGTTTCATGCTTTACCTGTTGTAGACGACGGAAACCTTGTGGGTATAGTTACTACTACAGATTTAATAAATTATCTTTTAAAGCAATTATAAATGAAAAGCGCCTGTAAGGCGCTTTTTTATGAGTTGGCTATGGATTTTAAGCTTTTGATTGTTGCTGTAGGATCATCACTTTTAAAAACATGACTTCCGGCAACAAAAGTGTCTGCACCAGCCTCGACTAATTTCTTTATATTCTTATCGGTAACACCGCCATCAATTTCAATGCGTGTGTCTAAACCTTGTTTATCAATTAGTGCACGCAATTTTTTAATACGTTGGTAGGTAACGTCTTCAAATTTTTGACCGCCAAAACCAGGATTTATTGACATTAGCAATACCATATAACATTCTGGTAAAATATCTTCTAAAACATTTATAGGAGTAGTAATGTTAAGAACAACTCCTGCTTTGCATCCAGCATCTTTAATTTGTCGTAATGTTCTATGTAAATGTACTGTAGATTCGTAATGTACAGTAATTATATCTGCACCTACTTTAGCAAACTCTTCAATGTAGCGTTCAGGTTTTTCAATCATTAAATGCACATCTAAAGGTTTGGTAGCGTGCTTTTTTATAGCCGCAATTACTGGCATTCCGTAAGAAATATTTGGCACAAAATGCCCATCCATTACATCAATATGAAACCAATCTGCTTCACTATTGTTAACCATTTCGGTATCGCGTTGTAAATTGCCAAAATCAGCAGCTAACATGGAAGGTGCTATAATTTTTTTAGTCATTTAATTAGATTGTTAAGAGTTTGGGCAAAGTTATATAAAATTGAAGTTTATTAAGCTTTGAAGTTAATAAGATATTATAAAAAGTGAACCCACGGTAATCAGCCGTGGGTTCTTTCATCAATCAAAAAACGAACAGTTATGTTTTGTAACTGTTGTTACCTTTATTAGGTTGGTGCTTAAATATACAAAAAACCAAGCCCAATCAAACTTTTATATCATTTTAACTCTAAATACTTTTATAATTATTATAAATAATATTATCTAAAGTATTCTATAACAGAAGTTAACCTAAATAAGTTTTTAATATTTTACTTCTAGATGTATGTTTTAATCTGCGAATTGCTTTTTCTTTAATTTGTCTAACACGCTCACGAGTTAAATCGAAAGTCTCTCCAATTTCTTCTAAAGTCATCGGATGTTGATTTCCAAGTCCAAAATACAATCGGATCACATCAGCTTCACGAGGAGTCAATGTTTCAAGTGCTCGCTCGATTTCAGTTCTTAACGATTCGTGTAATAAATCTTTATCAGGATTTGGAGACTCGCCACTACGCAGTACATCGTATAGGTTAGAATCTTCCCCTTCGACCAAAGGTGCATCCATACTTACATGGCGACCAGAATTTTTCATAGACTCTTTAACATCGTTAATAGTCATGTCTAATTCCTTAGCAATTTCTTCAGCAGATGGTGGACGCTCATGACTTTGTTCTAAGAATGCAAATGTCTTATTGATTTTATTTATTGAACCAATCTTATTGAGCGGTAAACGCACAATACGAGATTGCTCTGCTAATGCTTGTAAGATAGATTGACGAATCCACCATACCGCATAAGATATAAACTTAAAACCACGTGTTTCATCAAAACGCTGAGCGGCTTTAATAAGACCTAAATTTCCTTCATTAATTAAGTCTGGTAAGGTTAAACCTTGGTTTTGGTATTGCTTTGCTACAGATACAACAAAGCGTAAGTTGGCCTTAGTTAATTTTTCTAAAGCAACTTGATCGCCTGCTTTTATACGCTGTGCTAATTCTACTTCCTCGTCTGCTGTAATTAAGTCGACTTTACCAATTTCTTGTAGGTATTTGTCTAATGAAGCGGTTTCTCTGTTAGTAACCTGCTTGGTAATTTTGAGCTGTCTCATTTACTTTTATGTGATTTGTGCAATTTACAACATTGTTGTTGCTTTTATTATACGTAAACAAGCATCAAAATGTTACAGAGTTTAGAAAAAAAATTAAATTTTAAGCAGTTTTACGGTGTCAAGGTGAATGGCATCGATGGTCTCATTTGTGAATTTGTAATGCCCTCTTGTAGTAATTAACCTAAAGCGATAAGACTTGAGTTGACTCAGCGTGTTGAGAAATAACCATTTTGATTTTAATAGCTTAGGCCTTTTAGATTTTAGGCTTAAATCAAAAATATGTTTTCTACCTTCTTTTTCAGCAACAATATCTGGTGTAATATCTATATCACTACCTCTTTTATGATAAGATTTTGGCGTTTCATAGCCTTCTAAATCCGCTTTGATATTATTGTATCCCAAGTTTTCTAAATAACTTATTGAGTTACTTAATTCTTCGCTGTACTTTTTTTTGTCTTCTGAAATCATAACATATATTATAATGATTTAGAATGAAAATTCCAAATTTTCGACTGTTTTTAAGTTGCTAAACACTACTAAATCCTTACTTGGCCATCCCCAAAAACATAATATTTATTGGTAACTAATTGCTTTAAGCCCAGTGGTCCTCTATGATGTAACTTGTCTGTACTTATAGCAAGTTCAGCACCAACTCCCATCTGCCCACCATCGGTAAATCTAGTGGAAGCATTGTGGTAAACAGCTGCACTATCTACATTGTTCATAAATGTTAAGGCCTCATTTTCATCTTCTGTTATAATTGCTGCAGAGTGTTTACCTGAGTATTTATTAATCATTTCAACTGCTTCGACGACATTATCAACAGACGCAATGAGAAGCTTTAATGCGAGAAACTCCTCAAACCAAATACTGTCCTGAGATACTTTATCTACGTGCTCTAAAAGATGAGAAACACTTTTATCCGCGATGATCTCAACCTTATGTTGTTCTAGTTTCTGCTGAAGCATTTTAAGTTTGGTTTTATATTCTGGAATATTCTTATTAATCAATACTTTATCAAGTGCGTTGCATCCCGAAATTTTGTCGGTTTTGGCATTGATAATAACATTAACGGCTTTACTCCAATCTGCTTTTTCTGAGACATACAAGAAATTATTCCCTCTACCACTGACGAGTACTGCACAGGTTGCATGAGTTTTAACGAACTCAATAAGTCGTTCACCTCCTCTCGGCACAATTAAATCTAACGGTTCGGTTGGATTTTTCAAAAACTCTTGGGTTTCTTCTCGTTTTAAATGTAATAGCTTAATCCAATCTTTAGAAAGTCCGTTTTTAGTTAAAGCTTCATGCCAGCATTGCTCTAAAATGATATTACTATTATAAGCTTCTTTACCACCTTTTAGTAAGATTTTATTATTTGCCTTAAATGCTAAGACAGCAGCTTCAATGGTAACATCTGGTCGAGATTCATATATAATAAGAATGGTGCCAAATGGGGCTGTAGAGTTTACTATATTAAGTCCATTTTTCAGGGTTCTATTCGAAATCTCTTGGCCAACAGGATCATCTTGTTGTCTTACCGACTTAACGGCTTCTATCATTTCGTTTACTTTCTTATCATTAACAATAAGGCGGTCAAAAAGCGCTTGGTCTTCCTTTTTAAAAGCCTCTAGGTCTTTTTTGTTGGCTTCAATAATAGCATCGCGTTTACGATCTAAAATATCTGCCATGGTTTTTAATACTTTGTTTTTTATGTCTGTATTTAAAAGTTTCATTTATTTAAAATTTATTGAAGAGTTTTTAACTCTATGGTTTTAATTATAATTTTTGGTAAATAAGACTGCTTACCTAATGCAGTATCGGCTGTAATACATTTTGTTTTTAAGCACTAATAAATTTAGTGCCAACTTCCTTGTTATTAATAATGTCTACAATGACGTTTTCGCGTTTACCATTAGCAATGTAAGTAGGTATATTTTTATTTGCGGTTCCTTTGGCTATCTTTAATTTTGATGCCATTCCGCCGCGTCCTTCACCTTCTTTTTTCCCTGAGGCACAGACGTACTTCTCTACATTTTGATTTGTCTTTACAACATTCAATTTTCTAGATTCATCGTCATCTGGGTGGCCTGTGTAAAGTCCGTCGGTATCTGATAGTATGATTAGGCGATCTGCATCGAGTAATTCTGCGACTAAGCTTGCCAGCTCGTCATTATCAGTAAACATAGACATCGTTAAAGAGACGGCATCGTCTTCATTTGCAATCGGAATTACACCTTCGGCCAATAATCCTTCATAACAATTAATCATGTTCTGACGATGTTTCCCAGGGTCAAAATCACGTTTGGTTGCCAAAATTTGCGCGCAGCGCATTCCATAGTCATGGAAAATACTGTAGTAATGACGCATCATTCTGGGTTGTCCTACGGCAGAATATACTTGTCTTCTTACAGATTTGTTATCTATTTTAGTATCTCCTAAAACTTCCATACCTGCAATTGCAGAGCCAGAAGATACCAAAATTACCATGATATCCTCTTCATATAATACAGCAATTTGGCGTACTAACTCTCTTAGTACTGGTCCTAAAATTCTATTGTCTTTATTTGTTAAAACGTTGGTACCTACTTTTACGACCACACGTTTAATATTGTCATTCATTTTATTTGTTTTTTCCTAATTCAACAGCTCTATCAAACGCAGCATAGGCTGCATCTTGAATAAGTTGTTTTACATTATTATCTTCCATGGAGTCTATAGCTGCTTGGGTAGTTCCGCCTTTAGAAGCTACTTTGTCAATCCATCGTTCTGGTGAAATATCCGATTGGTTAAACAATTCAATAGCTCCTTCAAAAGTGTTGCTTACCAAAACTTTAGAATCATAGTCTGAAAAGCCCATCTTTTGAGCAGCCTCTAACATAGATTGCATAAAGTAGAATACATAAGCAGGACCACTACCAGAAATACCTGTTGAGGCATCTATGAATTTTTCGGAATTTACATGAATAGACGTTCCTGTGGTATCCAATAAGTGTCTTACCATAAGAAGCTCTACTCTAGAAATGGATTTAGCACCTGTATAAGACGTTACACCCTTGCCAACTTTTGCTGGGAGGTTAGGCATTGTTCTTATGACTTTTTTTGCACCTAATCCATTTTGAATAGTCTCTATGCTTACGCCTGCCATTAGCGATACAAATATTTGTTCGCTATGAATAAGCGGCTTCATTTTTTTGAATAAATCTTCGCAGTGATATGGTTTTACTGCTAAAAATACAATGTCCGACTTCGGTAAACCATCCTCTAAAGAGGTGTATACATCAAATCTTGGGTTTTGTCTGAGTGTTTCAATTTTGTTAGGGTCAGTGTCATAGATTCTTAACTTTTGTTTTCCTAATAAAGAAGAATCTGCCATGCCTTCTGAATAGGTTAAGCCCATATTTCCGGCACCTATTACTAATACTTTCATACTTGTGTTTTAATTAAACTTTACTTGTCTGTTGCTATGTAAGCCGCAAACACTATGCGATAGTGCCAAACTAAAAAGTTGATTTTAAGTTTTTTGAAGTTTAAAAAGAAAAAGTGGAATTGTTGAGGATATACCAAAACATTGCTTGTATGCTTAAGGATATGTGAATCTTAAGAAATGTTAAATACATTAAAACTGTCAGTATGTCGGTGACAAAATGTGGTTTTAAGGCTAAAATAAGGGGTTGTATGGAAAACAACGTGTTGGCTTTGAAACTGCCGACAGTGATATTTTTGGTTTCAATACTGAAATCGATATTTCTAATATTTTTAAGTTTGAGAATTCCTCATTAAATCTTGGGATTAGTTATGTTGGTAGGCAAGAAAAAACAAATATAGAAGACCCAAATTTTGACGAGTTAACTAATGCTTTTTCTGGTCGCATAGATTTCTCTAAAGGTAACTTTTATGCCAATGCAGAGTACGTTACCAAGTCTGATGATGTCTTTGTTATTAACGGACAAGTCATTAATTCCTTTGTTAATCCTGGTAATGCTTTATTGTTTAATACTGGGTTTTCTAAAAAAGGTTTTGGACTAGATGCCACATTTAGACGATTAGAAAATATGGGATTTTTCTCGGAGCGTGAAAAAACAGGAAATGTTTTTTTAGAGAATAATATCAATTTTACACCTGCACTAACAAAGCAGCACGATTATTTACTTACTAATATTTTTGTGTATCAGGCACAGTCTCAAGTTGTTTTTGCAGATCCTGAACTTATGGAGGCAGGTGAAATAGGAGGGCAGATTGATGTATTTTATAACATTAAAAAAGGAACAGCACTTGGTGGTAAATATGGTACAAAACTAGCATTTAATGCGTCGTATTGGGCAGGTCTTAAAGGAGATTATGATTTTGATAATTTAACTTATGACGTAGATTATTTTGGTTTTGGCGAAAAGTATTTTTCTGATGTTAGTTTAGAGATCAGAAAAAAATGGAATAAAAAGATGAATTCTATTTTTTACTACGTTAACCAATACTATAACCAAAGGACTATAGAAGATAATTTCTCTGGTGAACAAATTAAAACTAATATCATTGTTGGTGAAACCTTTTATAAGTTTGGTAGAATAGGACAGTCCGTACGCTTAGAATTACAGAAACTATGGTCTAACACTGAAAACCATGATTGGATAGGTGGAACTATAGAATATAATGCAAGTCCGAGATTATCATTTTATGTTAATGATATCTATAATAGTGGAACTGATAGTAGTACTTCAGAAAATCATTATTATAATTTTGGTGGTAGCTATAACAAGGGTGCAACCCGCTTATCTTTAAATTATGGTAGGCAACGTGCAGGATTGGTCTGCGTAGGCGGTGTTTGTCGTTTTGTTCCAGAGGCTACAGGGTTATCTGCTAGTTTACTAATGTCATTTTAATAGAGTCTATTTTAAATAAAAGAAAAACGCCTGAACTGCTTATAATGTTCAGGCGTTTTTCTATTCTAACTTATTTAGGATTTTATTTCAACTCTCTAGTTAACCAGCCTCTCTTATTTGCTGTTGCAATGGCATAAGGTGTAATCCAAAATAAAGCAAAAGTGTATAATATGCTATACGTGTATGCCCAGATAGACTCTTTTATTTCGTAACGATAAGCGTAAAATGCAACCGAAAAAGTGGAAAAAATAATGATGCTTACCAACGTAGAACCCAAAAATAATAATGGGTGGGTTAATACAAAGAAGAGCATAAAAATTACAAAAGGATAACTCATTACAATTCTTAGAAATTGACTAATAAATAAGAGTCTGCTGCCTATCTTATTTCCTTTTCTAAAATTAGTAAACACATATTTCGCCATTTCTAAATTTTCTCTAACATTGCTTCTTCCCCAACGTATAAACATTTTATATAAGCCAGGATATTGGTCTGGCACATTGGTATAGGCTATAGCATTTCGTTGAAATAAAACATGTTGACCTTGTTTTAATATCATATTTGTCATGGCTCTGTCTTCGCCAATATCAGACGGTTGGCCCATGAAGGTTTGGTTAATCCATTCTGGTAAACAATTAAATACAGCATTTCTTTTATAAGCTGCAAGTGCGCCAGGTGTGCATAAAACAGAATTAACATTACTTTCTGCGGATCTTACAAATTCAAAACTCATAACAAAGCTAACGTCAAGCATCTTAGGGAGTAGTTCCTTTTTATTGTTTAATACTCTTATGTTGCCAGCGACAGCTCCACAGTTTTCATCTTTCACAAACGGACTTACTAAATTTCTTAGCGTATCTCTACTAACAATACTATCACTATCTACGGTAACAAAAACATCGCCTACACCAAGGTTAAAGCCTCTATATAGTGCATGTCTCTTTCCTTGGTTGTGTGGTTGTTGGTAAATCTTTAGTTTGTCTCCTAGGACCTCTTTAGCAGACATCATCCATTTCCATGTATCATCTTTACTACCATCGTCAATAGATAATAATTCAAGTTTGTTAGAGGGATAATTGCTTTCAGCTAAGCTCATTAAGGTATCATAAACCTGTTTACCTTCGTTATAGGCTGGTACAATTACTGTGCAAGTTGGTAGTTCGTTATCGCTTACAGCATCAATAGCTTTGTATTTGTAATAGTTGTAAGCAGTATAGATAAAAAAGAATGATTTGTATACAAACAACGATAAAGCGATTACCATAAATACAAACCCTAAGGACGTTTCCCTTTGGCTAGCATTAAATGCTTCAAAATCATTATGAAACACATAGAAAAAATAAAGACCCATGCTAAATAGTGCAAAGGTGCTTAGTAGAACGATTTTATTATGATGGCTTTGTGTTTTTCCCTTGGTCACAAAAAAGCTGTTGATTGCGTTTAACTGTTTTGAAATATGTTGTTTAAATTGGAGTACTACTGCATTATCTTTGTTCATATAGTCTTTGAGTTTTTGTTTTGAAATATATGTTAGTTACGATGCTAAAAACACTTTAGACTACAGGTCTTTGTTAATTGGGAAAAAATTAAGATTATTTATATTTCTACTTTTATTCGAAATCAAAGAATTCATTATCTAGTTCAATTCTAGACCTCAGTTTATTAATTTTTTGATGCATTCTATTAAAAAATAGTGCTCTATCTTTTTCACCAGCATTAACTAGGAGCTTAGATATGCTCATTTGCTTCTGAAAAAATTCAAACATCAACTCACAAGTAGGAGAGTGTTCAATTTTAAAATAGCTAATAACAGTAAACGGAGTAAAGAATACCTTTTGATTTGGAGTAATAATCATTATAGTATTGCTCATAGTGTGTATATCGTTAATATACAGCTGATAACTTGACTTATTTTTAGAGCCGATTAATGATTGTTTAATAGCTTGTTCTTCTACATGTTTTACCACATCTTCAATATCATCACAAATTCGTAAAGCCAATTCTTGAGAAAGCATGCCAGCTTCAAAATAATACAAAACCTGCTGAAGAGAACCGTTAATTGTAGTGTTATTCCAAATTTCAGCAATATTTATATCTCTGTAAACTTCCCCTAGTTTAAAGGCACTATCTAGTAACGGTTGAGGAATGGTTTTTATGAAATCATCAAAAGACATTTTGTTTTTCGTCATATTGGTATCAACATCTTTTAGCCAAACATAGATTTTATAACGTGAGAGAAAAGAATCCTTTAGTGTGTGAAACAGAGGTATATCCTTTGCAGAATATATAATAGAAGCATTTTTTACTTTGGTTAATGGCATTACACTGTTATATGATTGCTTAAGCCAGGTATTTAGACCTTCAGTATTATGAATTGGAGGAGATAATTCAGTTAATATAGTATCCTGACTTCCCACCTCAAATAGTTTGTTCAATGATATGTTATAATGCTTGGCAAGCATTACCGCTTCTTCTAAACTAAGAATGGTTTTATTGTTTACACGTCTGTATGCAGCGTCATAACCGATGTCTAAAATTGAAGCTATTTCTTCTACAAAGGATGTTTTTATTGAATTTTTTTCTTTGAGATGATTAATAAATACACTTTGCATAAAATGATGTTTGTGGTTGGTTTATTTATAAAAAATTGCAAAAATTGCAAAAATATAATATAAATCACTTGAAATTAATAATATGACTTCAATTTATGCAAATTAATTTAGATTATGAATCTAAATTTTATTTATATGAAAAATGCTAGAAAACAAATAAGGCTAATTAGTGTTATTCTAACAAGTTTAATATTATTTCAAAGTTGTCGTGTTTATCATAAAGAACATGTTACTCTAGATAAAGCTGTTGAAGAAGGTAAAAGAGTGAAAATTATAACCAAAAATGGAACAAAACTTAAGTTTAAAAAAATCGTTCATTCTGATGGTTTTTATTACGGTATTAAAAGAGTTAAAGGAAATGATGAATTAAACCCTATAGACCCTAACTCTATTGAGTCTTTGCGATTGCATAATAAAACAATGTCTATTATATATGGTGCAGGTATTGGATTATTAGCCTCTGGTGTGATATTATCTATAATAATTATTACTGCTTGGGATGGGCCAAGCACTGAATTCACACCAATTCAATTTCCTAATTAAAATAAAAAAGCCCATCAATTTTGATGGGCTTTTTTAGGATTATAGAAAAAAGATTAATCTTCTTTGTTATTATCTCTTCGGTTTCTATCGTCTCTGCGGTTATTGTTATTACCTCTGTTACGGTTATCGCGTCCTCGATTGTTATCTCTGTTGCGGTTGTTATCGCGTTTTGGCCTATCTTCCCAACCTTCTGGTTTTGGTAAAATAGCTTTGCGAGATACTTTTTCTTTACGTGTTCTAGGGTCTATACCAAAGTATTTTACATCAAATACATCTCCCATTTTTACCACGTCAGATACATTCTCTGTACGTTCCCAAGCTAATTCGCTAACGTGTAATAATACTTCGTTACCAGGCGCTTCAGTGTATTCTACCACTGCACCAAAGTCTAACATTTTAATCACTTTTACTTCATAAATGCTACCAACCTCTGGTTTAAACATCATAGCATCTATATGAGCCATTACAGCGTCAATACCTTTGTTGCCAACACCAAGAATCTCAACAATACCCTCTTCAGTCACAGGATCTTCATTAATTACTATAGTGGTTTCAGTTTCTTTTTGCAGTTCCTGAATCACTTTTCCACCAGGCCCAATTAATGCTCCGATGAATTCATTTGGAATACGTGTTGTCACCATGGTAGGTGCATGATCTTTAACATTAGCATTAGGTTGTGCAATTGTATCTGTAAGATGCTTTAAGATGTGTAAACGACCATCTCTTGCCTGCATTAATGCTTTTACTAAGATTTCATAAGATAATCCTTTGATCTTAATATCCATTTGGGTTGCTGTAATACCGTCTGCAGTACCAGTAACTTTAAAGTCCATATCGCCTAAGTGATCTTCATCACCTAAAATATCTGAAAGCACAGCGTATTTGTCACCATCGGAGATTAGTCCCATGGCAATACCAGAAACAGGTTTTTTAAGCTGAACACCTGCATCCATTAACGCCATAGTACCAGAACAAACCGTTGCCATAGAAGAAGAACCGTTAGATTCTAAAACTTCAGATACTACTCTCACAGTATATGGACAGTCTTCTGGAACCATACCTTTTAATGCACGTTGTGCTAAGTTACCATGACCAACTTCTCTTCTGGAAGTTCCTCTAATAGGTCTAGCTTCACCAGTTGAAAAAGGTGGGAAGTTGTAATGTAAATAGAAACGCTCTTCACCTTCAAAAGATGGCATATCTATTTGGTTAGCCTCTCTAGACGTTCCTAAAGTAACTGTTGCTAAGGCTTGAGTTTCACCACGTGTAAAAATTGCAGAACCGTGTGTAGAAGGTAAATAATCTACTTCACACCAAATTGGTCTTATATCTGTAGTTTTACGACCATCTAAACGTAATCCTTCATCTAAGGTTAAATTTCTAATCGCTTCTTTCTGAGCTTTTGCAACATACTTATGAATAAGTTTACCCAATTCATCTTGTTCTTCTTCAGAAAACGAATTGAAGACTTCTTCTTTAATTTCAGAAAATGCAGCACCACGCTCATGTTTTGCAGAACCGGCCTTAGCAATAGCATACGTTTTGTCATACACCATGTCATGAATTTTCTTAGCTAAATCTTCATCTTCAACTTCTGGTTCGTATTCACGCGTTTCTTTTTTACCAAAAGCTTCAGCTAATTTCAACTGCGCTTCGCATTGAATTTTAATCGCTTCATGTGCTGCTTTAATAGCTTCTACCATTTCTTCTTCAGAAATCTCATCCATTTCACCTTCTACCATCATTACTGAATCTGCAGAAGCACCAATCATCATGTCGATATCAGATGCTTCTAATTGAGCAAAAGAAGGATTGATGATAAATTCACCGTCTACACGAGCTACTCTAACTTCAGATATTGCCGTCTCGAAAGGAATATCTGATAATTGAATTGCTGCAGAAGCAGCTAAACCTGCCATAGCATCTGGCATTACATTTTCGTCGTGAGACATTAACTGAATCATCACTTGAGTTTCCGCATGATAATCTTTTGGGAATAGTGGGCGTAATACACGGTCTACTAAACGCATAGTTAATACTTCTCCATCACTTGGCCTTGCTTCTCTTTTGAAGAATCCTCCAGGATAACGACCTGCTGCCGCAAACTTTTCTCTGTAATCTACTGTAAGTGGTAAAAAGTCAACATCTGCTTGGTGGTAGTTAGACACTACTGTACATAACAGCATGCAATTACCAGATTGAACTACAACACTACCATGTGCCTGTTTTGCTAATTTTCCCGTTTCAATAGAGATTTCTCTACCATCACCTAGGTCTATGACCTCTTTGTAAGTTTTTGGAATCATAAAATTTTCATTTCGATTACGCTCAATGATCAAATATTAAATTTAATGATCATTAAACTTGTTAAACATTGGTGTTGTGTTGTTGTGTAGTTGTTGTGACCAATGAAAAACCGAAGTCCCAAACTAGTTTTGGGATCTCATCTGCTATTTCAATTCGAAAATTAAACGCTTTCGAAGACGTTATATTGTAAACAAAAAACCACGCTAAAAGCGTGGTCTTCGTATTTAGATTATTTTCTTAATCCTAATTCTTTAACGATAGCACGGTATCTTAAGATATCCTTTTTAGTTAAGTAGTCTAATAAAGCTCTACGCTTACCTACCAACTTTACTAGAGAACGCTCAGAGTTGTAATCTTTACGATTGTTTTTTAAGTGCTCAGTTAAATGGTTAATTCTGTACGTAAATAACGCAATTTGTCCTTCAGCAGAACCAGTATCATTTTTTCCTTTACCGTGTTTTGCGAAGATTTCTTCTTTTTTCTCTTTAGATAAATACATTCTAATATTATTGTAAATGATTGTTATGTACTTTGAAAGATTTTCTTTCAAGCGGCAAATATAATACTTTCTTTGTGATTTGTGGTTTTTTTCGTAACTTTTAATCTGTATAACAATGTTTTAATAAGTCTCCCCTGGCTAATTAAGAGCTTTTTCCTATTGATCCTGAAAATTTAGTTAGGATGAAAGCTATTCGCTCTTCTCAAAATGTTGCTAATGCATACGATGTTCTCGATCGTGTGTTTAACAATACTTATAATGGTATTGCTGTTGTAAGTATGGATGGCAATTGGCTTAAAATGAACGAAGCCGTTTCTGATATTTTTGGTTATACAAAATCCGAGCTTTTTAATATGGATATAGACAACATTGTCTTTATAGAAGACTTGGGTGTGCATGAAGAAAAGTTTGAGAAGTTAATAAGCGGAAAAATAAATAAGTATCGTGTAAAACAGCGCTATTTTCATAAAAGTGGAGACGTCATCTGGTTATTGATCTATGTGACTCTTGTGTATTTTAAAGAAGGTAGGCCGCATATGATTTGGCAATTTACAGATGTAACCAATCGCCAAAAAAATCAAGATAAGTTAAAAGCTATGTTGAGTGTAGCTAAAGAGCAGAACGATAGATTAACATCTTTTGCCAATATAGTAACGCACAACCTCAGATCACATTCAGGAAATCTTACTTCTCTAACGAAGTTCTTAGAAGACGACTTTGAAGGGATAGTAGCTAACGAGAACTACATAATGCTTAAGCAAGCAGTAGATAATTTGGAAGAGACCGTTGCCCATCTTACTGAGGTTGCCAAAATTAGAGAAATAGAACCTTCCAAATTACAAGACCTTAATCTTTATGAATATGTTGAAAAGGCTATGTATAATATTATTGCAATGGCACAAAACTCAAATGCTTTAATTTATAATGAAATAGATGAATCTCACTATATAAAGGGTGTGCCAGCATATCTAGATAGTATAATTCTAAATTTTCTTACCAATGCTATTAAGTATAAATCTGAAAAAAGGATACCCATTATTGAATTAACCTCTTTGATTGAAGATGAGTATATAGTATTTAAGATAAAAGATAATGGATTAGGTATCGATATGGATAAGTTTGGTGACAAGCTATTTCAGATGTACAAAACTTTTCACTTTAACGATGATGCCATAGGTATTGGTCTTTTTATCACCAAAAATCATATTGAATCTTTAGGCGGTAAGGTTACTGTAAACAGTGAGGTAGACGTAGGTACAGAGTTTTCAATTTATTTTAGAAAAGCGTAAATTTTATTCTTCGATTAAACTTTTTTCAATTGTTATAGTCTTAACATCATATTAACAATAAAAAAGTAATCATGAATTATTCAAATCACAAACTCAAAAAAGTCAGTATTAATGGCATGAGTAAAAATTTTAATGTCATTAAAAGAGGAATTTTCAGCCTTTTGGTTTTAGGTTTAACATTTACGTCTTGTAGCAATAATGACGAAGTTACAGCAACAGAAGATGTTACACAAGATACAATAGAGGTGCAGCGTTCTGCTGAAATCGACCAAATAGATAATATTTTAGGTGATTTAGTTATAGATGCTTACGAACAACAAGAGTTTGAGTCGGCAGATAGAATTGAATACACGCAAGATAATCCGACAAGAGAAACGTACTCAAGAGATATTCCAGAATGTGTTACAATTACTGTGGTAGCACAGCAAAATTATAGAGAAGTAACGTTAGATTTTGGTACAGAAGGATGCATGGTCAATGGACACTTAATACAGGGACAGATTGTATTTGATTATACCAGAAATCCAGAAGCACAAGAAATTGCAATTAATTATAATTTAATTGATTTCTATTTTGATGCTAAAAATGTAATTGCAAGCCGTTCTATTTTAAAAGAATTATCTAATGATAACGGAAATCCACAGTTTACACACAACCTAAGCGTTACAGTTATTTGGCCAAATGGTGTGCAAGCTTCTAGAGAAGGAACTAGGATAAGAGAATGGGTTGAAGGCTTTGGAAGTGGTGTTTTTAGCGATAATGTTTTTGAAATTACAGGGGATTGGACAGCAAATTTTGTAAATGGAAATACACATACTTACGAGGTTGTAGTCCCTTTAAGAAGAGAAGTTATTTGTGCTTACTTTGTTAGTGGTTCTTTTGATGTACAACGCACAAATTTTGGTGGTATCTTCGATTTTGGTGAAGGTAATTGCGATAACCAAGCGACGTTTACTTTTAACAATGGTACAGAAATATCTATAGTGCTAAATTAGATTTAGTTTTAGTTGATTGGAGTAAAAAAGCGAGCCATTTGGCTCGCTTTTTTTATACTCTTAAAGGTTGATTTTTAATTAAATCTATATATTGGTTTACCTTTTTCTTTAAATCTTTTCTGTGTGTTATAAAATCCAAGAAACCATGTTCTAATAAGAACTCTGAGGTTTGGAACCCTTCAGGAAGTTCTTGTCCTGTAGTATCTCTAACAACTCTTGGGCCTGCAAACCCAATTAAGGCACCGGGTTCTGCAATATTAATATCACCTAGCATCGCAAATGAAGCTGTAGTACCACCTGTGGTTGGATCTGTACACAAAGAGATATAAGGAATACCAGCGTCAGCAAGTTGTGCTAATTTAGCTGAAGTTTTAGCTAACTGCATTAGTGATAAGGCAGCTTCCATCATACGAGCACCACCAGATTTACTAATAATCATAAATGGAATCTTTTTCTTTAACGCATAGTCTGCAGCTCTTGCAATTTTTTCACCGACAACACTACCCATAGATCCACCTATAAAACCAAAGTCCATACAGGCAACAACTAAATCTTCTCCCATAGATTTTCCTACGGCAGTTCGCACAGCATCTTTAAGGTTAGTTTTAGCTTGGGCTGCTTTTAGACGGTCTGGGTATTTCTTTGTATCTTCAAATTTAAGAGGATCCTTAGATGTTAAATTTGTATCCAATTCTTTAAACTTGTTGTCGTCAAAAAGAATTTCAAAATACTCTTTACTTCCAATTCTTACATGGTAGCCATCCTCTGGACTTACATAAAAATTTTGTTCTAATTCTTTAGTGTCTATTATTTTACCGGTAGGAGATTTGTACCAAAGTCCTTTGGGAGTATCTTTTTTCTCTTCTGTAGATGTTTGAATTCCTTTATCTTTTCTTTTAAACCAAGCCATATCAATTTGATTTTTAAACCCTTAGACTGTTCTTAGGGTGATTTTAACCATAGATTAAAAAAAATTCTATAATTAATTGTTGTTAGTTAGTTGAGGCAAAATTACTACTATTTAATTAAACTCAAAAGTAGTTGTTTCATCTAGTTGTTAAAATAAACAAACCTACCAAAACTATAAAACAGTCTTGATAGGTTTGAAAATATGGAATGCATTATTATAACGTATCTACGTTATTTAAGTCTTCAAATGCTCTTTTAAGACGCTCAACAAAGGCTTGTTCTCCTTTTCTTAACCAAACTCTTGGGTCGTAATATTTTTTGTTAGGTATATCGTCACCTTCAGGATTGCCAATTTGAGTTTGTAAGTAATCATGATTGTCTTGCACATAATCTCTAACACCACTTAAGAACGCCCATTGCATATCAGTATCAATATTCATTTTAATGACTCCATAACCAATAGCTTCTCTTATTTCTTCTACTGTAGAGCCAGAACCACCATGAAAAACAAAATCAATATGATTATGACCAACATTATACTTTTCTGTGATATATTCTTGCGAGTTCTTTAAGATTTTTGGCGTTAATTTTACATTCCCTGGTTTGTAAACACCATGCACGTTACCAAATGCAGCAGCAACAGTAAACTGGTCACTAACTTTGCTTAATTCTTCATAAGCATAAGCTACTTCCTCTGGTTGTGTGTATAATTTTGAAGCATCTACATCACTATTGTCTACACCATCTTCTTCTCCACCTGTAATACCAAGTTCTATCTCTAAAGTCATACCCATTTTACTCATACGAGCTAAGTATTTTTTACAGATTTCTATGTTTTCCTCAATTGGTTCTTCAGATAAGTCAATCATATGAGAACTGTAAAGCGGCTTACCGGTTTCTTCAAAATGCTTTTCACTAGCATCTAATAAGCCATCAATCCATGGTAATAATTTTTTTGCGCAGTGGTCTGTATGTAAGATTACAGGAACTCCATAAGCTTCTGCCATGTGGTGTACGTGCTTTGCACCTGCAATAGCACCTGCAATAGCACCTTTTTGATCTTCGTTTCCTAGACCTTTTCCTGCATTAAATTGCGCACCTCCATTTGAAAACTGAATAATTACTGGCGCATTTAAAGCTTTAGCGGTTTCTAAAACGCCATTAATAGAATTTGAACCTATAACATTTACTGCTGGTAAGGCAAATCCTTTTTCTTTAGCTAATTTGAAAATTTCCTGAACTTCTCTTCCTGTTGCAACGCCAGGTTTGATATTGTGACTCATTATTATATGATTGAAAATTAGATATCAAAAATACGGAATTTTAGCCATTTTTTGATCTAGATGATTAGAATAATAACTATAAAATATCGAAAACGATGTAGATGAATTAATGCTGTTAGAAAGGATAATTTATACCAATATTGTAAACAGCGTTTCGAAAGTTATAGTTTCTAAACCAGCGATTCCCCTCTTGTTGCGAAGGGTCATAGGTTTTAAAACCAGTATCAAACCGAAGTACAAAAAAACCGAAATCATAGCGAAGGCCAAAACCAGAACCAACAGCTATGTCTTCGAGTGAATTAAAATCAGTAAAGGTCGCTCTATCATCTTCAACATTGTCCAAAACATTCCAGATGTTTCCTGCGTCAACAAAGAGTGCACCTCTTAAATCTCCGAAAAGTCCGAAACGTTGTTCTGCGCTCAAGTGAATTTTAAAGTTAGCCTCGTTAAATTCATTAGTTGAGCTAGAGCTTCCTGGTCCAAGGTTATAAGCTGTCCAAGCTCTATTGTCATTAGGTCCACCTGCAAAGAAACTTTCAGCAAAAGGAATACTGTTAGAGTTGCCATAAGGTATGGCTATGCCAGCATAACTTCTAAATGCAAAAACATTGTTTTTACCTAAGTCGAAGTATTTTACATAGTCAACTTCAGTTTTAAAATACTGAGAAAAAGCCACACCAAATACCTCATAATCTCCATCGCTGTTTTTTGGAGTACCAAATATTTCAGACAGGTTAGATAGCAAATTGCCGGCTAGCTCAACGCGCCATTTAAAAATGGAAAAGTCATTGTCAAAGATACTTGTACGTTTATCTTTTTTATAATCGAAACTAGTTGAAAAAATAAGGTTATTTTCTGTAAGTCTTTGTTTTCGTTCTTCAATATTATTTACTGTTATAAAATCATCGTCGTTAGATGATAAACTTGTATTTCCGTTGAGTACGTCATCAATAAATTGATTGGCTCCATTTGGAATGGATAGATTTTCTTCTGAAGCTATATAGCCAATGTTTCTAGCAATAGTATTAAGTCTGCTAAAAGAATTTATGTAAACTCCAAAGTAATTGTTTGTATTTAGGTTTTTTACAAACTGAACATTAAAGAGTTCTAGTGTATTTGAAACTGTTCGTGATGGTGACCAATTATAGCTTAAAAGTCCGGATAAGGTTTGCTTATCTAATCCAATATTCTGTTGACTCGTTGTAGAAAGGTTAATTGCTGTACTAGGCGACATGTATTTTGGGATAATACTATCTGTGTTGAATGGTGTAAATAATCTTGGAATTGTTAACCTAATATTACCACCAAATTCATTTATATCAAAAAAGGCATCATCATCTTCACTACCATCTCTTGAAGCACCAATGGCTGCAATGCCACTAATTTCTAAAGTTTCTGCTCCTCTAAAAATATTTCTAATTTTTAAACCAGGAGTTACAGAAAAACCAATGGTCTGTATATTGCTTTGAGAGACATCTAAGTCTAAACTTAGCGCGTATTTTTTCTTTGGTTCTAGATATATATTTGCAGTTAATGTTGTATCCTCGGTGTTTTCGATGTATTCAATACTTGGATACCTAAACATTTGTAAATCATTAAGGTAGCGCAAAGATCTGCTACGTGCCAAGTCTGAATAAGTATCACCTTTATTTATAAAAACAGCATCAGTTAATGCCTGAGGTCTAAATCTAAGTTTTTCTTTGCTGTATAAATTGTAGTCTTTGTAGATTGTTGTATCAGAAATTGTTTTGAAGCGATTATCAAAATTATCGTCTGTAAATATGTTAACTTCTTTTATTTTAAAAATTTTGAAAGGTTCAACCCTAGAAGAATCTTCTGTCCTTACAGTTCTGTTTGCTATTATAATGTCTGTATTAACCTTGTGGTTAGTATCTATCGTATCTGTCTCAAACCTAATGTAGTCCTGACCAAAATAGTAGAAACCAGCATTTCTCAAATAGGTATTGATGCGCTCGCGCTCATTTTCAAAATTTTGTTCATCGTATTGTTCTCCTTTCTTTAGAAGCGTTTTTCTAATAAATTTAGGATAAAGGGAATCTATTGAGGGACTACTAATAACTGGTTTTAAGGAGTCTAAAAAATAGGGTTCCTTTTTAGTGACTTTGTAGGTAACTTCAGCTCTTTTGTTACTGTCCTTGTCAACTTCAAAAATTACCTCATTATCAAACCAACCTTTACTGTAATAATATTTTCTAAGGTTATTTACAGTTTTTAATGTTTTATCTTCATCATAAATGGTAGGCTTTTCACCAGTACGTTTTAGCCAGCTATTAAAATTTTTTCTAGCCTCTATTTCTTTATCAAATTGTTTTTTAGATAATAATTTAGTTTTCCAACGTACCTTAGAAGAGTCACTAAATACTTTTGCTTGTAGTATAGAGTCTATATTAGGTCTTGCTAAATTATAAACATGAAGTTTTAAAGGAAAACCCAGTAGACTGTTCATACCAGAATTGGTTTTCTGAGTAATGATGTTGTTGACGCGTTCTTCGTTATTAATCTTATCATCTACAATGATGGTGTTTTTGGTAATTAAATGTTCATTAGATTTTACACGTTTTACAACATCACAAGAATTTAAAAATGTAATAAAAACCAACATCAAAATACCCTTGAGTATTCTAGGAAATTTAGCAAGTATAGAATTTTGAATTTGCAAGTTTATTTTATGTATGTTTTTTTGATATTGGTTGCTATAAACAAAAATTAGTCCAAAAAAGGTTTACTTTGTAATTAACCACAACAAAAGTAAATACATTTTAATGGTTACAAAGCAAGACATAAAGTTAATTAAAAGTTTAAATCAAAAAAAACACAGGCAACAGTTAGCTCTCTTTACTGTTGAAGGTATAAAAGGCGTTACCGAATTTCTCAATTCTGATTTTAAACTTCATAAATTATATACCACCAAGCAAATTTTTAGTGCTCCAGAATACCAGATTGTTGAGATTTCTGAAAATGAACTACATAAAATATCAGCTTTAAAAAACCCAAATACTGCATTGGCAGTTTTTGAGATACCAAAATCAAAAAGTGTAAATCTAGATGGATTGATAGTAGCCTTAGATGACGTAAGAGACCCAGGGAATTTAGGGACAATTATTAGACTTTGTGACTGGTATGGTGTAACGAATTTGGTTTGCAGTCTTAATACCGTAGATTGTTACAATTCTAAAGTAGTACAAGCTACAATGGGTTCTCTTACGAGAGTTAATATTGTATATAAGGACCTTTCAAAATTTATGACAAACTATAAAGGTGAAGTTTATGGCGCCTACATGGATGGCGAGAACATTTATAGTGCAGATTTGCCAAATGAAGGTATTATTGTTTTAGGTAATGAAGCCAATGGTATTTCAGATGCAATCACAACATTAGTAAATAGACGCCTTACAATTCCTCAATTTGGAAAAGGCAAAGACACGGAGAGCCTAAATGTAGCTAATGCAACAGCTATTGCGTTAAGTGAATTTAGAAGGAGAACTATTGAAATGTAAAGTTTATAAAAATACCTCTAGTTTGCATTTTAGCAACATTACCAGTCCAGGGACTATTTGGGTCGGCATCTCTTACAATTTCATCATTTATAGCAAAAACACCACGAATTGAAGGAGTAAACTTAAAGTAAAGCAGATATAAGTCTATTCCAAAACCAATTTCGTAGAAATACATGTTTTTTTTCATTCTAAACTCACCAGCACTATTGTCGTCAGGATTGTCTTGGTTACTAGAGAGATTTAATGCTGTTGAAAAACCACCAACTATAAACGGTTTAAAATTATTTATTCGCTTTGTAGAAACTTTTAATAGTAAAGGAATATGTATGTAAGTAGATTTTACTTCTCGCAATAAGTCGGAGTCGTTAAAATCGGTACCCTCAAAATAACTTTCGTTATACATTAAATTTCTGGTAGTAAAGAAAACACCAGGCTCTAATCTTAAATTCATGTAGTTATTAATACGCATGTCTCCAATAAGACCAAGATGAAACCCAAACGTATTGTCAACTAAGATATCATCAAGATTTTGTTCATACTCAAACTTAAAATCGTATTGATTAAACCCTAAGAAATAGCCCCAAGACAAAAACTTTTGGTCTAAATTGTCAATATTATTAGCAACCTTTTCCTTAGTAAATAATTGTGCAGTTGCTAATTGAGATGCCATTATAAATGTTAAGAAAACTAATATTTTCTTCATAACTATGCTTTAGATGCTGTATATATTGTTGCCACACCCATGGTTTGTGGTTTGTCTTCGACATTAATAAACCCAATTTTTCTCAAAATATTGTTTAGTTCCTCACCATAAGGAAAAACCGAAGCTGATTCGCTTAAATAGTTATAAGCTATTTTGTCTTTTGAAAATAATTTTCCAATAGTTGGTAATATAAATTTAGAGTAGATATTATACCCAAATTTATAAATTGGATTTGTTGGTACCGAAGTTTCTAAAATAACAAAAATTCCGTTTGGCTTTAACACTCTTAATATCTCTGAAAGTCCCTTTTCTAGATTTTCAAAATTTCTTATACCAAAAGCAACCGTTATGGCGTCAAAGGTATTATCATCAAAAGGTAAATTCTCAGAGTCTCCAATTATCATCGAGATAATCTTCTCTAATTTTTTTGTAACTATTTTTTTTCTGCCCACCTCAAGCATACCATTGCTAATATCTAAGCCAATAATTTCTTTAGCATTGGTTGAGGCAAGGTTAATGGCTAAATCACCTGTGCCAGTGGCAATATCTAAAATATTTTCTGGCTGTTTTTGGCTAACAATTTTAACGACTTTATTACGCCATTTTACGTCAATACCAAAGGAAATAACACGATTCAGTCCATCGTATTCGTTAGAAATGGTATCAAACATTTCGGTAACCTGTTCTTTTTTAGAAGCGTTACTGTTTTTGTATGGTTTAACTTTTTCGGCCATTAAAATTTTTTTGCAAAAATACGTGAAATTTTTTGTTTGAAAATTCACAATTCATAATTCACAAACGAAAAAATTTCTTTAAATGTTAATAGTTAGCCATAGGTGTTAAGTTTAAAGCTTTGAAACGTATTAACTTATTACTTCTTACTATATTTGTATGTTTATTTTGAATAAAAACATAGATGAAAATAATTATCGCAGGTGCAGGAGAGGTAGGATTTCATTTGGCAAAATTACTATCCTACGAGTCGCAAGAGATAACACTTATAGATACAAAAAAGGATAACCTGACCTATGCAGGTGAGCATCTGGATATAAAAACCATTAAAGGAGACGCCACATCTATTGCTATTTTAAGAGAGGCACGTATAGATTCGGTAGAACTATTTATAGCAGTTACATCGTCTGAAACTACAAATATTACAGCATGTGTGCTAGCAAAACAATTAGGCGCTCAGCGCACAATTGCACGAATATCCAATACAGAATTTATTGACGAAAAGGAAACTATTGGTTTTTCTCAATTTGGCATAGACGAGTTGATTTCACCAGAGTCTCTAGCAGCATCAGAAATTGAACTTTTATTAAATCAGTACGGTTTTAACGATACTTATGAGTTTGAAGGAGGTGCATTAACAATGTTGGGTTTAAGACTTTCTAGAACTGCAAAGTTTGTTGGTAAGACGGTAAAGGAAGCGGCAGAACTTTATTCAGAATTGCATTTTATTCCAATTGCAATTCAACGATACGGAACTCAATATACTATTATTCCACGTGGTGATACTCAATTTAAAGAAGGTGATAAAGTAGTATTTATGACTTCTGCAGGTGGTGACGCTGAATTATTTGAACTTTCAGGTAAGGTTAAGTCTGAGATTAAGAATGTAATGATTCTCGGAGGAAGTAAAATCGGTTACAAAACTGCAAGAGACCTTTGCAAAAGCAAGTTTAAAGTAAAACTTGTAGAAAGTAAAAAGCCGCTCGCTGAAGATTTAGCAGATAGACTGCCTAACGCTTTAATTATATGTGGAGACGGAAGAAACGTTGAAATTTTAGATGAGGAAAATATTAACGACATGGATGCTTTTATCTCAGTAACTGGCAATTCTGAAACTAATATCATGTCGTGTTTATTAGCAAAGTCAAAAGGGGTAAGAAAAACAATTGCCTTGGTTGAAAATATGGATTATTACCAGCTATCTCAATCTATAGGTATAGATACCCTCATCAATAAAAAATTACTGGCAGCAAACAACATATTTAGGTATATAAGAAAAGGTGAGGTTGTAGCCATGACCAAGCTTACTAATATGAATGCAGAATTGTTAGAATTTGTGGTGAAGCCTAATTCTAAAATTACAAATAGACTTATTAAGGATTTAAATTTTCCAAGATCGGCTATCTTCGGCGGTGTTATTAGAGATGGGGAAGGTATGATTCCTTTGGGAAGCTTTAAAATTGAAGCTGGCGATAGAGTTGTAGTATGTTGTTTGCCACGTTCTATTTCTGAAGTAGAGGCCTTTTTCTCGTAATTAGTATTATGTCTAGAATTCGACTAAATTATAAAATCATTTTCCATTTTTTTGGATTGCTATTGCTTTTCAATGGTGGTTTTATGATGTTGGCTACGCTCATTAGTCTAATTTACAAAGACGGTGTAACTTTAAATTTATTTTTAGCTAGTTTGTCTACTTTGCTCATAGGTGGTGTCGCCATGTATGGTACAAAAAATCACAGTAAAGAGATGAACAAGCGCGAAGGTTATATTGTTGTAGCCTTCGGTTGGATTGTAATGTCGCTAACAGGTACATTGCCTTACATGGCAACAGAATCCATTCCTACATTTACTGAAGCGTTTTTTGAAACCATGTCTGGCTACACAACAACTGGAGCGAGTATTCTTAATGATATAGAAATACTTCCTGAAGGTGTTTTGTTTTGGAGAAGTATGACCCATTGGATAGGTGGTATGGGAATCATTGTACTTGCTATTGCCATTTTACCGTTATTAGGAGTAGGTGGTATGCAGCTTTTTGCAGCTGAGGCACCAGGTCCTGGTGGTGATAAATTACACCCAAGAATCACAGACACTGCAAAACGCTTATGGCTTATATACTTTGGTTACACTGTTGCCGAGACAATTCTTTTGCAAGTAGCAGGCATGTCTTTTTTCGATGCTATTAATCATGCATTAAGTACATTATCTACTGGAGGTTTTTCAACTAAAAATGCAAGTATAGCATATTGGAATGATAATCCAACAATCCAATATATCATTATATTTTTCATGTTTTTAGCAGGTACAAATTTTGTGCTGAGTTACTACCTTTTTAAAGGTAATGTTACCAAAATCATTAAGGATGATGAGTTTAAATTATATTTTAAATTCATATCGATTTTTACTATTATCGCTGCGGTTTTAATTTATTTTAGAGCAGATGTGTCTCAGTCTACCATTGCGCATCCAATGGTTTTAGGTGAAGGTGAAAGTGCTTTTAGACATGCTTTATTTCAGGTATTAGCAGTAGTTACAACAACAGGATTTGTGTCGGCAGATTATACCATGTGGACACCATTTTTAACGGTATTCTTCTTTGGGTTAATGTTCTTGGGAGGTTCTGCTGGTAGTACCTCTGGAGGTGTTAAGGTTGTACGTCACTTAATTTTAATTAAAAATGGTTTTTTAGAATTTAAACGCTCATTACATCCTAATGCTATTTTGCCTGTTCGATATAATACAAAATCGGTTTCTAAAGACATTGTATTTAATGTCTTAGGGTTCTTTATTTTATATATGCTGTCCTTTATTATTGGAGGGTTAGGATTCTCCATGTTTGAGATAGATTTTGAATCTGCTATTGGTCTGTCAGCCTCTAGCTTAGGTAACGTAGGGCCTGCACTCGGTGATTTTGGACCTGTAAATAATTATGCTGCATTACCACCTTTAGGGAAATGGTGGGCTTCATTTTTAATGCTGATTGGTCGATTAGAATTGTTCACAGTGCTTATAATTTTGACTCCTTTTTTCTGGAGAAACAGATAAAATTTCAAAAATTTTTATTTTTTTTTAAAATTTAGCCAGCCTATAATTTTACTATTGTTTTTTGAGTTTTATGTGCTCTAAATCAAGCTATTGTTGAGATACTACTTGTAACATTTTTGTTTCTGTTGCGTCATATTTGCGTAACCAATTAAAAATTATCAATCATGGAATTAGTATTAAATCAAGAATTAGAATCTGTACCAGAACCCATTGCGGTATCCCATTACACAACAAACGGTTTGTTAACTTCTAATTACAAATCTATTGTGAAGTACAACTTTAGTAAGTCTACAACAAAATCTGTTTTCGGAATTAGACAGCGTATTAAGTCTTCACAATTACGTAAAGTAGACCACGTTGCAGCTATATTAAAATTATCTGTATTCGTTATAGCTTTAATCGCTATTTTCTAAAACAAATTCACTTTACTTTCTGAACTTTAACTGGCATTTATGTCTTTTATATCGTGCGCTTTTATGAGCGGACAAGTTATCTTTTATCTAAATTTTAAATTCAATAATTATGAGTTTTGGTGTAGTACAAACAATGATAACCACTCTTAAGAACAATGAAAAGATGCGCTCTAAGAGGAGTAATTTCAAGAGAACAGTAAGTATTTCTGGATATAATAAGCAAAAACCAGAGTATGATTTTCCTGAGGCTACACCACAAATACTTAACGAGATAAAAGAAAGATTACAAAAGGAGCGTAAAAGACGCACTTATAAAGTCGTTGCTTTGACAATTATCTTGTTTTTAGGATTGGCTTATTTAGTTTATGTAGAATTAAAATAGAATTAATTATGCCTCTAGCAGAATCAATGATAAGTTCTCTTAAAAGTAATAAGAGCATCAGGCTTGATAAGTCTAAGCGCTTTAGAAAGACACTTGGCGGTTATGATAAGGGCAGAAAAGGAAATTTCGATTTTCCTCAATCAACACCTGAAATGTTGCTTGAAATAAGAAAGAAGTTAAAAAGAGAACAACAAATATTATGGTTAAAGATTAGTATTGTCTCAGTTGTAATAATAACGTCTTTGTTTTGGATGCTATTGGCATCATAAAAAAAGCTATAATTCTTAAAGTGAGTTATAGCTTTTTTAAAACGTTATCAGCAAGGTTTAGCTTAAAGCTTCCTTAATCCTTTTAACTGCTTCGATAATTTGCTTTTGTGAAACAGCATAAGAAATACGTATGCAGTCAGGATTACCAAAAGCTTCACCAGTTACTGTGGCTACTAAAGCCTCTTCCAATAAGAAGAGAGACATGTCAGTAGCGTTGTTTATGGTTTTTCCTTTTATGGTTTTTCCAAAATAGGAAGACACATTAGGGAATACATAAAAAGCACCTTCTGGTTCATTGGTCTTAAAACCTTCAATATCATCAAGTAAACCTAAAATTAATTGACGACGTTCTTTAAACTCGTCAATCATGTATTGAATTTCAGAAGGTTCTGCTTCTAAAGCAGCTATAACTGCACGCTGGGCAATACAGTTTGCACCACTAGTGACTTGGCCTTGCATTTTGTTGCACGCTCTAGCAATCCACTCTGGTGCACCAATGTAACCAATTCGCCAACCTGTCATGGCAAAGGCTTTAGAGACACCATTTACAGTGATTGTTCTGTCGTACATATCATCAAACTGTGCCATACTATAATGGCCACCAATAAAATTGATATGCTCATAGATTTCATCTGAAACAACATAAATATTAGGGAACTCCTGTAAAACATCTGCAATGGCTCTAAGCTCATCTTTGCTATAAACCGATCCGCTAGGATTACAAGGAGAACTGTACCAAATCATTTTTGTTTTTGGAGTAATGGCAGCTCTTAATTGTTCAGCTGTCATTTTAAAATCGTTGCTTATCGCTGTTTTTACTTCAACAGGAACTCCACCATTTAATTTTACGATATCAGCATAGCTAACCCAATAAGGGCATGGTAAAATAACTTCATCACCATCATTAAGCATTACAGAAGCTATGTTAAACAAAGCTTGTTTGGCACCAGTAGAAACTACTATTTGAGATCTTGAATAGTCCAACCCGTTATCGCGTTTAAACTTTGTAATAATCGCATCTTTAAGTTCTACATAGCCATCAACAGGTGTGTAACTATTATAGTTGTCATTTACAGCCTCAATAGCTGCTTCTTTTACAAAATCTGGCGTGTTAAAATCTGGTTCACCAAGGCTTAATCCAATAATGTCTTTACCCTCTGCTCTAAGTTCTCTGGCTTTTGCAGCCATAGCTAGGGTTGCTGAAGTCGATAGATTATTAATTCTATCTGAAAGTTGGTTCATGTTTTAGTAGTAATAGAATTATGCTTGCATTGCTGGTTGCGTTCCCATTTCTTTTAAAAATCTAAAATGCGCAGCAATAGCTTTTCTTGTGGTTTCGTATTCTTTGTAAGGTAAATTAAATTCTTTAGCAGTCTCCTTAACAATTTTAGCAATCTTCCCGTAGTGTATATGACTAATGTTAGGGAAAATATGATGCTCTACCTGATGATTTAAACCACCTGTATACCAGTTTACTAACCAATTTTTAGCTCCAAAGTTAACAGTCGTTTTAAGCTGATGAATTGCCCATGTATTCTTCATAGTGCCATCCTTTTCAGGCATCGGCATTTCGGCTTCGTCCATAACATGCGCTAACTGAAATACAACGCTAAGTATAAGACCTGCTACATAATGCATTATAAAGAAACCAATTAAAACCTCATACCATGCTAAATCTGTAAGTATAATAGGTAAAACAATCCACATAGCAATGTAAACCAGTTTAGAAATCACCAACTTACTCCAATTTACAATAGGGTTTGGTAGTTTCCCATATGATAATTTGCGCTTCATGTAGCGTTTCATTTGTTGGAAATCTGTTGTAATTGCCCAATTGATAGTAAGCAATCCATATAAGAAAATGGAGTAAAAATGTTGAAATCTGTGGTGTTTGCGCCATTCTGCGTGTTCAGAAAATCTTAGGATTCTTCCAGCTTCTAAATCTTCGTCATGGCCATGAATATTAGTATAAGTATGATGAAGAACATTGTGCTGTACTTGCCAGTTGTAAACATTTCCGGCCAAGATGTAAATACTGCTACCCATTAGGCGATTTACCCATTCTTTGTTAGAAAAAGAACCATGGTTGCCATCATGCATTACATTCATGCCAACTCCAGCCATACCAACACCCATAACCACTGTTAGTAAGATTTGAGCCCAAGTAGGTATGTCTAGTGTAAGCAATAAAAAATATGGTGTTAGAAAAAGGGCAAACATAACAATCGTTTTAAGCCATAATTGCCAGTTACCAGTACGTTTAATGTTATTTTCTTTAAAGTAATTGTTAACACGCTTATTTAGAGTTCTAAAGAACTTTGCCGAGTCAACACGAGAGAATGATAAGGTTTGTTGAGCCATAAATTTATTTTTTATTTATAACGAAATGGGATTAACTTCATTATAAGTTGCCAAAGATAATTAATAAATAAAATGAAGCCTTATGCTTAGGCGTTAATTTATGCACACTAAAATAGTTATTTTTACACAAATTGTAATAGATGGATTTAATTCTAAAATATTTTCCTGATTTAACCGAACATCAGATTGAACAATTTTCAGCTCTTGAAGCATTATATAAAGATTGGAATTCAAAAATAAATGTGGTGTCTCGCAAAGATATAGACGAGCTGTATCTTAGGCATGTGCTACATTCTCTAGGTATTACTAAGGTGATACAGTTTGCAGATGGTTCCTCAATCTTAGATGTTGGTACTGGAGGTGGTTTTCCTGGTGTGCCTTTGGCTATTATGTTTCCTAATTGTCAATTTCATTTGGTAGATAGTATTAATAAAAAATTGAAAGTTATTAATGCGGTTTGTGAAGCTATTGACTTAACTAATGTAAGAACAACACACAGTAGAGTAGAGGCTATTACTGAAACTTACGATTTTATTGTAAGTAGAGCCGTTACAGCTATGCCAGAGTTTACAAAATGGGTAAAAGGTAAAACTGCGAAAAAGCAGAGAAATGAATTAAAGAATGGGATTTTGTATTTAAAAGGTGGTGATTTAACAGAAGAGTTAAAGCAATACACCACAGTTAAAGCCTATTTATTATCAGATTATTTTGAAGAAGAATTCTTTGAGACTAAAAAAGTGATTCATTTACCACTTAAGCATAACTAAATAAAGAGGCTGTCTAAAAAGTCAGTGTTTTGTCTATCTGAACTGGTTTCAGATTCTAAAACAAACTAAAAATCTGCTTATTAAGATTCTGAAATAAATTCAGAATGACAGATTTTCAGACTTTTTAGACAGCCTCTTTTTTTGCTACAATTAAATTAGTCAGCGATAAACTTAGTTGTGAAGCTAGTATTGTTTTCTGAACTTACATTCAATATGTAAAACCCTGAAGCTAGATTTACAGGAATTGTAGTTCTATTATTCAATAATATTGAAGTGTTATAAATTACCTTCCCTGAAACATCCATAACTTGTATTGATGCATTTGATTCAGTCTTAGAAAGAAGAACAATTTCGTCTTTTATAGGATTACTTTCCAGTTGAAATGAGTATACGTCATTATCTGTATTACTCAATGGTATTGTTAAGATTTCAGAAAGTGCAAAAGCTACGTTATCCTCAGTTAACTGAACATGAGGCTCATTGTCATCTGGTAAAAATGTATTATCAAAAGGTGTGATGTTTGTTGTTCCACGACCAGCCAGATTAATATCGTGATGCCAATCTATTTCATCATCTGTAATTTCTAATGCAAGTCCACTTACAGAAGGGATGAAATTGAATTTATCGATTTGTAAAGCATTCACAAAATCGCCTGCTGTGCCACCTCCAGAGGCAATATCACCAGTTAAAGCTGCCAGATCAAAAAGTCCACCAGGTGCCGAGTCTACACCATCAGAATAAGAAAATGACTGACTACTTGCTTCAGACCCTTCTACTTCAACTCCAAAAAGAGAGATGGAAATATCACTTACTGTAGATGTTATACCAGCTGCTGGTGTAAAGTTTATTTCGATATCAACAATTGCTGTGAAAATACCTGCAGGAACGCTTAAGCTAGTATTAATTACAGAATATCCATTTGTAACTGTAGGTCCGCTATTACCCATTGCAAAATATGAACTGCCAATGCCACTACCATTTATTATTGCAACCTTTCTTGTATTCTCGGGAAATCCTGAAAGATTAAAACTGTTGATGTTGCTCTCAAATTGAGTTCTAAAAGGATGCGGTTGAGGCAAAGTTAGAGCAGGATCAAAGTTTACAGAACTTCCAGATTGAAGGTGTGCTTCAAAATGATCAACTAATAACTGTCTTGCTGCCGAAGATTTTAAAAAAGAATCTATAAGTGGTTGTACCTCTGCAATGGGTTGTGTGCCATTATTAGCAAGAAAATTTAATTGATGCTGTAAACCTATTGGAACATTAGCGCCATGATGAGGAGAATCAAAAGACATATATAGTCTCGTATCGGCATCTAGCATGTTAGCCTCCATGTAATTTAAGGCGTAACGAGATATTAATCCACCCATGCTTGGACCTATGATAACGTTTTGCTCAGGGTTACTTGCACTAGCCTTTGAGGTGTTTATAATGTCTAAAAGTTCTACAAGTAGCATAGCATTACGCTCTATAAAATCAGTGCCACCATCTATTGTTGCGCCATCAGCAGCTCTTACATAAACAGGAAAATTTAAGATAATAACATCAAAACCTTCTGCTCTTACTAAGTCTGCTAAGTTTTGGGAACCAGAACTGCCAGTAAAATCCAATAAACTGTATAATCCAGGAATATCTCTTGAATCTGTTGGGTCAAAGCCGTCAACTACAATGATAGGTTTGTCTAAAATACCATCATCAGTATCTAGAAAAATTTGATATTCACCTTCACCAGGATAGTTGTTTGCTTCACCATAAGCTGATAAATCTGGTGTTATGCTCGAAGTAAAGGAAGTTTGAGCGATAACTAAAGCAGGAACAATTAAAAAAATTAAAATGTAAAATTTCTTCATATTGAGGGAGTTTTTGGTTTTAGAATCAAAAGATACAAAGTTTCAATAGGCAATTGCTAAATTCAATGTTATATTCTACCAAAAGCAAAAAAAATCCTTAAAAGCACAAGGCTCTTAAGGATTTGTAATTCAGTTTGTTATACTGGTTAGCCTAAGAAAGGATATCTGTAATCTGTTGGAGTTACAAATGTCTCTTTAATTAACCTTGGAGATACCCAACGTAATAAGTTTTGAGCACTACCAGCTTTATCATTTGTTCCAGAAGCTCTGGCACCACCAAATGGTTGCTGGCCAACAACAGCACCAGTTGGCTTATCGTTAATGTAGAAGTTACCAGCCGAATTTTGTAATGCTGTAGTTGCTTCGTCTATAGCATAACGATCAGTGGCTAAAATCGCACCAGTTAAAGCATATTCACTTGTTTCATCAACAAGTTTTAAAGTCTCTGAATAGGCTTCGTCTTCGTAAACATATATAGTTATTACTGGACCAAATAACTCTGTACACATCGTAGTGTATTTTGGATTTGTAGTTACAATAACTGTTGGTTCAATAAAATACCCTTTAGATTTATCGTAACCACCACCAGCAATAATTTCAGCATCACTATCAGCATTTGCCTGGTCAATATACTTAGCTAGCTTATCAAAAGAACCTTCATGGATCACTGCGGTGATAAAGTTGCTCATATCTTCAGGAGAACCCATTTTAAAAGAAGCAAGGTCTTCTAACACATAGTTTTTAACATCTGCCCAAATCCCTTTAGGTATATATGCTCTAGATGCAGCACTACATTTTTGACCTTGGAATTCAAAAGCACCACGAGAGATAGCAGTTGCTACTTGCTTAGCATTAGCGGATTTGTGAGCTACGATGAAATCTTTTCCACCTGTTTCTCCAACAATTCTTGGGTATGTTTTATAATTGTGGATGTTCTCTCCAATTTGCTTCCACAATTCTTTAAATATAAATGTAGAACCTGTAAAGTGTAAACCAGAAAAATCTGGACTAGCTAAAACAGTATTGGTAATCATTACAGGATCCCCAAATACAACATTAATTACACCATCTGGTACACCTGCTTCTTTAAATACATCCATAATTACTTTAGCAGAATATATTTGGCTGTCACTTGGTTTCCAAACAACCACATTACCCATTAATGCCATACAAGCAGGTAAGTTACCTGCAATTGCAGTAAAGTTAAAAGGTGTTACAGCATAAGTAAAACCTTCAAGCGGACGATACTCAACACGATTCCACGCATCGCTTGTACTTTCTGGTTGCTCCATGTAAATATCAGTCATAAACTGAACATTAAAACGTAAAAAGTCTATAAGCTCACATGCAGAATCAATCTCTGCCTGGTGGATTGTTTTAGACTGTGCAATCATAGTTGCAGCATTAATTTTTGCTCTGTAAGGACCAGCAATTAATTCTGCAGCTTTAAGAAAAATACCAGCACGTTGTTCCCAAGGTAATTGAGACCAAGTCTTACGAGCCTCTAATGCTGTAGCAATGGCTTCTTCAACGTGAGTTTGCTCAGCTAAATGGTATTCGCCAACGATATGTTGGTGGTCGTGAGGAGGAGACATTGTTCTGGTGTTTCCAGTTTTTACATCTTTTCCGTTAATATATAAAGGGACTTCTACTTTGCTGTTAAACATAGCTTTGTAAGTTTCGGCTACAGCTTTACGCTCCGGTGAGCCTGGTGCATAAGACTTTACAGGCTCATTAACCGCTACAGGTACATTAAAGAATCCTTTTGACATAATATGATTGTTTTTGTTTAATTTTTGAAAGTGCAAAGGTACAATTTTTAAAGTAGAAATTTGGTTTCAAACGTTATAGTTCTATGAAACTTACATCCATATTTTTTGTAAGTTGCCGTTAAAATTTTCTACAAAGACCTATGTTGAAAAATGATGCCTTTATTTTAACCCTTGCTTACCCTGAAACTATTGTGTCTCATGCAGATGAATGGTATTCTAAATATTTAAAATACCTTTCAATAGGAAATAAATTTCATGTGAGAGCTGGACACGCAGCCATGGTGTTAATTCATAAAGAAACAGGTGTTTTAGAGTATCATGATTTTGGAAGGTATATTACCTCAGAACCTAACGGACGTGTAAGGGGACGAGAGACGGACTTTGAATTGAATTTTCCTGTAAAAGCAAAAATAGAAGGCAATACAATTAAAAACTTAAATGAAATTCTTGAGTTTTTAGCTGTGAATCCAAAATTGACGCATGGTGATGGTCATTTGTATGCATCGGTTTGTAGTTCCGTGAATTATGAGTCAGCCCGAAATCATATCGATACCATGCAAGCTAAAGGTTTTATTAGGTATGCTGCATTTATAAAAGAGGCTTGTAATTGTGCTAGGTTTGTAACTGATGCATTAATAGCAGGTGTTTTAGATGTGAAAATTAAGAAAAAACTCATTCGATCTAAATGGTTCACGCCAAGTACCATTGGCAACGTTGTCATTGCAGATACTGAAGATTTTGTCCATTTGGTAAATGAAAAAGGTGTTATATCTGAATTTAAATCTACCGTTAGTAGAGAAAATAGAAGGTTGTTTTTAGATAGGCTTAAAAGCTATGACCCAAGCTTAGTTGGTACGCTAAAACCTAAACACAATGAGGTTAGGGAAGAACATGCGCAATGGCTGAGTGGTATTGCTGCAGGTGCCTGGTTTGAATTACACGATTTAGGACACGATTCTGAGTTTCGTTTTAGAAGGATTTCACCTTATGGGAATATGGATTGTGATGGTATTTACAAAGTGAATGATGATAGCTTTGATATTTCTAAAGACTATCAGTTTATTCATTACTCTAATTGTTTGTTTTTTAATATAGAACAAGAGGGTAAGAAATATAGATTTAATCTTATAAAAAATTATATGTCAGGTTGAGCGCAGTCGAAACCTAATTAAGTGCAAAAGGAGCACTCAATTTAAAAGAAGGAATATATACTTTAAACTTACTAGCTTTGGTAAAGTTTACCATGTTATAATGGCCTTGCATAGCGCCAAAAGGAGAAGTTAATAAACAACCAGAATTATAAGTGTGCTTTTCACCTGGTTTAAGTACAGGTTTTTTTCCAATAACACCTTCACCTTCAATAATCTCTTCGTTATTGAGGGCATCAAGGATTTTCCAATGGCGAGAATGTAACTGAACAGAATCTTTACTTTGGTTTTCAATAGTTACCTTATATCCAAAAGCAAAATGCACTTTATAATTTTTATAAAAAGTGCCTTCAAAATTGGTTTCGACTGAAATTTTAATACCACTTGTAACTTGTTGTACCATAGATTTTTTGAGCGTTGTACTTGCTAAAATAAGATAAAATTTTAATCAAGTCGTAAATTTTAAGTTAAGACGTAGGTATTTTTAACATTTTTTCTTCCACATAGGCTTCCAATGTTCTAAAAAAGGCTAAAATGTCTGCTTTTTCCAAGACACTATTTATGGTTACCATGCGTACAAATTGTTCGTTTTTATAGGAGCCAAAACCTACCATGAGTTGTGCATCTTCGTATAACGCAGTACATAATTCTTTTGGGTCTATATCTTTATAGTTAAAACAAACTGAAATAGAATCATCAAAACTGTAAAGTTTATAATCTTTATTTTGTTTGATGTAATCTCTGGCGATTTCAGCCATTTCAAACTGCTTGTCAACAATTTTCTCTAATCCTTTAGTGCCGACGGATTTCCATAATGTCCATATTTTAAGAGCATCATTACGTCGACCACATTGCATGGATGTTTTACCTAGGTTAAAGTCATCTCCATCGGTTTGGTATAAATAATCTGCTTCGTTAGAAAATGAATGGTGCAGTTGCTCAGGGTGTTTTGTAACGATAATAGAGCAGCTTAAAGGTGTGCCAAGCATTTTATGTGCGTTAACACTAAACGAATCGGAATTTTTGAGACCATTTACTAAATGTTTGTATTTTTTGCTAAAAATAACACTACCACAATAAGCACCATCAACATGGAGCCAAAGGTGGTAGGTTTTGCATATAGGACTTAAGGTTGAAATATCATCAAAAGCGCCCAACACAGTTGTGCCTGCAGTAGCATTTACAAAGAATGGTATGTGGTTGTTTTTGAGGTCTTCTTTAATCAAAGTTTCTAAATGACTGGCGAGCATCTCACCTTTGTCATTGGTTTTAACAAGACGTACCTGCTCGCGTCCAATACCAGTTAAGGCTGCATTTTTTGCTATGGAATAATGTGATTCAGCAGAAGTGTAGACAATCATTTTTGATGAAAGCCCTTTAGCTCTAATGGATTCATTTTTGGCATCTCTTGCCATAATGAGTGCCATCATATTACTCATAGAGCCACCTGGTGCAAAAGTACCATCGCTATTTTCTGGATATCCTGCTAGTTTTGAGATGTTTTTCAGAACTTGTTTTTCTATACCAACTTGTGGTCCTGCAACCTTGTAAGTGTACATGCTGTTGTTGAGCATTACGGCTAATAGATCACCTAAAGTTGCTTTGCCGATTCTTCCGCCAAAGAGTTGATTAAAAAAGGATTTTGAAGCTGTCTTGGGAGTGCTTTTTACGATGGTTTTCAGATTGTTAATTAGGGTCTCATCAGCCATGCCTTCATCATCTAATGATAAGTCTAATGCATCGTATAGATTAGAGGTAGTAATTTGTTTGGCTACTGGTTGTTTATATTCTTCAGCTAATAACAGTTCAGCGAGTTCTATAAAAATATTGAGGTCTTTTTGCATTAGATTGATTTCAAAATTTTGCTCAGGATAAATTTATTCCTATTTTCGGTATTAAAGAATTATTTCTCTAAATATTGAGTACTCAGGAACATATTCATGCGCTTGTTAATGTATTGTCGCATTCTTCCAAAGAAGATTACACAGATATTCTCTTAAATTTCAATTTTCAGTATGTAGACTTTTCTGAAATAGAAAATTGGAAAACCCATAGTTACACTAGAAACTGTTTTTATAAGGATGAAAATTTTGAGCTGATTTTGATTTGTTGGGATAAAGAACAAAAAACGGCTATTCACAATCATGGCGGTGAGGATTGTTGGGTCTATTTATTAGAAGGTGAGTTAGAGGAGAATTTTTACGAGTTGGATGATTCTGGGCAATTAAAATATAAATCATCTCAGGTCCTAAAACCTGATGCAATCACTAAACCTGAGGGACATGATGGATTTCATAGTTTAGGAAATAGTACTAAAAGTAGAGCATTAAGTCTTCATGTTTACGCAAAGCCAATAGCGCAAAGTCTTACTTTTGATGATGGTTTAGGAAAGTTGGTTGATAAAAAGCTAAGCTACGATACTTTTAAGAATTTTGTGTCTATGGGGCTTTAAAAGCAAAAATTATAAATATAATTTAAGAAGAAAATTCATCTTAGTTTTTTTAATTGTTTTATCATTTGTAATAATCAAATTGCCCTTAAACTCAAAGTTAACACAATCAAAATGGTCGCATTTTAAATCCGTATTTTCTTTAACAGAGTTTTTGTCAATTTCTATGATAATATTGCTGATACAGGACTTTTCTATTTCAAAATACTCTAGTTTCTCGAGATCCCAGAAAAACTCAAAACTACTGACCTTTGGTTTCTCACTAATAATTTCTGATAAGCAATTATTAATTTTATTGTCTTTGGAAACAAATTTAATATCGATTTTTTGGTTGAAATCCCCATGAAAGAAAATATCTAAATTTTCATTAGAGCCTTCGACTGTACCCAATAAATTACCTTGGTATTCACCATTATCTTTGCCATTGGTGTAGTTTGCAAGAAACACATAATTCAAAAATCCGAATGAAATTAATATTATAATATTTTTCATCCTAATTAGAAATATCTACAGAAGTAGCTTCTCCGTAACCGATAAGCCTGTCATATCTCGCTCCTAAATCTCTGTAATACACTAGAGTCTTGTAGTTGTTTTCGGTTTGCCAGTAATCGCCACTAACAGCACCTTCGTCAAGTTCACCTGTCTCGCTATCTACAACAACATATTTATAATTATAGAATCCTTGCTTTAACCTAAAACTTATTTCGTACGCACCTTTTTCAGAATTATATTCCATTCTGGTTAGCGGTTCAATGGCAAATGCATTAAAATTACCGTAAACATGAATGTCTTTTCCGATTAATTCATCCTGTACCAATGAAAAATGCACCATGGTGTAGTCTGCTTCGATGTCTACGTCTGTTCGGTCTAATGCTGTTACCTGAAAATTGCCATTTAAATCTGGGTTGTAGGTGTAAGGTCTTCCTGCTCTAGGCGCATTTGGGTACAAGTAAGTTTGGTAAATATCTTTTAGGTCAATAAACTGAACACCTACATTAGATACTCTTACATCCTTATTTTCAAACCATAAAAACTCGTTGCCTCCCCAAAAAGCAGACTCAGTGTCGTAACGATATATTAGCTCGTTACCAAGTGTGTATTGTGGTTTTAAATCTGAAATTGAAGTGTTGAGATTGTTATTCTGAATGATTACAGTTTTAATAGTCTCAAGAGGATTATTAAAATTGATGCTACTTGTAGAAATTGTAAGGTCAACCGATTGTTTTTCTTCAATAACTCTTACATCTCTAGAGCGTTTTACTCTAACACCGACATTAACCAAGTCTTCGTATATCATGAATTTTCTGCTGAACATTAGTTCATCATATTCGTCATAAATAGAGATCATGTAGTTGCCACTCTTTAATAATGCTCTGGTTTGAATATTAGGGATTTGTAATTTATAGTGCGAATACACTTGGTAAGTATTAAAAGAGTTGTAATATTCCAATATACGTTGATTGTCTAATCCCCTCATATACTCTGCCTTAGCAAGAACTGAAGGTGTCCAATCAAAGTTAAAATGCTCAATCACATAATAAAAGTCTTCTTCATTGGCATTCAGTGCGTCAAATTCCAAAACTAAAGGTTCTCCTAATTTTAAAACAGGTAACTGACCCTGAGTGGTGTTACTTTTAAAAGTAATTGTTTTAATAAAATCTGGAGGACTAACTTCTTCTGCTTGCGCAAATAAAATTGTAGGTATGCTAAGAAAGCACAAAATATAGAAAAGTTGTTTTGTATTCATTTGGTAAAAGTAAGATACTATAAATATAATCAAAATCTGTGCCTCAATGCATAAGAGTTATTTATAATGATTATAAATAAAAATGTTGATGTTAAATTGAAAATAAATTGCTCTTTAATTCTTAAATTTGCACGGATTTTTAGATAACTAATCTTTAACTATATGTCAAAAGACATCAGAATAAAAAAAGGTTTAGATATAAAACTAGTCGGCGAAGCTGAGAAAACAACCGAAAATGCTATTGTTAGTAATTTTTATTATATCAGACCAGAAGATTTCCACAGTATTATCCCAAAACTTGTTGCTAAAGAAGGTACACGTGTAAAAGCAGGTGAAACGTTGTTTTACAACAAGGACATGGAGGATATGAAGTTTGTTTCACCTGTTTCGGGCGAGATAACTGAAATACAGCGTGGTCCAAGACGTCGTATCGACGCAATAAAAATTACTGCAGACAAAGAACAATCTTATGTAGATCACGGTAAGTTTGATATGTCATCTGATGCAGATAAGCTAAAAGCACATTTACTGGCATCTGGTTGTTGGGCTTTTATTAAGCAACGTCCATACGATGTTGTGGCAAAAGCTAATAGCATCCCAAAAGGAATTTTCATTTCAGGGTATGCTAGTGCGCCTTTAGCTGCTGATTTAGATTATACCTTAGCAGGCAAAGAAGCAGAATTGCAAGCTGCTGTTACTGCACTTTCCAAACTTACTAAAGGGAGTGTTCATGTTGCTGTAGGAAGTTCTAATTCTCCATTAGCAGGATTAGATAATGTAACTACTCATAAAGTTTCTGGTCCACATCCTTCAGGTAATGTTGGTACTTTAATTAATAAAGTAGACCCAATCAATAAAGGTGAGGTAGTATGGACTGTCAATGCCCAAGATTTGGTAATTGTAGGCGAGTTATTATTAACAGGCAAGTTTAATGCAGAACGTATTGTTGCTCTCACAGGTTCTTCTGTCAAGAAGCCAAGATATTTTAGAACAAAAATCGGTTCTGAAGTTGCAACTATGGTTTATGACAATGGTGTGGACAAAGATGGTAACGACAGGATTATTTCAGGAAATGTTTTAACAGGAAAAAAAGTAGCACCAGATGGAGCTTTAGATTATTACAGTAACGCCATTACTGTGATACCTGAAGGTGATGACTATGAATTCTTCGGTTGGAATAAGCCAGTATTTGACAAGGTGTCAACGTCTAGAGCGCTAACATTTTCTTGGTTAAATCCAAATAAAAAGTATGACCTCAATACAAATACAAATGGTGAGCATCGTGCATTTGTGGTTACAGGAAGTTACGAAGAGGTGTTTCCATTAGATATCTATCCAATGCAAATTCTAAAAGCTTGTATGTACAAAGATTTAGATGAAATGGAAGCGTTAGGTATGTATGAAGTAGCACCAGAAGATTTTGCATTGACAGAATTTATTTGTGTGTCTAAACAACCACATCAAAAAATAATAAGAGAAGGATTAGACTTAATGCTTAAAGAGATAGGATAATGGGTTTAAAACAAAATTTACACAATTTTAAAGAGAAGAATAAAGATAAAAAGTGGCTTCCAGGATTTAATGCTCTTTTTACCTTTTTGTACATGCCAAACGAGACCACGCATAACGGTACTCATATAAAAGCGGCAGATGATCTTAAACGTACCATGAATACGGTAATTATGGCTTTAGTACCATGTTTAATATTTGGTATGTTTAACGCTGGTTATCAACATTACTTGGCACAAGGTCTAATAGATTCTGCTGATGGATTTTTAGGCGCATCTTTCTGGACATGGGACAATTTTGTTATTGGTCTTTGGAAAGTTCTACCATTGGTGGTAGTGTCTTATGGTGTTGGCTTAGCTGTAGAATTTGTATTTGCCATCATCAAAGGGCATGAAGTAGAAGAAGGTTACTTGGTAACAGGAATGCTAGTACCATTAATTGTGCCAGTAGACATTCCATTGTGGATGTTAGCGGTAGCTGTAGTTTTTGGTGTAATCATTGGTAAAGAAGTATTTGGTGGTACGGGAATGAATATTCTTAATCCCGCGTTAACTATCAGAGCATTTTTATTCTTTGCTTATCCAACTTGGATGTCTGGAGATAAAGTATGGGTCCATGGTGCTGTAGAACGTGATCAAGCCATTGCAAATGGCGCTAATTTAGATGCGATCTCTGGCGAAACTTTGTTGGGATATTACGCTAAATCCGGACAAGAGCTAACTGTAGCAGGAACAGATACAGTAACCACTTATGGTGCTAGAGCAGAAGAACTATATTCTTATGCAGATATGTTCTGGGGTATCATACCTGGTTCAGTAGGTGAGACTTCCAAATTCTTGATTATTATAGGTGCTCTATTTTTAATCTTTACTAAAATAGGAAGCTGGAGAATAATGCTAAGTACAGTGATTGGGGCATTAGTTATGGGGCTAATCTTTAATGGAGTTGTTGATGCTGGTTGGATTGGTGAAACAAGTAAGTTTTATGGACTAATGAGTGTTCCATTTTGGCAACACCTTATAATTGGAAGTATATTGTTTGGTGCCGTTTACATGGCTACTGATCCTGTAACTGCATCTCAGACAAATAAAGGAAAATGGATATACGGTTTTTTAATCGGATTTATTTCTATTATGATACGCGTCTTTAACCCAGCATATCCAGAAGGTGTATTCTTAGCGATTTTATTAATGAATGTATTTGCACCGACTATTGACCATTATGTGGTACAAGCAAACGTTAAGAAACGAATGAAACGATTAAAAGCGAAAGTTGCATAACTATGGAAAATAGAACAGATAAAAATTCGTACACAATTATTTTTGCTATTGGAATGGTAATTGTTGTGGGTGCCTTATTAGCATATTTAGCATCGACATTAAAACCAAAAATTACCGAAAACCAAAGGTTAGAAAAGCAACAAAATATTCTTTATGCCATGGGCATAAATGAGAACGACGAAACAAGTGCAGTATTTATTTCTACTGACAAAGCACCTGAGGCTTTTGATACCAATGTTACTGATCAGATTGTTATTACAGTTGATGCTAATGGTAAGGTTGTTAAAACACAGTCGAGGGATGAATATTACGAAGAAACCAAGCAAGAGCCATACCTTATAGACGTAAAGAAGCAGCAAGCAAGTGTAAAAGCTGGTGGAAACAGAAAGCTACCCTTATTTGTTGGTAAAACTCCAGAAGGAAAAACGGTCTATGTAGCACCAATCTATGGTAAAGGACTTTGGGATGCTATTTGGGGTTATGTGGCGATGGACGAAGATATGATTGTTAGAGGTGCCTATTTTGATCATAAAGGGGAAACACCAGGTCTTGGCGCTAACATAAAGCAGCGTTATTTTATGGACGACTTTTACGGTGAGCATCTGCTAACTAAAAATGGAGCCTTTAAAGGAATAACAGTTGCAAAGGGTAATGCGGACCCAAAAAACAATGATAAAACTGATAATGAGGTAGATGCCATTGCTGGTGCCACAATAACTGGTGACGGTGTAACAGCAATGATTAAAAAAGATTTAAAATTATACTTACCTTACTTTAATTCATTAAAAGGAAAATAAGCGATGGCAAAAGATAGTAGATTAATATTAGACCCACTAACAGACAATAATCCAATTACTATTCAGGTATTAGGTATTTGTTCGGCACTTGCAATTACCGCTGAGTTAGAAGCATCAATTGTAATGTCTATCTCTGTGTTGTTTGTGATGGGTGTAGGAAACGTTGTTATTTCATTAATGAGAAACATTATTCCTTCAAAAATTAGAATTATTGCACAGCTAATTGTTGTAGCGACATTAGTGATTATTGTAGATTTAGTTTTAAAAGCCTTTGCCTACGAACTCAGTAAAACGTTATCCGTATTCGTAGGTCTTATCATTACCAACTGTATCATTATGGGGCGTTTTGAGGCCTTTGCTTTAGGTAACGGTCCTTATAGATCTTTTTTAGATGGTATAGGAAATGCGCTAGGTTATGGAATTATCCTAATAATAGTAGGATTCTTTAGAGAGCTCCTAGGGTCAGGAACTTTGCTGGGAATTCCAGTATTAGGGGATCCAATAGAGAAAACAGGTTTGTACGCCTTGGGTTATGAGAATAATGGATTTATGTTATTGTCACCAATGGCCCTGATTGTAGTTGGTATTATTATTTGGGTACAGCGTACAAGGAATAAAGCATTAATAGAAGATTAAATGTAGTAATGAGATTCTAGTAATGAGAATTTATACATCTCAAAACTAATTGCTCAAAACTCAATACTAAAAGGAATATGGAACACGTAGAATTATTTTTTAAATCAATATTTATAGATAATATGGTATTTGCTACATTCTTAGGAATGTGCTCATACCTAGCAGTATCTAAGAAAGTGTCAACAGCTGTTGGTCTTGGTGCTGCTGTAATATTCGTATTAGCAATAACAGTGCCTTTAAACTGGTTGTTAGATCAGTATATTTTACAACCAGGCGCCTTGTCTTGGTTAGGTGCTGAGTATGCAAGCTACGATTTAAGTTTCTTATCGTTTATTATGTTTATCGCTACCATCGCAACTATGGTACAGTTGGTAGAAATTATAGTAGAGAAATTTTCACCTTCCTTGTACAACTCTTTAGGTATATTCTTACCATTGATTGCTGTAAACTGTGCAATTTTAGGTGGATCTTTATTTATGCAGTCTCGTGAAATAGCAACTTTAGGCTTAGCACTTAACTACGGAATAGGTTCTGGTATAGGTTGGTTTTTAGCAATTTTAGCTATAGCAGCAATTCGTGAAAAAATTAGATACAGTAATGTCCCACCAGCATTAAGAGGTTTAGGTATTACATTTATCATTACTGGCCTAATGGCAATTGGATTTATGAGCTTTGGTGGAATGTTGACAGGAGGTGATGACGAAGGTAAAGCTGAAGAAAAATCTGCTGCAATAGAAGTTATCGAAGAAGATGTTAAACAAGAAGATGCTAAAACTGAGTCTGACTTAGAATTGGCAGAAAATATAAATAAGTAATCGATGAGCATGATGATATTAGCCGCAAGTACAATCGGAACTGTAGTAGCAACCGTTGGAGCCTTTTTGTTGGTGACGCTATTACTAGTAGCATTATTATTATTTGTAAAACAAAAATTATCGCCTTCTGGACCAGTAAAAATCCTCATTAATGGTGAAAAAGAAATTGAAGTAGCCTCAGGAGGGACACTACTATCAACATTAGGAAGTAATAAAGTATTCCTACCGTCTGCATGTGGAGGTGGCGGTACATGCATTCAATGTGAATGTCACGTACTATCTGGTGGTGGAGAAGCCCTTCCTACTGAAACACCACACTTCTCACGAAAGGAATTACAGCATGGTGCTCGTTTAGCATGTCAGGTAAAAGTAAAACAAGACATGGAAATTACCATTCCCGAAGAAGTGTTTGGTATTAAAAAATGGGAAGCAACTGTTGTTCGTAATTATAATGTTGCATCTTTTATTAAAGAATTTGTTGTTGAAATCCCTGAGGATATGAACTACAAAGCAGGAGGTTATATTCAGATTGAAATACCACCATGCGAAATTAAATATTCTGATATAGACATTACTGCACACCCAGAAGAGCATGATACACCAGACAAGTTTCAAGCTGAGTGGGATAAATTTGGTCTTTGGCCATTAGTGATGAAAAATACAGAAACTGTAGAGCGTGCATACTCTATGGCTTCCTACCCAGCAGAAGGAAGAGAGATTATGCTTAATGTGCGTATTGCAACTCCACCATGGGATCGTGCTAAGAACCAATGGATGAATGTAAATCCTGGTGTAGCATCATCATATATTTTTGCTCAAAAACCTGGAGACAAGGTGGTGATTTCTGGTCCTTATGGTGAATTCTTCATCAATGAATCGGAGAGCGAAATGCTTTATGTTGGTGGAGGTGCAGGTATGGCACCAATGCGCTCACACTTATATCACTTATTTAAAACTTTAAAGACAGGGCGTAAAGTGACCTATTGGTATGGTGGACGTTCTAAGCGAGAATTATTTTATATAGATCACTTTAGAGAATTAGAAAGAGACTTTCCGAACTTTAAGTTCTACATGGCATTATCAGAGCCATTAGAAGAAGATAATTGGAAAGTTAAAAAAGATATCAACGATGAAGAAGGTGATGGTTTTGTAGGATTTATTCATAATTGTGTGATTGATAATTATCTTAACCATCATGAAGCTCCAGAAGATATAGAATTATACTTCTGTGGCCCACCGTTAATGAATCAAGCCGTTCAAAAGATGGGAGAAGATTTTGGTATCCCAGACGAACATATCAGATTCGATGACTTTGGTGGATAAACATTAAAGTGCTAAATAAATAAAATCCTATTCAAAATTTTTGAGTAGGATTTTTTAGTTCTGTTGTTTTTGAATACTCAGAATACTAAGATTATTGTAACACTTCTTTAATAATTTACTTCGTATCTTTGTTGTCTAGAAGAAGAAAATGAATGGAAACAAAAGTAGCTTCAAATATATTACCAGAACGCAAACCAAAATGGTTAAGAGTCAAATTACCAACAGGTAAAAAATATACAGAACTAAGAAGTTTAGTAGACAAGTACAAGTTAAATACTATTTGTACATCTGGGAGTTGTCCAAACATGGGAGAATGCTGGGGAGAAGGGACTGCAACTTTCATGATATTAGGTAATGTCTGTACACGTTCTTGTGGATTTTGTGGTGTTAAGACAGGAAGACCAGAAACTGTTGATTGGGATGAGCCAGAAAAGGTAGCACGTTCTATAAAACTGATGCAAATAAAGCATGCTGTTTTAACAAGTGTAGATAGAGACGATCTTAAAGATATGGGAAGCATTATGTGGGCAGAAACAGTAAAAGCTGTTAGACGAATGAATCCTGAAACTACTCTTGAAACATTGATACCAGATTTTCAAGGTATAGAGAGACATATTGATAGAATTGTCGAAGTAGCTCCAGAAGTTGTGTCGCATAATATCGAAACTGTCCGTCGCTTAACTAGAGAGGTACGTATACAAGCAAAATATGATCGTAGCATGGGTGTTTTAAAATATCTAAAACAACAAGGGCAACGTAGAACTAAGTCTGGAATAATGCTCGGTTTAGGAGAAGCAAGGGAAGAAGTTATTGAAACACTACACGACCTAAGAGAAAACGATGTCGATGTTGTTACTATAGGTCAGTATCTTCAGCCAACAAAAAAGCATTTGCCTGTACAACGATTTATAAATCCAGATGAATTCGATGAGTATAAAGCAGTAGGTTTAGAACTTGGGTTTAGACATGTTGAGAGTAGTGCTTTGGTGAGATCTTCCTATAAGGCTCAGAAACATATCAATTAATGATTAGGGTTGCTATAAATGGATTCGGTAGAATAGGCCGACGTGTGTTTAGATTAGCGTTAAATAATCCTAAAATTGAAATTGTTGCTATAAATGATTTAGCAGATGCCAAAACATTGAGTCACCTTCTAAAATATGATAGTATTCATGGTGTGCTTCATAATGATGTATCTTTTAAAACCAATAGTATCATTGTAGAAGGAGTTTCCATTCCGTTATTCAATGAGAAGCATCCAAAATCAATCAATTGGAAAACAGTTCAGCCAGATATAGTTATTGAGTCTACTGGTAAATTCAAAACTCAATCAGAGCTTCAAAATCATATTACTAATGGAGCAAAACAGGTTATACTATCTGTGCCATCAGTAGATGATGATATCAAAACTATTGTACTTGGTGTTAACCATGACAGTATTGATGGTTATGAACCTATTATATCCAATGCGTCTTGTACTACTAACAATGCTGCACCAATGATAGCTTTAATAAAGGAGCATTTTGGTGTTAAACAGGCTTACATTACAACCGTTCACTCATATACTACCGACCAAAGTCTGCATGACCAGCCTCACAGAGATTTAAGGCGGGCAAGAGCTGCAGGTCAATCAATTGTGCCTACAACTACAGGTGCTGCAAAGGCTTTAACTAAAATTTTTCCTGATTTGTCTGACGTTATTGGTGGTTGCGGTATAAGAGTTCCTGTAGCCAACGGATCACTAACTGACATAACTCTTAATGTAGAAACTGATACTACTATAGAAGAAGTAAATTCTATATTTAAGAACGCTTCAAAAGGGTCTTTAAAAAATATTTTAGAGTATACAGAAGATCCAATAGTTTCAATAGATATTGTAGGTAATAGACACTCTTGTATATTCGACTCTCAGATGACTTCCGTTATCGGAAACATGGTGAAAATAGTGGGCTGGTACGACAATGAAACAGGATATAGTTCAAGAATTTTAGATTTAATTTGCAATTTATCGGATAAAAAAGCACTTTTGTCGAATAAATAATTATATTTGTTTTATAAATAGAGCTGAAATGTCCCGAATCAAATATCACATATTTGTTTTTTTAGCATGTTTTTGTAGTCTGGTTTTCGCGCAACAAGGTGTTGTGGAAGATCCAGACATGTTATCTATACGCTTACAAGAACGAATTAATCAAGCAAAATTAGAAAGCGATAGAGGTGATTATTACAATGCTCTAAGTAACCTTGATAAAGCTTTAGATATAGCAAAAACTATTGATGATAAAATAAGTCAAGGAACAACACTTACCAAAATAGCTAAGGTGCGTTACCTAGTAGGTGAAACCGATAAAGCTAATATAGCGCTAGGAAAAGCAATTCAGTTGCAACGCGAAAATGATGACTATGGTAATCTTGCGGTCAGTTATAATATACAAGGTGTTGTATACAGTACTGATGAAAAATATGAGTTGGCATTAGATTATTACAATTCCGCAAAAAATTTGTTTGAACAAGAAGATTTAGAAGAATACATTTCAGAAGTTACCCTAAATGAAGCAAAGGCATACATAGCACTGCAGAGATACGAAGAAGCTAAAACACAGCTCGATAAAACAATTATTATTTCTAAGAAATATGAACAAAGAAGAGTTTTAAGTAGTGCCTTAATTCAGTCTGGTAAAGTATCGAGCGCATTAGATAATACTGATTTAGCTTTATCTCAGGTAGAGGAAGGACTCTCAATTGCAAAAGCCCATAATGTAGTAGAAAATGTTAATGAGGCTTATTTAACTTTAAGTGATATACATAAAAAAAGAGGTGACTATAAAAATTCATTGGAGAACATAACCCAGCACATACGTCTTTCTGATTCTATATTAGATGTTAAGCGCGAAAACTTAGCTTTAGGTGTTTCAAGCCAAGTTATCAATAAATATAAGGATGCCCAAAATGAGCAGCTCAAACAACAAATAGACGAAGTAAGTGCAGAAAGTAATTTTACAAGAATAACAACGATATTAAGTATTGCCTTAATTACAATTCTTTCGCTTTTAACTTTATCCTTATATAAAAACAACAATATAAGGTTGAAGACCAACAATATGCTTCACAAAAAAAATGATGAGCTTATCGTTGCTAAAGAAAAAGCAGAGTTAGCCTCAAAAACAAAAGCTAACTTTTTATCTACCGTAACACATGAGTTAAGAACACCTCTTTATGCTGTTACAGGGCTGACTAATATGCTTTTGGATGAAAACCCAAAAGAACATCAAATACCACACTTAAAATCATTAAAATTTTCAGGAGATTACTTGTTAACGTTTATTAATGATATTCTTCAAATAAATAAAATTGAAGCAAATAAAGTTGAGTTAGACCCTGAAATATTCAACCTTAAAAATAAAATAGAAAATGTAATGTCTGCCTTAGACAATTCAGCTAAGGACAATGGCACTAAATTACATTTCGATTATGAAGATGGTTTGCCAGAAAGTTATAATGGTGACCAGCTAAAGATTTCCCAAATCTTAATTAACCTACTTGGAAATGCCATTAAGTTTACAAAAGATGGAGACATCTGGGTAAGAGCGTACAAAATTGATCAAAAGGACAATAAGTACACCTTACGTTTTGAAATTGAAGATAATGGTATTGGTATTACAAAAGAAAAACAAGACCAAATGTTTGAGAGCTTCTCCCAAGGCTCCGTGCAGATTAATCGCAAGTATGGTGGTACAGGTCTTGGTTTATCGATTGTAAAAGGACTTATCAAAATTCTTAAAGGAAAAATTTATTTGAAGAGTGAACTTGGAAAAGGTACTACATTCTTCTTTGAGATTCCCCTGGAGAAGGCTGAGACAGTCGATACGCCAGCGGTAGAAGAAACTAAACAAACAAATAAGATGGAAGATTTGGATCTAAGCGAAGTAAAGATTTTAATTGTCGAGGACAATAAAATCAACCAAATGATTACCAAAAAGATTCTCAATAAAATGGGACTTTATTGTGATGTTGTAGATAATGGTGAAGCTGCCGTAGAACAAGTAAAATCTATAGACTATAATGTTGTTTTAATGGATATTCATATGCCAGGTATCAGTGGTTTAGAGGCTACTAAGATTATTAGAACTTTCAATAAAGACTTAGTTATCTTCGCGTTAACAGCTGTAACATTAGAAGATAAGATGCATGAGTTTGGTGAAGCCGGGTTTAATGATATCATCTCTAAGCCATTTAAGCAAGAAGATTTTGAAGGTAAGTTATACGATGTGCTTTCAGGTAAAGAAGTAGTGTCTAGTTTCTTTTAGCCTACAAAAGATCTAATTGCATTATCAAAAACATCTTTTTTATCAATAGTTATTTCAATCGGAAGGTAGAATAATTTAGCTTCTAAACTTTCATTATCCACTAATCGGACAAAATCTTTTTCTGTAGTTATGATCAATTCCTTTTTTGCTAATTCTTCAATGTCATTTATCCTAAAACTATAGTGGTCAGGAAACTCTAAATGATCAAATTTTAACCCTTTATTTTTTAGAAAGTCAACCAAAGGCTTTGCATTAGCTATACCAGTTACAAGCGTAAATTCTGGCAAAGATTGTAATGCTATCTCCGAATGCGTTGAAATAACCTTTTCAGCGTAACTTATAGAACTAAATACTAATTTTTGATGTGGTTTAATCCCTAACCCATTAGAAATTTTATGTTTTTCACTTTCAGAAATATCCGCAGGACATTTTGTTACTACAATTATATCAGCTCTTTTGGCACCAGATCTTGGTTCTCGTAAGTTTCCAGTAGGCAAAACAATATCATTGCTATAAAGGTTGTAATATGCGGTTAGCAAAATATTAAAACCAGCTTTTACTTTTCTGTGTTGGTAAGCATCGTCTAGTAAAATAACTTCAGGTTTGTCTTCTAGTTGTAGCAACCGAGCAATTCCATTTTGGCGATTACCATCAACAGCAACTTTTATACTCTTAAATTTTCTGAAGAATTGAAACGGCTCATCACCAATGGTATCAGCTGTTGCACCTTGGTCTGCCAATTCATAACCCTCGGTTATACGTTTGTAACCTCTGCTCAGTGTAGCAACAGACTTTTCATCTTTTAGCAAACGAATCAAGTATTCTATCATAGGTGTTTTTCCTGTGCCACCAGTACTGAGATTTCCAACACAAATAATCGGAATGTCATATGATTTTGAAGACTTAACACCTTTATCGTATAGCCAATTTCTTAGCCAAGTTACCAAGTAGTAAATTGGCACAACAGGAAACAATATGATGCGTAGAAATTTCACAAGCACTAAATTATATTATTTTTGAAACAAATATACACTTATGCTAGTACAAGATGTAATAAATCATTTACACGCTTTGGCTCCTTTAAACTATGCCGAAGATTTTGATAATGTAGGCCTTTTGGTAGGTGACAAAAATCAAACAGTCACAGGTGTTTTGGTAACTTTAGACACTCTTGAAGCTGTTGTAGATGAAGCCATAGAAAACAACTGTAATCTCATTGTGAGTTTTCATCCTATCATTTTTAAAGGCCTAAAAAAACTGACCGGTAAAACCTATGTAGAGCGCGTTGTTATAAAAGCAATCCAGCATAAAATCGCAATTTTCTCAATACATACGGCTTTAGATAATGCATTTCAAGGTGTTAATTCTATAATCTGCGATCAGTTACAATTACAGAATAAAAAGATTTTAATACCACAATCTGGCACCTTAAAAAAGTTACAAACCTATGTGCCTAATGAAAATGCTGAAGCATTAAGAACAGCTTTATTTAATGCAGGTGCAGGCAATATAGGTAATTACGATGCTTGCAGTTTTAATCTTGAAGGTAAAGGCACTTATAGAGGAAATGAAGAATCAAATCCAACACTAGGTGAAAAAAATAAATTACATACCGAAAATGAAACTTTAATTTCTGTAGTTTTTGCAAAACATACAGAATCTAACGTTCTAAGAGCACTTTTTAATACACATCCTTATGAAGAAGTAGCATACGAAGTTACCACGTTAGATAATACCAACCAGTATATAGGTATGGGAATGATTGGTGAGTTGGAAAAAGAGATGGATGAGTTAGACTGTTTAAATTACGTAAAGCAAAAAATGAATACCAAATGCGTGAGACATTCAAAACTCCTCAATAAATCCATAAAAAAGATAGCGGTTTTAGGAGGTTCTGGAAGCTTTGCCATAGGTGCAGCTAAGGCATCTGGTGCAGACTTGTTAGTAACAGCAGATCTTAAATATCACGACTTTTTTAGTGCAGAAAACAATATTTTGTTAGCAGATATTGGTCATTATGAGAGCGAACAGTTCACAAAATCGTTTTTAGTAGACTATCTCTCGAAAAAAATTACTAATTTTGCAGTCATTTTATCAAAGACAAATACAAATCCGGTAAAGTATTTATAATTATGGCGAAAAAAGCTGAAGTTACTGTAGAAGAGCGTTTAAGAGCGCTTTACGATTTACAGTTAATAGACTCTAGAGTAGACGAAATAAGAAATGTGAGAGGTGAGCTTCCTTTAGAAGTAAGAGATTTAGAAGATGAGGTAGAAGGGTTAAATACCAGACTAGAGAAATTAAATGATAGCCTTGCTGTTATTGATGATGAGATTAAAGGAAAGAAAAATTTAATCGAAGAAGCTAAAGCTTTAATCAAAAAATATAGCGAGCAACAAAATAACGTTAGAAATAACAGAGAATACAATTCATTAACGAAAGAGATTGAATTTCAGGAACTAGAGATTCAATTAGCTGAAAAACACATCAAAGAATTTAAGGCTCAGATAGAGCAGAAAAAAGAAGTTATTTCTGAAACTAAAGACCGTTTAAAAGATCGTAAAGAGCACCTTAAGCACAAAAAAGGTGAATTAAATGAAATCTTAAAAGAGACTGAAAAAGAGGAAGAAGCGCTTATTAGTAAATCTGAAGAGTACCAAAAGAAAATCGATGAACGTTTAGTAAAAGCGTATTTGAGAATTAGAAATAACGTAAAAAACGGTTTAGCTGTTGTGCCAATAGAGCGTGGTGCATCTGGTGGTTCTTTCTTTACTATTCCGCCACAAGTACAGGTAGAAATTGCTTCTCGTAAAAAAGTAATTACAGATGAGCATAGCGGTCGTATCTTAGTAGATGCTGCTTTAGCAGATGAAGAAAAAGAAAAAATGGATAAGTTATTTGCTAAACTAGCAAAGTAACTACCATTAAATAATATCTCAAAAGCCTTCACAATTTGTGAGGGCTTTTTTATTTAATAAAACTTTAAAGGATTTCTTTTTAAGGAATTGTATTTTTATACGTCTATAGAAAAAGAAAAAAGGAAATTCATGAAAAAATTACTTATTATTTTAAGCATAAGTCTTTGCTTTAATTGTCATAACCAGGCGCAAACCAATCCAAAACAACAAGAAATAATTAATGCAGAACCTGTAGAAGTTCCTATGGAAGATGGTAAAGCAAAAGCCTACTTTGCAAGTGGATGTTTTTGGTGCGTAGAGGCTATTTATGAGAGTGTTAAAGGAGTTGAAGAAGTTTATAGTGGTTTTTCAGGTGGACATACAGATGATATTACGTACGAGAAAAGTCACTCCGGTACAACAGGACATGCTGAAGCTGTTGAAGTGATTTACGATCCAGAGGTTGTGAGTTTTTCAACATTGGTAGATGTGTATTTCGGATCCCAAAACCCAACACAAGTTAATGGTCAAGGACCAGATAAAGGGCCGCAGTACCGTTCAATTATATTTTATCAAAATGATGAGCAAAAAGAGATTATTGAGAACAAGAAAGCAGCGCTTGCAAAAGAATTAGATGCGACAATAGCCGCAGAAGTATATCCATTCTTAAAATTTTATAAAGCGTCAGATTATCATCAGGATTTTGAAAAGCGAAATCCAAACCAGAGTTATGTAAGAGCGGTTTCTATTCCTCGATTAAATCGTTTTAAGGCAAAATTTCCTGAGTTACTAAAAGATGAAGAGAAGCACTAACTTAAAATACTAATAATCTGTCATTCTGAATTTATTTCAGAATCTAAGTAAGTTCAGATTGACACCACACTTTTTTGGTAAAACCTTTTATTTTTTAATCGCCTTAATCTCAAAAATCATTGGGAATAGCTGATCTTTCATTTTATACATACCAGACTCTGTTTTAATCAAATCAGGAAAAACATCATAAGGGCTTTCATCATACTCATTAAGATACTCAATCTGCAAACCAGCTTCAATAAGTGCATTTACGACTTCAGAAAGTCCATGATTCCATCCATATTCCTTACTCACCATTTTTGAAGATTGGTTAGCATACGTACCTTCATATTCTTCATAAATTACTTCATCTTGGCTGTAATGGTATTTCATTTTTGGCTTACCATCCACATAATCAAACATCCATAGAATAGGATGAAACTCTACCATATAAAATGTACCACCAACCTTAAGACGTTCAGAAATCATTTTAGCCCAAGGTTTTAAATCTGGCAACCACCCAATAACTCCATAACTCGTGTAAACAATATCAAACGTTTTATTAATGTGTTTTGAAGTATCCAAAACGTTACAACAAACAAACTCAGCATCAAGTTGCAATTCGTCATTGAGCTTCTTGGCAAGCTTTATACCCTCATCACTCAAATCCACACCAACGCAATGTGCGCCCATACGTTGCCAGCTTATGGTGTCTTGTCCAAAATGGCATTGCAAATGCAAAAGTGATTTTCCTTTAACATCTTTTAAAGCTTTTAATTCATACGGCATTAAAGAAGATTTACCAGACTTAAATGCTTTCATATTATACATTTCACTTTGCGCATGTATCGCTACTTTCTTATTCCACGTGTCTCTATTGGTTTCAAAGTAGTTATTGGTGTCTTCCATTTTTAATAACTTTTTGTTCCTTCGCTTTGGGAAGGTTAGGATGGGCTTTAAATTTGTATCTAAATTAAATAACTTTTTAATATGAAGCCTTTATATCTTAGTTTCATCTGCTTACTCATAGTTTTTTCTTGTAAGTCTGAAAAGAAAGAAACTCCAAACAAAACAAAAGAAGCTGAATTACGTATCGTAGAAAAAATAGCGAATGCTCACGGTTATGAGAATTGGGTGAATGTTGAAAAAGTAGCATTCACTTTCAAAGTAGACAGAGATACTATAAAAGGTAGCGGTCGTTCATGGGTTTGGTTTCCAAAGAACGATAGTGTTTATATGAAGGCAGGAACACAAGAAGTAAGATACTCAAGGAAAAATCTAGACAGTGTGCCAGCCAATGTAGATAAAGCCTTTATAAATGATAAATTTTGGCTTTTAGTCCCATTTCAATTGGTTTGGGATACATCTGCAACAATTTCTGAGCCAAAAAAAGTAGAATCGCCAATTAACAAAGAACAATTGGAGATGATTACAATTACCTATCCTGATGAAGGAGGTTACACACCTGGTGATGCCTATGATATTTATTTTGATGAAGATTATTTGATTAGAGAATGGACGTATAGACAAGGAAATTCACCAGAACCATCCTTAAGTAATACCTTTGAAAATTATCAAGATTTCAACGGTATAAAAATAGCAATAGACCACAAAAAAGATAATGGTAATTGGAACTTAAATTTCGCAGATGTTAGTATAGCACTAGAATAAATGAAATTTAAAATTTTGGCATTACTTTTGTAATCTATAATGTAAGTTTCACGTGGGTCATTGCGACCTATAACGTATAGCTTACATTTTCCGCCTTTTGGCGTCTATATATATTTAAGCACTTTAGTTTCAGAGCTAAAGTGCTTTTTATCCTTTAAAGTCTTGTTTAACATGGGCTCCATCACAGTAGGGCTTATTTTGCGAAGCACCACATCGGCAAAACGCTGTAGTCTTATTTTTGGTTTCTTGTTTCCCGTCTTTGTGGGTAACTTTAAGCGTGCCGTAAATTAATAGCGGACCGTTTTCTAACACTTCAACTTTAGTTTCTAAAATCTCTGAAGTTTTGTCCTCACTATCAGTCATATAATAGCTTAGTGCTCCTGATGGGCATTTTTTAACCGTTTTAATGATGTTGTCGGTTGTGCCTGAATCAATTTTTATCCAAGGTCGTTCCTTAGGTTGAAACACATCTGGTAAGCCCTTTACACACATTGCTGAATGAATGCATTTTTCAGCCTCCCAAACAACAGTGACTTCGCCGTTAGAATATTCTTTTGTATTGCCCATCTGTTATTAGATTTTTAAAATTAGAATTCAACTCTTTTTCTTTAAAGGTACTAAAATTTAATCCTCAATCAGCCTTTTAATACTACACTTTAAATCCTTATTTTTGTTACAAACCGATAAATCTATCTCAAATTGTTCAACTTTCAGACTAACCTAGAATACGCTAAACAGCAAGATGAGTTAGATAACTTATCCCATTACAGAAAGCAATTTCATATCCCAAAAGATAAGAATGGAAATGAGCTGATCTATCTGTGTGGAAATTCTCTTGGATTACAACCAAAATCTACAAAAGATTATATAAATCAAGAATTAGAGGATTGGGCAAATCTAGGGGTTGAAGGACATACACATGCTAAAAATCCATGGATGCCTTATCATGAGTTTTTAACAGAAGCTTCAGCAAAATTAGTAGGAGCAAAACCTATCGAAGTGGTTACGATGAACTCGTTAACAGCAAACCTGCATTTTATGATGGCGTCTTTTTACAAGCCAACAAAAGAACGCTATAAAATTTTAATAGAAAGTGATGCATTTCCATCTGATAAATACGCAGTAGAGTCACAATTGCGTCATCATGGTTTTGATGATAAGGAAGGATTGTTGTTATGGAAGCCAAGAGCAGGTGAAGAACTACTTAACTATGAAGATTTAGAACAAATTCTTAAAACTCACGGTAATGAAATAGCGCTAATTATGATTGGTGGTGTTAACTATTATACTGGGCAATATTTCGATCTAAAACGAATTGCCAAATTAGGTCATAGCCACGGTTGTATGGTTGGTTTCGACTGTGCACATGGGGCAGGAAATGTAAAATTAGACTTGCATAATTCTGGTGCTGATTTTGCGGTATGGTGTACTTACAAATATTTAAATTCCGGACCAGGAAGTTTATCAGGTTGTTTTGTACACGAGCGACACGCTTATGATAAAAGCTTAAACCGCTTTGCAGGCTGGTGGAGTCATAATAAAGAAACGCGTTTCAATATGCGCCATGAGTTCGATGTATTGCCTGGAGCCGAAGGTTGGCAGCTGAGTAATCCACCTATTTTATCAATGGCGGCAATTAAGGCATCATTAGATATGTTTAACGAAGTTGGGATGGATAAACTCACACAAAAATCTAAGAAACTGACAAGTTATTTTGAGTTTTTGTTGAACCAGTTAGGTGAAGATACTATAAGAATTATTACTCCATCTAATCCTGAAGAACGAGGTTGTCAACTATCTATTCAAGTTTTAAATGCAGATAAATCACTACACCAAAAACTTACTGATGCAGGTGTTATAAGTGATTGGCGCGAACCTGATGTGATCCGTTGTGCACCAGTACCATTTTACAACAGTTTTGAAGATGTGTTTAGAATGGTAGAAAAGTTGAAAGAAATTTTAAATTAAACAGTCACCTCGAGCGTAGTCGAGAGGTCATAAAAAGGTCTCTACTGCGCTCGACCAGACAACTAACATAATGAAACAAAAAGAAAACATATTAATCATTGGTGCAGGTTTATGCGGCTCACTTTTAGCATTACGATTAGCACAAAGAGGATATAATGTCAATGTTTACGAAAGTAGGCCAGATCTACGCACAACAGATATTTCCGCAGGTCGTTCTATCAATCTTGCTTTATCAGATCGCGGATTTAAAGCCTTACGTTTAGCTAATGTTGAAGATAAAGCGCGTGAGATTTGTATTCCAATGAAAGGCAGACTGATGCACGATACTGAAGGTAATACCTTTGCTTCTAACTATTCTGGTCGCGATAACGAATACATCAACTCAATTTCAAGAGGAGATTTAAACGGGATGCTATTAACCGAAGCCGATACATACGACAATCTCACCATTCATTTCAATACCGAATGTGAAACGGTAGATTTAGATACTAATACTGTTCATTTTACAAACCGAAATACAAAAGAAACCTTTAACGTCACTGCAGACGTTATATTTGGTGCCGATGGAGCGGGTTCAGAATTAAGAAAAAGCTACTTTTTACAACGTAAATTCTTATTTAGTTTTTCTCAAAATTTTTTAACCCATGGTTATAAAGAGTTAGAAATTCCCGCAGCAAAAGACGGAAGCCATCAAATAAGCAAAGATTATTTACACATTTGGCCAAGAGGTGGTTATATGTTAATTGCCTTACCAAATTTAGATGGAAGTTTCACCGTAACCTTATTTTTAAGTCATGAAGAAGGTGAGTATAATTTCAAAGATCTAGATTCAGAAGACAAGATTAGAGCCTTTTTTCAAGCGCAATTTCCAGATGCGTTGGCATTAATTCCAAACATAGCAGATGAATTTGCTAACAATCCAACGGGACCTTTGGGTACTATTAAGTGTTCACCATGGCATTATAAAGGCAACACCTTAATTTTAGGTGATGCAGCGCATGCTGTTGTTCCGTTTTACGGTCAAGGGATGAATGCATCTTTTGAAGACGTTGCAGTTCTAGATAGTGTTATCGATAAGCACGAAGGCGACTGGGAAACGATTTTCAAAACCTATCAAAACGTAAGAAAAGCAGATGCAGATGCTATTGGCGAATTAGCTCAAGAGAATTATTACGAAATGCGTGATCACGTTGCTAATCCGATGTTCAAGAAAAAACGTCAGCTAGAAGTGCAACTAGAAAAGCATTTCCCTGATCATTATTTTTCAAAATACTCAATGGTAACATTTAACGAAAATATTGGTTATCATGAAGCTATGACTAAAGGTCGTGCGCAAGATAAAGCCATTTTAAACATGATTGCAGATAACGAGATATCGATAACAACGGATATGACTTATGAGCAATTAGAAAAGGCTTTACAAAAAGTACAAGAAAAAACTAATGATATTATTGATGATGACAACGTTGCAAAAACGATGCATCACTAAATTCCTGCGAAAGCAGGAATCTTTTAAAACAAGAATAAACTGTCACTTCGAGCGCAGTCGAGAAGTCTATCCAAAAGACAGCTCTATTGGCTCATTATGACCCAATAATTATAAAAATAGATTCTGAATCAACACCTCGACAGGCTCAGTGTGACAATTCAGAGAGACGATCATTATGAATACAAACGCAGGAACCAAAGTAACACCAAGAGGCGCATATCCACACGTAAAAGTGGTAGGCGATTTCATTTTCGTATCAGGAACCAGTTCAAGACGCCCAGACAATACCATTGCTGGTGTAGAACTTATTGACGAAATGAACACCAAAAAATTAGATATCGAAGTTCAAACCAGAGAAGTTTTAAAAAACATCGATAAAAATTTACAAACCGTTGGTGCCAGCTTGAAAGACGTGGTTGATGTAACTACCTTTTTAGTAAACATGAACGATTTTGCAGGTTACAACAAAGCTTACGCTGAGTTTTTTGAAAAAGTAACAGGACCAACAAGAACAACCGTTGCTGTACACCAATTACCTCATCCTGATTTGTTGGTTGAGATTAAGGTGATGGCATATAAAAAGCAATAAAAAAACTGTCATATCGAGTGCAGTCGAGATATCTCATCATGTGATTTCTCACATTCGTTCGAAATGACAAATCAGAAGAATGAACATACAAAATTACATTAACGGTCAATTTGAAAACCCATCATCTAACAGTTGGATTGACAACTACAATCCTTCAAACGGTGAAGTCTATGGGCAAATCCCAAACTCATCAAAAGACGATGTAGAACAAGCCTATAAAGCTGCACAATTTGCTTTTCCAAGCTGGAGTCATACTACATTAGGAGAACGTAGCAGAATTCTAATTAAGATTTCAGAATTATTAGAAGCCAATTTAGACCGTTTTGCAGAAGCCGAAAGTAAGGACAACGGAAAACCAATAAGTCTTGCCAAAATGGTTGATATACCAAGAGCAGCAAGTAATTTCAGGTTTTTCGGAAATGCCATTACACAATTTGCAAGTGAAAGTCACGAAAGCGTTGGTCAAAACGCTGTAAACTATACACTACGCCAACCTATTGGTGTTGTTGGCTGTATAAGTCCTTGGAATTTACCTTTGTATCTGTTCACTTGGAAAATAGCACCAGCAATCGCAGCAGGTAATTGTGTGGTCGCCAAACCAAGCGAAGTCACACCAATGACAGCTTATTTGTTAGGAGAAATTTGTAACGAAGCTGGTTTACCTAAAGGCGTTTTAAATATTGTTCACGGTTTAGGCACTACGACAGGTCAAGCTATTGTAGAGCATCCAAATATCAAAGCCATTAGTTTTACTGGCGGAACAGCAACTGGTGCGCATATTGCCAAAGTTGCCGCACCAATGTTTAAAAAATTATCTTTAGAATTAGGCGGAAAAAACCCAAACATCATCTTTGCCGATTGCGATTATGATGATATGCTGAACACAACCGTACGTTCGTCATTTGCTAATCAAGGCCAGATTTGTCTTTGCGGAAGCCGAATTTTTGTTGAGGAATCAATTTACGATAAATTCAAAGCAGACTTTGTAGAAAAAGTAAAAGGGTTAAAAGTTGGTCATCCTTCTGAAGCAGACACTAATATTGGTGCTTTAGTTTCAAAACCACATCTTGAAAAGGTGAAAAGCTACATTGAAATTGCTAAAGAAGAAAGTGCAACTATTTTATGTGGCGGAAACGAAGTTACTGTTGAAGGTTACGAAAATGGTTACTATTTACAACCAACAGTTATTGAGGTTAAAACTGATGATTGTCGTGTGAATCAAGAAGAAATTTTTGGTCCAGTAGTTACCATTATGCCATTTAAAACTGAAGAAGACGTTTTAAAGATGGCTAACAAAGTAAAATACGGATTATCAGCAACGCTTTGGACTAACAATTTAAAACGCACGATGCGAATGAGCAACCAACTTCAGGCAGGAATAGTTTGGGTAAACACTTGGATGATGCGCGATTTACGCACACCTTTTGGCGGAGTAAAAGCAAGTGGAGTTGGTCGCGAAGGTGGTTTTGAAGCTTTACGCTTTTTTACTGAGGCTAAGAATGTATGTATAAAATACTAGAAGCCCATCTTCCGTCTTCCCAAAGGGAAGAAACTGAAAGAAGTAATTAAAATATAAAATTTGACTAGAAAAGATTTCTTATTTGATATTTGGAAAAAATATTTAAGACCTATCTTATTTTTTTTTATAATGTTATTTTGTATTAAGTCTCTAATCGATTTATTTATAAAAAATAATTTTAGTGACTTTCTAACTGTTGGAGCAATAGTAACTATACTATTGTTAATCTACGTTTCAACATATTTTTTGAATTTATTAATTAAATCATTTGGAAAAAAAGTAACTTCAAAATTACCCGATTCAATTAAATCATTATTTAGAGTCATAAATAAAATTACAACTTTTATTCAACCTTTTATTATTGGTGCATTAGTATATCATTTTTGGTATGTTGATAAAACAATAGCTGTCGTATTAATTTTTATTGTCTTAAGTGATAAAATAAGTTATTTTATTAAATCAGAAAGACAAAATGAATACGAAAGTAATAGTGTAAAGTGATTAAAACGTATATAATCTAAAAACACTTAATTACCCAGTTAAGTGTTCCTTCCCTTTGGGAAGGTTAGGATGGGCTTTTTTATGGACTTAAAACTAAACAACAAATACGCACTAGTTTGTGGTAGCACAGCAGGCATTGGTAAAGCAACTGCTTTAGCTTTAGCTGAAGAAGGTGCAAATATCACATTAGTAGCAAGAAACGAAGACAAATTAAAGGCTGTTTTAGCTGAATTACCAAAACACAGAAATCATGATTATATCGTAGCTGATTTTTCTAATCCAACGGAATTAAAAGAGAAAGTAGAAAGCTACATTAAAAACAATCACGGATTTCATGTATTAGTAAACAATACTGGTGGACCAGCTGGCGGACCAGTTTTTAATGCAAAAATTGAAGAATTTGAAAGCGCTTTCACACAGCATTTAAAATGTAATCATGTATTAGCTCAAGCTGTTGTTCCGTTTATGAAAGATGAAAATTATGGACGTATTATTAATGTCATTTCTACATCTGTAAAACAACCATTAGATGGACTTGGTGTAAGTAATACCATTCGTGGTGCAGTAGCCAACTGGAGCAAAACATTAGCTAACGAGCTTGGACAATTTGGGATTACCGTAAACAACGTATTACCTGGCGCAACTGGAACAGAACGTTTAACCGAAATTATTAAAAACAAAAGTGCTAAAACTGGCAAAACAGAAGAAGAATCTGCTAACGCCATGAAAAGTGCTGTACCAGCAAAACGTTTTGCAAAACCAGAAGAATTAGCTGCTGCTATCACTTTTTTAGCTAGTGAAAAAGCGAGTTATATTAACGGAATTAACCTTCCGGTTGATGGCGGAAGAACAAAAAGTTTGTAATTGCCCATCCTAACCTTCCCAAAAGGAAGGAATAGATTGAGCAAAAAATACCATATCTTTATATCAATAATTATTTTATAACAAAACTCTATTCCCGGATGAGTTTTTCCCAGCTTATACTGAGCGTAGTCGAAGTAGGGAAATTAAAAAGGGGCTTTTATTATGAGCAAATTATTTCCGCCTATTAATTTTAAAGCATGGATTGAAGAAAACCGTCACTTATTAAAGCCACCTGTGGGAAACAAAGTGGTCTGGAAAGATGCCGATGTTATTGTTATGGTTGTTGGTGGACCAAACGACAGACAAGATTATCACTATAATGAAACACCTGAATTTTTCTATCAAATTGAAGGGGATATGGTCTTAAAAGTGATTGAAGATGGTAAACCAAAAGATATCCATATTAAAGAAGGTGAAATTTTTGTGTTACCGCCAAAAGTACCACATTCACCTCAACGAAGTGCAAACACTGTTGGTTTGGTGATCGAATATCCAAGACCAGAAGGTGTTATGGATAAATTACAATGGTACTCGGATGAGGATACAAGTTTGATTTATGAAGAAGAATTTATGCTTGATAATATAGAAACTGATATGCCAGCTATTTTTGACCGTTATAACGATATGGTTAAAAAAGGTGCATTTAAGAAATAACCAAAAAAATCTAACCAACACAAAACAATTACTGAAACTAAAGTTTTGGTAATACCTAAAGTATATGAGTAAGCGTAAACTAAGAATTAACGGTCATTCTCACCTTCTTCCTTATCCTGAAGAAATTCCTGAATTTATGAAAGATAAAGGCATTTTTTGGGTCGATAAGGACCGTAAATTCATGCTTCAAAAAGATTGGAATAGACCAATTACAGATTCTAGTTTTTTCTTAAATGAGAAATTAGCCTGGATGGAGCACTTTAAAATAGATCATGCTGTTGTTTTGAATTTATCTCAGCTTTATGGTAATGGTTTGCGTTTGGAAGAAATGAAGCAGGCGTTGCGATTTCAGAATGATTTTAATGCACGCGTACAACACGATCACCCAAGTAAATTTACAACGGGTTTTGTGGTGCATCCTGGTTTTGTAAGAGGCGCTTGTTGGGAAATAGAACGTTGTGTTGAGGTTTTAGGAATGCGTTTGTTGTGTTTGCCAACACATTATATGGATACTATTGGGACATGGCGTTGTATTTTTGATGAAGAAAACGAACCTATTTTTGAACTGGCAGATAAGTATAATTTAGCGGTTGAGATTCACCCATACGATGGTGAAAAATTCATTAAACTAGAAAACACATCATGGCGTTTTCATTTAATTTGGATGTTGGCACAATGTGCAGATGCATACCATTTTTTAACCTTAAATGGTTATTATGAAAAGTATCCTAATATGCGAATTTGTTTTGCTCATGGAGGACAGTTAGCACAGATTAATCTTGGTCGTCGTATTCAAGGGTTTGATGGTAGACCAGATTTGTTTGAAGGTAAAAAGCATCCTCGTAAGGCTGTTGGTCATAAAAATATTTTCTTTGATACTTTAGTGCACGACACAGGTTCTTTAGAATTACTGATAAAAAATCAAGGTTCAAAACAAGTTATAATGGGATTAGATGATCCTTATCCACTAGGTGAAATGGAAAGTGCTAAACAATCGTCGTATCCTGGTAAAATTCTAGATTTGGCCATTGAACGAAAAATCATAAATGAGTCTGAACGCGATGCCATTTGGGAAGATAATATTGTACAGTGGTTGTGTGGTAATGATGAACAGGCTAAAGAAGATCTTATAGTCAGAATTACTTCTTAGAAATACAATTTTCAAATTTTTGTCTATATTTAAATTCTAATCATCAACTATATATTATGAGAAAAATCGGAGGTTACATGATCTTTTTTGGTCTTTTTGCAATTGTTTTAAACTTTTTTGATAGAGTTCCAAGTATTTTAATGTGGATATATGAATGGGGAGAAGGTGTGGCTTGGGCCATAAAAATCGGCTTAGTGTTAGTGGGAGCTGTTTTATTCTTTTTAGGTAAACCTGAGGCAGAAGAGGTAGAACTAGAACTTCCTGAAGAGCCAAAAGCAGAATAACTATCCAACTTTAAATCTTTGACATGTATTTTTTGCCAGAAGCTTTAGACAATTACGTTGTTTCACATTCTGAGCAAGAGCCTGAGTTGTTACAGCAATTAACTCGAGAAACATACCAAAAAATTTTACAACCAATCATGCTCAGTGGTCCTTACCAAGGTAGAGTGCTGAGTATGATTTCTAAGTTGGTAAATCCTAAATCTATTTTAGAATTAGGAACATTTACAGGCTATGCCACTTTATGCTTAGCCGAAGGATTGCAAAGTGACGGTGTTATTCATACCATTGATACAAATGAAGAACTTCATGATTTTCAACGAAAATATTTTGATAAATCTGATTATGGCCACCAGATTATTCAGCATACAGGAAGAGCAATAGATATTATACCTACTCTAGATATGACGTTTGATTTGGTGTTCATTGATGCTGATAAACCTAATTACAGCAACTATTTTCATTTGATAATTGACAAACTAAGTACAGGAGGTATTATACTTTCTGATAACGTCCTATGGCACGGAAAAGTAGTTGAACCTTTAAATGATAAAGATGTATCTACAAAAGCTGTCTTGGATTATAATACGCTTTTAAAAGAAGACGATCGGATTGAAACAGTAATGTTCCCAATACGAGACGGACTAACTATCAGTAGGAAGAAATAAAAAAATAGCTTTGCATTAATTTGCAAAGCTATTTTCAGTTTTGATTGGTTATTATTGTACAGCTTGCAGAGCATCTATATTTCCATAGCCGAAACTACTACTTTTGCTAGGGTATAGATCTGCAGATTGTTTTAATCTGTTTAATACTTGAGTTCTAGACCAGCTAGGGTATTTTGACCAAACTAAGGCCGCGATACCTGCTGTTGTTGCAGTAGCAACTGATGAGCCGCCTGTATACCTTCTTTGTCCTGTGTTAAATCCTAAAACAGGTGGAGCTTTGCTGGTGTTGTTGTCACCTTCCATAATGATTGTAAAATCTATTTTGCTTCCACTGTGACAGGTGTCACATCTTTCATAGTTTGAGCCATCATTAACACCAGTTACAGCAACGGTTTCGCTCATAGTTGCAGGGAAAATGACTCCAAAACCATTGGTGAAACTCGTTGAGGTTCCGCCGGCAGCAAAGATTAATTTTCCTTTACTGTAAGCATATTTCACAGCATCTTTGATGTTTCCTATTGACCAAACGTAACCAATAGACATAGAGATGATTTTTACATCACTTCTATTTCCTAATTGAGTTAGAGCGGCAGAAACACCTTTACGTTCATGATAATCGTTTAATAACACATCTTCTGTTGCTCTGTAAGCTACAAGGTTAGCATTGTAAGCCACACCAACAGGCATTCCATCGTTGTTTCTGGGTGCAGCCATAGCAGATCCCATTGCAGTACCATGTCCGCATTTGTCATGTGGTCCATCATAATTGTTACTCCACCACCACCAAGAGTCGATAAATGTTCCGTATTTCTGAACAAATCTACCCGTAGAAGCACCATCATTAAATCCAGATGAGTTTAATAAATATTGTGAAGCAGAAATGCCAGTATCTATAAGACCTATTGTTACACCAGAGCCAGTACTTTGGTTCCATGCCTGAGGAATATTGTGCTCGCTAAAATGCCAAGACACTTGCGCATTATTTGGGCTCGTTGTTGTGTAGTGTGCAGAATTAATATTGTCGGGATTTTTGTCACATCCTGAGCTTGAACGAAAAGCTTGTTCAGCACCATAATGATTATAGCCATTTGGCTCTAAATAGCGAACATAGTCACTTTTTCTTAACTCAATTATGGTCTCAATTTTTGTAACTTCTATATCTATTACGGTAATGATTTCATGTTCTACCAACTTTAAATCTTTCTTTTCAACAGCTTCATTATCTAGTACTATTTCTATTAGTGCATTTTTCTTAGAAGCTAAGACAGGATCTTCTGTTTCGCTGAAGCTTTGACCAGGATTTCCATATCCAATGCTAAGTACATTTTGTCCATGAACAACAGCACTCCATAAAAAATGTTCATCAACGGCATTCCAGTCAAAGTCACCTGTGTTTTCTATGGTCTCGGAAATTTTCGAATTAATTTGTTCAATGGTAAGTGGATTTTCAGGAAATTGAACTGTTTCTGGTTGGGTTTCAACATTCGTATCATCTTTAGAACATGATACTAACACTATTACAGCTAGTAGTAATAGTTTGAAAAAACTTTTTTTCATTTAATATGATTTAGATGGTTAGTAATTTCTAAATATATTAAATTATTCTATAAAAAGTATATTATATATTAAGGATATGATAAAAAATTAATATAAAAATAAAGAATATTTCATCTTACATATTTCGCTTTACTGAGCCTGTAAAGTTTTCGAGATCGTCTTTGACTTTATTAATTTCTTGTTGAATCTCTTTAGCAGCGTCTGTATCTACAACATTACTCTCTTTGGCGCTTTTTGTAACTTCGTGTTTTATGTCATTAGTGGCATCCCTCAAGGTTCGCATACCTTTACCTAATCCTCTTGCAATTTCTGGTAGCTTATCTGCACCAAAAACCAGTACTACTATAAATAGTATAAAGACAATTTCGGTTCCACCGATAAATAATAATGTTGCTAATTGTACCACAGTGCAAATATATAGTGACTTTATGTAATAAAAAAAGCCGACTCGTTAAAGTCGGCTTTAATTTTAAATAAATTTTTCTTAATCTTTTATTTTTTTCTTAAACTTATCGAAATCACTTTCTTTAGTTTCTCTTGGCCAAGAGTTGTTAGAAGTGTCGATATCTGCAGTTTCTAAGTCTGGATCTACAGTTATAGCAACAATTTCTTTGTCTGTTGCAATTGCTCTGCTAACTTCCTTGTCATTAAATCTCCAAATTTGTGCAGGATAGGTGATTTTTTCTTTAGAACCATCAGTATATTCATACTCAACGATTAGAGGCATTACTAAACCACCAGGTTTATCAAAAGTAACTTGATAGAAATATTTAGGCGATTTCTTCATGTTCTTTTGTTCTTCAGGTGTAAAATTATCCATTATGTATTCTTTTACAGTAGGAAGATCTTCCATGGATTTTCCGCTTTTTAAAGCTTCTTCATAACCTTCGTCACCTTCGCTAATAAAGTAAACAAGTGCATTAGGATCCATATTGTAACGTTCTGCTAATTGTCTTCCATTTTCGTTAGGATTATTAGTTACAGCAAATTTCTTTACCTCTTTAACACCAATGTCTGTATAATCAGTAGTATAAAACCAACCTCTCCAGAACCAATCTAAGTCTACAGCAGATGCATCTTCCATTGTTCTAAAGAAATCTTCTGGAGTAGGATGCTTAAACATCCAACGTCTTGCATATTCTCTAAATGAATAATCGAATAACTCGCGTCCCATAACTGTTTCACGAAGAATATTTAAACCTGTAGCTGGCTTACTGTATGCGTTACTACCAAATTGATAGGTGTTTAAACCTTTGGTCATAATTGGAGCAATATAGTCTTGATCACCTCCCATATATCTCACTATATTTTTAGCAGGTCCTCTACGAGAAGGATATTTATCGTGTCCTGGCGATAGAGCTTTTGGATACCACTCACCAAAATCTTGTTCTGCTACATACTGAACAAAAGTGTTTAAGCCTTCATCCATCCATGTCCATTGACGCTCATCACTATTTACAATCATAGGGAAGAAGTTGTGCCCAACCTCATGAATAATCACACTTATCATTCCATACTTAGTTCTATCTGAATAGTTACCATTTTCATCTGGTCTTCCGTAATTCCAACAAATCATAGGATATTCCATTCCTTGTCTTTGGGCATGAACAGAAATGGCTTTATGGTATGGGTAATCAAAGGTCATACGAGAGTAAGACTTTAAGGTGCTTGCCACAGCTTTTGTAGACCATTGTTCCCAAAGTGGATTTCCTTCTTTAGAGTACATAGAGACAGCCATAACATCTTTGTCACCAATTTTTACGGCCATCATATCATATAAATATTTTCTAGACGTTGCAAAACCAAAATCTCTAACCATTTGGGCAGAAAGCTTCCATGTCTTTTTCTTTGTGCTTTTTGTTTTCTCGTTTTTACGAGCTTCGTCTTCAGTTACAATCATTACAGGTTCGTCGTAAGATTTTTTAGCCTGATTGTAACGCTTCATCATGTCTTTAGTAAATACTTCTTCTCTGTTGGTTAAATAACCTGTTCCATCTAAGATATGATCTGCTGGTACTGTAATGTTAACATCAAAGTTACCGAATGGTAATGCAAACTCATCTCTTCCCCAAAACTGAGAGTTTTGCCAGCCTTCAACATCGTTGTACACTGCCATACGAGGATAAAATTGTGCAATAACATAAGATCTGTTATCATTTTCTTCAAAATACTCATAACCAGAGCGTCCGCCATCTTTAACATGGTCGTTAATGTTGTACCACCATTTTATTTTGAAAGAAAATTTATCACCAGTCTTCATTGGTTTATGTAATTCTACACGCATCATAGTGCGATTTATACTATGAGGTAAATCTTTGCCATTAACATCTTTGACGTGTTCGATATTAAAACCACCATCAAAACGTTCTTTTAAATAAGTTCCTGTAGCTCTTGAAGCTGAAGTTGCAGGACCAATACCTGAACTACTAATTAAAGGTGTTTTAGAGTCTTTGGCTCTCATGTTTTGGTCTAATTGGACCCAAAGATAGGAGAGTTCATCTGGTGAATTATTGGTATATGTAATAGTTTCGTCACCATACAATCTGGCATTGACGTCATCTATTTCTATATCCATTTTGTAGTCTGCTTGTTGTTGGTAGTAAGCAGGACCAGGTGCTCCAGAACCAGTTCTAAACATGTTTGGAGTTGCAAATTCGTCATATAATTGTTTGAATTTGTTTTGGTTAGTGTGGCCAGGTTTGCGCTCTGGCTTTATGTCTTCTTGTGCAAAAGCACCAGCGGAAACAAAAAGCAAAGCACCAAAGAAGTACTTGAAAATTTTCATTATAATTAGTGTTATTTAAAAATGATTTCGAAAATAGAGAAATTAAGGTGTTTTAACAGAATTTTTAGTTAAAGTTTAACATGCACTCATCATTCTCTGGTATGAGTAAGAAACTCTTGTTTCTATCATTTAACTTTAACCTTACGATGTTCTGTTGTTCTGGAAGAATATCGAAAAGTATACGGTTGATAACACTAATTGATTTTATGTTTTTTATATTCTCTATTTCGAGGTAGCAGTAGGTAATGTCTTCCTTATACTCTTTACCTATGAAATTAAATTTATAAGCCTTTCCGTTAATTGAGATTTTAAGTTTGTCTTCAAGATAACGCTTCATATATTCATCAACTAATTCTGGTTCATCATCTTCAGCAAGTGTAATGGTTTCATCATAACGCTCACGGATTAGCCTTTCAAAATCATCAATAAAAACTTGACTGATTATCTGAACAGATTCTTGCTCTTTGGCATGCTCAATGTTGGTAACGCTAACATAGTATTCGTGTTTGGTGTTGCTAGAAGTTAATGTTAAGCCAACTGATAAAATAAAAATGAGGAATATTGATTTCATACGTTATGTCTAATAGTTCTTTACTAAAAAACCAAAAAGTGTTCCAAAGTTAATCATTATTTGCGCTATCTAAATTCTCTCTATAGGCTACTAATTTTTGTTGTAGAAATTCCAAGAGTTTGATGTCGTTATCTTCTTTACACAAACTCAGGAAGTTTTCATCTTCTTGAGAAAACAAAAAATATTCATCTCTTAGGTTTTTGGCGAGTGAATCATTTTCAAAAATTATTGATTCGTAATCAACTCTAAGTCTATTAATACATCTGTCTCTGTCATCTAGCTCAACTATGTTTTTTAGTTTTTTTGTTCTTCCACTGATTTTATTGAGAAGCTTATGAAAGTTAACACCAAAGCCAAGACCTAGATGTCCCCAAGAACCACCATCTGCATCGTGAAGTTTTTTTTCGTTTTGAGTAAGAGGTAACTTAGTGTTGCCAGGTATGCCAAGGTCATAGAAATTAATATCTGTTTTTGCATCTGAGTTTTCTAAATCAGACTCTAAACTTCCTGTAAGTATTTTACCTACTACAACTTTGTCTAATGCACTAACTTTTTCATCTAATTTAATTTCTATTGAATTAGAATTTTCGTTCTGTAGCGTAATAAGAACTTCTTTGTTTTCATATATTAAGCTCGAAATAAACAAGGTGTCTGAAGCTTTAGCAAGGATGGTAAATTCACCTTTATCGTTAGATATAGTAAACTTTGAAGCTGTTTTGTTCAGAATGTGGATACCTTCAACGTCATCATTAGCAATTAGTTTGCCTTTGAGTTCTGTTCTTTGGGCTTGCAACAAAAAAACAGATACTAATGCTACAAGACTAAAAAAGTGTTTAGTCTTTTTCACTTTTATCTTTAAGGAAAGATTTACTTAATTGAGTAATACGCTCTAAAAATTGTATTTCTTTATCTTCGGCAAGCAACTCTTCATCAACACCCTCTTTTTCAATATAATCTATAAAAGCATCTACTTGGTTTAATGGAATATTAAAATTGGTGTGAATATAGTTAACACTATATTTATCTAAAGCTTCTTTAAATGGTGTTTTTTCAATAGCTTTTTCGGCATTGGTTTTTTCATCTTTTTCAATGTCTGCAATTTGACTGACTAAAAAACCAGCAAGATTTACAATGTTAAGCATGTTACCTACACGAGGATTATTTTCATTAAAAGCCACATTTTCTGCTTTTGTTTTATAATCTGCAGAAAATTCAAAATCTTCAATATGATCTAGACCAAAATAAACATAATCTAAGCTTACGTTGTAGGTTCTGACATTTTCTAAATCTGCATTAATGTTCCCTGTTAATCCAAAGGGTAATAGCACGACTTCATTTAATTTGTTGACTTCTTCAACAAGAATAACAGTCATCGTTTTAGACTTAATTATGTCTTCTGTAATGGTAATTGTAAAGTCTTTGAATTGAAGCGCTCCAAACTCTACAATATCGTTAAGTGCAACGCTAATTGTAAAGTCACCATTTTCATCGGTTACTGTACCTTTATTAGAAGAAGCATTATAAACTGTGACACCTTGTTTGTCTTCAGAAGAGACTGAAATTCTGCCGTTTACAGAAACTCTTTCAACATTTTGGCTAAAGATTGAAAAGGTTGTAAAAAAGCTTATAATAAAAAGTATGTGTTTCATGTTGGTTTTATTGATTTATAAAGTTCGTGCTTATTCATCAATTTTCATAAAAAAGGCTTAATAAATCTTTGTTAAAGTGATAGATTTTGGTTTTAAAGTTTACAACTATAAACATTAAATTTGTGATATGAAATCAATTATTATAGCAAGTACGTCAACAGTTCATGGAAGTGGTCCTTTAGAATATCTTTTAGATGAATTAAAAGTTCATTTTGAGTCTGTCAATGAGATTTTATTTATTCCTTATGCAAGACCAGGTGGAATATCGCATGATGAATATACAGCCAAGGTTGCAGAGCCTTTTAAAAAAATCGGAAAGACTGTGAAAGGCATTCACACTTTTGAAGATCCTAAGAAAGCCATAAAAGATGCTAAAGGCATTTTTACGGGTGGAGGAAATACTTTTGTTTTGGTAAATCAGCTCTACAGGAATGATGTGCTAACCTCTATAAAGGATGCTGTAAATAATGGTACGCCATATTTAGGGACAAGTGCGGGAAGCAATATTTGTGGCCTTACAATGAATACTACAAATGATATGCCAATAGTCTATCCTCCGAGTTTTAAAACCTTAGGTTTGGTTCCCTTTAATATCAATCCTCATTATTTAGATCCAGATCCTAATAGTAAACATATGGGTGAAACTAGAGAAACCAGAATAAAGGAATTTCATGCTTTTAATACACAGCCTGTTATTGGTTTGCGAGAAGGAAGTTGGGTAGAAGTAAAAGGAAATAACTTAACGTTAAAAGGCAATTTAGATGCAAGGATTTTTGAATACGGCAAGGAGCCTTATGAAATTCCTACAAATTCTGATTTAGGATTTTTAAAATAACCCTATATCTTTTTTAGAAAATGGTAGCCTAATATCTCAAAGCCTTCATTGTAATAAAATTTGTGCGAAAGATAATTTTGAACATAGGTGTTTAACTCTATAGATTCATAGCCTTTTTCTTTGCAATAGTCAGTAATCCAAGCCATAAACAATTTACCTAGCCCATTGTTTCTATGCTTAGGTTTTATGTATACATGATCTATTTCCACAGATTTGCCAATGTAATGACGTGTACAGAACCATAGACCTGTAACACCAACAATATCGTTATTATTTAAGATGATAGCACATTCATAATTTTGATGCTTCATTTCGTTAAAGCGGCGCGTTAAAACAGATTTGCTGATCTTGCCTTGATTTAAATCAAAAACCAAAGGGACTATAGATTCTAACTCAGTGTTTGGCAATATTTTAAAGTCGTAGTTCATTTATTTCTTTATGTAAAATTAATATTTTTCAAAGTTTAAAAATAGCAGAGATGACTTTCCAAGAAATTATGTGTCAAACTTTTGTAAATTTATCACACTAAGACCGTTTATATGAGAAGAGGTAATTTTAAAGTCAGAATATTTATTGCATTGGCTGTAGTAGCATTTGCGTTTATAAGAAATTGGAGTCAGAGAGAGACAAATCCTTACACAGGTAGGGTTCAGGCTATTTCATTATCACCAGATCAAGAAATTGCCATAGGCTTACAAAGTGCACCAGGTATGGCTAAACAACATGGTGGTTTGCATTCAAATAATCAATATCAGGCCTTAGTAGATAATGTTGGTAATAAGCTTGTAAATAGTAGTGTGGCAAAAAACACGCCATATCAATACGAGTTTCACTTACTAGCAGATGAGAGAACTATAAATGCTTTTGCGTTGCCTGGTGGACAAATTTTTATTACTTATGCCTTATTTTCAAAGCTAGAAAATCAAGATCAATTGGCGGGTGTTTTAGGTCACGAGATAGGACATGTGTTAGGTAAACACTCTAACGAACGTATTACAGATTCAAAAAAATGGCAGACTATTGTTATGGGTGCTGGTGCAATAGATATGGGAAGTGTAGCGCAGCAAATTGGGCAAGGGGAACTCTTAAAAAACGGTAGAGACGACGAGTTAGAAAGTGATGAGTTGGGCGTTAAATTTATGATTGATGCTGGTTATAATCCAGAAGAATTAATAGGTGTTATGGAGATACTGAAAGCTGCTGCTGGTCCTAATCGCGTTCCAGAGTTTCAGAGTACACATCCCGATCCTGAAAATCGTATCGAAAAAATTAAAGAAGCTATTAGAAAATACAAAAATGCGTCTTAAATAATAAGACGCATTTCCAATTAACTAACTCAAATAATTGTCTTTAATTAGACACTTTCTTTTTAAAACGTTTCAAAAACTGTGCCGCTTCTTTAGCATTAGTTTTTTTTGCATGACCTAGAGCGGTGTACCCTAAATCACATGTTTTGTGTACGTCTGCACCAGCAGTCACTAATATTTTTATTAATTCAACGCGATTGTATTTTGCAGCATAATGAATAGGGCTCATGCCATTTGATTTGGCATTAACGTCTGCACCTTGGTCAATTAAGGTTTTTGTAAGTTCTACGTCTCCAGTGGCTACTGCCTTACATAGAGGGCTTACTTCTAATTTTTTTACAGTTACTTCGCTAGTTGCTGAAGTTAAAAGATCGTTTGATGCATTTAAATTTGTGATTGAAAAGCCCAATGCTAAGGCTAAAACTACTACTGTTTTTTTCATGATGAAAGATTTAAAATTAATTGATTTGTTTTTTGATTATACTAAAGAGACGACTTTATTTCCTTTATGTTACACTCCAAAATTTTAAATAACATACATTTAACATTTTGAAAACAAATCTGTTAAGGCTTTCATAAAAACATGTATTTGTATAACAATCAGCAGTATATAACTTTAAAATTAAATAACATTCAAAATTTTTTGAATACAGATTTATAGTAGTATACTATACCTTATATTTGAAGTTGCTAAACAATACAGTATGAACAAGAAGGTAATTTTAATGATATTAGATGGTTGGGGAAAATCACCAGACCCTAAAGTCTCAGCTATCGACAATGCAGAAACACCGTTTATAGATTCGTTGTATACTAAATATCCTAGTGCGAGCTTACGTACTGATGGTTTACATGTAGGTTTACCAGAAGGTCAAATGGGTAATAGCGAAGTTGGACACATGAATCTTGGAGCTGGTAGAATTGTTTATCAGGATTTAGTAAAGATTAACCTTGCTATAGAAAATAAAACACTTCAAGAAGAGCAAGTCCTAAAAGATGCTTTTGATTACGCTAAAGTTAATGGAAAAGACGTGCATTTATTAGGCTTGGTAAGTGATGGTGGAGTACACTCTCATATTAATCATCTGTTTGGGCTTTTAGATGCTGCAAAAGAGAAGAATATAGATAATATTTATGTCCATGCTTTCACTGATGGAAGAGACGTAGATCCTAAATCTGGTTATGGTTTTATTTCAGAGTTAGAAGAACATTTAGCTAAGACAACAGGTAAGCTGGCTACTGTAATAGGTCGTTATTATGCAATGGATAGAGATAAACGTTGGGAACGTGTTAAACTAGCCTATGATGCTGTAGTGCATGGGCAAGGAACTCAAACAACGAACATATTAAAGTCTGTTCAACAAAGCTATGAAGAGGATGTTACTGATGAATTTATTAAACCTCTTGTAGTTAATGAAAATGATAAACCTATAGCAACAATAAAAGACGGTGATGTTGTTATTTTCTTCAATTTTAGAACAGATCGTGGGCGACAACTAACCCAAGCACTATCTCAAGAGGATTTCCATGAGTACAATATGCACAAATTGAATTTGCACTATGTAACCATGACTAATTACGATGATAATTTTGAAGGTATAAACGTTGTGTTTAATAAAGATAATTTAACGGATACCTTAGGTGAGGTTTTAGAAAAACATGGCAAAAAGCAAATAAGAATTGCTGAGACCGAAAAGTATCCTCATGTAACCTTCTTCTTCTCGGGCGGTAGAGAAGAACCTTTTGAGGGTGAAACAAGAATTTTAAGAAATTCACCAAAAGTTGCAACATATGATCTTAAGCCAGAAATGAGTGCTTACGAATTACGAGATGCATTAGTGCCAGAACTTAAAAAAGGTGAAACAGATTTTGTATGCCTTAATTTTGCTAATGGAGATATGGTTGGTCACACAGGTGTAATGGAAGCTGCTATTAAAGCCTGCGAAGCTGTAGATGATTGTGTAAAAGATGTTGTAACTACAGCCTTAGAAAGCAATTTCACAACTATTTTGATAGCAGATCATGGTAATTGTGAGACTATGGTAAATCCTGATGGTACTCCACATACAGCACATACTACTAATCCTGTGCCAATAATCTTAATTGATAAAGAGCTTAAGGAAATAAAAGACGGTATTCTAGGCGACATTGCACCAACTATTTTAAAGTTGATGGGTGTGGAACAACCAGAAGCTATGACACAACATAGTCTTGTATAAATGGTACATTGTTGTAACTTTGTCGCCTAATTGATTGATTGCATGAATTTTCAGGATAGATTAATAATAGCAGTAGATTTTGATGGAACCATAGTTGAGGATGCTTACCCAAAAATAGGTAAAACAAGAATCTTCGCTTTTGAAACTCTAAAACGCCTGCAGCAAGACGGTCACAGATTAATACTATGGACCTACAGAAGTGGATCTAAACTTCAAGAAGCTGTAGACTTTTGTAAAGATAACGGCATAGAGTTTTATGCTGTAAATGCAAGTTTTCCTGAGGAAAAGTTTGATTACAGCAGAAGCCGAAAAATCCATGCCGACTTATTTATAGACGATAGAAATATTGGTGGTATCCTTGGTTGGGGAGAAATTTACCAGATGATAACTAATGAAGAACCAAACATTAAGACACCTAAAGGTAAAGGCGGTCTCTTTGGTTGGTTCAAATAAGGTTTTACATCAACTCAAAATAAGCTTTGTCAATTTCTTCTCTGTGATCTGGATGAGCTATATCTACCAAGGCTTTTACTCGTTGTTTAATTGTTTTTCCAAATAAATTAGCAATGCCGTATTCTGTAACTACATAATGCACATGTGCTCTCGTCGTTACAACACCAGCTCCTGGTTTTAGTGTTGGCACAATTCTACTTACACCTTTACGAGTTACAGAAGGTAGAGCAATAATAGCTTTTCCACCATCACTAAGAGAAGCGCCTCTTATAAAATCCATTTGACCACCAACACCAGAATACATTTTTGAGCCAATAGAATCTGCACAAACCTGTCCTGTTACATCAACCTCAATGGCAGAGTTTATGGCTACCATTTTTGGATTTTGTTTTATGTAGGCGACATTGTTAGTGTAGTTGGAGGCTCTCATTTCTACAAAAGGATTATCATCTACGTAGTCATATAATCGTTTAGAACCCATTAAAAAAGTGGTCAAGGCTCTACCTCTATTAATTTTTTTAAAATTACCATTAATAACGTCGCTTAATATTAAATCAATAACACCGTCAGAAAACATCTCGGTATGTAAACCTAAGTCTTTATGATTTGTAAGTCTAGATAAAACTGCGTTAGGAATATTTCCAATTCCCATTTGTAGCGTGCTTCTATCTTCAATTAGACCAGCAACATAGTCGCCAATTCTGCTCTCAATATCAGAAGGTTCGGAGGCGTGCATAGTTGGTATTTCATCATCGCACTCTACAAAATAGTCTATTTCGGTATAGTGTATTATTCCCGCTCCATGGGTGCGTGGCATGTTTTTGTTAACTTGTGCGATAACTGTAGTCGCATTGTCAATAGCGGCTAATGTGGCTTCAACAGAAACACCTAAAGACAAATAGCCATGTTTGTCTGGTTCAGATACATGAATTAAGACAACATCTAAATCTATAATATTCTTTTGAAAAAGTCTCGGTAATTCACTTAAAAACACTGGAGTATAAGAGCCATTACCAGCATGTAATGTATGTCTAACATTTTTGCCTAAAAAGAAAGAATTGACATGAAAACTATCCCTCAAATCAGGATTAGCATAAGGTGCTTCACCCTCTATGTGTAAATGGCATACTTCAACATTTCGTAACTCTTCATGTCTTGCAGACATGGCATTGATTAATTTTTGAGGAACTGCTGCTGCTGCCTGAATATATACTCTGTCGTTAGATTTTATAGCTTTTACCGCTTCTTCTGCGCTTACCGTTTTGAACATTTTTTAAATTTTAGGTTACAAACTTACTGCCCAAAAGGTAAAGAAAAACTGCCTTTTATCATGTTTTTCTAAAATTATTTAATAGTTATAATTAATTATCTTTGCAACCAAATTTAAGAGACCATGATTATTGTAAAAACAAAGGAAGAGATTGAGTTAATGAGACAAAGTGCTCTTGTTGTATCTAAAACTTTAGGTATGCTTGCCACAGAAATAAAGGAAGGAGTTACGACAAACCACCTCGATGCTATTGCAGAAGAATTTATACGAGATCATGGCGCGTTACCAGGATTTAAAGGTTTATACGACTGTCCTTCAACTTTACTTTGTAGTGTTAATGAGGCTGTGGTGCATGGGTTGCCAACCGATATTGCCCTTAAAGATGGTGATATCGTATCTGTAGATTGTGGAGCACTAATGAATGGTTTTTATGGAGACCATGCTTATACTTTTGAAATCGGTAATGTTTCTGAAGACACAAAAAAATTAATTAAAACCACTAAAGCATCTTTATACGTAGGTATAGAGCAACTGAGAGTAGGAAATCGTGTGGGAGATGTTGGTTACGCTATACAGCAGTATTGCGAAGCAGAGGGTTATGGTGTGGTACGAGAGTTGGTAGGTCATGGTATTGGTCGTAAAATGCATGAAGACCCAGAAATGCCAAACTACGGTAGAAGAGGACGAGGTAAAAAGTTCATAGAAGGTATGGTCGTGGCTATTGAGCCTATGATTAACATGGGAACTCACAAAGTGAAACAACTAAAAGATGGTTGGACGATAGTAACACAAGACGGAAAACCGAGCGTACATTTTGAACATGATGTAGCCATCGTAGATGGAAAGCCAGAAATTCTTTCAACCTTTGCTTACGTGCACGAGGCCTTAGGTATAACAACTGATGAAGAAGATAGATTTAGACAGAATGCGCTCTCACTATAAAATTTCATATGAGAATTAACCAATTAGAGCAAGAACTAACTTTATTAAGAGAAGAGCTTAATGACCATAAACTCTATGGTACTTTAAATTCAGTTGACGATATAAGAACCTTTATGCAACAACATGTGTTTGCGGTTTGGGATTTTATGTCTTTGTTAAAAGCATTACAAAACAATTTAACGAACACTTCTTTGCCTTGGTCGCCAGTAGCCGATTCTAAAATCTCCCGTTTCATTAACGAAATTGTCTTAGATGAAGAGAGCGATGTTAATGAGTTGGGTGTGCCAATGAGCCATTTTGAAATGTATTTGGATGCGATGCGTCAAATAGGTGCAGATACAAAAGCTATCCAATCATTTTTGTCTAACATAACTAAAGGAAAAACTGTAAGACAAGCTTTAAGTAGCTTATCTTTAAATCAACAGACCGTAAATTTTGTGAACTTTACATTTTCTGTTATAGACACTCAAGAAAGTCATAAAATAGCAGCTGCCTTTACGTTTGGAAGAGAAGATGTTATACCAGATATGTTTTTTCAGATTATCAACAAGTCCAAAAGCAAGGATTTGTCTTTTAGTAAATTGACTTACTACTTAAACAGACATATTGAGTTAGATGGCGATGAGCATGGTCCTTTGGCTTTAAAAATGATAGAGTGTCTTTGCGGTGAGGATTCTAATAAATGGAATGAAGCCTTAGAAATCTCAAAACAGGCATTACAACACAGAATTGCACTTTGGGATGGTATTTATAACTCCATAACAGAAAGCAAAGCTATTGAACAAGTATCATAGCTAATGAAAACAATTTTTAAGTTTTTTCTAAATCTTTTTCCTAGACCTTTGTTAATAAGGTTAAGCTATGTGATTAGACCACTCTTAGCCTTTTTTTTGCAAGGAAGTAAATATATAGATCCAATAGACGGTAAAGGCTTTAAAATTTTCTTGCCTTATGGTTACGGAAAACAGAGGCCAAATGTTTTATCTCCCTCCACACTATCTCTAGAAAGACATCGCCTATTTTGGTTGTATCTAAAAAATGAAACCGACTTTTTTTCTAAAGAATATAAGGTTCTTCATTTTGCTCCAGAGCAATGTTTTTTAAAACGGTTTAGAAAACTAAAGCATATAGATTATACTACTACAGATCTGCTATCTCCCATTGCAGATGTAAAGGCCGATATTTGTAATCTTCCCTTTGAAGATGATAGTTATGATGTCATTTTTTGCAATCATGTGTTAGAGCATATACCAGATGATACTAAGGCTATTCAAGAGCTATATCGTGTAATGAAATCAGGTGGTTTTGGAATATTTCAAATACCTCAAGATTTAAATAGAGAAACTACTTTTGAGGATGATACAATAACAGATAAAGAAGAGCGTGCTAGAATATTTGGACAATACGACCATGTTAGAATCTATGGTCGAGATTACTTTGATAAACTGAGAAGCGTAGGTTTTGAAGTTGAAGAAGTAGATTATACTGCCACTTTATCAGATTCTGAGATAGATAAATTTTGTTTAGCCAAAGGCGAAATCATTCCTTTGGTTTTTAAATTATAGAAAAAAAGAGAAAGAATAATTGTGTAGAAAAGTACTAAGAATACTTCAAGTTTATTTTGCCTTAAAAAATACATGCTTTTCTGCTTACAGTCCATTGACAATACTCAAGAATTCCTCGCGCTTATCCTTTGCTAATGAGATCGTTTCATCATTATCCATAACAATATAGCCGCCATCCTTTTTAATATAAGACTTTATATATTTAAGATTGATAAAATGAGATCGATGAGGCTTGTAAAATGTAGTTTGATTTTCAAGAAGTTCAACAAAATAGCGTAATGGCTTACTAATTAGAAAGTCCTCTGTATTTGAGGTGAAAATTTTTGTGTACATGCCATCCGCATTCATACAGATGATATTATCGAATTTTAAAAAAATAATACCATCTGCTACAGGTAAGGCAATCTTATCAAAAGATGATTTTTCTAAAGAAGCCTTAAGTTCTTCTAACTTTCTATTGGTCTGTGACTTGCCAGTAAATTTCAAGGCCTTATCAACTGCTTGCTTAATTTGGTCCGCGCGCACTGGTTTTAACAAATAGTCTATAGCAGATAGCTGAAAGGCTTGTATGGCATATTCACTATAGGCTGTAGTAAATATGACTTCAAAATTAAATACCTCTTTTTCAATAAAATCTAAAATTTCTAAACCAGAATGTTCAGGCATTTCAATGTCTAAGAATACAATAGTAGGTGTTTCGGATTTAATAAGCTCAACACCTTGCAACAGGTTGTCTGCTTCAAAAATAGTTGTTATTTTAGGACAGTTTTCTTCAATTAAAAGTCTAAGAACGTGTCTTGCTCTTTTTTCGTCGTCTATTATTAATGCTGTCATTACTGTATGGGAATATTGATGGTTACACGTGTACCTTTTGGGTCTTCTGCATCACCCAAGTCTTCAATTTGCACGCCAATTTTATGCTTAGACTTGTAGTTCAAAAGTTCTAATCGACTTTGGTTGGCTTTCAGGGCAAAGGACTTATGAAATCTCAATTGTTTAGCTTTGATCTCATTGGCTTTTTTCCTGCCTATTCCGTTATCCTCTATGATACATTGCACAAAATTTTTGTCAAAATTCAAAAACTGAACCGTCAGTATACAGGTACCTTTTTTATGTAGAAGTCCATGCTTTATGGCATTTTCTACATAAGGTTGAACAAGCATAGTAGGAATTTTAGTGTTGTCCATATCTAAAACTTCGTCTACAATAATATCCGTTTGTAAATAGTCTTCAAAACGCAACTGCTCTAACTCTAAATATAGTTTTAAACTCGCTATCTCGTCGCTAAGCGTAATAGACAATTCGTCACTAAATTTTAGATAACGCCTTACCAAATCCGAGAATTTACCCAAATAATCACTTGCCAAATTGCGCTCGTTCGATAAAATATAATCTTGAATGGAATTCAAAGCATTGAACACGAAATGTGGATTCATTTGTGATTTAAGTGCCTTTAGCTCAGAGTTTCTGTATTGCTTTTCTAAGGCCAATTGTTTCTGTGCCGCTTTTAACTCTGAAGCAATAAGCTCTTTTTTTCTTTTAGTCTGTTGTTGTTTAAAATACGTTAGAAATGTAAATAACAATAATAGTAAGACTACACTACTTGCTGTGAAATAGAGTTGATTCTGCTTGGCTTCAGTCTTTGCAATCTTGGCTTCCTGTTCGGCTATTTCCTTAAGGTTAATCGCTTTTTCTGTATCGTATTTAGTTCTTAAATCTTCTATGGTCTTCATCTGTTCTTCAGAAAAGACACTGTCCTTAACCTCGTATAATTTTTTTAAATACTCAGATGAGCGTTTATAATCCTGAATGTTACTGTAATACTCGCTTTGGTTAGAGTATACGTAGCGCAATTGCCTAAAATTGGTGCCTTGTGCTTCGTATATTTCTAGAGCCTTATTATTGTAATCAATGGCTTTTTTGAAGTCCTTTAAACCAGCATAAACTTCTGCCAAGTTCAAATATGTATGTGCTTGGTTGGTTTTTTGATTGGTTTCCGTAAAATAATCAAGAGCATTGTTCAAAGACCTTATGGCATCCTTAAATCGTTTACTTTTAGTGTAAACGCGTCCCAAAGAGCCTTCTGCTATGGCAATACCTACTTTATAGCCTTCACGTTTGGCGATACTCTTTGCTGCTTTATAATGAAATGCTGCCTCATCGTAATTTGTGAGCTGTTCAAGTGCACTGCCCAAATAAAAATGTGTTGCTGGTAATTGCGGATGGTTGGGATTTTCGGTTTTTAACAATTTTAAGCTTAGGTCGTAGTTCTCAATGGCTTTTTCTGGTTCATTCATTAAATCGTAGATACGACCTAAATTGTTAATCGTCCTTATCTGTCCGTAATTGGTATCTAAACTATCCTGAATACTTTTGGATTGCAACGAAAATTTTAACGCTTCTTCATACTTACCAGTTTGGTAAAAATACGCACCATAATTGTTTAAAGCGTCAATTAGCCCTTCATTATAGCCGGTAGACTTGCTCAGATTAATGGCTTCTTTAAGCACACTATCGTTCTTTGAAATATCCTTTGCAGTGTACTGTGCCGAAAGCAAATTAAGCAAATCTACCTTTTTAGTTTTTTCTAATTGTGGCTTATTTATTTCGACAAGCAAGCTATCTAAATCCACAATTTGTGCACTTGCGGCTTGAATACCAATAAGAAAAAGAAGAACAGCATTTAGTATCATTTTTAGCATAAGGCGATTTAAAGAATTTAAAAATACCATAAACCACATCAAATCTGAAGTCATAATTTCTGAATTGTCAGTTACAGTTTTTAAAGCCTAAATATAGCTTGATTCATTTAGAAGTCCAGAACGTCATTTCAGAAATTCAATAAGAATATCACTAGTGTAAATGAACATATTTGTGTTCTAAAAATAAAATTTAACCTAGTTATGAAGAACATTACAATTTATTACGCACAAGCTGTGAGTAAATCAAAATTACTCATTGTCCTAAGCTTATTTTTCTTAGGACTTTGTAGTGCACAAAACACAATTTATGTAAATCAGAATGCCACAGGAAACAATGATGGTACCAGTTGGGCAGATGCTTTTATTTTATTAGAATCTGCTTTAATAGCCGCAACACAGAATACAGATATTTGGATTGCTGGTGGAACGTACAGACCAGATGTTCCAGGCGGGTCGAGGTTTAGTACTTTCTTAATTTCTCAACCTAATGTCAGAATCTATGGTGGATTTGCAGGTAATGAAACCCAATTGAGCCAGCGTATCTATGAACAGAACGAAACTATTCTTTCGGGTGATTTAAATGGTGACGACAATGCCAACATTGATTATTTTGAACCTACACGGTTAGATAATAGTTATCGTGTTTTACAAATTCTATCCCTTTCTGATGGCATTGTACTTGACAGGTTGACAATTACAGGTGGCCACTCTAACGCGGCTAATAATACAGATGGTGCGGGTATTAGAGTTGGCTCAACAGATTTAACAGTTATCGATTGTAAAATTTACAGAAATGTAGCAAGGAATAGAGGTGCTGGAATTTATCTTAATCTAGGAGGTGGCAATGGCACCCAAAGAACATTTGAGGTCAACCGTTGTCAGTTTATTGAAAACCTCACCAGAGAAGGTGCTGGAATTCACTATACGCATAACAGTAATGATGCATTGAATTTTAGCGTCAGAAACAGTTTATTTATAAGAAACGAAACAAGAAATATTGGAGATCCAGGAACCTCTGGAAGTTCTTGTTTTTTTAGTTCAGTGGGAAATTACACAGCGGATTGGACTAACAATACCAGTGCATTCAATATCGAAAATGGTACATTTCATAATGGTCCTCAAAATGCTATTAATCATCGTACTACCTTAACTGTTAGCTCACCAGCTACAAATGGTCAAACGTTCTTTATTTATAATAGTATATTTTACAATAACACTTTATTCAATGGAAATCCTTTGCCAGGTTTAGGATTCAATAACTCAACTGCGTTTCCATTTTTTAATATCTCGAATTCAACAGATGAAGGTGGTTTTGCAAATACTCTAACAAGTGCAGGGCATACTTGGACAGCTGTAAATACATCAAATCCTCAATTTGTAAATCCCAATAATAATGACTTTAGTTTAGCAGGTGCATCACCAGCTAGAGATACTGGTAATGCCAATGCACCTTTTGGTAGTTTAGATGTAGAACACAATACAAGAAATCAAGGTTTTACAGTAGATAGAGGTGCTTATGAAGCCACGCCAATTCCGCCGGGTACCATAGTCTACGTAGACCAAGATGCCACTGGCGCAAATGATGGTAGTAGTTGGGTAGATGCTTTTACAGATCTGCATTCTGCATTAAATGCTGTCGCGTTTCAAGGGCAAATATGGATAGCTGAAGGCACATACAGGCCATCACCAACAGGATTTAGAACAGAATCCTTTATTGTAGACACACCAGAAATAGAAATTTATGGTGGTTTTGCAGGCACAGAAACCCAGTTATCTGAACGTATTTATGGTACAAATATAACCTATATTGATGGCGACAATTTTGGTGACGACAATGGTAGCAGTCTAAATTATTTTAGTGCAGTGCGTATTAACGACAACGCATTCAATGTTATTGAAATTACAGGCAACGGTTCTGGTGTGGTGTTTGATTCTGTTTTTATAAAAGGCGGACACGCGAACTCTGGGACATCCACACAATCTGGTGGTGCCATTCTTGTAGATGACAGTGTTACTGAGTTAACCCTAAATAAAGTCATAGTAGCCGATAACATTTCTAGAAATACAGGTGGTGCCATTTCATGGTCACCTAACAACAGTGCTCAACTAAACATATATGGTTGCCGTTTTGCAAGGAACTACAGTAGAAACGGCGGCGCATTATTTTTTAGCATTACAAATTCTGGTAATTATAACATTGAGATAATCAACAGTATTTTTGAGTTCAATCTCGCTGCAGACATTGGGAATGTACAAGGCAGAGCAGGAAGTAGCTTATACGCTGCGGTTAACAATAGTTCCGCAACATTGAACACATTATTGGTAAATAATACCTTTGCCGCTAATACAGATGGCGGGACAATATTAGCTCAATCACAAAGAACTACAGTGGCCATTGGTCAAATAAGTGGTTCTGCTAGTACCAATGTTTATAATTCTATTTTCTGGGAAAACCTAAATAGTTCATCATCTTCAACTAGTTTGGCCAACGCAGTTGGAAGCCTAAATTTCTCATCTGGCAGCTGGGATGTAAGGTATTGTTTAGATGCTTTTTTCTTTAGCAATATCACAGGTAACTCTAATGCTACGGTTAATAATATCATAACCCAGAATCCTTTATTCGCATTAGCTGCTAATTCAAACCATCAATATTCTATTATAAATGGCTCACCAGCCATAGATGCAGGTAATAATTCTTTAGTGCCCGCTAATAGTATCACAGATTTCTTAAATAATCAACGTATATTTAGTACTAATGTTGATATGGGAGCTTATGAGTTTAACTCAATACCATTGAGCAGTAATGGTTTAAATAATACATCCAATACTGATATAAAAATCTATCCAAATCCAACTACCGATTTTCTGAATATTGCTACTAATAATAAGGTTTTACAACTTAGAATTTTTGACATTAATGGTAAAGAATTTTTGAATAAGGAACAAAGTACTACTATTGATATTAGAAACTTAAATAGTGGTATTTATTTTATTCAATTATTTATTGATAACTCTAGCGTCATTACAAAAAAGATAGTGAAGCTATGAATAAGGATAGTTTTTAGTTTAGTTAATAGAGAAAGCCCGATAAACTCCTAGTTTGCTGGGCTTTTTTAAATTAAATAAAAAAGCCGCACCTAAAAACGAATAAAAGGTACGGCTCAACTATATTAATAGTAGTTAATAGCAATTATAAGACACACTTATAATGTATTGGTCACATATATTATTCAGGAAAACTATTAAGGTTTAAGGTTTTTAATACTTGGTCTTTGTCTTCATAAATAAAGTAAACCTTAAGTTCTGGATGTGATTTTAAAAACTGAGAAACTTTTTCTATTCCCATAGCCTGAAAAGCAGTTGCATAGCCGTCTGCAGTCATACAATCGCCTGCAATTACAGAGACGCTCAGAATACTTGTTTTAGTTGGGTACCCAGTTTTAGTATCAATGATATGGGCATATTTATTTCCGTTTTCATCGATTTTAAATTTTCGGTAAGTGCCAGAAGTAGCCATAGCTTCATCTCTTAATTCTATGGCTTTAAATACAGATTGTTCACCATCAAAACGAGGTTCGTCTAAGCCAACTTTCCATGGTGAACTTTTTTGAATATTTTTTCCTTTTGCTCGTATTTCTCCACCTATTTCAACTAGGTAATTTACTATGTTTTTCGATTCTAAAAATTCTGCGATTACATCTACACCGTAACCTTTAGCAATGGCATTAAACTCTAAATAAGTAGAGGGAGGTTTACTGATGATATTATTTGTAAGTTTTATTTTGTTAAAACCTACAAACTGCATCAAACTATCAATTGTAGTGCTATCGGTCAAAAATTTATTGGTTTCAGCACCAAAATTCCATGCGTTAACAACATTGCCTATAGTTGGGTCAAAAACACCTTCGGTTTTTTCGTAAATAGATTTCGAAGTATTAAAAACTTGAACGAAATAATGATCTACTTCACTTGTTTCATTTCGGTTTAATTTAGAAATATCAGAATCAGGAATATACGTTGATAGTGAATTGTTTACCTCATTAAACAAGCTATCTATTTCTTTTGAAAAATCTTTGTTCTCATTATCAGCATATTGAATATTAAACCCTGTTCCGAAAACAGGCCCTGATAATTTTACCAACGTGCTGTCTTTTTTCTGTTGCTCTTCTTTACAAGAAAAACTAACAAGAATAGCGAGTAAAAGGATTATTTTTTTCATGATTAATTTAAATTCATTTCTATAACCTGAATACCGTTGTATTCTATGAGGTATTCTTCGTTGAGGTATATTGGTAAGTTTTCACCATTAGGATTGCCTAAACCAACACCAGCATATAAAACTTTAGCATCCTTTTCATAAGCATGTTTTTTAAAAGTTTCCATCCAAACCACATCATAGTTGTTGGGGTTTTCTGGTAATAAAACAGCTCTTACAACAACAAAGTAGTACTGACTATTTTTGTCGATGCAAACAAATTGAGGATGACGTTTTAGAGTGCTGTTAATGGCAATAAATTCAAAACCGCGAGATTCTAAATCTTTACCAACATGGTTCATGGCCAGATTATGAAGTTCTTGTTTTGTAAGTGCTTTGCTCATGTTGCAAAGATACAAAGATGCTTACTTAAATCTAACAAATTTTGCGCTACTAAATGTATAATTAGAAACAGGTGTAATAGCGTCATCTTCTAATTTATACCATGGTGAAATAGAAGAATCGGTTAAGTTTTTTACAAGATGTACACTTTGTGCTGGAGTATTGCCTTGAAACAATAGAAATAATTTTTGGCCTTCGTCATTTATAACTTCGTCACAAAGCATTACAATATGTCCAGGACTACCACCTTTTATGAGCATATCCCCAATTTTTAAATCTTTAGATTTTATGGATTTTAGTTCATTATAAAGCGATAATGTACCTGAGTAAGTGTATATAAGATTTAGGTAATTGTAAAAATTTTCTTTACTATAATTAGCATTTACTGTTTTATGAAAAGAGACTTTATTTCCATTAATTTTTGGTCGGTAACCTTCTGCATATTTTGTCCATGAGCAATAATGACCAGATGTAAAGTTAAAGCCAATTTCATCCTTTCTGTTATTATCCCAAAGGTATTCGCTTCTTATTCTAATAAGGGCATCTGCACATTGCTGCAAACCATTTTTCGGTACAGATACTTGTAAGATACCGATATGTCCTCGTTGCCAAAAGTACTCGGTATTATCGTAGTTTATAATTTTGCTGCCAAAAGCCTTGAGTTTATAATTTCTAAGGTATTCTTCAAAACCACCTTTTGGATATGCAACACGTTTGTAGCCTTCGGGTATGTTAACTCTAGATTTTATGGTTAAACTATCCTTATTAATTAAACTTGGGGTTTCAATTACTGCTTTAACCTTATCGTAAGCATTCTCAACAGGTTTAAATTGAAAAGCAACAAAAACCAAACCAATGACAAACAAGAGGAGTATTAGTTTCTTCATAACTGATAAACGTTATTTTTTAAAGATTTCGTATTATATTCCTGTTTTTATTTAGCGTCAATATGTATCCACTATCAAAACGTTTGGGTTTAATCTTAGGTCCTTTATTGTTCATCCTCCTTCAAGTTTTTCAGTTTAGCTTAATTTCAGAAAAAGCTGATGTTGTTATTGCGGTTGCATTTTGGATGATTATCTGGTGGATAACAGAAGCAGTTTCTATTTCGGTAACTGCCTTGTTGCCTTTGTTCCTATTTCCTTTGTTTAAAGTGATGCCAATGGATGAGGTTGGTGCTAATTATGGAAGTCCGATTGTATTTCTATTTTTTGGTGGTTTTGTTTTGGCGTTAGCTTTGGAAAAAGTAAATCTACATAGGCGCATTGCCCTAAGCATAATAAGACTTACAGGTACAACTCCCAATAGAGTTATATTAGGTTTTATGCTGGCTACAGCTTTTATGAGCATGTGGATAAGCAATACGGCTAGTGCCGTGGTAATGTTGCCAATTGCGATGTCTGTAATAAACCTACTTATAAATGATGCTGATGGTTTTACAAAGCAAGATCAAAATTTTGCACTAAGTGTAATGCTTGGTATTGCGTTTTCTGCCAATGCTGGTGGAATAGCAACAATTATTGGTACGCCACCAAACTCTATTCTGATCGGTTTACTAGAGAATGAATACAACATGGAAATATCTTTTTTAAATTGGTTAATTGTCGGTTTACCTTTTTCCATCATTTTAATCACAATAATTTATTTTGTTCTGATAAAATTGTTCCCGAATAAGGGATTAATATTTGATGCTTCAAAAACAGTAGTTGAAGATGAATTAGATAAGCTGGGTAAAATCTCACCAAGGGAAAGACAGGTGCTGATAACATTTGCCGTTATGGTGTCGCTTTGGATTTTTAGAACAGTAATTAATGGTGTATTTCCAAAACTTGGCCTAACAGATACCTTGATTAGTATTCTGGGTGCTTTAGCTTTGTTTACTGTACCTTATAGATTAAGCAAAGGCGAGTTTATTTTAGAATGGAAAGACACTCAAAAATTAGCTTGGGGAATATTGATTTTATTTGGTGGCGGACTAGCTTTAGCAAAAGGCATGTCTGCAAGTGGTATTGTAGATATGGTGGCAGAAACGATCTCTAAAAGTGAAATAAGTGTTTTATTCACAGCTTCGTTACTTATCTTCTTAATGTTATTTATGACGGAGTTGATGAGTAACGTAGCATTAACAGCTGTGTTAGCACCAGTTGTGGCAGGTATTGCTATTGGATTAGAAGTGCCAATATTATATTTGCTCATACCTGTTACCATGGCAAGTAGTTGTGCGTTTATGTTACCAATGGCCACACCGCCAAATGCGATTGTATTTGCAAGTGGTTTTGTAAAAGTACATCAAATGGCAAGGGTAGGAGTGATATTAAACCTTATCTCCGTACTCTTGTTAATTTTAATGTTTAAATATGTATTGCCATTAATTTTTTAAAGATTCAATTATGAATTTTAATAATGTAAAACCAAAATTTATTGTAAATCTTTTGATTTTAAACCTACTGTTTTTTAGCTGTAAGTCAGTAGAAAAATTACCTGATCCACTGCAAGCAGGTTGGCAAGGAAAGAAAGTTTGTGAAGTTGTAGAAGAAAATAAATCTGTACGTGTCTTAAAATGTACGTTTCCGCCAAATGTTGGTCACGAGAAACACTATCACAACCCACATTTTGGTTATACGTTATCAGGTGGTAAGTTCAGAATTATTGATACAACAGGTACTCGAGAAGTTGATGTGCCAGAAGGCTATAGCTTTTCTAATGATGTTAAAACAATCCATAAAGTGTTAAATATTGGTAAAACTATAGCTGTTTTTTTGATTGTAGAATACAAGTAAATTAAATAATTAGTATCTTTTATTGCGAAAAAGAAAGACTATGAAAACTACAAGCAGACGTTTTGATGAGGCTTTGAAAAAACTCTACACAGCCTTTCATAACAAAACACTCAATCCTGAAGACTGTAAACAATGTGCCGTAGGGAATATTCTAGATAATAATGATATCTGGAAACATATGACCAATTTGCACGGTTCTATTAAATTAAACTATGTTGGCTTAGTACATCAAAATTTAGGTAGACGATTTAATGGTTACACACCAATAGAGTTGTTAAAAATTGAAGCTTCTTTTTTAGAAGGTTGCGGTTACCGTTTGGGTAAGACCTATTGCCATAAGCCTGATTTCTATAAAAGCCAAGATATATTATTTAATGGATTAAATGCCGTTGTTGCAACTTTATGTGAGTTGGATAACATTAAAAATATTATGGATTGCAGTTCGCTGTTTGATTATGAACTTAAAGATGATTTCAATTTACAAAGTGCTTAGGTACCAAATACTGAAACCTATTAAAAAAGCAATGCCCAACCAAGACAAAATATGTAAGCCTAAACTCGGTCTCCAGGCTTTTGGAGTATGTTTGCTACAGAGCAGTTTGTAATTTATTATAGCATAGAAAGGTGCTGTTACAAAAGATAGAATTGTAGCTACTTTAATCAATAATCCCATCTCAGAAGCTAGAACTAAAAAGATAATTATGGTGCCGAAGGTTAAAATTAGTATCCAATTTAGATAACCTTTTCTGTAGCTTTTATTGTTTAATATTTCTAAACTTTTGTTCATGGCTCTAGGTGAAGCATCTAGAGTAGTGATGGTAGTGCTAAACATGGCTGTAAATGCGGCAATACCAATAATAATATGTGCCCAATCATCAAGACTTTTGGTATATAATTCTATAAGTTGATTAGAAAATACAGCAGCTTTATTACTAAAGCTATTACCAGAATCGTACATTACAAAATAGCCTAAACTAACAAAGGCAATTCCTAAAAGTATAGCGCCAAAAAAACCGACGTTGAAATCTAATAAGGCATTCTTTGGAGTAAATGAACCTTCGTCTTTTTTCTTTTCTAATGCCCAAATAGAATGCCATACAGAAATATCTAAAGGTGCTGGCATCCATCCCATAAAGGCGATTAAAAAAGCAATTTCAATTTTATTGTTTGGTAATACCTGATTGAAATCTATAGTTTTATCAAATTCAGTAAAAGCAAAATAGACAGCAACCAAAGTGCTTATGGTAAGTATAATTATAATCACTTTAATAAGTTTGTCTAAGGTGTTGTATTTTCCAATTAATAGAATGAACAGACAAATAAAGAGTAAGATAATAGTCCAAATTTCTACACTGCTTATGTTTTCAATACCAAAATTTAAAAAAGAAATATCACCAAATAAGGAATTGGCCAAGCCAGCCGTTACAATCGTCACAGCAGCTTGAATTGTAAATATAGTAGCTAAGCTTAAAATGAAATAAGCTATTAAAATAGGCTTGCCCATTTTATGATAACCTTCTAGCAAACTCTCTCCCGTTGCTGAAGCATATCTTGGGCCAAATTGAAAAAAAGGATATTTGAATAAGTGAACAAGTAATAATGCCCATAAAAGACCTAAGCCAAAATCAGCACCAGCTCTTGTGGATTGTACCAAGTGCGAAACACCAATTGCTGCACCAGCAAATAGTAAACCAGGACCTAATTTCTTTATTTGAGATAACATTACGTTTTAGTAATAATAGCTGCTAATAGCTTTTTTGCTCGTAATAGTTTAACCTTCACATTGTTAATAGGTTCTTTAAGTTCTTCAGAGATTTCTTTGTAGCTTAATTCTTGAAAATACCTCAGATTAATAACTTCTTGATAATGCGGCTTCAGCTTTTTAATATCTCTGAGTAGTTTGGCAAGATTTTGTTCCGTGATAATTTTGTCTTCAGGAGAAGGAGAATCATCAATAATCTCTAAATAGTTGTCTTCGTTATCTTTTGATGTATTTTGTATGGTCTTTTTTTGCTTTCTTACTAAATCTATATGAATATTTTTGGATATAGTAATTAACCAAGTTTTAAACTTATAATTATCATCATAAGTATCAATTTTATCAAAAGCCTTAGAAAATGTTTGGATGGTAATATCTTCGGCATCATTTTCGTTTTGAGTGCGCATTAGCTGAAAGGAATACACATCATTCCAAAAAGTGTCAAGAAGAAAATTAAACGCAATCTGGTCATTTTGTTTGGCTCTTTTAATTGCGTCTGTTATTTCCAATGTTTAGGTGTAGATATAAGATTAGCAATAAAGATACTTAATTGTGTGGTAACTAAAAATAATTCTAGAAAAGGTGTAAAAAAGATAAGATTAATATCATCTAGTTTTTTTGCTGTAAGCCCAAAACATAGTAGTTGAATAGCAAAACGTAGAGCAACAAGTGCTAATACCCATTGCATTTTATACCCTAGAATTATGAGTGTTATAGCAAAAACCCAAAACAAAAGTTGTGATGCGTAAAATAAGCCTAGAAGGATTTTGTGTTTTGTTTTATAAAATGAGGCAGTACTTACGTGTCTGCGCTTTTGCAATATCCAATCTTTGAATGTTTTTTTTGGTTCTGAGATTGTAAAGCTTTCTTTTGAAAAACAGATGTCTGTATTTTTAGCATTAGCAACTTCATTTATAAACAAGTCATCGTCTCCAGATTTTACAGCCATATGACCGTTGAAGCCATTGTTATTGAAAAACAATTCTTTTCTGTAAGCCATGTTTCTGCCAACTCCCATGTAAGGGATTCCTAATTTTGCGTATGAAAAGTATTGTAAAGCGGTAATAATAGTTTCAAACCGTATTAGCGCATTTAATACAGAGTATTTCTTTTTTGCATAAGCTCCATAACCCAAAACAATAGCTTTTTGGTTTGAAAATTTACTGCTTATTTCAGCAAGCCATTTACTGGAGTTTGGTCTACAATCAGCATCAGTAAAAACAAGAAAATCGTTGCTTGAAGCTTTAATGCCAAGGGTTAATGCGTATTTTTTATTTCCCCAAAACGCTTCATTAGATTTTACATCTACAATTTTGATGTTTTTATTGTTGATTTTGAAGTCTTCCATGACCTCTAATGTTTCGTCAGAGGAACTATCGTTAACCAACACAACTTCAAAACTGCTGTAATCTTGTTCTAATATATAAGGAAGGTTTTTTTTTAAATTTTCAGCTTCGTTTTTTGCACAGATAATTACGGAAAGCGGTATGTGCTTTTTTAGTTTAGTTTCTGCTCGTTGCAGCGAGAAGGAAAATAGAAATACTGAATAATAAATGAGCTGAACAACAACTGTAAATGCAAATACTATAAATAGTATAGCCAAAAAGTTCATTTAACCTTAAGAATGTTGAGGTTCGTTACAGTCTTTGAATTGATCTGGAGTTTTTCCGCAAAAACCACAAGCATCACCTTTTTTGTTTAACATAGGATTTTGACTCGCACACGTACCAGCAAACTTACCGTCTTTCTTTGCCCAGATTTTTATGGCAATACCGGCAAAAGCTAAGGCTAACATTCCTAAAGTGAGAAGTAATAATTTCATTTTAACTAAAATTTATTGCAAAGATAATGCTTTAATACAAAATCTGTAAGCTTTAAATTAGATGATTTCTGATGGTATAAAATCTAAAATATTATTTGTTAAATAAAAAAAGAGGTACAACAGTACCTCTTTGTCCTAAATCTTTTTTTAATTCTACTTCTCTTTTAGAGAGATTTCCGCAACTTCGGTATTATTCTCATTAGTTTCATCACCATCTCTACCGATTTTAATACTCAGTGCTAAAGCATCTTCCATATATGGAATTTGTTTCATCTTACGGTCAGACTCATCCAATATGCCTAAGTTCACCATTCTGTCCTGTAGTTCAGCCCATATTTGGTAATGCTGGTCTTCAGGTAACTCAGGTAATTTAATAACATCTATCATCGAGGTTTTTTCAACCGGATTTATATAAGCTACTGTCTTAAGATCTTTAGCTCTATCATTACCGCTAATAATGTATTTTCTGGCATCAGGATCATTAAGTCTACTAAGCTCTGATGACAACTCAGATAACATAGCGTTATTTTTTTCTATATCACTTCTTAAGTCGTAAATCTCGTCTATAACTACATTGTTCTCATCTAGTAAATTCTGATTTTTTTGATACAAGAAAAATGATGATACAGCAAATAAAACAGCAGCAGCCGTCGCAGCAATGCTGTACCAAGGTGTTTTTCTGTGTTGTACTAACTGAATAACTTTAGTGTCGTTAGTTTCGTCCAAAGCATCTAGAATATTTCCTAAAATATTCTTAGGAACATCTACCGCACCAGCCTTAGCAATAATTTCTAAGTTATTCTGTAGCTTCTCGTAAGCTTCGGCTGCTTCAGGATAATTACTAATAAAAAACTCTACCTCCTTGGTTTCCTCATAAGAAGCTTCACCTACTATGTATTTGTTTAGTAAGTCAGAATTTAAAAAGGTATGTAATTTTGTTTCCATAATTCTGTTATTCTGGGTCGTAAACTTTTTTAAGTTCACGTAATCCTATTTTTAATCTCGATTTTATAGTCCCAAGCGGAATGTCTAATTCGTCACTAGCTTCTTGCTGTGTCATGCCTTGAAAAAACAAGGCGTCTAACACAATTTGGTACTTTTCTTCGAGTCGTCCAACATGCTCTTTAATGTCCAATACATCTTGGTTTAAGTTGCTTGAAGGTAAGATATATACGTTTGAAGTATCGATTTGGACTTCTTTTTGATATCTATTATTAAAACTTCTCAATTTATCGATGGCTGTATTCCTTGCAATTCTAAACAGCCAAGTAAATAATTTTGCCTTTTTAGGGTCGTACTTATGAGCGTTTTTCCAAACTTTAATAAAGGTTTCTTGTAGAGCGTCTTGAGCAATCTCTTCGTTTATAGTTATTTTTAAAATAACACCATAGAGGCTGTTAGAGTAATTTTCGTATAACAGGTCCAACGCACGCTTATCGCCTTTGTCTAGTAAATCGATTATTTTCTGTTCGGTTGGTGTAACGCTCAAAATGTTAAAATCTTAGTTTTTAGATTTTTACGACATCCAAAATGGATTTGTAAACGTAAATATAGTTAAATACAGTAATATATGTATTTAGCATTATAAAGATAGAATAATCATTTTTTCTGAGAGATTGGTTAATAGCATTTTTAAAAGATTATTCTAAATTCAAAAGTCGTAATAAGGATTACGACTTTTGTTTTATATGATGTTTACTTCTGTTTCTATTGAAATATTGAATATTCGTTTTATTGTTTTTTGAATCAATTGTGCTAGCTCGAATATATCACTCCCTTTAGCATTACCGTAATTAACTAAAACTAAAGCTTGTTTTTGGTGTACACCATAGTCATTGAATCTTTTTCCTTTAAAACCAGCTTGTTCTATTAGCCAACCAGCAGGAACTTTAACCAAAGTGTCCGAAGCTTTGTACGAAGGTACATCAGGAAAATTAGTTTGCAATTCTTTAAACTCTTCCGCAGTAATGACAGGATTTTTAAAGAAACTTCCGCTATTTCCTATGTCTTTTGGATCAGGTAATTTGCTTTGTCTAATAGCAATTACAGCATTAGATACATCTTTGATTGTTGGTTTTACAATGTTAGATATTTGGAGTTGCTGCTTAATTGCACCATAATCTGTGTGCAGTTGGTGATTTTGCTTGCTTAGTTTAAAAGTAACGCTTGTAATAATGTATTCGCCTTTTAAATCTTGCTTAAAAACAGATTCTCTGTAACCAAATTTGCAATCTTCTTTTGTAAAAGTTCTTATGTCTTGAGTATTAACGTTAATAGCTTCACAACTTTCAAATACATCTTTTAGTTCTACACCATAAGCACCTATGTTTTGAATAGGAGACGTCCCAACATTACCAGGAATTAAAGATAAATTTTCAATACCACCATAGTTGTGCTCTAAACACCAAAGGACAAACTGATGCCAATTTTCGCCTGCCATGGCTTTAACAAAAACAGTATTATCACTTTCGTTTATTACTTCAATGCCTTTTAAATTAATATGAAGCACTAAGGTTTCGATATCTTTGGTGAGTAGCATGTTGCTTCCGCCACCAAGAATGAATAAAGGTTGATTTTTATTGGTTTTTAAAACTTCAGAAAGAACTGTTTTATCAGTTATATTACAATAGGATTTTGCCTTGGCTTCTAAACCAAAGGTATTAAAGGGTTGCAACGAAACATTATGCTCTATAGTCATTAATCTTTATATACTTTAAGAGCTTCTTCTAAAATTTTAACAGCAGTTTTTAGACTGTTTTCATTTAATACATATGCAATCCTTATTTGGTTGCGACCAACACCAGGTGTAGAGTAGAAGCCTGCAGCAGGAGCTACCATAATAGTACTGTTATTATATTCAAAAGACTCTAATAACCAACGTGCAAAGTCATCTGAATTTTTAACAGGTAACTCAGCTATACAGTAAAAAGCACCATTAGGTTTAGCAACTTTTACACCAGGAATTTTCTCTAAGCCTTCAATTAAAATATTTCTTCGTTTTACATATTCTTCTTTAACGTCGTCAAAATAGCTTTGTGGAGTGCTAAGCGCAGCCTCACTGGCAATTTGAGCTAAAGTTGGTGGGCTTAATCTTGCTTGGGCAAACTTTAATGCAGTTTTTATAACGTCTTTGTTTTTAGAAACTAAATACCCAATACGAGCACCACACATACTATAGCGCTTAGATACTGAGTCTATTACTATGGCATGCTCTTCTAAACCTGATTCTTGTAAAATTGAGTAGTGTTCTACACCGTCATAAACGAATTCTCTGTAAACTTCGTCTGCGATTAAGAATAAATCATGTTTTTTAACAATTGCAGCAAGTTTACTTATTTCTTCTTCTGAATATAAATAACCTGTAGGATTACCTGGGTTACAAATGAGAATAGCTTTGGTTTTTGGTGTGATGAGCTTTTCAAATTCTTCTATTGGAGGAAGCGCAAAGTTATCTTCAATCTTAGAAATTACAGGAACTACTTTAATGCTAGAGGCTGTTGAGAAACCATTGTAATTGGCATAAAATGGTTCAGGTATGATAATTTCATCATCCTCGTCCATAATACTTCCAAAAGCAAAAAGTAAAGCTTCACTTCCACCTGTTGTTACAATGATATCGTTATGGGTTACTTCAATAGCATTACGTAAATAATATTGAGCAATTTTTTTTCTGTATTCCTCAGAACCTTCAGATCTTGAATAGGCAAGAATATCCAATGAATGAACTTTGACAGCATCTAAAGCTACTGCAGGTGTTTTTATGTCTGGTTGTCCTATATTTAAATAGTAAACAGTTTTTCCCTGTTTGTGAGCTTCTTCAGCATATGGTACCAATTTTCTAATTGGTGACTCAGGCATGTTAATACCTTTCTCAGAAATTTTAGGCATGGTATAAATTTTAAAGTGCTAAGTTCCGAAATTTCTTAAAGTTTCTACAAAAAATAACATCGAAAATATGTAGTTAAATAAAGATTTGTAAATTCAGTCAAATCAAATCAATATTGAAAAGACGTCTTACATATTTAATTTTACTTTGCTTATGTTGGAATAGTTGGTCAATCATCGCTCAAGGTCAATTCCTTTTGAAAGATAAGGTGAGTCAGAAAATTACTTTTGAATTTGCAGCTAATCTCATAGTAATTCCTGTAGAAGTTAATGGTGTGGAACTGTCATTTGTATTAGATACAGGTGTTAGTAAGCCTATTTTGTTTAATCTAACAGAAAATGATTCGCTCGATTTAAAAAACACAAAAACATTTTATCTGCATGGTTTAGGCGCAGATGGAAAGATTGAAGCTATAAAGTCTAGTTATAATAGGTTTAAGATAGGTGACGCTGTGGGTAGTAATCAAGATGTGTATGTAGTGTTTGATTCGGATATTAATTTTACACCTCGTTTGGGTGTGGTTGTACATGGTATAATTGGCTATGATATTTTTAGGGATTTCGTTGTTGAGATTAATTATAGGTCTAAGTATATCAGATTACACAAACCTGATTTATTTAAACCTAAACTATCTAAAAAATGGCAATCAATACCTTTAGAAATTCGTAATAACAAGCCTTATCTAAATGCTAGAGTTACATTGGGGAATAGTTCTGAAGATGTAAAATTACTAATGGATACTGGTAGTAGTGATGCTTTATGGTTATTTGAAAATAAAGAAAAGGGTTTAATGCCTAACGACTCTCTTTTTTTTAGAGATTATTTAGGTAAGGGTTTAAGTGGTTCCGTTTATGGCAAGAGGTCTAAGGTTAAAAGTTTTCAGTTAAGTAACTATAAGCTTACGGATGTGAATGTTGCTTATCCAGATTCTTTATCTGTGGATGTCAATAAAATTCATAAAGGGCGAAATGGTAGTGTAGGAGGTGATATTCTTAAGCGTTACAATATGTATGTAGATTATAATAATGAAAAACTCTATATAAAGAAAAACAACTATTACAAGAAACCTTTTACGTACAATAATAGTGGTATTGTATTAGAACATAATGGCAGTATGTTTGTAAATGAGCGTATTAAAGTTCCTTCAACAGGTAGTTATAATGACACTCATAATCCTAATGCTATAAAGATAGATGTTTCTATAAGTCATAGAATGCTATTGAAACCAATGTATAGAATAGTAGAATTACGCAGATCTTCTAATGCATATGCATCTGGTCTCAGAATAGGTGATATTTTACTAGGTATTAATGGAAAGGAAGTCTTTAATATGAAACTGAACCAAATAAATGAAATCTTGTTTGGCAAAACAGGAAAACCAATAAGGCTAAAGGTTGAGCGTTATGGTGAGGTGAAGATTTTTAAATTTAAATTAGATGATGCCTTTAAACGAAATGAGCCCTCAAATTGAGAGCTCATTAAAATATTATGATAATTAAGTTTATTGCTCAATCATACTTTTTTCTTTTTTCTCTAGAACACTTGTCTTATCAGGATCTATAACTAATCCCTTGATCTTAAGTGCTACTGTTGGAGTTTCTGCATTAGAATATACAGTGATGGTTTTTCTAATAGGATTAACTCTCTTTGTGTCGTACTTTACTTCAATTTCACCAGTTTCACCAGGCATAATAGGCTCTTTAGGCTTTTTTGGTACTGTACAACCACATGTAGATTTTACATTAGATATTACCAAAGGAGCATTTCCGGTATTGGTAAATTCAAACGTTCTAACACCATCAGAACCTTTTTCAATAGTTCCGTAATCAATAACGGTTGTCTTAAACTCTATCTTAGCTACTTTCTTTTCCTGAGCAAAAGACCCCAAACTTATTAAGCCTACAAATAGAATTGCTATTAAATTTTTCATCATTTAAGTTTTAAATTGATACTATCAAAACTACTTACTTTTTTACTCTCCTCAAAATTAATTAGATGTAATACATGCTATTTAACAATTTTTGACGTCTATTGCCACATAAAACAGCCTAATAATTTTTCAAAAAAAGAAATATAAGTACTTTTGTCAGTTACTTTGCAAAAACAATACCAAATATGGAAATCCCATCAAAATATAATGCAACTTCAGTAGAAAATAAGTGGTATAGCTACTGGATGGAAAATAAATATTTTCACTCTACACCAGACGACAGAGAGCCTTACACCATTGTAATTCCGCCACCAAACGTTACAGGAATTTTACACATGGGACACATGCTGAATAATACCATTCAAGATGTGTTAATTCGTCGTGCTCGATTGTTAGGTAAAAATGCATGTTGGGTTCCTGGTACAGACCACGCATCTATCGCTACAGAAGCTAAAGTAGTTGCCAAGTTAAAAGAACAAGGTATAGACAAAAATGATTTAACACGCGATGAATTTCTAAAACACGCTTGGGATTGGACGTATGAATATGGCGGTGTAATCCTAGAGCAACTAAAGAAATTAGGATGTTCTTGCGATTGGGACAGAACCAAGTTTACAATGGACGACGATATGTCTGAAGCCGTTATTAAGGTATTTGTAGACCTTTATAATAAAGGCCTGATATATCGTGGTTACAGAATGGTAAATTGGGATCCTGAAGCTAAGACAACACTATCTGACGAAGAGGTAGAGTATATAGAAAAACAAGGAAAGCTTTACTATGTAAACTATAAAATTGAAGGTTCTGACGATACCCTAACGATTGCTACAACGCGACCAGAAACTATTTTAGGAGATTCGGCAATTTGTATCAATCCAGAAGATCCAAGGCATCAAAATCTTAAAGGTAAAAAAGCAATTGTACCGATTTGTAATCGCGTAATTCCAATTATCGAAGATGATTATGTAGATGTAGAATTTGGTACAGGTTGTTTAAAAGTAACACCAGCACACGATGAAAATGATAAGGTGTTAGGTGATAAGCATAATCTTGAAGTTATAGATATCTTTAACGACGATGCTACCTTGAACAGTTACGGTATGCATTACAAAGGGCAAGATCGTTTTGCTGTTCGTAAAGCCATTGTTAAGGAGCTAGAATCTTTAGGACAGATTGAAAAAATTGAAGATTATACCAATCGTGTTGGTATATCAGAGCGTACAAAAGCGATTATAGAGCCACGTTTAAGCGACCAATGGTTCTTAAAGATGGAAGACCTAGCAAAACCAGCTTTAGATGCTGTTCTTACCAATGGTGAGGTGAAATTATTTCCAAAGAAGTTTGAAAATACGTACCGTCACTGGATGGAAAACATCAGAGATTGGAATATTTCACGTCAGTTACTTTGGGGACAACAAATTCCTGCGTATTACTATGGAGACGGGAAAGAAGATTTTGTTGTTGCCGAAACTAAAGAAAAAGCATATGAGCTTGCTGTCACTTCGAGCGTAGTCGAGAAGTCTTTTAAAATTGAAGACTTACGTCAGGAAACTGACGCACTAGACACATGGTTCTCGTCTTGGTTATGGCCAATAAGTGTTTTTGATGGAATACGAAACCCTGAAAATGAAGACATAAAATACTATTACCCAACTAATGATTTGGTAACAGGTCCAGACATTTTATTCTTTTGGGTAGCCCGAATGATTATTGCAGGTTATGAGTATAAAGGCCAAAGACCATTTGAAAATGTTTATTTAACCGGACTGGTAAGAGATAAACAAAGACGAAAAATGTCTAAGTCGCTTGGCAACTCGCCAGATGCTTTAAAACTCATAGAAGAATATGGTGCAGATGGTGTGCGAGTGGGCTTGTTATTAAGCTCCGCAGCTGGTAACGATTTGTTGTTTGATGAAGCTCTTTGCCAACAAGGTAAAGCCTTTGCTAATAAGCCTTGGAATGCTTTAAGGTTGATAAAAAGTTGGGATATTGATGGTTCAATTAAACAACCTAATTCTAATAAAATAGCTTTAGAATGGTTTGAATCTAAATTTCAAAATACTTTAAATTTAATTGAAGACCATTTCAGTAAGTATAGAATAAGTGATGCTTTAATGGCAACTTACATTTTAATTAAAGATGATTTTTGTGGTTGGCTACTTGAGATGATTAAACCAGCTTACCAAAAGCCGATAGACAAGACAACTTTTGATGAGGTGATTAGATTATTTGAAAACAATTTGAAAATTCTTCATCCATTCATGCCATTCTTGACAGAAGAAATATGGCATTTCATTGAAGAACGTTCTATTGAAGATGCACTTATTATTTCTAAATGGCCAGAAAAAACGTCAGTAGATAAAACATTAATTTCTCAGTTCGATTTTGCTTCTGAAGTGATTTCAGGAATAAGAAACATTAGAAAACAAAAGAATATAGCGTTCAAAGATGCTATAAGATTCTCAGTTGTAAATAACGAAAATATTGAGCCAACTTTTGATGAGGTTATTACAAAAATGGGTAACCTAAGTAACTTTGATTATGTAAATAACCCTGTTGAAGGCGCTTTAACCTTTAGAGTAAAATCTAATGAATATTTCATTCCTATGGAAGGAAGTATTGATGTAGAAGCTGAAATTAAAAAGCTAACTGAAGAATTAAATTATACAGAAGGTTTCTTAAAATCGGTTCAAAAGAAATTATCTAACGAGCGTTTTGTAAACAATGCGCCAGAGCAAGTAGTGGCTTCAGAAAAGAAAAAAGAAGCAGATGCTTTGGCTAAAATTGATACAATTAAAGCAAGCTTGGAAAGTTTTAAATAGTTAAATTTTCTTAAAAATCCTTAAAAGATTAATACTGCAAAATAATTGTTTTTGCAGTATTAATCTTTTATGTGCGCTTATGTATAAATAAAAATTATATATAACATATTAAACATATATAAAAATATATAAAAAAGGAATGTCATCTTTGCACCGTAATAAAAAGACAACGCAATTATGATAAAAATATCATTAGCCAAAGGAGATGGTATTGGTCCTGAGATTATGGACGCAACACTAAACATTTTAAATGCCGCTGGTGCAGATCTTACCTTTGAAGAAATAGAAGTAGGCGAAAAGGTCTATTTGTCTGGTAACTCTACAGGTATATCAGATGAAGCTTGGGAGTCTATAAGAAGAAACAAAGTTTTGTTAAAAGCGCCAATAACAACACCGCAAGGAGGTGGTTATAAAAGTTTAAATGTAACTATGCGCAAAACATTAGGCTTATACTCTAATGTAAGACCTTGTAGAAGTCTTCATCCGTTTGTAACTACAAAACATCCAGAAATGGATGTAGTTATAATTAGGGAAAATGAAGAAGATTTATATGCAGGTATAGAGCATCAGCAGACGGATGAAGTAGTGCAGTGTCTTAAACTGATAAGTCGTCCTGGTTGCGAAAAAATTGTCACCTACGCATTTGAGTATGCAAAAAAATATGGTAGAAAAAAAGTAACCTGCTTTACAAAAGATAATATTATGAAGCAGACCGATGGTTTGTTTCACCAAGTATTTGATGAAGTAGCAGCACGCTATCCAGAAATTGAAAATGAGCATTGGATTGTGGATATAGGTTCTGCCTTATTAGCTGACTCTCCAGAAGATTTTGATGTTATTGTAATGCCAAATTTATATGGAGATGTAGTGTCAGATATAGCAGCACAGATTACAGGTTCAGTTGGTTTAGCTGGTTCGGCAAACATAGGGCAAGAGTGTGCCATGTTTGAGGCTATACATGGTTCTGCGCCAGATATTGCTGGTAAAGATGTGGCGAATCCATCTGGTTTAATAAATGGTGCCGTAATGATGCTAAATCATATAGGACAAAGTGATGTGGCCGAAAAAATACAAAACGCATGGTTACGAACTATCGAGGATGGTGTGCATACCAACGATATTTACGACCCTATAATGAGTACAAAACGTGTTGGTACAAAAGCATTTGCTGAAGCGGTTATTGCTAATTTAGGCAACAAACCAAAACAGTTACCAGCAGTAACTTTTGAAGATAATACACCTTTAGTATTGCCTAAATACCAAAGAAAGCCATCACGACAAAAGCAAATTGTAGGTGTCGACTTATTCGTTGATTGGAATGGGTATGATGCTAATATTCTGGCAAAGGAACTTCAAAAACTTAACAACGAGGAACTCGAGTTGTCCATGATAACCAATAGAGGTATTAAAGTATGGCCAAATGGTTTTGAAGAAACGTTTTGCACAGACCATTGGAGGTGTAGATACACGGCTAAAGAAGGGAAAGAATTGTCTAAAGAAAAAGTGGTAGAGGTGTTGCATGCAGCTTTACAAAATGGTATTGATGCCATTAAAACAGAAAACCTATATACATTTGATGGTGTAAGAGGATATTCTCTAGGCCAAGGACAATAGGAGTTAGTTCTTTTATACATCCTAAAGGTTAGGTGGCTAATTAGTAGTAGGGTTAATACTATAACTATCAACCTTTAGGATGTTTTCTTATTGAAACAAAGACACTAAGGTTTTTAGATAATACAATAGTCTTTAAATTTTTTCATAGGTTGTTAGATGCTAATTGCTCTGCTGTTATGATAGGTTGTGCTAAAATCATGACAGTATTGTTTATTGCAATAGAGATTAGTTAGTAAGATTTGTATTAAACTAAAATCTGGTGTCTTTTTTACCACTCGTTTATTTTATTACTATCAAGCTTAATAAAGATGAATAGTAAAATGGTAAATCCCCAAAGACCTGAGCCTCCATAGCTAAAAAAAGGTAAAGGAATTCCAACGGTTGGTATTAAGCCCATTACCATACCAATATTTATGGTAAAATGAATAAAGAGGATTGAAGCAACACTGTAACCGTATACACGACTAAATTGAGACTTTTGGGCTTCAGCTAAATACAAAACACGTATAATTAAAAACACAAAGAGTAGCACTACTATACTGCTGCCAATAAATCCCCATTCTTCTCCTACGGTACTAAAGATGTAATCTGTTTCTTGTTCGGGTACAAATTTACCGGTTGTCCTAGTCCCTTCAAAAAATCCCTTTCCTGTCAGTCCACCGGAGCTTATAGCTTGCTCAGATTGAATAAGGTTATAAGCCTCTGCCTTGCGCATTTTTTCGAGTTTCGCTGGATCTTTTTCTAATCGTAACCAAAGGCTAATTCTGTTTTGTTGATGAATCTTTAAGCCATGGTTATAGAAGAGTTTTACACCATATGCAAATCCAATAGCGATGAGTAAAACCAATGCGTACTGAATTTTAGATGCACGTTTCTTTTTACGTATAAAAAAGCGAATGACGAGTGCTAGAGCTGCAACTATACCAGTGATTAATATACCAAATTTTAAAGATAGTACAGCCAAAAAGATAAGCGATAAAGCCACAATGAGATATATCTGTTGTAAGCCTTCTCTGTAAAACACAAAGAAAAAAGCTGTGTAGACAATAGTACTTCCTGCGTCGTTTTGTAATAAAATCAGTAAGGCAGGGATAAAAATAATAGCAGCAACACGAATTTGGTCTTTTAACGTTTTCATATTGGTTTGAATGTCGCTTATATACTTAGCTACTGCTAAAGCTGTGGCAAACTTGGCAAACTCACTTGGTTGAATTGTCATACTACCTATACCATACCAAGAGCGTGCTCCATTAACATCTTTACCAAAAATGAAGAGACCTACAAGCGATAAAAGGGCGAACAAATAGATAACACTAGAAAACCGTTCGTAAAACTTAGCTTCTAGCGATAAAATCAGAACGATTATAATGAAGGTGAGTCCAATAAATACTAATTGTTTACCATAGAGCTCAGTCATGTTAAAATAGCTCGTTACCTCACCGTCATGAGATGCCGATAAAATATTAACATAGCCAAAACCAACCAACAAAAGAAAAAGGATGATGGTAATCCAATCGAACTTAAAACGTCTTTGGTTTTCTCTGAGCATCAACTATTGTTTTAAGGCTTCTTGTTCTTCAAGTTTAATAGCGTAATTATCTATAACTTGAAGTGTTGTTTCACCATTAATTTTGAAAGGTTCGCCCGAAATCGGCTTGGCATACTCATTTTCAAGACTATGTGTTAGTATCCAATTTTCTAAATCGGTTCTTGTTATGTTGCCTTTAATATATTTTTCAATCATTAAACTTGCCATTCTTCCAGCAAAACGACTTCCCCAGTATCCATTTTCCACAAAAACAGCAATGGCAATCTTAGGATTATCTTTTGGTGCAAAAGCTACAAAAATCGAGTGGTCGGTCAGCTGGGTTTTTTTGCCGTCAATTATCGCAAAATTTTCTGCTGTTCCTGTTTTTCCGCAGATTTCTATCCCTTCAACTTTTAATGCTTTAGCTGTACCATCGTTGTAGACATCAAACATACCTTCTATTACAGGTTCAAAGTGTTTTCTGTCGATAGTGGTATACTTTGGAGTTGTGAATTTTGATGGAATTGTATCGCCTTCAATAGTTTTAATAATGTGTGGAGTGTAATAATATCCACGATTTCCAATAGCAGCAGCCATATTTGCTAATTGTATTGGTGTAGCTTCAACTTCTCCTTGACCAATAGCATTAGATACAATATATGTTGAGCCCCAACGATTATCTCCATAAGCTCTGTCGTAATAATCACCATCTGGAATACGACCTGGACGACCAACTGATAAATCGTTATTTAGGAAATCTCCTAAGCCAAAACTCTTGGCATGTTTTGCCCATTTGTTCATACCATCTCCTGCGTCATTGTATTTGTCAATAATTCGTCTGTAAACATTTACAAAATATGCATTACAAGATTGCGCGATTCCCATGTTCATATCAACAGGACTTCTATGGTGATGACAACCGGTTAAACGTCTGCTACCATAATAATAACCCATCCTGCAGCTAAAGGTATCGTCTTCATCTACAACACCTTCTTGTAGGCCTATTAACGCATTAATAACTTTAAAAGGCGAACCTGGTGGATACTGTGCTAACAGGCCTCTGTCAAATAATGGTTTTGCAATACTATCATAGTGCAATTTTGTGTAGTTTTTAGATCTGTTTCTGCCAACCAAAATATTTGGATTGTAACTTGGTCCAGTAACCATAGCCAAAATCTCGCCACTATTAGGTTCTATGGCAACAATACCTCCACGCTTATGTTGCATTAAAAGTTCACCATAAGCTTGTAATTCTGAATCTATAGTGATGGTAATATCCTTGCCAGGTACAGGTAAGGTATCTAATTTTCCTTCTTGAAAAGGCCCAATATTTTTATTAAACCTGTCTTTTTGAATAAATTTTATACCCTTTGTACCTCTAAGAATTTCTTCATAAGATTGTTCTACACCTTGTTTACCAATTAAATCTCCTAATCTATAATAAGGTTGTTTTTCTATAATACTTCGGTTAACTTCACCAATATCACCCAGAACATTGGCACCAATAGTGGTTTGGTAAGATCTTAGGGATCGTTTCTGAATGTAAAAGCCTATATACTTTCTCATTTTTTCCTGAAGCACAGCATAATCGGATTTTGATAACTGTGGGACAAATGGTGAAGGTAATCTAGGGGAATAATTTTTAGCGCGTTCTAATTTTTTATCAAATTCTTCTCTGGTAATCTTCAATAGATTGCAAAATTCAATAAGTTCTAGAGAGTCCATAGGCTCAACTTCCCTTGGAATAACCATGACATCGTAAGATGGTTGGTTGGCTACTAATAATTTGCCATTTCTGTCGTATACATAACCACGCTTAGGATAGGTGTACTCCTTTTTTATTGCAGAATCTTCAAAAATATCATATTCATAACCACCATAGACTTGTAAATAGAACAAACGTGCTATAAAAACAATGCCAACAAGTATAACAGTAGTTAAGAGTAAAAGTTTTCTCATTTTTTGTTTCGACTAAATAGAACTATGATTAGGATACAAAGTATTATAGTAAAAATACTAGAGAATAACGTTTTTTTCAAGATTAAAAGTATGCTAGAAATGTTAAAAACTTCTAGAGAAAACAAAATAAGGTGATGAGTAATTGTGCCAAGCGTTACGTAGGTGATTAAACTGCCTAAGTCAGTGTTGCTAAACTTCACACTCTGGTGCTCATAGAGCATGCCAAATGATGTTTTTAAGAAAATGGGTCTGGCATATGCTAAAAAAACCGAAGCAGCAGCATGGACTCCGCCAGAATCCATAAAAACATCAACAAACATACCTAATAAAAAGCTTGTAAGGAGTAAAACGAGACGATCTTCTCTTATAGGAAAGAGGAATATGAAAATGATATAAATGTATGGATTAATATAATCCAAAAAGTTTATATGACTACAGATAACAACTTGAATTAGAAGTAGTAATACAAAGCGAATGCTATTTACACCTAGAGTACTATTCATTACTACTGTTTTGTAATTTTAAAATCTCGTCTCTGTCTTTGTTCTCAATAATGTAAACTGTTCCTATGTTTGTCATATCATTAAACAGTCTTACTTTAATAGTGTATGTATCTCCACTAATATCGGTCTCAAAACTTTCAATGCTCCCAATGTTAATTCCTTTTGGGAAAATTGAAGATTGACCACCAGTAACAATAGTGTCTCCTGCTTTTACAGGAGCAAATTTAGATACATCGATAAGCTGAACAAATTCTGGAGATTTTCCGTTCCAGGTTAAAGAACCTATGTGGTTTGAGTTTTTTAGTTTAACATTAATTCTACTTTTTTTGCTCAAAATAGAAAGTACAGTAGCATAATTTTTGGAGGTATTGTCAATGATACCAACAATACCTTTTGATGTTATAACTCCAAAATCTTGTTTAATGCTATCGTTCTTACCTTTGTTAACGGTTAAAAAATTATTGGTTGACGAATAACTGTTCTTATAAACATCAGCAATGGTTATTCTGTAATTTTTTTTTGAAATTGAAGTGTCAATAACCGTATTTTTTTCAGAGTTTATAGAATTGAAAAGTTGTTCTTTTAAGCGTTTATTTTCTTCAGCTAAAATTTCATTCTCTTGTTCTAAATCGAAATACTTATCAATTGAATTTACAGTACCATAGACACCACCAGAAAGTGCGTTAGCAGAGTTTATAAATTTACTTCTGTGATAAGAATGCGATTGAATAGTAAGTGCTAAGCCAATACTAAAAAGGAATAAAAACAACAGAAAGGTTTTGTTTCTAATAACAAAATTGATGATTTGTTGCATTTATTTCTCGTTTATTTTATCAATACGCTTTTGTATTTTGGCAAGTTTTTAAGAACAATTCCTGTACCTCTTACTACAGCTCTTAATGGGTCTTCGGCTATATAAACAGGTAAATCTGTTTTTTGAGATAGACGTTTGTCTAATCCTCGTAACATAGATCCTCCACCAGCGAGATAAATACCTGTGTTGTATATATCTGCAGCTAATTCCGGAGGAGTTTGTGATAAGGTTTCCATTACGGAATCTTCAATTCTTAAGATAGATTTATCTAATGCTTTAGCAATTTCTCTGTAAGATATCTGCACTTGTTTAGGCTTACCAGTTAATAAGTCACGTCCTTGAACACTCATATCCTCTGGTGGTAATTCTAAATCTTCAGTAGCAGCACCAATCTGAATTTTTATTTTTTCAGCAGTTCTATCACCAACATAAAGGTTGTGTTGCGTACGCATATAGTAGATAATATCGTTTGTAAATACATCACCAGCTACTTTAACTGATTTGTCACACACAATACCACCAAGTGCTATAACAGCGATTTCAGTAGTTCCACCACCTATATCAACAATCATATTTCCTTTGGGTTGCATAATATCTACACCAATACCAATGGCAGCTGCCATTGGCTCATGTATTAGGTAGACTTCTTTGCCATTAACGCGCTCACAAGATTCTTTTACAGCTCGCATTTCAACTTCAGTAATACCAGAAGGAATACAAACAACCATTCTCAACGCAGGATTAAAAAACTTTTTCTTAAGCGCAGGTATGTTTTTTATAAACATACTTATCATTTGCTCAGAAGCATCAAAATCTGCAATTACTCCATCTTTAAGAGGTCTAATTGTTTTAATGTTTTCGTGGGTTTTACCTTGCATCATGTTGGCTTCTTTACCAACAGCTATTATTTTATTGCTAATTCGATCTCTCGCTACTATAGAAGGACTGTCAACAACAACCTTATCGTTATGTATAATTAGAGTGTTTGCGGTTCCTAAATCAATGGCTATTTCTTCTGTTAGGAAATCAAAAAATCCCATGTGCGTTTATAATATTATTCGGGTTATTCTTGTCAAAGTTTTTTGACTAAGCGTAAATGTAATAAATTATACGTTATTTCTGCCTTTATAGATGCTTTAACTCAATATATTTTTTAATGCTTAAAATGACGTGTTCCTGTAAAGACCATAGCAACATTATTTTCATTACAATAATTGATGCTTAATTCGTCTTTTATAGAGCCGCCAGGTTGAATTACAGCTGTAATACCAGCCTTATCAGCAATTTCGACACAATCTGGAAAAGGAAAAAATGCATCACTTGCCATAACAGCTCCTTCTAAATCAAAATTGAAGGATTTTGCTTTATGTATAGCTTGGTTTAAGGCATCTACACGACTTGTTTGTCCTGTTCCGCTTGCTAAAAGCTGTTTGTTTTTTGCAAGAACTATAGTGTTAGATTTAGTATGTTTACAAAGTTTAGATGCAAAAATTAAATCTTCTTTTTCAGCATCAGTTGGTGCTTTAGTTGTAGCTGTTTTTAAATCTTCTAAACTATCAGTTTTGTTGTCTTTATCTTGAACTAAAACACCATTTAGACATGTTCTAACAGTTTTTTCAGATAGTTCAACATCATTTAAGATTAAAAGAATTCGGTTTTTCTTTCCTTTTAAAATTTCTAAAGCGTCGTCACTAAATGATGGAGCAATGACAACTTCACAGAACAATTTATGGATTTCTTCGGCAGTTGCTTTATCAATCTCTGTATTTGAGATTAAGATACCACCAAAAGCAGAAACAGGATCACCAGCTAACGCATCTACATACGCTTGATGAATGGTATCTCTTTGTGCAAAACCACAGGCATTATTATGCTTTAAAATAGCAAAAGTTGGTTCTTCACCCTTAAATTCTAAAATAAGATTTACGGCAGCATCAACATCCAACAGATTATTATAGCTTAATTCTTTACCATGCAGTTTTGTAAACATTGCATCAAAATCACCAAAGAAAAAGCCTTTTTGGTGTGGGTTTTCTCCATAGCGCAATACCTTACCCTTGGTTTCACTAATCTTTAAAACGGTTTCTTCTTCATCTTTGTTGAAATAGTTAAAAATAGCAGAATCGTAATGCGAAGAAACGTTAAACGCTTTAGCAGCAAAACGCTTACGGTCGTCTTCAGAAGTTTCGCCATTTTTAGATTCAAGTAATTCTAAAAATTCAGCATAATCATCTACAGAAGACACACAAGTAACATCTGCATAGTTTTTAGCCGCAGCTCTAATGAGTGAAATACCTCCAATATCAATTTTTTCAATGATATCTTGATTGCTTGCTCCGGAAGCAACAGTTTTTTCAAAAGGATATAAATCAACAATGACCAAATCTATTTGTGGAATATCAAATTCTGCAAGCTCAGCAACGTCACCTTCGTGATTCTGACGGTTTAAAATACCGCCAAAAACTTTTGGATGTAAAGTTTTAACTCTTCCACCTAAGATTGATGGGTAAGATGTAACGTCTTCTACAGGTACGACATTGATGCCTAAATCTTTAATAAATTTCTCTGTTCCACCAGTTGAATAAATAGTAACGTTAAGGTCGTTTAGTTTTTTTACAATTGGTTCTAATCCGTCTTTACTAAATACCGAAATTAGTGCCGAGGACATGGTTTTGTTGCTCATGATGTTGTATTGTGATTTTGATGCTGCAAAAATAAAGTAAACAATACGATTATCTTTGTGGTTATATGAGTTTCTTTAAGTTTTTTGTAACAATAAATTGTTGAAAACGTCCTATCTTTAAATTGTTTTAAAACAACCAACATATGCTTGTCTATTTAAGAGTATTCAAAGAGAGTTTTTCGTTTGCACTAAATGCTCTCAGAAATAATAAGTTACGTACCTTTCTGTCACTTTTGGGCGTTACCGTTGGTATCTTCTCTATTATTGCCGTTTTAGCCGCTGTAGATTCATTAGATAAAAACATTAAGGAAAACCTATCAGGACTTGATAAAAACACCATGTACCTTACTAAATATTCTTTTGGACCAACAGAAGTGCCAAGATGGAAACGTGATAACTTTCCGCAAACAGAGTATGATGATTATGAGTTTGTGAGACGTAATATACCAGACATTGAAGAGTCAGCCTATGTGATTTTTGGTGGTAGAGAAACTATTCGTTATCAAGCAGAAACATTAACTAATATTGAGATTACACCGATTTCTCATGGTATTTATGTTATTGATGATTTAAAAATTGATAAAGGTAGATTTTATTCAGAATTAGAGTCAGATACAGGAGCGCCTGTTATTGTTATTGGTTATGAATTAGCTGAAAATTTATTCGATCAGTCTAATCCAATTGGTAAGGTAGTAAGAGTATATGGTAGAAAGTTGACTGTGATTGGAGTTTTAGAGAAATATGGATCAGGCTTAGGTGACTCACCAGACGTTAAAGGTTTTGTGCCTGCAAATTTTGTGAGACAGTTCAGAAATGGTGGTGTAGATGGTTTGCCAGGTGCAGTTGTAATAAAGCCTAAAGCAGGTGTAGATATGGGTGCTTTTGAAAGTGTGTTAAAACAAAAATTTAGAGCGTATAGAGGTCTGAAAGCTGATGAAGACGATGACTTTTTTATAAATAAATTATCGGGTTTAGTATCTTTTGTAGATGCTATTATTGGAACACTTAACCTTGTTGGTTGGGTAATAAGTGGGTTCTCACTTTTAGTAGGTGGCTTTGGTATTGCCAATATTATGTTTGTGAGTGTAAAAGAGCGTACCAATCTTATCGGAATTCAAAAATCCTTAGGAGCTAAAAACCGTTTTATTTTGTTTCAATTTTTATTCGAAGCCGTAATTTTAGCTGTTGTAGGTGGCTTAATTGGTCTTTTCCTTGTTTATATTACAGCTTTAATAATGAATGGAGTAGTAGGAGAGGACTTTGAGTTTGTCTTGTCTTTTGGCAATATGTTCCTTGGTTTTGCTCTTTCTACATTTATAGGATTAATATCTGGAGTAATACCTGCAATATCAGCATCTCGACTGGATCCTGTTGAGGCTATTAGAACTGGAATGTAGTATTTTAGTTAGTAGTTAGTATTGTGATTAAATAAAACTAGCAACTTCTTTACAAACAAACTCTAAAAAACGTTCATCAGCTTCATTAAATGGGTCTGGAGTATTTGAGTCTATATCTATTTGTCCAATATTTTCACCATTAATAAAAATAGGAATTACAATCTCAGCTTTTACGGTTATACTGCAAGCTATGTAATTATCTTGCGCAGACACATCTGGTACTACGAAGTTTTTATTACTAACGGCAACTTGTCCGCATATGCCTTTGCCAAAAGGAATTATGGTGTGGTCGGTTGGTTCTCCTACATATGGACCAAGTTTTAACTCGTGCTTGTCTCCGTTTTTAAAATAGAAACCAACCCAATTGTAATAGTCTACATTAGCTTCAAGAAGCTCGCAAATTTTTAATAGACGCTCGTCTATAGTAAAGTTAGTGTTAGATGCTATTGATTTTATTTCGGGTTTTAGAGTTTCAAAAGTCATAATTGCAAATTTTTGGCAAAAATATCTAAAAGCGTAAACTTTTAAATTAGGGTTTTCATAAATTTAACAGCCTACAATTAATAATATTTTATTTGAGAGAACTCTTAACAAAATATAAGCTCGTTATAAGATTCATTATCACCTTTTTATTGGTGTATGGAGTGTTAACCATTGGTTATAATATTTACTTAAAATTATCTGATGGTTCTAAGCACTATCCTGATTACATGACCAATTTGGTCGCTAGGCAGACTAATTCTTTATTAAATAGTATGGGATATAAGGCTCAAGTTTTACCACATCCCGACGAGCCTTCTATGAAAGTCATCATAAATGGAAAATTTGTAGCCAGAGTTATAGAAGGTTGTAATGCTGTAAGTATTATCATTTTATTTTTGTCGTTTATTGTAGCATTCGCTGGTAAGTTTAAAACGACATTATTTTATTGTTTTGCTGGTAGTATAATTATATATGCTTTTAATCTTATCCGAATAGTGATTTTATCAGCAGGACTTTACCATTACCCATGGAGACGCGAGGTCTTACACAATGTTATTTTCCCAATGGTAATTTATGGGACTGTATTTATCCTTTGGATGTTTTGGGTTAATAGATTTTCTAAAAATGTAAAAGCAAATGCCTAAACTTACGCGCTACATATTGGCTGTTTTATTGTTACTCGTTTTGGTGGCGATTAGAGGTTTTGAGGATTATTTGTTCTACGATCCTTATCTCACGTTTTTTGAAAACGACTATCTCTATATAGATAATCCTAGACGCGAAGTAGCTAAATTAGTGTTCTATACAAGTTTGCGATATTTGTTAAACACATTGGCATCGATAGGGATTTTATATCTGATTTTTAATGATAAAATCATGATAAAATTTTCAGTTTTGCTGTATACGATTGCCTATGTGTTATTACTCATCCCTTTTCTATATTTTGTTATTAATCCCAAGCAAGAAGACTACTATTTATTCTTCAATATCAGACGATTTTTGATACAGCCAATAGGTTTAATTTTACTCTTACCAGCATTTTACTATTACAAACTTAATCGTTAAGGATTTTATAAAATCATTTCCGTTTGTGTCAATTTTGTAACTTTGCAATGTGAAATATTCATTTCTAAATAGAACCATTGCTATAGCACTATCTTTTTTAGTGTTGTTTTCTACGCTTTCTTTAACTGTAGAAAAGCATTTCTGTGGTGACACCTTAGTGGATATCGCAGTATTTTCAAAAATAGATTCATGTTGTGGTGATGCCAATGACTCCGATGCATTAGAGATTACAAAAAATACATGTTGTAAAAACGAAGTAGATGTCGTTGAAGGGCAAGATAAATTAAAGATTACCTCAATTGATGATCTAACAAGCATAGAAAAGCAGATACTTATTGCTTTTCATTTTACTTATATCCACCTGTTTGAAAGCTTACCTAAAAAAGCAATACCAAACAGAGACTACTCTCCTCCCGAAATAGTGAAAGACATACACGTTTTGGACGAAACTTTCCTCATTTAGACAATTTAAAATTTTTCAAGATTTTGTATTCGTTGAGAATACTAACCGATGATAATTTTAAATTAAATAATTAATGACACACACATATAAGGTTACAGGAATGACCTGTAACGGTTGCAAGGCCTCTGTAGAAAAGGAGCTATCTGCACTGTCTGATGTAGATAAGGTTGAGGTTAATCTTAATGACAGTAATGCAACCATAACAATGCAAAAGCATATTGAAGTAGATACACTTCAAAATGCACTATCAGATAAATACACAATTTCAGAGCAAAACACTAAAAATGTTTTTAGCTCTACTCAGCCTAATAATGAAAAGAAAAGTGAAATAAAGCAGTTATTTCCGCTGTTTCTAATTTTTGGTTACATCATTATGGCCTCAACCTTACTAAACATAAAACCATGGAATATTAATGGCTTTATGCTAGATTTTATGGGCTTATTTTATATTGTTTTTAGCTTTTTTAAGTTTTTAGACCTTAAGAGTTTTCCAGAAAGTTTTAAAATGTACGACCCATTGGCCAAAGCTGTTCCAGCTTATGGATGGATGTACCCATTTATTGAAGTTGTGCTGGGTTTAATGTTTCTTATGCGCTTTCAAACAACTATTGCTCTGATAGTTACTTTGGTAATTTTAGGAATTACAACTTTTGGAGTTACCAAAACATTATTAGATAAAAAATCTATTCAATGTGCTTGTTTGGGTACAGCATTAAAGTTGCCAATGACCAAAGCGACCTTTATTGAAAATGCTATAATGATAGCTATGGCCATATTTATGATTAATAAAACTTTTGGTTTATGAAAAAGTTTGTAATTATAATGCTGCTTTTGCCCTTTATAGGGCTATCTCAAGATCAATTAGAGGGTGTAATTTTAGAAACAAGTACAGGCAAGGAAATGCCTTTGCCTGGTGCTAATGTTTATTGGTTGGGTTCAACTATTGGATCAATAACTGACGAAGATGGTACTTTTTCATTACCATATAAATTTTCTTATAATAAGTTGGTTATAAGTTATGTAGGCTTTAAAACAGATACATTAACGGTAAATAAAAACAGATATATTAAACACGTATTAGAACCTTCTGAAGAATTAGAAGCAGTAACAGTTACGGCGAGAAAACAAACCACCTCAAAATCATTCCTCAAAGCAACTAATACGATTACTGTAAGTTCAGATGAACTACTAAAAGCAGCCTGTTGTAATTTGTCTGAGAGTTTTGAAACCAATCCGTCTATAGATGTAAATTTTGCTGATGCGGTTTCAGGAACAAAACAAATAAAAATGCTAGGCTTAACTAGTCCATATATATTGATTACTACCGAAAACATTCCTGCTATTCGAGGAGCATCCCAAGCTTATGGACTAAGTTTTATTCCAGGTACCTGGGTAGAAAGTATTCAGATTACTAAAGGAGCAGGTAGTGTAGTAAATGGTTTTGAAAGTATTGCAGGCCAGATAAACACAGAATTAGTCAAACCTACTACGGACGATGCGTTGTTTGTGAACCTTTATGGTGCTACAAGTGAGCGTCTAGAATTTAATACGCATTTTAATACAAAGGTGTCAGATAAATGGAGTACAGGAGTGTACCTTCATGGTAATACACATCAAGAAAAGCATGATGTTAATGATGATGGTTTTTTGGATATGCCATTGTTTAACCAAATAAACATGATGAACCGTTGGCAATACACAAATCCAGAAAAAGGTGTCGTTAGTTTTATAAATTTAAAATATGTTAATGACGAAAAGCAATCCGGACAATTAGGGTTCAATCCAGAGATTCACAAAGGAACTACAGAATTTTGGGGTAGCGAGATTAACACAGAGCGCTTTGAGGTAAGTACAAAGCTAGGCTATGTAAACCCTGAGATTCCCTACCAAAGTTTAGGATTTCAAACCGCTTTTAGCCATCACAAACAAGACTCATATTTTGGTTTAAATCTTTACGATATAAAGCATAACAGTTTTTATTCTAACTTGGTCTATAACAGCATAATTTCAGATTCACGCCATAAGATAAAAACAGGTTTAAGTTTCACCTATGATCATTATGATGAACTTGTTAACACAGAAACTTTTGAGCGTACAGAGAATTCCATTGGTGCGTTTTTTGAGTATGCATATGACAATCTCGATAAATTAACCATGACTGCTGGTATGCGCGTGGATCAGCATAACAGACTTGGGTTTTTTGTAACTCCTCGATTACATATGCGTTATACACCTTGGGAGAAATCAGCATTGAGATTTTCTGTCGGAAGAGGAAAACGAAGTGCTAATATTTTTGCTGAAAATCAGAGTATGTTTGCCAGCTCAAGACAAATTAATATTTTAAATTCAGGAGGAAAGATTTATGGTTTAGATCCTGAAATTGCTTGGAATTATGGTGTGAGTTATCTGCAAGGTTTTAATCTTTTTGATAGAAAGGCTGATATAGCATTTGATTTTTATAGAACGGATTTTCAAAATCAGGTTGTGGTAGATTGGGAAAACCCTTTTGAAGTAAACTTTTATAATCTTGAAGGAGATAGCTATGCTAATAGTTTTCAATTTGAATTCAACTATAACCTATTTAAAAATTTTGATTTGCGTACAGCTTACAAGTTTTATGATGTAAAAACCGACTATAATTCTGGCGAATTAGAAAAGCCATTAGTGCCTAAACATCGCGTATTTGCTAATGCTGCCTATGAAACAGATCAGAAAGATAATGGTGCACAATGGAAGTTTGATGCAACGTATAATTGGTTAGATTCTCAACGCTTTCCTAGCACCACCCTAAGCGATATCGAATATCAATTAGATGAATATTCGTCAACTGTAGCTACTTTAAATCTTCAGGTAACGAAGGTCTTTTCACCTAAGTTTGAAGTATATTTAGGAGGTGAAAATGTAACTAACGTAAGGCAAAATAATCCAATAGTTAGTGCGGACAATCCTTTTGGTTCAAATTTTGATACTAACTTTGTGTATGGTCCAATATTTGGGAGCATGTACTATGCAGGATTACGATTTAGAATAAAATAAACTGTTATTCCTGCGAAAGCAGGAATCCATAATAAAAGAATAAATAATTAAATTCTGAAACAAGTTCAGAATGGTAAAAACAACAATAAAATGAAACAAGTAACTTTAATTTTAGCATTATTAGTAACTACAATTACATTTGCTCAGAATAAGAATGCCAAAGCTTCTATGGAAGTAGATGGTGTATGTGGTATGTGTAAAGAACGTATAGAAAAAGCTGCGATTAGAACTAAAGGTGTGAAATCTGCTGTGTGGAATGTGGATACACATGAGCTTAAATTGATTTATGACGAGCGTAAAACAGATTTAAAAACTATTTCTAAAAATATTGCTGCGGTAGGTCATGATACAAAAGAAATAAAAGCAACGGATGAGGCTTACGATTCAGTTCACCCTTGTTGTAGGTATCGTGATAAAGATGTCGTTAAAGATCATGAAGGTCAAGAGAAAACAAAAATTAATCATAAAGCCTGATAATAAGTTCAGGCTTTTTTTTTTTGACAAAACCGTAAAAAAAAATAAAAGCCCTCAACTTTCGTCAAAGGCTTTTACTTTATCATTTAAACTCAACCATGTTATTGGCAATATTGAGTTCCTTTCATATTGAGATTATCGATCTACATCATGCCTGGCATTCCGCCTCCACCCATCGGTGGCATAGCAGGAGTATCTTCTTTAATATCAACTAAAGCGCATTCAGTAGTCAAGATCATACCAGCTACAGAAGCTGCATTCTCTAACGCAATACGAGTCACTTTCTTAGGGTCTATGATACCTGCTTTAAGCATGTCTACATATTCTTCAGATTTAGCATCGTAACCAAAGTCTTTTTTACCTTCTAATACTTTATTGATAACTACAGATCCTTCACCACCTGCATTTTCAACAATAGTTCTTAAAGGAGCTTCAATCGCTTTATTAACGATTTGTACACCTGTAGTTTCGTCAAGGTTGTCTGTAGTGATTTTTTCTAATGTCTTTTTAGCTCTTACTAAAGCAACTCCACCACCAGCAACAATACCTTCTTCTACAGCAGCACGTGTAGCATGTAAAGCATCGTCAACACGATCTTTCTTTTCTTTCATTTCAACTTCAGAAGCAGCACCAACATATAATACAGCAACTCCACCAGCTAATTTTGCTAAACGTTCTTGAAGTTTCTCTTTATCATAGTCAGAAGTAGTTGTTTCTATTTGAGCTTTGATTTGGTTAACTCTTGCTTTAATATCAGAAGAATTACCGTTACCATTTACAATAGTTGTGTTGTCCTTGTCTATCATTACAGACTCGGCTGTACCTAGCATAGAAAGGTCAGCGTTTTCTAAAGAGAAACCTCTTTCTTCAGAGATTACAGTACCACCAGTTAAGATTGCAATATCCTCTAACATTGCTTTACGTCTGTCTCCAAAACCAGGTGCTTTTACAGCAGCGATTTTTAATCCTCCACGTAATTTATTTACAACTAAAGTAGCTAAAGCTTGTCCTTCTACATCTTCAGCGATGATTAATAATGGACGGCCAGATTGCGCAACTGGTTCTAAGATTGGAAGGATTTCCTGTAAGTTAGAAATCTTCTTGTCGAATAATAAAATGTACGGATTTTCTAAATCAGCAATCATTTTGTCAGCATCAGTCACAAAGTATGGAGATAAATAACCTCTGTCAAACTGCATACCTTCTACAACATCTACATAGGTATCTGTTCCTTTTGCTTCTTCTACAGTAATTACTCCTTCTTTACCAACTTTGCCAAAAGCTTCAGCGATAAGCTCACCAATAGTATTGTCGTTGTTAGCAGAGATAGAGGCTACTTGTTGAATTTTTTCAGAAGAGTTTCCTACTTTTTTCGCTTGTTTTTCTAAGTCTGCAGTAATTGTTTCTACAGCCTTATCAATACCACGTTTTAAGTCCATTGGGTTAGCACCAGCAGCAACGTTTTTTAAGCCTTCTTTTACAATAGCTTGTGCTAAAACAGTTGCGGTTGTTGTACCATCACCAGCTAAATCGTTGGTTTTAGAAGCGACTTCTTTTACCATTTGAGCTCCCATGTTTTCAAGCTCATCTTCTAGTTCAATCTCTTTTGCTACAGAAACTCCATCTTTTGTTACTTGAGGTGCGCCAAACGATTTACCTATAATTACATTACGACCTTTTGGTCCTAAAGTTACTTTTACTGCGTTTGCCAAAGCATCGACACCACGTTTTAGTCCGTCGCGTGCTTCAATATCGAATTTTATTTCTTTTGCCATAATGAAAAATTTTATTTGTCATTCCTGCGAAGGCAGGAATCTTATTGATTTTAGTCTTTTTTTGTGAGATTCCGCATCAAGTGCGGAATGACATAAACGATTTAAACAATCGCCATGATGTCGCTTTCGCGCATCATTAAATAGTCTTTACCCTCTAACTTTAATTCAGTGCCACCGTACTTTCCGTAAAGTACAGTATCACCAACTTTAACAGTTAAAGGTTCATCTTTTTTGCCATTGCCAATTGCAACAACAGTTCCTTTTTGCGGTTTTTCTTTTGCATTGTCTGGAATAATGATACCCGAAGCTGTTTTGGTTTCAGCTTCCATAGGTTCTACAAGAACTCTGTCTGCCAAAGGTTTAATGTTTAAAGCCATTTGTTATAATATTTTTGATTAATTAAAATTTGTTTTAACGCTTTGTTATTATTCGAAAATTATGCCAATACAAATAGACTGACAAACTTGCAGATATACCTGTCGGAAATTTATAGTACAAAAAAAGCCAACTTTTAAAGTTGGCTTTACATTATTGTAATAGAGAATTATTAGTTCCCTTCAGTATCGTTTGTTGTACCAGCATCTTCTGTGCTAGATGGTGTAGATATTGGCATTTCTGTAGCTTCATTTTCATCTAAAGCTTTAGAATCTATATTGTTCCCAGAGTCTATTGTAAGGTTAGAAGCAAGTATTAATACAATTAAGGCTGCTCCTAAAAACCACGTACTCTTATCTAAGAAGTCTCCTGTTTTCTTTACACCACCTAATTGTTGTGTGCCACCACCACCAAAAGATGATGACAAACCTCCACCTTTTGGATTTTGTACCATAATCACTACGACTAATAAAAATGCAACGATTACGATTAAAACTAAAAATATTGTAAATGCACTCATTTTATATTGTGTTATTATCTTTTATTTCTTCTATCAGTTTAATTTGGTCTGCAAAGAAACTACTTTTTTCTGGATATTTCAAACTTAAAATTTTATAAGATTGAATGGCTTTGTCATAGTTTTTTTGTTCTAAATAAATCCTTGCCAAAGTTTCAGTCATTAAGCTGTCAGTAACGTCATCATCGTTGTTTACCAACTTAGGTTTTGGTGCATTACTGGCAACGGGTTTTATCTTAGGATTTTCGCTTATAAACTTATCAATAAGATCTAGTTTACTGGCTAATGGTTGCGCTGTATCCTCTTTTTGAGTATCTGAAATTTCAGCTTCCGTTTCCCTTTCTATGGGTTTAAAACTTGTTATTTTTAACCACTCGGTAAAAGAATGATTCTCATTTTTGTCAAATTCTAGAGGTTTTCCAATACTTAGTTTTTCTTCTGGTGTTATGTTTTTAACATCGACCGAAATTATAGAATCTTCAAGCTTTAGAGTTTCTTCCTTGGGAGTATACTGTGTTTTTGCCTCAAACAGGTTTGGGTCTAAAACACCTTCGGTTGCTTTAATGTGTTCTTTTAACGCATCATCAATTGTCACACTTTTGTTAACCGAAATATCGTCAACTTCATTAACGTCTATAGATTTAATGTATTCTGAGTTTTGCTTAATTTGATTAGAAATTTCGTTCTGATTAAAAATTTCTGAGGTTATGTAATCAAACAAAACACTACGATCTGCTGTATGCGCAGCAGTTACTTTTAGCGCTTTATTGTATTTGTAACTCTCTTTCTGTTTAAGACCTTTTAAGTATAAAGCACGTAAAGGTTGAAAGTAAGGATACTCATTAATTTTTGCTAATAATACATCTGTCTGAGAAGCCGTAACAGCCTCAGGATGCTGAAGTAAATATGTTAATTCTTTTAGTTGCATATATTACCAATTGGCTAATGATGCATTAAAAATATCTTGTGTTAATCGCTCAAAAATAACTTCAAAAGCTTCGTCTTTTGTACCTCCAACTAATTGAGCATTTGCATCAAAGTCAAAGAAAAATGAAAAACGTTGTTCAAAATCTTTCTCTTCATCTAGTGTATTAAAATAACGTACGTTAACACTAATAGTTAGGCGGTTTTGGGCAGCTGTGTTTTGTGCGGTTGCTGTCATTGGGGCAATTCTATATTCGGTAATTTCTCCTTCAAACAGTAAGTCTCCGCCAGTATTTACAAGATTTAGACTGGTTTGGTTTTGAATTAAGTCTTGTAATGCATTTGTAAAATCTATGTCTAAACCTGGCTCAACAAGTTCGGCATTATTCTGAAAAAAGTTGACTTGAAATGTTTTGGCATCACCAGTGTCTGCACCTGTAAAAGAATAGATACCACAACCTGTTAACGTGATTGTAAATAAAAGTATTGCGATGTATTTTAATAATTTCATCTAAAGTATTTTTTTAATTGAACGCACTTACTTTCTTAATAGTGCTAGTGTTGTGCTAATCTTTTCTTAAAGATCGTATTGCTTTATTTTTCTATAAAGTGTACGCTCGCTTATTCCCAATTCGGCAGCAGCCAATTTGCGCTTACCATTATGGCGCTCCAGAGATTTTTTAATAAGTTCTAACTCTTTGTCTTGTAAAGATAAGGTTTCTTCTTCTTCAATCTCTTCAGCAAAATGATACTTATCATCAACGTCTATTGTATTAGCGTCGTTATCTTCTGTATGCTGTGGTATGGATAGTACTTCTAAGTTATCAACCTCAGATGCTGTTTCATAACTTTCGTCATCATCATCTCCATAAATTTTCTGAATGAGGTGCTCGTTTTCTTTTTTAACATCAGAAACACTTCCAGATTTCATGAGCTCCATGGTTAACTTTTTAAGGTCGTTCAAATCACTTTTCATGTCGAACAACACCTTATAAAGTATTTCTCTTTCGCTACTAAAATCACTTTCAGATTTAGAAGTATTGATTACAGCTGGCAAACTTGTGCCAGTATTAGGTAAATAATTTTGAAGTGTCACAGCATTAATAGTACGATTGTGCTCTAAAACCGAAACTTGTTCAGCAACATTTCTCAATTGACGAATGTTACCATTCCAACGGTATTTTAAAAGTAATGCAACTGCATCGTCAGTTAACTTTACAGTTGGCATTTTATATTTTAAAGCAAAATCGCTAGCAAATTTTCTAAATAATAAATGAATATCCTCCTTGCGGTCACGCAATGCTGGAAGATTTATTTCGATTGTACTAAGGCGATAGTAAAGGTCTTCTCTAAACTTTTCTTTCTTAATGGCTTCAAACATATTAACGTTTGTAGCTGCTACGATTCTTACATTAGTTTTTTGAACCTTACTAGAACCTACTTTAATAAACTCACCATTTTCCAAAACACGAAGCAAACGTACTTGGGTTGTTAATGGTAATTCACCGACTTCATCTAAAAAAATGGTTCCGCCATCAGCAACTTCAAAATAACCGGAACGTGTTTGTGTGGCACCCGTAAACGCACCTTTTTCGTGACCAAACAACTCACTGTCTATAGTGCCCTCTGGTATAGCTCCGCAGTTTACCGCAATGTATTTGCCATGTTTTCTGTGAGAAAGTTGATGTATAATTTTAGGAATACTTTCTTTACCAACACCACTTTCTCCTGTTACAAGCACAGAAATATCTGTAGCTGCAACTTGAATGGCTTTTTCTATGGCACGATTAAGTTTAGGGTCGTTCCCTATAATGCCGAAGCGTTGTTTTATGGCTTGTATGGATTCCATATTTTAATTAGCGTATGTAAAAATTTCATTGAACCCAGTCGTGAGTGAAACCCCATCTTCTTCTAATGAGATTTCATAGGCTCTTGTGCTTATTCTATCAGAGTTGTCATAAGTTACATCGAAATTATAAAGTTCTCCGTTAATACTTGTTGCTATACAGTTATTAGAAGCGAAATCATGAGATAGAGCATCTCCTAAGGTATCCTCATAATCATCATTTAAAATAGAAAGCATATTCCCTAGATTATAGATCTGGTTCGGAATAGGATTTTCAAAATTGTCGTAACTATAAGTGATGTTTAGATTGTTATCGCCTGTGGTAATACTAGTTGCGCAATTACCATCTTCATTAAAGGTTACGGTTTCAGATAATATAAGGTTTCCATCGTCAAAAGACTCTTTTTTGAAAAATCTATTGTTCTCATCTAATGTAAAAACAGTGCTTATTGTAGTGCCAACTTCTGTTCTTGTTATGGTGTTGCCATTATAAGAAAAGTTGTATTCGTAGTCCTCTTCATCATCTTCAAAATAATCATAAGTAATATTAGAAATATTGTTGCCATCATATGTTATTGAAGTAGTATTAGTAGTTTGTCCTAAACTATTTATAGACAAAAAACTTATTACTTGTCCGTCAGAATTTGTTTCAACAGTTTGTGTTTCTGTAACAGTTTGTGTTTCACCTAAAACTGTAGCTGTTGTTTCAATTTCACCATAACCTAACGAGTTTTCTTCTAAGAAGTAATCTGTTTTTACTATGGTTTCAAAAGGGAATCCAAATAAAGATGTATTAAGTGTAACATCTAATTCGTATTTACTTAATGTTATGTCATCAGAGCTACCATTTCCGCCACCATTATTATTTCCACCACCATTGAAGGCAGGATCTAAAGGTTCGTTTTCGCAGGCTGTAACTAAGGTAAATGCACAAAGTAGTAATAAGATTTTCTTCATTTTTAGATTGATTAAGAGTTGTTTTTTGAATAACCCACAGCTTCACCAATAAGTGTAGCACTAGTGCAGTCTAAAATTTTCACCATAACAAAGTCGCCTGGTTTATAGTGCTCTTTTGGGAAAACAGCAACCATATTCTGGCTATTTCTGCCAGACCAGTGTTCGTCAGATTTTTTTGAAGATTTTTCTATTAATATTTCTTCTACTTTGCCGAGATGTTGTTGGGTTCTGTATAAGCTATGTCTACGTTGTAAGGCTTGTATTTCGTTAAGTCGTCGTTGTTTAACATCAGCAGGTACGTCATCCTCCATTTTACGACCAGCCAGTGTTCCAGGACGCTCAGAATACGCAAACATAAAACCATAATCGTATTTTACGTATTCCATTAAGGTTAAGGTGTCTTGATGGTCTTCTTCTGTTTCGGTTGGGAAACCAGCAATCATATCCTGACTAATGGCTACATCTGGTATGATGCGACGAATATTGTCGATGAGTTCAAAATATTCTTCGCGTGTGTGAAGACGATTCATTTCTTTGAGAATACGGTTGCTGCCACTTTGTACCGGAAGATGGATGTAATTGCATATATTTTCATACTTAGCCATGGTTTCTATAACATCTAAAGTCATATCCTGAGGATTAGATGTAGAGAATCTAAAACGCATCTTTGGTTGCGCTTTGGCACATAATTCTAATAGCTTGGCGAAGTTTACAGCTGTTGCCTTTTGTAATTCTGAAGCTTTCTCAAAATCCTTTTTAAGTCCACCTCCGTACCATAAATAGCTGTCAACATTTTGTCCCAAAAGGGTTACTTCTTTATAGCCTTTATTCCATAAATCGTTGACTTCTTCAATGATACTTTGAGGGTCTCTGCTACGCTCTCTTCCTCTAGTAAAAGGTACTACGCAAAATGTACACATGTTGTCACAACCACGTGTAATTGAAACAAATGCACTAACACCATTACTGTTAAGACGTACAGGCGAAATGTCCCCATAAGTTTCCTCCTTAGATAAAATAACATTAATAGCTTCTCTACCTTCTTCAACCTCGCTAAGCAAATTTGGTATATCCTTATAAGCATCGGGCCCAACGACCAAATCAACAATTTTTTCTTCTTCTAAGAATTTAGTTTTTAGACGCTCCGCCATACAACCCAATACACCAACCTTCATGCTAGGGTTTTTATCTTTTACCTTATCGTAATACTTAAGGCGTTTTCTAACAGTTTGCTCAGCTTTGTCTCTGATAGAGCAAGTGTTTACCAAAACTAAATCAGCATCTTCAAGATTTTGTGTTGTATTATATCCTTGTTCAGACAAGATAGAAGCTACAATTTCGCTATCGCTAAAATTCATTTGGCAACCGTAACTTTCTATAAATAGCTTTTTAGTATTACTATCTTTTTGGTCTAATACTAAAGCTTTACCTTGTTTATTTTCGTCGATTATTTTTTCCATAATATTTCCCATGATTAGGGAATCGCAATTTGTAGTTTCAATTGACAATAAGTGTGCAAAGATAGGATTAATTTATGTATTCTGACAATCTGGCAGATTATTGTTTTGCAATTAACTTCTATTGTTATTCAAATTTATTTCATGCTGTTTTTTTCCTTTAAAGGAATATTTAAAAGAATTGAAATGTTAAATGTCAGTCTCATAATTATCTTTTTTATTCACTATTTATATGTTGTGTGTCTGAGATAAAAAGTATGGTATTTAATGCCAAATTAGGATTGTAAATTTATTTTCACATACATTTGTAACCTCAAAAAATTAAATAATGCCGAAGAATCTAGTTATTGTTGAGTCTCCAGCAAAGGCCAAAACCATAGAAAAATTTTTAGGAAAAGATTACAAAGTAGAGTCTAGTTTTGGGCACATTTCAGACTTGCCTTCAAAAGAGTTGGGAGTTGATGTTGAGGGAGATTTTGAGCCAAAATATAAAGTCTCTAAAGATAAACGAGACGTAGTAAAGAAACTGAAAGAGTTAGCTAAAAAAGCCGAAATAGTTTGGCTGGCCAGTGATGAGGATCGTGAGGGGGAAGCAATTGCGTGGCACTTGGCAGAAGCACTAGATTTAGACAAAGAAAAGACGAAGCGTATTGTTTTTCATGAGATTACGAAAAGTGCAATAAATAAGGCCATTGAGAATCCTCGTGGCATAGATTATAACTTAGTAGATGCACAGCAAGCTAGACGTGTTCTAGATCGTATTGTTGGTTATGAATTGTCTCCGGTTTTATGGCGAAAAGTTAAAGGAGGTTTATCAGCAGGTAGAGTACAGTCTGTATCTGTAAGGCTTATTGTTGAGCGTGAGCGCGAAATACAAGACTTTAATCCAGAAGCATCTTACAGAGTAGATGCGGAATTTATATCAGAGGACGGGAAATCATTTAAAGCTAAATTACCAAAGAACTTTGGTTCAGAAGAAGAGGCTTTAGAATTTTTAAATAATAATAAAGGAGCGACTTATCAAGTAGCCGACCTACAAAAAAAGCCAGCAAAAAAATCACCTGCAGCACCTTTTACAACATCTACATTGCAGCAGGAAGCATCCAGAAAATTAGGGTTTTCTGTAAGTAGAACTATGAGCAATGCTCAGCGTTTATACGAGGCTGGTCTTATAACATATATGAGAACAGATAGTGTTAATCTATCTGACGAGGCAAGACAAGGAGCTGAGAAAGAGATTGTTTCAGCTTATGGATCTGAATATAGCAAACCAAGAAATTACAAAGGAAAATCTAAGGGAGCTCAAGAGGCTCACGAAGCTATAAGACCAACAGATTTTTCTAACCATACAGTAAGTGTTGAGCGCGATCAAGCAAGACTTTACGATTTAATATGGAAGCGTGCGATTGCATCGCAAATGAGTGAGGCTAAACTAGAGCGCACTAATTTAAAAATTCAAATTAATAGTTCTAATGAAGTAGGTGAGCAATTCTCTGCTAATGGAGAAATCATAACCTTTGATGGATTTTTAAAAGTATACCTAGAAGGTACTGATGATGAAGACGCTGAACAAGATGGAATTTTACCAGATTTAAAAGTAGGTGAAGCGTTGTCTAATAATTATATTACGGCAACACAACGTTTTACCAGACCTCCTTCAAGATTTACGGAAGCATCGTTAGTGAAGCAGTTAGAGGAATTAGGTATTGGTAGACCATCGACATACGCACCAACAATTTCTACAATTCAGAATAGAAATTACATAGAAAAAGGGACTCATGAAGGAGATGAAAGAGCCTACAAACAATTAGTCTTTTCAAACCAAAGTATTAAAGAAAAGAATCTTACAGAAAAAGTAGGTTCTAATAAAGGTAAATTGGTGCCAACAGATGTTGGTTTTATTGTTACTGACTTCTTGGTAAATCATTTTGAAAGTATTTTAGATTATAATTTTACGGCAAGAGTAGAAGAAAGTTTTGATGACATTGCAGAAGGTAAAGAAGACTGGAAAGCAATGATGAAAGATTTCTATAAAGGTTTTCATCCTCAGGTTGAAGATGTTCAGGAAAATGCTGAGCGTGAAACGGGAGAGCGTATTCTTGGTACTGATCCAAAAACAGGTCGCCAGGTAAGTGTACGTTTAGGTAAGTTTGGCCCTATGGTACAGATTGGTACTGTAGATGATGAAGAGAAACCTCAGTTTGCCAGCTTATCACCAGACCAACAACTTAATACTATTACCTATGAGGAGGCTATGGATTTGTTCAAGCTTCCAAAAGCTTTAGGTCATTATAAAGATGATGAAGTTGAGGTGAATAACGGACGATTTGGCCCTTATGTTAGATACGGTAAGAAGTTTGTCTCGTTACCAAAGGGAGTTGATCCATTAAGTGTAGAATTAGATGAAGCTATAGTATATATTAAGGAGAAAGAAAAAGCAGATGCTCCTATATATACGTATCAAGGTTTAGAAGTTACAAAAGGTAAAGGGCGCTTTGGTCCATTTATTAAATGGAACAATATGTTCATAAATGTGAATAAAAAATACGATTGGGATAATTTATCTGACGAAGACATTGTAACTTTGATCGAGGATAAAATCCAAAAAGAAAAAGATAAACTTATCCATGTTTGGGAAGATGAAGGTATTAGAGTAGAAAAAGCACGTTGGGGAAGACATAATGTTATAAAAGGCAAGCAGAAAGTTGAGCTAGCTAAAACAGTAGATGTGTCTGATATGACCTTAGAAGAAGCAAAAGCTATTCTAGAAAAAAATGCTCCCAAAAAGAAAACCAGAAAAACCACAAAGAAAAAAACGACCACCAAAAAGAAGTAATACTTTATGAATTTTAATTTTCTAACGCCTGTTTCAGATGCGGTTTTAGCTCACTCAGAACTATTAGCGCAGCAAGCGCTCGGAAAAAAAATCAAAATTCACTCAAAGCAAAATGGTATCCCAGATTTAGATGATGTTCAATTGGCAATCATCGGAGTTCTGGAAAATAGAAATGATGTCAACTATATAGGTGTTGATATTAATTTTGATGCTGTTAGGAAAACACTTTATACACTATTCCCTGGGAATTGGAGTACAACGATTGCAGACCTTGGTGATATATTGCCAGGCGAATCTGTAGAAGATACATACTTTGCTATCCGTACCGCAATCAATGTCTTGGTAGAAAAAAATATTATTCCAATTATATTAGGAGGAAGTCAAGATTTAACCTATGCTAATTATCGTGCATATGATGATTTAATGCCAATGGTTAATATTGTCAATGTAGACACTAACTTCGATTTAGGAGATGCCAATTTACCAATTAAAAATAATAGTTATGTAGGGAAGATTATTGTTGAAGAGCCTTATAACCTTTTTAATTATTCGGCAATAGGCTATCAAACGTACTTTAATTCTCAAGAGGAAATAGATCTTATGGAGAAGTTGTACTTTGAATCTTATCGTTTGGGTGAAATATCTGCAGACATACATAAGGTAGAGCCGTTATTAAGAGACGCTCATATAGTTTCTATTGATTTAAAATCCATAAGAGCTGCTGAGGTAAGTGATAGTTTAAAGTATTCACCTAATGGATTTTCCGGAAAAGAAATTTGTGCAATTACTCGGTATGCTGGTATAAGTAATAAAGTGTCTTCATTTGGGATTTATGAATACAGTAATTCTAAAAATGATTCTGCTTCTTCTATGTTAATAGCTCAAATGATATGGTATTTTATAGAAGGAGTAAATTGTAGGGTGAAAGATGATAATTTTAACAATGAAAATGAGTTTCAGAAATACAATGTTTTAGTTGAAGACGACGAACTCATATTTTATAAAAGCTTAAAAACTGGACGTTGGTGGATAGAAATTCCTTTTTTACCAGATGTTAATAATAAATTAAAAAAGCACACGTTATTACCATGCATGCATGCCGATTATGTGCTTGCTACTCAGGGTGAAATACCTGAACGTTGGTATAAAGCCTACAGGAAGAACAGCTTTTAAAAAGGGCACTTAGTCGATAATTTAACATTTGAACCATCGACGAAATGCATTTTTTAAGGACGAAATGCAAAAAAAAATCGAAAAAAGTTGTTTTTTAGAAAATATATAAATATGTTTACGACCTTAAAATTAAGGACGACTAATTTAACCTCGAGTTACTATGAATATTAAGAGATTTATTTTACTTACCGCTGTATTGGTTTTGGTTGCCAGTTGTAATTCTGGAGACCGCGGACAATTAGTAGGTGTTAAAGGTAAAAAATGGCATCCAGAAAAGCCTTACGGTATGACTTTAGTACCTGGTGGTGCTTTCATTATGGGTAAATCAGACGATGATATCGCTGGTGTAAAAGACGCTCCGACAAAAACAGCTACAGTACGTGCTTTTTATATGGACGAAACTGAGATTACAAATAGCGAGTACAGACAGTTCGTTTTTTGGGTACGAGATTCTATTCTTAGGCTTAATTTAGCTGAAATGGCTGACTTAGAAGGTAAAACTCCAGGTAATGGCGACATCGGTGAGTTTGCTTATTTAGATGCCAATCCAGAAGAGTTAAATGCTTACGAAAGTTACATGCAGAATACATATGGTAATGAGCAGAGAAAAATTAATCACGATGTCGATTTAATTTTCGATACTGACGATTATCCAGATGAATTGTATGCAGAGGTTATGGATGGTATGTACTTACCATTAGAAGAATCTTATAATGGTCAAAGAACTTGGGATGTAAAGCAATTCAAATTTCAATATACATACATGGACATAGCTAAGGCAGCTAAAGATAGAAGTCTTAAGCGCTCTGAGGTTATTGAACAAGAAGAAGTAGAGGTGTATCCAGATACTACAGCTTGGATTAGAGATTTTGCTTATTCTTATAACGAACCAATGCATAATGATTATTTCTGGCACGATGCTTACGGTGATTACCCTGTTGTTGGTGTATCATGGAAACAAGCGCAAGCGTTTTGTCAGTGGAGAACACTATATCACAATGGTTACCAAAAGAGTAAAGGAAGACAGCCTATAAATTCATACAGATTACCATCAGAGGCAGAATGGGAATATGCTGCTCGTGGAGGTTTACAGGGAGCTTCATATCCTTGGGGTGGACCTTACACTAAAAATGATAGAGGTTGCTTTATGGCAAACTTTAAACCATTAAGAGGTGATTATGCAGCTGACCAAGCATTATATACTGTAGAAGCAGATGCTTATGATCCAAATGATTTCAACTTATATAACATGGCAGGTAATGTTTCAGAATGGGTTAACGGTTCTTACGATCCTGCTTCATACGAATTTTCATCTACAATTAATCCTAATGTTAATGATCCAGAAAACTCTCGTAAAGTAGTAAGAGGAGGTTCATGGAAAGATGTTGCTTACTTTTTACAAGTAAGTTCTAGAGATTATGAGTATGCGGACTCAGCAAGAAGTTATATAGGTTTTAGAACTGTACAAGATTACATGGGAACCGAGGTAACCAAGAATGCAGCAACTAACTAAAACAAACTTAAAACAATAACCCAAATTAAATTAACCTACTTAAGTTATCATCCATTTAACTTAAACTAAAAAAACTAAACAAATTATGGCACAAAAAGGTAAAATTACAATCACTAACATGATCTACGGATTAGGAGCAGCAATCGTAATCGTTGGAGCATTATTTAAAATTCAGCACTGGCCTTTCGGTTCAGAGATCTTAACAATAGGTATGGTTGTTGAAGCCTTAGTATTCATATACTCAGCTTTTGAGAGACAACAAGCGGATTTAGATTGGTCTCTAGTATATCCAGAATTAGCTGGTGGTCAATCATTAGGAAAAAAGAAAAAAGAAGAACCAAAAGATGCTGAAGGATTATTATCTAAAAAATTAGATAACTTATTAAAAGAAGCTAAAATTGATGGAGAATTAATGGCTAGCTTAGGAAATAGCATTAAAAACTTTGAGGGTGCAGCTAAGGGTATCAGCCCAACTGTAGATTCTATGGCAGCTCAAAAGAAATATAGCGAAGAAATGTCTTTAGCAGCAGCTCAGATGGAGTCTTTAAATAGCCTTTACAAAGTACAAATGGAAAGTGCAAATCGTCAAGCTGCAATCAACGAAGAGGCTGTAGAAAATGCACAGAAATTAAAAGAGCAAATGGCATCTCTAGCATCAAACCTATCATCATTAAATGGTGTTTACGGTGGAATGTTATCTGCAATGAACAAAAACTAATTAGTTTTTATAATCAATTTAATTAATTAACATTTAAAAACTAATTTACAATGGCAGGAGGAAAATTATCTGCAAGGCAGAAAATGATTAACTTAATGTACTTAGTATTTATTGCTATGATTGCAATGACTACAAGTAAAGAGATACTATCTGCGTTTAGCTTATTTAATACCAAATTCGAAAATGCAAACGAACTAGCAGTTGCATCTAATACAAACCTTTTAAAAGGTCTTGAGAAGCAAGCTGAGGAAAAACCTAAAGACTTTGGTGTTGCTTTTAATAATGCCCAAAAGGTAAGTTCTATTTCTAATGAATTCTTCACCTATTTAGAAGGTCAGAAGAAAATGATCTTAGACAAAGGAAACTATGCGGTTAAATTTGCTGAGCAAGGTGGCTTACCAGCAGAGGAGATGGATAAAGGTGATGCTTTAGATGAGCATTGGTTTACGGGTGACCGTATGACAAAAGCAGGTCAGGCATTCGTAGAAAGAATTAATAAGTACAAGGCTGATATTAATGAATTGTTAGGTGATGATGTTGCTTACAATCCAGCGAAAGAAAATTTAGAGCGTCGTTTTAGTACTTCAGAAGTAACTAATAAAGATGGTAAGAAACAAAGTTGGTTAGATTATAACTTCAAAGGATTTCCAGCTGTAGCTTCTTACACTAAGCTAACAGCAATGCAAAACGATATCAAAGCAACTGAAGCTAACTTATACAATGTGTTTTTAGGAAATACAGTTGATGAAGCTACATCTTTAAAAAACTATACAGCAATCGTTATACCAGATAAGAATGCATTTTTTGCTGGTGAGAAGTTTACTGGTTCTGTAGTTTTAGGTAAGTATGCTAATGTAACTCCAACAAAATTAAAAGTTGGTGATACTGATTTAGATATGAACAGAGAAGGTGCAATTGACTCTACTGGTGCTGCAAGAATTGAGTTTACAGTAGGTAACGTTGGTGAGCATGATATTAATGGACAATTTACTTTCTTAGAAAAAGGTGAAGAATTGCCGATTAACTTTAGTGGAAAGTACGTAGTCGTACCAAGACCAAACTCTGCTACAATTTCAGCAGATAAGATGAATGTTGTATATCGTGGTGTTCCTAACCCTATGACTATTTCATTTGCAGGTATAGCTGATAACAAGGTACAAGCTTCGGGAGCTGGTTTATCTAGAGTTTCTGGTCAAGGAAAGTATGTGATGAATCCAGGTTCTGGTAAAGAAGTAACTATTAATGTTACAGGTACTTTAGATGATGGTTCTAGAGTAAGCGATCGTAAAACATTCAGAATTAAAGACATACCTGCGCCAACAGGTGTTATAGCTGGTCAAACAGGTGTAGTGAAGTTGCCTAAGCGTAACGTTGAAATAGGTACAGTTGGAGCAGAGTTAAAAGATTTTGTATTTGATTTACCAGTTAAGGTGACATCATTTAAAATTAAAGTTCCAGGGCAACCAACTGTAAATGTTGCAGGAACTAAAATGAATGCACAAGCTAAAGCTGCTATTAAAAAAGCACGTAGAGGTGACAATATTACAATCTTTGATATCAATGCTAAAATAGACGGTAATTCAAAGTATAGATTGCAGAACGTTTCACCAGTAGTAGTAGAAGTTACAAGTAACTAATCCCAAGGATTAATTAAATAATAGTTGCAGGACTTTAGATAGAGTTTAAGAAAACCCAAATTAATTAATAAGATGAAATTTAAAAGCTTTTTATGTACAGGATTCATTGTGTTAGTAGCAAATAGTTTATTTGCTCAGGCAAATATCCTAAATGCAAAAATACCTGAAGAAATAGGTATGAAGACAGAAGCCGAATTACTGTTAGATAATGACAAACCATTAGAGTATGGTTATGTAGGTGATAGAGACATCTTATTCTCAAAAATGATTTGGGAGAAAGTTGTGTTAGATGAGCGTGTAAACTTTCCGCTTTACTTTCCTGTTGAAGGTAATTTAGGAGATGATCGTAAGTCTTTGTATCGAGTTTTAAAGGAAAACTTGGATAGTGGAATGATTTCTAAAGTATACGGTGATTCGTATTTCACTGAAGAGCGAACATTAAAAGATATGGAGGCGTCACTTAGTATGCGTAAAATAACAGATGCTGGAATTAGGTATATGAACGAAAATGGTGTTGGTGAAGATGAAATTCCTGAAGAATATATTATTGAAAGAAATATTGAAGCAGCGGATATTAACTCATATTTAATTAAAGGTCTTTGGTATTTTGATAAACGTCAAGGTGAGTTAAAATATCGTATTTTAGGTATTGCACCAGCAGCACCAGATGTTAACTTTATAGATTCAGAAGATTCAGAAAACAGTGAACCTATACCAATGTTTTGGGTCTTTTATCCAGAAGTTAGAGATATATTACACGAAGCTAAAGCTTTCAATAACGATAACAGTGCTTCTCCAATTTCTTTTGATCACTTACTTAACAGTCGTCGTTTCCACGGAGTTATCTACAAGGAAGAGAATGTTTATGGTGACAGAGAAGTAAAAGAGTATGTTGCTGAAAATGCTCTAATGCAATTACTAGAATCTGAGCGTATCAAAGATAAGATCAGAGATTTTGAACAAGATATGTGGAGTTACTAATAACTCTAAAATATAAAAGAAAACGCTCACTTATTAAGTGGGCGTTTTTTATTTCTATCATTTCTGCGTAGGCAAGGATCTTTTTGATAATTTCGCAAATGTGAAACAAGTTGATTATATCATAGTAGGTTGCGGTTTAGCTAGTATTGCCTTTTGTGAGCAGCTACGAACTAACAATATAACATTTATTGTTTTTGACGATGGTTCACAGCAGTCATCTATTGTGGCAGCAGGTTTATATAACCCTGTAATTTTAAAACGGTTTTCAGAGGTTTGGAAAGCAAAAGAGCAGTTAGATATTGCTTTGCCTGTTTACAATAGAATTGAACAAGATTTAAATATAAAAATTGACTATAAACTTAGAATTCTTAGAAGATTTTCTTCAATTGAAGAGCAAAATCTTTGGTTTAATGCTACTGACAAACCGAAACTAGAACCATTTCTTTCAACAGAATTAGTTAAAAATAATAATGAAGCTATAGACGCACCATTTGGATTTGGTGAGGTGCTACATGCAGGTCGCTTAGATACTAATAAACTCATAGACGCTTACAAGGATTATCTAAAACAAACTAAAAGTCTTAATGAATCTAGTTTTATCTATGAAAAACTACAAGTATTGCCTCATAGTCTGATATATGATGATATAGAAACTCAACAAATAGTCTTTGCAGAAGGTTTTGGTGTAAAGAAAAACCCCTACTTCAATCAAATTCCTTTAAATGGCACAAAAGGTGAAGTTTTAATTATTAAAGCACCAAAACTTAATATTGACTACGGAGTAAAGTCTTCAGTCTTCATTATTCCTATAGAAAATGATTTATATGCTGTTGGTGCAACCTATAATTGGACTGATAAAACCAACCAACCTACAGAAGAGGGTAAACAAGAACTTATTACTAAACTTAAGACGTTTTTAAGATGTGATTTTGAAGTCGTTCAACACTTAGCGGGTATACGTCCAACGGTAAAAGATAGAAGACCTTTAGTCGGTAGACATCCTGAACATCAAAATTTATATATATTAAATGGATTGGGGACTAGAGGTGTTATGATCGCACCTTATGTGGCCGATAAGCTTTACCATTTTATAGAAAATAACGAGCCTTTAGATTTAGAGATTAACATCGATAGGTTTGCTTAGTAGACAGTAGAGTGTAGGCTGCTTTCGTGATTAATCGCGGCTAGATAACTAATCTTTGCTTTGCGACTTTGCAACATTGTGAGCCAACTCTTTATCGTATTTCATAAAAATATTAATCCAAATATTTCTCGAAAGTCTCATAATCACAGGAAATAAGAGCGCTAAGGTTAACACAATACTAATAAATGCTGTTGTAATTGAGGTTTCAAAGATTATGTAAGTTGTTATAAAGGCAGCAACCGCAAAAGCAATACCTACACCATAACTCACATACATAGATCCATAAAAAAAAGAAGGTTCCATCTGGTATTTAGTATTGCAATGAGAACAGTGATCATGCATTTTTATAACCTTAGAAATCACATAAGGATTTGTATTTACATACATAGATTCTTGATGACATTTTGGGCAAACACCAAAAAGTATACTATATAATTTCATTCCTTTTCGTATCATAACTAAATCCTTTACTTTTACGTTTTTTAAGGCTTACAAAGATAAATTATTGCCTTTCAACCATTGTAACAATTGTAACATTTAACACAGTTGTTCTTATGAAATTTAATTATGTTAAACATCCATAATCTATCCATATCATTTCAAGGAGAATACTTGTTTGAAGATATTACATTTAAACTTGGCGCTGGAGATCGCATTGGTTTAATTGGTAAAAATGGAGCTGGTAAATCTACAATGCTAAGAATTTTAGCCAAAGAACAAGAATCAGATTCTGGACAAATTGCAGCAGATAAGGACTTAAAAATTGGCTTCCTTAAACAAGACATCGATTTTGATTTTGGTAAAACCGTTTTAGAAGAATCTTATGAAGCTTTTAAACAGATTAAAGCGTGTGAAGCGAAGCTAGAACATATTAATATTCAATTAGCAGAGCGCACAGATTACGAAAGCGAAGCTTATAACCAATTAATGATTGATTTGAATGACATTCAACACCAATACGAAATATTAGGTGGTTATAATTATCAAGGCGAAACCGAAAAAATTCTTCAAGGTTTAGGTTTTAAGCGTGAAGATTTCAATAAGTTAACAGATACCTTTTCTGGCGGTTGGAGAATGCGTATTGAACTTGCTAAACTATTGCTTCAAAATAACGATTTACTACTATTAGATGAGCCTACAAACCACTTAGATATAGAATCTATTATCTGGTTAGAAAACTTCCTGAAAACATACCCAGGTGCAGTTGTAATTGTATCGCATGATAAAATGTTTTTAGATAATGTAACCAACAGAACAATTGAAATTTCATTAGGAAGAATCTACGATTACAACAAACCTTACACAAAATTCCTTGAGTTAAGAAAGGAAATGAAAGTACAGCAATTGGCAGCACAAAAAAATCAGGAAAAGCAAATACAGCAAACCGAAAAACTAATTGAAAAGTTTAGAGCCAAAGCCTCAAAGGCAACAATGGCACAATCGTTAATTAAAAAGCTTGATAGAATTGAACGCATTGAGGTTGATGAAGATGACAATAGCGTAATGACTTTAAATTTCCCTGTGTCTATAACACCAGGAAAGATCGTAGTTGAGATTGAAAATGTGTCAAAACATTACGGTGACTTACAAGTTCTTAACAATGTTAATTTAACTATACCGAGAGATGTAAAAACAGCATTTGTCGGACAAAATGGTCAAGGAAAATCTACATTAGCAAAAATCATCGTTGGTGAATTAAAGCACGATGGCAAGGTTAATATAGGTCATAACGTGCAGATAGGCTATTTTGCACAAAATCAAGCCGAATATTTAGACGGTAATAAAACCGTTTTAGATACAATGATTGATGCTGCCAATGAAAGCAATCGTTCTAAAGTGCGAGATATTTTGGGTGCATTCTTGTTTAGAGGCGAAGAGGTAGAAAAGTACGTAAAAGTATTATCTGGTGGTGAACGTAACCGTCTGGCATTAGCTAAACTATTGCTTCAACCATTAAATGTTTTAATAATGGATGAGCCTACCAACCACTTGGATATTAAGTCTAAAAATGTACTGAAAGATGCGCTTAAAAAATTTGAAGGCACATTAATTTTGGTATCTCACGACAGGGATTTTCTTCAAGGGTTGACCGAAACGGTTTATGAGTTTAAAGACCAAAACATCAAGGAATATTTAGGCGGTATTGATTACTACTTAGAGCAACGCAATATTGAAAATCTCAGAGAAGCCGAAAAGCGAACAGTTGTTGAGGATAAGCCTAAAGAAAGTAATAAAAAAAGCTACAAAGACCAGAAAAAGATAAAGTCGCTAAATAACAAACTTAGCAGCATCGAAGCTAAAATCAACCAGCTTGAAAAAGCCATTAAACAAGACGACTTTAAGCTTGAAACAGATTACGATAATACAGCTTCTGACCCTAATTTCTTTGATGCGTATCAAAACAAGAAAAAAGAATTAGAGCAATTAATGGAAGATTGGGAAGATATAACGCTTCAAATAGAAGAATTTTCAGCACAACATTAAGATTATTTTAACGGCTACACATAATGATAACAATAACTTTGCAGGTTATTGATGACCGCTTTCATTATGACCAGAAAAATTATTCTTTCCATTTTAGGTATCGCTTTAATTGTAGGTGCATTTCTTTTTGCAAACTATCTTATTGCTAATAAAAACAAACCAAAGCCAATAATACCCAAGGTGGTTAAAACCGTTTTGGTAGATACAGTTAAAAATTCAACCATTCCTGTGGTAATTTCTGCCAATGGAAACCTAACAGCAAAACAGCGCGTAGAATTATATTCTGAAGTGCAAGGTGTTTTCAAAACAGGAAATAAGTTATTCAAACCAGGTCAAAAATTTAAAAAAGGTGAAACTTTAATTCGTATTGATGCATCAGAATATTATGCAAGTGTTCAATCTGCTAAAAGTAATTTATACAATAGTATCGCTGCAATTATGCCAGATTTGCGATTAGATTTTACAGATGTTTATCCAAAATGGCAAGCCTATCTAAACAATTTCGATTTAAATAAAACCACACCAAAGTTGCCAGAAATTTCTAGTGAAAAAGAAAACTATTTCATCACAGGACGTGGTATTGTTAGTGCGTATTACAACGTTAAAAATTTAGAACAACGCCTAGCCAAATATAGAATATCAGCACCATTTACAGGTATTCTTACAGAAGCCTTGGTTACAGAAGGTACTTTAATTAGAAGCGGACAAAAACTTGGTGAATTTATAGATCCTTCAGTATACGAGATGCAAGTAGCAGTGAGCAAATCTTATGCAGATATCATTAAAGAAGGCGCTAAAGTTGAGTTAAGTAATTTAGAAAAAACTAAAATCTATCAAGGCACCGTGGCTCGTGTTAATGGTAGTATTGATGCAACAACCCAAACAATTACCGCATTTGTGGATGTTAAACACCAAGATCTAAAAGAAGGTATGTATTTAGAAGCTAACCTTGATGCTGAAAAGGTTGAAAACGCTATAGAAATTGACAGAACTTTGTTGCTAGATAGTCAAGAAATATATGTTGTTAAAGACAGTCTTTTAGATGTAATTACCGTGAAACCAGCGCATTTTTCAGACAAAACAGTAGTGTTAAAGTCAGTGCCAAATGGTACCATCATTTTAAGAAAACCTGTTCCTGGTGCTTATGCAGGTATGCAAGTTAAGGCGGCCACAACCGATACCGTAGAATAATGAGAAAAATAATTGAATATTTTATAAGGTACCACGTTGCAGTTAACGTTTGTATACTTGCATTCATCATTTTTGGTGTTATTGGCGCTTTATCATTAAAGTCTTCTTTTTTTCCATTGGTTGAGTCTAAAATCATTAATGTTGCCATCACGTATCCAGGTGCTTCACCTCAAGAAATAGAAGAAGGTATTGTGCTTCAAATTGAAGATAATCTTAAAGGCTTAAAGGGTATTGATAGGGTTACTTCAACATCCAGAGAAAACAGCGGAACAATTACTGTAGAGATCGAAAAAGGTGAAAACCTAGATTTTATGTTATTGGAGGTTAAAAATGCAGTTGATCGTGTACCTTCTTTTCCTACAGGCATGGAACCTTTAGTGGTTTCTAAACAAGAAGCCATTAGAGAAACAATATCTTTTGCAATTAGTGGAAAAGAAATTCCGTTAGCTACCCTCAAGCAATTAGCAAGACAGGTTGAAACCGATTTAAGAGCTATAGATGGTATTTCTCAGATTGAAATCTCTGGCTTTCCGGATGAAGAAATAGAGATTGCTGTTAATGAAACAGATTTACTAGCATATAATCTTACTTTTAACGACGTAGCCACAGCTGTAAGTAACTCAAATATTTTGGTAACAGGTGGTAATGTAAAAACTGTTGCTGAAGAATATTTAATTAGAGCAAATAACAGAGAATATTACGGTAAAGAGTTGGCCAATATCATTGTAAAAGCGTCATCAGATGGTAAAGTAGTACGCTTAAAGGATGTGGCAATTATTAGAGATCGTTTTTCCGAAACACCAAATGCGACTTATTTCAATCAAGAGTTGGCTGTAAATATTTCGGTAACAAGTACTAATAACGAAGACTTAATAAGCTCTGCTGATAAGGTTAAGGCCTATATTGAGGAGTATAATCAAAAATATGAAAATGTCCATTTGAGTGTCGTTAGAGATTTATCTATTACGCTAAACCAAAGGACACAGTTGTTAGCAGAAAATGCTGTTGTTGGTATGCTCTTGGTTTTAGTGTTCTTGTCTATTTTCTTAAATACCAGACTGGCATTATGGGTGGCTTTTGGTCTGCCTATTTCATTCTTGGGAATGTTTATGTTTGCAGGTCAATTTGATGTTACAATAAATGTATTGTCTCTCTTTGGAATGATCATCGTTATTGGTATTCTGGTAGATGACGGTATTGTAATTGCTGAAAACATATATCAGCACTACGAAAAGGGAAAAAAGCCAATTCAGGCTGCTATTGATGGTACACTAGAAGTAATTCCACCAGTCGTTTCGGCCATAACAACAACTGTTTTAGCGTTTTCATTATTTTTCTTTTTAGAGAGTAGAATAGGCGAGTTTTTTAGTGAGGTTTCGGTTATTGTAATACTAACCTTAGTAGTCTCGCTTGTAGAGGCTTTAATTATTCTCCCTGCGCATTTAGCACATTCAAAAGCTTTAAGAATTAAAAAAGAAGAGCTGCATAGCAAAAAATCATCTAACGGATTCTTTTCTTTTATGCGAGGACTCAATCGTTCTGGAGACCGCTTTATGTCATATCTGAGAGATAAGGTGTATGCACCAACATTACGATTTGTAATGGAATTTAAATTATTGGCACTTGGTATTTTTGTCGCACTTTTAGTCCTAACTTTTGGTTCTCTAGGTGGCGGAATTATTGGTGTAACCCTTTTTCCTAGAATCGCAAGTGATTCTGCAAATATTGAGTTAGTAATGCCTGCTGGCACCAATGTAAGAGTTACAGATTCCATCATTTCTATGATTGAAGAAAAGTCGTTTATCGTTAATGAAGAACTCACGGAAAAGTATCTAAAAGGTACCGGAAAACAATTGTTTGAAAATACCATTGTATCCATTAACAGTAGCTCGTCAGCCAATTTGAGAATCAACTTACTACCAGGTGAAGAACGACCAGATGAGATTCAATCTTTTTTAATTACAAAACGATTAGAAGAATTGGTAGGACCAGTCATCGGCACCGAACGATTAATTTATGGTTCAGGTGGAAACTTTGGTGGTAGTCCTGTATCTGTATCATTATTAAGTAATAATATTTCAGAATTAAAGGCGTCTAAAGACGAACTTAAAAAATATTTGCAGTCTAATCCGTTGTTAAAAGATATTGGTGATAATGATCCTGCTGGAATTAAAGAGATTAGATTAGAATTAAAGGAAAGTGCTTACTTGTTAGGCTTAGATTTAAGAACAGTTATGGCGCAAGTACGTTCTGGATTTTTTGGTGCCCAAGCGCAGCGTTTTCAGCGTGGGCAAGACGAAATTAGAGTTTGGGTTCGTTACGATAAAAACAACCGTAGCTCTATTAACGATTTAGATGATATGCGTATCGTAACACCAACAGGTGAACGCGTAACGCTTAAGGATATTGCAACGTATAGCATAGAACGTGGAGATGTAGCGATTAATCACTTGGAAGGGAAACGTGAAATTCAAGTATATGCAGATTTAAAAGATCCAAGCGCAAGTGCTACAGATATAACTGAAGCCATAAAAACTGAATTTATACCACAATTACAATCTAAATATCCAACCATAAATGCCTCATATGAAGGGCAAAATAGAGAAGCAGGTAAGTTAACAAGTTCATTAGGTGTTGCAGGTCCAATAATTTTGATATTAATCTATATTACAATTGCCTTTACGTTTAGAAGTTATTCGCAACCGTTATTATTGATTTTATTAATTCCGTTTAGTTTAACAGCCGTAGCTTGGGGACACTGGTTGTTGAATTTTCAGGTGAATGTGTTGTCGCTTTTAGGAATTATCGCTTTAATAGGAATTATGGTTAATGACGGTTTAGTACTTATTGGAAAATTTAACAATAATCTAAAAGAGGGAATGACCTTTGATAACGCACTTTCCGAAGCAGGTAAATCGCGTTTTAGAGCTATTTTCCTAACATCATTAACAACCATTGCAGGCTTAGCACCACTATTATTAGAAAAGAGTAGGCAAGCTCAATTTTTAAAACCTATGGCAATTTCTATTTCGTTTGGTATTGCTTACGCTACTGTTTTAACATTATTGGTATTGCCATTATTCTTATCGTTTAGTAATAACGTTAAGAAAAACACTAAATGGTTGGCCACCGGAAAAGATGTTACTAAGGAAGAAGTAGAACGTGCTATAAAAGAACAAAAAGAAGGTAATGAGCATTAAACAATTCTATATAATATTAGCAGCTTTATGTGGGCTAAATCTACAGGCTCAAAATATATTAACTAAAGAAGAAGCGGTTTCAAGTGCCTTAGAAAATAATTATGGTGTACAAATCGCCAAGAATGATGTGGCTGTTGCAGAAAATAACACCAGTATTTTAAATTCGGGTTATCTACCAACAATTACGGGTAATGCTGGTGCAACGTATAATTTAGATAATACGGAAGCGGAATTCTCAAATGGTGAAACCACTGTTTTAAATGGTGCTGAGAGTTCTAGGTACAATGCTAGCGTTAATCTTAACTATACCTTGTTTGATGGTTTAGGTAGACGTTACAACTACAAACGTTTAAAAGAACAGTACCAATTATCCGAATTGCAAGCACGAGAAACTATCGAAAATACTATTATTCAAATGTTTTCGGTGTATTACAATGTGGCACAGTTATCCGATAACTTAAACACGTTAGAAAAAGCTATAAATGTTACTAAAGATAGATTGGTTAGAGCTGAGTACCAGTTTGAGTATGGACAAAACACAAAACTCGAAGTCTTAAACGCAGAAGTAGATATCAACAATGACAGTATAAATATCATCAACATAAAACAACAATTAAAAAATGCTAAGCGAGATTTAAAATTGGTGTTAGGCGAAACGTTTACAGAAGATTACAATGTAGAAACCGAAGTGGAGTTTACATTACAATTTCAAAAGGATAGTTTATTTCAACAAGCAAGAAGACGCAATGTAGCCTTACTGCAGACAGAAAAAAATATTGAAATCAGTAAGTTAGACATTAGTTCTGGTAAGTCAGCCTATTTGCCTACTGTAGGGCTCACAGGTACTTATGGCTGGAACACAAATAATAATAATGCAGCTGCCTTCGTAGCTGTGCTGACTAATACAGGTTTGTCAGGTGGTTTAAATTTAAGCTGGAATTTATTTGATGGAGGTGCAACCATCAACAGAGTAAGAAATGCAAAGATTAACCTTGAAACACAACAACTTCAAAAAGAAAATATTCTATTAAGCATTGAGCGTGATTTTAATAATGCATGGGATGATTATATGAACAAACTCGATATTTATAACATTCAAGATAAAAATATTATTACCGCCCAGAATAATTTTGATAGAACTCAAGAGAAATTCAAAATTGGTCAAGTTAATTCTATTGAATTTAGGCAAGCACAAATCAATTTATTGAATGCAGAATTAAGCCGAAGTCAAGCAAAATATGATGCCAAATTGGCTGAGTTGACTTTGCTTCAAATTAGTGGTGAGTTGTTGAATGTTCAATTCTAAAAATAGCTAAATAATGGAAGAACACTTTTTTCAATGTCCTTATTGTTGGGAGCAAATTTCTATGCTAATAGATGTGTCTCAAAACCAGCAAACTTACATTGAGGATTGTGAAATTTGTTGTAATCCTATTCAAATATCAGTAACTGTAGAAGCACAACAAATAGTCAATTTTCAAGCTGAAAACCTAGAACAGTAGAAAGTGTTAAATATATGTAAATCAGTATTTTAAAAATTTACACTATGTAGTTCGTCGAAAAAATTTGCAGTTCACAGCATAAGTATCTATATTCGAATAGTTTATGTGCCCCTCCACAAAATCTAGCTATTATGAAAACTTTAAAATTAACCCTACTATGTTGCTTGCTTTCTGCATTTACATTTGCCAACGTATCTCAAAGCCAAAAAGACGCACTAGTAGCACTTTACAACACAACCAACGGAGACGCTTGGAACACGTCTTGGGACTTAGACCAACCAATAACTGAGTGGTATGGCTTAACCATTGAAGACGATAAAGTTGTAGCTATTAATTTAAGCTTCAATAATCTCAATGGTGAGTTACCCAGCGAAATTTCAGAGTTAACTTCTCTTAAAACATTAAACCTGGCCTTTAACAAGTTAAAAGGTGAATTACCTAAATCATTAACAAATATGAGTAATTTAGAGACGCTTCAATTGTTCTCTAACAACTTTTCAGGTGCTTTACCATCGGATATAGGTAGAATGGAAAGCCTCAAAACATTAGAATTGTATAATAATAATTTTTTTGGTGAGATTCCTAGTTCTATAGGTGATTTATCTAACCTAGAATATTTGATATTAAGTAGTAACCAATTAATAGGTAGGCTACCTGCAAGTATCTCTAATCTAAAATCCTTAAAGGTCTTAAGTTTATTTGACAACAGTCTCTTAGGAACCGTTCCGTCTTCAATAGGTGAGTTAAAACAACTAGAAGAGTTGGTTCTATCTAATAATGCGTTTTACGGAAATTTGCCAGGTGAACTAGCTGAGCTATCAAATTTAAAAACATTGTTATTAAGTAATAATGGCTTTAAAGGAAATTATGCAGCTTTAAAGGATAAATTACCAAATATTGTTAATTTTGATTTAGACGAAGTAAACATGAAAGGTGCGCTTGCAACATTAGATTCTGAAGAGGATGACGATTAATATTGCGTTTTGCCATATAAATGAGTTAGAAAAAGTGTTCAAATAAAATGAGCACTTTTTTTAGTATAAAAACTTGCTAAAACTAAAAAGCGTTGTATATTTGCAGTCTAATATCGCGGGATAGAGCAGTAGGTAGCTCGTCGGGCTCATAACCCGAAGGTCACTGGTTCGAGTCCAGTTCCCGCTACTAGAAAACAAAAGGCTTTCGAGAAATTGAAAGCCTTTTTTAATTTCCATGTACAACATATGTACAACAGAAAAATACCTTCTGTTTGGGTCTCCTATACAAGATGCAAAAAAATGACTAAGTTGATCATTAATTTATCAACTGTTCTTGTTATAATTAAATACTGAGTTCTATTTGGAAAATTTAGTGTGGTATTTGGAAAATAGTTCTAGAGATTAAAAGATAAGTTCATATTTTAGATTTCTACAAAAATGGTATATGGATTGTATAATTTAATGTTGTACAAATCTATTTACTCAACCATACCGAAACTCAATTTTATTCCGTAATGATGGATACCTATTTTTTAAAGATTGTTTTTATTCTATTCCTAGCTAACTATAACTATTCTCAAAATACAGATTATGAAAACTTAAAAGAGCTTACAGATAGGTTTGAAGAAAAGCTTTTATTTTCAGCGGAAAATTCTAAGTCGGTTCTTCAAAAAATTGACACGATCATTTTAAGAAATAATAGTAAAGAATTTGAAGCTATATCTCAATATGTCAAAGCTTTAAAATTCTACAAGATAGAAAAAGACATTGATTCTGCTACGATTTACGCAAAGCAGGCTTATAAAAATCATATCTTTTTAAAAGATTCAGTATTTCAGTTCAAGGATATAAATCTACTTTACAAATGCTTTCTTGTTAAAAATAAAAGAGACAGTGCTTTTGCGTATGCTACAAAAGAATTAGAATTATCTAAATTAATTAAGAATCCTCGAAATAAAGTTACAGCCAACTTGGATATGGGTGATGTTTATTATCTCACTAGACAACATGATAAGGTTAGGTTGTATAGAAATAAAGCACTATTGATTGCTGAGGAAAACAACTTAAAAAAGGAGTTATCAGATATCCATTTAAAAATTGCCCAATCTCATCTTAGATTAAGTAAACAGCGTACCCAAAAAGTATTAGACTCTGCTATCTATCATGGTAAAAGAGCGCTTCAAAATGCAAAGCAAGCCCAGTATGATTATGGTATATATAAATCGACGGTAGTTTTAGCTGATTTTCTAAATATCAATAAACAACCAAAAGAGGCACTGAATTTAATAGAAACCGTAATAGGGCTTCCAAAAAGTAAAACACCTTTGGATTATGTATTTACTGCACCTTTCTACTACGCCGTTATTTTAAAGGATAATAAAAAATATGATGAGGCTAAAAAAATAACGAAGGAGTTATTACAATCAACAAAACCAGAAAATTATAGTCGTAAAAAAAGCCTTAATTTTTTTTTAAGTGTTCTTTATGCATTCAATAAACAACCTGATAGTACAGATTATGCAATTAAACAAGCCATAATTGCCAATAATGCTCAAAGCGAAGCAAGACTAAATGATAATATATCCAGACTGCAAACCCAGTACGAAACCAAAGAAAAAGAACAGGAAATCAAGAATCTTGAGCAAAATAAGAGAATAGCTGAGCTAGAAATAAACGAGTTACAGAGACAGCGATTAATATTGGGTTATTCATTATTAATTCCAATACTATTTATAATAACTGGTAGTTGGTATATGAACAGGCGCAGGTTAAAATTAAGATTAGAGGCAGAGCAAAAAGGACATGCCGCAAAAATGAGCGAGTTAAAGGCATTAAGGTCTCAAATGAATCCCCACTTTATCTTTAATGCCATGAATTCAGTGCAATCATTAATCATTAAAGACAAAAAAGATGAAGCGTATAATTACCTCACAAAATTATCCCAACTTATAAGGAAGACCTTAACCTCTAGTGACAAATCAATGGTCTATCTCGATGACGAACTAGATCAATTAGTCAACTATCTCGAACTAGAAAAATTACGCTTCAAACAAGATTTCGTTTATCATGTTAAAATTGATGAAAGCATAGATCAAGTTAAAATCCCATCAATGATTATTCAGCCTTTTGTCGAGAATGCGGTAAAACACGGTTTGTTGCATAAAGAAGGCATGAAACGTCTGGATATAGATTTCCATTCAAAAGCAAACTTACTTCACTGTGTTGTGGAAGATAATGGCGTTGGTAGAAAGGCATCACAGGAAATCAATAATTTAAAGCCTGATTACCAAACTTCGTTTTCAACAAATGCTATACAAAAACGTTTTGAGCTCTATCAGCAATACTCTGATAAGCCTATTGGTTTTGAGTATGAGGATTTATATAACAATGAGGAACCTTCTGGTACTAGGGTAACTATTTCAATACCATTTATCACGGATGACAACTAAGTTAAGGGCAATCATAGTAGATGATGAGCAAAGTGCACGAGATAATCTTCGATATTTAATTGGTAAGTATTGTTCATCCATTAATCTGGTTGCCGAAGCCGATAAAGTAATTACTGCTGTTGAAAAAATAAGACAATTAAAACCAGACATTGTATTTTTAGATATTGAAATGCCCCAGAAAAACGGCTTCGAGCTTTTCAACTATTTTGAAGAATTAACATTTCATGTCATTTTCGTAACCGCCTACAATCATTATGCGGTCAAGGCCTTTGAGGTTTCGGCGGTAGATTACTTGTTAAAACCAATTGATATTGAACGCTTGAAGGAAGCCGAACAAAAAGTTTTAAAACAAACACAGCTTAATCCAAATTTCGAAGTTCTAAAACAAAATATAGCATCACCAGAGCTAAAGCACATCGCCATACCTTACAAGAGCGATAGTATTATTATAAAACTAAAGGATATTATCTGCATACAGGCTAACAGGGTGTATTCAGAGCTAACTGTTTTTGATCCTGAAAGACAGACAAAAAAAAACTACACCTATGCCAAAAAGCTAGTTTATTTTGAAACAAACCTACCGCAAAACCTCTTTTTTAGGGTGCATCGTTCATGGATTATCAACATTAGTTTTATAGTCAGTTACTCGAAAAAAGATCATTTGATTACCTTAAAAAACCAACAGCAAATTCCGGTAAGTAAATCCTACAAATCGGCTTTTGAACGGTTTATCTTCTAAAGCTATTTTTCTAATCTACTCGGAAAACAAAGCACATCGTTCGGAAAAATATTTTTATCACTTATTATTCAAACATCTTTTTTCGTAGTCAATTGTAATTTAAACTATGCAAAAAGTTGCTTATATATTAATGCTTTTGAGCTTTTTATCATCAGGTCAAGAAGCCGCAAAGCTCAGATTGAATCTTAAAAAAGGTGATAAGTACCTTACGATAGTTACTACAATTAGCCCAAATTCCCTAACTAAAAAAACTACAAACTACGAAGAGTTAGAGGTAAAAGAAGCATCGGATAATGCGTTTTTAGTGGAATTAAAAATCAATAAAATTATCGTTAACACCATTAACAACAGTGAACTAGTCAATTACGATTCATCAAAGGAGGAATCGCAGATGAGTTCTTCGGAAAGGGGATTGCATTCAAGATTTAAACCTGCCTTGAATACTGTAATCAGTGAAACGATAAGTAAAACAGCAGTCTCTTCAAACAGAAAAAACGTAAGCGGCCCATTAAATGCCAAAATGGCTTCCCAAAAAACAAATTTAATTCAACTTCCTGAAGAACCCGTAGCTCTGGATTCTCAATGGATACAAGACATCATAAACGGAAATATAGCAATACAGTACACTTATCTTGTCACCGATATCACGGCAACAAAAGTGTATTTAGAGTGTCTCGGTATTCCTAAAGGCGTATTAAAAGGTACAGTAGAAGGCCGTATTGAACTTGATAGAACGACAGGAATACCAACAAGAAAAGAAATGAAACTCGATTTAGACTTGAACGGACAGGTCATTCAATCTGAAGTTATAATTGCTATCGAAAAACTATAACACTTATAACCATAAAACAAAATATTATGAAAAGAAGCATATTGACAATTTTCGCATTAGTTCTGCTTAAGGCTAATGCCCAAGACTTAAAGAGTCAGTCAGAGCAAATCAATTCGTTAAGAACTGGAAAATATATCGCTTTTGATGTAAAGCAAAACAAGCAAGGTAATTATAACTACATCGACCTTAAAGGTGAACACGAATTACTTTCAGTAAATCCAGAGCCCAATTTTTCTGAGCACAATTATTTTGAAATGAAAATCTATGGTACAGACTACAATTTTATACCAGATAATATGGCGTTTCCTGTCACCTATGCAAGGCTTTATTATGAAGGCAACGATAAGCTAAAAAAGCAAGTAGGCTATGTACCAAGGGAAATTAGAAAAGGTTCTACAAATAGAGTTTGTATTGTCGATGGGATTGTTTTCGATTTAAGTACAGATTTTGACGAAAAAAATCCAGAAACATTTGTACCCTATCGCCTTTATGTCCACGTGGATTTTGGAAAAGACTTTAAGCCATCAGATGAAAAAAAGAAGAAGAAAAAGTTATCCCTAAAAGAGCGCATGGAACAAAGTATGATGAAGAAGTTGGCAAAATCAAAACCCGAGTTGCAGGCCACCTACAATGTTTTACAAAAGTTAGATGCTATGGATGCTGCAAATCTGGTACAGGAGTATCTAAAAGCTGCGATTGCCAAACAAGAAGAGGTAGAACCAAAGTGGTTACAAAACGCTAATAATTCTAAAAGGTTAGAATTGGTTGAAGAACGGCGAGAACTCATGCTCAAAGCCATGAAAAAGTATAATGAGGACTTAATGGATACACCAGAGTGGAGACGCATTCAGGAAAATAACAGATTGGCCAATGCGGCTGCAGCGAAAAACAACGTGACCATTAAAAACGAAACAGGAAAAGACATTTACCTATATGCAGAAGGCTCTATGAACGGCAGTAGACTTAATGCAGGAAGTTTAGGTAGTTTTAGTTGTAGTACAACCTATTACTACGCTTACAATGGTAACTCAGGAACTCGTGGTGGTAATGCAGGTCCATTGGCATACCGTGCTAACTCATCGTGTGGCGGAACGGTTTCGGTTAAATAATTAAAATAAAATAATTAATACTTAAATCATAAATTATGAATTCAACAGAGAAAATCACATCTATTCAAGCGTTTAGCAAATTCTTCGCCATACTTCTATTTGGTGGTGCTTTATTTATCTTTTCCATTGGCTCTCTTAGCGCAGATAGTAATGATAAGACTTTTAGCTTTCCAGATAAGTTAGCCGAGAATGACATAAGTACTATACAATCTAGCAATGGTAAATACATGATGCAGATGGAAGTTTATAAAAACAACGAAGGTGTCCCGCAGTGGATAATTCTTGTTTGGGACACCCAGACAGGGAAATCTAAATTATATAGTAAAGATAAGGACAAAGGAACAATTCCTGCGCACAGTGGTTGGAATATGCCTGCAAATCCTCTTTAATCATTCTTGTTTTTTCATAAAGGATGTTTTTGAGATTTTTTCTTAAAAACAAACGAACCCATTTAGAGTTATAATTCTTAATGGGTTCTGCATTTTTAAAACTTTTTGGATTTGGCTCTCTGATAAACTTATCTAGCTAAAATGGAAGCGTACTTCATTCGGAAAACAAATCTGTAACTACGGAAAAAATATCTGTAATACTAGTCATTCTTAAATTCTTTTGTCACTGTAAAATCTAAAAAAATCACTTACTTATGAAAAAACGATTACTTTTATTTATTGTTTTAATGGTTGGTACTTTTGCTGACGCCCAGACACCCATTGGACCTACGCTCACCAACCCAAGAGGACTAATTATAATCGATGATTATGCATATTATCTAGATAACAATAGACTAGAGCGTATCGATTTAAATAATCCTACCAGTACAGAGGTAGTACGTGCGGGACTGGCCTGGAGTCCATATACGCTAGAATCTTCAATTAACGGATTCTATACCCCTAATACGGGTAACTTCAACGTAGCAAATACCCAAATCAGTAACGGCACAGTCGTGAGTACAAATACAAATGCTATTGCGATCCCATCAGGCAGACAGATGGGGTTTGCTTTCAGAGCAAATAATCAGACCTATTTTACGACTAATAATTCTGGGACAAACGTAGGTGAGCTTAATCAACAATTATCGGGTAATAATTCACAAGTTATAGCAACGCTACCTACCAGTGGATTGAATATTCTTGATGTGGCTGTCATAGGTTCAGAAGCCTATTTTGCAGGACTCAATGGACAAGTGTGGTACTATAATTTTAGTTTTCCTGCCAATGGATTTTCTTTATTTCTCAACCTAGGTACGATGGCAGCCGTAACGGGTCTAGAAGTTACACAAGACTTTATTTATTATGCTGTAGGTGGAAACGTTGTGCGTAGATCAAGAACCACAGGTGCTAATCCCACCACGATCATGTCTAATCTCAATATAAATAACGTAGATATAGCAAGTAGCACGGTTTATGGGATTTCTAGAAACACCGCGAATGATAGACTTTATTCTTTTGTAGATCCTGGCTTGTCAAATTGCACGAATATAGTAAATATTCCAGATGCTAATTTTAAGGCTGCGCTTCTGGATCACGGTGTAGGGATCACAAATCCCAATATCAGCGTTATTGATACAGATGGGGATGGTGAAATCTGTATAAATGAGGCACAGGCTTACACCGGCTATATATTCGTCGATAATAAAGGGATTTCTGACCTGACAGGTATAGAGGCTTTCGTTAACATCCCTATACTTGCTTGTAATGATAATAATCTGACTACTATTGATATTTCCCAGAATACAGCGATAAAAGAGCTTGTTTGTGGTGGAAATGCGACGTTCACAACATTGGATGTTTCTCAAAATTTGGCTCTAGAAAGGATATTTTGTGTGAATAGTGGTCTTACAACTCTAGACGTCTCAAATAATAGTGAGTTAAATCTATTGAATTTAATAGGCAGTAATCTTACCAGTTTAGATCTATCAAACAATCCACAATTAAACAGCGTATTGCTGACTAATAATAATTTGACGAGTCTGAACGTGGCAAACGGTAATAATGGAAGCTGGACGCAGATGGGTGCAACAGGAAATCCTAATCTGTCTTGTATTGAACATGACACAGGCTTTGATCCTACGACAAATATCAATTGGCAAAAAGATGCATCGGCTACTTGGAGTGACAATTGCGCCACTAGTACTTGTACCACATTTGTAAATATACCTGATGCTAATTTTAAAGCAATTTTAGTGGGAGACCCTTCTATTAATACTGATGGTGATAACGAAATCTGCACTACAGAAGCGCAAGCCTATACTGGTTCAATTTTTGTTGTATTCCAAGGTATTTCAGATCTTACTGGGATAGAAGCGTTTACCAATATAACAGAATTATCTTGCGATGAAAATCAATTAACATCGTTAGATATATCTGCAAATACGGCCTTGACCACATTATCTTGTAGCTTAAACCAACTTACGAGTTTGGATGTATCCAATAATACACTACTAACTCAAATTAACTGTGGCGGGAATCAATTGACTAGTTTGGATGTGTCAAACAATACAGCATTAGTTGGCTTGTTTTGTAGTGCTAATCAGATTTCAGGTTTAGATATCTCTGCCAACACCAATCTAGAGCAATTGAACTGCGTTGACAATCAACTCACAAGTTTAAATGTAGCCAATACCAATAACGGCAATATGACACTCATGGCTGCTACCATGAATGCCAACCTCTCATGCGTGCAACACGATGCAGGTTATGACCCAACTTTGAACCCCAATTGGCAAATAGATGGTATAACAACTTGGAATACTAATTGCCCAAACTTAAGTATTGGAGATGATGTTCTAAAAAATACATTTATCGTATTTCCTAATCCAGCTAGTAGTAAATTAAATATAGCTACAAGAAATAATACCGTTAATCGTATAATTGTTTATTCATTACTGGGAAAAGAGATTTTTACTACTACCAATACAGTCATTAATGTAAGTGCTTTAAAAAATGGCATATATCTTCTAAAAATAGAAGGAGAGAATGATTCGTTTGAAATTAAAAAGTTTATTAAACAATAAGCAAAAAGATTAGTTCACAGTTATTTAATCATCAATTTAAAACTTTAATTAAAAGGTATTTAAGATTAATTACAGGAGTCGTTATTCTCATAACCCGAAGGTCACTGGTTCGAGTCCAGTTCCCGCTACTAGTAAATAAAAGCCTTTCAATAAATTGAAAGGCTTTTATAATTTCTCTGTACAACATATGTACAACAAAACTGATATAACTTTAGCTTAGTTTTTTTTATAATTAATGATATTTTATATGTGAAAATTAAGATTTATCGAAGTCATCAAATAAACTTGGTGGAGTTTTAAAAATCATCTTAGGCTTTTTATTATCGTCTATTTTTTTTAATGAACTAGTATTTCCTAAAACAAGTTTATTAATCCTAATATTACTAAATAATACTCTTCCAAAATGTTTTATTTGAGTTTGTCGATAATTTCCATCTCCTGACAAATGAATATGTCTAATGAATTTTTTTAGTTTATCAGAAATTTTTAAATCATACTTTTTTGAATAATAGTAAGTATTGACTACGCACAATTTGTAATTCATATTTGGTTCGTAAACGACATCTATTTCTTTTTTTCTTAAAAACCGTACAAAGTCAATAGAATAATGAAACACTTTTTCTCTCATCTTGAAAATAATAGCAGAGAAATTAAAAAAAGCGGTTGAAGGAACAAGTTTATCTAATTCAGAAAAATTAAACGTTTTTTGATATTTAAATGCCCAAGTATCTTCTAAGAACCAGAGGTCGATATTAATTTGTCCTATCTTTATTTTGTAGCCACCATAACTATTCTTATTGATGACCATAGAAGACTTAATTAGTTCTTCGATGGCAATTCTATCAACTAAGATTAAATCTAAATCTCTAATCACTCTTTTTTTTAAAAAGAAATTTCGGATAACTCCACTAAATATTATCACATTGGTCAATTGTTCTAATTCGTTAACAAAAGTTAAAACTTCATTGCTCAAATTTCTATTTAGAAATTTGATAAAATCTAAATTAGAATCTTCTATAAATTCTTCAATATCACTATATTTTCTGCCCACTTAGTTTTTGATAATGAGATAATGCAAATTTATCTGTCATTCCAGAAATAAAATCTACAATTACCCTTAATTTATAGTATTTATCTAAATCTTCAAACTTTTTACAATCAGTTTCAATTAAAGCAGCTTTAATAATACTTTTTGATATAAGGCTTTCAGCTCTGCTTCTATATGCATCCTTATCATGAAATAGATAAGTGGTATAGTATTCTAGCAGTCCAGAAATAACAGCTTCTCCAGTCAATTCTAAACTTTGAATTTCCCTTTTCGGGAAAATATTCTGCTTACAAAATAATTTGAGTCTTTTTTCAACTTGAATTGCATCTCTGTCTTCAATTAATTCTTTATGGTAAGTACCGTTAGCTATAGAATCATAACTACTAACGAAATTGTTAATGGCATGGTTAGCCAAAATACCAATTACTCCAATTCTAAAGTTTACCATGTGATTTGTACCACTTATAATTTTTGGGTCATTTCTAAGTTTTTGAAGAAGATTTTTAAGTTCTGGAATTTCACTCATAAATTCTTCAATATAATTATAGCTGTACCATCCTTTATTATACCCATCTTCAATATCCATAACTCTATAGCAAATAGAATCTGAAGCTTCCATTATAAAAGATAATGGATGTCTAATAATTTCATTATTACCTTGAATAAGCCCACATTTATCAGAAATAATATTTAAATATTCTTTTTCTGATTGAAAAACACCTCTTTTCTTCAGATTCAACTTATTACTCACCAATTCACCAGTATTTGGGTATTTTAAAGAAGTTGATAAAGTTGCATGCGTCAAGTTTAAGCCATATGAATCATCTAAAACTTGCAGTTTTGTGATCACTCTAAACCCTTGAGCATTCCCGTCGAAAAAAAGAAAATCTTCTTGGTAACGCTTGTTTAAAGATTCATCACTATGGAGTTTATTTTTGCCATCCTTAAAATAATCTTTGAAAAAGTTTTGTATTGAGGTTTCCCCAAAATGACCAAATGGAGGATTTCCAATATCATGTACTAAGCAGGCATTTTTTAATATTACAGGGATTGCTCTTAGTGCCTCATATTTATCAATATTGATTTTCGATTTGAATAGATTATGTTCAATAAGTCGAATGCCCAAAGAATGTCCAAGAGCCATTACTTCTAGTGAATGTGTTAGCCTAGAATGTATGTTGTCATCACTTGTTAATGGAAAAACTTGTGTTTTATCATGCATCCTCCTTATTGCTGGACTAAAAATAATCCTACCGAAGTCACTTTCATATTCGTTACGAGGATCAGGTATACGATTAGATGGTCTTAAACGTTCTGCTGAAAGTAAATTTTTCCAATTCATATTTTAAAGTGGGTAGATTAATTAATTTAATGTTTTTAACAAAAAAAATTAGTTTAAAGATATGTACTTTCATTAAGATATTTGAGAATATAGAATAATTCTTTTAAAAACCAAATTATCTCATTCCCAGAATAAATCTGATTGTAATAAAAAAGAACTTAGTATTCCATCAGTTTCAAGAAGTCATTGTAGTTCCATAATGTTTATGCAAAAAAGCTAGAGAATACAATCGTCAGGAGTTTAAAATTTTCACAAGATTTATCTTAAATTTTTTCAAGCAAGTATAAAATAGATGGAACAAATTGCATTCTATTTTGAATTGAAGGACACTCTTTTAATTGTCAATAAGATTTATCCAAAAGTGAAATAGCTCAATAAAATCACTATTACTGTTATTATACAATCTAAAATTTTTTGATGTGAATTTATGTACGTCTAAGATCGTATTTTCTGCAAATTTTAATTTATCGTCATCTTTCCAAAATTCTGGTGATGATATAATTAATTCACTAATCCAGTCATTAATTTTTAAAAACCAATGGTTAGCATCTTCTTTTTGTATATAACCTATAATAGCAGCATATTTTAAATTTTCACCGTGAAGACTTTTTTTAAATCTTTCAATTCCTCCTTTTGGTTTTTCATAACCGATAACATATTCTTTTTGGCGATTATGGCCTGGAGTGGGAAGTCTTTTTGCTTCTATTGAAAAGAATGAATCGAATTGACCATAAATTCTGTCTCCAATAGTTAAAAATTTATCCTCTGATATTGTGCCAAAATCTGTTTGGGGACTTGTTCCAGATGTTGTGTCTTCAACATTTTCATGTTGAAAGAAAAAAGGGTAGGAGCCAGCGTTCCTGTTTAAAAATTTGCAAAGTCTATCATTTAGAGACCTTTCACTCGTTGTCAATTCTCCTTTTACTTCTTTAGAAAAATTTGCAAAATGAATTTCAATAAACTGGATGACTGATTTTATTGAAGAATCAACTTCTATACCTTCAGTCAGCTTACCACTACTGTTATTTTGCAAAGCGTCAGCTAACATTAATATCCTTGTTTTCTTAAATCAGAAAAAGTTTCATCAGCATCACGTAACGCAATGGATTGAAGCCAATAGCGAAGCTTTTTCGGTTTAATTAGGTAAATAATATTTTCTTCGTATAATCGAACAATTCGAGTTAGTCTTAAGCTAACTCCAATGTTTTTTTGCACGAGCTGTTCTATGTGTTTTTCGGCTAAATCAGAATCGGTAAAATCAATATTTGGTTTATCTCCAAAATAGAAAGGAAAACAGATATAAGATTCCGTTTCAAAATGATGATAAGGTTTAGCCGTCTTAAATACAGAATTAAGAACTTCACAAAATGTTTCTCCAAATTTAATTAGATTTTGTTCAGTCGCATTTTGTGTAGCGATTTTTGATTTTTCACCATTACGTCTAAATTCAACTAAATACTTAATAAAATCATTGACAATGATATTTTCTGTGTCATTTAACTTTATAGTTTTAATATCCTCAGGATAAGGTATATTTTTAATGTCTGTGGCTAATAGAGACGAAGATTTGTTAACCATAAACCTTCCACTATATCCAGCTAAATAAAAGCTTAAAAGATGGTTGTCTTTTATGTAGTTTTCGATTTTCTGTAACTCTTCATTAGAAGGAGCGTATATTCCAAAAATTGAGTTTTTAAAAGCGATGTCTTCTTTTAGAAATTTTACGGGAATTGTAAAGGTTTCATTTTCAACAACTTCTTTTATTAAAAGATGAGGTGATTTATAAATTCTAGGATCACGTTTACTATTAAAATAAATGTTTTTTTCAATAAATGTTTCAGAAATTCCTTTGCTAGTAAAGTATTTTGGATCAAAAGATTTAGCTCCTGTAATGTAAGGAGCTTTATATTTTGATTCAAGCTTTTCTAATTCGATTAATTCTTCATTAGTAAGGTGGGCAATAATTTTTTTGTCCTCTAAAAGCTTTAATCTTTTAACTCCTGTTTCATTTTTTCCTACAATATATCCCTCGCTATATTCCCAACTATTATCTTGTTCACCAAGAAACTCACCTAGAGTCCTTAATTTATGAAGGTGACTTATTAACTGATGTGATCTCGAACCACCAAGAAAATTTGACTTCCAAATTAAAGGGTCCTCATAAGCCAAGCCTAATGGGACATAATGGAAATCGTAAGTATCAAGCTCAAAGTATAACTTTTCTTTGTGGGGCTTAGTTCTTCGCACAGTAACATGAAGTAATCCTTTGTTATTTGGTTCTTCATTTTTTATAAAGGCAGTAGCAGTAGCTACATCACCATTTTTTCCAAATAGAATTCTACTAATATGAGTAAAATCTATTATTTGTGGGATATTATATTTTTTTAATAAAACTTGTCTGAATTGAAGAGACGAGTTATTGTATAGTAATGGTCCAGAGGGTTGTATAAGACAAACAAGCCCTCCTTTTTTACTTAATTTTATAGACTGCTCTAGAAAAAGAAGTGAAATTTGATTATCAGGTAATTTTACAGATTCTTCCTTAATTTGCCCATTTTTAAGAGTAGTAGATATTTTTCGAATTCTACTTGCTGATTTTTCAACATTCTTTGCTGGTTCGGTTAGCTTTGCTTCAAACGGAGGGTTTCCAATAATTAAATCAAATTTTCCTTGAAAATCATCTTTTGAAACAATATTGAAAAAGTCATTGTGTAAAATATTTTCTTTATGTAGATCATCAAATTTTAAATCCTTCCAAATTTGCAAAGGAGTTAACTCATCACATAAAGCTAAGCTCAAACTAAAAACAGTCAGGTCAGCTGCATCCTTTGTTAATTCCACCCCAAAAATATTCTCCTTAAGGAGGTTTTTTAATGTAGAAAGATCAGGATAGTTCCATTTATTTTTCTTTCTCCAACGATATATTAACCGTCTATATGCTCCAACTAAAAAAACACCAGAACCGCATGAAGGGTCAAGCACCTTAAAGTCTGTTTCATCACTATTCAGCGACATTGATTCATCAAGTAAAAAATTTACTAGATAGGGAGGGGTGTAAACTACTCCAGGTTTCTTGCCTAAGAACTCTTCGTAAATATTACTGATTAGCTCAATTGGCAAATCATTAAACGAATATAATCTCCAAAAAACAAATTGAATCCCATCTGATTTTCCATCTAAAAATTGCCCAAATCTTGTTAAATCTTTTTCTTTTAAAAATTCTCTTTCTTCATCATTTAATAAAAAAATTCCCCCATTAAAATGTTTAGCTAGATAATCGAGTAAATTTAAAAAAGAGCCTTTTTCACTTAAAATATCGGTAAACTTTTTAGCACCCTTAGAAAATCTAGAGAAGAAACCTTGAGGAAATACTTTGTTACCTTGCTCATCTTCTCTTTCTTCTAAATACTTAACGAGGATAGAGATGACCATGATTTTACGTGCAAAACCTTCTGGCAAGATATTTTGTTCAATAATGTCTTTGAGAGCTTGTTTTAGTTCAGTGAGTAATTTTTCATAGGCACTATTACTAAACTTAAATTGATTGCTATATTTTGAATTTTCCCAGAACGTTCCATTGTCAAATGACTTTCCTGAAAAAGCATTGAATTCTTCTTGATTTTTAGAATCAATAGTTTTTGATAAATCAGCTGCAAGTTTAATTGTTGTTAATGGTTTGTATTTTAATTTTTTTCCTTCAGCTGGTCGATCAAAACAATTAAAAATCCGAACATCTCTCTTAGTAAAAACAAAGAACATTGGGACATGAGCAGAGCTATATAATTTTTTATGTAATTCTGTTAATTCTTCTTCTACTACACATATTTGACTTGTGAAATCATAAAGATAAACTTGAGGTACTGATGGACGGTTTTTAAATTTTCGGAAGTAAACGTAATGAGCACCATATTTGCATGCATTTTCTAAAGCAATTATTTCTTCAGGAGAAAGTGTATTATTGGATTTAATTGATTGAACTGATTCAAGTCCAGATACATAATTAGAATCACTAATCATGTTAAATTTTTCTAGACAGTAAAAAAGCTCTTTATTCATTTTATAAATATCTGGTAATCAGTTTTTTATATTAAAAGAAGTAATTGTGAATTATACGCAACAAAAGTAGTAATATAATTTTTTTTAGTTTAAATAACAATGATAAGTTTTGATTTTATTTACTAACTGTTTCACTATGAAAATGGTAGATAAAAAAGAGAAAGCAACATCAAAACATTTCACGCTTGTCAAATTGCATTCTCTTTCCTTTTTGATATTTTAATAGATTACTATTTTTCTTTAGTATGATGAACATTAAATAAAATGTTATCATTGACTGCCTTTTCCATTTCATCAGAAATGGTTGGTGGACTATTGTCATTGGCAGTAATAGCAATCTTGCTCTCTAAAGCATCAGCCCAGCAATATAAATGAAATGATGTTGGGGTTCTTGTCCCACATTCCCATTTACTTACCAATCTGTCGGCAACCCCTAAAGAATGATTTAGCTCATCTTGGGTAATTCCAAGTTCAAGCCTCCTCGCTATCAATAAGAGTACGACATCCTTTAGAAAGTCAGTCCTAGTTTTTTTTGGGTAATTAAACTTCATAGCCATAATAGACCTCCTTGTTGTAATTCCATTTAAAAACTAATTGGGATGGAGATTACGCACTCAATAGTTAATTTTACATAAACAAAATGCCCTTAATACGTTACAGTTGTAGTTTTTAGTGCGTATTCAAGAGTTTCATTAAGTTTTAGACCTTCCTTTCATAGAAAAAGGAAAGGAATCCCTATGGTAAAAACAATTACAAATAATGATGTCATTCTAATCGACCCAGACGAAGAAACCAAAATAGTCACCCAGCTTCTGATGGACATGAATGCTTTTATTTCAATCAAGACTGCCGAGATAGCCACAACATTGGATAAAACAACGCAGTACAGGGAACGTAAGGCAGGTAGATTTCCTAGGTTGTACTCAATAACGGCTTTAGGTCAAAGGAAAGCCTATAGGATACAGGATGTGAAACAGTGGCTTGAAAATCCTTGTTCATATTCTGTTCGTTAGACTCAAAACCATTTAACATTGTGTCTCTTGGTAATACCTTATGTCTGAGAACATCAAATGTTGGAACGCTCTCAATATTTGGGCTATTAATAATACAAGTAATAGCTTTATTGAGGGCGTTCATTGCATTCTTCTTTTCAACATCATAAGTGTATTGATCATATACATCGGTAATATCATTCCTTACGTGGTTTAGGCACATTTTCACCAAATCCTGACGACCAAATAGACCTGCTACGATTGTAGCCCCTGTTCTTCTCAGATCGTGAGGTGTGAAGGGTTCTTTGATTTTAAAGACGTTGAAATGACGTTTTATGGGCTGGCAAAGAGTCCGATTGTGCAATGGTTTCAGATTTGTCTTTATGACACCACATTTTGAATATTGTCCAGTTGAGCCAAACACCAAACCCTTTCCATCTGAGTATTTTCCAGCTTCTTTCAAGATGTTCATAGCTTTATCGTTAAGATATATTCGATGCAAATGACCATTCTTTGTTCTTGGTAATGTCCAAATACGTTCATTAAAATCAATATCTGTCCATTTCATTTGCCTTACTTCACCACCTCTGGCTAGTGTCAGCAACATAAATTTTAAGGCATATCTAACAATAGGGGTCATTTTGATTTTATCAACGCCATACCAAAACAAGTAAATCTCTTGGGGTGTGAGATGCCTGTTCCTTTTCTTTTTCTTGATATTGAGCTTAATATCCAAACAGGGATTATCTCTTCTTCTCATCAACCCCATATCTGAAGCAAAATTAAAAATTCGCCTGATATAACTGTAAAGATGGGTTGCGCTGCTTGGCGCTTCTCTTTCTGTTATGATGTGATTAAATATTTTTGCCAGGTCTTTAGGTTCAATAGTGGTTATCTTTCTTTTGCCAAGATTAGGAATTAAATCTTTTTTCAAGCATTTTTCTTCTACTTTGTAGCTCTTTTTTCCTGACTTTTTTGAATGTTCTAAATACAGTTCTACGAGTTGTTTGACAGTCAGCTCTTCATCAAATTGTCTTCTTAACTTTTTTAGTTCATCACTTGGGTCTGTTCCGCACTCGACCTTTGTTTTGGCTTCATTATACAATCGATGCGCTTCACTCAAACAAACTTTTGGGTATCTTCCTAGATTCAACTTTCGTTGTGTTTTATTAATTCGGTAGTAATACACCCAAGTTTTTGTTCCTTTCGGTGACACCCTTATTCCAAAACCTGATAACCCTTTACACCAGAAAATTTTGCTTTTATCTGTTTTTAAATGTCTTATTGTGGGGTCTGTAAATTTCAGTGAAGTAACTTTTTTGGAAGCAAATTTGGAAGCAAATTTGGTGTTTTTGTCTGAATTTAAGTACTGCATTATGCAATCTGTCCTTTCTTGAAAACAAATAGTTAATGCTTGAATACTTAAAATCGAGGAGTACTGATACGCACAGTAAAACCTTCTAAGCCTTTATTCTCAGTACTTACAAATAATACTGGACAAAGCGGGTAAATATATTTATACACTCATAGTCCGTTTAATCGACGGTGTGCCTCGATAGCTCAGTTGGTAGAGCAAACGACTGAAAAGCTGATTTTAACAATCTTTTTACCCAACCCAACCTATTGATTTTAAATACTGTTTTCAAAAATTAACCATTTGCAATTACTTTTTAGAAGCAAATATGGAAGCATTTAAGCATTTATTCTTCATGAAATCAAATGATATTCAACACACTTTGAGTAAATGCTTTATAATTAATGAAAAGTAGAACAGTTAGTTTACTTTTTAAAGATATAATGAGAATGATTTTTTTGAAATTGTAACCTATTGCTTAGAAGGCAAATTACAGCTTCATTTAATATAAAAATCGATAGGTGTGAACCTATGATTTCGCTTTATATTATATCCTTTATATAAATACTTAGAATTTTTACAAACAAAACTGTCTATATTATTGTCAAAATTATACCACACATAAGATGATATGTGAATCAGTTTTTGCCACCGTTTAAACCTAAAATAACATTTTAGGAGTAACTTAATAATTACTAAGGTTTTCTACATAATAGAATGAATGGGCGTACTTTTTAACCGCCTTGTATGTTAGGACTAAAATTGCGTACTCAATAACATGGAGTCACTAACTAATGGAGATTTGTTCTCGAATATTAGTTTTGCATCTTTAAATGTAACTTCGTTTTTTTCATTGCTTGATAAAACATCTTCAATGTTTCCCTTCCACCATCGAAAGACTTTAGGGTTTAAAGGCATAACTACTAACAAATCATCTATAAGGTTTGAACTATAAGCGTATTCTTTGTAATAATCATTGTAATTAAAACAAGTTACTGGAAAGTTGACAATATCATTGGATGTCGAATAAACAGTAATTAATTTATCAGTATTAACTTTTGAGATTTTTTCATCTAAATCCTCAATACCTAGAGATTGATTGTGTGAATAAAATGTTTTCCAAAATTCTATAGCAACCTTGTTGTTGTCGTAGTTTGGAAAAAGATATGTAAACTGTTTTAGCTTTTTCTTTTTACCATAGATTCCGATACTCTCAGAAATGAATTCTATAATTTTATTCCCTGTTTTTGTTTTGGAGTTTTCTCCAGGAATGGATGTTACACTCAATATGGAATCAGCATCCTCACTTCTCATTATAAACCCTTTAAAAACGTTTTGATGAACTGAAGATTTATTGCTTATGTCCGAATATGTTCCCTTTTTAGCGGTTTTATTAACAGTTTCACTTTTATAATGAAAATCAAAAGAATTGAAGATCTCTTTTTTGATTTTACGGGCCAGAATATTGTCTTTTAATCGGTCATCTAAAACCTTTTCAAGATTAAATTTCAAATCTTTAGAAAGTCTGCGCTTCCCATTAATACAATTGCTTAAGAAAATTTGCATTCGTTTCTTTCTTGTCTCAAAAGGCACGTCTGCGCTTTTACTTTTGTCAATATTGCAAAGTAATTCGACAAGATCTTTTTGTTTAGAAAAAAGAACGTCATTTTCGTTATCAAATATAGTTTTGAATAACTTTTTTTTTGGATTCGTCATAAACAAATATACAAACTCCTAGATATATTTAACGTGTAAAATAAAATATTTTCAATTTATTAAGAAATAAAATAAAAATATAACTAAAAATATTGTGTTATATAGTATGTTTTACATATCTTTATTGTATCAATTTAAAACTTTTATAAATGAGAAATCAAGCTTTAAAAATCGGGAGAAGTTTTTTTATCCCTGAAATTGCTTCTGTTGCACAGAAAAGAAAGAGACCAAACGGAACATTATTGTCCGAATTAAGAAAACATATAAAAACCATCAGAATAGAAAATTTCAAAAGACAAAAAATACCTGTTATGACATAATTTAATTGATGTCCCCAATCTAGTTTGTTGAAACCAACAGCTGCCAAAACTTAAGATGTCTTTGAAATTTATACTATTAGCTGTATAAAATTTCAACATCATGAACACATTTAAAATTAAGAAGATAGCATGCCAGCTTACGCTCATCGGTGTATTTCTATTTTATAGGCATCCACGTACAGTAGATACTTTTGGAGCTATAGGTGTCAAACCTCAAGTTTTTTACCCCATAATTATTGTCTTGTCTATACTATGGGTTATCAATCTCATTGAAAAAAGAGAATTCAAAAAGTTCACTATAAGATCTAGTAGAATATTGAACACAGGATTTATAGGAATTTGGGCCTTTCTTCTCTTCCGTGATTATCAAACAACAAAAGATTTATCCTTACTTCTCTCAGAAACGTTTCTCTATCTTTTTCTTTTGATAGTCTATCTGACCATTGTTAAAGAAGAAAAGAGATACAATCAAGATAGGTTTAAAAATAATAAACGTTCGTGGTAGTCAGATTCTTGATTTGTCACTGAAAAGGTAGTCTATATTGTGATTAGTTTCCTTTTTCCAAGTGATTGAGATCGATGTGATAAATGGTGTGTCGGTATTAACATTGCCAAGATACCTCTCTGTATTGGATTTGAGAGATTTTAGATTGAATACAATCAGCTCATTATAAATCTGGTCTAAGCAATACCCCTTAATTGTCACTAAATGGGTGGCAAAAAAGATTTTAATAACTCTTTCCTCATTTTCCATTCCTAACCAAGAAGTCAGGTAATGGCTGTATGGAAAATTCTGTCGTGTACCATCGAGCATTACAAAGTCTATTGTTCGTGTATCCCCGACTTCATAAACCTTTAAGTCCTCAGAGTTGTAATTCTGGTCTTGTTTCTTTTGGGTCTCCTTAATGATTTCCAAACTCTTGAATTTATAATTCTGGCTCATAATCTATGTCTTTAATTGGTGTTTTTCTTACCTCCTTTGTAATCATGGGGTCAATATCTATCGTCTTAGTTTTGAAGTAATCTTGTTTTATTAATTCGGTCGCACCTTGTCGGTCACCAGATTTTTGAATTTGTTCCAATAAATCCTCTTTATCGTCCGTGTAGATAGTAACACTTTCCCTCGCCCTTGATACCGATACATAGAACTGTTTCTGGTTCGAAGCGGGAAAGGTCACCGCAGGTTGCGTAATAAGGACACGATCTACCGTTTTACCCTGTGCACTATGCGAGGTTGTCGCATAAGCGTAATCAAAATTGCCATGATTAGCGTCGAGCTTATAAGTGGTGATTTTTGACTTCGACTCCTTAATCGCCTCAATACCGCCTTTACGGCTCATCTTTGTAATGCGTAGCTGAGTTCCATTATTCAGTCGTTTGCCGTCAGCATCAAAACCATTTTTAGTAATCTTAATCTCATCCTTTAAACTCAAAGGGATTTCCCGCGCCAGATACACATCATAATCCTTTGCCTTTTGGATAGGCAGGATTTGATGTTTCCCTTGTCTGTCACTGATATGTACCCGCTTACTCTCAATTTTGTCAACGCTCAAAACAGCACCGCGTTTCAACCCCTTAATGTTTTGATTGAGTTGGATGATTTGTCCCTTTTTATAATTACGCACATCTTTCTTTTCGGATTCACTGAGGTGTAGATTCTCATAAATAGTCACAGTCTTTTCTCGTTTTCCCAAAAAGCCTTTTTTTCTTAAACCATCACGAATAGCCTTGTTTGTTTCTCTGACCTTGTTTTTTGTTGGCGCAATCACCAAAGCCGATTTCTTCTGTTTTTTAGATTCCAAATAGTCCTGAACTAAAGCCTCATCTATTTCTGAGGATGAGATTTCCCTAATGCTTCCCTGACTGTCTAATTTATCAAATCCAGTTTTGATATTTCCCTTACTGATCTCTTTTACGGCGGATTTGTAATCTTCCTCTTTCTGTCTGTATATGGTGTTCATAGAGGCATAAGGAATTTGTGCCACGGTTTGTAAAATCCGCATCGCATCCCCACGGTTGACCGCTGAATGCTGTTTGGGGTCACCAGAAAGGACAAGCCTAGCATTTTGCTTTTCAGCCACTTCCATGATGGCGACCATATCCTGTGAGCCGAGCATCCCTGCCTCATCGACCCAAATAACCTGTCCCTTGGTCTGTTCTTGAAGTTTCTTGTCAATGAGCAGTCTCGCGACGGTATCAGCTTTATTGAAACCCTCTTTTTTGAGTACATCCCGCGAAGCTTCCGCCGTTGGTGCAAAGAGAAAAACGTCCCGTCCTGTTTTTTTAATCTCAGGAACGATGGTTTTGAGGAGTGTCGTTTTGCCCGTACCAGCGCCACCTCGTATCATGGTTAGTTTATTTTGGGATGTCATCACATGTTTGACAACATTTTGCTGTTCGGTGTTAAGATGATTGAATTTTGAACCATCATAATTGAATGAGAGAGGATGTACTTTACCAATACCACTGCGAGCGATATTGACCATTTTACGTTCTTCCTTGTGAACCAGTTCTGTTGTACATAACCGCTGACTGCCCACTTGGACTTTGAAAATCTCATCCTTGGTTTCCAATGCCCTATCCAAATCCTCTAGTGTTATATGCCTATTATCGACAGCATATTTATAGCCTTCCGCTAAAATCTGGCGGTCTCGTTTGACGGAGTTTCTGGTGAAAACATGGTCTATGGCATGGTCGAGCGATTTGTCGACCGTGAGATTTAAATCTGTTGTTGGGTTTTCTACTTCCGCTTTTTTGTCAATGCCTTCTTTGATGAGCTGGTTTTTCCAGTCATCGCGAAGTTCTTCCATTGTCAAGCCTTTCTTCTTACCTGACCGTGTGCGTGCCCCAAGTTGGTCCAATGCCTTAGGGGATTGAATGCCCTTTTCTTTGGCGACTTGTCCTATCAGATTGGTTCGTTTGGAAAAATGGTCAATCGCTTTTTGGGGAACAACAGAAAGCTCAAAACCGTTCTTTGTCTTTCTGATGCCATAGCCGAGGCTTGACAATTTATCTGCCAACCGCTTTTGAAAACGCGCTTGATGATAGGGCATATCCCTTTTGATATTGTGAAATTGTCCTGCCTTGAATTTATGCTCAACCTGGTCATACGTGGCATTAAAACAGAAAATATGGGCGTGTAAGTGGCAATCTGGCGCATTGTTACCAACTGGACGCGCTGTTTGATGGATAAAATCTGCCCATAGAAGTTCGCCTGTGTGGCGATCATCTTGTTGGTTTTTAACGCGAATGCGCGCTTGTGCATCGCCCTCGATGTCCACCATGGTTTCTTGAACACTTTGTTCAAAGGCTTCAAGTACTTTTTTCTCACCAGTCAATCCCCATAGAATACTAACACTTTTCGGACAGTGAAAGGAAATATCATAACCCACCCTTCTGTCCTTAACGGTTCTCTGGGTCAGGGATTCACCTGTTGTTGGATTGATATTATCACATAGCTTATCGAACGTATCCTTATCGACCCTTTTGCCTTCGATATTTAAGCGTTTGGCTAACTTACCATTAAAACAGCCGTTCATCTCTTGGTCTTCGATGTAATAATCTGCCTTGGATAAGGCGTCCTTAAAATAATTCTTGGCTTGAGCCGATGTCTGGCTCTGGAACATCCGTATCATGCACACTCATTTTAAAAGTTAAACCTGTCTTTTAAAACTGAATTGGGCGTAAGGATACGCACGTGATAGGAGAGTACCTGCAAGTTACGATTTTAAAATGATTTGAAAGCTTTTGCTCATTGATATTTCTCCTTTATCAACCCTTAAAAATGAATTTCAAACATGCGTTTGCGCCCGTACAGCAACGCAAGATTTTATCTTTCACTGGCCCGCACCAGGAACCGTGTGGTTTCAGATAAAATCTTTCTGCCTTGCTGTTTTTGGTCACGCATCGATTTGAAACTCATTAAAAGGAGTATTGATATGAGTGATACAACATCAAAAGACCGTGCAAGCCAAAACCACACCATTATTGCAAAACACAATGACATGTTCAGACGTAATTTCGGGCTTGATGTCCAAGACGAGCAAGAAATTACAGGCGTTTACCTCTTTAGTCAGGGCGTTCAGGCGCTTTCGAATGAGGAACGTTTGGAAATCATTCTTAAAGTCAGGTCATTCGATAATTTTAATAAGGGTAATGACCCGTATGGCGAACATGATTTTGGCTCTTTTAAGCTAGATAATCGTAATCTGACTATTTTTTGGAAAATAGATTACTTTGATACCAACTTCGAATATGGGTGCTCACCGAACCCGTCCAATGCTTTTGATATTAAAAGGACACTTACGGTGATGCTGGCAAGAGAGTACTAATGTTCTTTGATTCCTTCCCTTTGGTTACTGTGCGTATTCAAATCATGTTCTATCCCCTTATATCGATTGAGATGAGATACAGCGATAACACCAACGCATTGATTTACCCTACACGTGCCCGCACCCAACCGTGTGGTTTCGGGCAAATCAATTCTGCCTTGGTGTTGTTTTCGCCTCATCATCTCAATTCAGATAAAGGAGTCATACAATGAATGAGAATAACACAAAAACAGATAAGCCAGGTGATCGTCCAACACATGGTCTCTATGTCAAAAGTGAGCAGTTTGGCAACCCCATCAATATGCGGTTTTCCGCCATTTGGAACAATCCTGAAAAAGGCTATATGAGCCTAAGCCCTGAAAAACTTCAGATTAAGGAGAATCCAAATGCAAAAAATGGAGAGCCTCGTTTTCAACTGTTCCTAAAAACCAAGATTTATGGACAGGATGCGTCTATCCAGTTCGGAGAAATCAATCCTGAAACGGAAGAAAACTGCTTTGAGGTTAACCTAGGTGACCTTGTCATTTTTGAAAATAAACCTCGTGAGATGGTTGAAAGCAAACCAACCTCACAGAAGAAGTCTGCCATCAATGGACATCCGAAACCATAAAGTTAAGGGGGCAAATGCCCCCTTATTTCTTTAACAAAAGGAAATTGACATGCCTCAACATTCTAAAACTGATATTCAACAAGAAATTACAAATCAAATCATTGACCTACTGGACCAGGTAAGTATTGAAAACTACCAACCACCCTTTAGTCAACTCTCGTCTTTGGGATTGCCTAAAAATCCAATCACCGAAAATTCATATCAGGGAATCAACATTCTTAGCCTTTGGTTACACCAACAAGCTAAAGGATATACCTCTAATGAATGGGCAACTTTTAAGCAATGGGATATGATTGATGCCAAGGTTAGAAAGGGTGTAAAGTCTAGTAAGATTATCTTCTATAAGACACTCATTAAATCAGTGGAAAATGACAGTTCTGAGGATGAAGAATTAAAGATACCTATGCTCAAAGTTTACAATGTTTTTAATGCTGACCAAATTGATGGCTATGAATCCAATATAGGTAAAATTGACAGTGCCTCAGATAAGGTCAAAGAAATAAAGGCTATTGACTTGTTCTGTAAAGAAACTGGTGCCATTGTCAAACATGATGGTCATCAAGCCTATTATGATATAGGCCGTGATTATATCAATATGCCCATAAAATCCCTGTTTCAAGATACATCGCAAGCTGATGCAACGGATAATTACTATGCAACTCTCTTGCATGAACTCACACATTGGACAGGTGCTAAACATCGTTTAGACCGTTTTGACAGAGGTGGTACCAATAGTACAGCCAAGGAAAAATATGCTTTTGAGGAACTTGTTGCTGAGTTGGGCTCTGCCTTCCTATGTGCCCAACATAGGATAACTCAAATCCAACCAGAACATCATGCCATCTATATCAAAAGCTGGCTAAAATCACTGAAAGAGAATAAGTCATATATTTTCAAGGCATCTGCACGAGCATCAAAGGCAATCAACTATTTGAACGATTTAAAGCCTGTTACATAGAAATGTAGAACAGAACTTATTACGCCCAGCTTATTAACGACATACTGAGCCATTAGCTATTGCACGGCTGAATAAGCTTAAGACGTATAAGCCTTCGCAATTTCACTAATAACCTAAATCTCATACAGAAAATACATTTTATCCAAGGAGAGCAAAAGATGGATACTAAATCTAAAATAATTGCCAAACAGAACGACCTATTTAGAAAAAACATAGGAACTCTGGAATCTAACCTTTTAGAGGTCAAAGGCAAATACAATATGACGATTGGAGTTCATAACCTGAGTAATTTTCAGAAACTGGATACACTAATCAAGCTATGGGAATACAATGATTTTAATGAGGATAATGACCCTCATGGCGAACACGATTATGGTCGTTTTCAGTTGGATGAGAATAAACAGGATATCATTTGGAAAATTGATTACTATGACACCAAATATCTCTATGGGAGTGAAGACCCGAGTAACCTTGAAATAACAAGACGTGTATTAACAGTCATGTTGCCTTGCGAGTATTAAATTTGCGAAGGAGTTGTTATAATAAAAGCCATTCTACAGGGATGGCTTTTCTCTATTGTTCATACCCATAGACATTTCATAGTATTAGTTTTGGTAGATGTTGGGGCTTGCAGCGCTTCGCTCGCTTTTCCAAACACGCCTAAGAGTCAGCCTCATCAATAATGGACAGGCATTCCTTATGGTCATGGCTTACTTATGCTGAATACCTAAATATTCTATCAATTTATGTAGATATGATGCCTATTCCTAGGGTGAAAATAAGTTCTGCACAGTGCGCAACCTCTATCGATATACACAGCTTTTTAATATCAGACATCTCCCCTAAGCAGTGCTTAGGCTCACTTTGAAATCGTATCCTAAGGGGATTAAACTATTCGGGTTTTGGCGATTTTTGTTTTTGAGTTTTTTCTTCTTTGAGTTTCTGCCAACGCTCATGAGTTCTTTTTACTGTCATACTTGACCATTCCTTGCCTCTTAAAGTCTTAATATTTCTTGCATTAAGTTCATCGGCTTTTGCTTGGAAAGATTTATGTCCTTCGGTTTCTAGATCATCAATAAGAGGACCTATTTTTAATGAAAAATCATTAGCAGAATTTTTCAGACTAACGCCTGCGTTTTTATTACCGCCCCTTCCTAATGCCTTTTTCTTGGAAATATATAGAAATGCTTCAGAAATACTTTCAGTAACAGGTTTATTGACTCTACTTGTGAAAGGTACTTTTTTTTCAATAACAAAATCTATGAATTCGAAGTCATCAATAGCTTTACCCAAACGAGTAAGGAGGATAACATCAAATTTATTTTCGTAATATGCCGCTTTGATTAACTCCAATGACGATTTGCCGTCATATATAATTGGTTCAGATAATCTTAAATCACCGTATATAGATTTATATCTATTACTGTATTTTTCTATTGTCTTAGCATACGAGCTCTCAGGTCTTTCAGGCAATTTTTTAACTCCATCACTTGACTCGACATTTTTATGATGGTGTTTCAACCATCCCTTTTCTCGTAATTTGAAAAAATCTTTTCTATTTGGTTTTTCTATCCCCATTTGTTTAACATAAACAATAAAAATAAACAAGATATAAAATTAACATTTCATTAACATAACAAATAAATAGATATATGTTATATTTGTATTGGTAATATTAAGATGTTAAAATTATGGAATCGAACAAAACTTACAAAAACAGCAAAACGGGGACAACTTTTAAGGTTGGGCTCTCAACAACTAAAATCACACAGATTGGTAAATCACCTATCTATGTGAACACATCAAGTATTGGCAGTCATAAACATCTCTAATGCCTGAGGCAGAATAACGGTTAAAGTCATCGGGGTAATTGTCTAACTTAAATTCAACAGTTATGTCTGGAAAGAAAATTGTCGTGACTCATAAGCGTGGGAGTAGTATTGCTACTGTCCGTCCTTATGGTTCATCAAGCGTCAAAACTGTTTCTTATGCCTCATTATCAAGTGAAGTAAAGAACAGATTGAAAAACAAAAACTGAATATTGGTGGTAGGAGAGCCGAATTCAGTAAACTTATCTTGAACCGCGCATCCCAAGGTAGGTTTATAAAAGACCATCTACTGGACGCAGGGGATGTGTCTTTTACTAATCTCAACTGTAAATAATCAAAAGACATTTCGGAAATCCAATATTAGGGGAGAACCTCAAAATTCTCTTCACAGGCTTCCTATGTCTAAAACTAACAAAAATATGAGACAGAACAACCATCTTGATAGGGTACTATGGTCCTGGTCAATTGAGAATCCCGACTTCTTCCAGCTGAGGGATGCCGTGGAGGGTATATGTGTGACTGGTGGATTAGGTTCAGGTAAAACTTCTGGTATTGGAAATCTTATAGCTGGGCACTATTTAAAGAACGGATTTGGATTTTTGGTACTGACGGCCAAAGAATCTGAAAAAGACCTTTGGGTAAAATATTGTAGGCAATATAACAGAGAGAAAGACCTTGTTGTATTTTCAACCAATTCAGGGCATTACTTCAACTTTTTTGAAGAGGAATTGTTGCGCGAAGATGACGGTAAAGCCATCGTTCATAATATTGCCGATGTTCTCATGAACGTAATCAAATCAGGTTCAAAAGATAGCCATGAAAGCGATAAGGCATTTTGGGACTCAACTCTTCAACAGCTTATTGTCAATGCCGTTGACTTATGCCTTCTCACAAAAAACAGAAAATTTGAACATGTTTATAAAATTATACAGTCTGCACCTAGAAACCAACAAGACCTTATAAACCCAAAATGGCGAGCGTCTAGTAAATGTTTTCGATTGATTGAACACGCCGCTCAACATTTACAAGAAGCCAGTGATACCCCAGAAAATATCAAACTGATAAGGCGGTTAGAAAATATTGAGGATTTCTTTTTGGGAAGTTGGGTGAACCTTTCTGAGAAAACCAGAAGTATTGTCGAGCAAATGTTTTTCGGCTTCGGTGATCGCTTTATGAGAGACCCCTTACGTGATTTATTTTCTAGTGAAACCAGCATAAGACCTGAAGACACCTTCAAAGGCAAGATTATCGTTATTGATTTGCCCGTGCTCATCTATGATAAAACTGGTCGTGATGCCCAGGTACTTTGGAAATATTTATTGCAAAGAGCACTGCAACGCCGAAAAATTAAGAACGGAACACGCCCCGTCTGCCTTTGGGTCGATGAGTTTCAAAATTTCATAAACACCGATTACGATATCCAATTCCAATCCATCGCTCGTGAGTATCGCGCATGTACGGTCTATATCACACAAAACCTACCTAACTTTTATTTGAATGCGGGGGGTGGTGAGATAGGTAAAACAAGGTTTAAGGCACTTGCTGGAAATTTAGGGACAAAATTCTTTTTGGCAAATTCCGATCCTGAAACGAATGAATACGCTTCAGAGCTAATCGGAAAGGATTGGCAGTGGTCTTCCAATGAAGGGCAGACCCTAGGGGAAAAATGGTCAACAAGTTCAGGGAAATCGGAAATACTTACCCATATTGTTGAGCCCTCGGATTTTACAAAACTGAAAACGGGCGGTCCTGATAATAACTTCTTGGTCCAAGCCTATGTCCATCGACAAGGTAAAACCTTCAAACACTATAGATACCTCGACAATGGCACCTTTGAAGTCATTGAGAAGAACCATCAATTAATCCACGTAAAACAAAACATATCATGAAACGAGAAAGACAAGAATTCCAAACAAGAAAGGGAAAACAAACGATTTTTAGAGTTGTAACCGCTGGACGTGCCAGTGCTGTTTATGATGTCACAAGTGATTTTATTTTCAAACTAACTTCCTATCCAAGCTACATCGTCGAGGTCTTTATGCGAAAGCACTTTGGGGAACGCTACTATTCATTTTCTGTCGCCGTCATCATCACATTATTGATGCTCTATCCTTACTTCTTTTTAGGGGGTCGGATAAGAGAAACATTAGGGCTGTCCTGGGTCATCTTTACGGTACTATTTTTAATTAAATCCATTCGCCATCGACTGGAATTCAGACGATTTAGTATGACTTATGACTATGACCGATTTAGCTATACAGACGGTGAAATCTTTCCTTTTTGGTATAGTCTTATTGGAACAAAGCTATTAGGGCTGACCGTAACCCGATATCGCATATTGGTTTTGTTTGAGCCAGCGATACCGATACTTGTTGGGCTAATCTTGATGTTGATACCCTATACAAGGGCTGTTGGGGTCTTGATTTTTCTGAGTGGTTTTTTGTTTGCCTATCGCAGTACCATGAAAGCTTATGCCGCGCGCAGTCATGTTCTGGATGCCATCGATGACCAGCTTATCGCCAAGTGGAAACATGATGTCATCATGGAAGAAAAACCAAAATCAGAGACTGGTGGACTTTCCTTTCCGATAGAATTGCCAAAGAGCAAAGACCTCAAACAGGGACTCATTGATGATTTAGAAGAAATCAACCCATTAGACATTTGGGACAATGATGAGGGTTAACAGGTGTGGCAATTGTCACTGTGTAACATCATCTTATTCACAAAATCCACTTGGAATGAAATATAATCGTTCAAGTCCTTTCGGGTTGTCTCACCTAAATTGTGGCGTCTTAGGGCAGACCTTATATTCAATTCAGAGAGAACGGACAGATGAAGAGGTGGTTCGTAGCCGAGACCGCTGACGAGTAAATCACGGGCTTGGACTTCATAATCCAAGTCCTTTTCCTTGTAGGCTTTTAACCTGTCCTGACAGATAGGAAGTCCAAAAGAATTAGTCATCGTTACACCCTTTCGATTGAAAGGAGTGTAACACAAATTAGCAGAAAATGACACGAAAACCTGATGCACTGGATTTGGAATATATCCAAGAACTGGCAAAAAGTAGTCAAAAAGTACAGGACTTGATAAAGGAAAAGCAATATACCATTGATGAGATTGCCAAGAACCAAATCGTGACCCAAAAAAAAATTGAGCCATCACCTTATCCAAAGGGGGATATTCACCATATCAAAAGGGAAACAAAAACGCTCAAAACAAATAAGGAAATTGAAAGAGAAACGGTAGAAGTGCGGGACGCTTACAATGACAAAATCAAACAAGCCTTGGAAGAGAAAGCACTGGAGCAGGACAAGGACTATATCTATCCCATTATATCGGAAATGAATAGGCAAGATACAGCCCTTCTGCTTGAACAGGGAAGACAAGCCTATGAGGCTAGGGAGATTGAAACGTCTCTCGCCTTAGATTTGGACAGTATGGATGATAAATCCCAATCCCTGTATTTAGACTTTAAGGTAAACGAAAAAGACATTGATAAATCGCCATCGCCGAGCGATAGCTTTGAATAATTGATTATGCAAGTAGTCTGTATAGAAGAACAAGCTTTTTACGCACTTTTTGATAAGGTTGTTGCCTATCTCGATGAAAAACAAAAGGAAGAACCCTTGCAGTGGATTGATGGTGAGCAAGCCATGGCTATGCTCAATATAACATCCAAGACCACGTTGCAAAAGCTCAGGGATGAGGGGAAAATCCGTTACTCACAACCTCAAAAACGCATCATCCTATACGACCGTTATTCCATATTGAACTACATTGAACAATACGCCAAAGAACCGTTTTAAGGATGGAAGAACAATACAGCGTCAATAAAGACTATAAAGAATCCTTCAATCAGGGTTATACACTATCTAAAGAATTGGGGTTGAAACCTGAAATACTGGATGGTTTAAAAGCAGGCAGGCATCGAATAAGTGCTATGAAAGACGGCATGACTCAGTATCAAAGGGACTTGGCACTGTCTAAATCCAAAAATCAGGACAAAAATATTATCCCCTCTTTGGATATGGATAGCATGGAAACAACCTATTTTGATACCAAGGACCATGATAAGGACTTGAACAAGGATATGGATATGGATTTAGAGTAATCCTATAAAACATAGCCCACAATTTAGAACTGTGGGCTATGTTTGTTATTAATATAATGGTTTTCTTTGCGCTATAATCTAGAATTCAACCTCACCGATTTTCTTATCCCATCCATTCGGATAATAGAACTCAACCTTTTTGACATTCACAATAAATTGACTCAAGCGAGTGTCTGGCTCAGGCTTTTCTAAAGAATAGGTAATAAGGGTGTTTAATTGCTTATTTGCGGGGAGGTTCGGATTGGATTTATTGTCCTCGAAATAGTCGAAGAGTTTTTCAGCTTCTTCCGCAGAAATATCTAAGCTTTCGATACGTGGTGACTTATTACCTTTATATCTAAATTTTAATACCCCATACCAATCCCCTTGTCTTCCACCAAAAGAGGTCAAAATGGGCTGATTGATGATTAATTTGCCACTCGCCATATCGTAAGTGTTGACAAAGATATTTCTAAAGCCCTTATAGATGAGAGCTTCAGGGTTATAATCCTCCGCTTCTTCCTTGATTTCTTCAATTCTATCCTTCCAGTCTTCCCGAATTTCCTTAAGCTTGAACGGATTATTTTGATTATCTAACAAAGTGCGATCTTGGTCTAATGCATAGATGTAGTATTCCGCTAGGTTGAGGTAAGGTTTGGGTACGGCATTACTGCAACAATTGCCCCCTTTCTTGTATTCTTCATTTGACCTTGGATTGTCCAAATAATCGCTGAAGTTCACATCAGAACAGAGATTGATGGCACCAAGAAACATTGTTTTTAAGCTTTCCTTCTTAACATCCATTTTCATCTGTTCGATATCTTGTGGCGTTTGTGGCGCTGATTCATTACAGCCAACAAGACCCATAAATAAAAATACGAGTTTGATAGTCTTTAAATTTTTCATCCTACTCAAGTGTTATGGATTCAACAATGGCTTCAAAGGAACTAATGCGTACAGATGTAATGGTCTGACCATTCAAGCTATAGGTGTTATCCTCAAAGGGGTCTTCCGTATCATTGACAGCAAAAATTTCATCAACTACTTGCCCGTTATTATAAAAGGTAATGGCGGTTGGACTGTTTCTGAATATGCGTGCGGTAAAACTTGAAACGCCACTAACTTGGCTCAAATCAAGTTCTATATAACTTCCCATATCATTTTGAGGATAAGCCAATCCTAAACCTGGGTAAACATCAGAAGGATTTGGTTCTACCCTGAATGCATCAAAAGAATAGCCCTGCACCTCAAAAGCCGTGTCATCAATGCTAATTATAACATTGGTCAAATCAATCGTAACCGATTCAAAAGGCGGGTCGTTATTTTGGTCGCCGTCATCATCACTGGAACAGGATGCAGCCATTAGAATTGGACAAAGTATACTCATAAATATGATTTTGAAAATTGATGTTTTCATATGTTTAAATTTTAAAATGATTAATAACCTTTTCGATTTGGGGTCGTGAAAAGAAAGAATTAAGGCGAGCGAATTTGTGGTGTCTTCATAACGGTAAAAAAAGAGCGTGGAACTTAGCGCGCTTTGTCTATAGAGGTACTGGTATACCGATAATCCAAAGACAGCAACTAAGCCCACGCCTTACCGTGGGCAATAGCCTCTGACTTTTCACAGGATTATCTTAAAAAATTACCAGTTTTCTATAGACTGCGAAAAAGTAAGCTAATGCTTCTCAAATATGTTCTACTAACTTATGTTTCTATACTGTTTGTTTTTTGATTATTGAATCTAAAATAGTGATTCCAAAAACCACGCCAAAAAAGATTCTGATATTTTTTGAGTTAGGGTGTAAAGCTTATCAAATTATCATCCGCAAATGATGTATAGTCAGCGTCGGTAATGATAATATGATCCAAAATTCTTAAATCCAAATACCCCGAACCCTTGACCAGTCGTTTTGTCAAATTAATATCTGACTGGCTCGGGGTGTTATTTCCCGATGGGTGGTTGTGCCCTAGGATAATCGCACACGCCCTCGCCTTCAAGGCAGAGGCAAAAACGAGCTTGGCATCGACCAAAGTACCCGAAACCCCACCTTGGGATATGGGGACAATACCCATACAACTATTGTTACGGTCGAGGAGCAGTATCTTAAACTCTTCATAAAGATTGATGGTCAAATCATTCCAGTTTTCACGAAAGAGCTTTTCAGCATCCGCAGAGCAAGAGACCTTTGGACGCTCAGAAGCTTTTACCTTGCGCTTATAATTGAGTGATATTTCACTAATATTAGTCTTGGTTTTTTCTGTCATAATAAATAATTGACGGTAAATTCCCATTTTTTGTACGCACAGAACAAATATATTTTTCTATATTTGGATATCCCTTGATGAACTAATTGATAGCTTGTTTTTTATTTAAGAATACTTTTGGATTATCTAAAAAATGAAGCACGAAATTACAGTCCTTATTGTTGAGGACCATCAAATCAATATCGATAGTTATAAAAATGCATTGGAATTTGCTGGCAAAGATGCAAATGTTAGTTTTATTGTTACTCAGGCATTAAACTGCGACCAAGCATTTGAAAAAATAGTCTCCATTAAAGAAAATGAAGAATTAGATTTATTAATTCTTGATATCAGTCTACCGTCAAGTAAAAAATATGATATATTGAATGGCGAAGGTTTAGGTTCTCTAGTCAAACAAAAATTCCCAGAATGTAAATTATTGGTTTGTACTAGCCATAATGATAATTTAAGGCTTAATAATATCCTTAGGTCTTTAAATCCAGATGCTTTTTTGATTAAATCTGATATTACCTTTTTTGATTTAGTTTCTGCTATAAATAAAATCCTAAAAGACAGCTCCTACTACAGTGAAACAATACTGAATCTAATGAGAAAAAAACTTACTTCTGATTTTGTTTTGGATGATTTAGATATCAAAATTCTTCAAGAAATCTCCAATGGTGCAAGGATGAAAGAGCTAACGGATATAATTCCATTGTCAAAAACTGGAATTGAACGAAGGAAGAAAAACTTAAAGAATGTTTTTAAAGTGAAAAATGATAGTGATAGGGATTTAATAATTAAGGCAAGAGAAAAAGGATTTATATAACTGAAAAGTAAATAGTCATTTTGCTTACAAATTGTGTTCATTTTGACTTTATAATTAAACAATTTTTATAAAGATTATTAGTTTTTTTGGTGTGGAAATTCACTAATCAAGAAATAAAATTGTCTGATTTTAATAGAAATAAAATTGATAAATTGGTTCTTTCGTTGCTAAGACAAAACGGATACAGTTTATCAAGTAATGAGCTAGAGCTGCAATTATATTCCCATCCTGAATTTCCCAGTTTAAAAGCTATTACGGATACATTAGACTTTTTTAAAGTTGAAAACATCGCTCTAAAAGTTAAGTTCGAGGCATTATCTAAACTACCAAACACTTTTTTGGCTGTATTGAATAATGGGGACTTGAATTTGGTTAATAAAAAATCAAATAATCTCAAATTAACTCGAAATGATTCAACGACTAAAAGAATTGCAAAAAAAGAATTTGAATCAATATGGTCTGGCCTTGTAATAGCTATTGAAGCTAAAAAAAAGATAAGGGGTAAGAATATCAATAATATCTCTATAAAAATCTTAGCAATTATACTATTAATTGCATTAATCACAGTTAATTTTATAACTCAGGATGTTACTGCTTGGGTAATGTTGACGCTATCTTTTATTGGTTTATTTGTTAGTTATATAGCCTCAAATAATGAATTGAATATTGATGATGGTTTTCAATCCAAATTTTGTTATTCGGAAGATGAAGAAAATGATTGCTCTAAGGTTATTAAATCCCAAGAAAGCAAAATTTTAGGATTTTTATCTTTAGCTGATTTAGGAATTATTTATTACTTATCATTAATTTCACAATTGACATTCTTAGGGTTTGACCATTCCTTTTTTCTAGTTTTTTCACTTTTTGGAATCCCTGTAATAATATACTCTATATACTATCAAAAATTTATATTTAAGAGATGGTGTAACATTTGCTTAATTACAGCGGGCATATTTTTCGGGCTATTAACTTTATTACTGACAGCTCCTTCCAATTTCTATGTCAACCAAATGTATTGGCTAAAGGCTCTTTCAATCGGTCTTGGAATATTAATTTTTTGGGTGATTTTTAAACATTATGTGACACTGTATTTGGACTCAAAAATTAACAATCAATCATTGTTAAAATTCAAAAGAGATTTCCACTTATTTAAAACGCTGTTAGAACGATCTGTCAAAGTTGATACTGAATTTAAAGGAAAGTTAGAGTTTGGGTCAATCAATGGTAAAGTTAAAATTGATTTGGTGTTAAGCCCTTATTGTAAATATTGTAATATGGCTTTTTCAATTTTTAATGAAATCCTAAGTCATTACAAAGGAGATAAATTAAGTGTTGGGATAATATTTGATGTAAGACAGTCTAAGAACAAAAATGCAGTTGATGTTTTAAATTTCTTTATAAAGATATATCATCAGAATGGGGCTGAAGCATGCCTATCTGCAATTAAAGAATGGTATGCTAATCCTGGGCTAGAAGATTGGACTAGTACTGAAAATTTATATACTCCTTACGTTGATCATAAATATCATATTGAATGGTGCGAGAATAAAAAAATAAATTTTACACCTTTAATTTTAATTAATGGGAAAGTTTTTCCAAAACAATATGATTTAAAAGATATAGTTTACTTTATGGATGAACTTATAATTAATTCTCCATAAACCAAAATCTTTTTCGCGAAAAGGGACTGAATCTTGACAGTCTAAAAAAGTTCAAGTTCGTTTAATTATTAATTTTTTTATTATGTTAAAAGACATTTTAGAGTCTGAAGGCGCTCAAGAATTGAGTAAAAGTCATCAAAGAGCCGTAAATGGAGGTGAAAAATGCAGAACACTTGCAATCTCTGATGAACCTTATGGTCCTTACAATGGTGGAAACTATGCACCTCAAACGTGTACAATTCAGTGTCGACCATCATTCCTAGGAATTGGATTTGGTTCTTGGGGTGAGCCACAAGATGTTCCTTGCGGATAAATTTTAATATCCTAAAGGATAATTTAAGCTGTCTTGTTACTCAAGGCAGCTTTTAAAAATTTTATACAAATGAGATATTTAATTTTTAGTGTGTTTCTTTTTTCAAGTTTAATTAATGGACAAGAAAGAAGTATCAATGTTTTTTCGTTGAAAGACTCAGTCAAAGTAAAAGATGCATTTGTAATCTTAGATGGAAAGGCTTTAACCTTTACTGATAATGATGGTAGTTTTAGAATTTTAACAGACATTAAATTTGATAGTTTAGTAATATCTCATTTGAATTATAAAAATCGTGTGTTCTCATATGAAACTTTTAATCAATTAAAGAATATTTATCTTGAAAATAAAGAAGAGGAATTGGAAGCCGTTTTCATTGAAAATAAGAAATTTAAATTTGTACAATTATTACCACCCCAAAGCCTTTTTTCAAAATTAGGTTATTATAAAGGACACAAAACACATTTTAATGCAGTCTATGCGACATATATTCCTAACAAAAATTATAAAAACAATAATTCTTACATCAAAAACATTATAATAGAACCGCATTCGGGTTATTGGGGGGATAAAAAAAAAGAGTTTATGCCGTTTAAAGTTAATTTATATTCGGTAGACAGCATTACCAAACTCCCAAGTGATAAAATTTTGCCTGATAAATTTTTAGCGGTTAAAAAAGTGAATGGCAAAAAAATTGTAGAAGTCAATATTGAAGATTATGATTTGGAATTTCCTAGTGAAGGTATTTATGTGGCGGTTGAGACATTCACAAAGCAAGAGTATTTAAATCTTCAAAGTATTAGTTTCGAAGCACCTGCTTTTAAAATCATTAGAAAGAAAAAAAATACACCGTATGTAACTTATAGCAGGTGGTATGATGAAGATGGGAATATCAAAAAAGATTGGATAGACGATAAATTACCTGAATTAGATTTTATTTTCAACTTTGGCATTGAAATAGAATTTTTAAACTAAAAATATGAGACACTTTTTAATATTTATTTTTTTTCTTTTAGCTGGCAAAATAAATTGTCAACAAGTAATCGTAAAGGATAGTATTTCAAAAATGCATATTCCCTACGTTGCAATCACTTTTGGTCATGATAATGGTTTTTACTCGAACTCTGAAGGTATGTTTGAATTGAATGATGTTATTGGTGATACACTGACATTATACTCTATTGGGTACAAGAAAAAAACCATTTTGAAAAAGGATATTACAGCGAACACTATTAATCTTGTAGAAGATGAATTGATACTTGAGGAAGTAGTTATATCTAACAAACCAAAAAAATTTAAAACTGAAAAAGTAAAGCCTGAAAGGCACAATGACTTTTTAGACTCTCATCGTCTTATAATAGGTGATGAACTAGCAGTTTATATACCTAACCATCTAGATTCAAAAGATATAGAAATTAAAAGCCTTTTAATTCCAATAGTCAATAAGACCATATCATTTGATAAGGATATGGTTGGAAAAAAACAAAGAGTAAAAAAACTACCCTTTTCTGCTTTATATAAAGTATGCTTTTATAAGAATGATAGTGGTAAGCCTGGCGGTAAAATTGAGCATAAAAATATTACTGTAATATTAGATGAAAAAAGTACTTTAGTTGAATTAGATGTGGAAAAATATAACATCGAATTACCTTTAGAAGGGATTTTTGTTAGCATTATTAATTTAGGTAAAGTTGATGAAAACAATAAGTTAATATCAGAAACCCCTTTCCAGTTAAAAAATTCAAAAAATGGCTTAGTGAAAATAGCAAAACCAACAAAACCATTTTTCCCAGTATGTTACTCAGGCAAAGTACATAAAACTTTCTACAGATACACCTTTGAAGAAAATGAAGATTGGAAAATATTTTATAAACATAAAAATGTTAAACAAGGTGAGTTCCACAACATAAGTTTTGGTTATGAATTAAAAATTTATGATAATTAAATCAATAATCTTTATTGAATGAGCTTCCCATTTTATAACCAAGTAGATTTTAAAGATTGTGGCCCCACTTGTATAAAGATTATTGCTAAGTTTTATGGTAAGAGTATCAGCATACAAAAGTTACGTGAATATAGTGAGACAACAAGAGAGGGAAGCTCTCTGCTCGGATTAAGTGAAGCAAGTGAAAAATTAGGTTTAAGGTCATTAGGTGTAAAGCTTGACATAGCTACAATAAATAAAGCAACACTACCTTGTATCATTCATTGGAATAATGACCATTTTGTTGTTCTGTATAAAATTAAAAACAACACTTTTTTCATTTCTGATCCAGCTCATGGTTTACTAACATATAATAAAGAAGAGTTTTTAAGTAGTTGGATCGGTAATAATGCTAAAGATAATACTGTAGAAGGAATTGCCCTTTTGTTAGAACCAACTCCTCAATTCTATGATAATAAGTTTGAAAATGGAGAACAGTCTTTAGGTTTTTCTTTTTTGGCTAAATACATTATTAAATACAAGAAGTTTATTTGGCAATTAATTATAGGTTTGATTGCTGCGAGTTTATTGCAATTGATTTTCCCTTTCTTAACGCAGAGTGTAGTAGATGTTGGTATAAAAAATCAAGATGTTCATTTTATATATTTAATTCTATTTGCCCAATTAGCATTATTTATAGGCAGAAGTGCTATTGAAGTTATTCGGAGTTGGATTTTGTTACATTTAAGTACTCGAATCAACATTTCATTAGTTTCTGATTTTTTTATTAAACTAATGAACCTTCCTATTGCATTTTTTGACACGAGGATGACTGGAGATATTTTGCAACGTATAAATGACCATAAAAGGATAGAGAGAATATTAACAACTTCTTCGCTAAGTGTTTTGTTCTCTACTTTTAACTTGCTGATTTTTAGTTTGGTTCTCGCTTATTACAATTTGAAGATTTTTGGTGTTTTCATCATAGGAAGTATTTTTTATTTCTTGTGGATTATTGTTTTTCTCAAAAAAAGAAAAGTACTTGATTATAAAAGATTCTCTCAAATAAGTAATGAACAAAGTAAAGTAATTGAGTTAATTAATGGAATGCAAGAAATTAAACTTCATAATGCAGAAAAAAAGAAACGTTGGGGATGGGAGTTTGTTCAAGCTCGATTATTCAATGTGTCTGTTGAAGGACTAGCCTTAGAACAATACCAAAGTGTCGGGTCGTCATTCATTAATGAATTGAAGAATATAATAATAACTTTTCTATCTGCAAAGTATGTTATTGATGGTGAGATTACTTTAGGTATGATGCTTGCTATTAGTTATATAGTAGGGCAATTAAATTCACCTATTGCACAGCTCATCAACTTTATACGTGAAGTTCAAGATGCAAAAATATCGTTAGACCGACTTGCTGAGATTCATAGTAAAGAAGATGAAGAGTCTATTTCAAAAACTAATGTAAGGGAAATTAATGCCAATGATAATATTAATATAAAAGATTTGTCTTTTAAATATTCAGGTTCAGGGCAGTTGGTTTTAGAAAACCTTAATTTATCAATTATCGCAAATAAAGTGACTGCTATAGTTGGTGTCAGTGGAAGTGGAAAAACAACATTGATGAAATTGTTACTAAAATTTTATGACCCAGTAGAAGGAATCATAAAACTTGGCAATCATGATTTAAAAAATATATCGCAAAAATCGTGGAGAGAACAATTTGGTGTAGTGATGCAAGAAGGTTATATTTTCAATGATAGTATAGCAAATAATATTGCTGTTGGAGATGACTATATAGATAAAAAAAAATTAGCTCATGCTGTTGATGTAGCCAATATTTCAGACTTTATAAAAGATCTGCCTTTATCTTACAACACAAAAATTGGTATGGAAGGAGTTGGTTTAAGTACGGGGCAAAAACAACGCTTACTAATTGCTAGGGCGGTTTATAAAAACCCTAATTTTCTATTTTTTGATGAAGCAACAAGTGCTTTGGATGCAAATAATGAAAAGGTAATAATGGAGAAGCTCAATACATTTTTTGTGAACAAAACAGTGGTTGTTATAGCACATCGTTTAAGTACCGTAAAGAATGCTGATCAAATCGTAGTATTAGATAAAGGAAAGATTGTTGAAGTAGGCCCTCACAATAAGCTTATTAAAAACAAGAGCTATTATTATAATCTTGTAAAAAATCAATTGGAGCTTGGAAAATAATAAATTAAATGTATTAGAAAATATTGAACTTAGAAGTGAGGAGGTCCAAGAAATACTAACCAGAGTCCCTCACTGGATGATACGTTGGGGTAATGTGCTATTTTTGGGGTTAATCCTTTTGCTGTTATTTATTTCATGGTTCGTAAAGTATCCTGACATTATTCCTTCTGGCGCTACAATAACTACGAGTATTCCACCCCAAAAGGAATACGCAAAAACTAGTGGAAAGTTAGATGCCATATTCATTTCTGATAATGACCAGGTTAACAGTAGCCAGCCATTGGCAGTCATAGAAAATTCTGCAAATTATGAAGATGTTTTTTTGCTCAAGAGTGTTACTGATACTATAACGTTTGATAAAAATAATTTTAGTTTTCCTATAGACAGTCTCCCTATTTTATTCCTCGGTGATATTGAAACCCAATTTGCACTTTTTGAAAACAATTATATTCAGTATGTTTTAAATAAAGAACTAAAACCTTATGCTAATGAAACTTTAGCCAATAGATATTCCATTACTGAACTGAACACTAGGCTTAACAGTTTAAAATCTCAAAGAGAGTTAAATAGGACTGAGCTTGAAATTAAAAGAAAGGAATTGCAAAGAAACCAACGGTTGTATGAGAAAGGCGTGATATCGGCACAGGATTTTGAGAGCAAGCAATTGGAATATGCTCAAGCTGAACGAAACTTTAAAAATTTTGAAACTTCTATCTCTCAATTAAAGGAATCCATAAGCAATGCCAACAAAACAAAAAAAGGTACAGAAATAACCCAAACCAGAGAAGAGTTATTGATGCTTAAAAACGTTATTCAATCTTTTTCACAATTAAAAAAGGCCATTAAGGATTGGGAAAATACATATGTTTTAAAATCAGCAATCAAAGGACGTGTATCATTCTTGAATTATTATAATACAAATCAAACAGTTAATAATGGCGACTTAGTCTTTACTATTATACCTATTGAAAATTCATCTTATATAGCAAAGTTGAAAACTCCATCTCAAAACTCTGGTAAAATAAAAATTGGACAAAACGTAAATCTGAAAATAGATAATTATCCAGATGCTGAATTTGGAATTTTAAATGGAACTGTTAAAAATGTGTCAGCTGTTCCTGATCAAGAAGGCCTTTACTATGTTGATGTAGTATTGCCCGAAACCTTAATCACATCTTACAACAAAGAAATAGATTTTAAACAAGAAATGACTGGTAAAGCTGAAATTATTACAGAAGATTTAAGATTAATCGAACGTTTCTTCTATCGACTTAGAGGTATATTTCAGCGTTAAATTTTAGAAGTTTATAACAGAATCTAAAGCTTCATCAGTTTCCTTGTGCATAAAGTTTTGTTGGTAATTTACCGTTGTTGTTATTGAGGAATGACGATAGAGTTTCTGCAACATTTGTATTGGAATTTTATCACCCGATAGATTGCCAAAAGTGTGTCTGGCAATATGCATTGATAAATTTTTATCAATACCTAATTTGTTTGCAACTCTCTCTAAACTTCTATTGATACTTCTTGTGATTGTATTTTTTCTTGTGGCTAACTTATTTGGGTTATTAATATCTGAACGTTTTAGAAAATGGAAAATGAAATCATTTTTGTCTTTTTCTTTGGCATAAATATCTAAAATTGCCTGTGCTTTTTCAGGTATGGATAATGAAACAAGTTTTTCATTTTTTCCCATACGATATTGCAATCGACCATCAATGAAATCGGATTTTCTGAGTTTTATAACATCCCCGACTCGAATGCCAGCAAAGTAAAAACTTAAAAGCCAAATATGAACAGCTACTTGTTGAGAGGGAGTAAGGTTTTGAGCTTCCTCTAATCGTATGACTTCCTCTTTGTTCAGTCCTACTTTTTCACTCTCAGGAAGCTTAATTTGTATCTTGTCTTTCCCAAATGGATAGTTTTTAGAATCAATATCAAATTCCTTGATGGCAAGATTGTAAATCGTTCTTATCAATATAAGATAGTTAACGGCTGTTCTAGCCGAAACATTTCTTTCATATAAAAGATGGTTTTGAAATCTTTTTAATAGGGTAACGTCCAAATCAGAAAAGGGGAGATAATTTGTTCCAAGGAAGCCTTGAAAAATACCTAGCCTTCCTTCTTCGGTTCTCAGTTGTCCAATCTTTTTTCTTTTTTTTATGGCTGATAAGTGAATTTTTGAAACCTCAAAAAAGTCCATTTTATCCTTGCCGACAATCTTTTTCTTAATACTGTTGGAGGAAGTGGAATTCTGATTTGTTTGAACATCCAAAGCAACACTATGGGCTTCACTTAACTTCTTTAAAAGATAGTTGTTTAATCTCTTTGAATTTGGATGTGATTTTTTAGCTAATCCCTCTTTAGCATTCCAATCAGTCTCTTTGATGTATTCACCCGTAAAGATAAATCTTGATTTGCGATTTTGGGTTATGCGCAAAGCAATTGGAAAAGTTCCATCTTTTTTCTTATAATTCTTACGGAGTACTATCTTTACAGTTGCCATATTTACTGGAATTAGAGCATTATAAAGATACAAATTTTATGTACAACATATGTACAACAAATGATGTTTTTATATGTTAAAATTTGAGCCAAAGAAAATATAAAATTTTATAATATGCTGAAATACAATGGTTTTAAATTCATTTGAATTCATTTAAGACCATATGTCATAGAACTCATAACCCGAAGGTCACTGGTTCGAGTCCAGTTCCCGCTACTAAATGAGACTCAAGCAGTTTTTCTGTTTGGGTCTTATCTTTTTTAGAGTCGTATTGTTTTAAAAATGAATCAGTTAGTTCGAATAAAAGGTTCAATTCACTGGTTCGACATTTCTTGTTTTCCAGGGAAAAACGGAAACCCTCAGGAAAAAGAATATTTTGGAATAACCTTTTATTATGGTAATCTAGTGATTCGTAGAATTGACGAGGGTTTTCGGCAACTTTAAGAAAAAATTTCATTACTTTTTTGTGGTTCGACATTTTTGAAGGTAGATCCAGAAGCAATTTCTTTTTCTTTTCAATTCGCTCTTTAAGCTTTAATCCATGCTTTTCAAAAATGTCTTTCGATATTTCATCTGTAGCGTACCTGAATTCTATTTTATCATATTGTTCCTGAAGCTTATTGATTTCAGAGTTTAGCAGTCTTTTTTTATCTTTACTGGATGATATTTCATTTTCAATAATCTTTTCAAGTTGCTTTGAGAACAGATTTTGAAACGCTTTTGATAACTTCAATGATTCTAATACTTCCGAAAACTGCTGATGCATACCAGCTGAGAGTGATTTTGTTCTTGTATTTGCATTTACCGTTTTATTACATGAAGAACATTTATAATATAAGATGTGCTTTCGTTTGTTTTTATATGAGGTCATGTTGGTGTCGCAATCATCACAGACCAGAAACTTTGGCACCAAAGGGGTTTCGGTATTACCATTTATTTTAGGGATTCCCATTTGGTTAGAATTATTGAGCTTATTTTGAAGCACGTCAAATTCCTTTCTTGTAATGATTGGTTCCCAATGACCTTTTATTTCGGTATCGGGGACTAAACTATTCGTAAAGTATCCTGCATAAAACAGGTTAGACCACATTTTATTCAGCGTCTGTTTCGGGATGTACAGACCTTCTAGCTTTAAGTGATCTTGAATTTCCTTATCAGTATAATTTTCGTAAAGTTTTAGTCTAAACGCTTTTTTAATTAATTTTCCGTGGGCGTTTAATTTTATCTCTTGATTGGCTTGTACTTTAGATGGATCGGAAACTCTTGGGCCGAAGTGATCGTAACCTCTTGGAGCTCTTCCGAGAAATGTACCTTTCTCAAGAACGTTGATCATTCCAGGTATGATCACGTCTTGACGATTAAAGTTTTCTTTCTGAGCATATAGTAGTTGCGTAGAGAACTCATTTTCGTTACGTTCAGTGAATGTATTGTGACCAGTACTTACTGAATACAGATACACATTGTATTTACGCCTAAGACTCACAAACAACTCAATATGTTCTGATCCAGCACGTCCGAATCGACTAGGTGACCAGATAAGGATGATTTTAGGTCTTTGTGATTTAGGTGTTGTTTTAATGGCCTGTAAAAGTTCATTTAAGGTCTTTTGGGTGTTGATACGTCTTGAACTTTCATACTCAGCATCGAATTCTCTAGTAATACTCAAGCTGTTGTCAGAAGCACAGGCTTTGAGTCGCTTGACTTGGGTTTCAATACTTCCGTTTTTTAAGAATTGCTCCTTTGAGGATACACGCGTATAAGACCATACAATAGCTCCTTTAAAATCTGAAATGGTTACGTCGTTCTTTCTGCTCATATAAAAGTTATTTAACTGAATTAAAAATGAGTTTTGTAAATTGGTAAATACTCAAGGCTAATTCATTTTTTTGTGCTTTGTTTAAATCAATGAATTCTTTAGATAAATAGTCTTCGAGTTCATTGATATCAAGTAATTGTTTCTGTTGAAGTTCCTGATTTGATTTTCGGCCCATAACGAGATAGGTTTAAATCAGGCTGTATTTTCAGGGACTGAGTTGGTTCTACATAGGTTGTCATACTATTTTGTAATTAAAGTTAATTTATAATTGTCTTGGCTTCTAGGGTCAATTAGGAGTTTTGTGCCCTTAGGAATTTTATTTTTTAAAAAGAAGTCGGCCAATTCGTCTTGCTTCACGTGCTTTTCTGTAATAGTTCTAGGTTTGATGTGTCCATCATTAAAAGCGATCTCAACTAATTTTGGTTTTTTGAACAATACGATTTCCCGGATTTGATTTTCGAGATCACTGAGATAATCCAGATTCTTATGCTTTATGTTAAGATCGATGCTTATGATCTTAGACAGCTTGCCCAACATGGGAATGGAAATCAGTGGGTAATCAAAAGTTAGACTCCCCAGTTTTTTTAGTAGAAAATCACCGTTGACTAAAAACGAATGTTCATTCGTCAACGGACTGTAAACCAAACTATGTGGTTGACTTATGTTGCCTATGCATGACTTTAGCATATCGGTATATTGGTTTATTTCTTCCCTAAGGGTGTCCATGACGATTTCATTTGACAGGGTGTCTTTGAGACTGGCTTTTCCCGTTTCTGATAGCAGAGGCTTTTTTGAATGAATATACTTTAAGATGACCTGGTCGGCATACTTGTTCTTCTTTGGAACATTCCATACCTGATAGGATAGGATTTTCAATTTTTCCGTACTGATGCCAATGTCGCTGAGTTCCTTCAGTATCATCATCCAAATGGCTTCAGGAATGTTCATACGACCGTGCTTTTGATGCGTTTCAAAGAAATATGGGATGACTTTGTTCTCTCGCCAATATGAGACCTGCCGTGATTTAAGGCCCAGATCTTTTGGGAGAATGTATTTTTCAAAGAAGGATTCCCCGAATTTGATATAAAATTGATCGTTCATAAACATTAAATTTACACAAATGTAAATATTAAAATATAAAAATACCTACATTTGTAAATAATATTTATACGAATTACTATGGAAAACGAAATTGAAAATCGGATTTGTCCGTTTTGCGGGGTTGAGTTTATGCCCAAACGATCAAATCAAATATTCTGTAGCAGCGCCTGTAGGACGACGCATCATAACAAAAGAAATAACGCCAAGCGAAAAGAACTGGCCAAATTTTTTAAGCCGATAGAGAAGCAATATTATGCACTATTAGGATTGTTAAATGGAGAAAAAGAAGTTACAGTGCACAAGGAATACCTCAGAGGTATTGGGGTGAATTTTTCTCTTTTTACACATATCCACTACAATGAAACAATAAAAAAGAACTGTTATGCGCTGCATACAGTTCATTATTATAAAGTTGATAGCGAATACTATAAAATTTGTACAAATGATTGATACTGATCTATATGATATTGAAATTCTGTCCTCACAAGACTTAAATATGGTTGAGCTTTCCAATGTGAGGCAATTGAAACAAGAAAACAAGTTTTTAAGATATGGGATAATAATCATTGGGCTAGCCTTAGTTGGCTTTACAGCTTATTCTCTGCAAAAAAAGAATAACTTGAGAAGAAACATTGGCACATTAGATGAAAATTAGTTTTCGTAATTGGAGTGCTGAAATTTAAATATTTATAGACATTAAAGAGTTGGGGATTGAAGTTGTGAAGTGTTTAAAAAGAATATTAATTCATTGATTAATGAACTCGTAACGAAACCAAGAAAGAAATAGACTTATGTTTAGTAGAAGTGATTTTTCATTATGGTACTTCTATTATGTTGGAATTCGATGGATGCTAACTCTGCAAAATTTTTAATTTTCGTTTTGTTGCATTCATCCATCTCAATATTATTGTCTTCATTTAAAAAAACGTCAATTCGGTCATAAATAAAATTTGGATTATCCTTTTCGCTTTTATCGATTCCTTGATATAGTAGACTAATATAATTTGCGACAAGTTGTGATTGACTTTGCATAAAAAGTTCGATAAGTCTTTTTCTCTTATTCTTTACCATCCAATAATGTAAACCCCATCTTTTGCGAGAATTACCATCGGTAAACTTTTTATATCCAGTTCCAAGGGAAAGGATTTCGAGTTGAGACATCTCAACTTTGAACGCTTTTATGGCTTCCAAAAAAGCAACTAAGGTAGGGTTGTTTGCCATTATGCCACCATCTACTTTATTTACGAAATCTTTTGTTGTACCATTGAGGTCCTTGTATTCTGAAGTGTAAGGATTAAAATATGTGGGTGCGGCTGAAGTAGCCATTGCAACTTGATAAGCTGGAATATGATAGTCCCGTTCAAAAGCTGAATGATATTTTGTTTTTAAGACACTGGGGTTACCTTGTATTAAATCATATATTGGAATACAAACATCCGTTTTACAGTCTCCAAGTCTTGGTTCAATCCCATTGTTGGCTTCTTTAAATGTTTTTCTGACCAGGTTTTCAAGAAAGTTGTGTTTATGCGCTGAATTGAAAATTTGACCAAGAAAAAAAGGTTTCTTTAAGCCTAAAAAAAGTGGTTTTTTGCTCCCGAAAATGTTTTTAGCATTATCTAAATACAGATGATAAATCTCTTTAGCAGGAATACCCAATGCCAATGCAATAGCAATAATACCACCAGTAGATGTACCTGTAATTAAATCGAAATGCTGATAAATTTTGGTCTTTCCATCAGTACGGGTTTTCAATTCATCCTCTAATAGTGTCAAGAACAATGCAGGAAAAACACCTTTAATACCGCCGCCATCAATTGATAATATTTTAAATTTTTTACTACTCATTTATAAGTTTTTCAGTGTTGTCATCATTTGGATACTCGTTATGCCCACCACCTAACCATTTACCTTCTGGTAGCCATAATTCATAATAATACAACCATTCGCTTATCCAGGGTATTATCGTATCAATAATGTAATTATGCGCACTCCACTCTTTTTTAGAAGGTGAGTAAAGACATAATTGCTGTTTTTGACTGTCATAAACGTGGGGCAGTTTTAGTCTATTTTTTGCAATTTCCAAGGTTTTATTTACAACAAAGATTTTTACCCATTTGTTTTCAGTGTACACAATTTTCACATTATACAACTCACTAATCGCAGTTGGTTGTATTTGCACAACTATTTCAAAATTATCCCAGCCACTTTTTAAGACCTTGATTTCAGGAAATTCCTTTTTGATTCTCTTCAATTGTTCGTGTGAAGGAATCCCATTAAGTTTTCTTTTACTGTTGGCCTTAAAAAATCTACTACTCATACATTACCTTCAAAATTATGGTTTGGTACTGAAGTACCGACTGAACCTAAGATACCTGTACCGCTTGCCATTTTCCTCAGTCCAGATTCTCTAAGGATTCTATTTTTTTCACCGTATGCGGCAAAAGCTTTATTCACGACATTATTGCCATATTGTGCTGAAAAAGACTCATTCAGTCTTTGCAAGCCAACTCCTTGACTATATTTGACTGTTTCGAGGTCTTCTTCCAACTTATCCAACCATTTATAAAAATATTCCTCCTTTTGTGGAACCTCACTCCATTTATCTGCAAAATTCTCTTCGCTATTAACAGGATTACTTACCCACCTTTCATAAAGACCTGTCTTTGGGTTCAATTTTGTTTCAATTAAGTCACGCATTCTACTTACGATATTGACATAGGCATCAACGATATTCTCACTTCTGTCGTAAGCTCTAGCAGCCAAGGTGGTTATAATTATGGAAATGGGTCTATTTTCACTATCATACTCGTCCGAAGAAAACATAATATCCCTGTGACGTTTCAACAACTGAATAGCTCGCTGTAAAGGCAATTTTTCTTTTTGGTACGGTTTTACAGGGTCAACAGATTCACTTAAGGCAAACATTTTTGTTGAACTGTATATGGCTCTTTGATAAAACCATTTTGCATATCCAAATGGGTTACTTTTCATCCACCATTCGGTATTGATTTCGGTTGAATAGTTATACTCTTCCTTATCGGTAATGCGAATGGCCAATCTATTAGCATCTAAGTTTTGGCTATTATTAAAGGACTCGCTAAGCAAAATCGTAAAGTTCTTGTCTGAAATGGATGGTAGAATGTCCATATGATAGTTCGCGTCATCCGAGTATTCAAGTGTCCAGCATCTTCTGCCCCCATCTTCGTCTTCAATCATTTGTTCGTATGTAGAATGGTCTTTGAGCCTGTCGCCGACGGCATCTTTTAGATGCTTTTGCGTCCAATTTGAGGGTTTACCACTTAACTTACAAACGAGGTCAATATCAATATCATCTTCATCATTTATTGGTTTGATTATGGTACCCAGCATAAAAGAGCCTTGGGGAAGTATTCTTGGGTTATATGGATAAAGTGGTGAACCTTCTTTAGATAGCCACTCTCCAACAGCTTCGTAGCTCTTTACAGCTTTATTATATTGGCTTTCTGAAATATCCAATTGCTTTCCCAGATTTTCCAAAATTTCAATAACTTCATTTTTATATTCTTTGTTCATATTTTATTTTTTAACATTCGTTATTCAACTATCTAGCCAAGTGTCAAATGTGACAGGCTGACTATTTATTTAATTGATTGTGATAACCCTGAATTGCAGAACTATCACAATCAACTGCTAATTGGATTGCTCCAATAAAGTGGCTATGCCACTAACAACAACAATAGCTGCAATACCGAAGACGATGGCTTTAGCCACGTCTCCTCGTATATTGACACAATTGCCTTTATGACATACACTTAGCTCTCCTTCAGAGAAATTTATACTATTCATAACTTGAATTTTAAGTTTAAACAATATCCATTCAGAGCTGTGGATTTCCGCTCGTTACTTTCCTTTACTGTCCTTTCGGTTACTTCTAATGTGTTCTTTCACAGTAATAGTTTTGCCGCCTACTTTTCTCTTGTGTTCAGGAATTCTATTGAATTTTTTACCTGATGAATCTTTTGCCATATTGGTATTTTTTGCGTGGAATTATTATATATTTGGAATCTACCAAGGATTTTTTTCCACTGATTAATATTATTTTACATAGTTATATGGTAGATGTGTGACACAAATCTAGTTTGTCACACATCTACCATATAGGATTGAAAGCTTTTATGGATATAGAGCACCAATTATTAACGATTGCGGAAAAGCAGGATTCAATTATAGAAGCCAAAAAGGCTATCGGTTTACTATATGAAGAATTCAAAGAATTTGTTTACAATGTTACTTTTCAACACATAGGCTTTGTTTTAAATCGGGAAGAACTTTCAAATACAGTAACGTCTGAGGTATTTTTGAAAATCTGGGAAGACCCTTTGGACTGGGAATTTGACGAGAAAACACATAGAACTCAAAACGATGGGTTTAAGGCTTACCTTTCTACCATTGCGTATTACAAACTAATGGAAGAACTGAAAAAGGTTAAAAGTATTCGAGAACAAGAAAGTACAATGATTGATGATGAAGATAGCGAGTGGAAATGGGCAATTAAAAATGATGAGTTTGATTATCTAGACGAAGAACTAGTTAAAAGGCGGAATCTCGTGGATGAATGTCTTTATGAGTTTCCTGAGAAAAAAAGAGACATTGCGAGAATGTATTTCCTACTTTATGATGAAAATAGACGGATGACCCGAGAAAACATTATATTAATGGAAACAACATTTCAAACCACTTGGCAAAATATAAGACAGATAATTTTTAGAATGAAAAAGAAAATAGAGGTTTTACTAAAGGATAAGATTAAATCTCAATAATTATTATGGCTACTAGCAAAAAAGATATAGGTAAATTACTTAGGAAGTATGGTTATTCTATGCCTAAGGACATAGAAGAAGTTGAATCTTTTGAAAAGAAATTTAAAGAATCTTATACTGCACCCAAAAAATGGCCTGATATTGAAGATATTATATCTGGAAAGAAACCTGAATCAAAAATTGTTTCTATCAATGAAACTGGCAATAAATCGGCCTCGAATTTAGCTATGGCAGCAAGGGAAGGAAAAGAGATATCCGAGAAAGATAGACTTCAAATGGACAAGGATAAAAAAGATGCAAGGAAAAAATGAATTTCTTTCCCGTAATGATGTCATTGAGCTAAATGAATTGGCAAGTAGTATTGCTGACTATTACTTCCCACACGGACAAATTGACCCTATTGTAATTGCAGAGAAAAATAATATTTCTTACAGTTTTGGCAATTATTCTGATGCTTTTGATGGATTGCTTGAATGCGAAGATGGAACGTTTCACATCTTTGTAAATATAGATAGGTTGAAGCAGGCTTATTCCGAAAGAGCACGTTTTACATTTGGACACGAACTTGGTCATTTTTTTATTGATGACCACAGAAATTCGCTTCTCAAGGGTTTGTCGCCTAGTCATTGCTCGTTTACTGGTTTTAAAAGTAAAAATAGAGCAGAAAGGCAAGCAGACTATTTTTCTTCCTGTTTATTGATGCCAGAAAGTGGATTCAAAAAATATTGTCATAGAAAGAAGTTCGAATACCGAATTATCGAAGAGCTTTCAAAGAAGTACGGGACTAGTAAATCTGCAACAGCCCTAAGATTTTGTGCAATTGGGAACCACCCTATTATGGTTGTTTATGCGTTTGAAAATAAAATCAAATGGTACTGGTCTTCAAATGATTTCAGGTTTAGGTGGCTAAAATACGGTAAAGATAAATTGCCAGAAGATACTGTTGCTGGCGAATATTTTGAACTTGGTAGAAAAATTTCAGGTACAGAACCTGTTTTCGCAATGGATTGGTTTAATGTAAACGACCCAAGAGAAGCAGAATTACCGTTTAAAGAACATTGTCTTATTCAAGGCAAACATACGTTTAGTATAATATGGGAAGAATAGATTTTGATTGAAATACTATTTTTAAAAATTAAATTATTCTCTGCAACCAATCTGTTTCAGTTTTCTTGAAAAGCTTATTAATATTAGCGCTTTAAGTATCGGTATGGAAAAGTCGAAAAAAGCTAATGAGATATAACTCTGATGTTGACTATAGTTTAATAGTTACGATTGAAACAGATTCTACAGAAGTTGATATTTACAATAATGTTTTAACTCAAATTTCTGTTCCAGTTAGTGTTCCAATATCGAATGAATGATTAAAATAATTGTTCCTAATTTATTTTATTTCTCTTGAAACACCTGTAAAATAATATAGGAGTACTTTAAAAACCATAAGAAAGAGCGCAAATCTTTTAATCATAACATTGAAAGTCGACGATCTACGAATAGTAAAAAGATCTACCAAATAAATCAGCTAAACAAGTTGTTTAAATTCATTTTATAGGTTTTACCAACGGGTATTTTATAATCATCAATCATGATTCTATTCCCTTCAATTTCCTTGATATGTTTAATGGCAACGATAAATGATTTATGAACCTGCAGAAAATTAGTCTCAGGTAATATTTTTAGAATATCAGATAATTTCTCTCTCACTTGGATTTCGTCGTTTTTAGTGATGATTTTCATATAGTTTCCAATAGACTCAATAAAGAATATTTCATCAATTTTTACCTGAACCATTTTCTTATTGGAACGAAGAAATATGCTGTCTTCCTGTTCACTGATAGTTGTCGATGATGACTTTTTTGTTGGCGTATTTACTTTATTTATGGCTTGTGCAAAACGTTCAAAGCTGAAAGGTTTCAAAAGATAATCGAGGATGTTCAGTTCGTAACCTTCAAGCGCATGTTCTTGATATGCGGTTGTAACAATCACATTAGGAGGATTCTGTATTGATCTTAAAAAATCGAATCCTTTGAGTTTTGGCATGTTCAAGTCCAAAAAGATCAAGTCCACTTCATGATTCCTTAAGCATTCCATAGCCTCAATAGCATCATAGCAGTGTTTTACTAGACTTAGGTTTGGAAAGGCGTCGCAATAGCCTTTTATAATATCGTGCGCAATATGTTCATCGTCTATAGTTATATATCGGATCATAATTTCAGTTTTAAGGTAACAGTATAGATATCGTTATCGATATGATGTGCTATTTCATGTCTATTAGGGTACACTAATTCCAATCGTCGATGCAAGTTACTCAAACCAATACCACTATTGCTCTTTTCGGACACATCAAAGTTATTTTTAACGATTAAATCCATTTGATTCTGGTTGGATGTTAATCGTATATCTACAAAAGCGTTATCCCTTAACACTTCAACACCATGCTTAAAGGCATTTTCGACCAGTATTATGAACAGTAATGGCAATATTTTTAGATTGTCGTTGTCCGCATCTATATCGAAGTTTATATCAATTTTCTTGTGATAACGCATTCTATGGAGTTCAATGTAATTTTGTATGAAGTCAATTTCCTCTTTAAGGGTAACGAATTCTTTTTGACCTTCATAAATACTGTAGCGCATCATGTCTGAAAGTTTTAATATGAGCGTTTTAGCTTTATCCTTATCCTTGTCCACAAGTCCGTATAGATTATTCAGCATATTAAAAAAGAAATGCGGGTTGACCTGTGACTGAAGCTGCATGAGTTCAGTTTTAGCTTTTTCGTGCTTTAAATTGATAATCGATCTGATACTTATAAATACCCAATGAATTATGGCAATTCCAACGACTATGAAGTACAATGTTAGAAATTCTATAAAGCCTTCAATTTTACCAAAGGTATCGTTGAATAAAACGATAATAACACCAATAATTGCAAGGGCAATTCGAAATGTGCGCATGGATAACAACCTCTTTGTATTTGTGATTTTAATTTTCATAAATCAATATTACTCAAAATAAACATCATCAAACAAGAAAGTTGATAAACACCTTACTTTATTTCATGAACTTATCAAAAACTGTGATCATCGGTCTTTATCACTAAAAAAGGCAATAATATCACATGCTACACGCTTTACGTCCCATTCCTTTTTTGGGTTTGCTTTTCCAACTTAAGTTTGACCCAATCAATCTAAAAACGATCAGTTATGAAACTCATTATTGACAACCTAAGCAAAACTTACAATAATGGTGTTATGGCCTTACAAAATGTGTCTTTGGAAATTTCCAAAGGCATGTTTGGGCTATTAGGACCTAATGGTGCTGGGAAGTCTACCCTTATGCGCACTATAGTAACGCTTCAAGATGCGGATAGCGGAAAAATTCTTTTTAATAGTTTAGACGTACAAACCAATAAGGATTCCATTCGCAACCTTCTTGGTTATTTGCCGCAACAATATGGTGTATATCCCAAAATGTCTGCAGAACTCTTACTCGACCATCTAGCGGTTCTAAAAGGTATTACAAATAGAAGTGAACGCAAGTCTATCGTTGAGGCCTTGCTTCATAAAACAAACTTATATGATGTAAGAAAGCAAAATTTGGGTGGTTTTTCTGGAGGAATGAAACAACGCTTTGGAATTGCCCAGGCTCTCCTCAATAACCCAAAGCTACTTATCGTCGATGAGCCAACTGCGGGCTTAGATCCCAAAGAGCGTAATAGATTCTACAACTTATTAAGTGAAATCGCTGAGAATACCATTGTGATTTTTTCAACACATATCGTGGATGATATAAAAGAATTATGTTCTGATATGGCAATTATCAATAAAGGCCAAGTGATTTTGAAAGGTAACCCATTGGAACTCATACAAAACTTAGAGGGTAAAGTCTATCAGAAAACCATACATAGAAACGAATTAGAGCAATACAAAGAAAGTTATCATGTCATCAATGAGAAATTATTTTTAGGCAAACCCATGATTCATGTTTTAAGTGAGGCACCATTGAATGATGGCTTTACATTAATAGATCCGGTTTTAGAGGATGTCTATTTCTCTAAAATCTCAACAAATAGATTGACTTTAAACACGTATAATAAAATCTAAAACCAAGATAAAAATGATGTGGTACGAAATATTCAAATTTGAATTAAAATATAGAATTAGACGTCCTGAGACCTACGTATTCTTTACATTTCTATTGCTTTTTTCACTTGCTGGAACCGATTTTGTTTTCCAGGGTGTTGAGTTAGGTTCAATGAAGAAGAACGCTCCACTGGTCATAGCAAAAACGATGGGAGCAATCACAGGTATTTTTATGATCATGGTCTCCATGATTATGGGGGTTCCTGTTTTACGGGACTATCAATATGATATGTATGCGCTCTTGTTTGTGAACCCAATCTCAAAACGGGAGTATTTATTGGGTCGATTTTTAGGCTCATTTACAATCCTACTTTTTGTTTTTAGTGGATTATTGCTCGGAATGATGCTTGGCTCACAAATGCCATGGCATAAGGAAGATCAGATGCTGGCATTTAATGCATTTTCTTATATAAGAGCATTTACAGTTGTGTCATTACCTACGTTGTTTTTTGGTGCTTGTGTGTTCTTTATAACAGGTATGTTGAGTAAAAAACTATTGGTAGTTTATACGCAAGGCATCGTATTGTTTGTCATCTTCTTGTTAACCAAAGCCATTACAAATGAATATTTACAAGGTATTTTCGACCCTTTTTCGTTGACCACATTAACGCAATATTCCAAGGATTGGTCGGTCGTTGAACGCAATACCGCTGAGATGGCTTTTAACGGCATACTTCTACATAATAAGCTCGTTTGGATAGTTTTGGGACTCATTGTTCTAATCTATGGATATTATAAATTTTCATTTAGTGTGTTGGCCAAGAAACCAAGAAAACGTTCAAAAAAAGTAGTTGATGTTGATATAAGCAATGATAAAAATGATGTTGTAATTCCAGAGGTGTCTCTGCGGCAAGATTTAAAATCTAAGTTAACTCAGCTTTTTGAGCTTACGAAGTTCTATATGCTTTCTCTTCTGAAAGAAACCTCTTTTTGGGCCATTGTTATTTGTGGAGTTATCATCATCGCTATTAATTCTGTCAATTTAGGCACGGTATATGGCGTTGATAGTTACCCTGCAACCTATTTTATAATAGCAGAATTACAAGAGATGTCAATGTACTTTTTTGTCATAATTCTTTTATTCTATTCAGGTGAGATTATATGGAAAGAACGGAGCATTAAACAGTACTTACTTAATGATGCCACACCGATAAGTAGTCTTATAACTTTGGGGAGTAAGCTTTTAGCGCTGACTGGAATATACGTGGTATTGATGCTAAGTTTAATATTGGCAGGGATACTGTTTCAGATAACAAGTGGTTACTATAAGTTCGATTTAAGTGTCTATTTTACTGGGTTCTTTGTTGAAATACTTCCATTTTTAATTTTGTATACCTGTGTAGCATTCTTCTTTCAAGTGTTAAGCAATAGAAAGTTTATCGGTATACTATTAGTGCTATTATTTTTCATTATAAACATTGGTTCAGAAGTCTTCGGTTTCACACACAGTCTGTACAAGTTTGGAGGTAAAAGTTTAGGAACCTATTCAGAGATGAATGGTTACGGACATTTTTTGGAACCTTACTTGTGGATAAAAGCATATTGGCTTGTTTTCGGAATGTTACTTATAATAGTTTCGGCATTATTAATGGTACGCGGTACGGACTCTAGTTTATGGTCACGTATAAAATCAATACGTCAGAATATTACTAGGCCTGTTGCATATTTGAGTTATTCATTAATAATTCTCTTTCTGCTGATTGGTAGTTATATTTTCTACAATACAAATGTTTTAAACACGTATTGGACCAATGATCAAGAATTAGTTTTTAGATCAGAATACGAAAAAGCATTGAAGCATTTAGAGTACTTACCACAACCAAAAATTACAGATGTTAAGCTCAACGTTGAACTGTATCCGGAGTCAAGAAGTTATGAGATCGTTGGTTCCTATAATTTAAAGAATACTACCGATGAGCCAATTTATGAAATCCATATCCAGAAACTATTAGCTTCACATGTGGAACTTAAAGCGATTGAATTTGATGTGGAGACCACTGTAAATGATAAATATAAAGAGTTTGATTATACGATTTTTGAATTATCAAAGCCGTTTCAGCCTAATAGTTCAGTAAGAATGGAGTTTGAACAAACCTATTTCCCGCAAGGATTTGAGGACGATAATTCTGATACTAAAATGGTATATAATGGTACATTGTTCAATAATACGATACTTCCAAGTTTAGGTTACAATAGAAAGTATGAAATTGGCAATGAGGACGACCGTATTGCTATGAGTTTAAAGTCTAGGTCGAGAAAAGCAAAGATTAATGATGAGAATGAGCTGAGAAATGCGCTTTCTGGAGGAGATTCAGATGGTATTACTTTAGATGTTGTTATCGGCACAAGCAATAAACAAACAGCAATAACCTCAGGGACATTGATTGATTCATGGTCTATAGATAATCGTAATTATTTTCATTACAGTTCAACCCAGCGCATAATCAATTTGTACTCTATCGTTTCAGCTGAGTATGAGGTTAGTAAAGACAGTTGGATATCATCGGGTACTGATAAACCAGTGGATTTGGAAATATATTACCATCAAGGTCATGAGTACAATTTAGATAGAATGATGTCAGGTATGAAAGCTTCATTGGATTATTACGGTAGAAATTTCACCCCGTATCAATATGATCATTTGAGAATTATGGAATTTCCGCGTTACTCAGATTATGTGCAGTCACTGCCAAATACCATACCTTTCTCAGAAGCATTAGGCTTTGTTTTAGATATTAAAGACGAAGAAGACGTGGATATGGCTTTTTATGTAACAGCACATGAAGTAGCTCATCAATGGTTCGGAATGCAGGTTGAAGCTGCTAATGTCCAAGGGAAAAATTTTATTTTGGAAACATTAGCCCAATATGGAGCATTGATGGTCTTAAAAGAAAATTATTCAATCGAGAAGATAGAACAGTTTTTAGAGATGCAGGAAGAGATTTATGATAAGGAAAGAAAAAAAGCTGTCTCAGAACCGCCTCTTGCACTAGTGGAACATCAAGATTTTGTGTATTACAATAAGGGTGCCCTGGCTATGTATAAATTACAACAAGAAATAGGTGAGGAGCAAGTCAACGAGGCCATACAGAACTTTATAAATGATTGGCGAAGTTATACAGGTTTATTAAAAAGCAAAACCAATCGATATCCAACTTCGACTGATCTGCTAGAATACTTTAGGTCTGTTACTCCAGTACATCAACAGAATATTATTTATGAATTATTTGAAGAAACCTTAAGAAACAACACCAATTTAAATAAAATTAATGTGTATTGAAAACGTTTTAATTCGTTTTAATGTGTATTGAAACCATATGCAAGGGGATTGAAAACATTCTTAAGTTTTTTAATACGCTAGGTTTCTGGTGGTGAACTTTTAAGTCAATTTATAAGACCATAAAATCAAGACTCCCTGCAATCCAAATGCATATTTTAGAGATTTTAAATATGGCTTAAGTTATAGTCTATGAACACCTAGAATAGATGAGGTCAACTATTCTTGTTTATATATATTTGTTTTGAGTCTTTTCTCAATCACAAATAAAAAATGAATATTACTGATTTAAACTTCTATTTAAATAATCCTATGAAGCGATTAAGATTTAGCATGTTGTTGATGACACTTGGATTTTGTATTTCTTGTGGTATTTATGACCTATCGCGGTGGGAAAATGTAGATGAGCATAATTACCCAATAGATTTAGGTGTTTATGAAAAAGACTATGAAGAGCCCATAGAGAAGGCAAGAGCTTATGCGAAAAATAGTCCAGAACGACTTAATGTGCCTTCATTTTCCGTTGCTGTTGGTATTGACAATAAAATAATTTGGTCTGAGGCTGTTGGTTATTCTGATCTCAAAAATAGAACCTCTGCCACTACAGAATCACCATACAGGATTGGTAGTACTTCAAAGGCAGTAACGTCAACGCTTTCGGCAAGACTTTATGAAAAGGGCGTTTTTGATTTGGATAAGAACCTAAATGGTTTTATTACTAATTACCCTTCTAAACGGTGGGACTTTAATGCTAGGTATTTATTGAGCCACACTGCCGGGCTTCCAGATTATAAGGATTTAAAATTATCGGGTCTTTATAGAACACTTTGTAATTGTAAAGATTATGAAAGTGTAACTGAGGGACTGGATGTTTTTAACAAAGTCGATTTACAATTTGAGCCAGGTTCGCAATACTACTATAACTCTTTTGATATTGTTCTTGTTAGTGCCTACATAGAGCAAATTACTGGGAAACCATTCTTAGAAGTGCTTGAAAACGAAATTACAAAGCCATTAGGGATGACTCATACTTTCGGTGATAAAAAAAGTGAGAAAGAAAAAATAAAAACCGTCTTTTATGAATCGGTAAAGGATCATAAGTTCAGAGAATGGAAAACCTTTAGTTTTTTGTATAACGATATCAATCTAAGTTATAAATGGGCTGGAGGAGGTCTTATTTCTACACCTACAGACCTTGTTAAAATGGGTAATAAAATTTTAAATGATACCACCTACATTTCGAGTGAAACAAAGTCGTTGTTTTTTGAACATCAAAAGTTAGCTGATGGATCATTTAACCAGGACAATTATGCATTAGGATGGCGAACAGACAAGAAATATACGGAAAATAGATTTAATAGTCCACAATGGATTGTTCATCATGGTGGTGTAAGCAAGGGTTCAATGAACTTTCTGGTTTTATTCCCTGAGCACAATTTGGTTATAGATGCTGCTATAAATGCTAGAGCCGAAAATTTTGGTTATTTATGGGGAGAGGTAATGCAAATAGCTAGTTATTTTATCAATGATCTTGAATCAAGACCTTAATTGAACCTAACTTAGCCATATTAATGGATCTATAAAATATTTTGATATTATTATTTGGCTTTTTAGTTTGGAATTGTCTCTTACGAAAAAGTTATTACTAAGTATTAATCCTTATTCAAAACATATCTAGTAAATTGTTCATTCCTTATTTCCAATTTACTATCCTCTACAAACCCTAAGCTCAAGAGCCCTTTGATACGCGTACGAGTTGATGGGAATAATACCTGAATTGAATCGAATCCAAACTCTTCAAAAGCCAAGTGTATTATTTTCTGATATAGTACTTTACCAAAACCCCAATAATCGGGATGTAATACCAAGGCCAGATCGACTTCTCCTTGTTCAGGCTGTATACCACCCCATCCGGCAAATTCATTATTGATTATAAATGCCGATGGACCATAGCCGTGATCCTTCCACATTGTTTCTTTAGATTGTAAAAACAAATTATAATCTTTTGCTGTGAAATTACCTTTTAATAACGGCATTTGCCTCCTCACCAATTTGTTATTCATTAAATCAATAATCTTCGATTTCTCGATGTCATTTAAGTTTTTAAATTCTAATTTCATTTTTAATGACAATAATTGGAGATTACACGTCCGTAGCCTTTTAAATCATCTGGTAAGTATAAGGTCTAAAAAAAGTATGATAAACTTCATGAGCCTATTTAATTATAATTTGTACAATTTAATGCAAATTACATTTATTACTATTCAGCCCTTTTTAAATATGCATCATACCTTAAAAAAAGACTCTGCCATCACTACAGATAATGACAGAGATCTTCAACAGTCTACTAATTAGAGATTAAAAAATATCAAGTAAAAAATCTCCAATTCAAAAGTAGGACGGTCTTTGATAGGGCTTTTGACTTTCGGGATCAACTATTTGACTATTAGGTTAATTATATAGAATAGGTGATATGCTAATGAAACTATCAGAAGATAGGATTTGTGATGTGTTTTTAATATTATAGTCAATAAAAAAAAACGTCAGAGTCAAAATATAAAACATTTTAAACTTTATTTTCGGCATGTGCCAGAGCTTTTAAACTAGGAGATTAATTAGCAGCTGTATATATAAAATGAATTCTACAGTTTATATAATATATCTCGTCAATTAATTTATTAATTAGTGATCAATATTAATGAGATCTGATTATCTTAAAAGTTAATAAAGAAAGCTTCAATACCTTTTTAAGGTTTCTATTTCTAGTAAATGTGAATATCATCGCCGACTTGTTAATAAACTTAATTAAAAATGACAAATCAACAGAAAATAGCTCGAACAGCAGGTGTGTTTTATTTATTTAATATTGTCCTGAGTCTTTTATATATGGAATATATTCCATCGGTAATAACGGTATGGGACAATCCTGAGGCTACATTAAAAAACCTTTTGAATAATGAAACCTTGTTCCGTTGGGGGATACTTTTCGGGATAATGGTCCATATAAGTTTTATTTTATTACCACTTACCTTATACAAACTATTACATCATATCAATAGAAATGTTACAGTATTAATGGTTGTATTTGCAATAATTAGTGTGCCTATGTCTTTCACATTCTTGTTTGAACAACTCGATATTGTTGAATCTCTTAAAAATTATGATACCTTAAAATTAACTGAGATAAAGGATCTTCAATCAAAAGTAGCGGGATTGTATAAGAGCCTATTTAATGGCTTTTTCATATGCCAAGTCTTTTGGGGACTTTGGTTATTTCCATTTGGATATTTAACGTTTAAGTCAGGTTTTTTACCTAAAACTTTAGGTGTTTTTTTAATGCTTGGCTGTGTAACCTATCTGATTGATGTAGTTGGGGGAACACTTTTTAAAAATTACTATGACCATATAAATACAAGAATACTAATCATACCTGCGGCAATTGGTGAAATTGGGAGTTGTTTGTGGTTACTAATCATTGGAACCAAGCAAAATGTAAGGTTTTGATTTTAAAAAATGAGAGATCAGTTAGAGCGGTATATAAATAGGTATGTAAATTTAACCAACTCTGAGTTTGATTTATTCTTAAATCATTTAAGTCATAAAAGATATAAAACAAAGGAGTTCTTACTTCAAGAGGGAAATATATGTGAATACCGCTATTTTATTCTTAAAGGATTAATTCGATTTTTTCATAAAAGCGAAAAAGGAACTGAAAAAGTAAACTCTTTTGCTGTCGAAAATTGGTGGATCACAGATCTAGACAGTTTTATTAACAACAAACCTTCATTTAATTCAATTCAGGCTATTGAGGACACCTCGGTTTTAATGTTATCAAAAAAAGATTTGGAACATTTATGCCAACAAATACCGAAACTTGAACGACTTTTTAGGTTAATCTCTGAAAAGTATGCTGTCGCATTACAAAGGAAAGAACAGATATATATGAGGAGAGATAGTATAAACAGATATAGAAATTTAGTGAATAGTATTCCAAATTTTGATCAACGTGTCCCGCAATATATGATAGCATCTTACTTAGGTATTACACCAGAATATTTAAGTGAGATTAAAAAAAGTATGTAATATCCAATTATTAGCAAACATAAAAACGAAACGAGTACCAATGAATATTAATAAATTAATCGTAATACTTGCTATTGCATCAATAAATACTGTTTTTGCTGCAAACAATGTATTACAAGACAGCATACAGAATTCAAAAATTACCAACTTGGAATTGTCTAAGATTCAGATAATTCCAATAGTTGATACAAATACTGAAAGGCAATATGAACTTTATATAAAACTTCCCGAAGGATATTCGGAAAATAATGAAATTGATTATCCCGTATTATATTTTACCGATGCAATGTGGCATATTGAAATATTATCTGGCTCAACCGAATATCTAATGGAAAACTTGATTTTAGTTGGAATTTCTTGGCAGAAGGGTGAAAGACCTCAAATTAGCAGATATAGAGACTATACTATTCTGAAATCGATGCATCCGAAATATCAAAGTGGAGATGCACATAATCATCTTACTTTTATCCAAAATGATATTGTTAAATATATTGAAGATAATTATAGAACAGATACTGATAATCGAACCTATTTCGGATATTCACTTGGTGGTACTTTTGGGGCATATATTTTGTTAACACAACCGCAAACCTTCAAAAATTATATTCTTGGAAGTCCAGAGACATTATTAGACGATTCTTATATATTTAATAACAATTCTGTTTTGAATCAAAAATCAATAGATTTAAGAGCAAATGTGTTTATATCAAACGGAGAATTAGAAAAAAAAGAATTGATTGCACAAGCACAAGGACTTGTTTCAATGGTAAAAAATTTAAAAGGCAAAGAATTATCATTAGAGTATGTAACTATCGAATCGGCTGACCACGGAAAAGCTTTTCCAATGGCTACTTTAAAAAGTATGTATTGGCTTACAGAGAAATTAAAACAATAATGAATAATTCTAAAATTACGTTTGTTAACAACTGCTGTGATCAATTGAGCATAAGTGATTATACGAAATAAAAATACAAATCCATGGTTTGTGGTGAACCGAAAAATTTAGACGAAAAATCCCCAACTGCTCATAACCACGACCGCTAACACTAATCTATGAAGAAACATTTCTCAATTTTCAAAATCTTAGTTTTTTTATGCTTTCACACGTGCCTTAGTCAAAATTTTGTGCAGAAAATTGAAGAGGATCATTCTTTAAATTCCTTTAATAGAAATGTAGATTCAATTGTAACTAAAAAAATGAATACGTATAATATTCCTGGACTTTCGATTAGTATTGTACTTGACGATTCGATGGTATACTCAAAAGGTTATGGAATAAAGAATATTAATTCTAATGATGTTGTTACCGCTAATTCTAATTTTCATACAGCATCTATTAGCAAATTATTTACTGCTCACGCCATAATGATACTCGAGCAAGAAAACAAGATTAACCTTGACAGTAAGTTGCTTGAGATTATCCCTGAATTAAAATACAAGGATGAAAGCGTAGAGAACATAACCATAAAATCTTTACTAAATCATACCTCTGGCTTAACTGACGTGAGCAACTATAATTGGAAAAATAATAATCAATCTGATACTAGTTTGAGAGATTACATTTTAGGTCTTAATTTAGAATTACTATCTGATCCACTTACAGAATATAACTACAGTAATTTAGGATATAACATTTTAGGTTATATCGTCGAAAAAATTTCAAAAACCAATTTTGATGAATTTATTAAAGATAATATTCTAATTCCGAGTCAAATGTTCAATAGCGATTTTAGATATTATAAAATAGCCGACTCTCTAAAAACATCGCCACATTCTAAAAGAAGGATATCTAAAAAGATTTACAATCGAAAAATTTATCCTTATACACGCGAGCAAGCACCAAGTAGCACACTTAATTCTTCAGCTAATGATTTGAGCAAGTGGATGATTTCGTTTTTAAAATCATCAAATAGTTTGGGTTCTGAAAAAGGCTTTAAAAGAATGTTTGAACCAAGCTTCAATCCATATCCATACATTGGTTTAGGTTTTCAGTTAAGCAATCTGTTTAATGAAAAAACTATCGGACATTATGGAGGAGATAAAGGATATAGAAGTTATTTGGTTATGGTTCCAGAAAAACGAATTGGATTAGTGTTATTAGCCAATTGCGATTATGATGAAGATTTTAGGCAAGAAATACTACATCCGATATTAAAACTAATACTTACAACGCATAAAAGAAATAATGACTAATAGTTAAATGAATTAAAATTATGCTTTAATATATAACACAAATGATATTTCCAATTTATAAAGTAACCTATTTCTTAAGATATCTTATGCTAAGTAAGTGTTAGCATAACATACCTTTGAGGTTAATTATTAAATCAATAAAAATGAATCGTATTAGTTATGCTGACATACCGAAAGGTATGTTTGAATCTTTAATGAATGTAGAAAATTTTATTAATGAATCTTCAATTGAATTTGGTCTATTAGAGCTTATTCGCCTCAGAGTATCACAAAAAAATGGTTGTGCTTACTGTGTGGATATGCACCATAAGGAGTGTGTTCATGCGGGTGTCTCTGAAGCTAAGCTTGTTTCTATTGTGGTTTGGGAGGAAGCAAACTGTTTTTCCGACAAGGAACGCGCTGTGTTGAGGTTTGCCGATAATTTGACCAAACTGGACAGGGCAGGATTATCAGATGAGGTTTATAAACCGTTGTCAGATTATTTTTCTAAAGAGGAAATATGTTATTTAACTCTGTGCATTAGTCAAATAAACACATGGACTCGATTGATGAAAACCTTTCGATTTGAATCTGGACACTACAAGGTTAGCACATAATATTAGGCTTTTACTTCTCAATGGGGCAAAGCGCTCATGTCAATTTGCCCCATTGACACAAAATTATCTCAACACTTTTATAAATGCAGTATTGGATTCTGACCGTAATATGTTTTAATTTAAATATTGAAGTCTGTATTCTGAAGGTGTTTTGTGGTATTTGGCTTTAAATACTCGTGTTAAATGAGCGGGAGCAACAAACCCACAGTCATATCCTATGGTACTGATTGTGTCGTTGGAATACTTTAAAAGGTGGGCTACTTTTTCTATTCTTCTGTTTATCAAATAACGATTTGGGGTGGTGTCATATATTTCACGGAATTTCCTTTTGAATTTAGATAGACTCATATTCGACGAATTGGCTAGATCTTGGATGCTACCTGCTTTATAAAGATTGTCTTCAATCAAAGTCTCAAATTGAATAGTGTCCTCTTGACGTAAACTTTGAATGGATTTTGCGATGTGATTAAAACCATTACTGTAAGATAAAAGAATAAGCAACTCTTTAATTTTCAACAATAAAATATCTTCAGAAATTTGAGACTGAAGATTCATTAGTTCCTGGACACCACAATAGTAATTAAGAAGTAATTTTTTGATTGCTGAATTGGTGTGTTCTTTATTATTTACATTTTTAGTAGAGAGTAATGGCGGTTGACTATTGCCACAGGCAAGTTTTAAGAGTTTTGAATTCAGACAAACCACTAGTGATTTCTCTCTTAAATAGCCAGCAGAAACTACCTGATTCGATTGGTCTTTGATTTTTATGTATATATGATCATTTTCATTTTTTTTGCCAATAGTGTCAAAACTCAAATGAGGCCAGTTGTTAAGATCATATATAAAGATGCGAGCTTTTGATTCGAGATTAGAGTTATTGTCCCCTATAAAATCTCTATCATACGAAAATAGGACGACGTCATTGTATTTTAAGAATTTCTTTGTCATGATTTTTATTGTTTCTCGTAATAGTCTTATCGTCAAATATTAAAGATACCGAACGACTCAAATTTAAATCTTATCTTTTGTCAAGAATTTGTTCGTTTGTGATTGATGATCTGAAGAAGTAGAGCTATCCGGCATCTCATTTAATCTTATGTTCTGTCAAGTAAAATGGCCTTAACAAACGTTAATTTATAGCGCCAAATCAATAAAGGTAAATTTGATAATTAGGTTAATTATAATTTGGTGGGAGAAGATTTTAGTTTCGTAGGTCTGAAAATGAATGCCTTTTCTTCAATTTTAGCAAAAGGTGTCTCGACGCCATTTTCTAGTTTATAGAGCTCTACAGTTTCAAGGAGTTCGCCGTCTTCATATTTGTAATGTTGTGTAATCCTATAGGCGTTGTAAGGAGCGAAAGAACTAATGTTATCTGCAGAAAATTCAATTATTTGTTCTCTGAATTCATCATCTGACTGACCTGTTCCGCTTCCTAATGAAGAGGTTATTTTTGAAGTGACTTTTCCTTCTTTATTAGAGAAATCAATTTCAAAAAACATAGTTTGCTCCCGTTCACCTGCCTTACCATCATAGTCTGGATGAATTCGGTGCATATTCTTTATGGATTTCCATTTTGAGTCGTATCGTCTCTGGACCACTTCAAAGGAATAATCATTCGACTCGTTCCTCACATATTGGCCATCTACATGGATATAAGATTCACCTGTGCCTACCCAAACTATACTATAATTGTCAGTTATACTTGGAAGTTCTTTACTTAACGGAATAGCAGTTGTATTTGTAGATCCGCAAGACGTGATTAGAAACGCAGTTATAATTGCGAAGTGAAAAAATAATTTTCTCATTGTAATTTGATTTATTTAATGAATAAAAGTTTAACACTTCAAAAGTATTCTTACTTAAATCACAAAAAATTGACCTATGTTACAATGTTGATTTATTTTAGTATTTCTTTTCTAATTCTACTCAGACTTTCACGTTCAATACCTAAATAAGAGGCAAGATGATAAAGTGGAATCCTTTTAATGAATTCTGGATAGTCGTTTAACATTTTTAAATAGCGCTCTTGGGCTGACAAAAAAAGTAAAGACTCAAAACGATTAGTTGCTATGGCATAAGCACTCTCTGCAATTATTCTACCGAAGCGCTCCCAATTTTTGGAATTATCATAGGCTATTTGTAGGGCATCGGCATTAAAGGTTAAAAGGTCACACGTTTCTAAAGCCTGAATATGGTATCTGCTGGGTCTGTTTTTCAAAAAATCTAAATAGGACACAGCATAATCGTTTTCTAAAAAGAAATGATTATTAGATTCTTTACCATCATGTGATAGGTGGTAAATTCTTAATAGCCCCTTTTCGATGAATGCGATTTCATTGACTAATTGTCCTTCCTTAATAAGGTGTTCGCCTTTTTTTAAAGTTCTTTTGTTTAGAAACGGAATAAACATAGAACATTCATCTTCTGAGAAGTCAGTGATTTTTCTGATTTGAATTTTGAAATTATCTAGATTCATGCGTTTTCTTTAAATTAAATTGTAAATATTCAAACATCTTCTGACACCTATAAATAGGTATAATCAAGAACTTTTTTTCAAAATTCTTGAACGAATCCGACTTAAACTTTCAGCAGTAATTCCTAAGTAACTTGCTAGCTGATATAACGGAATGCGTTGTAATAAGTCAGGGTGGTTTTTAATGAAATTTTTATAGCGGCTTTCAGGATTTGAAATAATGTATGATGATAACATATCTTGGTAGTTTGCTAATTCGGTTTCCAAGATTACCCTCGCAAAAGATTCCAGTTTTGGGTATCTTCGTAGTAATTCCTGCTCTACTTTATAAGGCACTAACGCCAATTCACAGTCTTCTATGCATTGCAAATAATGATCTGCAGGAATTTGATTTGTGAAACTGCGAAACGAAGTAATAAATTGATTTTCCGTATAATAGTGTGTTGTTTTTTCTTCACCATCAACTATATAATACATCCGTACACATCCTTTAAGGTTGAAATAGGATACTCTAGAGATTGAGCCTTCTTTTAATAGTATATCTCCAGCCTTAAAACTCTTTTTTTCAACTAGTGAATTGATATCTTGTATTTCATTGTCATCTAATGAAACAAATTTTGAAATATAATCTATCAGTGGATTGTGCATAGTTAATTTAATCAATTCTGCTTTAAGATTAAACCGTTTATAAAAATACAAAACAGGTTTAAAATATGCACAAAACTACTTTTTGATTACAACTTATTCTATTTGTTTTTCCTTATGACTCGTTCTCTTATTATAGTATCGCCTTAAAATATAATTTCTTAAAACGCTCAAAACAGTGAGATAAATTGTGATTAAAATATTCTTACCTGAGTGGTTTTCTATTCCTAATATTGGGAATATGATATGTAATGAAATGATGGTAATTAAAAAAACCCTACAGCTACATATGTCAAACTCTCAATAAGTGATTGTTTTTTAGTCTGCATTATCTAAGATTTTAACTTTGGATGAAATGTTGTTGTAATCAATTTTAATGAAAATAAAGCCCAAAACAAGTTCATTTAATTCTCATTTTACATATAGCATTTATGCTGATACCATCGGCTTGCAAATTGATTGAAAATATAAGGATAGACAAGTTTTCTTTTGAAAGGATCTATAAGCTTTATGTATAAAGGACCCAATTTGCTGCGATGTTTTACGTATGAGGCCATCTGAATTTTATAATGTGTGTCATCTATCTTGATCCAACTATAGTGCATTAATGCGTGCTCTGATTTATTTGAAATCTCGTTTAAAGTCTCATCTTCGAAAGAATACACCGATTTAAAATCGAGATAATTGTTCGTTCTAATATCAATATTCAATTCATCGGAGTGTCTCTTCCATTTCTCTTTTGAAATACGATCTGTTAAAAACTCTTGTGAATAGGGGATGGGTAATTGATTTACGTCTTTGTCAATTAAAAACAGTTTTCCTATCAAGCCCCTAAATTTAAATAGTAAGCCTACAAAATTATTGTTAAATAAGTCTTTAAAAGTTGGCTCAACAGCAATTTTTCTAAACTTATACAAGGTGTCATTTTCTGAACGCTTAAAACAAATAGGGAATTCCCAAACATCGAGAAGTTTAAAATCATGAGCTATAGACTGGACGTACCAGTCATTTCTTAAATGCGTACTATTTGGTATTTGAAAACTCATAATCTCCTATCTTCTAGGGTATATTTAAATTTCATAAATAATAAATTCTGCGATTATTATGTTTATTATCCATGAAGAAGTCATTACAATATCTCTTGTAAATCCCTTAGCTTCGTCAAATAAAAGTGACCATATTATTCCTGTTAAGACCTGCATTCCTGCACCTTGGCCAAGCGCATAGGCTCTTATCATATTCGCTTGATGATTCTTGAAGTTTTTAGTTTTAGCTGCTTTTACGGCATAAAGGATCAATACAATGGTTGCTATGCCAACTGTCAATCGTACTGTGTAAAGCAATTTGCCCTGAAGTTCTGGCGAAAAATTATAGAAATGTGTCATCCATAATCCTGTTACGGCAGCTACAAGGCCATTATAAACAAAGGCTCTACCTAAAATTCTGTGTCGTTTGGGATTTTTATGACGTATGGATGGTATAAATTGAAAAATACCCAGGATACAAAATAAAACCGAGCTAATGATGTGTACCACTATAGGAAATGGATTTTCCAATAATCGAGCGTTTTCAGGTAAAAAGGACGAATCAGTTGTTACGTCTATAACACGTAAAGTTCCTCCCAAACTCGGCACGAAACTTAGGATTGATAAGCCCGCAATAATGAACCATTCTTTTCTCGATAAAAGTTGCATGATAATTATGACTTTAAAATGGGTGAAGAAACATCTATCACTATTCCATTTGGGTCCTTTATTAATAACTGTCTTTGACCGTAAACGGTATTTAATGGTCCACTCATAATCTGAAAGTCTTGTGCTTTTGCAATCTCGAAGATTTCATTGAGATCATCCACTACGAATGTCAAATAAAATCCTTGAGGATGTGTTGTGATATCATTAGGTACAATTTCACTTTCGCTATTAATGATTCCTAATTCCAATTGTTTATCAGCCGAGATTAGTTGCACAAACCAATTGCTGTCATAATTTACTTTAAAGTTGAAAAGCGTCGTATAGAAATCTTTGCTTTGCTTCATTTTTGAAGTGCAAATATTGGTCATTAACCTTTTTACATTTTGCATGCTAAAAATCTTTTATTTGGTTCTGGTGTAATCTGAATTCAATTATCACTAAGAACTAAAAAATTGAGGTGAACATCTTAGATAATTTGAATTTCAAATTAAGGTTAAATAGAAGTATAAGGATTGACTATAAGGCCCTATTCTTTAACTATTAAGCCATATGTCGTTTCCAAATTCCTATTACAAATAGTGAATTTGATATCTATAAGAAACTTGTAATCGAAGTCCGTTTTGTGATTATACTCTATTATTGAAGTATTCAAAAGAATCTTTCCAGTCAATTAAATTGACCTTATAATCAAAACACCTATTAAGCCTAAGCTTAGCTTTGTAACTAACGTAATTTGAGTAAAAATTAGAATTGAAAAGTAATGAGAAAGATTATTATTGGACTTTTATGTATATGCAGTTGTTATGTCCAATCCCAATGTGAAATACCTAATGGGGAATTTGAGGATTTTACAACAATAACTAATGGTGCAGGATTTACATTTGACCTCCCCAATGAATGGAGCGAGTCAATTATACCCAATATAGTTAATAGATTCGTAGCAGGTAATGGATTTTTTTATAGATATGAAGGACCAGATGTTAATGGATCTGCCTTATTATTGCAACGAGGACAACCTGTTGTTCCCGCTGTAGATGCCGTACCTATAAATAGTGGATTTATAAGAATTCCTTGTGACCCAATACCTGAAGGGACACCTGTAAAGCTAAGAGGGAAATTTAAATTTTCAGGTTCCTCTCTAGGAGCCGATGTAATTGATACTTTGAAAATCTCAAGCTATTATTCAAAAGAGATTGATACGTTACCGCTGGTTGATTTGCATCTAAGAACATTACCAGAAAGAGCTAAAACTCTTGATATTATTGAATCCACTGAAACAATGACTGAATTCGAAATTGATCTTTCAGAGTTTGCCGGACAGAATACAGAATACTTAACCATACAGTTCATAATGATAAGTGGTACAAGCGATATACCTTTGGCACCAAGAGGATTTGCAAGTGCTGTTATTGATGAACTAGAAATTCTTTACGAAACTTTAAGTACGGCTGAGAATGATTCCAGAATGCGTTTTACATATTTTCCAAATCCTGTAGAGAATCAATTGACGATACAATTTCCAAAACATCAAAACGAGATTAATATTGGTGTTTACGATGTTAAAGGACGGATCGTTAAAAGACAAGAGTTTTTTCAAAATAATGAATTTCAGTTAAATCTAGAAAATCTGCCCAGTGGCATGTATATCGTTAAATTAAAGAGTGGTAAGGCTTTGAGACAGACATTTAAAGTTTTTAAACGATAAACAAAACATTTGTCAGATATTTGGACTTTAGGGTCAATAGGATGCGTAATGTCTAACCTTTTTTTGGATTCACATATAAAAAAATATAAACCTTAATAAGCATATAGAAATATGAAAAAATTTATAATTAAATCGTATTTTATTTTTACGTTGTTAGTCATCTTTAGTTGTTCAGATGATGACAATCAAATAGATACTGTTTCACCTTCTATGGATTTCATTAGTCCTAAAAGTGGACAAAATTTTGCATTCTCAAATGATCCTTCAGGAATTGATCCAGCCAATATAATTGTAAGCATTCAGGATAATGTGTCATTAAGTGGAGTCAAGTTAGAAATTTCTAATGATGAAGACGAGGTTGTGGCTACTTTTTTTTCTTCGCTTAATGTATCTTCTTACAATGTGCTCGATGCCTTTGTTCCGGAAGAACCAGGTACTTATCATTTTCAATGCAGGGCAGAAGATGATCAAGGTAATGTCACCCTGTCTGATGTTGTCTCAATTGCTTATACTTACACTATAGATTAAGATAGTATTCCCTAAGGAACTAGTTTTTTCGCAATTGAGGTATAATTGATAATTGCTTGTATATTTTTAGAATAGTATTAATCTCTAACTTATTGAATTTTTATAGAAATTTTGTCATAGACGGTAATATGATTCAAGAACATAGTTTAAAGGGAAAAGTAAAGTACTCTGTAAACACATCGGTATGGAAAGATAATTCTGCAAGTGGTTGGACATTTGCGAGCTTACCCATTGATATGAGTAAAGAAATAAGAGCTTTGTTCAGATTACAAGAAGATGGATGGGGAAGGATGAAGATAATCGCTCAAATTGGAAGTTTTTACTGGGATACTTCTATTTGGTTTGATACCAAAAGCAATAGATATCTATTACCACTTAATCTAAAAGTAAGGAAACATGTGGGCTTATCACATTCAGACAACATTCAAATAACCTTACACGTTTAGTGATGAATAAATCACTTCTTTTATACTCAATAGTCTTTTCGTATTTATTTTTAAGCTGTAATCGTAATTATGATTCCGAAAAAATAATTGTTGGTAATGCAATCGGTACATACTACAATGTGAAATATTTTGGACCTGATATAGATGAAGGTAATATTCGAAAAGGTTTGGATTCTATTATTGCGAAAATTAATCTGTCTTTAAGTACTTATCAGACCAATAGTGTTATATCTAAGATCAATACCGGAAACAATCAAATAGTGGTTGATTCACTATTTTATAAAACCTTTGTATTATCAAAGAAAATACATAAAAAGACACAAGGGTATTTTGATCCTACTGTTGGCGGTCTTAGAAATGCATACGGTTTTGGAGACACTGAACCATTGTTGAAATTGAACAAAAGTAAGATTGATTCGATGATGCAATATGTTGGCTTTAATAAAGTTCAATTATTATCTAACGGAACTGTAAGTAAAGACCATCCACGAATTTATCTGGATTTTAATTCTATTGCTAAAGGATTTTTAGTTGATGAATTTAGCGAGTTTCTACTTTCTAAGAATATAAACAACTTCATTGTTGAAATTGGCGGTGAGGTCAGAACTTCAGGAATTAACTTAGACAGGCAAAGCGAATGGATTATTGGGTTGGAAGATTTTCGCTCAAACATAGACGATAGAGTAGTTGTTAATAAAATTAAACTTAAAAATGAAGCTGTAGCAGGATCTGGAAATTACAGAAAAAATAGAAGAGATTCTATTACAGGTAAACTCTATGTTCATACCATTAATCCTCTTACGGGTCACGCTGAACCCAACGACGTCTTAAGTGTCCACGTCCTAGCTAATTCATGTGCAGAAGCAGATGCTTTCGCTACTGCTTTCTTAGCTATGGGTAGTCATAAATCTATACAATTAATCCCCAATTTAAAGGATATTGACGTTCAATTAATCTATGTAAATAATTCTAATAGAATTGAAATCTTCAATACAGAAGGATTTAGAAATCAATTATCTGACTGACGTTAATAAGAGCTGTTTTATTCTAAAAGTTCTAAATAGTTTAAATTCTCCATTGGGACCTTTTAATATAAAAGGTCAAGTGATAAGACTTTAGAGTCAATTTAGAGGTTCCCTTTTATAAGATATTTACGTTTTAATCTTATTAATTAGAGTACACCAAGATGATAAGAAAAGAATTTTTACAACGCCTTGGCTTGGGTTCTATTCTTCTGATGAATCCTAAGGTCCTGCTAGGCCAAAATACATTAACACAAAACTCAATGAAAACAATAACTAAAGAGCCAAATTATTTTGAAGATGAACTTATTGATAATAGTAGTATTATCAATCCTGAAGAAGGAGAATCATTAAACTTAAACGGAATTTCTGTGACCTTTAAAGTTACAAGTGAATTGTCAAATAACCAACTAGGTATTTACGAAATAGTTCTTCCGCCAAGAACGGTTGGTGCAAAGTTGCATTACCATCGTTTTATGGATGAAACTTTTATTGTAAACAAGGGTGTTTTAACTATTGAGGCTGGCGATACTAGGAAGAAAGCACTGCCAGGAACTGTGGCTTATATACCAAGGTTTACACCTCACGGCTTTCGCAATGACTCTGATGATACGGTTGAACTACTTTTAATATTTAATCCTTCAGAGAAAAGAGAAGGATTTTTTAAGGGACTACATGAAACCTTAAGTGAAACACCAGTCAACCCCAAAAAGTTTTTAAAGCTCTATAACAAATACGATAGTTTCCCTGTAGACACTGACAATATGGTACCTAATGAGGATTAATTTTTGTCCTAGTGATTATCCAGGAAATTTTTTTAAAAGAAACTAAATTTCATGAGTACTCGTTTAAAAGTATTAGTTGCTTTAATTTCAATTTTGGCGACTTCAGAAGTGGTAATGGCACAAGAAGCCCTCGAGGTGCGTAAGGATTCTTTAGAATTCATAGTAAAGAAATACTATGACCTAAATCTAAAAATATTTCAGGCGAATTCAACAGTTGATGATATAGATAAAATATTCGAGCCTTTTACTGATGATTTCACTTATGTACATCCAAAATATGGTGGAACTTATACCAGAGAGGAATTATACAATGGATATATCAGAAATCAAAAAAATGGCGGATACGATGGAAGCGTTATAGCAATTAAAATAGAGAATACAATTGTTGGATTGAATGCTATGGTGGTTCAAAAATATTTCGTAGAGAAGAAAAATGGAATAACTCAGGATGGGAAGCTTGAAATGACGCTTTTTGAATTTAGAAATGGAAAAATATCGCGAATAGATGAATACTGGTGATGATTAGTATTAGCTTATTAAAAAAAGAGCATAATAGTTGTTCAATCATTATGCTCTTTTTTTTATCCTCTTTGGATTATTGTTTTTCCATTTGCGCGTATATTTTACGCCATTCAGAAGCATCATAAATTAAATGCGATTCAGTAATTTTTCCATTTGTAACTTTAAACCATTCTGTAGCGATATTAGATTCTACACCTGGAATCGATGCTTTAAAATTATAAAGAACTGTAACCCAACTTTCACTCTCAGTAATATTGAGGATTTCTACACCAGTTAGTACAGCGCCTATTTCTTTGGCTAAAACTATAAACTCGGCTTTAGAGTTCAATTGAACCATGGGATTCTTAAACTTATAATCTTCTGTTAGTAAATCGAGTGACTCAGCAATTTTGGTTGGGTCATTAAATCCATTTAAGAAGGTTGTAACAATTGTTTTGTTGTCCATTTTTTGATCGTTTTTTTTCTGTGCGTTTACAGCACCGGTAATTAAGATTAATAAAAGAATTAGTGGTGTTTTAATGTTCTTCATTTTTTATTTTTTTAGGTTATTAATTTTATACAAAGTTGGTGTTATTCTAATGATCTTCTCTTGGTATATACCAACAAATTCGATTCAGTAATTTTTATTGTTAATCTTAAATTCCTTTTTAATCTAGTTTAGATGAGTGTAACCTTGGTTGTCGAGGATGTCTTAAAAGGATATTCTTTAAGTTTTAGGTATAAGTACTAAAAATGCCTTTCGTAATTGATTTTATATTGAAATATTAATTCAATTAGGGTAACTAAATTATTAGCATTCAAAATTTTGAAATTGGTACTAAAGCCATTTTTCTACACGATATTTGAATTGATTTAGAATTATAGTCTTAGTCCTTTTAACCCGAAATCTAAAAATGATATTGTTTATAGTTTTAAACACTAAGTTTTTATGACTATTACTGTAAGTTATTTCACCTTCCAATATTGTATGGTTTTTATGAACTTCACTACCAATAATTTCAATACCTATTGAAATATCCGTAAAGGATTTTGGCCAATAGCCCGGATCTAATTCTACTAAATGGCTATATTCACTCTCTAAATGGATTATGCTGGGTATTTTACCGCTTGCTTTATGCGATTTAAGCCCTTCAAGCACTGCTAATTGAACTGTTTCTTTCGGCCGTTCTATGATGGTAAAAAACTCAATTGTATTCATTAATTCAATTTATACCTCGATTGATACCATTTTCACGTTATTTTCAAAATGCTTTTTTTTAGATGAAATCATTCTATTAGAGACTTCTTCTCTTTTTAAAAAATGAGCTAAATTATTATGTGCGAAATTGAATGCTCTGATTAAATTGTTAACAGAAGCGTTTTTATATTTAGTTCAATCAGTAGGTTATCAGGGATAAGTTATCAATAACTGCATACGACTCTCCAAAATAATAATTGTCGTCACTCCCAGACTTAATTTTTACGAGTAATACAAGAAATAGTTTTTCATTTTTTTTATTAGGTAATTCCGGTAATTCTAGTTTAAATGATCGAAAATGGGATATGGGTTCAGTTATAGTTATTTTGTGTTCGCTAAAGTCAGTATCTCCAGCTTCAAGCCTGTCGATTACACTGTCATTTAATTTATTGTATAATGAACAGGAAACAATTAGAGTGTCGTTGGTTTGATCGATATCCGTTCCAGAAAACTTAAATCTACCTGTTAGATACTTAATTTTCTTTTGGTTTTTTTTTAACTCAATTATAGTATGTGCAGAGTTTTGATCGGCGTCATAAGTTCTAAAAAAGGCAAATGCGCTATCTGAAGCATCTGGAAATTTATAATTATAGATGAATCCAGTGCTACCATTTTGTCGGAATTCTATGTTTTTTGAATGTTCTGTCCAAGACGAATAGGGGATGTGTAAAGGTAAAACATATGTTTGTTCGTTTACATCTTGAGCGTATGTAAAATGTATAATTAAACACAGTTTAAATAAAATAATTCCCTTTACACATTTTAACATCATAACTGATTAGTAATCCCTTAATATTCAGAGTGCTAATCTATACATCAAAATAAAAAGCGTCTTGATTAAAACGTTCAAAACATAGACTTAGAAGTACAATTTGATGTTATGAATTGTCTAATTCAACTAAATAAAATAAAATTCAGGACTTTTGCATGAGTTCAACTAATCTAATGCTATGATTCATTGGTTGGTTTTTGAATTGAAATTTTAGTTTTCAGGCTTATACCGGTTAGTCGGCGTTTTTTTCAAATTCCTCAGTTCGCTTAATCTGTTCTTCAAGATTCCATACGAAATTAAATCGACTTTTGAGGTGTTCTTCGATAGGTCCAAGCCCGATTTCAGCCCTTCTTTTATTGACATTTTTAGGATCATGTACTGGCCACACGTTAAAACTTTTTGTTTCGGGATGGTATTTCATTTGTCCGCCATAAATTTGAGCTTTACCCTGTTCGGTTGCTATTCTATCTTCGGCTCTTACGAGTAGTCTTGGTTGTAATTTTTTCTCTTTAACGGCTTTTTTCATTAATGGTAAATATTTAATTCGTATTTCATTATCAGAGTGCTGTATTACATTGCATACAGTTAAACTTCCTTGAACTCCAATAATGTCTTCTCCCAACCAGCCATACTTATCAATTAAACTAATTACTTTACTTTCATTAATTGCGTGGTTTTTGTGTACAATTTCTTGTTGCTTTTGAAATTCTTTTGATTCAACACCATAAATCCTTCCAAGAGAATCTCTGGTACGAATGGGGTATTGTTCAGATTTCCATATGGTATCTAAAACGGCTATTAATGAGTCTTTGTTAATTCTTTGACTTTTAGTTTCGTTTAATGATTTTATCTCTTTTGTTGATTTTTTGTTTTGATTACACGATACGGAAGCAAATACAAAAAAAATTATTAGGATTTTTGATAATTTCATAATGACATCATTTCTATTTATTGCGGACTGTAAATTTCGACTGCCTTTCTAATAACATTCATTTGTGTTGGAATGGAATTTCTTCTTTGATAATCACTTTTAGTTTTAAAAGCCAATACAACATCTATTTCTGGGTAAACCGTAATGTTTTGACCTAACGCACCTTGAGCTGAATAGGCATTTTTGAGTCTATAATCATCTGTGTTCTCTATTAACCACCACATGTAGCCATATCCTAAATCCATCCCATCTTCCTTTAATAGTGGAACACTTTTTTGGGCCTCGATATAAGAAGTTCGCTGTTTTATTACTTCATCTACCCATTTTTCTGAAATAACTTGTTTACCGTTCCATTTGCCTTTTCTAAGCATAAGTAATCCCATACGAGCCATATCCCTAGTTGAAAACCACATATGGTAGGCAGGAAATTTTGAAATCTCATAGTTACCATTTTTAGCTTGTAGCGATTTGTCCCAATCTTCCATTTGTAAAGGTATCGCTAATTGTGATTCTATTTCGTCATAAATATTGCTGTTAGTTTCCTTTTCAAAGATGTGGCCAGCAACATTAAAGTCCCAATTGTTATATAGCCAATGTGTTCCTGGTTCCACAGAACCTCTCTTCGGCGCATATCTGCGAAAATCGCCGCTATTTGAACCATTTAAGTAAACTCCTGACCTTGCAGCGATTAAATCTTTTAGTGTTGCTTTTTTTTCGATTGGAAGAAGTTTTGATACGTCGTTAATATTTAAGTCTTCTAATGTTTTGTCCAAGTCCAAAGTGCCGTTTTCAACATATTTACCGAAGAGCATGGCTAGCACACTTTTTCTACAAGAAGCGATATAACTATTCTCTGATATATCTCCATACTCTAGTATAATTTCCCCTTTGTGGACGATTACAAGTCCGGTAATATTAGTACTATCAATAATATACCGTCTGAATGTTGAGCGTCCTGTCTCGCTCCAACCTGTTTCTGATGGATTTTCTTGAGTTGCCCAATTTTCGTTTGGATAAATTTGAGCTTCGCTGCTGCAACCCAATAACAATAAAGAAATTATTAAAATGATGGAAACTTTCATAGTTCGTTTAATTATTGTCAACGATTATTATATGAATTGGAGCCCACCGGTAAATGGCTATGATTAATATACTTCGTCGGATCTCTTTTTTATTTTAACATCAATTATTTAAGAGGTTATCAATGCGACAGTAACCCATTTCCATTGCAACCTCCATTCCCGTTGCCAAGGCTTCATCACGTTCCTTTTTGGAACCATATTCTATCAATGTTTTGACGCAAGTACTCTCACTTACAGGTTCAAAAGTTATGATGACTACCGTTTTATTGGTGATTGCTCCTTCCGAACTTCCAATCTTATGCTGTTCGTCTTGGACTATCTTTTGATGTGTTACAATGTCACGAAAGGTACCTGCAATGGCGATTTCTGTACCTTCTAACTTATTTCTGAAAATGTTCTCATAAATACCGTTGACTCGAAAATCTATTTTACATACAGGCATGGACCATCCAGGTGGACCGATCATCCATTGACGTATCAAGCTTGCATCGGTGAAAGGTTTCCAAACAGATTCCACTGGGGCATCGAACATCCTTTCTATTTGAATCTTTGTTTCCGAAAGGTTTTTTATTACTGCTGGTTTCATAATTCTGTTCTTTTTTTGTTTTGATTAAATTTCATATAAATTTCGTAGGGTGGTTAATGTTTTGAGTTTGACTTTTGGTTCACAAGCAATTAGTCTGAGACGACTTTCGGTAATGAACATATACAACAAATTAATTTGATACGGTCTGTCTTAGATTCTCGATTATTTGCGTTGATACCAATTGTTCATTTCCAACCCAATATTTAGAACCGTCTTCTCTTACTTTTTCTTCAGACCTGCTGAAAGTCAAAAATTTACCATCAGGGGTTACTCTAGCAGCATTCTCCCAAAGATCGGTGTTTATCTTATTTCCCAGATTAATTGCTTTTCCCCAAGATCCATCTTTCTGTCGGAAACTGATATAAATGTCAGCGCCACCATATCCTTCTTGTCTTTCACTATCCCATATTAAATAAGATTCATCAGGTGCAATATATGGGTGGGCAGTCCATTTTCCTGTATTAATTTCTTCTCCTAAAGGCCTTGGCTCTTCTCGTATACCATTCTTAATTCGTGAAATTCGAATTATATCGCCATTTTTGGCATCATCTATTACAATTGTTCCTTTTTTTGATATATTTAAAGTCATAATTCCCCAATCATCTCTATCGAACATAGGTCCTAAACTTTTCATTTTGCTCCAACCATTGGCCGTTCGTTCGATGTAATATTCTCTTGAATATAAAGTATCGGTACACTCATTATCAATTGGGTAAAATTTATATTTTTTAATTCTGTAAGAGCTTCCTTCCTCCCTATAAACAATAACAGCAGGTTCAAAGGGGTTGCTTAGCTTATTTATAAAGAAAAACTCATTAAAATTACTTGTTTGCCCCAAATTCCAATTTTCCAAAGAACTTTTATCATATTCTAAAACCTCAGCTACTAATCCCGGAGTTTCCATTCCTGCATATGGATCTTCTTTAATTGGTTCAGTGATCTTATTTATATTCTTGTCACAAGAATAATTTAATAATAATATTAATATTAAGACAAATACTCTTTTATGGGAATATCGCATATTTTATTTTTTTAAATGGCTGTTGTTATTCATGTATTTTTTCTTCTCGAAAATATATTATCTAGAGTTTGACCCTATTAATAATTATGGCACTAAAAAAAAGTCCTAAGCCATATATACAGTGGATAATTAAGCTCATTAATCTTGCTTTATTGGGATCTGGTAAATTTGAACCTGCTATCCCGAACCCAAATGCAGGTTGCATTAAAAAAAAAGAGGCTAACATTGTTAATAATCCAATAGCCAATGCAGGAAATAAAGAAGGATTGTCTAACCATTTTTTGCCAAACATAATTATTAGTAAAAAAGCAAATGCAATTCCAATAAGATAATGGGCTAGCTGTCCTATGATCCATTCATTTTTTATGGCAGTGGAATCAAAAATTGTATTGTGGACAAAATTGCCATTAAACATATGTCCAATCCATCGACCTAAAAATTTATAGTCTAAACCATTGATCCCAAACTGTCTTAAAATAAAGGCATACAAATCCATTATTGCAGTTGCTCCAATTCCTGTAAACAAGATTTTAAGTGTTGTGTTCATACTTTTTAAGTTACATATTCTTATTTTATGATATACGTTCTTGAATTATCGCGCTCGCCAGGTATAATTGATGATCGCCAAATAATATAGTCTAAATCTTTTTTCCCATTGATAGTTATAGAGGATGCTAATTTTTCTGAATACAATTTTGTATTCCTAACTTTAATTTTAAGACTTTTATCACCCATAAATAGTGTGAAATATCCAGTTCCTAGCCAATGCCCTAATTTGGTTGTTCCAGTAGGGCTTCCATAAGATGCGTGTTTTTTTTTGAAATATTTTTGTTTTTCAAAATAATCTAAACGCACCTTGTAGTTTTTTTCTTCATCTACAACGATGGGCAATTCGTAATTATTAGCATTGTTGAAATATTGAATATTGGACGTTTTCCAATCTAGATATTCTGAAGGCGCTAATGCTTCAGTTATAGTTATCTTTTTCCATGAATTCTCGTTAAAAAAAAGATATGTTTTAGTTGTATCATTCTGATTATCATATAGTGAGTGTATAAAAAACTCACTTTCTTCATATATATCTAATACATCTTGTGTACCTGTAATAGATGATGAGGTATCTTTATATTCGACAAATTGTGCGGGTAAATGTGAGTTGAAATGATAGTAGCCTTTGTTGGTCAATATAAAATCTTCAACTTGGTAAGTCTCACTATCAGATTCAACCAGACCAATTTCTTCGCCTTGTGGATTGAGGACTACGATTCTTCTAGATAAACTATCTGATTTAGGAATAAAACCAATGAAAACATTTCCAGTATTCGGTTTGTAATATAATCCGAATAACTTTCCATACAAATGACCTATATCAACAATCTCAAAATTGTTGTTGTCAAGCTTTGAAAGCGCTATGTACGAGTTTAGTTGCGATTCTATATTATCTATCGCCTCATTTTTGTAGTTAGCTTTGTTCCATCCGTTTGAATCAAAGGCGTATCCCTTTAGGCTCAAATAGATAAAATAAGTAAATACTAAAGTAATTCCAATTACTACAATTATAATAATTAATATTCGCTTCATTTAATTCTATCGTTTAACCTTATCGGCACGAGTATTTGTTACAGTTCAGCATTTAACTTTGCAAATACGTAAGAAGCTGAAAAATTCCGCAGGAATTTCAGAAATGGGCGATAACAAGCAATTAATTATGGCCAGTTGTTATTTATTCTGTTCACCAAGTTTTGCAATTTTCTTTAACCATTTTTGGCGAAATTCATCTTTTGAAAACCCTAACGGTCCAATCGATGTTATTTTCACAGATTTTATGCCGATAAAATTCATTGTTAGTTTTTTCATTGCATTATGAGACGGACATTTGTTTATTAACCTGTAATACCAGGCATACTGATCCATCGTGCAAATTAAACGAGATGTTTTTCCTGTAAAATATTTATCCCACCACACAGAATCTTCATGTTTTTTAAAAGCAAACCCTGGAAGTAATACTCTATCCAAAAATCCCTTCATGATTGCAGGAACCGAACCCCACCAAACAGGGTAGATCCAAACAATATGGTCTGCCCATTTCAATTTTTCTTGAGCTTCCAATAAATCAGGTTCAAGCTCTGTACGTTTTCTATACCCAAACTCCAAGTTGGGATTAAAATTTAATTCCCTAATTCTAATTTCTATTATTTCAGCACCCGATTTTTCAGCTCCTTTTTTATAAGCGCTAGAGAGCCCAAAATTGAAACTTTCTTTGTCGGGATGACCGTTTATTATTAGAATTTTCTTTTTGCTCATTTTGCAAATTCAATTGGCTGTATATAATGTGCTATGCACAGCTTCTGCAAGGTCATTGAGAAAAGATGTTGTTGCACACTGTTTTTATTTTTTAATCGTAGAGCTCATTGTAGTAAACAATCTGTCATTTCCCCTAAGTAATGACAGAATTGTTTTACTACCAGCTATTAACCACCAATTTCCAACAATTTCTTGATGTGTGGTGAAGTGCGAATTTATAAAGTAGTTTTTTAAGAAACTTGATTGATGAGTTCAATACCTAGCCTATAAAGGTCAGGCTAGTAAATAGTTTATCATTAGATTCTGAAGTGTAATTCAAATTGTTTGAAGTCCTCTATGGGATTAAATTTCAGACCTGTACAATAGTGATCATTAAATTATAAGGGAACCTTGCACTGCAAATCGTAGTTTCTGAAAATAGTTAAAAACAAAATTTATTGGATTAATGAACACAATATAGACTAAGAATGCCCTTTAACTGTTATAAGCACATTTTTACAATAACTACATAGGAAAACCCAACCCTTAAAGTTTATTTATTAAGCTTTACAGACAAGTATTTGAGCCTTTAAATCAAAGAAAATATATTTAAGTAAGGTAATTTTAGCCATTCGTATAAAACTCAAAAGTTATGCACGTATGAAAGCTTATTTTTTATAGATGCATATTTAACAATCTCAAATCTAAACTTATACTTATGAAAAAAAATTATCTATTCTTAATATTGATTCTAATAATCAATTTTAATCTATACGCGCAAACGACAGATGTTATAACTGGTTTAAACGGGCCATACAGCTTGGCATTTAATCAAAACGAACTTTATGTAGCGGAATTTAATGAAAATCGGATATTGAAAATAAATATTTCAGAACCCATGCCAGGTATTGTTGAGGTTATTACAGGGCTTAATGGACCTACTGATATTTTATTGAATGGTAACACCTTGTATTTTACTCAGTTTGATGCAGGTAAGGTGTCAAGTATTGATATTACTATTGGCCCGTCGAGTTTAGCTGATGTTGTAACTGGAGTTTCTGACCCTACATCTATAGCCATACACAATGATGAATTGTATATAACAGAATCTAATGTCTCAAAGATTTCTAAAGTTGATTTAAGTCTCACAAATCCAGTAAAATCAGATGTTTTAACAGATATTGGATATATAACAGATATTGGATTTAAGGACAACGAATTATATTTTGCCCAATATGGAGATGGAATAATTTCTAAAGTGGATGTTACTGATTCAACTCTAAATATTATCGAAGTTGTAACTGGATTAGAATTCAATCATTCTTTTCACATTCAAGGTAATAACCTGTATATTATTGAAGATTTCCAAGGGAAAATATCTCAAATGGATTTGGTTGTTGGTGACTCCTCATTAACAGAAGTAGTCAATAATTTAAACTACCCGATAAGAACAGTAGTGAGAGAAAATTACTTATTCATTGCAGAATTTGATGGACAAAAAATATCTAAGTTTGCATTACCTACATTAACGCTTCACGAGTCGCAAAGCAGTGCTTTTGAAATATTTCCTAATCCTGTTGAAGATCAATTATTTATCAATAACAATTTAGGAATTGATTTTGCATTCAAAATATATGACGTTTTTGGTAGGGAAATAGATGAAGGCACGTTAAAAGTTGAAAACTCAATAAATGTTGAGAGTTTACCTGAAGGAATTTATTTTTTAGAATTAGAAGGAAGGCAATCACGAAAGTTTGTTAAGAAATAAAACTTAATTAATAATTATCAAATCTTAATATTATTAATTAACTTACTAAAGTTGGTGGCATCAATTCTTAAATATGAGGCTATGTCTTTCTGTGGTATCAAATTCATAAGATGCGAACTTCGACTCATGAAATTTCTAAAACGTTGCTCGGCATTAAATGCCATAAGCTCATGATGCCGTTCAATAATTCCAACTAAAAATTGTTCGGTAAGTTTTCTGAAAAAAGTTTCTATTTCTCTGTTCTCGCTTATAAAATCAGAATGTACAGTGTAAGAAATACGTCTAAAAGTACAGTCTGTTATGGATTCCAAAAAATATTTTGATGGGGTTTGAGTTAAGAAGGACTCAACAACACCACAGAATGATGGAGGATATGCAAAGAACATAATATGCTCTTTTGCTTCATTTAGATAATACGATTTACAGAGACCATCTTCAATAAAGTACAAATAATTTTCTGTTTCTTCTTCACGAGTGATAATTGTCTTTTTTGCAATGTTGTATTCATTCCACAGGTCTAGATATTTATCTAAAACTATCGAATCAACTTTGTGAATTTTATTAAAGAAATCTTTCAAAACTGAACATATTGTATTGTGATTTACAAGATAAATGTTCTTAATTAAAACTTGATCAATACGCTTCCTTTTTTCCGTTTTGTTTCAACATAAGCATGGGCATCTTTCACGTTTTTATATGAATAAATCTTATCAATCACTGGGATGAACTTATTTTGTTCTAAAATTTCTTTCAATAATATTAAATCATGTCTTATTTGTTGATTAGATCTTAGGTATGTTGTTGCGAAAATTGCTTTTTTTCTTCCCACGATACCAGTCCAAATCATGTCAAGAACCGTTCTTATATTATCGCTATCTAGAAACTTACCATTCGGTCTAAGGTTTCTTCGCCATTTTGAAAATGAATAAAAACCAAGTGTGTCGAAAATAACGTCATATTTTGTGATTAATGTTGTGAAACTTTCTTTTGTATAGTCTATTACGTTGTCGGCACCAAGTGCATGCATTAATTCAATATTTCTGGTGCTACAAACAGCAGTAACTGTTGCTCCAAAGAATTTTGCAATTTGGATAGAAGCTGAGCCAACAGATCCGGAGGCGCCATAAATTAGAATGCTTTGTCCTTTTTTTAATTTTGCTTTATTTTTTAGAAAATGCAGAGCTGTTAAACCTCCCTCTATAGTACCAGCTATTTCAACTGGGTCAATATTTAAAGGTATTGTAGCTATAACAGCATCTTTCTTTATACAAATAAACTCGGCGTTGGCACCCAACTTCGGTCCTGTAATTCCGAATACATAATCTCCGTCTTTAAGTGTAGCATCTTTAAAATTAGATTCTTCGATAATTCCAGAGAATTCCATTCCAAGAATCTTATTTTTTGGTCGAGATATGCCGGTAAAGAGACGTGTGAATTTTGGAGTTCCTTTTCTACTTATAAGGCCAGCTGTTGTAACTGCATTAGCTAGAACACGCACCAATACTTCGTCTTCTTTAAGTACTGGTTTTGAAATATCTTCTATGGTTAGTACTTCTGGTCCTCCATAGTTATGGCATAAAATAGCCTTCATAATTGATTAGTTTAAATGTTCTTGTCGGTATTCTGACGGTGTTTTATCGTATCTGGCTTTGAATACTCTTGTTAAATGGGCAGGAGCTACAAAACCACATTCATAACCGATTGTACTAATTTGTTCATTCGTACTCCTTAACAGAAGAGCGACTTTTTCAATCCGTCGATTGATCATGTATCTGTTAGGTGTTGTATTGTAGTTTTCATAAAACTTCCTCTTAAATTTGGATAAACTCATATTCGTTTGATTGGCTAACTCCTGAATAGAATTTACGCTTAAAATATGTTCTTCAATTATAGATTTGAATTCAAAATCCTTTCCCCAGTATAGCTTCCTTAAAGACTCTGAAATGATATTGTAGTTTTTAACATACGACAGGAGAAATAATAATTCTTTAATTTTAAGAATAAGAAGATCATCAGCGAAGAAAGACGCTTTTTTGAGAAGCTCCTTTGTGCTAATGAAATAATTGTCAATCAACTTAATTAAGGCATCGTAATCATGTAACGAACTTGAGAAACTTCTATAAGTCACAAATGGAGGTTCGCTATTACTGTAAATATCCTTTAAAATTCTTGAATTAAGAGTTACAGTTATCTGGTTTGATTCCGAATTATTTGATTCATTACTAGACTTGATTGATTTTTTAAGTTTCACTGAAATACTTTGAAGTTCTTCTAAACATCCTGATTTAATTACTTTAAGCTTGGAGCTATAGCCAATATGATATTCAAATACACTGTGGTGATTACCTAGTATTGAATAGTGATCATCTGACGTGAAGTTTCTATCTAATCTAAAAATTTTATGCCCTTTTAATTGTATAGTCATTCTTTTAACTTAAGTACTTCACCGATCAAGTATCTTGGTGCATATGATCGCTACTAATATCAAAACACCAATCTGTTAATCACTTTTATTTGTGTCTTTGAGTTCCTCGAGTTTTCAATTTGAACGGTAAGAATTTTCAACTTCCGATAAAAGTTTGTCAAGTTTTTTTCTATCTAGCCACTGCCCTTTGATCATTACACCAGATATAGTTCTGGTATTACTAATATTATCTAACGGGTTTTTATCAAGTAAAACTAAATCAGCCCACTTTCCTTCGTTTATAGTTCCAGACTGAGAAATTGTATTTAAATATCTAGCGGGTACAACGGTAGCTGTCCTTAATGTCTCAAACGTTGAAAGACCAGAGCTGTGTATCAGTTCTAGTTCGCGGTGAAGTGAAAAGCCAGGAAGAAACAAACCATATGTATCACTTCCCGCCATAAGAGGAACACCATTTTTATGTAATAATAAAGTGAATTGTTTTTGCCATTCTAATTCATTATTTAGCCTAATTAAAGATTCATCGGAAGTAAACCATGGATGATTTCGATAACCAAACTTTTTTGATGTCCAATAGTCTGAGTAATGTTTTGGGAGATATTTTTTATTTACGTCTGAGTTCAGCTCAATTGATTTTTCTTTATCTGCATAGCGTATAATCATTTCAAAAATACCGAGGGTAGGAGAAACATAAATTCCACTATTTTTTATTTCGTTAGCGGCTTTTTGAAGATAGTTCGTAGATCTCAGTTCTTCTTCAGAAAAAATATATAAGAATTCCTCAATATGGGCAATAGATTTAATTCGAAGAGAATATTCCAAAGGTAATTTTCGTTGTCCATGTCCTACAATCTCTATATTCGCATTATGTGCCTTCTCTAAAAGCGAAAGATAGATGTCTTTTGGCAGATTGTCGGCGAGTTTTAAATAGTCATACCCTCTTTTTTTATGATATTCAACAACTGCATCGACTGAGTCAATGTGTTTGAAATTCTCTTTTTTTAGATATGGACCTGTTGTAAAATAATGAGGAGAAAGAAATGAGTTTTTACGTGTACTTTCTCTAATTTTGATATGATCTTGACCTTCATATTCTGCCATATTTCTTGCAGTAGTTATTCCGTTGGAAATTAGAAGCTTAAATTCATTTTCAATATTGTTTTGCAAGTGATAATGAGTTTCAGCCAAACCTGGAATTAAGTACTTGTCTGAAGCAGGTATTTGAATATCTACAGAATCAACTTTAGGCAAAGAAGCTGACTCAATCTTCCATATTTTTCCATTACTTATTATAACCCTTTGATTAGTCAATATTGTATCGGTATGCATTGGAATTATATTGACATTCTCGAAAGAAAAAGTGTTTTTTTGAGCGATACAAAGAGAGCTTAACATTCCAATTAAAAATAAATTTATTCGCATAAGCGATTTCATTTTGGACCTATTCTTAATATTGAAACAAAGCGTCAATTTGAAACACACAGTTTTGATTAAATTTTGAACCATTAGAGAGTTTTAGATTTTAATTTATGATTGCTACAAAAATCAGTTTTTGATAAAATTTAAGTCTTGGTATTTACCAAGATTTTCGTTCAATTATCATTTATTGTGGGAAGTTTCGATGGTGGAAGGTTTTCTTTTCCAAACAATCCATAAAATGAGCATCAACGCAACTATCTCGAAAAGAAAATGGAATACATCGTCCATATCTGCATATGGCATTGCACTGATAAGTACTCCCGACGTTATTATTACAGCAATGGTATTTAAAATCTTGTTTGTTTTTGGACGCAATATTCGAGAAAGTAGAACCATGGCAATAGGTATTTCCGCTAAAATTGCTCCTAGCATCATGAGCTCGTCGGTAATAACCATTCCATTGATAGTTCCCCCGAGTGCTTCGGATAAGAAGTCTTTATCTCCAAATTGGTGAAGATCTCTAAAAATGATATTAAATAAAACGAAGATCCATAGATTAGAGATGAGTATTTCGCTCTTAAAGCCTTGTGTTTTCATGAATAAAATAGTTTGTCACAAAAATGACAAGAGCGAATAATTTATCCATTGACTTTCGTCAAGAAAACATAAAAGAAGAGTGAAAGCGAAAAATCTTTGCTTGCTTAAAAAGGTTTAAGCATAAATCCGTTTCCGAATTCTGCTTAATGTCTCAGGTTTAATACCTAAGTAGCTGGCTATTAAATATTGTGGAACTCGATTTAATAGTTCTGGTGATGTTTTTTGAAGGTGTTGATAACGTTTTTCTGGAGATAATTTGATAAAGTTATCACGTACTATTTGTTTGTCTGCAATTTGATCCTCTAAAACAGGTGAAGTGAATGCTGCTAATCGTGGCAATTTTTTCAATAAATCCTCAGTACGGCCAGGAGACCCAAAAGAAATAATTGAATCCTCTAGACATTCAATGTAGTACTCAGAAGGTCTCTGTGTGATAGTACACATTGGTTTGATAGGCTTAGCTTCGGTATGAAATTCGGTAACTTTAATGTCGCCATCAACTAAATAATAACTAAATGCACAACCTTTAAGAATGAAAAAGCATTCATTTGTCATATCACCTTCAGAAAGTAAGTGTTCTCCTTTTTTTACATTTCTTATTAAGCTTTGGTTTAAAATGACTTGTTTTTCCTCCTCCGTTAGAACAACATATTTAGAAATAAACTCAATGATTGGATTTTCCATACCTAAAAAGACATCTAGTTAAAATTGTTTATATAAATAATAACTGCAAGATATAGCTTTAAGCAAAATAATTGGTAAGATTCAAGAATTAAGTGGTTGATTTCGTTTTCGAGTACAAGCCAACAAGTATAACAATCAGATAAGCCCAAATAATCCATGAACCCAGAACTAAGACTTGTTCTTGACTTAATAAGGGGAAAACAATACCATGGAATTTAATGCAAAGTACATCAAATAGCATTCCAGGGATCGCCATTAAGACTGCGCTTCGGAGTCGCGACTGGTCGTTTAGCCTAAATCTCTTAAAAACGTAATGAATTAGAGCATATAATAAAGGACATATGCCAATATATAATAGTATGACATTTGTAGTATTCTCTATACTAAATAGATAATGGCCATAGTGTTTTACAATTAGCGTAGCAAGTAACCAAACAAAAAATCCAAAGCAAAGACTAAATTGTTGATAGTTTAATTTCATAGGTTTCAGTTTTTAGCAAAATAATAACAACTGATTATGAAATTTATTGACGAAAGTTAAGAACCCTTCTTTACAATTCTCGATCGAATGCGACTCAAACTTTCAGCAGTAATGCCCAGATAGCTTGCGAGTTGATATAAGGGAATGCGTTGTAATAAGTCAAGATGGTTTTTAATGAAATTTCTGCAACGACTTTCAGGGTTTGAAATAATGTAAGATGAGAGTATATCTTGGTAATTGGCCAATTCTCCTTCTAAAAACAACCCTAGCGAACGATTCCAATTTGGGATATTTTTTCAAAAGTTTCTGCTCTATTTCATCGGTTATTGGAGCTAACTCAAAATCTTCAATACATTGTAGATAATGGTCTGAAAGAATTTTATTTATAAAACTCCGAAATGATGTTATAAATTGATTTTCTGTATAATAGTGTGTTGTTTTTTCTTCTCCATCAACTATATAGTACATACTTACACAGTCTTTGATATTAAAGTAAGATGTCTTTGAGATTGAACCCTCCTATAAAATATTGTCTCCAGGTTTATAATTTTGAATACTAATCGACGCTACTATATCTTGAATTTCTTCATCTTATAAAGTAACGGATGAAGATATGTAATTTATCAACTTATGGGGCATAAATCAGTTTTTTCAGCTATCAATCAAAATTAATTATTTCTTACATAAAGCAGTTTTATTCAGAACGAAGATTTATAAATTGAAGCACTCTTAATTTTAAAAGTTATCAGCTGGGGTAGTATTTTTTAAAAAATTTCATTTTTGTCAAATCAATTCCGTGCCATAAATATTTAGAAATTAAAATATATTGTAAACTAAAAATTATAGTAACTAACTTTAGTATTTGTAATAGATTCCAGTATTTTAAATTTATCGAAGTAATCAATTAACATCAATGAAAAATGAAAGTACTCACCAAAGGACAATACTACGGCATTAAAGATGTAGAAAAATCAATAGATGGTATTGTGCTATCCCAGTACAACTATAAGTCAAATAAACCCACCGATTGGCACTACCACGAGAATCCTTACTTCTGGTATATTCTTAATGGAAATATGATGGATTGCAATAAAAAAGTAAAAACCTTATGTCCAGCAGGAAGCTTGATGTTCACTAATTGGCAAGACCTTCATTATGGTTCTAAACACTCAAAGGATGCTGCTGGGTTTCATCTCGAGTTTGAACACAGTTGGCTTAAACAAAATGGCGTAAACCTATCTATATTTGAGGGTAGCGAGTTAATTCAACACCCTAAAATACATTTCCTTTTCGCTAAAATCTATAAAGAGTTTTTGCAGGATGATGCACTGAGCCATATAACTATTCAATTGTTGTTGTTACAAATTTGTGATGTTCTAAGTGAGTCAAAAGATAGAACCCGTTCTCAAGACGTTCCTATTTGGGTAGAACAGTTAAAGGAACTTATACATTTTGAGCAAGCTGACTTTAGTTTGCAATCCCTCTCAGAACAGCTTGGCGTACATCCGGTTCACATATCAAGGGCTGTACCTAAATATTTTTCCGTTAGTTTAGGTGAATACATAAGGCAACAAAAATTGAAGAAAGCATTACCATTACTACTTGGTACTAGCAAATCACTGACTATAATAGCCTATGAGTCTGGTTTTTCAGACCAAAGTCATTTCAATCGTGTATTTAATGAAGTCTTTAATATGAATCCAAGTACGTATCGGAAAATAGTAAACGGTAAATTATGATGTTAATCTAATACAAGTTTAAGACGTTGTCATCATTTAGTTTAGCGTCTTTATTCACCATTATGCAAAAAACGATTATTATAATATGGTTATGTCTCTTTAGCTTCTACAGCTGCAGCCAAAATATTAAGGAAACTCATTTGGGTAATTATGTTGGGCAATTACCAGATAAAAATGCTTTCAATTTTAAGATAAATCTTGATATTCTGGATAACGAAGAATATGCTTTAGTAATATCAAATTCTAAAGAAATATTCAATAAGACTTTGGCAATTTCAGAAAACGGAAAGTTTGAGTACAACGCTGATGGTTTTGGATTTAGCTTTGAATTGGACCAGGCAAATGAATTTTTAAGAGGCTACATTCATTCAGGAACATTTTACTACTATCTAACACTTCAAAAAAGTGAAGGCTATAGCTATACAGGACAATGGAATGCTTTTATGGTTAATAATGGACTCTATTCTACAGAAATATTCCTTAATGTTGATTTTTATAACAATCAAATAGAAGCCTATCCGTTTTTAGCAGACCAGCGTTTTAGGGGTTTTTATACCAAAGATTTTAAACTCGACGGCAATTTATTGAAGTTTAGAGATTCAAATGTTGGTTTGAATATGACCGCCATTTTTAAAGAGAAATCAGTGGTTTTAAGAATGTATATGTTCGAAAATCTCATTGCAGAAACCACACTTGACTACTATGACGAATACTGGGAACCTGAAGTTCCTGAAACCAGAAATTTGCAAAGTACTGATACGCCCAAAAAATTAAATGATGGCTGGAAGATTGGCTCATTAGAAGATGTACAAATCAATCCAGAACCAATATCTAAAATGATTGACAGCATCAAAAAAAAATCATTGGTCAACATCCACAGCGTCTTGATTTCAAAAGATAACAAACTAGTTTTTGAAACTTATTTTGATGGATTCAATGCAAATATCCCACACGACTTGAGGTCTGCTTCAAAAAGTATTTCGTCGGCTATCATAGGTATTGCTGTGGATGATGGAGTCATTGGAAATGTTGATGAAAATCTATATGATTTCGTTCCTTCAGAATATCAATACACTAAGGATTCGCTTAAGTCTAAAATAAAACTCAAACACCTGTTAACGATGAGTTCTGGATTGGCCGTAAATGAGGAAGCCTCAGAAGACAATTACCAAAGCAATTCCAACGCTTGGTTGAAAACGGTTCTGGAGGCATCAATGGTAAATGAACCGGGAACTTATGCAGATTATGGTTCTGCAAATCCTTTTTTATTAGGCGTGTATTTAAACGAACGTCTTAACATACCACTACAAACCTATATGGATGATAATCTATTTACGCCTTTAGGAATTACAAATTATATCAATTTTACAGATGATAGTGATGACCTTGCTTATTTTGGGGGTGGTATGCTTTTAACACCAAGAGATATGTTGAAGTTTGGTCAATTATACCTAAATAAGGGGCGATGGAACGGGAAGCAAATTATCTCAGAAAATTGGGTAAAAGAATCCTTCGGAAAATATGTGAGACTACAAGACTACCCTGATAAAAATCAATATGGTTATCTCTGGTGGCACGACACTTATGAAGTGAATGGAAAAAAGATTGAATCCATAGAAGCGAGGGGAGCTGGAGGACAATTTATTTTCATAGTGCCAGAGTTGGAATCAGTAGTAGTAATAACAGCAGGAAATTACAGAAACAGGAAAGGCAACCAATCTCGAGAAATCTTTAGAGACTATGTGCTTCCTGCGCTTAAAAATTAAAAGTTATTTTGAAACTTTTACACTTTTTTTACATTTCTGTATAGAGAAAATTAGTGATTTGATTCAAATTAGCATTACACCGTAATAGCTAAAAATTTTAACCCAAGAACTTTAATGAATACAAATTTTGCCTTTTATCCTTTGTTAATTTTAATATTACTTTCGGGTACTGTAAAAAAAGAAAAACCTTCCATTTCTAAATACTGCAATCAAGAGTTGAGGCTACCAAAAGGTATTTTCAAGCAGGAAGGCTACGGCTTTATCTTAGAGATTAAGAAAAAATATGTTGATATTTACGAAGAAGCTGGAGCATACTGTTATCCTTCTAAATCCATATCTATTGAAGAATTTATGCAATCAAGTGAGGTGCAATCCTTTGACGAAGGCGTATTAACCATTGAAAAGGGAATCACTCTTTACACTTATCAGGAACTTAATGCATTGCCAGATGGCTGTAATTCATACGATACTGGTAAAGAAAATCAATTGTACAATTTCAATGTATTGGTAGCCTCATTAAAAGACCATTACGCATTTTTTGATAGTCTCTTCCCCAATTTTGAAAGCGAGGTAGAGAAAGTAAGGCCGCGTTTGAAAGACGATATGAGTGAAGAAGATTTCTTTAAGGTAGTTTATCAGTTGTTGAAGAAATTCAATGACGGTCATACTGAAATTGAAATTCCAGAAAAGCTGAGCAAAAAATTACCAGAGTTGGACGAAGACGATGAGATGTCAGCGTTACGCAAAAAAGTGCGCAAGGATTTTTTGGAAAAGTATGTAGATGAAATTAACGAATATAACAAAGGAGTCATACGCTGGGGAAATATTAATGATAATGTGTTGTATGTGCAGATTAACGGAATGGACTTGACCGCTGATTATGGAATCAACCAAGACCTAAATAGGAATAAATTCTTCAAAAAATATCTTGCTCAAGCAGAAAGAGATTATTCTTACGCAGAAAGTCTAACCAATGGTGTGGCCACACTTTTCAATTCGATTTTAGAAAATAACAAAGCTCAATCCATCATCTTGGACATTCGAATCAACAATGGTGGTTATGACGGTGTAGGACTGGAAATCTTAAGATTTTTTGCAAAGGAACGTACCAAAGTGCTTTCCAAAAAAGCCCGAATTGGCAATGGATTTTCTGCAGAACAAGAAATCTATATTGAGCCTAGCAATAGGACGTTCGATGTTAAAGTGTACGTTCTCACGAGTTGTCAAACGGTAAGTGCTGCTGAGATTATGGCAATGGGTGCAAAAGCACTGCCTAACGCAAAACTAGTAGGTGCTAAAACGCAGGGTACATTATCCGATGCCCTGGAAAAGCAGTTACCTAATGGATGGAATTATACGCTTTCCAATGAGGTATATCTTGATTCCAAAAGCAAATCTTATGAAGGCATAGGTATCCCACCAGACCATCAAATCAATTATCCTTCGGAAGGAAAAGAATTACTCAAACATTTATTGGAAGACCTCAAGAATGGCGATGAAGCTATTGATAACATACTATCTGGTGTATTTTAATATGAAGTTGAAACAAAGGACATATCGTACAATTTTACTTTTAAGCCTGTTGAGTGTGATAGCCAACGCTCAGGAAAAAGACGTAAAATATCTAAACCAAACACCGCCTTCATCACAACCTGAAGTATTTGCACCCGGTATTATTTCAATTGACGAAGAGTACGAATTTGGGTCCGTTTTTAATAAAGCTGGAACCGAGTTTTATTATGCTGTAAATGTCAACGGCAAAGAAGAGATTAGATATTCCAAACTGGTGGGTGACTCTTGGAGTGAACCAGTTACACTACTATCGCATCCACAATATGGTTATAACGACCCCTTTCTATCTCCAGATGAGAAACGACTGTACTTTATATCACAAAGAGCATTGAATGGAAAAGATAAGAAAGAAGATTATGATATCTGGTATGTCGAAAAAACTAATGATGGTTGGTCGGAACCCATAAATGCTGGAACAGAAATAAATACTAAAAAAGATGAATATTATATCTCATTTACCAAAGATGATACTATGTACTTTTCATCAGACAGAGATGGTAAAAGCTTCAATATTTATTATTCCAAATTTTTAGACGGTAAATTTCAAGAACCAGTTCCGCTAGGTGATACTATTAATACTGCGAACTATGAAGCAGATGTTTTTATTGACCCAGGCGAATCGTACATTATTTTCTGTGCAAATTACCCTACTGGTTACGGCCAAGGCGATTTGTATATAAGTTACAGGAACGAGGACGGAACTTGGACAAAGTCTAAAAATATGGACGACCTCATTAACACAGGCAATCACGAGCTTTGTCCGTTTGTGACTAAGGATGGTAAATACTTCTTTTTTACCAGTAATAGAGATATCTATTGGGTAGATTCCAAGATTATTGAAAGTTTCCGATTATAATTATAGGTAATCAGTAGAATGTAACAATCAAAAAATACAACAGTCTTTAAATTAAATACGCTAACTCTTAAACGAAAAATGAAATTTAAACTACTTATTTTAACCCTTTTTCTTACAATCGTTATTTGTTGTAAAGCTCAAGACAGTACGACAGTCAAAAATACCAAAGAAGTATTTGTTCAAGAACAGAATGGATTTGGAAAACCAATTTGGAACTACCTGGGCAATAATTTCGCCACGCTTCATCGTCTTGAAGAGGCTGCCTTCACAAAAAAAATTGATAGTCTAAGGGGCATTTATCTATCGCATTTGAAAGGTTATAAAAATAAGTTGCTAAAAAACACCTATGAAGATGAATTATTAGGGATAAATGCCGCTTTTGATAAATACTTGCTCGAATATCCCCAGCACCATAATTATTTAACTGAGGAAAGTATAGAACTATCAAAAGAAAACCAGGAGCGTTTAAGTGAATACAATAAGAAATTCAACAATCCAACATTGCTTTCCAATCGGGATTTTATCACATACCTTAAATCGCTTATAAATGTTAAATCAAGAAATCGATTGGATAAAGCTATATACAAGGGTAAGGACAATCAACAGCTACTAGCCGATTGGGACGTAATCAATGCTACGTTTTCAAACCCAGAAGTTAATTGCTATTGGAAACAAGATTATCTGTTTAACCATATCAATAATTATGGCATCAAGAATATTGATTTGGTGTATAATGATTTTCTCTCGTCTTGTCAATCACAGGTAGACCTTTCCAAGGTAAAGAGTATTTATGCTGACCATAAAAATGGAAGAGCTTCACACTTAATTAAAGTTTACAAGGAGGTAGATGGCTATGACCTTGAAATGCATTTGTTCTTACCAGACACAAGTGCTTTCAAAGGAAATAGGCCAACCATCGTTTACTTTCACGGCGGCAGTTGGTCAGAAGGCAAACCAGATTGGTTTTTTGGTACTGGAGAAGCTTATGCCAAAGAGGGATGGGTAGCAGCCGCAGTTGAGTATCGCATCAAAGGACGCCACGGCAACTATCCGTTTGAGTCTGTGAAGGATGCCAAGTCGGCTATTCGTTGGCTTCGAAAGAATGCTGAACAATATAATATAGACCCTAATAAAATTATAGCTACTGGAAACTCTGCAGGTGGACATTTGGCTATCGCTACAACATTGGTAGAAGGTTGGAATGAGGTCAGTGATGATATGAATACCAATCCTAGTCCTAATGTTGTTATAGCTAATTCAGCCGTTTATGATTTAACGGTTGAAAATTCAAAATGGATTGTTGAGGATAAAGAAGATAAGGAAGTTGTAAAGGAAATTTCGCCAAATAGTCTGGTAGCCAAAACACCAACTAAATATCTACTTATACACGGTGAAAACGATAGAAGATGTACCTACGAATCAGCACAATATTTCTATGATAAAATGAAGGCATTAGGAAATGATGTTCAGCTACATAAGATTGAAGGAGCCAATCATTTTATTTGGTTTGGCAGACACGCAGGGCAAGTTTACAATATCACCTCAAACTATATTAATCAATTAGGTTTTGAATAGGAACTAAAAATGATATTCCAAACAAAAGACGTACGTAAATTTTAATCTGAAATAGTTTTTAAATGTTTCAAAATAGGAAAAAAAATAAGATTAACACTTAAATTACATTTAGTAATAATAGTATTGCTCTGTAATGGTTGTAAAAGTAAACAGTCTTCTTCTGAAGATTTGTTACTTAAATCGATAGATAGTATTATGCAGGTACATAACATTCCTGCTGCATCATTTGGCGTCATTCAGAACGGAAAAATCCAAATGGCTCAAGCACTTGGAAGAATACGGTTTGATGACTCAATTAAAGCTAATGAAGATGATTTATTTCATATCGGTTCTAACACAAAGTCCATTACGTCTTGGATAGCGGGGCGGTTGGTTTTACAAGATAAAATAGATTGGGATACTAAGTTTTTCGAAATAATACCAGAATTGAAAGAATATGCTCTGCCAGATTATTATGATATGACCCTACAAGATTTGTTAAGTCATAAAACGGGTATCACATCTTTTAAAAATCGCAACCAATGGCCTACAATCGAAAATGCGAATCAAAAGTATAAACCACAAAATCAAGAAGAAACACGTTTGGCAATTATTAAGCAAGCCTTACAGGCAAAACCAGTAAAATTAGACAGTGTAAATCCAAACCACTATTCCAATATGGGCTATATATGTGCAGCCTTAATGTTAGAGAGAACATCAGGTAAGTCTTGGGAGAATCTTTTATATGAATTAAATAAAGACTTTGGTCTTAACTTTAAAACTGGATGGCCGAAATATCACGGTTTAAATCAACCAAAAGGTCATATGAAAGCCTTGAAAGACACTTTGTCAACTGAAAGAGTATTTGGATTGATTCCTGAGCGCCTTGAGAACAACGAATTTTGGCAAGACTATGTATTCGTATGTCGTCCTTCCGGAGACCTATCAGTAAACGTATCAGATTTTTTAAAATTTCTTGATGTGGTAATAAACGCTAAGTTGTTTAAAGATGAGACAAATGAAAAACTTGCTAAACATATTCTAAACAACCAGATGGGATGGGGCAAACACTATCAATATAATTCCAATTATTATGATGCTGCAGGTAGCTTGGTGACTTTTAATTCTATTGCTGCTATCATAGAAAGTGAAAAAATGGGAGTTGTAGTAATGGTCAATTCAGGAGAAAGTGAAGCATCAAAAGGAATGTTCAAAATAAAGAGGCTCTTAGAAGAACATTTTTTAGATAACCCGTAACGACAAATCGTAGAGCATAGAAAATAGAAAATCCTCATTTCGCGCTAATGATTTACAAGTGCGCGGTTGAAATTGTAGATTTAAGTTTGTTTCTCTTCTAGTTTATAGCCCTTAGCGTAAATATTTACAATTGCAATACTTGAATCTTGCTTCAATTTTTGCCTTAGCTTGCTTATAAAGACATCCAAGCTTCTACCAACGATAACACCATCATCATTCCATATTTTTTGGTCCAATTCCTTTCTTTCTACAACCTTATTCTTATTGTTTATAAACAACCTCAAAATATCGACTTCTTTTCCAGTAAGTTTAGTTTTTTTGCCTTCTATGGAAATAAATTGCTCATTTTCATTAAATATAGACTGGCCGATTTTATAGATTCCATTATTATTAATGGTATTGTTTTCTTTTTGTGGTCTCGGACTATTTCTTGATTTGACAGTCCCTATTATCACCAGTAAAATTCCAACGGTAGACAGCCCAAGTCTTACAGGATTACGGTGTATAAAACTTTTTGCAGGTTCATTAAATTTAATGCTTAAGAAGTAACAATTCTTATCTAAGTTCCGGTCTCTACAAGGTACTATCTCTTCTTGATTTGATTGAATCACAGCGTATCCGAATACAATTTGTTCATTTGTACACTCTATGACATTGACAATATAATCCTGATTGACATTATGCTGTTCAAAAACTCTGTTAACTATTTTTACTATCGAATCTGGTTTAAAAGCGAAAGTATTCTCAAAGCGCAATTCAAATTCATTTTGAGTTATAGTTCTTACTGGTAATACCCGTGAGGTCTCATCCCCTACGTTGAGGAGAATCTCGTGCCCAACTTTTCTAAATACAATAATTTCTTTCCCTTGTTCAAACAGGGTTGGTTTATTTGAAATAAATGAAGTTAGCAAGACAAAAACACAAAGCAGTAAGCCAGTAGATATTAGAATGTGATGTTTAAATTTCATACACAAAAATAAGAATTTTGAGTATCTATCTATTTTGTTGCGTTTTTTAACATCTGCTCTAAATCTCTGACTGTTAGTGTTTATGTAAGAATTTACAATTTGGTTACATTCTATTTACAGGCTGTTTAGACATTTTTCATCATTCTATTTATTTTTTTGAATCTAAAATCAGTCTTAGAAAAGTACTTCTAATTCCGCAATCAAAAAGTTAGGTTAGGATGCCCAAAAGATAGAACTATGAAAACACTGTCTCTACTTGTAACATTATTTATAATCAGTAGCTGTGCTTCTCGATACATCAAAACAGAGACAGGATTACAGTATGTAATTCTAAAGAAAGGAAAAGGTGATAAAGCCGAAATTGGAGATGAAATTCTATTATATGAAACTACTTCTTATAGAAATGGAACGGTATTGTATTCGAATGAGAATTCTGGAAATCCAATTAAAATAAAAATCGGAGCTGGTCAAGTTACCAATGCTGTTGACGAAGGCCTTCAAGGAATGCGACCTAGAGAAATACGCAAACTTATTGCACCACCAGATTTGGTAAAACGAACCTTCTACCCAGAAAATGTTTCCCCTGATTCAACCTTGGTAATAAAATTGAGATTTTACAAGAACTTATCACGATGAAGATAATCATTCTATTTATTATAATAATCTATAGCCATCTAAATGTTTTTTCTCAACACGAAAAGATTACAGATGATTGGGCAACCATCAGTATAAATGATAAAAACCTTGGAACGATTAAATATCACATTCACAAGAATAAAATCAATACCAAGAAGCCTTTGATAGTTTATTTAGAAGGTTCAGGAAATTTTCCATTGTATTGGTTGAATCCTAACGGAAGGTACTCAACAAGTACCACGCTTAATTTCAAAGAATTGAGCAATGACTATCATATTATTCTCATAAGTAAACCAAATACGCCTTTTGTAGACAGTATTAGCATAGCACCATCTGGAAGAAAATATTACCCTGTAAACAATGAGTTTAGACAAAGATATAGCCTTGATTGGCGCACAGATTCAGCAAGCAATGTAATTAATCATATACTGTCTCAAAATAATCTAGAGGTAGATAAAACTAAAATCATAGTTTGGGGGCATTCAGAAGGTTCACAGGTAGCCCCAGCAGTTGCGGTAAGAAATGAATCAGTTACCCACGTTGTTTCGATGATGAGTAATTCATTGAATCAATTCTATGACTTCATTATTAATCAAAGACTGCTCGCAGAAAAGGGAGAACTTTCGAATGAGAAAGCCCAGAAGAGTATTGATTCACTCTACACAGAATACGAAAAGATATTCGATGACCCTAAGGCGGTTGATAAAGAGTGGTTTGGTGAGACCTATTACAAATGGAGCAGTTTTGCGCTAAATCCACCATTAGAGAATATGTTGAAGCTAGATATACCTATTCTGTATATAGCTGGTGGCGCTGATGATAATCAGAATATAATCAATATGGATTATGCTAAATTGGAGTTTTTAAGGAAAGGGAAAACCAATCTTACTTATAAAGTTTATCCTAAGTATGACCATTATTTTATGGAAACTAAGACCGATTCCTCAGGAAAGAAAGAATGGATTGACCATTTAGGTGAAGTCAATGATTTTGTATTGAACTGGATAGATAAAAATGACTAAAGAAAACAAAGAAACGCCATGAAAAAAAATGCATTCAATACGATAATACTATTTGGTTTAGCCTTGTCATTAGTTTCTTGTAATGGGCAAGCCAAAAAAGAGGAATCTAAAAAAACAACTTCCCCTACGGAAATACAATCCTTTGAACCCCCAAAATTAGTAAGAACCCAAAATTCGCAAAAAAGCGATAATGTTCGAAGTATCTTGGAAGATAGAAAAGGCAACTTGTGGATAGGAACAACAGCCGAAGGCATCTATAAATTTGACGGTAAATCGTTTCAACAATACACAAAACGAGATGGCCTTCCAAGTAACTATATATTCTCTATTATTGAAGCGAAAGATGGGAAAATTTGGATAGGTACAGAAAACGGCGTTTCGGTTTACGAAAACGAAACATTCACAGATGTATTTATCACTGAACCTGTTAATAGTAATCACAGCAAGTTGTATGTATTTAACATAGTTCAGGACAGTAAAGAGAAGATTTGGCTTGCAACAGTAGAAGGCATATTTGTTTACGATGGGAAGGCTTTTTCGCCTTTTTCAGTCAATGAAGGTTCGTTAGGGTTTATGAGTAAGAAAAATAATGTAGAATACATTCTTGAAGATTCGACAGGCAATATTTGGTTTGGCGGTAGAAATAATAAAGGTGTATTTCGTTACGATGGTAAGTCAATAACCAATTATCCGCTCGATGTACTGGAAGGTCACGATTGGGCTTGGCCTCAATTAGAAGATAGTCAAGGTAATATATGGTTCAGCAATTGGGGAGGCGTATATCGTTTTGACGGAAAATCAATGAAAAGCTACACCAAGAAGGATGGTTTGTTCGATGGAGCGGTGACCACAATCATTGAGGATGATAATGGAAGTCTCTGGTTTGGTGGTCAGGGAATTAGTGTCTATGATGGTAAATCATTCAGCTATCCAAAATTTAAGAATGGTACAATAGAAAATGCTGTGTCCACAATAAAGCAAGATTCAAAAGGGAATATCTGGGTGGGAACAAGAAATACTGGTTTACACAGAATAAAAGGGAATACTATCTCTGAATATTCAAACAGCAAACCATCATTTTCAATAGCACCAGAATAAAATATGACCTGTATTGTAGCAATACTAAAAACGATAAAACCTATGCTTTTCAAAAAACTCTTATTATTAATTATTGTATTTTCTTCGCTATCTGGATATGCTCAGAAAAAACAAATTGAATTTGAATCTAACGGCAGAAGTCAAGCTGAAACTCAACAGAACCCATTTAAAAAATTTATTGGTGAATGGACGCTCAAAAACGATGACTGGACACACAATTGGGGAGGCGACACTGAAACCATAAAAATTCCTAACCATCATACAGTTAACCAAGAAATTAACACTAATCATAGTTTACTTTCTATTATCGATGGACCTGAACCCAACGGTCATATTTTTTGGACATATAATTCAAATACTAAGGAGGTTCATCATCTATCAAGTTTTGGAAGTATTAGGATTGGTAACGGAAGTGGAACAATTAATGACAAAGGAGATGTTACTTTAAAACTTCAGTTCGAAGGAGAACAAGAAGGCACCTACAGGATTTACAACTATAAATGGATAAACAATGATGAGTATCATATGAAATCTGTTCAGTACAATGAGAATGACGAGCTTACAGGTCTATTTTACGAAGGTGTTTTTATTCGCATTAAAACAGATAAGGAAATAGAAGTAAGAGAAGAAATAGAAGAAATTTTAGGGGTACTTGACAATAATGAGATATCTATTGAAGAGCAACTCAAGGTTTATAGTGAAAACGTTGTTCATATGGCACCTGATACTGCGATTATCAACGGAAAACAACAATTGAAAACCTATTTAGAAAAACAAAGAGATATTGGGATACCCGAAATGTTTCATAAAATAATAGATTTAGAAATATTAGGAGACACAATAGTGATGCAAGGTGAAGTAAGTGGTGACTTTTATATCAATAATCAAAAAGAACCTATCAGTTTCAAAACAAAAAACCTATTTATTTTTGGTAGAGAAATTGGTGAACTAAAAATTAAAAAAATCATCTACAATTTCTCACCTGTTGAGTAAAAAAATTTTTATTTAATACTCATTTAACTGATTAAATTTCTCTATTTCTTCAACTATTAAGTTCGATATTTTTTCTGTACGCTCTACAACAAGCCAAATATTCAATTTAATATTTGGCTTTTTTAATTGACTTATCCGGTTTAAACGAACGTATCAACTTAGAAATAGTTTACATTTTGTCCCAAATGAGAAATAACTACCAGAGTATATATTCATCCGTTTTGCAACATAGTTTATTTAAGCTATTGATTTTTTGGCTCTAAGGAATCAGAACGTCAAAAATTAATCAGTTGATGCTTAATGATTTTATTAAGTATTTCTGTAAAAGAAATCTGAGTAATATGCTTAGCACAAAATATATCTAACATCTTCTCTTCAATATTGTCTACGGACGTTATAATTGTTTAGTATTCAGTCATCTAAATCCAAAAAAAAATCGTATTTTATATTGAGCGCAAGTATACCAAATATAAAGAGCACAGTAACACTGATTGTGCGGTACAGTTTCACACTAATTAAATAAATGTTAACATGAAAGATCGGCATAAAAATAACCAGCGCACAGGAAAACTAAATGGTTTCGAAGAAGAATATTTTTCAGAAATATTTAACTCTAGTCCTGCGGCGAAAGCTCTATCAGAGTATGAAAGTGGCGTCATTTTAGATGTTAACGAATCCTGGGAGAAATTTACAGGTCACAATCGTTCAGAGGTACTTGGTAAAACAGGCATAGAACTAAACATTATAAATCCAGCACATTTAGAAAATCTGCAAGAGATGCTCAGCGAGTCGGTTTTGATAAGGTCATACAGAATAGAAATCAATCGCAAAAGTAACGAGAAAGCCTATGGGCTTGCAACGTTTCAATTATTGGAAAATGAGAATTCCAAGTTGGTACTAACCTCTATTGTTGATATAAGCGATCTCGTAAAATCTACCAAAGAGCTTAAGGTATTAACAAATTTTTCAGATCGTCTTTTAGAAAGCGTTTATGAGGCCGTTTTTATACTCGACAAAGATCTAAAGTGTATAAGAATCAATAAAGCTTTCAAAGAATTAACTGGCTATACAGAAAAAGACGTAATTAATAAAAAAGCACCTTTCCCACATTGGCCACCAGAAGAATATGATAACATTAAAGAATACTTTTCAATATTTTTAGCAGGTGAGCTAAGTAGAGACCAACTTACCTTTAAAAGAGTTGACGGAGAGCGCTTTCAGGTTCGTATTTCTACAACCGAAATCTTAGATGAAAATAATGAACTTTTAGGTTATGCCTCAACAGCTGTTGATATTTCTGAACAAGTTAAGCATCAAAATTCTTTGATCGCTAAATCAATAAAAGCTAGGGAAAAAAAGAATTCCATCTTAGAATTACTTAATCTAAAAGACGAAAATTTTGATGAGTTTTTAAAGGCGGTGACCAAAATCTCAGCTAATGTACTAGAAGTAAATCGCGTTAGTGTTTGGAAATTTAGTGATGATAAAACTAAAATAAAATGTCTAAAAGCATACCATTCGGAAGAAGAGGAATTTTTAAACCATGATGTTCTAAAGACAGAAAATTACCCTAACTATTTTGATGAATTGCATGAACAGAAAATAATATCGGTATATGATATTGCTACAGATAATGTCATCAACAAAGATTATAAAGCGCAATATCTAAATAAATTTAATATAAAGTCAATGCTCGATGCTTTCATTATGGGAACGGAACAGCCTTTTGGCGTCATATGTTTTGAACAAATAGGACAAAAAAGACAATGGAGTCCTGAAGATGAACAATTTGTAACTACAATTGCAAGTGTTATTTCTCTAGCCTTAGAGCACAACCAGCGCAGAAAAGTTCAACAAGAACTTGAGCATACAAACAAAAAATTAACATCGTCTTTAGCAGAACTTAACAAACTAAAACAAGATTTAGAACACCAAAATGTGTATTTAAGGGAAGAGATTGATTTGGTCTTCAATTATGAAGAAATGGTTTATGGCAGTGCAATATTTAGTAATGTACTAACAGAAGTAGAACGTGTAGCAAACACAGACGCTACAGTCTTTCTGTATGGTGAAACAGGCACAGGTAAAGAATTAATTGCAAGAGCTATTCATAATAATAGTGATAGAAAACAAAAGCCATTAATAAAGGTAAACTGTGCCGCAATACCAAGCGAATTAATTGAGAGTGAATTATTTGGACATAAAAAGGGATCTTTTACAGGTGCATTTAGTGATAAGATGGGAAAATTTATGCTTGCAGATGGTGGTACACTTTTCTTAGATGAAATAGGAGAATTACCTTTAGAAATGCAGCCAAAACTACTTAGAGCTATACAAGATTTTGAGATAGAGCCTATAGGAGATTCAAAGGTCCATAAGGTTGACATAAGGATAATCACAGCTACCAACAGAAACTTAAAAGACGAAGTAAAAAATAAGCGGTTTAGAGAAGACTTATATTACAGAATTAATGTATTTCCTATTCATGTACCGCCTTTAAGAGAGCGCCAAGAGGATATACCTATTTTAATAGAGCATTTTGTCAACAAGTTCTGTAAGAAGTACGGAAAAGATATTAAACTTATTTCGCAAGAAACCAGAGATGCCCTCTACAATTATGATTGGCCTGGTAACATAAGAGAATTAGAAAACCTTATAGAACGTTCAGTGATTTTAAGTAACAAGAGCTCCCTATTTGTGCCAGGATTTATTACCTCAGATAATGAAAGTCCAATAGATTTAACGGCACTAAGCCTCAATGAGGTACAACGGTTACACATTAAACAAACATTAAAAAAATGTAATTGGAAAATAGATGGTCCAAATGGTGCAGCAGAGGTTTTAGATATAAAGCCGAGTACACTTAGGGATAGGATGAAAAAGCTGGGAGTCACTAAATCCTAAAATCTTAATCACGGTATTTCGTAAATAGTATTTTACAGCAACAAAAGCCCACGACACATCGTGGGCTTTGTTTTGTGATCAAAAAAAATAAACATCTGTAAATCAGTTGATTATTAACTTTTAATTGTTAAAATTTTATTATTGGCACAGCATTGGCAATAGAGACTACAAACAAATTATTTATACGTGCCAATTACAACAATATATGATTTTGAAACCGTGAGACTATGGATCGATGAAGGGGTTCTGTTTTGTCAATTTTTAAATACAAGCATGAGTTATAAATTGATGGAAAAGGATGTTGTCAATTATCTAAAAACCATACAACAACTTACTGAGGGCAGAAGTGTTCCTATGGTAGTAGATCTGAGAAACGTAGTAGGAAGTTTTTCCGTAGAAGCGGTTAAATTAATTAGCAACAATGAAGCCTTTCAACAAAATACAAAACGCCAAGCATTTGTAATAAATACACTACAGAGTAAACTGCTGGTGCTCGCTTTTAAAAGAATTTATGAACCTCACAAACCATTTAGAATTTTTGAAGATGTAAATAAAGCAATGGAGTATTGTGCAGAGGATAATGATATAGGAAAATGAAAGTACAAAAACTTGAAAAAATAAAATTCGAAGAAATTAGTCTTGAGGTTTTAAAGGTGCTAGGGTCGCATTTAACATTTACCATTACAGATAATGTTGGTCGTGTAATTTATGCAAACGATAACTACTGCAATCTTATCGGTAAACCAAAAAATTCTATTCTTGGGTACGGAAACGATATTTTAAAGTCTCATCTGAGTACTGATAAGGTATATAAAGAATTGTGGAGTGCCATAAATAACGGTCATTCTTGGAAGGGTGTTTTATGCCATAAATCTAAGGATTCTAAGAATCTTTGGTTAGAAACGGCACTATATCCTATGCAGTCCCAAAACGATAATCAGAAATATATTTCTATTTACGAAAATATTACAGACTATTACGAGCTTCAAAATATTTCTGACACAAGAGTAAGGGAAAATAGAGTCGCAATTAAAAATATTAGTGACATAACTATTGCCATCAATAGTAGGGCAAAAATCTTAAGAGCAACAGATAACGAAATAAGTAAAGACTACGATAGTATTGTGGGATCTTACGTATATGATTTCTTGGATAAGGATTATCACGATGCTATCAGGTCTAAAATAAAAGAAGTCTTTTCTAATAAAATGCCTTTAGATTTTCAATTTACATCTTGCGCCAGTAGTTCTGGTAGTCAGCTTTACATTTCAGATATAGAACCCGTATTTAATAAGTCTGGCGAAGTTACGCATGCTAATATCACTACAGAGGTAAAAACAAAAGATGTAAGAATTTTGAAGCGACTTAAGGACATCGAAACCAAATATAAAGCTGTTTTAAAGTCGTGTGAGTTTGGTATCATCATTGTCACTGATGAAGATGGTACTATAAAAGAATGGAATAAGGGTGCACAGCTAGCATTTGGTTATACAGAATCAGAGGTTATAGGTAGGTCTTTGACTATGCTCATTTCAAAAAAGTATCTAGAAGAAGGCATAAAAGAACTCTTAAAAATTAAAGAAACCACAGGTGGTCATACAAGAGGTGAAACCACTGAACTAGTTGGGTTTAAAAAAAATGGTGAAGAGTTTCCGGTCGAACTGACTATTCACGAATGGTACTGTGGCAAGGATCGTTATTTCTCTGCTATAATGCTCGATGTTTCTAAGCGAAAAAAGCTAGAAAAACGATTAATACAAAAAACACAAGATCTAGAGTTGTTTTTATACCGTTCTGCACACGATTTAAAAGCACCTATATCCTCTGCAGAAGGCCTAATTGGGTTAATAAAACATGAAGATATAGATGACAGTACCAAAGAGCTTTTAGAAATGCTCAGCACTACATTAGACCAAGGAAAACTTTTATTTGATAATCTCGCCTTTGCTGCCTCTATTTCTGAAAAGAAAAATGAACTTAACATCATAGACTTTGAAAAGGAAATTAACAAAGTATTAAAAATGTTAAGCGGGCTAGATAATTACGAGCATATCGATTTTCACATTGAAATTGAGCAGACCAAAAGATTTTTATCAAACAGAGAATTGTTTTGTTCAATATTACAGAACCTCATTCAAAATGCCATCATTTACAGTAAAGTACCAAGTGATGATTTTTGTCCCAAAATTAATATCGATGTAAAACAGATAAGTAATCAGGTACAACTAATCGTATCAGACAATGGCGTTGGTATAAGTGATAAAAATAAAGATAAAGTTTTTGATATATACTATAGAGCCAGTAACGAAGGTAAACAGGGTACTGGACTTGGTCTATATATCGTAAAATGTATTGTTGAAGACTTGCAAGGCTCTATTTCAGTAGATAGCCAATTAGGTGTCGGTACAACTTTTAAAATAGCAATCCCAAATCAAAAAAAATAAAACCGAAATGATTAGAAACGTTATGATAGTAGACGATAATAAAATCGATCTATTTGTCACAAAAAAAATTATTGAAAAATATAATCCAGAGATAAAAACCAGAAGTTTTACTAATGGTGATTCTGCACTTTACTTTCTTGAATTGTGCCATAAAGACTGTGGGTCTGATGTGTTGGCTGTACCAGAACTGATACTAGTGGATATAAATATGCCACAAATGGATGGTTTTGAATTTTTAGAAAAGGTAGAAAGGCAATTTAATGGACAAAGCACAAAATTTAAAATTTATATGTTAACCTCATCATTGTATGCAGAAGACATATCCAAAGCAAAAAATAATACGCTATGTGCTGGTTACTTGTGTAAACCATTAACAGTAGAAAAGTTTGCTAAGGTGTACGAAGAACACTTGAGCAACATGCAGTATAAGAAAACATCTTGAAGAAAACTTTAGATATGACAAAAAAAACTACCATAGTAATAATGCTCTTGCTATTATTTCAAGAGCAGGTTTTGGCGCAAATAAGTAATCTCGGCGATTTTAAAATTTTTTCAGGTACAGATGTAAGCTTCACGTCTAGTTATGAGAACTCAGGGAATCATAATTCTGACGGTAATCTTTATCTCAGTTCAAATTTTGTAAATAATGGTACTACGACTGCAAATAATGGGACAACATTTTTTAAGAGTATTACCAACGATAATCAAGAAATTACAGGGTCAACAAATCAAATCAACTTTTACAATCTAGAGGTTGATATGACATCACCATCAGCAAAAGGATTGTCTATTGCAGATGCAATAGGATTACATCTTGGGAATTCTCTACATATTAAAAATGGTGATTTAAGACTTTTGGGTGAGTCACAACTAATTCAGGTTAACTCAGGATTAGACATCAACACCATTGGATCTGGAAAATTACTTATAGATCAACAAGGTGATAGTTCGGTTCACAGATTTAATTATTGGTCTTCACCAGTTAATCGCACAGGAGATTTCTCTATTTCTACGTGTGTTTTTGATGGTACAGATGCCAGCCTAAATCCATTCAGTCCACAACCTGTGGGTTTTAACAATGGATTTCCTTATAATGGTTTACCATCTGTTACCGATGGCAGCGGAAATGTTACTACACCACTTACCATTAACAAATATTGGCTTTACACATACGCTATGGGTAACGGAACGTATGCAGATTGGTTGTCTATAGATGAAAATTCAGCCCTCAGCCCAGGACAAGGGTTTACAATGAAAGGTACTGGTGCATCTTCATCTCAACAGAATTACGTGTTTTATGGTGATGCAAACAATGGTGATTACAGTTTTAGTATAAACTCTGGTGAAAGTGCTTTATTAGGCAATCCGTATCCATCAGCATTAGATGCTCAGCAATTTTTAACTGACAATGCTAGTGTTGTTGATGCGCTTTACTTTTGGGTAGATGGAGGGTCTAACTCACATTATTTAACGGATTATTTGGGTGGCTATGCTGTAAGAAACCTCACAGGTGGTGTAACACCATCTGTAGCATCGTCTTTAATAAGCGGAATCGGTAATTCAGGGACAGTAACAGCTCCTTCTCAATACGTATCCGTAGGTCAGGGCTTTTTTGTTCAAGCTTCAAACTCTGGTACGATTCAGTTTAATAATGCCCAAAGAATTTTTAAAACCGAAAGCGCTTCTGAAACCACATTCTATCGAAATAGCGAGAGTACGACCAATACAAATAAATACATAAGAATTGGTTACGAAGATCCTGAAGGTTTTCATAGACAATTATTATTGGGCTTCATGCCCAACTCACAAGCAAACGAGAATTACAACCATGGTTATGATGCTCTAATAAATGGATTAAGGGAAGATGATTTATTCTTTGTAATAGAAGATAATATAAACAGTCCATTTGCCATTCAAGGTGTTGGAGATTTTAACGAGCAAATGGAATTTGATCTTGCACTAAAAGTTTCCGAAACAGGTACTCACAGTATAATGATAGATGCTCTTGAGAACTTTGATCATCCTATATTTCTGCGAGACAATTATACGAATACCGAATACGATTTAACAAACGCTAATTATGAATTTAATCCGCAACAAGGGGATTTCTATAATCGCTATTCACTGGCTTTTCTGCCAATGAGTGCTTTAGGTTTAGAAGAGAATACTATGTCTAAACCCAAAGTGTACTATAATGGTGTAGATGCAATTGAAATTTATAATTACCAACAAACAACTATCGATAAAATAGAGATTTATAATACACTAGGACAATTGGTTTTAACAAAGGTAAATGGTATAAATGATAAAGAAAGGATTAGCATTCCGTTTACCGAAAGTAAAGGCGTTTATGTCATTTTATTAAAAACAGAAAATACCCAAATAACTACAAAAATTTTAACCTACTAATTATGAAAAAGTTTAATTCTAAACTAATTTTAATCAAATGTTTGGTTTTGATGTTAACCAGTTATAGTGCTATGGCACAAGTTGGTATCGGAACTTTAACCCCAGATGCATCTTCGATGCTTGATATTAATTCTACATCAAAAGGATTACTAGCACCAAGAATGACTAGTGTTCAACGATTGGCTATTACAAGCCCTGCAAACGGCTTATTGGTATTTGATACTACAGACAATGCCTTCTATTTCTATGATGCCAGTCAATGGACTAAAATTGATTCTAAAGTCAGAAATAATCATAAATTAATTAAATCTGTCACCGACTTGAGTGATGAGCTAACCAATGGTGGAGGTACAGAGTATCTCTTAGATGAAAACACCTTCTATGAAATAAATGGAATTATAAATTTAGCTTATCCTATAAATCTTAATAATGCCTTTGTATCTGGTATGGACACGTATGAGGACGTCTTAGTTAAAACCGGTGGAACCATGTTTTCTAGTACAAAAGGTGGTGTGATAAAGAACGTAACCCTTTCTGCTCCTGGCGGGACGGTTTTTGCACTTAATGGAACAACTTCTGAAAATCTAATTGTAAGAGATGCTGTTATTGCAAATTCTAATGCAGTTGGTACTATTTCTGGTTTCAAAATGGTATTTTTTAGTATCGTTCAATTTCTAAATAATTCTGATGGGCTTACATATACGGATATTACTGATCTTTTAATTAGTAATACAGGATGGCAATCCAGTAATTCTGGAACTTATGAAACGTACACAGGTACTTTTGAATTTATTCAAAAGCAAGGCGGTTTTATGGTTTTGAATGGAGCTGCTTCGGGTATAGACGTAAGTAGTAATCCAACCGTATTAAATGCTGTTTTATCAGATGTCAGTTTTTCGGGTGCGAGTACGCAGTATGTTGATGGGTATACCGTAGGGTCATATACAGGATATAACTTTAATAATGCATGGAACGTAAACTGTCCTGGTATACCAGTTGAATCAGATGAAGTTAGTGGTGGTAATATTTATTATGACGGTACTATTACAACAGGTTTTGTTCAAACTATTACAAATAATAGTCCATTAAATTTGAGTGGAAACGGTAACTCTAATACCACGACCTTGGTAAATGATTTAAGAACGATGTCAACCCAAGACAACAGAATAACCTATACGGGTAAAGAAACGAGAACATTTCAAGTAAATGCAGCTTTATCCATTAGAGGTAACTCTGGTGTTGGTGATTTTTATGCCTTTTTCATCAGAAAAAATGGTTCAAACACATTAACTGAGACTAATACACTAATGCGTGTAAATAATACGTCCGATATATCTAGTAATTCAATATCAGGAACTGTTGAGCTCGCGCCAAATGATTACATCGAAATTTGGGGACAAAGACTTACGGGATCGGGAACAACATCCATAACAGTATTTTCTTTGAATTTGAGTATCAAATAAACTTACTTAAATTGATTGTAGAGGGATAATATAGATATTCTTACAGCAATTTTAAATTTTGTGTTAGTTATAAAGCTCCATTTTTGGAGCTTTATTTTTTATCAATAGTATTGATGCCTATTAAAAAAAGTTTGTTGCTCTTATGTTTATCATGGTGTAGATAACAAAAAGAATGACTAAAATCATACTAAATTTAGATAATGATTATTAAATTTAGTTATGAGAAATATATTATTACTTACTGATTTTTCAGATAATTCTGTTAATGCTTTACGCTACGCTTTAAAGTTGTTTAGCGGTACTACTTGCAATTTTATCGTATTACATGTTGAAGTTGCCAATACCTTTTTAACGGATGATTTAATGGCAAGTGGAAATAAAAGTATTTACGATTCACTGGTTAAAAAGCCTAAGAGCAGATTAAAAAAAATTGTTACAGATTTAGAAGCATTATCTAATCATGAAGATTATAAATTTGAAATGCTTATTGATCATGATGTATTTATAGATTCAATTAATCAGGTAGTAGCATCTAGAGCCATTGACTTAATTGTTATGGGAACCAATGGTGTTACAGGTGCTAAAGAAGTAATTTTTGGCAGTAATACTATAAATGTTATTAGAAAGGTTGCTTGCTCTACACTAGCTATTCCCGAGGATTTTGAATATGCCTTACCAAAAGAAATTTTATTACCGTTAGATTTGAATAATTCTCTTAGTAGTGATGCGTTTTTAAATCTCTTGACCTTTGCAAAAAAGCACTCTAAAAAATTGCATATTTTAAGGATAAAACCAAACAATGAAGTTTCAACAGAGGAACTTAAAGATCAAAAACACATTGAAACCTATCTAAGCAGTTTTAGCTACGAATATCATGTTGTTAACGATGCGTCTATGGATCATGTCGTAAACTCTTATACACAAACACATAGTATAAATTTAATTGCTTTATTGGTTCAGAAAGAAAGTCTTTTCGAAAGGTTCTTTACCGGTTCATCAACAACAGAGATTAGTAAAAAACTAAGAGCCCCTTTGTTAGTCTTTCATCTTTAAATAATAGTTATTTTGAATTTAGAAGAAAATACTATTCATAATAAAAACACGTGGTTTCATAAATACCAGGCATATTTAGGGGAATTTGTGTATGGAGGTATTGATGGAGCTGTAACTACTTTTGCTGTAGTTTGTGGTGCAGTGGGTGCTGGTTTAGACAATACAATCATCATAATTTTGGGCTTTGCTAATTTATTGGCAGATGGTTTTGCCATGTCTGTTGGTGCTTATCTTTCATCTAAATCCGTAAAAGATAATTACAATAAACATAAAGCGATTGAGTATTGGGAAGTAGAAAATGTTCCTCATTTAGAGCGAAAAGAAGTTGAAGATATTTATAGAGCAAAAGGCTTTGAGGGTGAGCTTTTACAACAAGTTGTTGATACTATTACAGCAGATAAAGATCGTTGGGTAGACGTTATGATGAAAGATGAGTTAATGATGTCTGAAGAGACCAAGTCGCCTTTAATGATGGGATTTGTAACGTATGTGTCTTTTATTTTTATAGGCTTAATTCCGTTGTTAATCTACGTTTGGGATTACTTTAGTACGTTTTCAGGAAATCTTTTTCTTTGGACGAGCATCTTTACCTCAATAGCTTTTATAGTGATAGGTTTTTTAAAAACCTATGTTACTGAGACCAGTAAGCTAAAGGGTATTTCAGAAACCTTAATTCTTGGTGCTTTAGCTGCAGTGGTTTCGTATTACGTTGGGGATATTTTAGAAGGTTTAATTCTAAAAAGCTAACGTTTTAGCTTATTTTCTTTTGTTTGCTTAATGCAATTGGGTTTAATAGCTGCTCAGCTTCTAAGGCTTCAATCATTAATTCTATATAATCATTTACAGTTTTGTCTATAGATTGAGGATCTACAATGTTAATAGAGCCTTTCCACAGTAATTCTCTTTCTTTGGTTGGGCAGATACAGAACACAGAGGTTTCTGCATGATATACTGTATATTCTTCATAATACTCAGGATTGTAAAAACTATCCTGATATCTTAAATAATCTTCTTTAAATTTTATAAAGGTTTCATCGTATACATCAAAGTTTTTGGTATATGCTATTTTATCTTCAGAGCCTACTACTTTTGAAAAAATGATAGTGTCAAACCCACTTTGTAAAAGCTGTTGTTCTAAACTGTCTAATTCATCTTGGTTCAGTTTTTCAGTTTTAAAGGATTTAGGAAAAACTTCAAAACTTGTGTAAGCATCTGTACCTCGCATTAAGAATTCTTCTTTGAGTTTATTCTCAAATTTTTGCTTGGCCTCAATATTAGATGTAATGCCAACAACTAAAACTTTAGAAGGAGCATAGGATTCTATTTCTGGATTTTTCCAGCTATCGGTTAGTTGCGTTGAGGTACAGCTACTTACAAGTGCTGCTAAAAGTAGAATGATCAGCGTTTTCATAATGGTCTATTTCTTATCTAATAATCGGTTTTGCTTACCTTCTTTCATAACCATTTTTATAAGGTTAAAAAGTTTAGCTTTTGTGATTCTGTAGCGTTTTCTAAACTCTTCTACAAGCTCAGTAAGATTGCGATGTTCTTTTTTATAGGCTGTTTCTTCCTTAATCTGGTCTATACCATCTACCATAATAGAGAGTTCTTTTTCATGAGACTTAACAGCGTTGATTAAAGTCTGAGTTTGTTCAACAATTTTAGTGAGTTTATCGATTAATCGTTTACTTTCTTCAAAATGATTGTTGTCTAAAATCTGAAGAGTGTACGAACGAATTAAGTCTTCAAAAAACCATTGCTCTTCTTTGCAAAATTCTAATTCCGAAAGCCATTTTTTAGATTCAAAGTGCATCTCATCAGCACTTAACCATTTGGTGTGTTTGGCATTTGTATGTATCGTTTTCATAATTCAAAAGTTTAAAATAGCAGAGTGTATAGTTCAAAAAAACATACACTCTGCTTAATTAAGAGATTTTAGATAACTTCAACCTTTTTCGGTTGTTGTGTTTTAGCCTCTTCTTTTTTAAGAAGATTAAGCTTAAGGATACCATTTTTATAGGTGGCCTTAACCTCTTGGTCTGTATTAACAGATTTAGGTAGGGTTATAGATCTTTTAAAAGAGTTATAGCTAAATTCTTTGCGTGTAAAGTCTTCTTCTTTTTCTTCTGTTTCATGTTTTTTCTCACCACACACGTTAAGAATATTGTCATCTATAGTGACCTCAAAATCTTTTTTATTGAAACCAGGAGCTGCAAACTCTATTTCAATATCATCATCGTGTTCTTTAACATTCATAGCTGGCATTAAGCTATCTTCTTCAAAAAAGTCGTTGTTAAAGAAATCGTCGCTGCTTAAAAAATTCTTTAAGCCTTCATTTGTCCAACTAGGGAACAAGCGTCGTCTGTTGTTAAATTTAATTAGTGACATAGCTCTAAATTTTTAGTGTTAAACTTCGATTTTACTGTTTCTAATTTACTGAGCTAATGGTGATTCTGAAATGATTTTAATCAGTTTGAAGCGTGTTGTTTTTAAATTAAATAATTAACTTTTCTACATCAGTCAATTTTGGAATTTTCACATGCCAACCATAAGTACTTTTAATTTTAGTCCTAAAAACATCTAAGGCTGTAGGTTCTCCATGAATGAGATAGACCATTTCAGGAATGTTTTTAATATTCTTCATCCAATTAAGTAAATCCTCTTGGTCTGAATGTGCCGATAAACTTTCGATAGTTTTTATAGTGGCTTTAACTGGATAGTATTTTCCGAAAAACCGAATTTCGTGTACACCTTCTTTTAGTTGTCGTCCTCTGGTACCTTCGGCTTGGTAACCAACCAAAAGTACAGTAGTTGAAGGTTTATCTATAAGCTGTTGTAAATATGTGAGTACGCGTCCACCTGTAACCATACCACTACCCGCAATTATAATTTTAGAGCGTTTATCATCTATAGTTTCCCAAGTTTCTCTGTAGGACTGTACGATATTTACATGATTATACATGGCATAGTATTCTTCAGTTGTTAACCTGTGCCAATTAGGGAATCTTTTAAAGACATCGAGAACATTGTTGCCCATTGGACTATCTATAAAAATAGGAATGTCTGGGATTCTTCGTTGCTTATATAATTGCCATAGAATGAACATTAACGTTTGCAAACGCTCTACCGCAAAACTAGGGATGATGAGATTACCTCTTTTATTAATTGTTTCTTTGATGATGTCCTCTAAAATAGTTTCTACGTCCTCTTCTGGATGTAACTTGTTGCCATATGTACTTTCAATAAATAAGTAGTCTGCCCATTCTGGTGTTTTAGGATTTTTGAGTAAGTAATCATTAGTGCGTCCTATGTCTCCAGAAAATACAAACCGTTTACCATTAATATCCAATTCTATAAATGTGGCACCAATGATATGACCATTGTATTGAAAGCGATAGGAGATGTTTTCAGTCAATGAAATCCATTTATCATCTTCTTCTGCATGAAATAACTTAATAGTCTGTTCAGCTTCTTCAACGGTATAAAACGGTAAAGCAGGCTTGTGTTTGGTGTACTTCTCTTTATTGGCTTTTTCTGCTTCTTCTTCGTGAATTTTAGCACTGTCTTTTAGAATAATTTCGGCAATAGCAAGTGTAGGTGCTGTACCAACAATTTTACCTCTAAAGCCTTGTTTTAAAAGTCTTGGTAAATAGCCAACGTGGTCTAAATGCCCATGCGTTAAAAGTACAATATCAATGGACTTAACATCGACAGGAAGATTAGACCAATTGAGTTCTCTCAGTGTTTTTAAACCTTGAAACATCCCACAGTCTATCAAAATATTTTGCTCTGAGGTTTCTAACAAAAATTTTGACCCTGTGACTACGCCAGAAGCACCTAAAAAATTAACCTTTACAAACTTTTCCATGTCTATTCAGTTTTAATTGTACATAGATCTGCGATTTCTTTTAGTATTTTATCTTTTCTGGCATCAGAAATTCCTAAATGATCTAGGTAGAATTTATCGTGTGTCAGCTCTCTACACAAAACCACATTTCTACTTAGCAAAAATTGTTTTTCTCTGTCAGAAAGTAATGTAGAGACCGTAATTGGATATAATCCTAAACGGTCAATTCGGTCTTTTAATCCGTCGTTTTCAGGATAATCCCAACTTAATAAGTAGAGCCCACAACACTTACTGTATTGTATGGCATCTTCTGAAAATCTTGTATTAGTAACAACCCAACCTCTGGATAGTGTAGTGCCGTTTTTGGGATTCGCATTCCAATGTGCTTTAACATCTTGGTAGCGCGAGTTAATGTATAAAGGTATTTTTACATTACAATTAATGCCTTGTTCACCATGAAATTTACATTCAACGATTGTAGTTTCGTTGTCTTTGTGTGCAACAACATCAATCTCGTGTGTTACACATTTGCCTTGTAAAATTTCACCAATTTTTACTTTATAGCCAGAATATTTTAAAATCGCACCAACAAATTGTTCAAAAGGAAAACCTGTTGGTCCTAACTCATAAATTGCCTTTTTGAGTTTGTATTTAGAGGCAAAATGACTTTTCTTTTTCTTTAGTAAAGCAAATGCTCTATTGTATATTTCTTTGGTAGAAATACCTTGGTATAGCTCGTCTCTAACTTTATCTATAATCTGGTCTATAGTCTCTTTATCTGCGCCAGTTCGTTTTAAGGAAGAACGTAACTTATTAAGTGAGAATTTTACTCTATCACCAGATGATTTGGTTATAATTATGCTTTCGTTTTCCATTTTTATTCATTTAAAAAAGCTGCCAAAACATAATTGGCTCTGGCAGCTTTACTGACTAATAAAATTTGCTGGAAACTAATTCAACTTAAAATAATCACGAACCCAAGCGATTATCTGATTGTTGGTCATGCTATCAGTTTTTACAACATCCTTTACTTTTGTGTTTAGTGCATTATAGTTTTTGTCTAATTCTTTTTTGAACTTTTCATTTGTGCCAGCAGGTCCAAAAATGACTAATGCATCGGTATCTTTTATTTCCTCGACAATATTTTTGAAATACTTTTTAAATTGTTGTTTTTCGCGTTCTAAAAACTTACTGTCCTTTGTAACATCTTGTGGTCCACTTTTAAATCGCTGACCAGATCCTCCCTTGGCTTTAAAATGTTCAATTTCGGACGATATGGTTGAGAAACTTTCTTTTCCATTGTCTATCGTCACGATGTGTGCCTTGTCTTTATCTATCCAAACTCCTATATACTTCATGATGGTGTATTTTCAATTTCTGAGGTCGTGCATAGCTAAAATTGGGACATTGAGATGAAATGATATTTCCTTAACCAATGGATTAGAAAGTATGCTGCCAAAAAACTTATGTTTTTTATTTATAAAGGCTACCATATCACTATCTCTACTTTCTACAAATACATTGATTGCAGCGATTACCGAATTGTACGATAACGTACGATTCTCAAATGATGTATCTTCTAATATTTCTTCTAGAAGTGCTTTATTTTCTTTTTGATTGTCATCTAATTCATCTTGCTCTTTTACATACAATACAATGATTGAAGCTTCAGACTTTTTAGCAATATCAGTGAGGTAAACCAACTCTCTGCGTTTGTATGGCACTTCAAAACCTGTTGGAAAAACAATTTCTTTAGGCAGCTTTATTTCAGCTTTCATTGGTACTACAATTACAGGGCAATTACGAACCTTTTCCATTACATAAATTGCTGTACTACCAAAGGCAGTAGCTCCAGAGTGTGTTTCGCCTTTAGTGCCCATAATAATCATTTCAATATCCTTTTTATCTACGATGTCTTTAATGGCATCAATGGTGTTGTTAAACATTGATACTGTTTTGAAATGATGTTTTGGATTCTTTTTTTTACTCAAAACCAGTTTATCTAATACTTTGGCCAATCCGTTTTCAGAGTCCCATTTTTTAGACTCATATATCTCGCTTCCGGTTTGTGGTTTCATTAAACTTTCAACTAAATTTCCAGTAGCTGAAAACACATTGAGGATATAAAAATCTGTGGGCTCATTTTTGTATAGCTCGGTAGCATAATCTATAGCATGCCAAGCATTGTCCGAAAAGTCTGTTGGTAATAATATCTTATGCCTCATGATGCTTTGTTTTAAGTTGTTGTGTTTTGAGTTAATTGTTTACTAAGCTGAGGACGGAATTACAAAAAACGGAATTGTAGCATGAAAGCCTATCTTTTTTATAACAGGTTCATTTATAATACTTTCTATAAAACTGTGTTCATAGTTTATCATTACTAAAATGTCTATGTTTAGCTCTTCTATAAAGTCCTTTATAGCATTTTCTTTCTTTGTATAATCTGGCATCCAATGAAAACTATGCGGATTATCTTCTAGATAAGCTTTTAGCATTGCCAGATTGTAGTCTTGCTGGTGACTAAGGTTTTTCTCTTCGTTAATATGTAATATTCTAATTTTAGAATCGTGAAGCTTTGAAAGATTTTTAAGAGCTAGCAATTCTTCGCCATAAAATCGATTAAAATCTGTTGGAAACGCTATTTGTTTAGGTGCTTTAAAATCATATTCATGAGGAATCAAAAGGATAGGGCAGGAATTTACTTGCTTAATTATTTTTACGGTATTGCTACCCATAAAGATTTCTTTGGCTCCCGTAGCACCTTTGGTTCCCATTATAATAAGATCTATATTATATTTTTCCAATGCCATATCAATGGCATCATCCATGGCATCAACACTTAGTAGGGTTTCAAAACTATGGTTGAGGTTATCGTTTGTCTTTTCTGCCATGTTTTTAAGTTCTAATAAATCTTGCTTTGCATTATCTGCGATAGTTCGTAGCAATTTGTTTGAAATATTAGACATTGTAGAGGCTTTCATTTTACATGAATGCAGAAAATAGAATTTACATTCTTCTTTCTCGTAAAGTTTAAGCGCATAAACAGCGGCACACCAAGCATTGTCCGAAAAATCCGTAGGTAATAGTATTTTTTTCATAGCGAGTAGCTTTAGTTTATTAGTAAAAGTTATAGCAAACTTTTATATTTTGAAATGATAAAAATCAGTCTTAATTATATCTGTGATGGAATAACCATAAACGGAACATTAAGATGAAAACCGATATGTTTTATGTTGGATTTAAAGAATAGATTTTCAAAAAATGAATGCTTATTGTTAATCATCACCAATAGGTTGATCTTTGTTTTTATTTGAAATTCTGTTATAGCTTTTGGTATATTTTGGTTTTTAATATTATGGAATAGGTGCGCAACGTCTTTAAACTTTGTTTCTAGTTTTTGCCTATTTTTTTCTTGTTTATTTGTTAAGGCTTCACCATAGTACACATGCATAATATTAATACGAATATTATACAGATTCGAAATATCTATGAGTGGTTGTATGTGTTCATCCTTAAAATCTATTTCATAGTCTGAAGGAAACAAGAGTTCGTGTGGTTTTTCAAAATTAAAATCGCTAGGAATTGCAATTACAGGACATTTAGCATTGTTAAGTACGTGCATGGTGTTAGAACCAAACAAAACTTCCTTAACACCAGATGCACCTTTGGTTCCCATAATTATAAGATCCATAACGTTACCTTCGTACAATTCGCTGATTTCACCTGTAAGTGTGTTAAATGACGAAATGGTTGTAAATTGATGATTAGGATTAGGAAACTCGGTTTCTATTTTTTCAACTAATTCTTGCAGTCTTTTTTTGCTGGTTTCCTTAACCGTTTCCATAAGTTGAAACTGAGGTGTACTGTATTGCATAAATTCTACCTGATAAACAATAGGTGTATAGGTATTTAATAAAATGAAATTACATTTTGTGTTTTTATACAATTGTAATGCGTATGCAATGGCATTCCAAGCATTATCAGAGAAATCCGTTGGTAAAAGTATTTTTTTCATGACGATAGATTTTTTTAAAATTAATAACGTCTAATGTTTTGCAACGCCAAAAACGGAATGTCTATTCTCAGCGTAATTTCATCGAGTTTAGACTTAAAGAATATGTTTTCGAAAAATGAATGTCGCGTATTAACCATAACTAACATATCTACATTATTTTCATCTATGTAATTACAAATCGCATCTGTAATACTATGGCCTTTAACTGTCTTAAAATTGATCTCGTTTTTACATAACTCATCCCTAACAAAGCTTTGGTTATTTTGTTGTCTCATTGATAGTTTGTCACTTTCTGAAACATAAAGCATATCTATGACAGCTCTGTATGGTGCTGCTAGTTCGCAAAGTAATTTTAGTTCTCTTCTCTTATAAGGGATTAGGTAATTGGTAGGAAAGAGAATGTGTCTTGGTTGAATGCCAACATAGTGCTCTGGTATGGCTAAAACTGGACATTGTACGTATCTTAAAACTTGTAATGTGTGGCTGCCAAAGGTCAATTTTCTGTCGTTAGTGTTGCCACGAGTGCCCATAACAATAATGTCTATATTTTCTTCGTCTACAATCTTATCTGCCTCATCTACTAACATATTATTAGAAGAAATAGTAGAATAGCTATGTCTTGGATTTGGAGAAATATCCTTTATTTCTTTTAAGATTTTATCGAGATTTGATTGCGATTTCTCTGCAACGTTTTGTGTAACTTTTACAAGAGTCTCCTTCTTAATGCGTTCTTCGTCTTCAAAAATTTCATCTTGGTAAGCATGCATTATAAAAAATCTGCTCTTATCGTATTTAAACAACTCGCAGGCATATTTCAAGGCATTCATTGCATTTTCGGAAAAGTCCGTAGGAATTAGAATATTTCTCATGATAAATCGTTTTATAGCTCATTAAAGCTAAGGTGTTTAGCGCCATTTTACAATGACATTTATCATACATTTTTTTAAGGATAAAGCCAAAAAGAAACAGGAAGCATTAACTTCCTGTTTCCGTAAAGTGTTTAATTCTATAATTCACCTCTTATTTCAAAAAACCCTAAATTCCTCTGACTACAAAGAATTATAATGGATCGCTTTTTATTCAACCAAAGCATTAAACACTTTTTTTACATTCATAAGCCCTTAATAAAATATGAATGCTTTTACTAAGAATTTCTGCGCTTTTATTGTAACAGAATAAATGTAACTATTGCCCCTATTTTACAAAATGAGGAATATCAGTTTTGGTATAAAATTATTGAGAACCCATGTGCCAAAAAAAGCCAGAGATTGTTCTGGCTTTTTCCGTGATTAATAGCATGTGATTTTAAATTTCCCTATGTTTTAATATCACACGATAAACATAAATAACCTTTTAACTTTATAAAATGATAAATATCAATTTTCACTAATATGGAATTACTTTATAAACGATATTTAATAAAAATAAACCCACTAAAAATAAAAGCATGTAAATGAGCTGCACCATTTTAACGTTTGTGAGTATCAACCACGACACGGTTTTATTTGGAAAAATAAAGAGTGCTAAGCCAGAAAACAGAAATGACCATCCTATTAATGTAATAACCAGTTTATAATTTAATTCCCAATAGTTATGTAAGATTACTGTCGTTAGTCCCAGGGTTATACAAATAAAAGCTGCTAGGATTAAAAACTTTTCATCTTTTAGATTATTAAAAATCTGCTTTATGCGTTTGGGATTGAAGCTTAAAATAAAAAAGAAAATTATAAGATACCAGCCCCAAAATTTTGTAAAGAATAGTGAATTTTCCATGGTTTTATTAATTTTTTTCGTGTAAGACCAATAGTGGTTTATTTATATGATAGCTTATTTTTTCAACTCTACTGTGAAAGAATATTTGTTGAAAATAGTTGAGGTTCTTTGCTACCATACAGATAAGATCTATGTCCCTACTTTCAACAAAACACTGAACAGCATCTTCTATTTTTTTATTGGATAAGTAGTGAAAGCTACTTTCAGTATTGCAAAAATAGTCTTCTAATAGGGTTTTATGTTGTTCTTGATCGGCTGTAAGCTTAGTTCTGTCTTTATTAATGTGAAGAAACCTTACAGAGGTATTAAATTGATCTATAATTTCGCTTAATGGATGGAGAACATTTAGATTATACCCTAAATTTAAATCTGTCGGAAATGCAATTTCCTTTGGCGAAACAAACGTGGCATTTTCTGGTACAGCTAAGGTGTTGCATTTTACTTTGGTAATAACATCAGCTGTATTTGTACCGAGTATAATTTTTTTTAGACCAGTAGCTCCCTTGGTACCCATAACTATAAGATCTATCTGCTTTTCTCTTATAGTTTTAGATATAGTTTCAATAAAAAAACCATTATCGGTAAGTGTGAAGAACTTATGTTTTTTATTGTTAATATTAAGTTTTGATATACGTTTTAGTAAACCACGTAATTTATTCTTAATAGGTTTTGTATATGTATCTTCAAGATAGTAAGAATCGTACGTCATCGATTCGTTTAAAGGAATAAAGTTGTTTAAACTGTTAACATGTAGTAAGTAAAAATCACATTCAATTGTATCAAAAAAATGAATGGCATACTTAATTGCATTCCAAGAGTTCTCAGAAAAATCCGTCGGTAAAAGCACATTTTTCATGATATGAATAATTTAATATTTTAAAAGTAGGCGCTAAAACCGATTTATAAAATGATTAGAATCATTTTAGATAAGTGTAGCTATTTAATTTTTTTGAGCCCATCAATATCCAAAACGACGATGTTTCTTCCTTCAGATTTAATTAATCCTTGATTTTTAAAATTGGTTAAAGTCCTGATAAAGGTTTCTGTAGCGATACCAGCAACACTTGCCAGGTCATTTCTAGATATTTTTATTGGGTCATTTGGTCTGCGATTTATTCTTTCAGCAAACTGAAGAATAGTATTGGCTGTTTTTTTATTCACAGAACTGTAAGCCATTTCTAATAACTGATTCTTAAACTGAGACAAATCGTCTGTTAGATGATCAATTAATGCAATGGCTAGTTTATTGTTATTCTTTAAAATTTCGGACAATTGTAATATTGATAAGCCAACCAATTTGGTCTTTTTTATAGCTGTAGCGGTTTCTTTATGTGGTAAATTATGGGTAAAAGATGTATAACCAAACAAATCATCTTCTTTGTACAAACTTGTAGCTAGTTCTTTGCCTTTAGTATCTAATTTATGGCATTTTACAGCGCCTTTGGTAATGAGATAAATAAAATTAGAATGGTCGCCTTCTCTGTAAATAATATCACCTTTATCAAACTTAAATTCATTGCCATAATCATCAAAGAAATTCTTTAAATCATTAAGGTTTATTAGTTCATCTTTTTCAGCATAATTATGTACGTTATCTTGCCCTATATCTTTAAGAATACTGGCTTTTGCCAATCTGCTTTTTATGGCACTTACCAACTCATCTTCTGTAAAAGGTTTCGTTATATAATCGTCCGCACCTAGATTCATACCCTTTCTAACGTCTTGGTGTTCTGTTTTTGCAGATAAGAAGATAAACGGAATGTGCTTTGTTTTGCTGTTTTTAGACACCTCATTTAAGACTTCATAGCCATTAAGTTCTGGCATCATTATATCGCAAACTATTATGTCTGGAATATTAATATTTATAGATTTTAAGCCGAGTTTTCCGTTTGAAGCTGTAAGGACTTCAAAATCTGAAAGCTCTAAAAGTTCGGCTATGTTTTCTCTTAAAACCGAATCATCTTCTATTAGTAAAACCTTACTCATGCTTTGCCTTGTTTGGGATTTTTAGTGTGACCAATGTTCCTTTGTTCTCCGTACTCTCAATTTTTATGCTTCCGCCTAAATTTTCGAGATGTGTTTTTACAATGTTGAGTCCAATACCTGTGCCTTGTAAATTCAGTACATTTTCTGCGCGGTAATAGCGTGCAAAAATATTTTCTAAATCTTTTTTTGGAATACCAATACCATGGTCTTCAATTTCAAAAATGGTGTTGTTTTCATTTTGATTAATTCTGATATCTATTTTTGAATTTTTACCAGAATATTTTACAGCATTTTGAAGAATATTAGATAAGATGATCTCAATAATTCTTTCATCTTGATGCAAGACTATGTCATTAATATCATTTGGATAGTTAATACGTTGGCCTTCTTTTAAGAGCATATTAGAGTTGTAGACCACTTCGTTTAAAACTTTACTCAGATTAAAGTCTGAGAATGTATAGTTAAACGTACCTGTTTCTAATCTTTCAATAGATAGAAAATCGTTCAAAATGGTGTTGAGATAATTTACCTTGTCTTTTAAGATGGTTAAATGTTTGTCGCGCTTTGGTTGCTCGTCAGTTAGTTTATATTTTTCCAAAAGCATCAAAGATGTAGCTATACCACTAAGCGGTGTTTTAAACTCGTGCGATACAAGCGACAAAAATTTAGTTTTTAATTCATTAAGCTCTTTTTCTTTACTTAATGCTTCTTGTAGTTGTAGTGTTCTTTCTTGTACTGTTTTTTCGAGTTTTATTGTGTAATTTTTTTGTTCGGTAATATCTACAACTATGGCAACAAAAACCTTCTTGTCCTTCAATAGTGAAAGTTGTAAGTGTACCATTACAGGATAGGATGTGCCATCTTTTCTAACATGGATTGTTTCAAAATCTACTTGCTCTTCTTGCTTTTTAAGAAGTTTATTAATGTATTTTTTTCTAAAGGTGTCTTCATTGATGTTAGCTTTTATATCTACAGGAGTCATGGATTGAAGCTCACCCATGTTATAACCAATATTTTTTAATGCACCTCTGTTGGCATTTATAAAGTGAAGTGTTTCAGCATCAAAAACATAAATTTCATTTAAAGATTCATTAAAAATTCTAGCTAAATGATTTTTTTCTTCTTCGGCTCTTACGCGCTCAGTTACATCATTTTGAACTCCAATAAAATGAGTTACAATGCCTTTTCTATTTGTTATAGGAGTGATGTATAAATCGTTGTAAAAAATAGTACCGTCCTTTCGGTAATTTCTTAACGTTGCAAGACAACTTTCACCATTTTTGATGGCCTTTCTTATCTTGGTTAGGGCTTTTTGGTCTCTATCGTCACCTTGAAGAAATCTACAGTTTTTATTTAAAATTTCCTCCTTTGTAAAACCTGTTAGCTTTTCAAAAGCAGCGTTATGATAGATAATGGGATTGTCTGGTTTTAAGGCGTCGGTAATTACAATGCCGTTATTTGCAGAATCCAAGGCTTTGGTTCTGAGCATAAAGTTAAATTCACTTTCTTTTTGTTTAGAAATGTCCTTAACCAAAGCCATTACATAGGTTTTGTTGTATATGCTATAAGGGTTGAGTTCTACTTCTATTGGTATAACACTGCCATCTTTTTTTAGACCATAAACATCCGTAGTTTTACCCATTTTACTACGCTGATATTCTTCTATAAAGCGCTCTACATTTTTACTATGTCCTTTACGGAATTTTGTAGGGATAAGAACCTCTATTGACTTCCCTCTTATTTCATCTTTGCTGTAGCCAAAAATAGTCTCTACTATACTATTTGCTTCCATGATGTGCTGCTTCTCGTCAACAATAATAACGGCTTCAGAGATGGCTTCTAGGAGAATATTGAATATTTCTTGGTCTTGTTTAATCATGCCAAAGAAGTGATTGGTATACTATTTAAAGATAAGTAATTTAAAGCGATTATTTTATGATAATGATCAATATCATTCTTTATTTCTTATGATTTAAATACCTTAGTTTGTGTCTAATTTTAATTAAGATGAATAAAGACTTTTTAATACATTTAGGATACGTATTTTACGCCATTGCTAAGGCAGATGGTAACTTGTCTTTTGAAGAATATGTAAAGCAATCTCAAAGTTTAAAAAAACGATGGCAGCATCTTACCGAAGCCGAAACTGAGCTAATTATAAGTCAGTTTAATACGCTGCAAAAAGAAAACGTAACTGCCGAAGATAGTTTTTCAATATTTATTGAGTTTCTACACAGAAATCCTAAGTTGTTTACAGAAGAATTAAAAAAACGTATTCTTAAGACTGGTAATGAGATTGCTTATGCCTTCGCCAAAATCAATAAATCAGAACTAAACTTTATGGCAAAACTAAGCCTTGAGTTTAAGAAATTACCACAATAAATACTTTGATTTTAGCCCGTAAGATTGATTAATATCATTTTATAATACCTTTCTCAATATTAGATTTATAGAGTTAATCTTTAAAGCAAATAATCATGAAAAAGTTGATAGTAGTACTGGTTGTTTTTATGATGTTACCATTAACCGTAATATCTCAAGATGTAAAAAATATTGATTTTATTTCACCATTTTATGATGGACTAGCAGCCATTGAAAAAAATGGAGAATGGGCTTTTATTGATGAAACAGGTGGTGTAGTTATAGATTTTAGAACCGATTTGGTTTTAAACGACTTTGGTGACAAGAGCTATCCTATTTTTAATTCAGGGAGGTGTCTTATCGTAAAAAAAGAAGAAGGTATCTCTTACTTTGGTTTTATTGACAAAGCTGGTAATACGATTATAGAACCTCAATTTTTGAATGCAACAAATTTTAATAACGGCATGGCCATTGTTTTGCAATTACATAAAAATGTACTCGGAAATAATGACGTTTTAGATAAACAGATGATAGAGTATTGTTACACAAAAAATGTCATAAACGTCAATGGAGAAGCAGTAATGTACCTTTCTGAAAAACCAACTCATGTAACCTTATCTAAAGATTACATTAGAGTTCCACCTAAGATTGATGCAAAGTTTATTTCAGATAAGCTAATAGCTGTAAAGAATGATAACAACTCCTGGTCAATAAGAAAATTAGAATCTTCTCAATAAAATATTATGAGTAATAAGGAATCTCTAAAAATCATAGAAGTAACTCCAAAAAATGTAAATCAGGAAACCTTATTCTGTATAAAGGATATTAAAAAACCAGGTTTTGAAAGTAAGCGTAAATGGTTCGAAAAGCGTTATGATGAAGGGTTACGGCTTAAGATTTTAAAAAATGAAACCGATAAAATGATTGGTTTCATCGAGTTTGTGCCAATATCCAAAGCTTGGAGACCTGTTGAAGGTGATAATTTTCTCTTTATCCATTGTATGTATGTGTACTCCAAAAAAGATAGAAACCTTGGTTTTGGTAAATTACTCATTGATGAAGCAGAAAAAGTCGCGAAACAGCTCAACATGTCTGGTGTTTGTGTAATGACAAGTGATGGCTCTTGGATTGCTAACAGAACCATATTTGAGAAGCATGATTTTATAGAAGTAGATAATAGAGGGCGTTTTGAGTTACTATCTAAAAAATGGGATAAAAATGCAAATCATCCCAAGCTTATCGATTGGACTGAACACCAAAAACAATATCAAGGCTGGCACTTGGTTTATGCAGACCAATGTCCATGGCACGAAAAATCTGCTTTTGATCTTTTTAATACAGCTTTGGATTTTGGTATTGATTTAAAGCTGAGCAAAATTGAAACTGTAGAACAGGCAAAAAAAGCTCCTTCTGGTTTTGGTGTTTTTAATTTGCTTTATAACGGTAAGCTTTTAGAAGACCATTATATCAGTGCAACACGTTTTAAAAATATTCTACGAAAAGAGCTAGGATAAATTAATAAGAAATATTTCTTGATGAGATTGCTATTTACAATTGTTGTGAAGTGTAAAAGTGTAAAGAAACGCCTCTAAGTTGATGAATATCATTGTGCTAGATCAATGATTTCCTTTCCTTTGGTTAAAACTTAAAACATGTTGTTAACCATTACCATACTACTGTTTTTATCATTAATTATATACCTATTGTTAATGCCAATGGTTTTGGTTGTAGACACAAATAATGATCAATATTATGTTCAAATGAAAGGTATCGCTAGGGCTGATGTGATTAAAGATGATAAAGAGATTTTTATAATAAAACTAAAGTTGTTCTTTTTAAAATTTTACATCCATCCATTAAAAGCCAAAAAAGAAAAGAAATCAGAAATAACAAAAGCAGTAAAGGTTGATAAAAAAACAAAAAAAATAAGTTTTAGAACAATAGTAAGAATAATGAGATCCTTCAAAGTAAAGAAGTTTTACATGAACATAGATACAGGTGATTGTATTACAAACTCAAAATTATATCCACTATTTGCTTTTTTAAACTATCAGTTTGGTGGGTTTCATATTAATTACAAAGGTCAAAACGCATTAGTATTGGCTATTGAGAATAGACCAATACGCATCATTAAATCATTTTTTAACATTTAAAACATCAAATTATGGAACTACATTTAGAAGAATTATTAGGACAAGTGACAGATTTTATGAAAACGGAAGCTAATGCAGATACTGTAATTGGTAAAGAGTTTCAACTAGGAGAATTTAAGTGTGTGCCAGTAATAAAGGTAGGCATGGGATTTGGTTCTGGTGGAGGAGAAGGCACAGAGACTAAAGGAAAAAAAGGAGAAGGTATGGGAGCTGGTGCAGGTGTAGGAATAGAGCCTTTAGGATTTTTAGTAACAAGAGAAAATGAAATATCCTTTATTGAAGCTGGTAAAGCTCATGGTCTTTCTGCTGCTTTTGAAAAAGTGCCAGATTTAATTGAAAAATTTGCTGATTATAAGCATAAAGAAGCTATGGCTAATTAAAGATTTTATTATTAATCTGAATTTAAAAACTGGGTAGATCAATGCTGATCTATCCAGTTTTTTTATTTAAATCCTCGTCATAGCAATACTTAAAATATGAGTACAGTTTATTATAATAAAGATTGTAGTTTTTAATCCTAAATGCTGGTTTTGTTGGTTTCAAATATTTAAAAATAAGTAATCTAAAATGATTTGCGTCATTGTGCAGATATAGCTTAAATAATACTTTAGGCAACGTTTAATAACGAGTATTAATTTAAAATATAATATCATGAAATGTTCAAGATTTAATTTAGTAAGCGTGTTGTTTTTAGTAATTACAACTAACGCTTTTTCTCAAAATGATTGGGCAGTAGAATTTAGGCCAAATCTAGATTTTCCAACAAAAGATATTGGAGAAATAGAACCTAAAACTGGCTTTGGTTTTGAAGTTGCTGTTTCTTACAGTTTTACGGAACACCTTGGAGCTTATGTAGGTTGGGGTTATAATACATTCAAGACTACTTCAAACCTTACTGAATTCGACAATGATGTAGATATGACAGGTTACACTTTTGGACTTCAATTTTTTCACCCGTTTTCCGATGAGTCCAAATTTTCCTATGTAATAAGAGCTGGTGGTATTTATAATCATCTTGAGTTTGAGGATAAAGATGGCAATATTTTTGAAGACACAGGACACGGTTTGGGTTATGAGTTTGGCGTTGGTATCGACTATACATTTTCAGAGACATGGCATGTACGTCCTCAAATAGGATATAGAGCATTGTCTAGAGATATTGAGTTTGGCGATATTAAATCTGATGTTGACCTTAATTATATTTCTTTTGGGGTTGGTATTTTAAAAACATTCTAAAGAGAATAAATGAGATATGCTATTGCCATATTATTAATTGTCCATGGTTTAATTCATCTAATGGGTTTTGTAAAAGCCTTTTATTTAACTGATATAAGGCAGCAAGTATTAGGTATTTCAAAACCCATCGGGTCGTTATGGCTCATAACTTTTATACTTTTCACAGTTTCATTAGTTCTATACCTAACTAATAAAAAATGGTTTTATATTGCTTTTTTAGCAATAATTCTTTCTCAAATCTTAATAATTATGGCTTGGCAAGACGCCAAGTTTGGTACTATTGCTAATATTATAATCCTTCTAGTGAGTCTTTCTGCTTTTGGAAATAATCAGTTTCAGAACATGGTTGATAAAGAGGTTACGGCGCTTTTAAAAAACGAAGGAATAAACGATTCTAAAATTATAACTAAAAATGATCTCGAAGCTCTACCACATATTGTTAGAAAATGGCTAAGCACTTCAGGCGTTATAGGGCGCGAGAAAACCGAAACAGCCTATTTAGAACAAAGAGGGCAAATGAAGACATCGCCCGAAGGTAAGTGGATGAGCTTTGAGGCCAAGCAATATTTTAATATTAATAATGCTTCTTTTGTGTGGAGTACTAATGTAAAGGTCATGCCTTTTATTAATTTGGCAGGACGAGATAAACTTATTGATGGAGAAGGAGCAATGCTTATTAAATTTACAAGTTTATTTCCAGTTGTAAACGAAAAAGAAAACCCAAAAATTAACTCTGGCGCAATGATTCGTTTTTTAAGTGAGATGTGTTGGTTTCCATCTGCTGCATTAAGTGATAACATATCGTGGCAGGAGATGGATAATGATAGGGCTAAAGCCACACTTACTTACAAAGAGCAGTCCGTTTCAGGTATATTTTCTTTTACTGAAAATGGTGATTTACTGTCATTTGAAGCCAATCGATATTATGGTGGAAGTACGGATTCCAAAGAAGAAAAGTGGTTAATAAACATGGAAGAATACAAGTTATTTAATGGTATAAAAATTCCCAATAAAAGTAAGGTGGTATGGAAATTTGAAAAGGGTGATTTTCATTGGCTTACAGTAGAGATTACAGATCTAAAATATAATCTCCAATAATTTGAACGTTTTTAAATTCTGTGTGTTTATTGTTTTTGAGCCTCTTTCTTTTCTTGGCGCTCTAACTTTCTAAAATAGCCACGCGTTAAGAAATTATGCTTCAAAGCCTCCATATTTTCATTAAACTTTTCGGTACCCTCGTTAATGTTCTTAATGGTAGATTTTAAGTCATTAACCAACGCTGTATCTCTTACAATGTAGTCGTATGCTCCTTCGCTAGAGTTTAAATCACTTACAACAGTATTGATGTTGTTTAAAATTGAATTGATCTCATCACTGGATGTTTCAAGATTATTTACAATATTTTTTAGCTGCTTTCCTGAAATGGAATCGTTCAGTACCATACCCAAAACAGAATCATCGTTAGTTCTTAAGGAAGAAATAATATCGGTTAACTCATGTATGGCATTTGTTGCGCCTCTACTTGCAGTTTTAAGATTATAGACGGATTTTTTAAGATTTTGTGCCATTATGGTGTCGTTTAATAACATGCCAATAGTGCCTTCTCCTTCTAGCATCTCAGACGTGATTTTCAATAAATCAACAGTTAATAAAGCTGCATTTTCTGAGCCAACACTCAAAGTACTAAGGATATCATCAGCACCAATTTTACTAAAAGATTCAATGACATCACCATTCTCAATAACGGTAGCCGTACCTTTTCCAGGAACAATATTTACAATCATATTACCCACCAATCCATCCGAACCTATGGTAGCTATAGCATCTTTTTTAATATGTTTTATGATTTTTTCATCAATACCCATATCTATTTTTATGGTAGAGTCATTAATCATGTTAATGGCTCTTACGGTACCAATATCAATGCCAGAATATCTAACGTTGTTACCGTTTTGTAGACCATTTACATTCTGAAAATATGCACTAATAGTAAAGGTTTTTTTAAACATGTCTTTTCCTTGACCAATCATATAAACAGCAACAATAAATAAGATGGTGCTGATAATAACAAATATGCCAAGTCTTGTTTTTTGTGATGCTGATCTTTTCATCTGTTTCAAATTTTCTAGAACCCTTGATTCTGTAATTTATTATTTCCTTTAGTAGTATTGATTGCTTATCAAATGCCTATTATAGACTTTCATGATTCATGTTTAAAAAATGCTTTGACCTTTGGGTCTTCTGAAGCAGAAAGCTCTTTAAAGATACCTTCTGCATAATCTTTTCCATCGATTAGTAAAATCATCCTATCTGAAATTACTCTAGCACAATCCACATCATGTGTAATGATGATTGCTGAGGTGTTATATTTTTTCTGAATGCTCTGCATTAACATAATGATTTCCTTTGCCGTAATAGGATCTAATCCACTTGTTGGTTCGTCATATAGTATAATTTTTGGTTGAAGGATTAAGGTTCTAGCTAATGCCACGCGTCGTTGCATTCCACCAGATAATTCGGAAGGCATTAAATCTATGGCACTAGCCAAACCTACATTTTCTAATGCTTCAATAATCATACTTTCGGTATCTGTATCTTTTTTAAATTTTTTTGAATGACGACGCAGCGGGAATTCCAAATTTTCGCGAACGCTCATAGAATCATACAATGCACTGCCTTGGAACAAAAATCCGATATCAGCTCTTAAAATATCGAAAGCCTCTCTATCTAGCTTGGTAATATCATGTTTCATCACAGAAATTGTACCACTGTCAGCTTCCATAAGACCTACCAAACACTTTATCATTACAGACTTACCAGAACCAGATTTTCCCATGATAACAAGATTTTCACCTTGGTGTAACACAAGATTAAAACCATTTAGCACATGATTGTCGCCAAAGCTTTTGTGTAGATCTTTGATTTTTAGAACAATTTCTTTTTCTGATATGTCTGTATTTCCATTCATAAGTCATAAAAAATATCGGTAACAAAAACAGCTATAAAATCTATAATAAACAGTAACAATGATGCCAACACAACTGCAGAGTTTGCCGCTTTTCCAACGCCTGCTGTTCCCTTTGTGCTGTAATAGCCTTTATAGCAACCCACAATACCAATAGCTAAACCAAAAAAGAAGGTTTTTATGGTAGCCGGAATAATATCTCCAAATTCTAACGAATTAAAAACTTGATTGAAATAAAGCGTAAAAGACACATTGCCTTTTACATTTTCAACCAAAAACGAACCGAATAATGCCAAGGCATCACCAAAGATTACAAGCAATGGTAGCATTAATGTTACTGCTAAAACTCTGGTAACGACTAAAAATTTAAAAGGATTAGTGCCAGAAACTTCCATAGCATCAATCTGTTCAGTAACGCGCATGGAACCTAATTCGGCACCAATACCAGAGCCAATTCTACCAGCACATACCAAAGCTGTAATGATTGGGCCAATTTCTCTAACGATAGATATGCCAACCATAGAAGGCATCCATGACACTGCACCAAATTCCATTAAAGTCGGCCTGGTCTGGAGCGTTAATACTAAACCTATGATAAACCCTGTGATTCCCACTAAAAGCAGTGAGCGGTTTCCCATATTATAGCATTGACTCAGTAGCTCTTTAAACTCATAAGGTGGTCTAATAACTTCCTTAAAATATCTAATGGTAAAATATGATAGGTCTCCAACCTCTGTAAAGAAAGATTGTAATTGTTTTTTTATGGAAGTGCTTTGTTCCATACTGTAATTAGCTTAACGGTAATACAAAAAGTACTATCCTGTTAATTCGTTGTCATTTACCTTACCATTTTCCCAACAATCTAAGTTGTAAATTGTAGTTTCTGCAATGTTGGTTAGGGCTTCGTGAGTTAAAAATGCCTGGTGACCAGTAACCAATACATTTGGCATTGCTATTAACTTTATAAGTGTATTATCATCTGGTATATTATGAGATAGATCTTTAAAAAAGATGCCTTTTTCGTTTTCATAAACATCCATGCCATAACCAGCAATTTTTTTATGATCTAAAGCGTGTACAAGATCATCTGTATTAACAACAGCACCACGTGCTGTATTTATGAGGTACACACTTTCTTTCATTACGTCAAACAGATCTTCATTAATCATATGGTGTGTTTCGCTATTTAAAGGTACATGAAGCGAAATGATATCTGATTGTTCACATAAATCGTTAAGAGAGACGTATTGCAACCCATATTGCTCTGTTAAAAGATTGTTTTCTTCGGTATCATTGCCTAATAATTTACACCCAAAACCATGCATTATTTTCGCCATAACAGAGCCAATTCGCCCAGTACCAACAATACCAACTGTTTTGCCATTAAGATCAAAACCAGTGAGATGATTTAAATCAAAATTGAAACGTCTAATATTGTCATTTGCCTCTATAAGTTTACGATTCAATGCCAGAAGAAGCGTTACTGCATGTTCTGCAATAGCATTGGGTGAATATGCTGGTACATTAGCAACTTTTATACCTTCTCGTTTGGCAGCTTTTATGTTAACATTATCATACCCAACAGAACGTAAGCATATGTATTTAACACCAAAACTTCTAAGCTTCTCTAAAGTTAAGAAGCAAGCTTCGTCTGCTGAAAAAATGGAGACAGCATCATAACCTACAGCACTAATAGCTGTAGAAGATGACAAAGCTTCTTCGGTAAATGTTAGAGAATGCCTTTTGTTGTTGGCGCGTTCTAAATAGGGTTTTTCAAAATCTCTGGTGCTGTAAACAAGAACTTTCATGACTTTAGTTTTACATCAGTTATAATATCTCAAACAACCTTATTAGGCTGGTATCACCATAAATGGTGTCTGTAAGTGCATCGCAATTTTCGAAATTGTCGGTTTAAAGAACAGATTTTCGAAAAATGTATGTTTATTATTTATCATTACCAGTAGCTGAGATTTATGTTCTTGCTGATAATCATAGATAACATCTGCAATGTCTTTTTCTTCTAAAATGTCGTACGAGGTGTTGTAATCTGTAAATGTTTCTTTAATGAATTCTTTGTGAATTCTTTGTTGGGATGTGAGTCCTAATATTGAAATATGCAGAACATTTATATTACTCTTGTGTAATTTTAATATTTTTAGAATTGGTTGAAAGTGCTTGTTTTTGAACGCAAGATTTAAATCTGAAGGGAACAATATATTTTCCAAACCAATAAATTTATAATCATCTGGTACAGCAATGACTGGGCAACAACGTTTGTTTATCACTTGTGTAGTATTGCTACCAAAAACAACTCTGTCTGAATCTGTTTCACCTTTTGTACCCATTACAATGAGATCTATATTGTTATCAGATACTGTTTTAGAAATGCGGTCAGGTAAAAAACCTTTTACAACCTCTACTTCAAATTCTTGGTCATTACCATATTTTCGCATTAACGAAAGCGCAAATTCGTAAAGGCGTTCTTTAGATTCTTCCTGAAGAATTTTATGTATATCCTTTCCGATGAGTCCTTTTTCTATTTGATATTCATATGAAAAAATGACTGGCGGGTAGCAATGCAAAAAGTGAAATTTACAGTCTTCATTTTTATATAATTCTAAAGCGTAGATAATAGCATTTTCAGAATTTTGTGAAAAATCGGTAGGTAATAAGATAGATAACATAATCAAAGGGTTTTATTGTTCTTAGTATTTAAAGTTATGACTAAGATTTAAAACTTCCCATGATATTTGTCAGCTAAAAAATTAGTAAACAATAGTTTAAGTTTGACTTTTTGTGAAATAAAAATGAGACTGTCTGAAAAGTTAATGCTTTGTCAATCTGAACTCGTTTCAGATTCTAAAATTATTTGAAAATCAGTTCATTGAGATTCTGAAATAAATTCAGAATGACAGATTAACACACTTTTTAGACAGCCTCATTGATTATTGCTTTAATTATAATAAGGCTAAGCCAAATACGTTTGTTTTACAACAGCATTAGAAGATCTAAATTGATATTCTGGACTGTGAAGCATTTTGTGGTAAAGATGTTCGTTTACCTTAACTGGGATTTCGAGATTAGGGAATTTGATATGGTAAACATTTCCTTTTTGATTAACTAATCTAACTTCAATAGGTTGTTTCTTCATAATCTAATTGTTTTAAAAATTAAACCATAAAAATTATTACACCTGCTTTTTTTCGATTGTCTTAGTTTTCTTCTCTTTTGGTTCTGTGTTTTCTGGTGGGATAATGTATCTGTTCTCGTTGTTAAAAAAGTTTTGTCGCATAGCTTCCATTTGTTTCATTATTTCGTCCATATTTTGGAAACCAGATGGTACACGATTAGAAAAGAAATCATCTTTAAAAAAGTCATCAGAAAAAAACTGTTTCATTATCGAATCGCGTTCTGCGAAATCATTTAGGTTAGGAGACTGTAGCATAGAAAAACGCTTTTGCATCATGGTGTGCATTTGGTTAAAAATGCTATCACTTTCTACATCTTTTATATTCCCAGAAGAGGACCAACTATAAATAGAATCGTAACGAATTATATTGCCATTTTCGTCTACTTCTTTATTGACTTTCCAATTACCTTTTGGTCTTTGAAGGCTGTCTTTTTGAATTTCTAAATCTGAAGAATTTTTAGAAGAATTCTCAGTGTCTTGTGCGTTACAACTTGTAGCTAAAATTGCTACAAATAAAAAGAGCATTACTTTTTTCATTTTTTACAATTTTAAATTAGACTTCAGTTTCTAAAAATCAAAAAAAATGCCATTTCAGTATGAACTTACATTTTGTCAGTATGTCTTATTTTTGCAACTATGACAGATAATTTTGTGAACGAATTTTTTGGTATTGGCATACAAAATGGTAAAACGCCGGAGAATCTTGGAGTACTATGGCGATCAGCACAAAACTTAGGTGCTAGTTTTATTTTTACCATTGGTAATCGGTATGCAAAGCAAGCGTGTGACACGCATAATGCCGTAAAATCAATGCCTTATTTTCATTACGATACGTTTGATGAGTTTTTTAATAATTTGCCTAAAGGTGCCAGGTTAGTAGGTGTAGAATTAACAGATGAAGCAGTAGATTTAGAGACGTTTCATCACCCAAGAAGATGTGTCTATCTTTTAGGCGCAGAAGACCATGGACTCTCTAAACAAGCCATAGATAAGAGTCATTTTTTAGTGAAATTTAAGTCGCAACTAAGCCTTAATGTTTCTGTTGCTGGTAGTATCGTAATGTACGATAGAGGCATTGAGAAGCCTAGGTCTTAGCAATTCTGTTTCTCAACATAAAATAAAGAATAAGCACAATAGCAATAATTGAAATTATCCAAACCCACCAGTTGTCGCTAACCTCTAAATCAATTGCTGTAGTATCACCTATTAAAACCAAACCAGCCCAATATTGAGGTGCAACAGTTCTGCCTTCTGCAGTAGAAATATATTTGAGTTTTGCAGCTTTAAGTGCCTCATCTTTCTTCATACCTTTTGAAATATTTTTATAAAAATATTCTAGGATTTGAGTGCTCGACTGTTCATCGATTTTCCAAAGACTGGTTAAGATACTTTCACTGCCAGCATAGTTAAAAGCATGCGCTAAAGATATCATGCCTTCGCCAGGTTGATAACTTGGTTTACCTGTTTCACAGGCTGTTAAAATTGCAAGATTAGAAGCTAGATTCTGGTTGTAAATTTCATAAGTGTATAATGAGTTATTCTCATCATCCGTATTTTTTGCAAAGATTAATCTCGAAAATTCAGGAGAAATATTATCCGATTCTGCATGTGTGCCAATATGTATGATTTTGTGTTCTCTAGCATTTTTCGTAAAAATGCGTTTTGAGGCTTTTTCATTTAAAAACGAATTACCGTCAAATAACCTCGAATAACTTTTGGCTAAATCTTTTGCGAAAGGCTGTGGTATTAGTTTCAAATATCCGTAATCCAACTCTACCGAATCCTTTATGGTAATTTTGTAGTTGGTTTTCATAGCTTCGTTAAACTCTGGTGCAAAACCAATAAAATTAGAATCATAGCCAATGGGTTGGCTATTTTTATCTACAAGAAATAAGCTATAATTATATGAAATAGTATGCTTAGCTAATAAACTATGAGTACTAAAATCTTTATAATTCTCACATTTTTTTGAGGTCAGTAACTCAAAGCTTAGATTAAAAAGTTCTTTGTCTGGTATTATTATAACAGATTCTGTTTTTAGTTCATTTTTAATAGGTTTCCAGAGGATGCTATATAACGCTGATTGAAGTTGAAACGTAGGTTGAAGCCTTTCTGTAGTATCATTGAGTTGCGTTATTAACGTTTTAAGATATTCTGACTTTAACTCAACCATATTAACCGAGGAAGAACTCACTACAAACGCAAAGAGCATGTCTTCAATAAACATATACCTAACAACAGTTGACGATTCCGGAATGTTCTGTTTTATATTATTTAATGATTGTGAAATTGAAGCATATTTTAACTTGTAATATTTAGGAAAGTCTTCTTCTAGTTCGCCTAAAAAGTTCAACCATTTCTTTTCATTATCTATATAAGTATTTATAGATGAATTTTCGTCTAAAAAGCTATTAAGATTTTTTTTAAGATTCTTTTCCTTTTCTAGAATTTCTTTGGGTAAACTAGCGGTTAATTGTGTTGATTTTGAGTTGAGTCTATTTCTAATTTTATGATAAATCATAGATTCATGGTAGCCTAATAAATTTTCGAGGTATTTCTCATTTTTTGTGAGTTGATAAAGTTCGAAATTTAATTTTTTTGCAATTTTGAAAACATCTGCATTATCTTGTATTAAGATGGCTACTGCATTATCTCCAGAGATCATAGACTTCTGGTTTTCTAAGAGTTTTATTGCATTTTCAATTTCTGAAAGCTGTGCCTTTAAAAAAGTTTCATCTTTTGTAGAGTTTAATTTTAGGCTAGTCTTTACTTTGATTAAAATAGCACTCACTTTGTTGCTTTCTGCATTTAATGTGTTGAGTTTGCTATTTTTGATAAAATCTTTAGAGCTGATTAGTTCTAAAGCTTTATCGCTATACAGTAGAGCGTTGGTGTAATCTTGGCATTGGTAATAAATATCTGCTAAATTCAATACCTGGTAATATTCTAAAAGTGTTTTTTCACCTTGATTGGTTTTAATATAGTCCAAGGCTTCATTTGCCATAGACAATGCTTTTTCTTTGTTTTTTATTTCTGTGTAGAAATTAGAGGCATTAATTGTGAAGTTTAAATATTGCTCATCATAATAGTTTCCCAGAGAAGACTTATAGTGGTTTTCACTTTTTATAAAATAGTTTTGAGCTATGTCATGATGCTTTAATTCTGAGTGAATTAACGCTTTGCCATAATAAGCGTCTGCCAACCAAAAATTATAATCACCTTTATTATTTTCGAGGTGTTCTATACCTTCATTTAGTAATCTTTCAGCTTCTTCGTAATTTTTGAGAGCCACATCTACCTTTCCAAGAAGGACTTTTCCTTTGGCTATTTCAGGGCTTTCTGGTGGAAGGCTTTTAATCTTTAACTTAAAAGCGTAGTTGAGTAACTGTTTAGCTTTTTTATAATCACCAATATCTTTGTACAGGCCTGCATAATTTTCTATAGCCTGAAACAAGAATTCTTGGGCATGAGTTCGTCTTGCATCGCTAATATCTTCTTTTAGAAAAGCATTAAGATTATTTACTGTAGTACGCATAGCGCTAATAGAAGCATCTATATCTCCTTTTATGCTATAAATACCAGCAATGTTATTGTTTAATGATGCGGATCTGTAATATTTATTCCATGGTGTTTGCTCGAGAGATTGTAATGTCTTATCTGCATTTTTGTAATAATAGATAGCACTATCAAATTTAGAAGCATACCACATCATGGCTCCCAAAGAATTATAGGTTATATAATAGCTGTCTTCTGTTGAGGTAGTGTCACTTTTTAATGAACTCAAAGCTTTTTTGTGATATTTAGTAGCGGTTGTTAGATCTCCCAAGCGTGAGTAAAACACACCTAGGTTACTTTCAATCAAAGCCAAATCTTTACCTGTTGCTTCGGGTATTTTTTCAGTAATTACCAAAGCTTTTAGATTATAATCTTTTGCAGTTTCAGAATCACCGATAGATTCATAAAAAGACCCTGTTTCTAATGCTAATTGCCTGAGTACTTTTTTGTTGGTAGTTAATGCTTTAATTTTAGTTTCAAAGTCTTTAATAATTTTTATTGCTGATTTTGTATTATTGAGTTTAGATTCAATTTGACCCAAATAATAAACATAATCTGTTAGCTCATAAAACTTTTTAACTCTAATGAGTGAATCCATCTGCTTATTTGTGAATATTCCGGCGGCTTCATACTTTTCATTTTTTAAAAACTCATCTAATGTTTTTAGATTGTTTTCATGAGAATTTTGAGAATGTAAACCACGAAAAACACCCACTAATACCAAAAGTAAAAGCGTTATATAATTACATTTGTACATGTTGTTAGTTCAGTTTTTTGAGTAGGTCTTTTGCTTTGGTAAAGTCAGATTTGCTTAGGTATTCTATAGCTTTTTCTTTGTTGTTGTTTTTTAAATAAGCCAATCCTAAATAATAAAAAGCATCATTTTTAAAGACGGAATCATCATTATTTGCTACTTCTTTTAAATAAGAAATCGCATCATTTTCTTTTTTATCAGCTAATAAGGCAGAACCTATAAAATAGTTTAAAGTATCGTTATCAACTTTTGTTTTGAGCTGATTGGTCCATGTATTTAAGGCATCTTTATAGTGGCCTTGCTTATAAGATACCATCGCTTCATAAAACTCGTAATTATCTGTACTGCTCATCGTTGTTGGTAAGCCAGGATCTGGTGAATAAAAATTAGCATACAATTGATCGTTGGAATTTCTGTTTAAAAACCAAAAACTTCCTGCAGCAATGATTAAAGCAGCAGCAACTGCAATTTTCCTCCATTGTAAAGATTTTACTTTTGGATTAAATTGAATAGTTTCTTTTTCCTGAGTTATAATATCTTCATGAAATTCATTTAACTGTTCCTTTAAGGCTTGTGTTTCTATACCTGTTAAAACAGTTTTGATATCTTCGACTTTTGCAGCGAATCCTTCTTCGTTCTGTAATCGGTTTTCAAAAATTAGTAAGTCTTCTTTAGAAAGCGAATTGTTGAGATAGGCTTCAATACGTTCAAATTCTTCTTGTGATATATCCTTTATATCCATTGCTATTAATTATTCTTTAGGGCTATTTGTCTCAATTTTTGCATACAACGGTATTTTTTATTTCGTGTTGAGGCAGCATCCAATTGCAATTCCTTGCCAATGTTTTTCATTGATTTCTTTTCGAAATAAAACTTACGTAGTAAACTTTTGCAAGCATCACCTAAATTTTTGAAGGCATGCATTACATCTTCTAATCGTTTATCTTTTAAAATGTCATCATCCATGCCATTGTTTTCTTCATCTTTTATTTCAAAATAAGACATTTGAGATGCTATAATTGTTTTTTTATAGCCTTGAGAGCGCAATACATCCATCCATTTATTCTTGGCTATGGTGTATAAATAACCGTTAATAGACGACTCGTTTTGAGGAATGAATTTATCTTGTTTTACATTTTGCCAAACCACCAAAAAAGCTTCTTGATATATGTCTTTTGCATATTCTTTAGTGCCATTATTTTTTAAAACCAGAATTTCTATTTTCGGATAGTTATTGGCGTAAATACGTTTTAGAGTTATCGTATCATTACGCTTTATGGCGTCAACCAATTGTAGTTTATTGTTGGTTTGTAATGTATCCCTCATGTTAATAGCTAATCATTAGAAAGATACGATTATTTCATTTTAACACAAATAGTTCCAATTCATATCGTTTATTTTAACGATGAAGGGTTTTATAATTTGTTTTTTGTTGCATCTTTCCCAAGCCATCCGCCACCTATGATTAATAGTAAGATGCCTGACCAACGCATAAAATTAAAACCAGAAGTTGGTGCATCCATATCAAATTCAAAAACAGATTTTCCATAAGCATCCTTATCTACTTTGATGTTTTTGGCATCATTTGGAAGTTCAATTATGAAGGTCTGTTGTAGGTTACCACCATATTCAATAGGACTACTTACTAACATATACTTGTTTTCTGTTAATTCAGTAAGCTGTGCATTTTTTTGGTCAGTATCTACGATCCATTTTCCACGCTTGTTAATTTCACATACTCCATAAGCATTAAGGCTTAGGTTAAAAGAACGGTTCATATCGTCTTTGTCTAATTTAAAATCATCCAAAAAATAGGCTGGCATAGAGCGTTCTATATCGCGTTTTAATGCTGAAGGGTTATTACCGTAGTTACTGTTCCATACTTGCCATTGTTGGGCATTCATAGTCATGGAAACCGTTAGTTTGGCATTACCAATGGAGTCTATTCTCATTTCTATTTTTTGCTGAGACTGAGCATTACTGTTTGTACTGAAAAACAATATGCAAACTGTTATGATTTTTATTAAAGTCTTCATGATGATTAGATTTATTGGATACTATTATACACTTGATTAATTATTCCTGAATTTTGATTGTATAAGTAATCTGGTGCACCTACGGCCACAATTCTGATGCCTCCCTGTCGTCTAACGGCTTTACCAATCCAATTAAAATTTCCATTGGCAGAATAGGTTACTCCAGAGATGGAATTACCATTGATTTGATATTGCATTTGCATACCAAAGTTTGTTAAATATTGGTTGACGGTAGCCATACCTTGTTGAGTGTTGGAAACAGGAATATCATAAATTGTAACTGTTGTCATTTGGTCTGGTGCTACAACCTGTGCAGTAACAATTGGTATTTGCGGAACGGGATTCATCATGGTTTGCCAACCCGCTGGTATTGAAAAAGAAAGCGGATTATTTGTACGAAGGTTGTTATCGGATAATCTAATGTCATTTCCTTGGTTATTGGAGCTTACTTGCTGTCCACCAGACCAAGACGCCACGATATCATCTACTTTTTTTCGCATAAAATCATTATCCTTTAAATCCATAGAAGTTACGCCTTGATTATTAACATTATGAATATCAACAAAGGTATATCTTGGATCTCCCATTTGTGCATACTTCATAAACTCTTGCAACTGCTCTTGTCCTTTCTTAAAAGCAGCTTCAGCACTTGCTATTCCGCCTAAACCTTCACCATTAATTCCTGTAGCTTCAATAGCATAGTATTGGCCGTTCATCCTAAAACCTGGATAGGCATGTCCTGGGATAAAAAATATTACTGGATCTATCCCAGCATTAGATAAAATGCTTGCATATAGGGTGCTTAACTCTATACACAAGCCTGTGTTGCCAGTGATTACCTCGCGCGGCAATCTTACTTGTTGTACTAAAGACTGCACATCTTCGGTACTTTTTGGTACACCTTTAGTACTGCTGTACACCATATGCGATAGTCTTGTGGCTTCATAGATGCCCATTAAAAACCTAACAGCGTCCTTCTCGCTTTTAGAGATGCCTGCCGCTTCTCCTTTTAATATTTTTTCTTGAAGATTCTGCGTGTAATACTTTACAACTGGATCATTGGGAGTTACAAAACAGGCAATAAGTGCATCATTATCATAGATGTCCGCATAAGAACTTATTTCTTCTGCTTTAATTCCTGTGTACACATACTCATTTCGGTTAGTGAGTTTAAATGTGAAATCTTCCTCTATCACATCATCCTCAGCGGCACCATCCCAAGAAATTTCTATTTCTGCCTTTTCAACTGATTCAGTAGTCTTCTCGGTAATTTCATTTTTAAATTTTGGGTAGCACGGCACTACTAAGGTTTGCCCAGGAAACATCTCACCAGAAACTGTTAATTCGGTCCAATCGATGTAATTTGGAATACGATACTTAACTGTTACATCTTCTAAAGTTTCAGATGAATTATTTGTGATTTTTGCTTTAAAGAGGTAGTATTTCCCATCCATAGCTTCTGGGTTAGAATATACTCTGTGTGCGGCAGGCATTATAAAGGCAGATTTCTCAATGCTGATGTCAATATCATCAGCATTCCCTTTTTTAGATTCAAAAAAGCTAAAAGCGGTTAGAGCAAGACCGATTAAGAATACAGCTAGTGGTACGGCTAGTTTTTTCATTGTTAAAATAGTTATTTGTGATTATTTGTTACGGTACGTTAGGATCGTTATCATCAGGATCTCTTAGAATATCAAATCCATCCATGTCATTATCTACAATACCACCACTCTCGTTGACGTAGAGTTGATAGTTAATAGGTAAAAATGTATTGGCAACTTGAGCATCGTATTCAGCTTCTGGAGCAGTAACTACAGAAACTGTAATGTAAGTTGAGCTTGCAGCATAAGTTGTAATAACCCAAACTTGTGCTATACGACCATCAAAGCGAAGCAGTCTCGCATTAAATTCCATGGGAATTGTAGCAAAAACCTGTTGTTTAAATTCTGAACAAAGGACTTCTGGAGTGCCATTATAATTATAAAAATTGAACATGGTATTAATCTCATTGGCAATAAAATTTTGAGAAGGAATTTGTTGTCCAATCACGGAACTCGAAGGTACCCAACGAAAGAGAACTTCATTATCATTTCTAAATACATTGACACCAATAGTTTGGGTTTGCGGATCTGTTAACTCAAAAGCCGTAAAGCCTTGTGGAATGGTGAATCCTAAAAGCGGTTGTAGGCTATGGATAAATTGCTGGCCTGGATTTTCAATTATAGGTACCTGCGATAAGCCAGTTGGTCTGGCATTGGCAAAATCCCAATATAAACCCGCGTAACCCACAGCATTGATACATGAGGATTCGCGATTGTCAATATTCTGGGTATTGTTGTTGTCGTCCGATGAGCAGGCTGTTAGAACACATATTAAAATTAATAAGATTAGGGTTTTAAAGCGATACATAAGAAATGGTTTTTTAGTTCATTTCTTATGTATCGTCGTTATTTTAAAATGTCATCATTAATAATATTACCTTTGTTAAAATTTTAATACATGCATAAAGCTGGTTTTGTAAATATTATTGGTAATCCCAACGTAGGTAAATCTACCTTAATGAATGCCTTTGTTGGTGAAAAACTATCCATTATAACCTCAAAAGCACAAACAACAAGGCACCGAATTCTTGGTATTGTAAATGGTGAAGATTTTCAAATGGTGCTAAGTGATACACCTGGAATTATAAAACCAGCCTATGAGTTGCAATCTTCAATGATGGATTTTGTAAAATCTGCTTTTGAAGATGCTGATGTATTGATTTACATGGTAGAAATAGGCGAGAAGGAACTTAAAGATGAGGCTTTTTTTAAGAAAATTACCAATTCTAAAATTCCAGTGTTATTACTACTGAATAAAATAGATAACTCAAATCAAGAACAATTAGAAGAACAAGCAGAGCTTTGGCAGAGTAAGGTACCGAATGCTGAGTTTTATCCAATTTCTGCACTTAACGGATTTAATGTTAAGAACGTATTTCAAAGAATTGTAGAGTTATTACCAGAGTCTCCACCATTTTATCCTAAAGACCAATTAACAGATAAGCCAGAACGTTTTTTTGTTAATGAGGCTATTAGAGAAAAAATATTGCTTCACTATAAAAAGGAAATCCCATATTCTGTAGAGGTTGATACTGAAGAGTTTTTTGAAGAAGAAAACATCATCAGAATCCGTTCTGTTATTATGGTAGAGCGTGAAACGCAAAAAGGAATTATTATTGGTCATAAAGGTTCAGCTTTAAAACGTGTTGGAGTAGAAGCCAGAAAAGATTTAGAAAAGTTTTTTGGTAAGCAAATTCATTTAGAATTATACGTTAAGGTGAACAAAAATTGGAGGTCTAACCAAAAACAATTAAAACGATTTGGGTATAACCAAAAGTAGTTTAGGTTACAGAGTGTATATCTTTACTTCGTAACGTATCTCGCATAAAGTGATGTAATTGATGCATTTGCTCCATTCCGGCTTTTTTACCAAGTCTTCCGCTAAAATAAAGAGCGAACCATACAACTACCATAAGTAAGGTGACAAAAAGCTGTATGGCAAAATTATTTCCCAAAGACCAATTCACATATGCCCAAATGCCAAAGCCAATAAAGAAACCAGCAACAGCAAAATGAAGAAACATAAACATGGTCCAAACCGTTGGGTTAGGACCAAATAGACCATAAATGGTACTTAGCTGTTTATTGTCGTAATCCTCATTAATTTCAAGATGTAACTGTGGAGACCAAAAGTGCTGCTTCGCTTTTGGTATTTTAATAAAGACATGGTCATCCACGCGTGTTACAATAAAGTCTGACTGATTTTTACTTGTAGTTTCAAATAAAGAAAGCAGGCTTTCATTGCTATGACTAACATTGAATTTAAATCGAGGTCTTAAAACAATTTCGTTAGAAAGTTCCATTGCAAAAAGATATAAGAACCAATGTACATATTTTCTTGGTTAAACTCAAAACTTAATTTCCAATTCCGAATTCGTAAATCATCAATCGTAAATCTAAAATTAAACCATACCTTTGCTACCGCTTACAGGATATGTAATGCAGATTAAATAAAAATTTATGGGAAATATAGTTGCAATAGTAGGAAGACCAAATGTTGGTAAATCAACATTTTTTAATCGCTTAATTAAAAGACGCGAAGCTATAGTTGATGCCGTTAGTGGTGTAACAAGAGATCGTCATTATGGTAAAACCGATTGGAATGGAAGAGAGTTTTCTATCATAGACACAGGTGGATACGTAGTGGGAAGCGATGATATCTTTGAAGCCGAAATTGATAAGCAGGTAGAGCTAGCAATAGATGAAGCTGATGCTATCATTTTTATGGTCGATGTAGAAACTGGCGTTACTGGTATGGATGAGGATGTGGCTAAACTATTGCGAAAAGTGGAAAAACCTGTTTTCCTTGTTGTAAATAAAGTAGATAATAATAAACGCGCAGAGGATGCTGTTGAATTTTATTCGCTTGGTTTAGGTGACTATTATACCATTGCTAGTATAAATGGTAGTGGAACAGGTGATCTGTTAGATGCTGTTGTGGAAGCCTTGCCTGAAAAGGAGGACATTGAAGAAGAGGAGTTACCAAGGTTTGCTGTTGTAGGCCGTCCTAATGCTGGTAAATCATCATTTATAAACGCTTTAATAGGTGAAGATCGTTATATCGTTACAGATATTGCAGGTACAACAAGAGATTCTATAGATACCAAGTATAACCGTTTTGGATTTGAGTTTAATCTGGTTGATACTGCTGGTATTCGTCGTAAATCTAAAGTAAAGGAAGATTTAGAGTTTTACTCTGTAATGCGTAGTGTTAGAGCCATTGAACATTGTGATGTGTGTTTATTGGTTTTAGATGCAACACGAGGATTTGATGGACAAGTACAAAATATTTTTTGGTTAGCTGAGCGCAACAGAAAAGGAATTGTAATCCTTGTGAATAAATGGGACTTGGTTGAAAAAGATAATAAAACTGTCAAGGAATTCGAAAAGCATATAAAACAAGAAATTGCTCCTTTTACAGATGTGCCAATAGTATTTATTTCGGTATTGAATAAACAACGTATTTTTAAGGCTATAGAAACTGCTGTTGAGGTCTATAAAAACCGAACTAAACGCATTAAAACAAGTGTGCTAAATGAAACACTGTTGCCAATTATAGAACACAACCCTCCACCTGCTTACAAAGGAAAATATGTGAAGATAAAGTATATAATGCAGTTGCCAACTCCACAGCCTCAGTTTGCATTTTTCTGTAACTTGCCTCAATATATAAAAGATCCATACAGGCGATTTTTAGAAAACCAATTAAGAGATCATTTTGATTTTACAGGCGTGCCAGTAAGTGTGTACATGCGTAAAAAGTAGTATCTTTACTTAGCTATGATAAAGCTTGTGCAATACTGGTTTTTGTTGTTTTGCATTGCTAACTGCTTTGTTGGTATGGCACTGAGTCCTCCGCAGATTGATGTTGAAGGCGAACAACTATACTGTGGCGAAGCACCAATGCCTATAATTACAGATATTAGTATAAGTGGAGGAGAAGGAACTTTAGATGAGATTTTTGTTCAAATTGCTACAGGTTGTAATTTAGCTGACGGAAGAACGTTTAAGGGGCACTTTGCATTAAAGCGTTAACTGAATTTTATTATTCTTTTAAGAAAATTCATACGATTTATCCTTTAATTGCGTTAAAGCATTAGCTGTTACATTAACCATCAATCAATCTCTATGAAAAAACTAAGTTTAGTTTTTGCACTAATCTTTGCATGTTTTATATTCTCTCAAGAAAAAACTTTTGAAATCACAGGTACACTCATCGCCGAAGACTCTAATCTACCCATAGAATCTGCAACTATTTACTTAGAACGCATTAAGGACAGTAGCGTTGTTACTTATACCATTTCAGATAAAAATGGTTTTTTTAAAGTAGAAGGAAGAACCTTTGATGATCAACTTAACTTCTTTGCCTCTTATGTAGGTTATGGTACCTACATAAAGAAAATAGATATTGATAAGGAGAAAATAGAATTAAAAACTATCTCTATGCAGTTAGATAATCAACTCAAAGAAGTACTTATAAAGTCTACTGCCCCAATAACCATAAAAAAAGATACTCTAGAATTTAATGTAAAGTCTTTTAAAACAAAGAGAGATGCTACAGTAGAGGATCTTTTAAAAAAATTACCAGGAGTAGAAGTAGATGAAGAAGGTAAGATAACAGTAAATGGTAAAGAAGTGAATAAGATTTTAGTAAATGGAAAACCGTTTTTTGGTGACGATCCAACTATTACTACAAAAAATTTAACCAAAGATATCGTAGAAAAAATTCAGATTGTAGATACTAAGACCAAATCTGAAGCATTCTCTGGTGAAGCAGGAAATAGCGAGAATAAAACCATTAACCTTACCATAAAAGAAGAGAATAATAAAGGTGTTTTTGGTCGTGTTGCTGCTGGTGCAGGAACAGATGAGCGCTACGAGTACGCAGGCATGGTCAACTTTTTTGATAATGACAGACGACTGAGTGTACTTTCTGGTGGAAACAATATAAACTCACCAGGATTCAGTTTTGGGGAATTAAATAAAATGTTTGGTGGTGCTAATTCTATATCTATAAATAGCAACGGTTCTTTTAACTTTGATGGCAGATCTTTTGGTGGAGGGCAAGGTATTACAACATCCAGAAGTACAGGGTTAAACTATGCAGATGTTATTGGTGAAACAGTAGATGTTGCCACAGATTATTTTAATTCTTCTAGTAATTCTGAGAATGAAACCTTAACAGAGCGTGAGACAATTTTGGCAGACTCAAGGTTTTTTACAAATACAAGATCTAAGTCAAATAATGATACAGATAGCCATTCGGCAAATCTAGAATTTGAAATAGAAACAGATTCTACATTTCAACTTAATATAGAGCCTTCATTTGGGTATTCTAAAACCAGAACTTTTTTTAATAGTAATGACGAAACCTTAGATGAAGACTTTGTGCTTACCAATCAATCTTCGGTTAATTCTGATGTAGAACGCTATGCTCGCGATTTTTCCGCAGACATCTCGGCAACAAAACGATTTGGAAGCAGAGGTGCGTTTATAAGGGCAGAGATAGGGACAGAAGTAAGTAAGCAAGAGAGTGACGATTTTCTCAATTCGGTAGCAGAAATTTTCGGTACAAATCCTGAAACCATAATAAGAGATCAGTTTACAGATGGTGTAAATGATAGTTATGGTTTTTCGACAGAATTAACCTATAGACTACCAATTATAGCTAAAAAGTTATTTCTAAATTTTGAGTACGAGTATTCAAAAGATAAAGAGAATAACAGACAGAGCACTTTTGATTACAATGAGATTTCGCAAGGTTTTGATGATTTTAATACTGCCTTAAGTACCGATTTTGAATATACAGATTCAAGAAGTATACCTAGAATTGGTGCAACCTATAGCGGAGAAAAATTCTATTCAAGATTAGATATAGGTTATAATATTCGTACCTTAGAAAATAACGATTTATTACGTCCTCAGTTTAATGTAGAACGTCAATTCAAAAATTTACAAGCGAGCTATAGAGTAAACTATAGATTCAGCCCTAAGGCGTCTATTTATGGTAGTTATTGGCTTAGAAACAATCCGCCAGCTTTAAGACAGCTACAGGCATTTACAGATGTATCTAATCCACTTAGTGTTGTAATTGGTAATCCTAATTTAGAGCCTTCAAACAGACATAGTTTTTATGCAGGTTATAATGGGTTCGATTGGCAAAAACGAACAGGATTTTATGCCAATATAAATGCCAATTTCACAAATAATCAGGTGGTTTCTAAAACGGTTATAGATCCTGAGACTTTAGTAAGGACAACAACGTATGAGAATGTTGATGGTAATTCTAATTTTGGTGTGTCTGCGACATATAGCAAAGAAATAAAATTAGACACCTTAAAGTCTGTAAAGTTCAACTTTCGGACACGCTACAACAGAAGTAAAAACATCAACTTTAATAATGATGTACAATATGCAAGTAGGGTAAATACAATTACTCCTAGATTGGGAGTAGATTTTATCTGGAATAAGGTGATGGAAATAAAGCCATATTACGAGATTAATATATCTAACAATTCTTATGATATTGATGCTTTTGAAGATAGAAACTTTACACGCCATAACGCAGGATTAAGAACAGCAACATTTCTACCCAAAAAGTTTGAATGGGAAAACGATATTAGATTTAATTATAATCCAGATGTTGCTGAAGGATTTCAAAAAAGTGCTTGGTTTTGGAACTCATCCCTAACCTACAGCATTCTTAAAGATAAAGGCTTGATTTCTTTAAAGGTGTATGATTTACTTAACCAAAACACCAATGCAAGACGTGTAGCAACACAAGATTATATACAAGATTCTCAAAGTACAGTCTTAAGACAATACTTTATGCTAGGTTTTAGTTATAAGTTTAATAGCTTGGGCTCAAAAGGTGAAACTAGTGATGACGATTTCTTTTTCTTCTAGTAACTATTGCGATTGAAATGAATATTTATATTTTTTCTAGTTGAATATAAGATTGTTCAGCTTTTATTATTTGATTATAAAATTCTTTCAAATAAGCATATTCAGCAGCAGAGAATGTTTTTTTCATTATATACAATCTTATTGTAATCATTATAGAGTTATCTGACTCAGATACATTTAACATAAAATTTCCGCCACTGTTTGGCAAAGCAATACCTTTTTTTTCAGGAAGTTTAGTTATATTGTATGTGTCTGGTGGAATATTGATTTTTACTGTGTAGAGATATGTTCTAGGATATCCATAATCTACATCATATGTGCGCTCGTTTAACTTAAATGGGTTTTTTGAAATTTTATTAAAGAAAAAAGGATTAATTCTTATTGTGCTAGAATTATCGTAACTATGATCTAGGGCAATAGTGAATTTTTGCTCTAATGGCTTTTCTAAGTCTAGTTCATTCTTAGTTTCAAAATCATCTACTATTACATTAGGATTTTTAGTTTCAAAGTCATCTAAGTACTCATCGTCTGACATATCGTTTAGTTTTTTTCTTTCGTCCAATGCATGGTAACCGCTTTTAGTTATTTTTAGTTTACCTTCAAGTTCATTTAACTCGTTAAAATCTAATTCAGACTGTACACTTATAATAGATGAGGAACTTGTTTTAATGGGTTCCCAATATCCACCGTTATCAAAATCTAATACTCTGCCATCACCATTTAAGCACTTAAACGGCACTTGTCCAAAAGCTAATTTTTTGTTCGTGGCATCTAAAAAATAAGTATTATCGCCTATAACTGCTTTTATGGTGATATAATTAAAATCTTTTGTAATTGGGTAAAGTTTGGTAGGTAAACCATTATTTCTAGTAGAAGAAGCAACTAGATAGTTTTCTATTCCTGCGGCATTTAAACTATTATGTAAAACAAGATTTATAGCATCTACACTTCCTGTACCTTCTTCAAAGGTTTTTTTTACTTTAAGCTTTCCTTGAGTCCAGTACTTACCATTCCAAAACATTTTATTTTGAACATATTTATATATTGCTTTAGCCTTATCGAGATTATTTTCAATATTCAATATCGTTTCTGGTAAGTTCTTTTTAAAAAAACTTTCTTTAGAGGTTTGATTATCTAAAAAAAGACGTTTTAATGTTTTGTCTGCATCTTCCCAGGTTTTAGTATATTTTTTTACACCACCATGAACATCTGTGTATGATATTTGATCTAGTATAAGGCGAGACAAATAGTTCTTTTTGCTCAGCATATAATCTTCTTCTTCAAAAGCTGGTATATTCTCCATCCCCAAAGAATAATTGATACAACTACCACTACTCATACCAGGAACGTGTATGCAGTCTTCAGTACTACTAAAGTCTTTATTGTCTAATTCTTTAGCGCCTACTAAACGAATATTGTATTTATAGTTGCCTAAAATTGCTGCAGTATAATCACTTTTTAATTTTGGAATATCACTCTGAAAATACCAATCGTCTAATCTTGAGTAAGGGCTTATAACACTGTAAACATACTCTATAACACAGCCTTCTTTAAGGTTAGGTAATGTAAACTTTGTTTCATTCCAATATTCAGTTTCTTTGGTTGTAAAAACTGCATCTTCTTTTAACTTGGTTTTGTCTATAGTTTCTCCCTTTAAATTATAGGTTATAGCCTCTACATCTTTTACAGTTTCTTTATTATAGAATGAGATACTGATATTTGCTCGGTCATAAGCCTCTTTATTAAAGATTTTGATTCTGTAATAGTAATCCGTTCTAAATTTGTAGTCATGATCTTCGTCTATGTAAACATTTGCGTGTTCATACAAAACCAAAGCATCAGCAAGTGTATCTTGGTCGTAGAATTTCATTTCTAACTCTTCTTTATTGATTTTGCCAATAGTTGTAGATTTATGTTTTTGTGCAAATACTGTTGATTGTAATAATAGAAATATTATTACCGAAACATAGGGTTTTATCATTGATGCGATTTTTTTAGGATAAGTCTTAGGTTTCCTTGTTTAGCAATTTGTTTTCTAAATAACCTGTATGCTTTATATTCTTCTTTCGGGTAGTGTCCTTGGTTAATATTGGTTGTTATTTTACAGGAAATTTGGTTTTTATCAATTTTTTTGAAAATTCTAGTGTACTTGCCAAAAGATGTTTTAATTTCTATAGATTCAGGTAAGATACCAGTTTCATAACCTTCAGGAATTTGGATGGTATAATTATCTTCGTCTCTATAGCCATTTGTAACAATGAAGGGTAATTGCCTATTTCTTTGTCTTTTGGGTATATAATTATTCTTGTTAAAAAAATTTACCGTAAAAATATAGTCTTCGCCATTTTTTGTAGCATAGTCTTTAGCCTGTAAGCTTAGTCTTTCGGTTAGTTGAACATTATCTCTATTGTTTATAATTTCTGAAGTGATAATATCCAAATTATTAATATAACTCCAGGTTTTTGTTTTATAATGCTCATGAAGGTCTTTTTCATTTAGATTTGAAAGGTGATACTTATCTCCATATTGAATTCCTGTAGAAATACGTTCTAAATCAGCATTCAGGCCACCTTCTTCGTTAAGTTTTATTTGAGCATTAATAACTTGTAAATTTATTTCGTTTCTATAAGAAGATGTTCTTTTGATTTCACCTCCGTTAGGTGTAATTACCAGTACATCTCTATCATCAGTAAAATTGTTTAAAAAGCCGAACGGTAGGGTTTGACTTGTACATTCTAGCCAGATATCATTACCTTCATTTGGAATGTTAAGTATGGCATGATTTCCTTGGATGGAAGAAAAATCAGAATCTATATTGCGTTTTTGTCCTGCATAGACAATCGTATAATATGAAGGAATACCAACAGCCTCTAAAAGCGCTTTCATGTAAATGGTTAGTCCTTTGCAGTCACCATAGGCAAGTCTATCAACTTCAGATGCACTGACAGGTTGCCAACCTCCAATACCAATTTGCACACTTATGTAACGTGTTTTATTTTGCATATAAGTGTACAGGATTTTTGCCTTTTCTATGTTGCTTTTAGCTCCGATAACAAGATTTTTAACTCTAGTTATTGTTGCTTCATCGAGCTTTGTTTTTCTTGTAAGGAGCTTATTATTCATCCACTGACCAAAACCTTTCCAGTCACTTGCTTTCCCTTCTACACCTCTTAAGGTAAATGTTTCTAATGATACCAAAAGACTTGGTAAAATATTAAAATAAAAGTCACTATCACTTTCATGTTTAATGGCTTTTTGATTTTTTAAGGTGTAATTAATATTATCAGTACCTTTCTTTACAATGCCGTAGTTTTCGAAATTTATCTCTTTACTTCTTATATTTAAATTATTAGGATTATAAATGTTGTAACTATTATTTTGTATAGCAACATTGTAGGAGTTAATAGGATACCATGTCGGAATTAAAGCGGTTGAAGCCGTCTTGTATTCATATTCAAAGATTGCGGTATATGGATAAGTGTTGGGCGTGTAATCTACATATGTTATTCTATCGTCATTGTATAGAGAAAAACCATCTGTAGCATTAACGTCTATAAACTTTGATTTTGATATTCTTTCAATTTCATTACCATAAACATCAAATATTTTCAATGAAATATCATTAATTTTTGTATCATCACCATAATACAAGTATGTATCCAAAATATCATCTCCATTTTGATTTAAAACAGTGATTATTTGTTGCTTATTTACAATCATCTTATCAACGTCCAATATTGTTATATTGGTTGTGCTTTGTCTAATGATTGCATTAGCATTCTCCTTCAATTCACTAGGTATGGTAATAGCACTAGTATGGAGTTCTTGAGAGTGAGTGGTCTGGAAGATTAACGTAAGAAAACAAAGTAGATTTAGTAATTTCATGAAGATTTTTTAAGTTACCAACCACCAGAGGCACCTCCACCACCAAAGCTTCCGCCTCCGAAGCCACCACCAAAGCCTCCACCACCAAAACTTCCGCCCGAAGAAGAACCACCAAAGATACCTCCTCCAGATGATCCTCGAGAGTAGCTTCCACGTCCCATATTGCTTAGTATTATAGCTTCAAGGATACTTCTGGCATCGTCATCTCTTCGGTTGCCTTTATTGCCACCTCGTCCACCACCTCGTGTTTTTGAGATAGCTATAATAAAAATTATAAAAAAGATAAGTAGTATGATGAAAAAAGCAATCGGAAACTCACTATTGTTACTTTTTCTAGAATCTTTGTATTCACCTGCCATGACTTCAAAAATGACATCAGCACCTCTGTTCAGTCCACCGTAATAGTCATTGCGTTTAAAGTAAGGGATAATTTCTCTATCGATTATACGTTTGCTTAAAGCATCTGTAAGTAAGTGTTCTACACCTTTACCAGTGTTAATAGCGATTTTTCTATCGTTTTTTGCTAAAAGAATAAGTATGCCATTATCTTCCTTTTCTTGTCCGATTCCCCATTTTTCGCCCCATTGTGCACCAAGATAATTTATATATTCTCCTTCTGTAGAATTAATTATTACAACTACAATTTGTGTTGAGGTTGTATCGGAATATCGTATAAGTTTATCTTCTAAAGTATTTTTTTGTGAAGGACTTAGTAAGCTAATCTCATCATAAACACTCGTTTGAAGTTTTGGAACGGGTGGAATTTCATATTGAGCAAAAGCAATAGAAGAACTTACTAGTAGTAGTGAAAAGGTAATTATTCTCTTCAATATGTGTTTTAGCTTAGGCATTACCCTTTAGAAATTGAATTATCTAATTCGTTATGATCTCCATGTTGCCAAGGAAAATGTAAAGCAAGAGCCTTGCCAGCTTCAATAATTCCGTCTATAAGACCTTGTTTAAAGTTGCCATTTTTAAATTGTAAAACAATCTTATCTCTTGTAGAATTCCAAAAATCTGTTCCGACAATGTCATTAATGCCTTTATCACCATAAATAACAAAAGCCTTATTATCTACTGCTACATAAATGAGCACACCATTCTGTTCCTTTGTGTTGTCCATTTTTAAGTAATGAAAAACTTCAAGGGCATGTTCGTATATATCCATGTTGCACTTTTGTTCTATGTGTACACGAATTTCACCAGAAGTTTCACGTTCTGCAATACGAATAGCTTCAATGATTTCCTGCTCTTCTTGCTGTGTTAGGAAATCTTCAATGTGTGGCATGTTATGAAAGGTTAAAAGTTAAATTCTACATCTGGAACTTTTTCACTTCCAGGATCTGCTTTATATCTAGCCATCTCTTTAAAACCAAACCAACTTGCTAAAAGTTTATTTGGGAATTTAGTTGTGTATATATCATACTTATTTACAGCTTCATTATAACGATCTCTTGCAATGTTGATTCGGTTTTCTGTGCCTTCTTGTTGCGCTTGAAAATCCCTAAATTGTTGAGAAGCTTTTAAGTCTGGATAACGTTCAAAAGAAGCTATCAATCGACTAAAAGAACCACTTAATTGACTTTGGGCTTGTTGAAATTTCTCTAAATTTTCTGGTGTTAAATCATCAACATTAATATTCATTGAAGTAGCCTTAGATCTCGCTTCTATAACTTCATTCAATGTTTTTCTTTCAAAATCTGCAGCACCTTGTACTGTTTTAATTACTGTACTATAAAGATCATTTCTTCTTTGGTAAGTACTTTCTACATTAGACCAAGCTGTTTTAGCATTTGCTTCTAGCTCTACTGATGTATTGTTAATGCCAACTGCCCATTGGTAGATGCCAAATCCAATTATAGCAATAACAATTAGAGGGATTAACCATTTTTTCATAATTGATAAGTTTTAAAGTTGTGTTTTTATTTTGATAAGCTGTGCTTTTATGCTTTCTAGCTTTTCAATAATTTCAAATTTTTCGAGCGATTGCTTCTTTTCTTCTTTTAGGTGAGTTTTTGCTCCTTCAAGCGTAAAGCCTCTTTCTTTAACAAGATGGTAAATAAACTTAAGATTTTTTATGTCCTCTGGAGTGAACTTTCTATTGCCTTTAGCATTTTTTTTAGGCTTAATAATATCAAATTCCTTTTCCCAAAACCGAATTAAAGAGGCATTCACTTTAAAGGCTTTAGCCACTTCACCAATACCGTAATAGCGTTTTTCTGGTAAATCTATATGCATTTTAATCGAGGGATTGGTTTTCTAGAGAGGCTTTTCTTAGCAATTCATTAAATTCGGTTGCAGATAGGTTGCCATAATAGAAGTTAATAGGATTTATACGTTCACCATCTTTAAAAACTTCGTAGTGTAAATGAGGTGCTTCTGAACGACCTGTACTACCAACATAACCGATTAAATCACCACGTTTTACACGTTGATTAACACGTACATTGTATTTGTATAAATGTGCATACAAAGATATGTAACCATAACCATGATCTATACGAATATGTTTACCATAACCAGAAGAACTATTATCTGCACGTTTTACAATGCCGTTTCCAGTAGCATAGATTGGTGTCCCTCTTGGTGCTGTAAAGTCCATCCCAAAATGAAACTTTCTAGCTTTTGTAAAAGGGTCAGTTCTATAACCATAACCTGAAGCCATACGAGTAAGGTTTTCATTTCTTACAGGTTGTATAGCAGGTATGGCTTCTAAAAATTTTTCTTTGTCTTCAGCTAATTTTGCAATTTCATCTAATGATTTAGATTGTACAACAATAGCTTTTTCTAATATATCTAAGCGTTTATTACTCTCTGCAATAAGTTGAGAGTTGTCATAGCCTTCAAATTTTTTATAACGGTTTACACCACCAAATCCAGCGCGTCGTTGTTCTTCGGGAATTGGATTGGCTTCAAAATATAATCTGTAGATGGCATTATCGCGTTCTTCAACATTTTCTAGAGCTGCAATAGCATCATCCATACGCTTGTTCAATAATTCATATTGAATTTGCATGTTTTGAAGCTCTCGGGCCAACTGGCGCTCCTTAGGCGATTCAATGTATTGACCTGCAATAAAGACGAATAAAAAGGCAAAAAGTGCAGAGGCTACTAAAAAGACAAAAGCGTACTTAAATGTTGTGCGTTTTTTCCGCTTTATCTTACGATAAGAAAGCGTCTCAGCATCATAATAATATTTTACCTTAGCCATGTTCTAATTTATACTATTTTTGCAGCAATTACACTAGTGTAACAGCTTAATTACATTAGTGAAACGACCAAACCTACAAAAATATTTTCATTACAAATTTAATAAAGTAATGAAATATATTTGCAGAAGGTTCTCTCTGACAAAAAAATTATATTAAAAATTAGCAGAGAAAAGATAAAAAATTGTTTTGCATTTGCGACAATAACATAATAATTAGCATAATTTCAGTATATGACGTCTCAAGATATTCGTTCTAAGTTTTTAAGTTTTTTTGAAGGTAAAAAACACCTTGTAGTGCCATCTGCATCAATGGTCTTAAAAAATGACCCAACCTTAATGTTTGTAAATTCTGGTATGGCACCTTTTAAAGAATTTTTTCTTGGTAATAGTGAACCAAAAAATAACAGAATTGCAGATACTCAAAAATGTTTAAGAGTTTCTGGTAAGCATAATGACTTAGAAGAAGTGGGTTACGATACGTATCATCACACGCTTTTTGAAATGCTTGGTAACTGGAGTTTTGGAGACTACTTTAAGAAAGAAGCCATTGCTTGGGCTTGGGAGTTATTGACCGAAGTTTATGGCATAGATAAAGACATTTTATACGTTACCGTTTTTGAAGGTAGCGATGATAACGATAACCTAAAAATGGACCAAGAGGCTTACGATATTTGGAAACAATACATTTCTGAAGATCGCATTCTTATGGGAAATAAGAAGGACAATTTCTGGGAAATGGGAGACCAAGGACCATGTGGACCATGTAGTGAGATCCATGTAGATATTCGTTCGGCTGAAGAAAAAGCTAAAGTTAATGGTAAGTCTTTGGTAAACATGGATCATCCGCAGGTCGTTGAAATCTGGAACTTGGTATTTATGCAATACAACCGTAAAGCCAATGGATCTCTAGAAGTATTGCCAAACAAGCATATCGATACAGGAATGGGCTTTGAGCGTTTGTGTATGGTGTTACAAGGCGTGCAATCTAATTACGATACAGATGTGTTTACTCCAATAATTCGCGAGATTGAAACCATCACAAACAAGGATTATGGTAAAGATGAAAAAATAGATGTAGCCATAAGAGTCATCTCAGATCATGTTAGAGCTGTAGCATTCTCTATAGCAGATGGTCAGTTGCCAAGTAATACTGGTGCAGGCTACGTTATACGTAGAATTTTACGTAGAGCCGTGCGTTATGGTTTTACATTTTTAGATAAAAAGGAACCATTTATTTACCGTTTGGTAGATGTGTTGAGCAAAAAAATGGGAACTGCCTTTCCTGAAATTAAAGCCCAAAAACAATTGATAGAAAACGTAATTAAGGAAGAGGAAGCATCTTTCTTAAGAACATTGGAGCAAGGTCTTATCTTGTTGAATGGTATTGTTGAGGAAACAAAAGGTGATACAGTTTCGGGTGAAAAGGCATTTGAGCTATACGATACATATGGTTTTCCTATAGATTTAACGGCTTTAATTCTATCTGAAAAGAATTTAAAATTAGATGAAAAAGGATTTGAAGAACAACTTCAAATCCAAAAAAATCGTTCGCGTAAAGCAAGCGAAACTTCTACTGAAGATTGGACGATTTTAGTTGACGATGCTGAGCAAGAATTTATCGGTTACGACGCTCTTGAAGCCAACGTAAAAATTACACGCTACAGAAAAGTCACTTCAAAAAAAGAAGGAGACATGTATCAGTTGGTGTTTAATCTCACGCCATTCTATGCAGAAGGTGGTGGACAAGTTGGTGATAAAGGGTACTTGCAAGACAATCATGGAGATACAGTTTATATCGTTGACACCAAGAAAGAGAATAACGTCATTATTCACTTTGCTAAAAATTTACCAGACAATCTTAATGATACGTTTAAAGCTGTTGTAGATCAAAAACAGCGTTTTAGAACTGAGTGTAATCATACAGCAACACACTTGTTGCACCAAGCCCTACGCGAAGTGTTAGGAACGCATGTGGAGCAAAAAGGGTCTGCAGTACACTCTAAATATTTACGTTTCGATTTCTCTCATTTTTCTAAACTAACAGTTGAAGAATTAAGAGACGTAGAAAACTTTGTAAATGCACGTATCGACGGAAAATTAGCATTGGAAGAGCAAAGAAACGTACCAATGGATCAAGCAATTTCTGATGGCGCAATGGCGCTTTTCGGTGAAAAATATGGAGATACAGTTCGAACTGTGAGATTTGGACAATCCATAGAGCTTTGTGGTGGTACGCATGTAAAGAATACAGGAGATATTTGGCATTTTAAAATTGTATCTGAAGGTGCAGTTGCAGCCGGAATTCGCCGTATAGAAGCAATAACTTATGATGCTGTTAAAGACTTTTATTTTGAAAATAACAGAGCGTATTTTGAAATGAAAGATCTATTAAACAATGCTCAAGAACCTGTAAAAGCACTTCAAAATTTACAGGACGAAAATGCGAGTTTAAAAAAGCAGATAGAACAATTATTAAAGGATAAAGCTAAGAACTTAAAAAGTGATCTTAAAAATGAAATCACAGCGCTTAATGGTGTAAATTTCATTGCCAAAAAAGTAGATTTAGATGCTTCTGGTATTAAAGACTTATGTTTTGAGTTAGGCGGTGAAGTTGATAATCTTTTTGCTTTATTCGGAGCAGATAATAATGGAAAGGCGTTACTGTCTTGCTATATTTCTAAAAATCTGGTTGCTGAAAAAGACTTAAACGCAGGTCAGATTGTTAGAGAATTAGGAAAGCACATCCAAGGTGGAGGTGGAGGCCAGCCTTTCTTTGCAACAGCAGGTGGTAAAAATCCAGCAGGTATTGAGGAGGCTTTAGAAGCTGCTAAGAATTACCTTTAAAACTGTCATCCTGAACTTGTTTCAGGATCTCATAATTTATGAAGCTACAAACTAACATAAAACTACAGAAACAACCACATCATCAAATAGATTACACATCTAAATTGATGTTGTTAGGTTCTTGTTTTTCTGAGAATATTGGTAGTAAGTTTGACTATCATAAGTTTAAATCAGACGTAAATCCATTCGGTATTTTATTTCATCCTGTAGCTATAGAAAACCTAATCACTAGAAGTATAAATGAAGATTTCTACAGTGACGAAGAGATTATAAGTCAGAATGAAATTTATTACTGTTTTGATGCGCATTCAAAATTAAATACGTTTTCTAAAGTACAGTTACTAGAGCGTTTAAATACTCAATTAAACGAAACATTACATCAAATTAAGTCTGCATCGCATATAATTATTACACTCGGTACAGCTTGGGTTTATAGACATATAGCAGCTGATAAAATTGTTGCTAATTGCCATAAAATACCTCAAAAACAGTTTCTAAAAGAGTTGTTGTCTGTTGAAGATATTGTTGCGTCATTAGAGCGTATAATTGCTTTAGTACGAATTGTAAACCCTAAAGTAAATTTCATTTTTACGGTATCTCCAGTAAGGCATCTCAAAGATGGTTTTGTGGAAAACAATAGAAGCAAGGCTCATTTATTGGCAGCAATTCATCAGGTTGTAGAGCCCAGAAAGCAACTGTTCTATTTTCCATCTTATGAAATTATGATGGACGAATTAAGAGACTACAGATTCTATAATCAAGATATGATACACCCAAATGATTTAGCAATAGACTACATTTGGGAAACGTTTAAAACCGTTTGGCTAGCGGAAGATGCTATAGAAATCTCAGAAAAGATAGCTAGTCTTCAAACTAAGAAAGCGCATCGTCCGTTTAATCAAAATTCTGAAGCACATCAAAAATTTCTTGCTAATCTTCAATTAGAGATAGGGCAGATTCAGAAAGAACTTCCTCACGTTAAATTCGATTAAATATTACCGAATAGGTCGTTTCAATCTTTCCTTTACCATTTCAAAAGACTTTTTGCTTGCACGTTCCCAACGATTAATGTTATGCTTTTTTGTTTTTGCGTTGTTTTTTTTTCCTCTTTTTCTCGAAGTCTTTTAAGCCAATCAAAACGTTTTCTTATAATTGATTTAATCAGTTCATCACCACCTTGTAAACGTTCTAATGTGTTGAGGGCAGCAATAGATACGTTTTTAATTTTATCATCAATAGCAATTAATAATACAGGAATGGAAGAAGGTTGACCAACAAATTCTAAAGCTTCAGCAGCTAACTGCCTCGTTTTATAGTTGCCATAGGTTAATGCATATTCAAGTTCGATTACAGCGTTTGTATCAACCCAATAGTTAATGACACTCTCAGAAGGTTCTGAAAGTTTCATTTTAAATAACCAATATGAAAATTGATAAAACATGGCTAATCATTTAGTTAATTATTGGTAGTAGATTTTTGAAGTTTGTTACATAAAAATCATCGGATATTGGGTAGTGTAGTCTTACTTTTAAGTCGTAAACATCTTAAAATCTAATATTTATAAAAATATACGCAATTCATCGTATGTTTTGCCATCATCTTATTGTTGAGATTTGCTTCAGTATTAACCAATAAATTAAATCAACAATGAGAACTTTAAAAAACTTTATGTTATTAGTAATGACAATGTCATTGGTAATATTTACATCATGTAAGAGTGATGATGATGGTGGTAGCGGAGGAAATGCACCTTCAGGTACTTTAACAGCTAAAGTAGATGGAACTAACTTTCAATCTTTAGATATTTCTTCTTCAGCTACTGTTGCAAACAATGGTAATAATTTGATAATTATCGCTTCTAATAGTGATGGTAATGCATTTGCTATAACGATAATAGGGTATTCTGGTCCTGGAACGTATCCATTAGGTGGAGGTCTTAATATTACAAATTCTGCGAGTTACACAGAAACCGATGTAGACCTTAATAATCCACAAAATTCTACAACAGAGATTTGGCAAGCACCTTTTAATGATACACAAGTAGGTGAAATAAATATTTCTGAGGAAACTGATACCAAAGTTATGGGAACATTCAACTTTACAGGTAAGAATGTAAACGGAGACCAATCAGAAAAAACAATTACTGATGGCTCATTTAACCTGAACAAACAAACTACGTAATTTTTTAATTATGAAAACGCTATTGACTCGAATTAAAACGTTAATGATGCTAGTACTTTTTGTAAGTGCTACATCATTATTTGCTCAAGAAACTCCAGACCAGAGTTATGATCTTGGGGCAAAAATAAATGATATGACCATTACGCAAGGAGGAACTGTAGTTGTTGCAACTAATGATGGTTTGGTTGGTCTAAAGCCAGGTCAGGAAGGTATGTTATTCAATTTTACAGATTATGGTAAAGTTAAACCAGAAGAACTAAAATTTGTGCCATTATCTCCTTATGTGGTTGTTGGGCAAACAGGTTTTGGTGGATTGCAAACCAAAAGTGCTGTAATAGATTATATGTCTGGCGAAGTGTTATTTAGTACCGAAAAAAATGGTTGGAAAGCTATAGGTATGTCTGAAGTGTTAATGCCATCAAATAAATTGATAGTAAGTGGACAAAGAAGGGCTAAGGAGAATTACGCTCAGGCTGTGGCTATTTACGATTTAGCAACTGGAGATCAAATAAGCTTTTACACATTCAAAGGTACTAGACAAGCTATGGGAGTTCCTTTGGTATTATCAGATGGCGTAATTATTCCAACCACAAAAGGGCTGTTGAAGGTAAATATGGATTCTGGTAACGTGCTTTGGGAGAATGAAATTAAAAATATTGGTTGGATGGTTGCCAGTGAAGATGAAAAAGATATTTATGCCTTTGCATCAACAACCAATCAAAAAAATACAAAAATCTACAAAATTGGTGCAAACGGACAACCAGTATGGCCAGACGAGAAAAAGGTGAAAGGAAGTGTTTCAAATTTTGAAATTCTTCCGCAAGGATTAGCAGTTGTGAGTGATGTTGCAGACTCTGGTAAAAAAGGCTTGGGTAAATTGGCTGCAGCTAAAGCAGAATCCAAAATAACACTTTTAAGCGCATCGACAGGTGATGATTTATGGGAAAAAGCTCCAAAAACAAAAGGGTACGTTCAGCACTTCTACATAATGGAAGATGGTATTCTCTTCGGAATTAGAGAAGGCGGTATCAATAAAATTTCCTATGATGGTAAGACTTTATTTAAAAAGCCATTGAAGACGGGAGAAAACATCTTAACTATGGCACAAACACCTCAAGGTCTAATTTATATTACTTCTGCGGATGCAAATATTGTGAACCTTGAAACTGGTGACCAAGTTTGGTCTAAACCTCTTAAATTTAAAAGAGCAAGTACGGTTAGTTCAGATTTTGATGAAAAGAATAATAGATATCTTATTGCAGCAGATGAAAAGCTTTTTAGTATTGATGCTGAATCTGGCACTTCAGAATTGTTAACTGAAGCTGGTTTTGATGGCAAAGAAGATCCGACAAAAATAGAAGTTAGAGATAGTAGCATATTATTAACGTCTGATCAAAACATGATGGCTTTAGATTGGGATGGCAAAACAAAATGGCATGAATATCACAGAGCACCAGGGAAAAGTGCATTTGGTGCTATTTTAGCAGGTGCAATGGCAGTAGCTTCAACAGGTTTAGCAATGGATGCGTCTATGCGTGCTGGAGCAAATAGAAATTACCTTGGTCAGTATAATCAGTATGGTGCACAGATGAAACGCACAGCAGATATGTTCTCAGCAATTGGTACAGCATCATTTAATGAGATGGCTAAACGTTTTAAGGCGACTTCGGCAACCCAAGATGCCCAATTTATTTTAACCAAACTAGATGATGGAGTAGGTCTGGTAAAACTTAATAAAGATACTGGTGCTGTTGAAAAAGAAATAGTATTAAAAGATAAAAAACCAGCGTATAAAGTTGACGAGTTTGGTGGTTATTTGTATTATAAACCGAGTGACAAGACTATATATGCTTATGATCTTAATAAATAAATCTTGTTGTTGAGATTTGTTTTTTGATTAGGCGTAGCCAATTACAGTTACGCTTAATCTTCTTAAAATGTACCTTAATCGAATAAAACTTAGCTTACAGACAAAAAACACTAAATTGAAAATGCTATTAATCAATTTTCTTAAAAAAGCATCAGTAATAATTTCTGTTAGTCTTAGCAGAGTTTACTTGATGCTTTTTTTATTTAGTTCGTACAAAAAAACCATCTTTTTTTTTAGCGTTTTACTTTCTTCAATAGCATACAGTCAGGAAAATCCAAGTTTAGTTGATAGTATTATAATTGTTGCATCTCAACAGGAAAACGATTCACTAAAGATTGATGCTTTACACAAATCCTTTTTTAATTATTGTTATTCAAAACCAGAAGTCTCTAGAGTATTGAGCGAAAGAAGTATAGAGCTCAGTAAAAAAATAAATAACAATTACCTTCTTACGAGATCATTTTTACGAAAAGGTATTTATTATGATATTACAGGTAAAAAAGATAGTGCAATAATAGCATACGACTTAGCTTATGATGTAGCCAGGCCAGAAAACGATTTATTGGCAATGGCATCTGTTTACAATAACAAAGGACTTATAGAATGGAACAGTGAGCAGTTTGATAATGCCATGCAGTATTATATAAAATCACTTAAGATTTTTAGACAGATTAATCAGCCTAGAGGAGAAGCTAATAGTTTAAATAATATAGGGCTTTTATTGACCGAATTAGATCGATATAAGGAAGCAATAGCATATCACAAAGATGCTCTTAAAATAAGATTAGAAATTGATGACAAATATGGTGTAGGTGCATCTTACAGTAATATTTCTCAAAGCTATGACTATGATAAGAATTTAGATTCTACATTATATTACTCAAGAAAAGCGATTGCTGTTAAAAAAACCATTAATGATAAAAGAGGTTTGGGAATATCTTACAATAATCTTGGTCAAATATTTAATCAATTAGAGCAATCAGATTCTTCTATTTATTACTTAGAAAAAGCAAACAAGATATATAAAGAGTTAAATTCAAAACGATTATTAAGTACCAATAGTTCTGCTTTAGGATCAGCTTACAACACTAAAAAACAATACCGAAAAGCCATCGGTCATTATAATACAGCATTAGAGTTGATTTCTGATGACGAATTAATGCTAAAATATAAATTACAAAAGTTAATAGCAGACGCTTACAAAAATCTAGAGCTTTACAAAATATCTTCCAAATTTTACAGTGAAGCTCTAATTACAGGCGATACCATTGCAAAACAAAATGAAAAAGTTGCCACACAAGAGGTATTTGAAAAATATCAATCTGCCGAAAAACAGAAACAAATTCTAATACAGCGCGCAGAGTTGGCAGAGCAAGATTTAGTAATTCAGAAAAGAAATTATCAATTGTACGGACTAGCTATATTAACCTTAATATTGGGTTTAATAGGTTTTCTCTTCTATAACCAACAGAAATTAAAAAATCAGCAATTGCAGAAGGAAAATGAGCTTAAAGATGCATTAATAAAAATTGAAACTCAGAATAAGCTACAAGAGCAACGTTTGAGAATTAGTAGAGATTTGCACGACAATATAGGTGCTCAATTAACTTTTATTATTTCATCTATAGACAATTTAAAATATGGTTTTGATATTAAAGATGAAAAGCTAACTCATAAACTTGAGACGATAAGTGATTTTACATCTGGAACAATTTATGAGTTAAGAGATACCATTTGGGCAATGAATAAGAGTGAAATCACTTTCGAAGATCTGCAAACTAGAATTTCAAATTACATAGACAAGGCGCATTTATATGATGCTAATATTCAGTTTTCATTTAATGTAGACAGCAGTGTAGATACGAGTAAGACCTTCACTTCAGTTGAGGGTATGAATATTCATCGTGTTATCCAAGAAGCGATACACAATAGCTTAAAATATGCTAATGCTTCACAGATTAAAGTTGAAATATCTAAGGTCGTTTCAAACCTAGTTTTCAAAATTTCAGATAATGGTAAAGGTTTCAATGTATCTACTGTTAGAAGAGGTAATGGCCTCACCAATATGGAAAAACGAATTGCGAATATTGGAGGTGAAATTCAAATTAATTCTAAAGAAAATCGGGGTACACAAGTCATTGTTACTGTGTAAAATTAAAATTAGTATCTTGTTAATGCTATTAACTAACTAAAACTGTATGAGAATACTTATTTTCTTTCTTGTATGCACAACATTCTGTTATGGTCAAATCGAAGAAAGTCCCCAAAAACTTAATGATTCTGCAATAAACATTTATAAGAATGATCCTCAAAAAGCAATTTCAATTTTAGAAAAATCCAAAAGCATTGCCAAAGCAAAAAACCAAATATTTGAAGAAGCTAGAGCTATTAATGGTTTGGGTTTAGTGTATAGAGATTTAGGAGATTTTAATAAAGCTATTGAACTATCTAGCCAAGCTATAAAGATGTCTTCAGATTCACTTTTGGTGGCAAGTGCCTCTAATAATATTGGCGTCTGTAAAAGACAACTTGGAGAATACGAAGATGCACTTATCCAATATTTAAAAGCGCTCGATATATACGATGCACTAAATGAAAAGTCAAAGGAAGCTACGGTTACTAACAATATTGGTATGGTATACAGCTATTTAGGAGCTAATGATAAAGCCATAGAATATCACTTAAAAGCCAAAGATGTTTTTGAAGAGTTAAATAATAAAAAAGGAATTTCTGAAGTGTATAATAATATAGCCATTATTTATGCCAATGATGGCGATTTGCAAAAAGCACTCAACTATTTTAAATATTCATTAGAAATTGAAAGAGATTTAGATGATAAAAAAGGTATTGCAGAGTCTGTAAATAATGTTGGTGCAGTATTTTATTATCTACAAGAAATAGATTCAGCCTTGGTGTATTTTAAGAAGTCAGCATTTTTAGAAAAACAAATTGGTAATTATGCTGGTGTTGGTGCGAGTTATAATAATATGGCACAGGTTTTAATGGAATATAATAGGGCAAAAGAAGCAAAAAAGTATATAGATAGCGCGTATTATTATGCCAATAAGTATGATGTAGCAGTAGATGTAGAGTCAGCATTGCTAAACTATTCGGAATTTTATGAGGCGACTAATGACAAAGACAAGGCCTTATTGTATTACAAAGAATTTTCAAAAGTTAGGGATAGTATTCTTAACCTTGAAACCAATAGTAAAATAGCTGAGTTAGAAATAGAGTTTCAAACTGAAAAGAAAGAAAAAGAAATTTTATCGCAACGTGCTGACCTTGCAGAAAAAGAACTAGACCTTAGTAAAAAGAACAATTACATTTTAGGTTTAGGTGCTCTAGCAGTGGCTTTAGGACTTTTTGGGTATTTGTTTTATAATCAACAAAAACTTAAAAATCGTCAATTACAAAAAGAAAATGAACTTAAAGACGCATTACTAAAAATAGAAACCCAAAATAAACTGCAAGAGCAAAGATTAAGGATTAGTAGAGATTTGCACGATAACATTGGTGCACAACTTACGTTTATCATTTCATCCTTAGATAATCTTAAATATGGTTTTAAAATACCAGAGAAACTAGGAAGTAAGCTCAAAGGAATTAGCGAATTTACGACGACGACGATTCACGAGTTAAGAGATACTATTTGGGCAATGAACAAGGATAAAATTACTTTTGAGGATTTACAGATTCGGATCTCAAATTTTATCGAGCAAGCAAATCTGGCCGCTCAGAACATAAAGTTTAATTTCAATGTAGGTGAGTCTGTAGATAATGATATGGCTTTTACCTCTGTAAAGGGAATGAATATTTACAGAATAATACAAGAGGCTATAAATAATGCTGTAAAATATGCAGGAGCATCAGCTATAAATGTCAATATTTCAAAAATTGAAGACAAGATGCTCATTAATATAAAAGATGACGGAAAGGGCTTTGATAAAGACCAAGTGAGCCTTGGTAACGGACTAGATAATATGAAGAAACGCGCTGATGATGTAAAAGCCCAATTGTCAATTCAATCTGATGTTGACCAAGGTACAGTAATATCGCTAGTGATATAAATACGATAAAATGCGTATAGTATTTAAAAATTAATTTGAGGAAATTTAAAATCTAATAGAAATTAAATGATCATAAGAATAGCTATAGTAGACGATAATACTTTTCTCATTAAAGCAGTTGAAGAGAAACTCTCTTTTTTCGAGGATTTGCATGTAAGATTTACTGCAATGAATGGTAAGGATGTTTTAGGAAAGCTAGAGGAAAATCAGAATATAGATTTAATCTTAATGGATATTGAAATGCCAGTAATGAATGGTATAGAGGCAACATATCAGGTTAAACAGAAGTATCCTCACATAAAGATTATTATGCTGACGGTTTTTGATAATGATGAAAATATCTTTAATGCTATAAAGGCAGGAGCAGATGGTTATTTATTAAAGGAGATTAATGCAGGAGACTTACATTCTGGTATTTTAGAAACTTTGAATGGAGGTGCAGCAATGAATCCTTCTATAGCTTTAAAAACACTAAAACTTCTTAGAAACCCTTTTGTTGAAGAAAAAGAAAAAGAGGAAATAAAATTAACGAGTAGAGAAGTAGATGTTTTAGAGCAATTAAGTAAAGGTCTAAGCTATAATGCGGTTGCAGAAAATTTAATCCTTTCTACAGGGACCATTAGAAAGCATATTGAGAATATTTATCGCAAGCTACAAGTTCATAACAAATTAGAAGCTGTACAAAAAGCTAAGCGCAATAATATTATTTAACAACAATAAATAATTGTTACCATCCTGAACTTGTTTCAGGATCTCAAGATAAAACAAGTTTAAATTTTTAAGATTTTACCCTAACACTCTCAGGAACTAAAACTGTATAATCACCATTATTTCTAATAACATCTCTTACTATAGAAGATGAGATGTAAGAGGTTTTGGCAGCTGTTAAAAGAAAAACCGTTTCAATTTTCGAGAGCTTTCTATTAGTATGTGCAATCGCTTTTTCAAACTCAAAATCAGCAGGATTTCTTAGACCTCTTAAAATAAATTTAGCATTTATTTCTTTGCAATAATCTACGGTAAGACCTTCGTATGTAGTAACTTTTACCTTTGGTTGGTTTTCAAATGCTTTTTCAATAAATGCTTTACGTTCTTCTAACGAAAACATATATTTTTTATCAGCATTTATACCAATAGCTACTACAACTTCATCAAAGAGTTTCACACCTCGTTTAATAATATCGTAATGTCCATTGGTTATTGGATCAAAAGACCCAGGAAAAAGCGCGCGTTTCATTTATGATACTTCTTTTGTTGTCTCAAAGATAGTTATTAATTCTTCATAGCTTCTTCAATAGCGTTACTAAACAAATCTGCCATACTTATGCCAGCAGCTTCGGCTTGTTGCGGTAAAATACTTTCTTTAGTTAATCCAGGTACAGTATTTACTTCGAGAAGATGAGGTTCATCATTTTTAAAAATAAATTCACTTCTAGAAAAACCTGTCATACCTAAAACTTTATATATTTTCTTGGCTACAGTTTCAACTTTAGTTTTATAATCTTCAGAAATTCTAGCAGGCGTTATTTCTTGAGATTTACCTTCATATTTAGCTTGATAGTCAAAAAAGTCATTTTCAGATACAATCTCTGTTATTGGTAGAACAATAATTTCACCTTTATACGAAATCACACCAACGGAAACTTCCGTACCTTCTAAAAACTGCTCGATTATGATTTCATTATCTTCCTTAAATGAGTTTTCAATTGCAGCTTTTAAATCTTCTTTTTTATACACTTTAGAAATGCCAAAACTACTACCAGCTTTATTGGCTTTTACAAAACAAGGTAGGCCAACTTTAGTTATTATAGCATCTTCATTAATAGCATCTCCTAGATTAAGGTAATAGCTTTCAGCTGTTTTAATGCCATAAGGTTTTAATGTTGATAATAGGTCTCGTTTGTTAAACGTTAACGCTGCTTGATACATGTTACAGCTGGTTTGCGGTATATTGAGTAATTTAAAATACGCTTGCATGTAGCCATCTTCGCCAGGTGAGCCATGGATAGCATTAAAAACACAATCAAAATTAATTTTACTGTTATTCACCATAACTGAAAAGTCATTTTTATCTATTGGGAATTCGTTATCATTTTCATCAACGTAAACCCACTTGTTTTTAAAAATATGGATGCGATATGCGTTGTACGATTCTTTATCTAAAGTTTCGAAAACAACGTTGCCACTCTTTAGTGAAATCTGATATTCGCTAGAGTAGCCTCCCATAATTATGGCGATATTTTTTTTCATGCTGATAACCTAAAACTATGTAATGTTAGTTGAACAAGCTTTAATGTAAAAGTATCATTTATTTTCAATAATCTAAACCAAACGATGCATGCGTATATTAATTTTATAACGTTAGATTATTTATTTAGATTTGTCAACAAGATAACAGCCTATGAGTATTGTGAAATTTTTAACCAGTAAAGTGTTTTTTAAGCAATTAGCATTGGCTATTGTTGCAATTGTTGTTTTATGTTTACTAATCTTGACATCTCTAAAAAGTTGCACTAACCATGGTGAGTTTGTAACAGTACCTGACTTAAAAGGAAAATCATTAGAAACTGTTGAAATAGAATTAAATGACAACGATTTAAGAATGGAGATTCAAGATTCTGCCAATTACAACCCTAATTATCCTAAATACTCAGTGATAGAACAAAACCCAGTGGCAGGAGCACAGGTAAAGGAAAATAGAAAGATCTATTTAATTCTCAACCCTTCTGGTTACCGTAAAGTTGAGGTGCCAGATATCTTAAAACGTACCTTTAGACAAGCAAAACCTCAGTTAGAAGCACTAGAGTTTAAAATAGGAAACATTACTTACATTGATAACATCGGAAAGGATGTTGTTTTAGGTCTAAAACACAAAGGAAAAACCTTAAAACCAGGTACATTATTACCGCTAACATCTACAATAGATGTAGTGTTAGGAAATGGAAAGCGCTAAAATATGGCAGATATCGTAGATATGTCTGAGGCAGAAGACGAGCTTTATGAGCATTATGCTTTTAAGGTTGAGAAAGGACAGCAACCACTTCGTATTGATAAATACCTAATGAATTTTGTTGAAAATGCCACACGAAATAAAATTCAACAAGCAGCAAAAGACGGCAGTATTTTTGTAAACGGAACACCTGTAAAATCCAATTACAAGGTAAAACCAAACGATCATATAACTGTAAAATTCGAGCATCCACCACATGAGTATTTGTTGGTAGCAGAGGATATTCCTATTGATATAGTTTATGAAGATGACGAGTTGTTGGTGGTTAATAAACCTGCAGGTATGGTAGTGCATCCTGGTCATGGTAATTATTCTGGTACATTAATCAATGGATTAATCTATCATTTTGAAAATTTACCAAATAACTCTAGCAATCGTCCTGGTTTGGTACATCGTATAGATAAAGATACAAGCGGACTTTTAGTAGTTGCTAAAACCGAACATGCTATGGCACATTTGTCTAATCAGTTTGCAGAAAAAACCAGTGAACGCGAATATGTGGCTATAGTTTGGGGAAATATTGAAGAAGAAAGCGGAACGGTTGAAGGTAACATTGGTCGTCATCCCAAAAACCGACTTCAAAATACGGTTTATGAAGGTGACGAAGCTTATAAAGGAAAACCAGCAGTAACACATTATAAAGTTTTAGAACAATTAGGTTATGTTACCTTGGTGAGTTGCAAGCTCGAAACAGGGCGTACACACCAAATCCGTGTACATATGAAGCATATTGGCCATACGCTTTTTAATGATGAGCGTTATGGTGGTGAAAAAATCTTAAAAGGCACAACCTTTACCAAGTATAAGCAATTTGTAGAAAACGCATTTAAGGTATTGCCGAGACAAGCACTCCACGCTAAAACCCTTGGTTTTGAGCACCCAACAACTGGCGAATGGTTAAGCTTTTCAACCGAAATACCAGAAGATATGCAGCAGTGCATAGAGAAGTGGAGAAGCTATGCCAAGCATCAAAGTCAGTAAGAACGTAAGTTTTTTATCATGCTGAATTTATTTCAGCATTTTATTAAATTTTAGAACGAGATTCTGAAACAACACTTCGACTGCGCTCAGTGTGACAGTTTAGAAAGATAATTACATTGACTTTTAAGGAATAGACATTCCTTATTGAACTATCTAGATTAGTTGTTGATAATACTTGAAACTATTCTAATTACATCGTATTTTTACTCTTGAATGAAATTGTTTAATTAATGCGTTTTCCGTTGTTATGGGAACGACAAAATAGTGTCGATGAAACTAATACTATCACCAGCAAAATCTTTAGATTACGAAAGCAAATTGCCAACTACAAAAACATCTGAAGGTTGTTTTTTAGCAGAGGCAGAAAGATTAAATAAGTTACTGAAAAAGAAGTCTGCAAAGAGTTTGTCTAAACTCATGCATATATCAGACAATCTAGGTCAGTTGAATTATGAGCGTAACCAAGAATGGGAATTGCCATTTACAAAAGATAATGCCAGGCAAGCCATTTATGCTTTTAATGGCGATGTGTACAGAGGTTTAGACGCTTATACTATTGACACTGAAAAGTTAGATAAGGTACAGGATACGGTTCGAATAATTTCTGGTTTGTATGGTATTTTAAAACCTTTGGATTTAATACAGCCGTACCGATTAGAAATGGGAACAAAAATGCCTGTTGGTAAGAATAAAAATCTTTACGATTTTTGGCAAAAGAAAGTGACTAAAGCACTTAATGACGAGTTGGACGAAGACGAACTGTTTTTAAATCTTGCTAGTAACGAGTACTCAAAAGCCGTGGATAAAAAAGCATTGAAAGTACCTGTAATTGATGTTAACTTTAAAGAGTTTAAAGATGGAAAGTATAAAACCATTGCCATTTTTGCAAAATTAGCACGTGGCTTAATGACAAGGTACATTATAGATACAGATGCAAAAACATTGGACGATATTAAAGGGTTTAACTATGAAAACTATGGTTATAGCGAAGAATTATCCTCTGAGAAAGAGTTAGTGTTTACGAGATAGTGTTTCTTCACAAACATCCATATTCACCATTTATAAAGCATGATACCGAAAAACTAATTGTTGGCACTTTACCACCTCCAAGATTTTCTACAGGAGATTTATTAGAACAAGATGTTGATTTTTGTTATGGAAGTTATTACAATTCGTTGTGGCTGTTTATAGAGAAGATTCACAATCTCAATTTTAGATACGACAATTCTCAAGAAGCCATAGCACAGCGCAAACAGTTTTTGATTAAAAACAAAATAGGTGTTTGCGATATTGTAGCATCATGCGAACGTGAAAAAATTGATGCCTCAGATTTAGGAATGGATAATGTGAAATTGAGAGACATTATTGGTTACATAAAACAGTATCCAAATATTAAAACAATCTTATTCACAGGTGGAAACAGCAAAAATGGGCCAGAATATTTCTTTAGAAGGCATTTAAGAGACTACAAGTTGAAACTAGAATTAGTAACTAATGAAGTGCCAAGAATCCATAAATTTACGCTATGTCATCCTGAACTCGTTTCAGGATCTCATAAAGAGCATGAGAGAACTATAAAAACCGTCTCACTAACTTCAGCATCTGGAGCAGCGAATATATCAATAAGTAGATTACCATTATACAGACAATTAAAAGCCAGTAATCCTGAGTTTAATACGTTTGATTTTAGAGTGATGCAGTACTCTGAGTATTTATAACTTAGGTAGTACTTTGTTCTTTTTCTTATCGAGATAATGGCGTAGAACACCTCCTTTTACAGTATTAACATCAAACTCAACTATAAAAGCTTTTGGATCTATCTTATCGACAACACGATACAATTTTTTTATATCTATACGATTAACAATGGTATGTATAATGTCAAAGTCTTCTGTTTTTCCAGAACTGCCTAAGCCTCTTGTTCCTTTATAAAGTGTCATACCAGTACCCAATTCTTCTGTTATAGCAACTTCAATTGCTTCAAATTTTTTTGAAACAATAGTAACACCAATAAAATCTTCAAATCCCTCTATAATTAGATCTGTTACTTTTGCAGTCACGATGTAAGTCAATATGGAGTAGAGCGCAACTTCTACTGAAAGCACTAACGCGGTAATACTAAATAAAACTATATTGAAAATTAAGATAATTTGGCCAATGCTAATACCAAATTTATCATTTAGATAAATACCCAAAATTTCAGAACCATCTAAAACAGAACCATTTCTTATGGCAATCCCGATACCAGCTCCAAGAAATAAACCACCAAAAATGGATATTAATAACTTATCCTCTGTAATTGTACTAAAGTTTTCAAATTGAATAAACAGCGCTAAACCGAGAATACTAATTATGGATTTTATGACAATTCGTTTTGAAACCGTATAAAAACCTAAGATTAAAAAAGGTATGCTGAAAAGTATCAGTAGTATAGAAATATTAATGTCTAAAACAGAACTTACTAAAAGTGCGATACCAGTAACACCACCATCTAAAAAACCATTAGGCAATAAAAAAGCTTTTAAACCAATACTTGCCAATACGATACCAAAAATAATTTGAACATATTCTGAAATAATTTTCATGGATTTTGCTTGTTTCAATAATTCCTGTTTTTATTAAAACTAAAAGGTACAAAATCAAAACAATTAATTGGTTAAAAAAGAAAGAAGCTATCTAGAAAGTTAATGTTTTTGTCAAACTGAACTCGTTTCAGATTCTTAAAAAAAAATCAGCTTGTTGAGATTCTGAAATAAAACCAGAATAACAGATTCTCATACTTTTTAGATAGCCTCTTAAAAATATATTTAGTGTTTACCATGTTTGCGCTTTGGTCTTTCTTTTTTGCGGTTTTCTACAAAGGCTTTGTACTCGTCTAAATCAATAGTTCCGTTACCATCCTTGTCCATTTCTGAAAAACGTTCTTCAATGCGTTTTTGCTTCATTTCTTCTTTTCTGGCTGTAAATTCTTCTTCTGATAATGAGCCGTTAGAATCGGTGTCTAATTCTTTAAAGTATTCGACAATTGTTTCTTCCTTTATTTCCTCTCGCTGACGTTTGTCTTTAAATTCATCTAACGATAATGCTCCATCATCATTAGCGTCTAATTTTTGAAATAACTCTTCAGGACTTGGTTTGTGTTTACGTTGTCTTTCTTGTGCCTCTGTAAATGATACAGCGCAAATTGCGATAATTAATACGCCTAATTTTAATGTTTTTGAAATCATATTTTTTGTGTTTTAAATACTGAAACACGCTCAGTATATGTTAATGAACACTACTATGACTTCCTAGTTTTAAAAGCGTTTAATTGTTGGGTTTATTTTGTGATATTTTTAACGAAGTTGCCTTAACCCTTCGTAAACTATAATGCTTACAGCATTGGCAAGATTTAGACTTCTAATGTTTTCACTGTACATTGGTATTTTGAACAAGTCTTCTTTTCGTTCTTCAATTAAAGGTTTTGGAAGACCAACAGATTCTTTACCAAAAACAAGAAACATATCATCTTCAAAATTAATATCCCAATGCGATTTGGTGCCATGACTGCTCAGAAAAGCCATTTTTTTATCTGCATTTTGGTCGAAAAATTCTTCTTTGTTTTCGTAATAAATAACTTCAAGATGTTGCCAATAATCAAGTCCAGCACGTTTTAGGCGCTTGTCATCAATTTCAAAACCAAAAGGTTTTACCAAGTGCAGTCGAGATCCTGTAGCCAAAGCTAAACGACCAATATTGCCTGTGTTGTTTGGTATTTCGGGTTCTATAAGGACAATGTTTAATGCCATAATAATTGTCATTCTGAACTGTCACACTGAGTGCAGTCGGAGTGTTGTTTTAGAATTTCACTTTTTAAGTTTAACGATTATCAATCTCAACAATAATACAAAAGGAAATCCATGGAGCAATACATCAAAATAATCCATCGCAGTCATTCCATCTGCACCTCCTATAAGCCATCTTAGCTTACCAACAATATGTGGCTCTGGGAAAAATGGAGCTAAGCCAAGTGTTAGACATAGAAGAATAACTAATTTCCAGTCGTTTATTATTTTTTTCATATAAGAAAAACCTGTTCAAAGATATGAACAGGCTCTATTATTTTATGGTTTAATCCTTATTTTTTCTTCTGTTGATCCTTAATAGTACTTTCATCAATATCAAATTCATTTGTTGATTGATTAACATTACCAGTAGGATTTGTTGGATTGTCTTGTTCTTTTGTTGGTTTAAACTTTCTCTTATCTGCTATAATTCCCATAATTCATTTGTTTTTTGTGTTCCCTATAATCTAAGGAATTATAGCATTTTTAGGTCCCAAAAGCATCTTAAAATCTAAGTTTTAATTGTTAAAAACTATTAATTCTTGCCAAGTATAGGGTTAACAAAGTTGTTTAATTCGTTTATCCCGTTTTCAGAAATATATTTAATAAAAGCGCTACCAATAATAGCACCTTTGGTATGCGTTGTAGCTTGGGTGAATGTGTCGTTATTTGATATTCCGAATCCAACAATTTGCGGATTGTTTAAGTTCATTTTTGAAATACGTTCAAAATAATTGGTTTGTGTTTTTCCAAACCCAGATTGCGCACCGGTTGTACTCGCAGAACTAACCATGTAAATAAATCCGTTTGAAATAGAATCGATATATCTAATACGTTCATCCGAAGTTTGAGGCGTGATTAAAAACACATTGATAAGTCCATATTTTTCAAATGTAGCTTTGTATTCCTCGTCATAAACATCTGCAGGTAAATCCGGAAGAATTAGTCCGTCGATACCAATCTCTTGGCATTTTTTACAAAAAGTTTCCACACCATATTGCAACACAGGATTAAAATAGCCCATAATGATTAACGGTATCGATACAGACTGCCGTATATCCTTAAGTTGTTCGAATAACTTTTCGGTAGTCATACCATTTTTTAGTGCAGCTGTAGAACTGGCTTGAATGGTTGGTCCATCAGCAAGTGGATCGCTAAACGGTAAACCAATTTCAATCATATCCACACCACTTTGCTCTAAATTCTGAATAATAGACACAGTGTCATCTATATTTGGATAGCCTGCTGTAAAGTATATAGACAGTAGCTTTTTATCTTCGTTTAGTTTTTGGTTTATTCTGTTCATAATTTTATAGAAATGAGATATGAGAATTTAGATATGAGACATTTATTTAAACTGTACTTTTAAAAGTCTTATGTCTCTTTTCTCACATCTATCGTCTTTTAAAGCTTGAAATAATCAATATAATTCTGTAAATCCTTATCTCCGCGACCAGATAAGCTGATGACAACAATATCATCGGGTTTAAAGGTCTTGTGTTTAAATACAGCTAAAGCATGGCTTGTTTCTATGGCTGGTATTATACCTTCTAGCTTGGTCAATTCTAATCCTGCTTGCATGGCTTCGTCATCTGTTGCAGAGTAAAATTCACCACGACCAGATTTGTATAAATGCGAATGTAATGGACCAACACCAGGATAATCTAATCCTGCAGAAATAGAGTAAGGTTCTGTGATTTGACCATCGTCAGTTTGCATTAATAAGGTTTTGCAACCATGAATTATACCTTCTTTGCCTAATGCTGAAGTCGCAGCGCTTTCACCAGTATGAATGCCTTTGCCGGCAGCTTCAACAGCAATGATACCAACGTTTTCATCGTCTAAAAAGTGATAATATGTGCCTGCAGCATTACTGCCGCCACCAATACAAGCCACCACATAATCAGGATTTTCTTTACCTTCTTTTTCTTTGAGTTGCCATTTTATTTCTTCTGAAATTACAGATTGAAATCGCGTCACCATATCAGGATATGGATGAGGTCCAATAGCTGAGCCAATAATGTAATGTGTGTCAACTGGATTATTAATCCAATCTCTAATAGCTTCGTTGGTTGCGTCTTTTAATGTTCTGCTTCCGGACAATGCTGGTCTCACTTCTGCACCTAGCATTTTCATACGTGCTACGTTTGGAGCTTGTCTGGCAATGTCAATTTCTCCCATGTAAACAATACATTCCATTCCCATTAGTGCACAAACTGTCGCTGTTGCAACACCATGTTGTCCTGCGCCAGTTTCGGCAATAATTCTGTTTTTGCCCAAGCGTTTTGCCATTAATATTTGACCAATGGTGTTATTAACCTTATGTGCACCAGTGTGATTGAGATCTTCACGTTTTAAATACACCTTGGTATTGTACTTTTCAGAAAGGCGTTTGGCAAAATAGAGAGGAGAAGGACGACCAACATAATCCTTAAGTAATTGATTAAACTCTTTTTGAAAAGATGGTTCTGCCATTACTTTTAGATAGTTTTGGCGTAGTTCTTCTACATTTGGGTAGAGCATTTCTGGTATAAAGGCACCACCAAATTCGCCGTAGTAGCCTTTGTTGTTGATGTTGTATGTGTTTTTCATAGTTTTTTGTTAGCCTGAACTATCACACTGAGCTTGTCAAAGTGTTGTTTCAGGATCTTATTTTATTTTGTCAGATCGAATTAAATCTGATAGAATTTTATATCAGAACTAGATACTTCTCGATACAATTTTTTCATTCTTCAAAAATCACTCGAAGTGACGTACTTTTTAAATTCCTCTAATTTTTCAATAGCCTTCAAACCAGGCTTAATTTCAAATTTGCTGTTGATGTCTATAGCATAACAATATTTAGATTCCTCTCTCTGAAGGAATGATATAACTACGTCTATTTCTTCTAATCCAATACCACCACTTAAAAAGTAAGGTTTTGTTGATGGATAGTCTTTTAATACATCCCAATTAAAGGTGTAGCCATTTCCGCCTGGTAACTTTCCTTTGGTGTCGAATAGAAAATAGTCTACGTAGTCTTCATAAGGTTGCAGTTGACTAAAATCAAATTCATCTTTAATACTGAAGACTTTGATGATTTCTATTAGTCTGTCATTGCGAGTCCTGACACTTTCTGTCAGGGCGTGGCAATCTATTTCTTTTGATGAGATTACTTCGTCGCTACGCTTCTCGCAATGGCTTTTTAGGATTTTACAATAGTTTGGTGATTCATTACCATGCAGTTGAATCGCATCAAGTCCAAATTTTTTAATTTTCTGAATAATAACGTCAATAGCTTCATCAACAAAAACACCAACTTTTTTGATTGACTTTGGTAATTCTGGAATGACACCTTCAAAATTACGAGGTGATTTATCATAAAATATAAAACCAAGATAGTCTGGTTGCAATGTTGCAACTTCGGCTGTGTTATATTTCATTCCGCAGATTTTGATTTTCATAATTTCTGTCATTCCTGAAACGGCAGGAATGTATGTTTTGTTTTAGTCCTGCTAGGTTTTAAAAACCTGCTAGGTCTTTTATAAATTTTGTTGCACTCTCTCCAGGATTATCAGTTTTCATAAAATTTTCACCAATTAAAAAACCTTTGTAACCATAAGGTTGCAATTCCTTTATGGCTTTAATGGAGCTGATACCACTTTCTGAAACTTTTACAAAATCATCAGGAATGTGGTTGCTCAATGTTTTTGATGTTTCTAAGCTTACTTCAAAAGTTTTTAAATTTCTATTATTAACTCCTAACATATCAATAGATGGCGTAATGGATTTTTGAAGCTCTTCTAAATCATGAACCTCAAGTAAAACATTTAGCTTTAAGCTTTTCGCGAATTCTGAAAATTGCTTTATTTCTTCCTTAGTCAGGATTGCAGCAATCAATAAAATGACATCTGCACCATAAGCTTTAGCTTCTAAGATTTGATAGGTATCTATGATAAATTCTTTACGTAATAGTGGTAAATTGCAACTGGCTCTAGCTACAAGTAAGTCATCTAATGAGCCACCAAAGTATTTTCCATCTGTAAGCACAGACATGCCACAAACACCAGCGTTTTCATAACCTTTAGCGACATCTTGCACATTCAGGTTTTGGTTGATTGTAGATTTTGATGGTGAACGTCTTTTATGTTCTGCAATAATTCCTGAACTACTATTTTTTAAACGCTCAGAAAGTGAAATTGTTGATTTTTCAAAAAGTACTGAAGTTTCCAATTGTTTTAAAGGAATCAGGCTTTTTCGAAGTGCAACTTCTTTGCGTTTGTCAGTTACTATTTTATCTAGGATGTTCATTTGCTAAGTTCTATTAATTTTTCAAGGCTAGATTTTGCAAGACCACTTTTTAAGGATTCTTTAGCCATTTCAATACCTTCTTGATGTGAAATCTGTTTTACCGTTGCTATGGCCAATCCTGCATTGGCACAGACCACGTTATTTTGAGCTTCGGTTCCCTTTCCGTTAATAATTTTTTTGAAAATTTTAGCTGCTTCTTTTACAGTAGTTCCTCCGTAAATATCTGAAGCATCGATTGGTTCTAAGCCAATATCCTGAGCTTCAAATAAGGTTTCGGAAGTATTGGTGATTGTTTTGGTTTTTCCCGTTAACGATATTTCATCATAACCATCCAAAGCATGCACTATTGCATAGTTTTTGTCGGTTTCTTGGTATAAATAACCGTAGAGTCTTAATAATTCTAAATTAAACACTCCAACCATTTGATTTTTTGGAAACGCAGGATTTACCATTGGACCTAGCATATTAAAAAAGGTTTTTACACCTAGTTCCTTACGTATTGGTGCCACATTTTTCATAGCAGGATGGAAAAGAGGTGCGTGTAAAACACAAATGCCTGCTTTATCTAAACTGCGTTTTAAAAAATCGGTGTCATTAGAAAATTTTATACCTAAATGCTCCATAACGTTAGAAGAGCCTGATGCAGATGAGACACCATAATTGCCATGCTTTGCTACATGTACTCCAACACCGGCAGTGACAAACGAGGATAGGGTTGATATATTAAACGTATTTTTGCCATCACCACCTGTGCCACATAAATCAATAGTATTATAACCATCTAATTCAACAGGAATACAAAGCTCTAGTAAAGCATCTCTAAAACCGCGAAGTTCTTCTGTAGTAATGCTTCGCATCATATAAACGGTTAAAAAAGAAGCAATCTGGCTTTGGTTGTATACACCATTTGAGATATTTACTAAAACGCTTTTAGCTTCTTCTGCTGAGATGCTTTCTTGATTTATTAGTCTGTTTAAAATTTCTTTCATAGGTCTATCCCTAGCCCTTTCCGAAGGAAAGGGAATTTGGTTTGTTTAATTAAATATTCTGTTAGTCAATTTTTCCATCTGTTTGTGTTTTTAAGTCCTTCTCTTTGGGAAGGATTTAGGATGGGCTTTAACTATTCACCCAGTTTTCTAAAATCTTTTTCCCGTCTGGTGTTAACACAGATTCGGGATGATATTGTACACCCTTTACATCATAGACTTTGTGTCTTAATGACATAATTTGACCATTAGTATCAAAAGAAGTCGCTTCTAATACATCTGGTAAATTGTTACTCACTACCCAAGAGTGATATCTGCCAACTTCAAAGGTTTTATCAATACCTTTAAACAATGACTCATCTTCAACGGAAAGCGTTACATGTGTTGCAACACCATGATAAACTGTATCTAGATTTTCTAATGTACCACCAAACACTTCACCTATAGCTTGTTGCCCTAAACAAACACCGAGTATACTTTTTGTTGGTGCGTACTTAGTAATAATGTCTTTTAGAAGTCCGGCTTCTTCTGGTATTCCAGGACCAGGTGAGAGCACTATTTTATCAAATGCATCTACTTCTTCAAGTGTTAATTTATCATTTCGTTTTACGGTGACTTCACAATTTAAGTCTTCTAAATAATGAACTAAATTGTAAGTGAAACTATCGTAATTGTCGATTACTAAAACCTTTTTCATATTAAATTTCTTTAGCAAGTTCAATGGCTTTTGTTAAAGCACCTAACTTATTATAGACTTCCTGTAGTTCATTTTCTGGGCTAGATTTTGCGACCAATCCTGCACCTGCTTGCCAGAATAGTTTGTGATTTTTACTTAAAAATGTTCTAATCATAATGGCATGGTTAAAATTGCCTTCAAAATCCATAAAACCAATAGCACCTCCGTAAAAACTACGGCTTGTTTTTTCGTATTTTTCAATAAGTTGCATAGCCATATGTTTTGGCGCACCACTTAATGTTCCTGCAGGAAACGTATCTGCTACGATTTGCATGGTATCAGCTTCTTTATGTTTTGTTCCTGTAACCTTGCTTACTAAGTGAATAACGTGCGAAAAGAATTGTACCTCTCTGTAATTTTCTACTGTAACGTTAGAGCCATGTCTGCTAAGATCGTTTCTTGCGAGGTCAACCAGCATCACATGCTCGCTATTTTCTTTATCATCGTTAATGAGCTTTTCTGCTAGTTCTGCATCTTTAAGGTCATTTCCTGTTCTCTTAAATGTACCTGCAATAGGGTGAATTTCTGCTTTACCTTCTTTAACGATGAGTTGAGCTTCTGGTGAACTTCCAAAGATTTTAAAACTTCCGTAGTCAAAATAGAATAGGTAAGGGGAAGGGTTAATGCTTCTTAATGCTCTGTACACATTAAATTCATCTCCACTAAACTCTTGAGAAAATTGTTTGGATAATACTAGCTGAAACACATCACCTCTAGCACAATGTTTTTTAGCAAGCTCAACGTGGTGCTTATATTCTTCGTCGGTTAGGTTAGATTCAATATCTCCTGTTTCATTGAAGTTGTAAGAGGCATATTGCCTTGTCTGAATAATTTGATGTATCTCATCAATATTATTATCAGTATCAAAACAATGTGCAAAAATGTAAGCTTCGTTTTTAAAATGATTAATGGCAATGATGTTTTGATATACCGCATAATAAATGTCTGGAATATCAATAGAATTTTCTTTTTTAGAAATTTCAATATCTTCAAAATACTTTACGGCATCGTAAGCGGTATAACCAAAGATGCCGTTATTTATAAATTTAAAATCTTCATTAGAATCTACCTTAAATCGTCGGGTAAATTTGTTGATTTCTTCTACCACACCTATAGATTCTGTAAAGTTGTTCTTAGAGCTTCCGTCTGGATAAGTTTGGGAAATTAAACCATCCTTAACTTTTATGGAAGCAATAGGATTGCAACAGATATAAGAAAAACTATTGTCATTAGCGTGATAGTCACTACTCTCTAGCAAAATGCTATTGGGAAATTTATCTCTTATCTTAAGATAAATGCTCACAGGAGTAATGGTATCTGCAAGTATTTTTTTGTAATGTGTGTATAAACTGAATGTTTTCATTTATGATTTAAAATTAAAAAAGGCTTGTCGTGAATGACAAGCCTTTTTCTATAATATTACATACAAGGTTTCTTTCACGAACGTGCGTTTGCAAAATTCCACCACCAAGTATGATTAGTTATTGTTTTCATCTGTGTGCCAAATATAGAAATGAAAATTTTTATTTCAAACTATATCATAAAAAGATTCTTGTCCTCATAAATATTATATACTTGAACAAGAATCTTTATAAAATGGATTGCTATTAATCCTTAGGGAATTAAAACTTTAATTCTACGTTAATATCAAATTCATCATAGATAGCTTTGTCTTTTAATGTTTCTAATAATGAAGGCGATTTGTAAGTGATTTTGTGCTTTGTTCTGTCGATTTTTAAATTTGCAGTTGCAGAGTTTTCAGTAACAGTCATAGGAAAAGAAATAGATTCGGTTATTCCTTTTATGGTAATATCTCCTTTAACATTGTATTCTCCGTTGTCACCACTCACCGAAGTGATTGTTAAAGTCGCTGTTGGGTATTCTTCTACGCCAAAGAAATCATCAGATTTTAAATGACCATCTAACTTCGCTTTATAGTCACCAGATAAATCTGTTGTATTGATGGAAGTCATATCGATAGTAAATGAACCACCTTCTAAAGCCTCTCCATTAAATGTTAAGGATCCTTCTTTTAGTTGAATAGTACCTTCGTGCTCACCACCAACTTTGTAACCTTTCCAAGTAACTTTACTTGACGATACATCCACTTTTTTGTCTTTTAAGATTGTAAATGACATAAAAGATAATGCTAAGATAAATAGCACGACGAATTTTGAATTTCTGTTTTTCATAATAATTATTTGTTTTTAAGTTTTATTAAAAGTTTATTTAATTGTTCTAGTTCTTCGTGTGTTAGGTTATTGGTTAACTTGTTTTCAGTAGCCTCTACAATTGGATCAACTTCTTTTAAAGCATTTAGGCCTTTTTTTGTAATTATTATTTCAACCTTTCTGCGATTGGTTGGGCAAATATTACGATCTACAAATCCCTTTTTTATAAGTTTATCTACCAATCGTGTTGTATTACTCATTTTACTAACCATGCGTTCTTGAATGTCTTGAAGATTGATAGGATTTCCCTTTTGACCTCTGAGTATCCTTAAAACATTAAATTGTTCTATCGATAAATCATAAGGTTTTAATTGTAGTAGAATTTCGTCTTTAATCCACATGGATGTGTGAAAAATGTTAATAATACTTGCTTTGGCTAAAGGTATATCTGCGTTAGATTTTAATATTTCTTTTAACTCTTTCATATACAATATTTGTATATACAAATATACAATCTTGTTTTATACTCACAATTAATATTTTGTTAATTATTCAATCTTAAATAATTCTATTAATAACTTTATAAAATGAAGCGATTAATATTAATTTTTTGTGTTTTGATGTTTTCGTGTAAAACCGAAAACTCAGAACTCAAGATTTATGACTACGATGGCTTAGAACCATTAATCAATAAAAGCGATAATAAAGTTCACGTGGTTAACTTTTGGGCAACATGGTGTGCACCTTGTGTAAAAGAGTTACCATATTTTGAAGAAATTAACCAAGAGTATAAAGATAAAAATGTAGAGGTGCTCTTAGTGAGCTTAGATTTCCCTAGGAATTATGAATCTAAATTGATACCATTTATCGCGAAAAGAGGTTTACAGTCAGAAGTTGTAGCCTTTGATGATGTAGATCAAAACAGATGGATACCTGCAATTCATAAAGACTGGTCTGGTGCTATACCAGCTACAATAATCTATAATAAAGAAAAACGACTGTTTTATGAAAGGTCGTTCACTAAAGAAGAATTAGAAACAGAACTTAAACAATTTTTAAATTAATAAGACTATGAATACACTAAAATTACTTGCAGTAATGGTGTTAACGGTTACACTATCTGCTTTATCATTAACCACAGAAGAAGGTGGTTATAAAATTGGTGATGTGGCCACCGATTTTAGTTTAGAAAACATTGACGGTAAAATGGTGTCTTTGTCAGATTTTAAAGACGCAAAAGGTTTTATTGTAGTTTTTACTTGTAACACTTGTCCATATGCTGTAGCTTATGAAGATAGAGTAGAAGCCTTAAATAAGAAATATGCATCTAAAGGTTATCCTGTAATTGCAATTATGCCAAACAACACAGATGTAAAACCTGGTGACAATATGGAAGCTATGAAGGCAAGAGCAAAAGCAAAAGGATTTACCTTTCCGTACTTAATGGATAGGGGTCAAAAAATATATCCACAATATGGTGCTACAAAAACACCACATGTCTATTTATTAGAAAAAACTAAAAAAGGAAATATTGTTAAGTACATTGGTGCTATAGATGACAATTATAAAGATGCTAGTGCAGTAAAAACTAAGTATGTAGAAAATGCTGTAGACGCTTTATTACAAGGTAAAGAAATTGAAGTTAAAGAAACACGCGCAATTGGTTGTACCATAAAAGTTTAGATATAATAGAACTGTAAAAAAACAGAAAATATGTTAAAATTAAATCCGAAGTTGTAACACTTCGGATTTTTTTGCGTCTATATCATAAGGAAATGTTAATTTTGTCTAATCAAAATTGCTAAAAAAATTGAATTTATCTCAAAAAGATTGGACAAAACAACTAGAGGAAGACAATAATTCTGTTGTTTTAGATGTTAGAACGCAAGACGAAATTAATGAAGGCATTATCCCAAATGCTATTCATATAGACATATACAGAGGTCAAGGTTTTATCTATGAAATAGATCAATTAGATAAATCCAAGAATTATTATGTATACTGTAAATCTGGAGGTAGGAGCGCACAAGCATGTGCCATAATGAATCAATTGGGTTTTAAAAATGCTTATAATTTGATTGGAGGTATCACAGATTGGCAAGGCGAGGTGACCTTTAAGTAATAAAATTAATCTAAAAAAGCTGTTTGCACATGAAAAGATTAGTAATAATAGGCTGTTTGTTAATGGCTGTTAATTTTGGTACGAGCTGCGTGGACAGCAAAATTGAAGATGCTGAGGTAAAACTTGTAACCGCAGAAGAGATGCAATCTATATTAGAGTTAGAAGATGTGCAATTAGTAGATGTTCGTACTCCAAAAGAGCATGAAGAAGAGCGCATAGCTAATTCTCAAAATATAGATTATAATTCTCCTACTTTTGAAGAAGACATAGCAAAATTAGATAAAGCAAAACCTGTAATTTTATATTGTAAAGGTGGTGTAAGAAGTGCAAAATGTGCGCGAAAACTTAAAGATGCTGGCTTTCAGAAAATTTATGATTTAGAAGGTGGACTTTCAAAATGGAAGCATTCAGATAAACTAAAGATTGAAGTAAAGTCATAAAAATTAAAACCGAACATTTGTTCGGTTTTTTTTATTCCTTGGTCATAATTCTTAAGGTTTTTATAAATTAGACGACTCTTAAGAAAAAATAAAAGCGCAAAGTTTACATTTGCCTATTAACGCTTTATTTATGACAGCAAAAAAAGTCTTTCTATTTAGCCTACTATCCTTATTTTTTTCATTCAATTTATTTTCTCAGGAATTAGAACCTGTTAAATGGAAATCTTCAATTAAAAAATTATCAAATGAGGAATATGAGCTTATCTATACAGCTTCTATAGATGAGCATTGGCATTTTTATTCTATTGTTCCTGCCGATCCGGACGGTTTAGGTCCTATTGCCACAGAATTTACATTTCTAGACAAGGAAAATAACTATGAACTCATTGGAGAGATTCAAGAAACAGAATCTATAAGAATTTTTGAAGAAGCTTTTGGTATGGAGGTTAATTATTTTGAAAACCAAGCAACTTTTAAGCAACGGATAAGATTATTAAACCCAAATATAGAGTTTATAAAGGCAGAGGTTTTTTTTCAGGCTTGTGATGCCGAAAAATGTCTACAGCCAGAAAATTTTGAACTAATTACAGCCTTAGATGGTTCTGAAATTGTTAAAGAAGAAATTGAAATAGATGAACGCAGCAAACAGCTATCAGAAAAATTAAATCTCAATGTAACAGGTTGGGATAAATACGAATCACAAGATGTTGAAGGCAAAAGCTATTTTACAATATTCTTACTTGGTTTTTTAGGAGGGCTTATAGCACTACTTACTCCATGTGTGTTTCCAATGATTCCATTAACTGTATCGTTTTTTACAAAAAGTTCTAAAGATTCTAAAAAAGGGTTATTCAACTCAATTCTATATGGCATTTTCATTTTTTTAATTTACGTGCTACTTAGTTTGCCATTTCATATAATGGATTCTTTAGACTCAGGTATCTTAAATACAATATCAACCAACGTCACATTAAATATTACTTTCTTTGTGATTTTTGTGGTCTTTTCTTTTTCATTCTTTGGTTATTTTGAGTTAACACTACCGCAATCATGGAGTGCGGCTATGGATAATAGAGCAAATAAAATAGGAGGTTTTGTTGGTATCTTTTTTATGGCTTTAACATTAGCAATAGTATCTTTTTCCTGTACAGGACCAATCTTAGGAGGTTTGTTAGGTAGTACTATGGCATCAGATGCAAGTGCAATGCAACTTAGTATGGGTATGGGAGGTTTTGGCTTTGCTTTAGCACTTCCATTTACATTATTTGCTATGTTCCCAAAGTGGTTAAATTCTTTGCCAAAGTCAGGAGGTTGGCTCAATACAGTAAAAGTAGTTTTAGGGTTTTTGGAATTAGCTCTTGCATTAAAGTTTTTATCTAATGCCGATTTAGTAGAGCATTGGGGAATTCTAAAGCGCGAAGTTTTTATTGGGATTTGGATAATTATAGGAATAGGATTGGTATTATACCTTTTTGGAAAAATTAAATTTCCACACGACGGTCCTCTGCAAAAGCTAGGTAAAGGAAGAATCACAACTGCAATTTTGGTAATAGCTTTCGTCATCTATTTAATACCAGGATTAACTAATACAAAATGGGCTAATTTGAAACTTTTGAGTGGATTTCCACCTCCATTAACATACAGTATTTATGATAAGCCAGAAGAATTTACCATAACAAAATCTTTAGAAGAAGGCATTTCTTTAGCTAAAAGTTTAAATAAACCAATTATGTTAGATTTTACGGGTTGGGCGTGTGTAAACTGCAGAAAAATGGAAGAACAAGTTTGGACAGAAGATAATGTAAATGAAATTTTAGTTAATGATTATGTTATTATATCACTGTATGTTGACGATAGAAAAGAATTGCCAAAAGAAGAACAATTTCAATATTTAAGAACCAACGGAACTGTAAAGGATATTGAAACTATTGGCGATAAATGGGGAACGTTACAAACCATTAATTTTAGAAATAATTCCCAACCTTATTATGTTTTATTAGATCACGATATGAACCTTTTAAACCACCCAATGGGGAATACTCCAAATAAAAAAGAATATTACGAATGGTTAAAAACCGGTTTAGAGAATTTTAAGAAGTAAAACTATACTTCAAAATAGACATCTTCAAACGGAACTCTAAAACGAGGACCGTAGATGCCTTTTTCGTCTCTAATACCGCAGCCAATAATCATGTTGATTTCAGCACCTCTAGGAAGATTTAAGATACGTTTTACTCTAAGTGTATCACTACCTTCCATAGGGCAGGTATCATAGCCGATAGCAGCCATACTAGTCATAAAATTTTGAGCAGCTAAACCAGCACTTTTATGTGCTACAATACGCATATCGCTTTGTCTAACTTGCCTGTAAATAGGTTTAAAAAGTCCAACAATCTGAAAGATGATATATTTTATAATTCCAAGAACACCAAAAAAGTCAGCATAAACTGTTGGTATTAATTTCTTGTAATAGTTGGTAGCCATCTTTTTGCGTTTTGCTTCTCGTTCAGTTAGATTTTCTTTATCATATACCTTATTTAAAAAGGCAACATTGGCCTTAGCGCGTTGTCTCCATAGATCTTTTCTGGTAACCACAACAACTAATTGCTGCGCTGTTTTTGCTGCACTTTGGTTAAAACAAGCTATAGCTAATTTTTCCAATACATCTTTATTAGTGATATGATAAAATTCCCAAAGCTGAAGATTACTGCTGGTAGGAGCTAAAGAAGCATTAACCAAGCACTGTTTTACCTTGTTTGTATCAATAATTTCATCTTTGTATACACGTGTAGATCTTCTACACGCTATAGCTTCAGAAACCGTTTTTTCCATTTAATTAACATTTAGCTTTCAAAATACTAAAGTTATACTAAATGTTAGGGTTTGTGCTTTAAGAATTCAAAAATCTCTTATTTTAAAAAGAAAATTATGAACACAATAACAACCATAAATCCCTACACGCAAGAAGAATTAAAAACATATAATCTAATTAGTGATGCTGAATTGAAACAGAAGTTAAATCTTGCAGATAAGCAATTTCAAAGTTGGAAAACAACTGAAATTCAAGATAGGTGCAGCCTAATGTATAAAGTTGCAGAACTTTTAATTGAACGAAAAGAAACCTATGCCAAACTAATGACTGAAGAAATGGGTAAACCGATAACTCAAGGTATTTCTGAAATCGAAAAGTGCGCTTGGGTTTGTGATTTTTATGCTAAAAACGCCGAAGACTTTTTAGCAGATCAATTAATAGAGACCGATGCAGAAGAAAGCTTTATCAGTTACGATCCGTTGGGAGTTATTTTAGCAATTATGCCATGGAATTATCCGTTTTGGCAAGTAATGCGTTTTGCAGCACCAACACTAATGGCAGGTAACACAGCACTGTTAAAACACGCATCGAGTACCACACAGTGTGCTTTAGAAATTCAAAAGTTATTTGAAGATGCAGGTTTTCCTAAAGGTTGTTTCCAGACCTTATTGGTTTCACACGATCAGATTGAATCCATTATAGGTAATGATATTGTAAAAGCTGTAAGTCTTACTGGAAGTGAAGGAGCAGGTCGCAAAATTGCTGAAATAGCAGGTAAGAACCTAAAGAAAGCAGTTTTAGAACTTGGTGGAAATAATGCCTGTATCGTTCTTAAGGATGCAGATTTAGATAAGCATATAGAGACTATGGTTTGGGCACGTATGCAAAACGCTGGTCAGAGTTGTATTGCAGCCAAGCGTTTTATAGTTGTTGAGGATATTTATGATGAATTCTTAACTAAGTTTAAAGCCAAAGTAGAATCTTATGTTGTAGGAAATCCAAGGGAAGACAAAACAGAAGTAGCAAGCATGGCCTCTGTTTGCTTGGCTGAAGATGTAGAAGAACAAGTGAAAAATTCATTAGACAAAGGTGCTAAAGTTATTTATGGTAATAAACGAGAAGATGCACTCTACTATCCTACAATTTTAGAAAATGTCACTGTAGAAATGCCAGTCTTTAAAGAAGAGGTTTTTGGTCCTGTGGCGGCAATTATAAAAGTTAAAGATGAAGATGAGGCATACGAGATGGCATCAAATTCCAAATTTGGTCTGGGTAGTATGGTATTTACGAAGAACACAGATAAAGCAAAAAAACGAATAGGAGACATCGCTGACGGAGCATTCTTTGTTAACGAACTTGTTAAATCCGACCCTCGATTACCTTTTGGTGGAACAAAAGCTTCTGGTTATGGAAGAGAGCTCTCTAAAGAAGGTATCATGGAATTTATAAACGCTAAAACAGTATTTATTAAAAAATAAAATTGTAAAGTTTGTCACCAAGCCAATAGCCAAAGCCCAAAACCATTGGGTAGCCTAAGAACAACCATAATGCATCTATAAATGTTAAGGATTTAAAGGCTGAGAATCCGTCATTCGAAATTAAATCAATAAAATCGTACCATGATTTTATACCCAGTTTTAAGACAATACCGTTAGCTAAAATAGCAATCACAAGTATGGCAATTCCTATAAGATATATTCTAAACATCTTTTAATTTATCTGAATGTAATTTACGTAATTTAGATAATTTAGGGTCTATTACAAAGGTACAATAGCCATAATCAGGATTGTTTTTATAGAAATCCTGATGTTCTTTTTCGGCTTCAAAAAATATTTGAGCTTCAGTAATTTCCGTTACTATGGGCTTTTCAAAATAAACCGCTAATTCATCAAGAACGAGCTTTGCGGTTTTTTTCTGTTCTTCATTATGATAAAAAATCACAGAACGGTATTGCGTACCTCTATCAGCACCTTGCTGATTTAACGTTGTTGGGTCATGCGTTGTCATAAAAATGACAAGAATATCTTGATACGAAATTACATTAGCATCAAATGTAACCTGCACCACTTCAGCATGTCCTGTTAAACCTGAACAAACTTCTCTGTAGGTTGGTCTGCCAGGAACAGTTCCTCCCATGTAACCCGAAACTACTTTTTCTACACCTTTTACTTCTTCAAAAACAGCTTCTGTACACCAAAAGCAGCCACCGCCAACTGTAGCTATTTGTATATTCTTACTCATTTGTGTTCTCTTTTTCTAAAACCATAGATTCTGAGTTAATACAATATCTTAAACCACTTGGCTCAGGACCATCGGGAAACACATGACCCAAATGTGCATCACATGTGTTACACATAACTTCCACACGTACCATACCGTAAGAAGTATCTTTTTCATACTTAATGGCATTTTCCTTAATAGGTTGAGTAAAACTTGGCCAACCAGTGCCAGAACTAAACTTAATGGTTGAGTCGAATAATGGTGTACCACAGCATACACAATTATATTTGCCAGAATCATAGGTTGTACAAAGCGCACCACTGTGAGGTCGTTCTGTGCCTTTTTGTCTTGTAATTCTAAATTGCTCTGGAGTCAATTGAGCTCTCCATTCTGCTTCTGTTTTTTCAACGCGTTGATCTGGAGTTGGGTTACCGTTAACTGCAAAATTTATAATGTCTTTCCAGGTGAGCATAGCTTTTTTCATGTAAAGATAGTCGAAGAATTTGTATTTTGATTACAAAAAAAACCTTAAAACCATATAGTTAAAAGGGTTTTTTGTGGAGTCGGAGAGATTGGCTTAGCCTTGCTCTAGTGAATCCCATCCTGTAAATGCAACTTTTTGTGCTTTCAGCCCAAACGCTTTTAAACAACAAAGCTCAATCAAGTATGACTTGTTGAGCTTCTTATGATTAAAATCGCAACAAAGTTGCGCTTAATTGTGGAGTCGGAGAGAATCGAACTCTCGTCCAAACAAGTAACCAAAGGGCTTTCTACACGTTTAGTCTTTTCTTATTTTTTCGATGCAAAGCTGGCTAAAGACAGCCTACTTTACACTTAGCTTTTTAATCTCAAAAGGGCATCAAAGCACTACCCAATCTTGGTCAATTTTTACGATGCCTCTAAAAAGAACGCCACTAACCAAGGCTTTCTGGAGACATTTAGCCTTCCTACCTTGTAGGAATGTAGCTTAGAATCTTACTATAATTCAGATTAAGCAGCTAAAGCGTAGTTATTCTCGCCGTTTAAAATTTGGTCTAGCCTTTAACGTGTGTCAAAACCATTACACGACGTGCTTACCATTTAATTAATCTCGCTGTCAAAACCAGTCGACCCCTTAATGAGATAGCAAAACTATGTTTTGCGTTATCGAATTAACCCTGAACTTGTTTCAGGGACTCATCTTTAAATGATAAAATAATTTTGGCGTTACTCTACTACGTTACAACTTCGTAGAGTCGGGCTGTCCGCTGTATCTTTTTTACTTTAATCACTTCGACTACGCTTAGTGACCATTAGTAAAAAAGGATGCCGCTTCCATCCCTAACGCACCTACCAATGAACAGCAACAATTGCCCAAAGGTGTGCGAAATTACTAAAATTATTAAATCAAAAGCCATACCAAGACTATTTTATCAAAGCATTAAGAAAAAATGTCAGTATTTATATCTAATTTCAAACAAAACGAAATAAAATGATACAAAAAGGAACAACAGTAAAATGGAAATGGGGAAACGGAACAGCCAGAGGCGAGGTGCAAGAAACCTACACAGAAAAAGTAACAAAAACCATTAAGGGTAACAAAGTAACGCGAGATGGTGAAACTGGCGATAAAGCACTGTACATTAAACAAGATGATGGCGATTACGTACTAAAAAGTGAAAGTGAAGTAGAACGCGCAGATTGATTTGTAAACACCTTTAAATAAACTTATTTTCGTGCAAAATTATTCCATTTATAGTTTTCAGTGTCAGTTTCCAGTCACAAAAAATAAGTAAACGAATAAAAGGTTAAACAAATCCACATCAGTATGAAATTCGCGATTATAAAAGAACGTAAAAATCCACCAGACAGACGTGTTGTATTCTCACCAGAAACTTTAGCAGAAGCCAGAGAAAAGTTTCCAGAAGCTGAGTTTGTTGTTGAGTCTTCGAATATACGTGTGTTTCCAGATGAGGCTTATGCTAAATTAGGATTTACAGTAACAGATGATGTGTCTGATGCAGATGTGATGATTGGTGTAAAGGAAGTCCCAGTTGAGAATTTAATTCCGAATAAAAAGTACTTCTATTTTTCACATACCATTAAAAAGCAGCCATACAACCGAAAGTTGCTAAAGACAATGCTAGAGAAAAATATAGAAATGTACGACCACGAAACCATAGTTAAGCAGAGTGGAGCTCGTTTAATTGGTTTTGGCCGTTATGCTGGTTTGGTTGGTGCATACAACGGTTTTAGAGCTTTAGGACTTAGAGACGGATTATTTAATCTGCCAAAGGTTGAAACACTTGCTGACTTGGAAGAAGTAAAAGCTGAATTGGATAAAATTACGATTCCAAATATAAAAATATTACTCACTGGAACCGGAAAAGTAGCTTATGGAGCTAAAGAAATTTTAGATCATTTGGGAATAAAAGAAGTAAGCGATGCTTTATATCTAACATCTGAATTTACAGAGCCTGTTTACGTCATGGCAGATGTAATGGAATATGCCAAACGCAAGGATGGCAAAGTGGGAAATAAGCAACAGTTCTACAAAGACCCATCAGGTTATGAGAGTAATTTTATGCCTTACGCAAAGCAAACGGATTATTTTATAGCTGGTCATTTTTATGGTAATAATGCACCTTATTTGTTTACAAGAGAAGACACTAAGCATCCAGATTTTAGGATTAATTTAGTCGCTGATGTGTCTTGCGATATTGATGGTCCTGTGGCTTCAACCATTCGTCCATCAACCATAGCAGACCCATTTTATGGTTACAATCCACAAACCGAACAAGAAGTTGCTTTTGATGCTAAAGGTGCTATTACGGTTATGGCAGTAGATAACTTGCCTTGTGAATTGCCAAAAGATGCCAGCGAAGGTTTTGGAGAAACGTTTGTAGAGCATGTTATACCAGCTTTTTTCAATAATGACGAACGAGGTATTTTAAAGCGTGCAAAAATTACAACTGCAGATGGTAAGTTGACAGAGCGTTTTAAATATCTACAGGATTATGTGGATGGGAAAGACTGATTTAATCTAGTGCATCATGTAATTTTTTATGATAGTCTAAAATAACTCCAAGATTTTTTTGGTCTACACGATTACATTGCATTATTGTGTTCTCAATATCTGTCATTAGTAATTGGAACCCACCATTTTCAAAGATATTTCCTGTTCGCTTTTCTATTTTGCCACCTTCGATTAATATTTCTTTTAACACCTCAGTATTTTCGATATTTGGTAGCTCAATGAATTCTATTTTGTCAAAACTCTCTAAATCGTTATTAAGACTTGTAGCTAAGTCATTAACTCTGTAACCAAAACGTCTTACATCGTTTTCGGTTACTTCTCTGGTCTGTAATTGATTCAACTCATTATAGATGGTACTTTTAATGCTAAGGGCTTTTTTATAAAACGTAATTAATTCTTTATGCTGAATATACAGTTTTTTTAAGTGGTCGTAATCACCTTGCTTTTTTGCTAGAGCAAGATGAAAAGTACAAAAGTCTTTGTCCCAGTCATTAAAGTTGTCTTTAAATAATTTTTCTCTTTCAGCAAAAAGCTCATTATAACCTTGTTCAACAGTTTTCTTTTTATAAGTCTTACCCTTAAACGCAAATGAATTATCTTTTGTAGTGCCTTGAGCAATTTCACTTGCTTTTACCATTAGTACTTCAATTTCTTTTATAGGCTTCATCAGTTCATCTAGCTTGTTTTTAAGATTTTCATAAGCTGATAATTTTAGTTCTACATTGTCTATTTCTTTATCAATACTGTCTATTTCAGGAATATTGATAAATCTATTTTCAAAGGCATTCCCAAATTCGCTTAGTAACTCTTTACCATGATTTTCAGAGGCAATAAAATTTTCAAATTCTTCAACACTACAGAAACTCTCAGCTTTTTTATTGACATACTGTTCATAAATTAAACTTGTCATTTCTTGCTGAAGTTTTTCTTTATTACCAAACAGCAACCATGGGGAATCTTCATTGATTTCGCAAGCTACAAATGGTACTTTAGCATTGTCTTGACGCATATCGTTTGGCGGATGACTTGCGTACATGTTTACTTTAGAGTGTTCAGAGCCTACAAAATAGGTTTTGCCACCTCTTTTGTCGTTTGGTAAAGCAGTAAGCAAAGTTGATTGCTGTTCCTTAATACGATCTAAACTAAGATTGTTGTGGGTGTAGAGATTTTTAGAGAATAATTTTTTTTGAGATGCTAAATAAGCATAATTTACGGTGTTATTCCATTTTTCAAAACCGCTATCTAACTTCCATAATCCAGAAATTATAGCATCGCTACCAGAAGTGCTTATGGCAACTTTATCGGCATTGAATTCCATTTCTCTTGAAAGTGAAGAATACATGATGTTGAGAAACTGGTAGAATAAATTTAAGACTTGCCTAATTAGCCAAATTATAGGAGTAATAATCCATGCAGCAAATGATAGTCTTAAATCTGAGGCTCTCCACTGATCTAAAAGGTCATCCCACTTGTCTCTAGAAAAAATCATATCGTGAATTATTGTGTTTGCAGAAATGATGTAACTGCCAATTTTCATACTTCTTTGTGAAAAGTGACCAAATTCATGACTCATAATTGCTTTGAATTCTGACAGATTCACGCAACTAACTAACCCTAGGCCAATAGTAAGCTCCTTTTTAACAGGTAAAAAAAGACTGAGCCACATATTTGTATAAGACACATATGCATTAACATCTGGGTCTGCGTATATAGCTTTAGGTTTTGGAGCACCTGTTTCATCACATATTTTTAGAATAAAACTCCATAGTTCTGGGTAATCTTTTTTATTGAGCTTTATTCGGTTTTCACGCTTATGGTTTTTTAGCTTGAAGATGAATTTTAAAGTAAAAAAGAAAAGCATAACAGCACCAGCAATAGCACCTATTTTACCTAAAATTGTAATTTTATTTATATGACCTATGTCATAGGTAAAGGCCCAATATACAAGATATCCTAGCGCAGCTACTAAAGCACCATATAGTAAAAAGAACAATAAAATAGATAGTATTGCTAATAATGCTCTAGTTTGATAAGAGGCTGGTAGTGCAGTTAATTTTTTTGGTAATTCAACAGGACTTGGAGGATATAAATTTGTAGTCATCTTTATTTGTTAAAAAACAGAAATATAGAAATTTTAGGACAAAGTCAAATCTTACACAAATTATTATGGATAAAGGACTCTTTTTTTCTATAAAATGAATGCTTTTTTGAAATTGATTTTAACAACTAATAGTATTAGTTTGATGATTTAAAATTTCTCATCATCCAATACCCAACTACCAAAAATCCACCGAATCCTAGAGTAAATAACCAAGCTGTAACATTTTGAAACGGAGAAACCATAATTTCAAAAACATCGGAAATTAATACTTGCGGATTGCTGATAATTTCCCAAGAATTGTATCTAAGAAATCGACCAAGGTAAACACCGAAACTAGAAAGAAATAGGATGAAAATTGATATGGTTTGTATTGGAATTCTTTTGAATTTTGATTTAATCAATTGTTGCATATCCAACAATGACAAGTAGAAGAGGAGCAACCCACTTAAAGCAAATGACAGCACAACCAATACATCTAGCCAAAGCAAAGTGTCATTACCAACTCTAATATGAATTAGGTCTGTAACGATGTACGGAGCGTTTGGTAAAAACGCTAACCAAACTAAAAACCAAAACCCAAATTTCAGTTTGTTTAAGTTTTGTTTGGTGTTGAGGTACATGGTAATGGTGTACGGTATAATGGCTAAGAAGACATTCCAAACCAAGAAAAGGTAAAAGAATGATTTATTCAGTTTTATTCTTACCATTAATGAAATGACGCTAAATGTTAGTGCAACTATGACTAACGATAACGTTTTAAACTTTGATTGTATGAGTGTTTTTATAGTTTCCATTGTAGTATTCTATGATTAAAATGGTAAAGATTCCTAAGGTATAAGCTACTAAATCTCCAAACTGAAATGTGCTACCAAAAATGAGATTTGCAGTTGTACTATTTTCTAAATTAAAGTAGGCTAAGAATGGTGTGAGCTGAAGCAACTCTATACCATAAGCAATAAAGAGGACGACCAAAGCAGAGGCCCTCACACTCATATTGGTGCATCCTCTAAATATTGCATACAGTAAAATAACCACGAGATAGTCGCCAAAGGTGTAGCGAATAAATCCGGTTTTTATGATAAAGGCTATGGCTAGCTCAATTAAAAAAAGAGCGTGTGCCAATGCTAAATAGTATTTGTTGAATTGAAGTTTCATAGGTTATTGAATTGTGATTTTTTCTCCTAAAAATTTGGGTTGTACATTAAAAACTAAATCGAGACTAGCTTTAGATCTTGCCAAATATTCTCTAAAATGAGTGTTATAAACATCTTTTGCATTAAAACCTACAGCATCAATACCAAACTGTTTTGCAATATATATAGCACGTTGATTGTGGAATTTCTGTGAAATAATAGTGAAATTGGTTTGACCAAAAATTTCTTTGGCTCTCACAACAGAATCTAAAGTTCTAAAACCTGCATAGTCCAAAAAGATTTTATCTTCAGGAATACCTTTGGCTATCAAATCATTCTTAAAATCGGAAGGCTCGTTGTAATCTTTTCTGCTATTATCGCCACTTACCAAAATGTATTCGATTTTTCCTGACTTATAAAGCATTACTGCGGCATCAATTCGATACTTATAGAATAGATTAATAGTTCCGCTTGCTGCATATTTTCCAGTACCAAGTAATAAACCAACTTTGTTCTTAGGAATGTCGTTTACACTATCATAAACTTGATGTCTGGTTTTGAAACTCATCCAATGGTAGGTTACAAAAATTCCTAAGCAGATAGTTATTATAATAAGTACTATTATTCTGAACGTTTTCATATTGATTTGTTACTTTTAATTCTACACCCCTAAAGTCCCCTCAAGGGGACATTTTCCCATGTTTATTTTAGGACTGTCCCCTTGATGGGACTTGAAGGAGTATTCTTCAATATTTATCATATTATTAAATTTCACGAATAGATGATTTGTCATGATTGGATGAGGTTTAAATTGTATAATTCAGGTTTAGAAAAAATGGCTTCCCGAAAATCTTTAATTGAGATATTCAATAATTTTGTATAATCAAAATGATGAAAAGGATTAGCGCTCTTACCAGTTTTATAAGATCTGTAATAGTATGCATAATAATCTGGTAGGATAGTAACACCAATTATTATTGCTCCATATAAATAAAGACTTCGTTTTCCATTGCCATAGCACAGACATTGTAGTGCAATTTCATCTTCAACTTTTGTGCTATAACCACATAGTACATGGTAGCAATCGTGACGTTCTACTTTAGGAATCAGTTCAAAATTATTTTTATATAAAAACTCACCCAAATGTCTTCCAAAAGATGGTTTGGGCATTTTTAATAAATCGGATTTTGAGATATTCCATGATTCATTATGCTTAAATAGCCTTGTATAGATGCGTTGGGAATTTTCAAACAACCAAATGATGAGTTGTTTTCTTAGGTGCTTTATTGTTTTAAATAGGTTGTTCATGGCAGATGGGTTTGATTTGGTTCAACGGCAAAAGTTTTTTTAGAAGGTTTGATTTTTCTTCTCCACAGAAATAAGGCTAAAAAATAGACTGATGAGAAATAGTAAATAACAAGAATTGAATTGTTGAAAGTGACAATAAGTGTTATACAAATCATTGTTAAAGCAATAATGTAGTAAGGAAAACAGAGCTTAAATATTTGCTTAGCATCAGTTGATGTATTGAAGGACCAAAACACACAAGCAATACTGATTCTTATAATGGTATAAGTTGCCAACAAAATAAATGATATGCCAAAAATTAGTAATACAACCATTTTACCTGCGGTTTAGTTTTAAGTTATCGTATTGAAGCTCTTGCCAGGAATTAGTATATAGTTCCATAGTGTAGTTTTTATACTTTTCCTCAATGCGATAAATACTTTTGTTTTCAATTCCTTTAGTTTCTATTTTTTCTTTTAATAGTAAGGTGTTGTTGTCGGACAAGTCAATCAGATAATTAATATCCATGGATTTAGCATAATTAAAATTGTAGTTGGTAATATGGTAATCCCAATTAATCATTGCTGCGATAACCAATACAGCAAATGCTGCTTTAGTATTTAATCGAAACAAATACCAAATGTTTTTTGTTTTGTCGATTTTTATAAGTGTAGTAACAAGTCCTGTTAAGGTTAAAATAAGGTAGACTAAAACACCAATACGTTTATAGGTTAACCCAAAATAATAGATATATTGACTATTTTTTACTGCAATGCTTAGCACCAATATTGCGTTAAGAATGATCCATGTGAAGGCTAAGTTTTTTACTGTCTTATTCTCTTTATAAAAATTAAGATTACCTCTAAAAACATAAAGCAGAATAATTATAGCAATAACTATAGATGCAATTAAAGCGTTAATGCCACTATGCACTTGACTTGAGAAAACCGAACCACGAACTTCTTCGTTTGTTAAGATAAAAGTGATATCGGTTATTAGAAAAATTACAATAAGCACGTTGAGTAAGGCAATTAGGATGATGCCTAGCTGGTTTTCTTGTTTTAAAACTGGAATAGAAAAATCTTTTGTTTTAAATAGAAGGTTGCCAGTTTTTAAGTCCTGTGATGTAGCAGGTTCTACTACAATTGGGTTGTGAATGTTTAAAAATAAATAATAACCAAGACCTGTAAATAGTAACCATTGAATGTTGATAAAACTAAAATCTATCTTTTCAATAAGTTCATTAAAAATTGGATTTCCGTTTTGGTACAGGCCAATAAATATGATGACAATCGCTGCAGGAATTAAAACGATTTTAGCTAAATGAACATAATCAATTTCTTTTTGTGATTCTATAGTTTGCGTAGCCTCATTTACTGTGAAATTCCGATGAAATAATCCAGCAATGGTTGTGTACAATCCATTGAACCAGTTTACATAAATAGATGATTTATTTTGAGACAATAATCCAATGAGTGTAAAGAACGATACACAATTTGCGATAATAGCAAGAGCAGAGTCATGAAAAAAGACTGAAAGTCCTGTAGCAAGATAAATGCCAGCATAGCCTATGTTCTTTTTGCTCTTAAAATCGTCAGTATTATTTATGGCAAGAATAATGACAGACAGCAAGCTGAATAAAAAAAGGTTAAGCCCAATTTGCTTATCGTAAAACAAAGTGCTAAAGCATAGTGCAGAGACGATTAGAATAAATTGTTTCATAGTTTTGATTAATTAAAAGTACTTTGAAAAACAAAGTAAAATGATAAAAAAATATAATTATGTCTTTTTTATAAGCTTTTCTAAAGCTTCAATATGTTTTTTAAATTCGGCTTTACCAAGTTTTGTTGCACTGTATCTGGTATTTGGTTTTCGTCCAATAAATTGTTTTTCAACTAATATATATTCTGCATTTTCTAATGCTTTTGTATGACTTGCCAAGTTACCATCTGTAGCACCTAGTAATTCTTTTAATGTTTTAAAATCAGCATACTCATTTACCATAAGAACAGACATAATACCTAGTCGGATTCTATGATCAAAAAGTTTATTTATGTTTGAAATAATATTCAAGGTTCAAGATTTAATGTAAAGTTACTGAAAACTGTGAATGGCAACTGTAAACTACTTCTTATCATACTTAAAATGCATCCAAGTACCATAAATAATATGCATTATTCCGAATCCTATAACCCAAAACCAGAATCCATAACCATAATAATAACTGGCAATTAACCCAAGTAAGATTTGAATATATCCTAAATATCTAATATCTCCTAAACTATACTTTGAAGCGCTTACCAAAGCTAAACCATAAAATATGAGCATTAAACCACCAGTTTGTCCATACCTACCTTGATCTAATATGATGAGGCAATATATGCCACCTACAACAAGTGGTATTAAAAAGTTGAGTAGGAGTCTACGCGATGAGTTATCCCAAATTTTTTCATTGTTTTGCTTCGCTTTACGTGTTGTAAGTATAACACCAGTTATAACACTCAAAATGGCAACCATTGCTAGTACAGCCATACAGGTCCAAAATACCCAACCATGAAAAATGTAAAGAAGACCTCCGCTATGATTTATAACTAACCAATAGGCGATAGCTGCACCAATTAAAGCGTATATTCCTGCTAAAATGCCAGATAAGCCACTTAATGATATGAAGCGAGACGATTTATTCATTAAATCTTTAATCTCGCTAATGTCTTTTAGATAGTCTTCGTTTCTCATAATTAAAAGTACTTTGAAATACAAAGTAAATAAATTTATTTGATTACAACAAAACAATTTTAGAAGATATTAACTAAATTTATGTTTTAAGAATTAAAAAATAAGACATTATGATAGGACTTCTTTTAACAATAGCAAATATTTCTGGTGGTATATTACTTGGGCTAGCGACGTTAGATAAATGGGATGGTGAGAGCAATTTTTTTAATAAAATAGCTGGATTTTTAGCTCCATTTCAGACCGTAATTGGAGGTGCACTTGTTGTGCTGCCAATTTTAAAATTTAGCTTAATAGGTATTGTGAGTATTTTAGGGGGTATATTATTACTTACTCATGTCTTTGGCAAAGTACCAGCTCTAGAATCAAGTCTACGCAAGCTGTCTGAGAAGTTAATGCCTTTTAAAGCTGTAATAGGTATAGCAATTTTGGTTCTAGGAATTTTGGGATTGTTTTAAATGATTTTAAATGATAGGCAAGCTTTATAGTCACTAAAAATTACTAGTTTTTCTCCCTTAGTTTTATTGTAAGGGATTTGTGCGATGTACTTTTCGCCTTTTTTTACAAATGTTATTGGTTCTAGATTTAATGAATCTTCGCTAAACTGATAATAGTATTGATTTTCCTCATTTATTGTATCGAATTCTATTAGTATGTTTTCTTTTGGTTTTATTAGTCCTTGCATTTTTGTTAGTTCTAAACCAGAATTATAATAACCAGCATGAATAATTGGTGCGTAAAAGAAAGCTGATTGATTAATGACATTATCCAGTAATTGCCATTTATCATTTTCAGGTCTGTGGCTCCATATAAGTTGTTTAGGATTAATTAAAAAATAGACGTCCCTAAAACTAAATTCATTAGGTCGGTCTGGTCTACTACCTGTAGACCAAGTAGCATCAATTAATTGCCATTTGTTATCTAGGAAAACCGCATTCCATGCATGGTTAGTGTCTTTAGATATCCATCCAATATCTCTTATTGTTGTTTTAGCATAACCAGAAATAACTACACATTTAATATTTAATCTTTCTAAACTAAACTTTAATAACTGAGAATAGCCTTCACATACAGCTAATCTTCTCCTTATAGCTTTCTCTGCATAGTTTTTTTGGTATTGACTTAATCTTTCTTCACTAGAGAAAGACATAGAACTATTTCTCTGGTTATTAGCACTTTTATAATCATACCTCACATTATTTGATATCCAATAATAGGTTGCTCTAACCTTTTCTAAATCAGTTTTAAAATCCGATCTGATTTTATTTGTAAATATTTCAATCGATTCAAACTTGTTAGGATATGTAGACACTATAGAATCAATTTTAGTATAGTCCTGTGTGAAGCTAAACCACGTTGAAAATAAAAATATGACTAGTAAGATTGTTCTCATATTACTAAATTAGTCAAAAATTATTCCAATTTTGAATCCATCAGAAGCCTATATCCTAAAACAAGAGGAGCCTTATAAATCTATCTTGCTGCAACTTCAAGTCATCATTGAAGCAGTGCTGCCAAATCCTGAACTACTTTATAAATGGCGAATTCCATTTTACTATAATAATGGTATTCCTATTTGTTTCCTTAACCAATCTAAAGACTATGTGGATTTTGCTTTTTGGCATTTTGAAAAACTAGAAAAATATACAGAGCACTTCATTGACACAAATAGAAAATCTATTCGCTCATTACGTTTTAAATCTGTAGAAGATATTAATGACGAGGTAATAATCTATGTGCTTGAAAAACAATTAGAAATTAATACGAATCCCTTCAAGCTTATTCTCGGTAAGAAAAAATAAAAACCAACTTTTTATAGTTATTAAATAGGTTTAAAAGCCTAATTTTAGTTTTTGTAAAAGATTTTTTGAGTATCTATTCATTGGTTTTTCAAACCAAATAAAACTAAAATGGCTAACTATAACAGTCATTATAAACATAAAGACTATAAGTAATACGTCGTTCTCAAAATCAAAAAACTTAGAATTGATTTTTAATGTATATCTAATTATTAGTTGATGAAATAAATAAAAACTAAAACTGATATGTCCAAGATGCATAAAGACTTTGTGTGATAATAGCTTAGATAAGCTTCCGCTTTGAAATGCAAATACAATAATTAATAAACTCATTGGTATCCAATAATAATAGGAATATCTTGCAACTTCTGGAATGAATTTATGGAATGCTATAAATAAAACTAATAACAGAATTGTTGTAATCTCTAAATATGTGAAATTGATGTGCGTTTTCGTCTCTTTACAACGTTTAAAAACTATGTATAAAAGTATACCAATAATAAAATCAACAATCCTAAATAAAGGGTTTATATAAAATAGTTGATGATGATAAGTTTCAGGAATTATTAGCGATAAAACAGGTATGAGAATTATTATTAACGGTACAAAAACCTTGAAGTACTGTTTATGTTTTGAAAAGAATACAATAATTAGAGGGAAAAGAAGGTAAAAAAACATTTCGTTTGAAATGCTCCAAGATGGTGAATTAAACGAATAATAGATAAATCTATTCGGAACAAAGCTTTGTGTTAAAGTGACGTTTGTTAATGCTTGTATGCCATATAGAAGTTTATCTTGTGCAAACTCATAAAATGTTAAAGGTATAGCTATTAAAAAAGTTAACAAATGCAAAGGAAATATTCTTGCTATTCTAGCATTGTAAAACGATTTTTTAGATGTTTTACCATTTAGCAATTCATCTTGGTATCTATAAGTGAGTATGAAGCCACTCAGAATAAAAAAGAAGCTTACGCCTATGTAACCTTCATAAAGTATATTATTAAATAGAGAAGCTAGAGTACTATCTTTTTCTTTGACAAAGCCAAGATGCGAGACAAAAACCATCAATGCAAACACAAATCGCAAAGAAGTTAATGGTTTTATCATAAACAGTTGATTTGCCATTTAACAACTAATGTCTCAGTACAAAAGTAGATTATAAAGAATTAATGGTCGTCCTAATTGCGACCAAACGCGTCAGTAACCCTTCAAGATTATCTAAATGTAACATATTAGCACCATCACTTTTAGCATTAGCAGGATCAAAATGTGTTTCTATAAATAGTCCATCTACATTATTTACCACACCAGCTCTTGCAATGGTCTCTATCATATCTGGTCGTCCACCAGTGACTCCAACAGTTTGGTTAGGTTGCTGTAGAGAATGTGTTACATCCAAAACCGTAGGTGCATACTGACGCATTGTTGGTATACCTCTAAAATCTACAATCATATCTTGGTACCCAAACATAGTGCCTCTATCGGTAATCCAAGCTTTATCGCTACCAGAATCATTTACTTTTTGTACAGCGTGTTTCATAGATTCAGGACTCATAAATTGCCCTTTTTTAAGGTTTACAACCTTACCTGTTTTAGCAGCCGCAACAACTAAATCTGTTTGTCTCACTAAAAAAGCAGGTATTTGTAAAACATCAACATATTCAGCAGCTTTAGCAGCATCAGAAACTTCATGGATGTCTGTTACAGTTGGGATATCGAAAGTTTCCGAAACTTTCTTCAATATTTTTAAGGCTTTTTCATCTCCAATACCTGTAAAACTATCAATCCTACTACGATTGGCTTTTTTAAAACTACCTTTAAATACGTAAGGTATTTCTAGTTTGTCAGTAATGGAAACTACTTTTTCTGCAATACGCAATGCCATATCTTCACCTTCAATAGCACAAGGACCACAAAGCAAAAAGAAATTATCAGAATTTGTATGTTTTAATTTAGGAATTGTTGTCAAAACTTATGGCTTAAATGTTAGGCTGCAAAGATACTATTAATATGTATACGCATAGCGCTCTTATAATCTTCTTAATTTAGTTGGTAATAATATATTCAACATTTAAAATTTCAAAGTTATCCGATACACCAACATTATTTGTAGGTTCTTCTACATTATACGTAAAGATACAATTAGAATTTGCAGGTATTTCTAGACAAGAATTTGAAGCGTCATTTACGTAGTAAGCCGTAGAAAATTCAATATTAGTAAACACAGTAAAGTATGGAATCCCATTAACATCAAAATCGTTATTGTTATTTAATTGAATTTCAAATTGTAATAACGAAGAATTGTTTCCTGTGTCTGGCTCGTAATTAAAACTTAAAATTTGATAAGAAAAATTCTCAAGTTTAGGAGGATCAATAACCTCTGGGTCTTCTGGCTCAGAAAAATTACAAGGCACTTCTTGTTCAATATCATTGTAGTAATATTGATTGCCAACTAAATACACTTGTTGTAAAGTGATGGTTTTGGTGCATTCATCTTCAGATGAGCATCCGAAAAAAGTTATAATTAATATGTTTAAGCATGAAATTTTTAACTTTTTCGAAAGAAAATTGATTTTTTTCAAAGTATAATTTGGGTTTATTAGACTTTAAAGATATAAAAATCAAAATACCTTTTTAATACTATTTCGTATAATCCACAGTGACATTACAAAGTTTCCAAAAACTAAAACGCCACCATAAAATAATAAGCGTTGAGCTGATTCTGACCAATTCATAATGTTAAGTATATTAAACAAATAGGCAAGTATTAAGTAAGAAGATAAACAAACGAATACAATGCCTAGAGAAAAATTAAGTTTTCTATTGGGCTTTATAAGTTGCCATAAAAATGGAATAGCAAACAATAAAATAGGATATGCAGAAATACCTTCGCTTCTATTAACCATGGTAAACCAGTAAGCAACTATGCTAATAAAATAAAGATATGGAATAAACTTGGTGTACTTGCTAATTGCATTCATCTGTTTTAAAAATTAAGGGTTCAGACGTAAATAGCCCAATTAGCGGTTGATGAGAAGGCTTTTACTATTAATCAATTCTTTAACGACAAGATACAAACTGAAATTGTCTCATTTTTAAAATATAACATATAATTAACGATTTGAAAGGAATATGATGTACCTTTGCGCGCTTAAAATCAGCATCAGTTATGACGAAGATTAAAAACATTGCAATTATTGCGCACGTAGACCACGGAAAAACCACCTTGGTAGATAAGATTATGTACCATTGTCAATTGTTTCGTGAAAACGAAAATACAGGAGATTTAATCCTTGATAATAATGATTTGGAACGTGAAAGAGGTATTACCATTACGTCTAAGAACGTTTCTGTGGTTTACAAAGACACTAAAATCAATATTATTGATACACCTGGTCACGCCGATTTTGGTGGTGAGGTAGAACGTGTGTTAAATATGGCTGATGGTGTATTACTTTTAGTAGATGCTTTTGAAGGACCAATGCCTCAAACACGTTTTGTGTTACAAAAAGCTATCGATTTAGGTTTAAAACCTTGTGTCGTGGTAAATAAAGTAGACAAGGAAAACTGTACGCCAGATGAAGTGCACGAAAAAGTTTTTGATCTTATGTTTGAACTCGGTGCGGAAGAGTGGCAATTAGACTTCCCAACAGTTTACGGTTCTGCAAAGAACAACTGGATGAGTGAAGATTGGCAAAAGCCAACTGAAAATATTGAGCCATTGTTAGATATGGTTATTGAGCATATTCCTGAGCCAAAAATTGAAGAAGGTACAACTCAAATGCTAATTACTTCTTTAGATTTTTCAAGCTTTACAGGACGAATTGCTATTGGTCGTTTAACTAGAGGATCGTTAAAGGCTGGACAACCTATTTCTTTAGTAAAGAGAGATGGTTCTATTGTAAAAAGTAAGATTAAAGAGCTTCATACTTTTGAAGGTTTAGGCCGTTTAAAAGTAGACCAAGTACAGACAGGGGATATTTGTGCTATTGTTGGTTTAGAAGGTTTTGAAATTGGTGATACAGTTGCTGATTTTGAAAATCCTGAAGGTTTAAAAACCATTGCCATCGATGAGCCTACAATGAGTATGTTGTTTACCATTAACGATTCGCCTTTCTTTGGTAAGGATGGTAAGTTTGTAACCTCTCGACATATAAAAGAACGCCTTACTAAAGAGCTTGAAAAGAACTTGGCGCTAAGAGTAGAGGAGACTGATAGTGCTGATAAGTTTATGGTGTTTGGTCGTGGTGTATTGCACCTATCTGTATTGATAGAGACCATGCGTCGCGAAGGTTACGAACTACAAATTGGTCAGCCACAAGTAATCATTAAAGAAATTGATGGTGTTAAGTGCGAGCCTTTTGAAGAAATGACGATTGATTTACCAGAAAATGTATCTGGTAAAGCCATTGAAATGGTGACGATGCGTAAAGGTGAAATGCTAAGTATGGAAGCTAAAGGCGACCGTATGGTGTGTGAGTTTATAGTACCTTCTCGTGGTATTATAGGTTTACGTAATCAATTACTAACAGCAACAGCTGGTGAAGCTATTATGGCGCACCGTTTTAAAGAGTATCAACCATTAAAAGGTGGAATTCCAGAACGCTTAAATGGTTCTTTAGTATCTATGGAGAATGGTACTGCAATTCCGTATTCAATTGATAAATTACAAGAAAGAGGAAAGTTCTTTATAGATCCAGGAGAAGATATCTACGAAGGACAAGTTATTGGTGAAAACTCTCGTGGAGATGATATGACGGTTAATGTTACCAAAACTAAAAAGTTAAGTAACGTACGTTCTGCAGGTGCAGATGATAAAGCTAAGATTGTACCAGCAATCAAGTTTTCATTAGAAGAAGCTTTAGAATACATACAAAAAGATGAATACGTTGAGGTAACACCAAATCATTTAAGACTACGTAAAATCTTATTGAAAGAGGTAGATCGTAAGCGAAATAAGAGTTTGTAGAAAAAGACCTGTCATTCTGAACTTGTTTCAGAATCTAATGGTATGATTGAGTACTATTTAAAAGAGAAATGCTTTAGGGCGTTTCTCTTTTTTTCTTATAAATTTGAATTAATCAACAAATCATTTATGAAGCTCTTAGATCGTTTTTTAAGAGATTGGCGAATTAAAAAAGCAAAGAAATATATTAGACCTAATGACAAGATTTTAGATATTGGGGCTTTTGATAGTTCTTTTTTTGAGATGCTGCTATCTAAGCCAATAGGTTATAGTATAGGTTTAGATCCATTATTAAAAGACGAAATTGTTACATCAAATTATAAATTAATATCTGGTAGGTTTCCTCAAGATCTGCCAAAAGAAAACAAGTTTAATAGTATAACTATGTTAGCGGTTTTAGAGCATATTCCAAGCGAAGTGCAGATAAAATTAAGTAGTAAACTTTATGACTGTTTAGAGCCAAATGGACGAATTATAATTACGGTTCCATCTCCTTTCGTAGACAAAATTCTGTGGGTTTTATCTAAGTTGAGGCTAATTGATGGTATGTCTCTAGATGAACATTATGGATTCAGGGCCAAAGAGACTCCTAAATTATTTAATTCAGAACAATTTAGACTTCTTAAATATAAGTCTTTTCAGTTGGGTCTAAATAACTTGTTTGTATTTGAAAAAATAGATTAGATTTTACTTTTTCAATCCTAATACACTAAAAAATAAACTAAACAATATTGTTTGTATACCTAATTGCAAAAATGTAATTGCTGGAATAATTAGGCGTAAAGTCGTAGATGTGTCTAGACTTCCATATTCTGTGTTTTGCCATATAGACAACCCTTTAAGACTTAATAATATTCCAACAAGTAAAAATATAAACCCAATGATTAAACCTTTTTCGAGATTTATAATTTTAAAAAGTTTATTGTAACGATTAGACTTTGGTAACAGTTCATTTTCAACAGCAAAGACTTTTGTTAGACCATAAAAAATGATGAATTGAAATCCTAATAATAAGAATGATGATGCATATAATAGAGTATGAACATCTAAGGTTATATTGTTAAACTCTATAGGTTTTAAAATTAATAGTAAGGATAATAGTATTCCAACAAATGCTAATAAAATACCAGGATAAAGAAACACCCAATTAGGCGCATAGAGCATTAAAAAACGCAAATGCCTCCAACCATCACTCCAGGTTTTTAAATGTGGTTTTCTACTTCTGCCATCTTTTTTTAAGGTCGTTGGTACTTCGGTAATAGACAAGTTATTTAATTTTGATTTTACTACCATTTCTGAGGCAAACTCCATTCCTGAAGTTTTAAGATTCATTTTTTTATAAGCAGCTTTTGAAAACCCTCTTAAACCACAGTGGAAATCACCAATGTTTATCTTAAAAAATAATCTTCCTATAAAAGACAAAACTGGGTTGCCGAGGTATTTGTGCAAAAACGGCATAGCGCCTTTTTCAATACCACCTTTAAAGCGATTTCCCATAACCAAATCATAACCTTCTCGTAACTTGTCAAGATATGGAGAAAGATTACTAAAATCATAACTATCATCCGCATCTCCCATAATAATATAAGTGCCGTTTGCAGATTCTATGCCTGCTTTTAGTGCACTTCCATAACCTTTTTGTTTGGCGTGTACTACAATAGCATTATTAGTTTTGGCTATTTCAATCGAGCTATCAGTACTACCATTGTCAGCGATAATTATTTCTCCATCAACTTTTTGAGTATCAAAAAAACTTTGAGCTTTTTTGATGCAAGTCTCCAAAGTTTCAGCCTCATTAAGACAAGGCATTACAATAGATAATTCAGGATTTTTTTCCACTTCTTTTAAGGTTATAAATGCTAATAAACAACAAAAAAATTAAAGCATAGTTATAAAATAAGTATCGTTGAATAGAATGTGAAGCGAAAGCAATAAACATAGCATTGGATAAGATGAGTGACGATAATAAGAAAATAATTAGGTAATCTCTATTACCTGTAATCCATGATTTTATGAGACTTGTAAAGAATATAATCACAATTAACCATAATAACAATTGCGATTTAAATCCATAAGTGATATTAACATAGTAGAGTTTTAACCACTGTTGAAAATTATTTAGGATCAAAACTTTAGTGAAATCCTTACAAGCCGCTTCTGTTTCAAAAAAAGAGTAAGCCACAATTTTATCAATATCCCAACCCTTAGGTCTATGATTTTCAAAATAGTAATCTACTCCTTGTTGCCTTATAGTTTGGTTACAAATCTTGGGTAGATTATTATGAAAAAACATATAAGCTTCCTTAGTTGAGAATTCTGGTCTAACTAATAAATCTTTATGTGTCAAAGTGTCAAAACTTCTTATAAAGATTTCTCTATAGTTTTTGTCCTTTATGAGTTTATAATCTGACTTTTTAGATAAGCAAATAGGTGCAGTGGATGCGCTTGTGTAGCCTAAAGGAGTTGGCTTAAAGAAACCGTCTTTTAACTTATGGTAAGTACGTTCACTAAGACCAGCTATAAGAATTATACCAAACAGAAGTATAAGACTTATTAGATGCTTATTTCTTAGAATCTGTTTTCTGTACATAATGAAATAGGTTCCAGCGAAGATTAAGGTTGAAAACATAAATTGACTTCTTACCGAAAACAGTAAGAGATAAACAAGAATATAATATTTAAAATACTGCCTTTTATTGTTGAATAGAATTTCCATTCCAATGGAAATAAATAGAAGATACAATCCGTAACCAAGTCCTTCAGAAACTAAATTATTTACAATACTTAATGGTGGAAAAAATGGGAATAATAAGATTATTAGTATTGAAAGTTGTAAAAGTAAACTCAGCTTAAAAAGCTTTGAAACTTTCAAAAAGAAATAATGCACTGCGCTAAGGCTAAATATAGTATGAATTACAACAACAGCACTATCCCAATGCGACCCAAAAATAGTTGTAAAGAGTTTAAAAAAAACAACATAACCCATTTGCCTGTAAGGCATGGCATTTAAGTAGCTGTAAGTGTCTGGCGAATATATAGGCTCGCTTTGTACACAAAATAAAAAAACACCAAAGTAAATAGGATAAAGTAAGTATGTTGATTTTTTTAGATGCTTTGTGCTGGTTTTGTACATATCTAGATTCTATTATCTATGTATGTGTAAAGGTATTAAAACTAGTAATTAAATATGCTTAATTAATTTTTTCAAGTGAGGTAAATTTGTTTTAAAAAACCGATTACTAAATCGTTAAATAAATAATTAAGATTATTTTTGATAGATGCAAAACTTCAAGGTTTTACAATATAAACCATCTCATAAAAATGATTGGGATACATTTACTCTAGGAAGTAACCAACAAACATTCTTATTCCTAAGAGATTTTATGGACTATCATAGTGATAGGTTTCAAGATTATTCCTTAATGTTATTTAAGGATGATGAATTAATAGCATTGTTGCCAGCAAATAAGGTTAATAATATTGTGTATTCTCATCAAGGTTTAACTTATGGCGGATTTATATACAAATCGAGTTTAAAGAGCCAAGATGCTATACCTGTTTTAAAAACAGTTTTAGAGTATTTGGCAGAAAATGGAATAAAAAATCTTGTCATAAAAGAGTTACCCTTTGTTTTTTTGGATAACCAAACCAATAATCCATTAGCTTATTTGTGTTTTAAACTAAAGGCACAACTACAACGCATGGATATGCATTCTACTTTAGACCTCAAGTTTAAATGTTATAATAGAAGTAGAAAAAATGGTTACAAAAGAGGTCAGAAAAATAACCTCATAGTTAAAGAAGTTGATAAATTTAAAGAGTTTTGGAATGAAATATTAATGCCCAATTTAGATAACAAGCATGATGTAAAACCAGTACATAGCTTGGAAGAAATTCAACTTTTAAAATCCAGATTTCCAGATAAAATAAGACAATTTAATGTATACCACAACGATATAATTGTAGCAGGTACTACAATTTTTGAAACAAAGCATGTGGCACATAGCCAGTATATTTCTGGCAATGCAGATAAAAATACATTAGGAAGTTTAGATTTTTTACATCATCACCTTTTAGAGGTGGTTTTTGCTGATAAATCTTATTTTAACTTTGGCATTTCTAATGAAAATGACGGTCAAAATATAAATGAAGGGCTGCAGTATTGGAAAGAAGGTTTCGGAGCACGCTCTACAACTCAAGGATTCTACAAGATTGATACAGAAAACTATAAACTCCTTGGTAATCTTTATATATGATTAATCCTTTGAGAGTTTTAATTGATTATTATTCAAACAACCGTCAGTTCGAGTTTTTTCTGCAAGAAAAAGTATCGAGAATAAGTTTTTTTACAGTAAAATTCGATTCTCGATACAATTTTTCATCATTTCATTCTGAAAAACCAATCGAATTGACGAATTTTATTCAAAATGCACAACAGGTATGATCCCTTTTTTAGACCTATATAAAATTAATGATAGATTCAGAGAAGAGCTTAAGGCATCATTCGCCCAATCTTTAGATACTTCGTATTATATACTTGGTCCTAATGTTAAGACATTTGAAAATGAATTTGCCAACTATTGTGGTACAAACTATTGTATTGGGACTGCAAATGGTTTAGACGCATTAACACTTATTCTAAAGGGCTATATAGAAATAGGGAGACTTAAAGTTGGAGATAAAGTTATTGTACCTGCTAATACTTATATAGCAACCATTCTATCTATTCTACATGCGCAATTAGAACCTGTTTTAATTGAACCAAACAGTGAAACTTATAATCTTTCTAGCGAATATTTGGAGTCTAAATTAACGAAAGACATTAAGGCGATTGTAATGGTGCATTTGTATGGTCAATTAGCAGAGTTCGAAGGATTAAAAGCTATTGCAGATCGGCATAATTTATTATTAATTGAAGATGCTGCCCAAGCACATGGTGCTGTGAGTTCAAAACACCCAACACCTAATAAGCAATACCCAAAAGCCGGTAATTTGAGCCATGCAGCTGCATTTAGCTTTTACCCAAGTAAGAATTTGGGTGCTTTAGGTGATGGAGGTGCAGTAACAACTAACGATAAAGAATTGTACGAGACAATTTTGCTTTTGAGGAATTATGGTAGTAAAGTAAAATATGAAAACGAAATTATAGGATATAACAGTAGGCTAGATGATTTACAAGCTGCTTTTTTAAGTGTAAAACTAAAATATTTAGATGCTGATAATTCAAAAAGACGAGATATAGCGAGGAGCTATCTTGAAAAGATAAAAAACCCTAAATTGGTTTTACCTTTTTATGATGGTTCTGAAAATCACGTATTTCATACGTTTGTGGTTGAAGTGGATGATAGGGAGGATTTTACAAAGTATTTAAATCACCACAAAATAGGATGGTTGATTCACTATCCAACTTCACCTCATAAACAAAATGCCTTAGAAAGATTTTCTCATTTAAAACTTCCTATAACCGAACAAATTCATAAAAGAGTTATAAGTTTGCCAATAAGTCCAGTGTTATCTGATGAAGAAGTAAATACTGTGATTAAGGTTATAAATGCTTATTAATTGAAAAAGTTTTTTCACTACATAAATAATGAAGTTTTAGTAAAAGCTGCTAGTCTTAATACTGCCAATATTAGTATTAAGATTCTTGCAGGAATTCTCATATCAAAGTTTATAGCAGTTTTTATAGGGCCTGAAGGTATGTCACTTATCGGTAATTTAAGAAACTTCCTCAGTACCATACAGTCCATATCAATAGCTGGTCTTTACAATGGTTTTGTTAAACTTATTGGTAAGCATAAAAATAATGTGAAAGAATTAACCAACACGCTATCTACTGTATTTTATTTTGGATTTTTCGCATCACTCATATTGGCTTTTTTATGCTACTACAATGCTGAGTTTATTAATGAATTGATCTTTTTCAATAACAATTATGTTTATGTCATAAAAACGATGGCTATAGTACTTCCGTTTTACTCATTAAACATGTTCGTATTTGCCATAATGAATGGCTTTTCTAAGTATCGGATCTTATTGGTTATAAATATTACAGGTCAAATATTAGGTCTGTTAGTTACGCTTCTTTTAATAAAGCAAGAAAATATTGATGGTGCATTAATCGCAGTTGTTATTACACCTGCGCTTAATCTTCTCATTACAATAGTGGGAATTGCCTTTAGAAAAAATTTAATGTCAATAATAAACATAACTGATATTCAGTTTTCTGTACTCAGAAACTTAAGTCCAAATATGATTATGGCTTTAGTATCTTCAATCGCATTGCCAATAGTATATATTATTATTAGAAATTATCTTATTTCTGAAATAGGTATAAAAGAGGCTGGTTATTGGACAGCTGTAACAAGGGTTTCAGATTACTACCTCATGTTTATTAACTCATTAATGGCATTGTATATTTTGCCAAGATTCGCTGAGTTAAAAACTCAAACCGAGTTTAGAAAAGAAGTCTTCAGTTTTTATAAAACGGTTCTTCCTGTTTTTGCATTAATATTAGGTGTCATTTACCTCAGTAGAAGTTTGTTGGTTACTTTATTATTTACTGAAGAATTTAGACCCATAGAAGATTTAATGGGTTATCAGATTCTAGGTGATTTTATGCGTGTAATGTCTATGGTTATTGCTTATAAATTCCTAGCTAAAAAGATGTTTACGCATTTTATAATTATAGAGATATTCTTATTTGTCATCATGTACTTTTCTAGTATTTATCTCATTGATGCTTTTGGATTGAAAGGAGCTGTGATGGGACATTGTCTAAGCTATTTAATGCATTTTGGTATAGTCTTACTTATTTTTGGTAGTTCATTATTTGGTGTTATAAATGATGAAGGAATAGACGAATTCTAAAAATTTTGAGCATGAAAATTCCTAGATTTATTAGAGATAATATTGTGCTTAAGATTACCTCCCTTAATGCAGTTGTAATTACAGTAAGACTTGTTATCTCTGGTTTTACACAATGGTTGCTATCTACAACTTTTGGAGAAACAGGAATTGCCAGAATAGGGCAGGTTAGAAATATCATGGGCATGCTAACCAGTATTTCATCTCTTGGAATTTTTAATGGTATAGTAAAATATGTCGCCGAACACAAAAATAATGAGACAGAACTAAATAAACTCTTTTCTACAACTACAGTATTTGTTCTTACTGGTTCTTTTATCTCAGGAACTGTGCTCTTCTTTGGATCTAGTTATTTTTCTGAAATTTTATTTAAATCTGATGATTTTAAATATGTATTTAAAATTATTGCTTTTATAGTGCCTTTTATTGCTTTAAACAGAGTTTTGTATGGTATAGTAAATGGCTTATCAGAATATAAAAACTACGCCAGAATAGAAATGATAAGTTATCTGCTGGCAGCAATGCTTTTGGTCATTGCACTATACAAAGCAAATTTAGAGTTTGCTATTTTGGCCATAGCTATTGCACCAGTAATACAATTAGGTGTAATTATAGTTGTTTTTAGAAAAGTTTTAAAGCGTTTTGTTGACTTTAAGAAGTTACGATTAGGCTTAGATTATAAGAATAGTCTGTTGGCCTTTACCTTAATGTCATTTGTTTCTACATTTTTACTTAACTATATAGAATTAAGCATAATCAGTCTCATAGAAAATAAAATAAATATTAATGAGGCAGGCTATTGGACTGCAGTGAGTTTTATATCAAAAAATTATATGGTTTTTGCTTCTGGGTTGTTTACATTATATGTCATTCCCAAATTTGCTAATATTTATACCAAAGAAGAATTTAAAAACGAAGTTGTTAATATTTACAAAACCATTTTACCAATTTTTGGGTTGGGTATGATTTTGGTCTATCTATTACGTAATGTAATAATAGATATTATATACCCAGATTTTGAGGGTATGGAGCCTTTATTTAAATGGCAACTCTTAGGTGATTTTATAAGACTTTGTAGTCTTATTTTAGCACATCAATTTTTAGCAAAACGAATGGTAAAAAGTTTTGTGATTACGGAGATTATTTCGCTTATTTTATTTTATGTGCTAACAAACTTATTTATCAATTATTTTAGTACGGAAGGTGTTGTTATAGCGCATTTAGTTAGGTATATTATATATTTTATTATTGTTAGTATAATAATATTTAGATCTTTTAAAACAACTGGCAAGTAAATAGTAATTAAAATTTTTTATTTGTTCATACGTAACTTAAAAAACATAAAAATAGCACCATAAAATCGATATGGAAGAATTTTGAAATTATATATAGCATTTTCGAAATTAGAGTAGGTTGTGGTATGGATGTTAATTCCAAATTCTTCTGAGTCGAAGGTTCGCATTCGTTTTAGATATCGTGTTGTCGTATTGGCTTGATTTTTTGAATGAATCAATTGAATCCACAATCTTTTCTTAGTATATATTATATGTTTTTCGCAATTAAACCTCCAAGAAATATGCTCTTTAAACAATACAGTTTTAATATCACCAGAAGCTTCGATTAGACTTATAAATGGATTAAAGGCATAGCCTAAATATCTGACATCTGTGGAGTTGCTAAGGCTTAGTTGGTAACCATTTTTCAAATCAATAATGGTGTTATGGCTTGGAGTATAAAGCTCTTGAATGGTTTTTACAAAATCTTGATGGATAATGTCATCATTATCTAATCGTGTTGTAATTATAAAATGGTCTTTAGGATTAAGAAGTGATTGTATTTTAGTATTTAGTTCAGTAGATAAACCATTAAACCCATCAACATAGATGAGCTTAATATTTTCTGTGTTTTTGAGTATTTCGTTAATTTTATTTTTAAAATATATAGGTGTATCAATGTCAACTGCTATAATCCAAATAAAATTTTGATTAGATTGATTTTTTACAGATGGTAAACAGAATTTTTGAAAAAGTTGTAATCTGTTAGTAAGCCAAGATTCACTTATGCCCTTTGGAGTATTAGAATTGTTAGATTTCCAATCCTCATTTTTTAAATTAAATCTTGTGATTATAAAATGCTTCATTTATTCTTTTTATAATGCTTTAGACCACATATTAATGTATTTTTTTGAAGCTAAAATATAATCGTGTTCTTTTTCAATAAATTTCCTTGCTGCACTTGAAATTTCTAAAATTTTCTCTGGGTTTTGAATGAGCCACTCTAATTTTTTTGCAATACTATTTTCATTAGGTAATGCATTTATTGCAATCTCATCTTCATGTAAATCATAATGCTCTAACCATTCTGTTTCTGCACCAGTAAATACTACTTTACCTCTAGCCATAGCCTCTAAAGCATTATAGCCTTGGTCGTAAGCATATACTTGATCTAAAAGAATATGACAATTTTTGTAATGTTGTATGTAGTTGCTGTATGGTAAGTCTCTAGAAGTAATTATTTCAACCTTATTTGGGTATTCCTTTTCTATGATTTTAAGGGCTTTATCAAAATATATATTACCCTTTTTTACATAAGCACTAGAGTTTATACCGTGAAAAATAATTATTTTTTTGTTCACATCTAAGGGTTGGTATTGTATAAGGTCTGTATTTATTGGGTTGGGTGCTAATCCTAGATATTTAGTATGATTTTTTAACGGCAGGTGATAATCCATATCCGATGCTATGACACCATTTACATTATTTGTAATGTAATCACTTAGTCTTTTGCTACTTGGCTTTAGTTTGTTTAGAATAAATCTGAATTCTTTTTTTAATTCAGGGTTTTCAAGATAAGGTGATAGAATAGAATATCTAAACTTTTTAGTAAAGGCATAATTTACACTGATGTAGTCAATTCCGCACGATAATAAAAAGATTGATTTATTGTTTTTTTTGAGTACGTTGAAAAGCTTTATTTCAAGATTTGTATAAGTTTTTGCTATGCTTTCGTTGTAAATTTGAACCACATCAAAACCCTTTAGCTTTCTAAGTTGTAAATACCACATTAAGGCATTTTCTAAAGCATATATATTAATTCTAAATATTTTATAAATAGCTTGAAAGATATAATTAAGATACTTATTGTTAGGTAAAAAAGACTTCACCCTAATTTCTATAGGATATTTTTTAAACCCATCTTGTTTACCTACTAGGATTACTTGATGACCTAATTTTTCCAATCCTTCTTTTAATGAATTATGTAGTCTGCTATATTCGCCAACTAGTAAAATCTTCATTTATATCGTTACATTTGCTTTTTCAAAAGTATATGATTTTTTTTCTTACTGAAGAAATATATTATAAATGATTAATACCAACACCAAAAAGATATGTATTGTTGTTACTTGCCTTGGAGGTGGTGGTGCTGAGCGATCTTCAGCAATGTTATCTGAAATGCTTTATGATATAGGCCACGATGTACACGTGGTCACAGTATTAGACATTGTAGATTATAAATATAAAGGAAAACTACTAAACCTCGGGAAACTAAAGGCAGAGGATGATTCTATTTTGGGAAGAATCAAAAGATTCAAAACCCTGAAGTTATACTTAAATAAATACAAGTTTGATTATGTCATTGATAATAGGACAAGGATTGGTTTTATCAAAGAGTTTATAATATCAAAATTTTTATATAAAGGAATAAGGACTATTTACATGGTTCATAGTTTTAAAGTTGAAAACTATATGAATCCACAAGTTTTTTATGGGAGATTTTTATATTCAAAAGCCTTCAAAATAGTTGCTGTATCAGATGAAATTAAGAATGAATTAGAAGGTAAATATAGATTTGGAAATGTAGTTGTTATCCATAATGCTACTAGTACTGAGATTTACAATTTTAAAAATGAGATGCCAACTAGTAATTATATATTATTTTTTGGAAGATTAGATGATAAGGTAAAAAATATAACATTACTATTAAATGCTTATAAATTATCAGTTTTAAAGAGTAAATCTATAAATCTTAAAATTTTAGGGGATGGAAAAGATTTAAAAAAATTAAAACAAACTGTATTGCAATTAAATCAAGAAGATAGTGTACAATTTTTACCATATAAATCAAATCCATATACGATTGTACAAAACGCAATGTTTACAGTATTGACAAGTCGGTATGAAGGTTTTCCTATGGTAATACCTGAGTCATTAGCATTAGGCGTGCCAGTGGTTTCTGTTGACTGTAAATCAGGTCCAAGTGAAATTGTTATGAATGAACATAATGGACTCCTGGTTGAAAATCACAATGTACAAGCTTTGGCAAATGCTATGAACAGGATGGTGGCAGATAAAGAATTATATTTGCGCTGTAAATCTAATGCTAAATCTAGCGTGGCGCATTTATCAAAAGAAGCAATTGGTAGACAGTGGCAATTACTATTAAAATAAATATAATAAATGCATCAGAGTAAAGAAGTAGAGCTAATAGAAATACCAAAAATATACGACGAACGTGGCTCTTTGGCAGTAATAGAAAAGGAGACTATACCATTTGCAATTAAACGTGTTTTTTACCTTTTTGATGTACCTTACGATAGTTACAGAGGTGGTCACGCTAATAAAGAGCAACAATCTGTTTTAATAGCACTTAGTGGTAGTTTTGAGGTGCTGGTGGATGATGGCAAAACTCGAAGAAAGATAATGCTAAATAAACCTACCCAAGGGCTGTATATTCCAAATAATATTTGGCGAGAAATGGAAAACTTCTCGTCAGGTTCTGTATGCTTAGTTTTAGCTTCAACTAATTACAATGAAGCAGAGTATATAAGAGACTACAATGACTTTAAAAATTACGTCACAGGATAATAGAGCTTTTCTCCATTAAGTGATTTTAGCTTAAGCAATAATCTAACGATCCATCTTGGTGCAAATAAAATGATGCGTTGTTCTGGGCGAAGATTTTTTGGATTTATATGACTGCTGTAAAATTTAAAACGCTCTGTGTTTTTTTCAAGTTTACTTAGAATAGCTAAAGGAAAGCGGTTTCTATCTAAATACAGCTTCAAGTTTTTGTTTGATTTTTCTAATTCAAAATACTTGTCGTATTTCGGTTTGTTCTTTACACTAAAAACAGTGTTGCTCAAGCTTTCAGGAACGTAATTATAATAAGCTAATACTTCATTAATGAATACAACCTTGTAGTTAAGTCCAATGCGTATCCAAAGATCAGTGTCTTGTCCAGAAACAATAGAGGTGTCAAAGTAACCTGTTTTTTTGAGTATCTCATTTTTAAAAACTACACTAGAACTTGTAATGATGGTGTGGTCTAAGCTAGATTCAAAAAAGTTTCGAACTGCATAAGTTTTCTCTTGCTTAAAATTGTAAGTGGCAGCAACTATTTTGTCTTTATATTTGTGTGCAACTGCGGTGGCAAAAACAGATTCGTTAGGAAATGAAATAATGCAATCCTGTACTTTTTTAAGATAATCCGCATCCCAAAGATCGTCACCATCTAATAAAGCAATAAAAGTATTGCTTGCAGCTTTAATGCCTGTATTTCTACATAGAGAGGCACCTTGGTTTTTAGTGCTAATAATCCTTAATCTTTTGTCTTTAAATTCTTCAATAATGCCTAGGCTATTGTCTGTGGAGCCATCATTAACAACAATGAGTTCAAAATCTTTAAACGATTGTTTTAGTACACTTTCAATTGTAGCTTTTATGTACTTTTCTTTGTTAAAGACAGATATGATTACCGAAAAGGAAACACTCATGTTTAAGAGTTTAGATGACAATAATAACACAAACGATAGATGTCAAAAATAAATAACGAAGGTGAATTGCTTAGGAGATTCTTTTCAAAATTAGGCTTAAGGCGTTTGTAAATAAAACTAAAAATAAAGCCTAATCTGAATTTACTTATGGTTTTGTACGTGCGGGAAATTAGAGTGTAATTCGGGTCTATGAGATCATTTTTTATAAATAAATTAATGGCCTCTACAGACTCTAATGATTTTTTTATAAAGGTTTTGCTATCTTCAATACCTAGATGGTAAGTTGGGTTGTCTATGTGTTTTACAGGTATTTTATGTTGCCTTAAATTGTACGAAAACAGGGTGTCTTCGTGTCTAAAGTTTGGTATGTTTTCATTGAATTTTACTGTTTTAAAAATACTTTTGTGAATCAAAAAATTCAATGTCAAAAAGCTAAGATATATATCTTTTTTTCTGTCCAAATGATTTAAAGCCTCTCGTTTTTTACCGTAATGCCATCGCAGTGTTTTTAGATCATCTTGGTCAGTTTCTGGGTACAAAATACCTCCGTAGATAACACATGGCTCTTTATTTATTACAGATATATAGTTTAAAATAAAGTCTTCTGATATAGGCATTACATCAGCATCTAAAAACAATAGCCAATCGTACTTGGCATCTTGAGAGAGTTTGTTTCTTATAGCACTTCTACCAATATTACTTGGTAATATCTTAAAGTTACAGTTTTCTAAAGCGTTGAGGGACTCATTTTTAATTACAATACCATTGTCGGTAGAGCGATCATCGTAGATTAAAATTTCAAAGTTTTGATTGAGTTGTTTTAAACACTGCGTATGCACTTTCGTTACTAACGATACCACATCATAATTATATGTAGGTATAAGAATAGAGAGCATAGATTAATTCTTTCTCTGAACTACCTCAAAAACCTTGTTTTCATCACACTTTAAGGTTTTGCTTGGGTATTTTAAAAGCAAAGCATAATCGTGTGTGGCCATTAAAATAGTATTTCCGTTTTTATTTATGTCTTGCAACACTTCCATAACTTCAATACTGGTTTGAGGGTCTAGGTTACCTGTAGGCTCATCAGCTAAAATCAATTCCGGATCATTAAGCAAAGCTCTTGCAATGGCAATACGCTGTTGCTCACCACCAGAAAGCTCATGCGGAAATTTAAACCCTTTAGTTTTCATAGCCACTTTATCCAAAACCTTTTCAATGCGCTCTTTTATTTTGTCTTTCTCCTTCCAGCCAGTTGCTTTAAGCACAAATTCAAGATTACTATTTATAGTGCGATCTGGTAATAATTTAAAATCCTGAAAAACAATACCTAATTTTCTTCTTAAAAAAGGAATATCGCGCTCTTTCATTGTTCTAAGATTGAAGTCTACAATAGTGCCTTCTCCTTCGGTCAATTCTAAATCGCCATAAAGCGTCTTCATAAAACTACTTTTTCCACTTCCTGTTTTACCAATGAGATATACAAAATCACCTTTTTGCATTTCGAAGTTAACATCATTTAAAACCATATTACCACCTTGATAGATGGTTGCGTTTTTAAGTTGTAAAACAGTTTCAGACATAGTTATATAAAAAAATTAAGTAAATGTAAAAGTATCATTAATTAACTCAATAATCAAACGCTAAGATGTATTGTTTAAGTACAAAAGTTTTAAATAAAAGATAAAACTAAACTAATATTTAATAAACCATTTTATAATTATACAGGTTTTATATCGTTATACATTTTGTATTCATTTATATTTGAATAGTGATAGTTTATCATCAATAAATATTAATCAAAAAACGACTCTAATGCTAGTTTTAAAAAGACAATTACTTATCGTTTTTCTTACGTTTACAATGCTGGGATTCGCACAGAAATCTGCAGTATATACAAGTGAGTTAAAGGATTACCAAAAGGCATTAACTTTATACAATAATAAACAGTACAAAGCCGCACAATCTTTGTTCGACGATATTAAATACAATACAGATGATGCTGTTTTAAAGTCCGACTGTTCGTATTACATTGCCAATTGTGCTGTAAGATTAAATCAGAGAAATGCAGACGATTTAATCGAAAAATTTGTTGAAGAATACCCTACAAGCACAAAGCGAAACACGGCGTTTTTAGATGTGGCAGATTACTATTTTGAAAATGGTAAATACGCCTATGCTCGCAAATGGTATCAAAAGGTAGATGAGTCTAGTATAGCACGTACTGAGCGCGAGCGTTTCAATTTTAATTACGGTTACACCTTATATTCTACAAATAGTAAAAAAGAAGCAACAAAGTATCTTAACCGTGTTGCAGATTCTAAGGAATACGGCTCGCAAGCCAAGTATTACATAGGTTACATGGCTTACGAAGGTGATGATTACGATACGGCTAATGAGTATTTCGATCAGGTTAGCGATAACGAAAAGTACAAGGAAAAGTTATCGTACTATCAAGCCGATTTAAACTTTAAACTAGGAAAGTTTGAAAAAGCCATAGAACTTGCCTTAGAGCAATTACCAAGCAGTAGAGGTGTAGAAGCATCTGAACTTAATAAAATTATAGGTGAAAGTTATTTTAACCTAGAGAAATACGAAGAAGCCATTCCATACCTTCAAGCTTATGAAGGCAAAAAAGGAAAGTGGAGCAATACCGATTATTACCAAATAGGTTACGCTTATTACAAGCAAAACGATTTTGAAAAAGCGATTTCAGAATTCAATAAAATTATAGATGGTAACAACGCTGTAGCACAGAATGCTTATTATCATTTGGGTGAAAGCTACATCAACCTAGAGAAAAAACAAGAAGCATTAAACGCGTTTAGAAATGCATCTGAAATGGATTACGACTTAAAAATTCAGGAAGATGCTTGGTTAAACTATGCTAAAATCAGTTACGAAATAGGTAACCCTTACCAATCTGTACCGCAAGTGTTAGCTGGTTATTTAGATAAATATCCAGATACAAGCTACAGAGAAGAAGTTGAGACCTTACTGATTGATTCATACATCACATCAAAAAATTACAAAGAAGCCTTAGAATTATTAAAAGGTAAAAATAGTTTTGAAAATAAAGTGGCTTACCAAAAAGTAGCTTTTTTCAGAGGAATTGAATTGTATAATGACACCAAGTACAGCGAGGCTTTAGAGTTGTTTAATAACTCATTAAAAGAACCAAGAGATCCGATTTTTGTAGCAAAAGCTACGTTTTGGAAAGCCGAAACCGAATATAATTTAACCAACTATAACGATGCCTTAATTGGGTTTAAACAATTTGTTGGTATGTCTGAAGCTTCAGGATTATCTGAGAATGAAAACTTAGATTACAATTTAGCTTACACGTATTTTAAGTTGAAAGATTACACTAATGCATCAAAATATTTTCAAAAATTTATTGATAATAATTCTGGTGACAGACTACGACGAAACGATGCTTATTTGAGGTTGGCAGATGGTTATTTTGTGTCTAGTAAATACCAAAATGCTATCAATGCTTACGATAAAGCCATTCAGATTAATGAAATTGAAACCGATTATGCAGCATTTCAAAAGGCGATGAGTAATGGCTATTTAGGCAAAGGGTCAACTAAAATATCAGAACTAAATTCGTTTATAGACACGTATCCAAAGTCAGCATTACGAGACGATGCTATGTACGAGTTGGCAAATTCCTATGTAAAATCTAATGAGACTGATAAAGCAATGCAGATGTACGACCGATTAAATTCGGAATACAAACGTGGTGCTTTCACCTCAAAAGCGTTGTTACGTCAAGGTTTGGTGTATTACAATGCCAATGATAATGAGCGTGCATTAACTAAGTTTAAAAAAGTAGCATCCGATTTTCCAAATTCTGGTGAAGCTGTTCAGGCAGTTTCTACAGCGCGTTTAATTTATATCGATTTAGGTCGAGTAGACGATTACGCAACTTGGGTAAAGTCTTTAGATTATGTTGAGGTGTCTGATGTAGAGCTAGACAATACCATGTATTTAGCAGCCGAAAAGCCATATTTAGAAAACGATACTGAGAATGCCATTCGTCAGTTTAATAAATATTTAAATCAGTTTCCTAATGGTATTCATGTGTTAAAATCACATTTCTACATTGCGCAATTGTATTACAAAAAGGATTTATTTGAAACCGCTCAACCACATTACAAATATGTTGTTGATGCTTCAAGAAGTGAATATACAGAGCAAGCAACAGTCAAACTTTGCGAAATTTATTTGAAAGAGTCTAACTGGTCTCAGGCGATTCCGGTTTTAAAAACTTTAGAAGTTGAAGCAGACTATCCTCAGAATGTTCTGTATGCGCAGTCTAACTTAATGAATGCGTACTATCAAACAGAGGATTATTCTAGTGCTGAAAATTATGCCGAAAAGGTATTGGCAAATTCTAACTTGGATACTAAAGTGAAGAGTGATGCTAAAATCATCATTGCACGTTCTGCCGTAAAAACAGGAAACGAAGACAAAGCAAAAACAGCCTATGCTGATGTAGAAAAAATTGCTACAGGAAGCGTTGCAGCAGAAGCGCTATACTACAATGCGTACTTTAAAAACAAGGAAGGTAAGTATGAAGCATCAAACACAACCATTCAAAAATTAGCTAAGGATTATAGTAGTTACAAATATTATAGTGCCAAAGGTTTGGTAGTTATGGCGAAGAACTTTTATGCTTTGGGAGATGCGTTTCAGGCCAATTATATTTTAGAAAGTGTGATTTCTAATTTCCCAGAGTTTGATGATGTGTTACAAGAGGCACAGCAAGAACTTAATAAGATTAAAACCGAAGAAGCTAAAACAAATTCATCAATCGAAACGGATAATTAAGCAAGAAGACACTTCGACTGCGCTCAGTGTGACAGTTGAATTAAATTATTGCTTTTTTTGTCAGGCTGAGCGCAGTCGAAGCCTCTTAAATAATAACATCAAATATGAAAATCAAGTTTTTAATTTTTATAATCACCATATCAAGCAGTGTATCAATAGTAGCACAAGAACGTGCAAAAGACACTATTGATGACCAAGTGGTAAATGTTGTAACACCATATAAACCTACAATTTCAGATGCCTTTAAAATTAAGGATACTCCAAAATTGCAAGACTCTAATTTGGTGAAGAAGAAAGAGGTGAAGTATAATATTTTTTCTATTCCAGTGGCTTCAACTTTTACGCCTGCAAAGGGTAAAGCAGCAACGGTTGATAAAGCAAAAGCTGTGAAGTTATACGATAATTACGCATCGCTTGGTGTGGGTACTTATACTTCAATTTTAGGCGAAGTATATCTTAATCATGAGCTAAGTAATTCTGAAAATGTTGGTGGTTATTTCAGTCACCATTCTTCTCAAGGCGGAATTGAAGATTTATTGTTAGATGATGATTTTTCTACCACGCACTTAAATGCGCATTACTCTCAAAAGCTAAGAGATTTTTCGTGGAAAGTAGATGGAGGTTTTGACTTAATGACGTACAACTGGTATGGTTTGCCTCAGAATTTCTTTGGACAAGCGGAAGCTGATATGATAGATCCTAGCCACACGTTTAATAGTTTTTATTTAGGCGGAAAAATTAATTTTGAAGATGCTATTATCAACGATGGTAGTGTGCGTTTTAGACGTTTTGGTGACAATCAAGATTCTGGTGAAAACCGTTTTGTAGCTAAAGCAGGTTTTGATATTCCTGTGCAAGGAGAAGCTATAAAAACAAAATTATATGTGGATTACATTGGTGGAAGTTTTGATAGTGATTACGAGAATTTAGGTGACATTAATTACGGAAATGTTACAGTTGGTTTATCTCCTTCGTATCAATTAACCCAAGATGATTTAACGGTCAATTTAGGCTTAAGTTTAGTCTATCTTAACGATACCGAACTTAGCGATAATAAGTTTTTTATCTATCCAAATATTGATGCTTCTTACCGTTTAGTAGATGAAATCTTAATTGCTTATGGTGGAATCACAGGGCAGTTACAACAAAACTCTTACTACGATTTTGCGACTGAGAATCCATTTGTATCTCCAACACTTTATGTAGCACCAACAGACCAGCGCTATAAAGGGTTTTTAGGACTAAAAGGAAAGCTGTCTAATAGTGTAAGTTATAACGTTAAAGGAAATTATTACGCAGAAGAGAATAAAGCACTTTTTAAAGCAAATGATGCCAGAGGTGATGCAACAGCAGATTACCAATATGGTAACTCTTTTGGTGTGGTGTATGATGATGTTACTACCTTTTCGGTTGCTGGTGAATTAAATATTGATGTCAATAGAAATTTTACGCTGGGTTTTAAAGGAGAATACTTTAACTATGACATGGATAATGAAGCTGAAGCATGGAATTTGCCAAACGTAACAGGTTCTATCTTTATGGATTTACAAATATCTGAACAATGGTATGCAGGTGCTAGTGCCATTTATGTTGGCGAACGAAAAGATCAGCAAGGCTTAGTAGCGACACTGTTTCCGCAAGATCCCAGTCCTGTTATGAGTTTAGATAGTTATTTTGATGCTAATGCACATGTAGGTTATAAAATCAACGATCAATTATCTGTATTTGGAAAGGTGAATAACATTCTTAATCAGGATTATGAACGTTATTTAAACTTCCCTGTTCAAGGCATACAAGCATTAATAGGAGCTACATATCAATTCGATTTCTAAATTATAGCATTATAAAATACATATTGATATAATTGGTCATTGAGCGAAGTCGAAATGCAGATTTTAGCAGGAGCTACGTATCAGTTTGATTTCTAAAGTTCCTGCGAAAGCAGGAATCTTTTTATTGTCATTCTGAACTGTCATACTGAGCTTGTCGAAGTGTTGTTTCAGAATCACTATAGATAGCTAACCAAATTCAGGAAGTAAATTATGCATGAATAATCCTCGCCAAATAATCAAAATGCTCACCATCCATAACTTTTTCGCATTTAAGACCTACGGTTTGGCATGCTGTGTTTAGTGTTTCAAAATCTAAGTAGAGCCACTTCATAGGTGCTTCTTCTTCACCTTTGTAGCTAAAGAAGTAATCAAGTTCGCCAATATAACCACTGTTCAAATCTAGCCAAGTACCACCATCTTCATCTTCGTACATATATGAAATATCAGATGAGTCGATTAAAATTTGTCCTTTTGGTTTCAACAACGATTTTAGATGGTTTAAGTATTTAGCAACCTGTATTATTTCCTGAAAAATACCAGTACCATTCATTAAAAGTAGAATGGTGTCAAACGTATCTGTTTCTTCTAATAAAGCTATATGTTCGGCATTTTTTAGCCCTCGTAATTTGCAGACTTCTATGGCGCCTTTAGAGCTGTCAATTGCTTTTACGTCAAATCCTTTTCCCTGTAACCAAAGTGAGTGGTTGCCAGCACCAGAACCAATATCGAGGATTTTACCTTTGCTTAGTTGTAAAGCTTTTTGCTCTAGTTTTGGCATTTCAAAATAAGTTCTGAATAAATAGGGAAGTGGTAATTCGTCCTTGTCAGATATATTGGTCCATGTGATAATATCTTCAGAATAATTGTCATTCTGATAGTCTAATAGTGCTTTTCCAAAGATGTCTTTCATAATATTGTCATTGCGAGCAGAGCGTGGCAATCTGCTAAATTTAGGTTGCATTTTTCGAGATTACCACGTCATTTCATTCCTCGTAATGACAAGTAAATTCGTATTTTTACAATATGCAAAACCAAATCAATAATCTGCCAAAGTTGGCCAAAGATAAGCATAAGGAAAACAAAACTTTCTTTGCTAAACTTAGAAAAAAGCCACCAAAACAATTAGACTATATTATGCAAGAGTTGCACGAGGAAGAGTTTGAACGAACAGATTGTCTGCAATGTGCTAATTGTTGTAAAACCACAGGACCTTTGTTTACGGATAAGGATATTCAGCGCATATCTAAATCTTTCAAAATGAAAGAGCAGCAGTTTATTGATGCTTATTTGCGCATAGATGAGGATAATGATTATGTGTTGCAATCTGTGCCATGTACATTTTTGGATGCGGATAATTACTGTATGATTTATGATGTAAGACCAAAGGCTTGCCGAGAATTTCCGCATACAGATCGTAAAAAGTTTCAGCAAATTTCTAACTTAACCTTAAAAAATGTAGCGATTTGTCCTGCGGCTTATAATATTGTTGAAGAAATGAAAAAACAAATAAAATTATAATTATAGCTTCGGAATAATTTTTGATACAACCTTAGAAAAAATCTAAATATGAAAAACGTTCTACTAAAATTATTGCTCGTTGTTTTAATGGTAAACACGGCTTCTGCGCAAGAATGGATGAAAAATCTAGAGGTAGCGCAAGCCTTGGCAACGGTTCAGAATAAAATGGTATTAATGGTTTGGGAAGAAACTACCACGTATCAGTATCCTGTTATTGTAAAAGATGATAAAGGTAGAACTGTATTTATTAATAACTTGTATGAAGACGAGCAGGTGAGTCCTTTAATTTGGGAACATTTTGTACCAGTCATTGTATCAGAATATCGTTATGCGGATTTATATGAAAAGATTAAAGAAAATCGCAGTCAAAAATACTTAGATAAGTTTAATGACGATAGCATAAAAATTATGGATGTTAATGGTAATATTCTCAATGTAAATTACTCAACAGAAGACTTTCAAAATATAACAACTTTAATAGAGCGATACTCTTTAAATACAGCCTTTATTGCTAAAGAACTTCAGGATTATAGAGAAGATAAAAATTTCTATTCTGCCTATTTTTTAGCATCAAAATATTTAGATCTTAGCATGTACGCCAAACCACGAACAAGAAATGATATTATTGAACTGTCTAACATTTATATTAACGAGACGGAACGACTTATTTCGAAAGAAGAGCAGAATGAGCAGACAGCCTTAAAACAGCGTTGTGAGTTGTTAAAACTTCAAAAATATCTGCTTTTAAAACGGCCAAAAAAAGTTATCAGACAGTTAAATAAAATAAAGGATGATGAGATTGTAGAAAGTAATAAACCATTTATGGCATTTTTGTATTATGCCGCTTATATGAGCACAGGTAAATCCGAAGATGCAGAAGAATGGAAATCTCAAATTTCTTCTGTAAATTTGAAAAAAGCACAAAAGATTATAAATTTAAATAGATAATTCTTTGGAAACGATTATTAACTATTTTGAAACGATTCCATCCTCTCACCGAAGTGTTATTTTAATTGGTGGATTAACTTTTTTTTGGTTATTAGAAGGTGGTTTACCTTTATTCAAATTTAAGTATAATAAGTGGCAGCATGCTTTGCCTAATTTGTTCTTTACACTAACAACAGTAATTGTTAATTTCGCATTAGCATCATTACTATATTGGTCTTCAAAATGGGTGGTGGAACATAATTTTGGGATTATTAACTGGTTGTTTCCCGATGCTCAGCCGCTTTGGCTTTATGCGTTTCTTGGTGTTCTGTTATTAGACTTTTTTGGAGCGTATTTGGCGCATTATGTAGAGCATAAAGTAAAACCACTTTGGATGGTACATTTGGTACATCACACAGACCACAAAGTAGATACAACAACAGCCAACAGGCACCATCCTATTGAGAGTGTTATTCGTTTTGCGTTTACGCTTTTTGGTGTTTTTGCTGTCGGTACACCTTTTGCTTTGGTTATGTTATACCAAGCTATGTCTTTAATTTTTACGCAGTTTACCCATGCTAATATCAAATTACCTAAAGGTTTGGATAGAGCGTTAAGTTATTTTATCATTTCACCAGACATGCACAAAATCCATCATCATTACAGGTTGCCTTACACAGATTCTAACTATGGGAATATTTTCAGTATTTGGGATCGCTTATTGGGTACTTACATGTACATGGATAGAGAAAGATTGGTTTACGGAGTAGATGTTTTTCCAGATGAAACGAAAAATAGCAATATTGGTGAATTGCTAAAACAACCTTTTCAGAAATATGAAAAACCGACACTCTCGGCAGATGTTGAGGAATAGCATTATACTTATCTTAGTTATTTCTCTAATGAGCTGCAACATCGAAAAACAATTAGATATTCAAGGTCACAGAGGTTGTAGAGGTCTATATCCCGAAAATTCCTTGCCAGCATTTGATAAAGCGATTGAACATGGTGTTACGACTTTAGAGTTAGATATTGCCATTACAAAAGATAAAAAGGTTGTGGTTTCGCACGAGCCTTTTATGAGCCGAACTATTTGTTTTAATCCCGAAGGCGACGAGATTCCTGAAGACATGGACATGAAGTATAATCTCTATGAGATGACGCACAATGAGATTAAACAATTTGATTGTGGTACAAAGTTTCATCCTACATATCCAGACCAAAAGAAACTAAAAACTTACAAACCACTTTTGTCTGAAGTTTTTGAACTTGCAAAGACTAAAAATCCTGATATTAAATTCAATATTGAAATTAAATCTAAGCCAGAGTATTACGGTATTTATACACCACAGCCGGATGAGTATGTAAAGATAGTCTTAGATGAAATTGAAGAAAGTGGACTTTTCTCTAATGTGAATTTGCAGTCATTTGATTTAGTGATTTTAGAAGAAATAAAGAAACAATCTCCAATAATGCCAGTTGCACTTCTGGTAGATGAAGATGAAACTATAGTAACAAAGCTTGAAAAACTATCTTACAAACCAGAAATAATAAGTCCATATTTTAAATTATTAACTTCAGAAATTATTAATGAGTACCATGCTCAAAATTATCTGATTATTCCTTGGACAGTTAACGAAGAACAAGACCTATTAAAGATGCTTAGATGGAATGTAGATGGCATTATCACAGATTATCCAGATAGGCTTATAGGGATGCGTTCTAGCGAACGTTATTAACAACTTATCAACAAAAAATAGTAATTCCTCTAATTTCTGTGTAGTTGATGGATATTTTATCTCTTTATTCAATTATCCGTTTATGTTTGCGATGGATTAATTAATAAAATACTGTTGAGCTAAACAAACCAAGTTTATTGTAAAGCTTTGCTGTAGTGAAAAATTTAATCCGAATTCTCCTCATTGTTGTCCTCGTTTTTTTATTGAGTTTTACGTTAAAGGCCCAAGAACAATATGCCAAATTAGAGCCAAACAGAAATGTTCAAGCCAAGGGATTAATTCATAAGTTGAATGAAACCAAGGATACATTAATCTTGCAAAGCGATAAAAAGATTAATTATCTCTATTCTATCAATAAAGACTACGGAAGAGATTTTGATGTCTATGTAGACACCACATTTTATAAATTTCCATTAAACAAATTGCCAAAAGGAAAACATGTGTTGGTAGCTGTTCAGTCTCCAAAACGCATCGTATTTGTCGTTAGAATTTTAAAAGAAATCCCAAAAGAAGAACCAATAGAAATACCCTCTGAAGCAATAGTCGCTACCGAATCTAAAAAAGTAGTGGTAACTGAGAATAATTAATCATTCCCTCAGCAAGTAATAATAAAAATTCGTCAGTTCGAGTGGATTTTTCGATTGTAAATAAGAAAAATTTGTATCGAGAATTAGAATTTTAATAACTAAAAAGTTCTCGATACGATTTTTAAGTTACACTTAGGTATCTTCAAACAAAATATATTTTGGTTTTCGATAATCTCAAAATCACTCGAACTGACATGTGATATATAATGTTCAAATTCAGAGATATTAATCATAGATTAAATATCTCGCTCTAATTGCTTTAAAGGTTTCCAAATCCTCTTTCCATGTTGCCCTAATGGCTTCTTCGCTCATTCCAGATTCTATTTGCTGTTGTAGTTTTTCTGTACCAGCATGTTTGGTGAAGTTAGCAGTATTAAACACTTTACTTTTATCGGTAGCATTAGTGTAAGCGTCAATCACATATTTTAATGTAAAACGTCTTTCAGCTTTAATTTTAGACAAATCTTCGCCATGACACAGTACATTTTTATGCTTAGGATATTTAGAGCCAAAATTAGGTTTTGGAGTATAGGTAAAAGTATAATGTGAAGTATCTAAAAACGGAGCGCCATAACGTTGAAACTGAAACTCAGTACCACGACCAGCATTGATGTTTGTGCCTTCGAACAATCCTAAACTAGGATATAAAGTTATAGATTGATCATTAGGTAAATTTGGAGAAGGTCTTATCGGTAAACTATAGGTTTTTTCATGATTATAGTGTTCCATGTCAACAATAGTAATATCACATTTAGCTTTATCTTTTAACCAGCCTTCACCATTAATCATTTTAGCATATTCGCCAATCGTCATGCCGTGCACCAATGGAATAGTGTGCATGCCTAAAAAGCTACTGTGCTCTTTTTCTAATGTAGGACCATCAACATAATTACCATTAGGATTAGGACGATCTAATATTAGTAATGGTACATTATTTTCAGCACAGGCTTCCATTACATAATGTAAGGTAGAGATGTAGGTATAAAAACGCACACCAACATCTTGAATATCAAAAACCATAATATCTAAATCTTCAAGTTGCTCGGCTGTTGGTTTTTTGTGTTTCCCATGAAGCGAAAAAATTGGCAACTGTGTTTTTACATCCACACCATCTTTTACGTTTTCACCAGCATCAGCCGTACCTCTAAAACCATGTTCCGGTGAAAATACTTTTTTAATATTGATGTTTAATGCTAATAGAGAATCTACTATATGTTGATATGAAATGTCATTGCGAGACTTAGAAGAAGTCGTGGCAATCTCTTTGAAAATTACAGAGGTTTGATTAGCCACAACACCAACGCGTTTTCCTTTTAATAACGGTAAGTAAACTTCAGTTCGGTTAGCACCAACTACAATACTTTTGTTATCCCTTTCTTCTGTCACACTGAGCGTGTCACGCTGAGCCTGTCGAAGCGCAGTCGAAGTGTCTTCTAGCTTCTCACTTCCAATTTCTAGCTTTTCACTTCCCCCTTTTCCTGCACAAGAAATCACTACCAAGACAAATAATAAAACTGTATTTTTGAAAACCTTAAAACGCATAAAAGAAAATTTGAATTTCGAACTGTTTATAGCTAAACGCATTATTGGCAATAAAGCGTATAAAAGTAGTGTTTCGGCACCAATAATTAAAATTGGTATTGCTGCAATTGCTATTGGTATTATAGTAATGCTTATTGCTATAGCAACTGGTATAGGGCTCCAGCAAAAAATTAGAGATAAGGTAGTTGCTTTTAATGGTCATATAGAAATTACAAATTATGATACCAATGCCTCAGATGAATCTCAGGTGCCAATCTCTTCAGATCAGGATTTTTATCCAAACTTCAATGCTGTAGAAGAAGTAACGCACATACAAGGTATTGCTACAAAATTCGCAGTAATTAGAACCGAAACTGATTTTGAAGGCGTCGTCATTAAAGGCGTAGGAGCCGATTATAAATGGGATTATTTTCAGGAGTTTTTGGTAGAAGGTCGCTTGCCAGATTTTTCAGGAAAGCGAAACGAAGAAGTTTTAATATCAAGCTATTTAGCGAACCGATTAGGTTTTAAAGTTGGTGATACATTTCAAACCTTGTTTGGTGAAAATCTTAATAAAATGCCTCGTATAATTAATTATGAAATTGTAGGTATTTATAATTCAGGCTTTCAAGAATTAGATGAAAAATTCTGTATTGCAGATTTGCGTCATATTCAACGATTAAATAAATGGAAATCTGACCAAATAGGAAGTTTTGAGGTGTTTATAGACGATTTTTCAAACATCGAAGAAACGTATGAAAAAGTTTTTAAAGAAATCCCCTCCTTATTAAATGCCACACCAGTAAACCAAAAATATTATACCGTTTTTGAGTGGATAAAAATCTTTGATAACAATACCTATGGCATTATAGCTATTATGATTATTGTAGCAGGTATAAACATGATTACGGCTTTGTTGGTTTTAATATTAGAGCGTACGCAAATGATTGGTATTCTTAAAGCTTTAGGTAGTTCTAACTGGTCTATAAGAAAGGTGTTTTTGTACAACGCATCCTATCTTATAGGTTTAGGCTTACTTTGGGGAAATTTACTAGGTTTAGGCTTGTTGTTTGCGCAAAAATATTTCAAACTTTTTCCGCTTAATCCAGACACATATTATGTAAGTGAAGCGCCTGTTTATATTAGTTTAGATTATATTTTAATTCTAAATATAGGAACCTTCATCGCATGCTTATTAATGCTCTTAATACCGTCGGTAATAATTTCCAAAATTTCACCAGTAAAAGCCATTCGATTCGATTAAAAAACATAACGAACTTTTAACGCCTTACTTTTAACTTTTCAACTATTTTTGCATCGCAAAATAAAACTATGGAGTACGTAGAAAACATATTAGGAACCATTGGTAACACACCTTTGGTAAAGATGAATAAATTAGTAGAGGAGCTACCTTGTTTGGTTTTAGCCAAGTATGAAACCTTTAATCCAGGAAACTCAGTTAAGGATCGTATGGCATTACAAATGATTGAAGATGCAGAGGCAGACGGACGCTTAAAGCCTGGCGGAACTATCATTGAAGGGACATCAGGAAATACAGGTATGGGACTCGCTCTAGCAGCCATAGTTAAAGGCTATAGATGTATTTTTGTTATAAGCGATAAGCAGTCTAAGGAAAAAATGGATGTTTTAAGAGCTGTAGGTGCAGAAGTTATTGTCTGCCCTACAGACGTAGAGCCAGATGATCCTCGAAGTTATTATTCAGTGTCCAAAAGACTTGGTGAAGAAACGCCAAATTCATGGTATGTAAATCAGTACGACAATCCAAGTAACTGTAAAGCTCATTTTAAAACTACTGGTCCAGAAATTTGGAAACAAACAGACGGAAAAGTAACCCATTTTGTAGTTGGAGTAGGTACAGGCGGTACGATTTCAGGAGTAGGAAGTTACCTAAAAATGAAAAACCCAAACATTAAAGTCTGGGGTGTAGACACTTATGGTTCAGTGTTTAAAAAATATCATGAAACCGGCATTTTTGATGAAAATGAAATCTATCCGTACGTTACCGAAGGTATTGGTGAAGACATTTTACCGGCAAATGTTAATTTTGGTATTATCGATGGATTTACAAAAGTAACTGACAAAGATGCTGCGGTGTACACACAACGTCTAGCTAAAGAAGAAGGCATGTTTTTGGGTAATTCTGCAGGTGCTGCTATAAAGGGTGTACTTCAATTAAAAGAACATTTTAAACCAGAAGACGTCGTTGTTGTTTTATTTCATGACCACGGAAGTCGCTATGTGGGTAAGATGTTCAATGACGATTGGATGCGCGAAAAAGGGTATATTGATTAAAAAAAATGCTTCTCGTATTTTTGAACATAACAAATTAACTAGATATCCTGAGTTTTGCTCAGGATTTTCTATTTTAGAGCATGCAAGAAGACTTTCTTCATTACGTTTGGAAGCAAAAAGCTTTTTCCTCAACGTCGCTTAAAACTACAAGTGGTGAATCTATTGTTATCTTAAAATTAGGGCAGCATAATCATAATTCAGGTCCAGATTTTTTTAATGCCCAGTTAAGTATTGATGGCCAGTTATGGGCTGGTAATGTCGAAATTCATATAAAATCTTCAGATTGGTATGTGCATGGTCATGAAAAAGATAAGGCATATGATAACGTAATTTTACATGTAGTTTGGGAACATGATACAGAAGTATTAAGACGTGATAATTCGTTGGTTTCGACATTAGAATTAAAGCCAATAGTAGATAGAAATCTTGTTACGAATTACAATGCATTGTTAACATCTAAGGCCTGGATTAATTGCGAAACTCATTACCCTGAAGTAGATGATTTTGTATTAGAAAACTGGATAGAGCGTTTGTATATCGAGCGCTTAGAACGAAAATCGAGTGAAATTTTAGAGCTTTTAAAGGAATCTAAAAACGATTGGGAAGCAGTTTTATTCAAAATGCTGTTAAAAAACTTTGGACTTAAAGTAAATGGTGAAGCATTTTTTAGCCTTGCAAACTCTGTAGACTATGCTACAGTTAGAAAACTTCAGAATAATATACTAGATTTGGAAGCCTTATTCTTTGGTCAAGCAAGTTTACTAGATGAAGATGTACAAGAACCTTACTTTAAAGATTTAAAAGAGCGTTATCTTTTTTTGGTACAAAAGTTTAAACTTAATAATCAGGGTGTTTTGCCAGTGCAATTTTTTAGGCTAAGACCACCAAATTTTCCAACAATTCGCCTTTCGCAATTTGTTAATCTTTATGTTTCTGAGCAGCAGCTATTTTCAAAAGTAATGACGATTCAAACAAAAAAAGATTTTTATAAATTGTTCAGTAAGGGTGTTACCAACTTTTGGATGACCCATTATACCTTTGGTAAACAGTCAAAAGTCTATAAGAAGGTAATTACTAAATCATTTATTGATTTGTTGTTAATAAACACAATCATTCCTATACAATTTAGTTACGCCAAGCATCAAGGTCAACAAATTAACGACAAGTTGTTCAAATTACTAAGTGGTATAAGGCAAGAAAATAACAGCATTGTAAATAAATACATGCAACTGAGACCTATTAAAAAGAATGCTCTCAGTTCACAAGGTTTGCTTCAATTAAAACAAAATTATTGTGATACAAACCGCTGTCTTCAATGTGCAATAGGGAATAGTTTAATAGTTAAAAATTAAGTACATTGCAACTATGAATTTGTTTTACAAATTACTACACTATTTTCAAAAAAGAGGTTACTATGTTTGCCAACGCATCGCAGACCGCTTGGGTATTAGGGCAAAAATTGTAAGGACATCTTTTATGTATTTAACATTTGTAACCCTTGGCTTTGGGTTTGCCTTATACCTGTTCTTAGCTTTTTGGATGCGAATTAAAGATATAATTTACACAAAACGCTCTTCAGTTTTCGATTTATAATTTATGAGCAATCCATTATTACGACTCTTCAGGTCTAAAATATATACAGCATTAATACTACTATTAATACTTATGTTTATAGGTATTATTGGTTACAGGTTTATATCTAATTATGAATGGATTGACGCTATCTATATGACGGTTATAACGATAACTACAGTGGGTTTTGCGGAAGTAAATCCATTAGATACCCAGTCAAAAATATTTACAGTGTTTTTGATTTTAGCAAGTGTCGTTATTGTAGGTTATGCTATATCAATAATTACAGAGTATATTTTGAGTAGAAATAATTTCGAAGATATAAAACAACGTAAAATGCAAAAGGAAATTGAAGCCATGTCTGGCCACATTATAATTTGTGGTTTTGGACGAAACGGAAAGCAAGCATCAATAAAATTACAGGATTATGGTAAGCCCTTTGTTATCATCGAACGAAATAAGGATGTCATAGAGCGTTTACAAGAAGATGGATTGCCTTATGTATTTGGAAATGCTAATGAAGACGAAACATTAATTGAAGCAGGTATAGATCGCGCAAGTACATTGATAACAGCACTGCCTAGTGATGCAGATAATTTGTTTGTTGTACTTTCTGCTAGGCAAATAAATAAAGAGTTGTGCATAATAAGTAGAGCATCTCAAGAAACCTCGTATAATAAACTAAAACTAGCGGGTGCTAACAATGTTATTTTACCAGATAAAATAGGTGGAGATCATATGGCATCTTTAGTAGTTATTCCAGATTTAGTAGAGTTTATTGATAACTTAGGTATCGTGGGTGAACGCAACATCAATATCGAAGAAATTAAAGTAGAACAACTTTACGACACAGAACATGTAAAGACTATTCGAGAACTAGACTTAAGAAAAAAAACAGGTTGTACTGTTATTGGATTTAAGGATGAAAATGGTGAGTATATTGTTAATCCAGAGGCAGATACAAAGCTTGTTCCTGGTTCAAAAATCATTGTTTTAGGTCGTCCAGAGCAGATCAACAAGCTCAACTCAGAGTTTAATATAGAATAAGACACATAACCTTTTTAACGTAACAAGCTTTAAAAACTCATTTTTTTTTAGCATCTTGTCGGCTTATAATTAATAAAAACTAACTAATACTAATCTCATGAAGAAATATCTTCTGTTACTTTTTGTACTCATATTACCACTGTTAAATTTTGCTCAAGAAACTACATCTCAAAAGATTGACAATGCTTTCAAAAAATATACAGGGTGGTTTGTAGAAGGAATTTTTGCTGAAATACCTTTTGGAGAAATAAATGAAGAGGTCACTTTAGATTTAACAAAAACGGATCCGTTTAAGTATAATAAGAAAATTGAAAATGATTCAATTTATATCACAGAAATAAGACTTCCAAGCAATAGAATTGCTACTGAAATAGATATATTATCGGACAATGATCTATCAGTTATAGATAAAAATAGTATCGTTTTTTCAGAAAAAGAATTAAGCTCTAATCAGAGTATAACGATAATGGCAACGTCACCTTACGCTAGTATTCCTTGGGTGCTTATCGTTTTAGTTGGTGGTGCACTGTTCTTCACTATTTATTTTAAATTTATTAATGTAACAGGCTTTAGAACTGCTATTAAAGTAGTTCAAGGAAAATATGAAGATATAGAAAAGCACGGTGCTGATACTTTATATGGCGATAGCACACCAAATGAAGGAGGAGACATTATTGAAACAATAAGAGACGAAGGGGCTGATGGTGAAGTGTCTCATTTTCAGGCGTTAACGGCGGCATTGTCTGCAACAGTTGGTTTAGGTAATATTGCAGGAGTAGCAGTAGCATTATCGATAGGTGGTCCTGGTGCGACATTCTGGATGATTGTAGCTGGTCTTTTAGGTATGGCATCAAAATTTGCTGAGTGTACGTTAGGTGTAAAATATAGAGATGTGGGTGATGATGGTACTGTTTATGGTGGGCCAATGTACTACTTAACAAAAGGTCTAAGGGCTAAAGGAATGGGAGGTTTAGGTAAGGTTTTGGCAGTCATTTTTGCGATTTTTGTTATTGGAGGCTCATTCGGTGGTGGAAATATGTTTCAGGCAAATCAAGCAGCTGCTCAATTTGTTAAACTTTTTGATTTAGAAGGCGGTAACGCTGGCTTGTACTTTGGTTTGGTGATGGCAGTTTTAGTTGCTATTGTTATTATAGGTGGTATTAAACGTATTGCATCAGTAACAGAAAAAATAGTACCATTCATGGCTGGTATATATGTTCTTGCTGCTCTAATAATTTTAGGTGCTAATTTTACACTTATCGATGATGCCTTCGGATTAATATTCGAAGGGGCGTTTTCCGGTCTTGGTATTGCAGGTGGACTTGTTGGAGTAATGATTCAAGGAATTAGAAGAGGTGCTTTCTCAAACGAGGCAGGTGTAGGATCTGCCGCTATTGCTCACTCTGCAGTGAGAACCAAATATCCAGCGAGTGAAGGTATTGTAGCTTTATTGGAGCCTTTTGTAGATACCGTTGTGATTTGTACAATGACAGCTCTAGTTATAGTAATAACAAATTTCGACGGTTCATTTATGGAATATGGTGTTGAGATTAAAGAAGGTGTTGAGATCACAGCAACAGCCTTTGACAGTGTTATACCGCATTTTTCAGTTGTACTAACAATTGCTGTTATATTGTTTGCATTTAGTACTATGATTTCTTGGTCTTATTATGGTATGCAGGGTTGGGTATTTTTATTCGGAAAAGGAAAAACTTCGGATTTAGCATACAAAATTTTATTTTTAATATTTGTGGTAATTGGTGCGTCAATCAGCCTTGGTGCAGTAATCGATTTCTCAGATGCAATGATTTTTGCAATGGTTGTACCAAATATTATCGGTGTAGTATTGTTATCGCCAATAATAAGAAACGAATTGAAAAAATATTATAAAGCAATCAACGTCAAAGAGGAAGCAATCGAAGAAGGTGCAGATGATATGAACGAGATTCTATAAAATAAATACATAAAAATATGAAATCCCATTTCCAGTTTTCTAACCAACAACGGAATGGGATTTTTTTATTATTCATCATTATCATTGTCTTACAATGTATTTTTGTTTTTGTAGATTTTTCAGATGATACATTTCATCCAGATACAAAAGAAATAAATGCTTTTAGAAAAGAATTGGATTCATTACGGTTAATAGAAATCGAGAATAGCAAACCAAAGATCTACCCATTCAACCCAAACTACATCACTGATTATAAGGGGTACACGTTAGGTATGACGAATGAAGAGATTGATAGACTTCATCGATTTAGAGAAAGTAATCAATGGATAAATTCAGCTAACCAGTTTCAACAGGTGACAAAAGTCTCAGATTCAATACTGAATAAAATTTCACCTTATTTTAAATTTCCAGAATGGGTTACCAGTCCCAAACCCAACTCAAATAGCTATAATAATTCGTTTGCCAAGAATAATAAGCCGAAAACGTTTAATCAGAAAGTAGATTTAAATATAGCAACAGCTAACCAGCTCCAAAAAGTTTACGGAGTCGGTGAGAAACTTTCAGACCGTATTATTAAGTATAGAACCAAATTTGGTGGTTTTATAGCAGATGTGGAATTATCTGAAGTTTACGGATTAATGCCTGAGGTAATAGAAAGGATAAGAGAAGACTTTACTGTAAAAACCCCAAGAGCAATACAAACCATTAATATTAATTCTGCGACAAGAGACGAACTTGTATTGATAAAATATATAGATTATGAAGTGGCAAATAATATTATAGAAGAAAGAACCCTCAGGGAAGGTTTCAAATCTTTTGAAGAATTAACAAAAATTGAAGATTTTCCTATTAAAAAATTAGAGATAATTAAATTATATTTGCGATTGTAAAGAAAAACATAATTTATGTCAAATATATACTTCACCGAAGAGCACAATTTATTTAGAGAAAGCCTAAGAGATTTTTTGCAAAAAGAAGTTGTACCTCATATTGAAAAGTGGGAAGAAACAGGTACTATAGAACGCTTTATTTGGAAGAAATTTGGTGATATGGGCTATTTTGGTTTAGCCTATCCTGAAGAATATGGTGGATTAGATTTAGACTTGTTTTATACTGTAATTCTTCTAGAGGAATTACAGCGAATCAATTCTGGTGGATTTGCCGCTGCAATTTGGGCGCATGCTTATTTAGCTATGACACATCTTAATGCCGAAGGAGATGAAGCTATCAAATCAAAATATCTTGCTGATAGTATTACTGGAGATATGATAGGCTGTCTTTGCGTTACAGAGCCATTTGGAGGTAGTGATGTTGCTGGTATGAGAACTACTGCTATTAAGGAAGGTGACCATTATATTTTAAATGGATCTAAAACATTTATTACTAATGGTGTTTACAGTGACTACATGGTAGTTGCAGCAAAGACTAACCCAGAACTAGGTAATAAGGGTATCAGTATATTTGTTGTAGATAGCAAATCCAAAGGTGTAACGGCTACTAAACTAGATAAGTTAGGCTGGCGAGCATCTGATACAGGTGAAATAGCCTTTGATAATGTCAAGGTTCCAGCTAATCAATTAATGGGAGAAGAGGGTAAAGGTTTTGCATACATAATGCAGCATTTTGCATTAGAAAGACTCATAATGGGAATAAATGCGCATGCTAGAGCAGAATATGCCTTAGAGTACACATTACAATATATGTCTGAAAGAACAACTTTTGGGCAATCCTTAGATAAATACCAAGCCTTGCGTCATAGATATGTGGATATGCATGCAGACATGCAATTGTGCAAATACTACAATTATATGGTCGCAGATAGATTAGATAAAGGAGAGTATGTTGTAGAAGAAGCAACAATTTCTAAGTTAAAATCTACTAAAATGGCTGATGAAGTGGCTTACAACTGTCTACAGTTTTTAGGTGGTTATGGATACATGGAAGAATATCCGCTGGCAAGAATGTTTAGAGATAGTCGTCTGGGGCCTATAGGTGGAGGTACCTCAGAGATTTTAAAAGAAATCCTCTCGAAGATTATCATTGATAAAAAGTCATATAAACCTGCTACTTAATATTAAAGATTTATGTAATTTAAAATCCTGCTAAAAGCAGGATTTTTTGTTTGGAGCTAGTTGGTCTCAATCTAAAAAGTTATTTTTAATTCTGTAAAAATTAAGGATGAGTTTAAAAGCATTTTCAGATTATTTGTCTCTAGAGAAAAACTACTCTAAGCATACTGTATTGGCTTACATCAGAGACTTGGAAATGTTTCAAGCATTTTTAAATGAAAATCACGACTCAGAACCAATTGAGGATATTGATTATTCAGAAATACGGCAATGGATAGTAGAGTTAGTTAGTAGTGGTGTTTCAAATAGAACTATAAATAGAAAAGTATCTTCACTCAATTCATATTATAAGTTTTTACAAAAAACCCAGCAAATAGAAACTAACCCTTTAAGAAAGCATAAAGCTTTAAAAGTGGGTAAGAAGGTGCAATTACCTTTTTCTGAACAAGAGCTGAAAAAGGTTTTAGAAAATTCTATCGAAGTAGTAGATTTTGAAAGCGCAAGAAATCAACTAATTATAGAGCTGTTTTATGCTACTGGTATTAGAAGAATAGAACTTATTAATATGAAGCTATCTGATATAGATATGAGTAAAAAGCAGATAAAAGTTCTTGGGAAAAGAAATAAAGAACGTTATGTTCCATTACTTAGTTCTTTGGTGAAATCTTTCGATACATATTTAAAGTATAGAATTAGTTTACCTGAGGTAGCAGATAAAGAATATTTGTTTTTAACAAAAAAGGGTGTTAAGATTTACGAAATGCTTGTTTATAGAATAATAAATAAGTACTTTAGTATAGCATCCTCAAAAGCCAAATGCAGTCCACATGTGCTAAGGCACTCATTTGCAACACATTTATTAAATAAAGGAGCAGATTTAAATGCAGTAAAAGAACTTCTTGGACATACCAGTTTAGCTGCAACACAAGTATATACGCACAACAGTATATCTGAACTAAAAAAAGTGTATGCTAAAACACACCCAAGAAATAAACGTTAAGAACTCAACTTAACATCAAATCAAGTATTGAATAACGAATTTCATTCAATACAAAATGTTTAACTTAAAAAGTAGTGTATGAAAGTAAACACCCAATCCGTTAATTTCACAGCAGACAGAAAGTTGATTGATTTCATTCAAAAGAGAATGGATAAACTAGATTTATTTTATGATAAAATAATTCAGTCTGATGTTTATTTGAAGGTTGAAAATACTAGCGATAAAGAAAACAAAGTTTTTGAAGCTAAAGTACGCGTTCCAGGTGATAGTTTTGTAGTTAAAAAACAATGTAAAACCTTCGAGGAAGGTGCTGATATAGCAATATCATCATTAGAGAGGCAAATCAAAAAACGAAAGCAAAAATTGAGAGCAAGAACAAAAGCATAAAATTTTTGACAAAATGTTTTGAATAAAAAAATAAAATACTACATTTGCAGTCCGTTAGAAATAGCGGGCTTTTTTATGGCAAGAAATTGTTGAGAAAAAGTACTCAAAAAGCCGATATAGCTCAGCTGGCTAGAGCAGCTGATTTGTAATCAGCAGGTCGTGGGTTCGAGTCCCTCTATCGGCTCAAATAAACACTAAAACGCAAGTGTTTTTAAATTGAAATTTTGAAATGAATAAGGGGAGATTCCAGAGCGGCCAAATGGGACGGACTGTAACTCCGTTGTCTTTCGACTTCGCAGGTTCGAATCCTGCTCTCCCCACTTTTTTCAATCAAACAATTTTTTGTTGTTTTGAAATATTGAAACCACTAATTAAGGAAACTTAATTATTGAAAGCGGGAGTAGCTCAGTTGGTAGAGCGTCAGCCTTCCAAGCTGAATGTCGCCGGTTCGAACCCGGTCTCCCGCTCAAAAAACCTGCGAAGGCAGGTGTCTCAAAAATAGAGATGTTAAACACTTTACGCCGGTGTAGCTCAGGGGTAGAGCGTTTCCTTGGTAAGGAAGAGGTCACGAGTTCAAATCTCGTCATTGGCTCTTTTTTCTAAGAGAAACTTAGAATAGCAATTGAACACTAATATTAAATAAGATTAAATAAATTAAACATGGCAAAGGCAACTTTCGATCGTTCAAAACCACACTTAAA